>Ga0307505_10000008_pt1 | contig 275108 bp, 252 predicted proteins | sample 23_S_MG_FD_202183 | JGI IMG/M metagenome (GOLD analysis project Ga0307505, IMG submission 202183) | Soil microbial communities from Populus trichocarpa stands in riparian zone in the Pacific Northwest, United States - 23_S | ecosystem: Environmental > Terrestrial > Soil > Riparian zone >... | reverse complement strand
GCCGACGATCTCGTCGCGGCCGTCGGGGAAGCGGACCCACGCCTTGTTGGTCCCGTCGTAGTCGGGCGCCCAGAGGATCAGCGTCGCCTCGCGCGGGTCGTCGTGGCCAACCCGGCAGGGCTCGGCGCCCTCGCCGTCCAGTCCGCGCCAGATCCGCACGAACGGGTTGTGCTCCCACTCGGCGGCGACCGTCGTCGGCTCGCGGTGGCCGGGGTGCAGCCGCGTGGCGGGCGGGAGCTTCAGCAGCCGCTCCATGATCGAGTGGCGCAGCTCGGCGAAGCCGGTCTCGCCGGGCGCCATCGTGCCGCCGACGGTCCCCTTGAAGAGCACGTCGGTGGTGATGCAGTCGCTGCCGTCGATCAGCAGCGCGAGGTGGTCGTCGGCGTGGCCGGGGGTGTGCAGCACCTCGATCCGCAGGTCGCCGGACTCCACCACGTCGCCGTCCTCGATCGTGTCGTCGACCAGGCCGGGCGCGACGCTCTCGGCGCAGAGCGGGTGGGCCAGCACCGGGACGGCGAACCGCTCGCGCAGCTCGGCGAGGCCGGCGACGTGGTCGGCGTGGGAGTGGGTGAGCAGGATGTGAGTCAGCTCGGTGCCCTCGCGCTCGACGCGCTCGGAGAGCGGGTCGGTGGCGTCGTTGGAGTCGACGATGACGCCGTGGCCGCCCGGTCGGTCGACGACCAGGTAGGCGTTGGACAGCCACTGGGCGTTCTCGGTGCGCTGGAGGATCATGGCTCGCTTCCGGTCGGGTCGGTCGGTGTTCAGGAGAAGTGGATCACGCTGCGGATGCCGTCCTGGGCCTCCATCAGCTCGAAGCCGCGGCCGACCTCGTCGAGCGTCAGGCGGTGCGAGAGGAAGGCGTCGACGTCGATGTCGCCCGCCAGGTAGCGGTCGACCAGCAGCGGCACCTGGTCGCGGCCCTTGACCCCTCCGAACGACGAGCCGGCGATCCGCCGGCCGGTGATCAGCAGCCGCGGCACCACGTCGAGCGTCTCGCCCTTGCCGGCGACGCCGGCGACCGTGCACAGCCCCCAGCCCATCCGGGCGGCCTCGACCGCCTGGCCCATCACCGCGACCAGGCCGGTCGCCTCGAAGGTGTAGTCGGCGCCGAAGCCGCCGGTCAGCTCGAGGATCCGCTCGACGGTGTGCTCGTCGGCGACGATCGTGTCGGTCGCCCCCTGGCCGCGGGCCAGCTCGAGCCGCTGCTCGGAGAGGTCGACGCAGACGATCCGCTCGGCGCCCTGCAGCCGACAGCCGGCCACCGCGCCGAGGCCGACCATGCCGGCGCCGAAGACCACGCAGGTCGTCCCCGGCCGCACCTGGGCGGTGTACATCGCGGCGCCGAGGCCGGTCGAGAGGCCGCAGGCAAACAGCGCGGCACGGTCGGGCAGGCAGTCGGGGCTGACCTTCGCCAGCGCGATCTCCGGCATCACCGTGTACTCGGCGAAGGTCGAGGTGCCCATGAAGTGGCGGATCGGCTCGCCGTCGCGCGAGAGCCGGGTGGTGCCGTCGGGCAGATAGCCCTGGTTCTGCTGCTCGCGGATCGCCAGGCAGAGGTTGGTCCGCTCGTCGCGGCAGTGGACGCACTCGCGGCACTGGGGCGAGAACAGCGTCACGACGCGGTCGCCGGGTGCGACCGAGCCCACACCGTCGCCGACGCGCTCGACGATCCCGGCGCCCTCGTGGCCGAGCACCGTCGGCGCGTAGCCGGACGGATCGACGCCCGAGGCGGTGTAGAGATCGGTGTGGCAGACCCCGCAGGCCTCCAGCCGCACCAGCACCTCGCCGGCCTTGGGCTCGGCCAGGTCCACCTCCTGGACGGCCGGGGCCACGCCGAACTCCTCCAGGACTGCCGCTCTGATCTTCAATGCCGCTCCTTCCTCGTTCGCAGGTCGAGACTAGTCGCCGCGCCGTGTCAGCTGCGCAAGAGCGCCAGCTTGACCGCGAGCTGGAGCGCGAGCAGGTCCTCCTCGGCGAGGTCGAGGCCGGTCAGGGTCTCGATCCGGTCGAGTCGCTGGCGCAGGGTGTTGACGTGGATCGTCAGCGCCCGCGCGGTGCCGGCGACGCTGCGTCCCTGGGCGAGGTACTCGTCGAGGGTCGCCAGCAGCCGCGCTCGGCGCTCGGCGTCGTAGGCGAGGATCTGGTCGACGGCGGCGCGCAGATGGTCGCGCGGGCCGCCGCCGGCGAGCTGGTCGATCAGGTAGCGGTAGGCGCCGGTGTCGCGGTAGAGCAGCACCTCGCCGCCGTCGGCCGTGGCGGCGGCGACGGTCGCGGCGTCGCGGGCCTCGCGCACCGCGGCGGCCGCCCCGGCCGCCGTCCGGCGCGGCTCGCTCGCCCCGATCGCCAGGTCGCCGGCGGCGGCCAGCGGCGCGAGCGCGGCGGCAAGCTCGCGCGCCGCCCCGGCGCCGTCGCCGCTGGCCGGGGCGAGCGCGCGCAGCGCGGCGGCGCCGACGTCGCAGACGGCGCCGGGCAGCGCGCGGCGGATCGCCCGCTCGACGGCCTCCGCGCGCTCCGGCCAGGCCGGGGCCCCGGCGGCTCCGCGCGGTCGCACCTCGACCACCGCGTGCGGGCGGGCGAGGTCGATGCCGGCGAGCCGCGCGCGGACGGCCGCGAGGTCCTCGTCGCCCGCGGCGAGCGCGTCGAGCAGGTCGCGGGCGAGGTTCTCCTCGGTCAGCCGCTCGATCAGCTCGATCTTCTCCAGCGCGAGGGCGATCTGGTGGCCGGCCGCGCGCAGCAGCTCGTCGCCGGCGTCGGGCCACGGCCGCACCGTCGCGACGAGCAGCACGCCGAGCCGCTCGCCGCCGGCGGTCAGCGCCATCGCCCGCGCCGCGGCCGGCCGTCCGGGCAGGCCGAGCGCGGCCGCCAGCTCGGGGCCGGGCGGCTGGGCGGTGTCGTGCTCGAGCAGCTCGAGCGCCAGCGCCCCGTCGTCGCCGGGGCGGTCGTCGGCGGCCGGCGGGTCGGCGGCGACCCGCCGCGGCGCCAGCGGGTCCTCGAGGTCGTAGAGGCGGCAGGCGTCGGCGCCGAGCAGGTCGCGGACCCCGGCGGTCGCGACGCGGTAGAGCGCGTCGCGGTCGGCGACCGCCGCCACGTCGCGGCCGAGGCTGGCAAGCCGCGTCAGCGCCTCGACGCGCTCGCGCGACTGCTCGTAGAGCCGCGCGTTCTCGATCGCGCCGGCGACCAGCGATGCCGCCCGCCCGAGCACGTTGATGATCCCCTCGTCGAACTCGCGCGGGGCGGCGGTGTGCAGCACGATCGCTCCGATCGACTCGCCGACGCGCGACGGGATCGGCACGGCCACCATCGACTGGAACCGCTCCTCCTCCAGCTCGGGCACGAACTTGGTGCGTGGGTCGTCGAGCGCGTTCTCGCGGATGAAGCCGGGCCGCCCGTGGCGCATCGTCCAGCCGGCGAGTCCCTCGTCGGCGCCGAAGGAGATCCGCCCGACGAGGTGCGAGTAGACCGGCGAGGCGGCGCGCAGGCGCAGCTGGCCGGCGGCCTGGAGGTAGACGAAGCAGGCGTGGCAGGCCGTCGCCCGGGTCAGCAGGTCGACGACGCGGTCGAGGATGTGGGCGAGGTCGGGGCCGGAGGTGACGACTCCGACGACGCCGGAGAGCGTGTCGTTCTCGAGCCGGACGCGCTCCAGCTCGCGGCGCGCGGCGGAGCCGGCGGGCTCGGACGCCACCTCAGCGGCGCCCCGCGCGCCGGGCCGATCGGGGCCGGTCAGAGGTACCGATCGCGCTCCCACGCGGTGATCTCGGCGTGTGCCCGCTCGAACTCCGCGCGCTTGACCCGCACGTAGTAGTCGAGGTAGTCCTCGTCGCGGCAGGCCCCGAGCGCGGCACGCAGCACATCATCGCGCTCCAGCTCGCGCGTGGCGTCGAGCAGGTTGGCGGGCAGGGTCTCGATGCCGAGGCGCTCGCGCTCGGCGGGGCCGGCCTCGTGGAGGTTGAGGTCGGAGGTCGGCTGGCCGGGGTCGATCTCGTTCTCGATGCCGTCGAGGCCGGCGGCGAGCACCGCGGTCGCCGCCAGGTAGGGGTTGCAGGAGCCGTCGACGGTGCGGTCCTCGATCCGGCCGGCGTCGGGGATCCGGAGCATCTGGGTGCGGTTGTTCGAGCCGTAGCTGATGTAGACGGGCGCCCACGCCGAGCCGCTCTGCGAGCCGACCACCAGCCGCTTGTAGGAGTTCACCGACGGAGCCGTCAGCGCGATGTAGGCGCGCGCGTGACGCTTGAGCCCGCCGATGAAGCCGTAAGCGGCGGGGGAGAGGCCGAGCCCGTGCTCGTCGTCGGCCGGGTCGGCGGCGAAGACGTTCTCGCCGTCGCGCCAGAGGCTGACGTGGAAGTGGCAGCCGTTGCCGGTCAGCTCGGCGAACGGCTTGGGCATGAAGGTCGCGATCAGCCCGCGCTGCTGGGCGAGCGTCTGGACCATGTAGCGGAAGAAGATCGCGCGGTCGGCGGTGGTCAGCGCGTCGGCGTAGCGGAAGTTCTGCTCGAACTGGCCGTTGGCGTCCTCGTGGTCGGTTGCGTAGTTGCCCCAGCCGAGCGTGGCTAGGTGGTCGGCGACCTCGGTCACGAAGTCGAGGCTGCGCGTCAGTGCGCGCATGTCGTAGCAGGGGCGCTCGGAGGTGTCGAGCGCGTCGGCGACGCGCAGCGTGCCGTCCTCGTCGCGGCGCAGCAGGAAGTACTCCAGCTCGGCGCCGATCTTCAGCTCGTAGCCCTGCTCGGCGGCGCGTGCGATCTGGTTGCGCAGGATCGTGCGCGGGCAGTAGGGCCACGGCTCGCCCTCGACGGTGATGTCGCAGGCCATCCGCGCGACCTCGGGCTGCCACGGCAGCTGGGTGTAGCTGGCGGGGTCGGCGATCGCGATCAGGTCGGGGTCGTTGGGCCGCTGGCCGATGTCGCCGGCGGCGAACCCCGCGAAGCCCGCCCCGGCGGTGAACAGGCCGGCCAGCTCGCTGACCGGCACCAGCTTCGCGTTCGGCTTGCCGTGCATGTCGACGAACTGGGCGAAGACGAACCGCACGCCCTGGCGCTCGGCCAGCGCGACTACGTCGTCGGCGGTCGCGGGAGATGCATCGTCGGAGAGAACGCTCACGCTGGGCTCCAGGGAGGCGGGATCACGGGTAGGTCCGGATGAAAAGGAACCGCTCGCGCGCGCGCAATGGCCGAGGTGGCCACGGTTGCGGCTGGTTGTGTGTTCGGTTCGGCCATTCGGTCTGCGGAGACGGGCGGACCTATCGTGGCGCCCCCCGGCGGCCGCGTCGCACCGACATGTAGCACCTCTCCACAGCCAGGTCCAGAAGTCCGGCCGCCCGCTCCATGGGAATCGCCGCCCCGCGCGCCTAGATTCGGCCGCCGATGTGCGGAATCGTCGGCATCTACTCGAAGTCCCCCGCGGTCGCCGAACGGCTCGGCGAGCACGCGGCCGCGATGCTCGGCCAGATGGCCGACCGCGGACCCGACAGCGCGGGGATCGCCGTCTACCGCGATCCGGTCGGCGCCGGCGAGGCGAAGCTGTCGCTGCACGCGCCTGAGGGTTTCACCGACGAGTGGGAGGCCGTCTTCGCCACCCTCGACCGGGCGCTCGGCGTCCAGCGCGCGCAGGCGCTCGACGAGCGCAACGCCCGCGTCGACGTTCGCGTCGACGCCGAGGAGGCCGAGGACTGGATCGGCGGCGAGCTGCCCGCGGTCCAGGTCGTCAGCGCCGGGCGGATGATCGAGCTCTACAAGGACGCGCTCCACCCGACCGAGTTCGTCGAGCGGTTCGGCGTCGCCGCGATGTCGGGCAGCCACGCGCTCGGCCACACCCGGATGGCGACCGAGAGCCGCGTCACCCCGGAGGGATCGCACCCGTTCTCGACCGGCCTCGACCTCTGCCTGGTCCACAACGGGTCGCTGTCCAACCACAACCGGCTGCGCGCCGCGCTCGCCCGCGAGGGCACCACCTTCCTCACCGACAACGACAGCGAGGTCGCCGCCGCCTACCTGACCTCCCAGCTGCGCCGCGGGGCGACGCTCGAGCAGGCGCTGACCGCCTGCCTCGACGACCTCGACGGCTTCTACACCTTCGCCGTCGGCACCGCCGACGGGTTCGCGGTGCTGCGCGACCCGATCGCCTGCAAGCCGGCGGTGATGGCCGAGACCGACGACTGGGTCGCGATGGCCTCGGAGTACCGCGCGCTCGCGACCCTGCCCGGCGCCGCCGACGCGCGCGTCTGGGAGCCCGAGCCTGGCGTCGTCTACGCCTGGGGCACGGTGGCGGCGTGACCGCCGGCGAGACCGCCGCGGCGGCGCGGACCTTCGACCTGTCGCGGTCGCCGGTGCGCGCGCTCAACGCCGCCCTGCACGGCGACGCCGCCGCCGACTGCCGGGTCGTCGAGCCGGGCGGACGGCACGCGGTGGCGGTCGGGCTCGACGCCCCGATCACCGTCGAGATCGACGGCCACGTCGGCTACTACTGCGCCGGCATGAACCAGCACGCGACGGTCCGCGTGCGCGGCAACTGCGGCGTCGGCGTCGCCGAGAACATGATGTCGGGGACCGTCGTCGTCGAGGGCGACGCCAGCCAGGCGGCCGGCGCCACCGCCCGCGGCGGGCTGCTGGTGGTCGAGGGCAACGCCTCGGCGCGCTGCGGCATCTCGCTCAAGGGCGCCGACATCGCGGTGCGCGGCGACGTCGGCCACATGAGCGCCTTCATGGCCCAGAAGGGCCGGCTGGTGGTCTGCGGCGACGCCGGCGACGCGCTCGGCGACTCGATCTACGAGGCCCGCGTCTACGTGCGCGGCGCGGTCGCGAGCCTCGGCGCCGACTGCGTCGAGAAGGAGCTCGGCGACGAGCACCTCGCCGAGCTGGCCGAGCTGCTCGAGCGGGCCGGCTTCGACGGCGTCGCCGCGAGCGAGTTCCGCCGCTACGGCTCGGCGCGACGGCTCTACAACTTCGACGTCGACGACGCGGGCGGGCCGCCGGCGTGAGCGAACGGGCAAACGGCGGGCCGGCCCCCGGCTGGCGCGAGGGCCTGCGCGAGTCGGCGACCTTCGACCGCGCGACGATCCACGAGATCCAGCGCGCCGCGCGCGAGGGGATCTACGACATCCGCGGCGGCGGAGCGAAGCGGCGCGTGCCGTGCTTCGACGACCTGCTGCTGCTCGGCGCGAGCGTCTCGCGCTACCCGCTCGAGGGCTACCGCGAGCGCTGCGACACCGACGTCGTGCTCGGCACCCGCTTCGCCGAGCAGCCGCTGCGCCTCGACATCCCGATCACGATCGCCGGGATGAGCTTCGGCGCGCTGTCGGCGCCGGCCAAGGAGGCGCTCGGCCGCGGGGCCAGCGCGATGGGCACGAGCACGACGACCGGCGACGGCGGCATGACCGCGGAGGAGCGCGAGCACTCCGAGACGCTCGTCTACCAGCTGCTGCCCTCCCGCTACGGGATGAACCCCGACGACCTCCGGCGCGCCGACGCGATCGAGATCGTCATCGGCCAGGGCGCCAAGCCGGGCGGCGGCGGCATGCTGCTCGGCCAGAAGATCTCCGACCGCGTCGCCGAGATGCGCGACCTGCCGACCGGCATCGACCAGCGCAGCGCCTGCCGCCACCCCGACTGGACCGGCCCCGACGACCTCGAGATCAAGATCGAGGAGCTGCGCGAGATCACCGACTGGCGCAAGCCGATCTTCGTCAAGGTCGGGGCTACGCGGACCTACTACGATGTCGCGCTGGCGGTCAAGGCGGGCGCCGACGTGGTCGTGCTCGACGGCATGCAGGGCGGCACCGCGGCCACCCAGGACGTCTTCATCGAGCACGTCGGCATCCCGACGCTGGCGGCGGTGCCGCAGGCGGTCGAGGCGCTGGTCGAGCTCGGCATGCACCGCGAGGTCCAGCTCGTCGTCTCGGGCGGGATCCGGACCGGCGCCGACGTCGCCAAGGCGCTCGCGCTCGGCGCCGACGCGGTCTCGATCGGCGTCGGCGCGCTGGTCGCGATCGGCGACAACGCCCCCGAGCTCGACGACGAGTACCACGCGCTCGGCTCGGCGGCCGGCTTCTACGACGACTGGCACGAGGGCCGCGACCCCGCCGGCATCCTCACCCAGGACGAGCGGCTGGCCGCGCGCTTCGACCCGGAGCTGGGCGGCCGGCGGCTCGCCAACTACCTGCGCACCCTGACGCTCGAGACCCAGACGCTCGCGCGCGCCTGCGGCAAGTCACGCGTGCAGAACCTCGAGCCCGAGGACCTCGTCGCGCTGACCGTCGAGGCGGCGGCGATGGCCCGCGTCCCGCTCGCCGGGACCAGCTGGATCCCGGGCCGGGAGGGCCGCTGAGTGTCGTTCCTGCTCGACTGCCCGAACTGCGGCACCCGCGAGGTGACCGACTTCGGCTTCGGCGGCGAGGTCTCGGCGCGGCCGACCGAGCGCCCGACCCAGCGCGAGCTGAGCGCCTACGTCTACTTCCGCCGCAACGTCGCCGGCGTCCAGCGCGAGTGGTGGGTCCACCGCTCCGGCTGTCGCCAGTGGTTCCTCGCCGAGCGCGACACCCGCACCGACCGCGTGCTCTGGACCGCACGGCCCGAGGACGCCCCGGAGGCCGCGCCGTGACCCGGCTGCCCGAGCAGCCGGGCCAGCGGATCGACCGCGCCGCGCCGCTCGCGTTCACCTTCGACGGCGACGCCCGCGGTGGCCTGGACGGCGACACGATCGCCTCGGCGCTGCTCGCCGGCGGCCAGCGGGTCCTGTCGCGCTCGTTCAAGTACCACCGCCCGCGCGGCGAGCTGTGCGGCTGCGGCCAGTGCGCGAACTCGCTGGTGACCGTCGACGGGGCGCCGGGCTTGCGCGCCTGCGGTGAGCCGCTGCGCGCCGGGATGGCGGTCGAGCACCAGAACGCCTGGCCGTCGCTGGGCTTCGACGTGATGCGCGCAACCGACAAGCTCGGCGGCCCGTTCACGCCGGTCGGCTTCTACTACAAGACGTTCATCCGCCCGCGGCGGCTGTGGCCGGTCTACGAGAAGGTGCTGCGCAGCGCGGCCGGGCTCGGCAGGCTGCGCAGGCGCCAGGCCGAGCGCGAGTGGCGGACCGAGTACCGCCGCCGCCACTGCGACGTGCTGGTGATCGGCGGCGGGGTCGCTGGGCTGGCCGCGGCGCTGCGCGCCACCGAGCTGGGCGCCGACGTCGTGCTCTGCGACGAGGACGTCGAGCCGGGCGGCGCGCTGCTGCACGAGGGCGGTCACGAGCACGCCCGCGAGCTGGCGCGGCGGTGTGCGGCGGCCGGCGTCGAGGTCCTCAGCCGCGCCCCGGCGCTCGGCCACTTCGACGGGTTGGTGCCGGTCTGGCAGGGCGACACCCTCCACCAGATCCGGGCGGCCCGGCGGATCGCCGCGACCGGGGCGCTCGAGCAGCCGCTGATCTTCCCCGACAACGACCTGCCCGGGGTGATGCTGGCCTCCGGCGCCCGCCGGCTGGCGGCGCTCTACGGGGTCCGTCCCGGCGCGACCGTCGCGGTCGCGACCGTCGACGACGCCGGTCTCGACACGGCGCTCGCGCTGGACCGCCTCGGCGTGACCGTCGCTGCGGTCGCCGACCTGCGGCCGGCCGCCGACGGTGAGCTGGTCGCCGCCGTCGAGGCGGCCGGCATCGAGCTGGTGCGCGGCGCGACCGCGGTCCGCGCGCTCGGTCGCAACGCGGTCGAGGGCGTGGTGCTGGCGCCGGTCGACGCCAACGGCCGCGCCCGGACCGAGGGCCGCAAGGTCACCTGCGACGCGCTCGCGGTCCGCGGCGGTGTGGCGCCGTCCTCGTCGCTGCTGCTGCAGGCCGGCGCGCGCGCCACCTGGGACTCCGCGAGCTGCCGCTTCGCGCCCGGCGCGCTGCCGCCGGGCGTCCTGGCCGCCGGCGCTGTCGCCGGCCACGAGGACGCCGCGGCGGCCGAGCTGTCGGGCCGGATCGCCGGCGCCGCGGCCGCGCTGGAGCTCGGCCTCGGCGACGGCGCCGCGTCCGGCGCGCTCGCCGACGACCGCGCGCTGCTGGCCGAGCGGGCGCAGCCGCCGAGTCGCCTCGCGCCGCCCGCGCTCGCGACCGACGGCAAGCGCGGCAAGGCGTTCGTCGACCTCGACGAGGACGTCACCGTCAAGGACGTCCGCCACGCTGCCGCCGAGGGCTACGACTCGATCGAGCTGTCCAAGCGCTACACAACGGTGACGATGGGCCCGTCGCAGGGCCGCTTCTCCCAGCTGGCCTCGGTCCGCGCGCTCGGCGAGGCGACCGGCATGACGCTCGGCGACGTCGGGCTGACGACCGCGCGGCCGCCGTGGACGCCGGTCCCGCTCGGCGCGCTGGCGGGCCGCCCGTTCGAGGCGGCCAGGCGGTCGTCGATCCACGCCCGCCAGCGCGAGCAGGGCGCCAACGTCAAGTGGGCCGGCGACTGGCGGCGCGCCTACGACTACGGCGACCCCGAGGGCGAGGCGCTGGCGGTGCAGTCCGACGTCGGCGTGATCGACGTCTCGACGCTCGGCAAGCTGCTCGTGCGCGGGCCCGGCGCCGGGGAGCTGCTCGACCGCCTCTACCCGAACGTGATGTCGAGCCTGAAGCCCGGCCGGATCCGTTACGGCGTGCTGACGTCGGAGGCCGGCCGGATCACCGACGACGGCACCGTCTGCCGCCTCGACGACGAGACCTTCTACGTCACCACCACCTCCTCCGGCGCGGCCGCCGTCGAGGCGTGGTTCAGCTGGTGGCTGGCCGAGTGGACCGAGCTCGACGTCGCGCTGACCGACGTCACCCAGGGCCTCGCCGCGATGAACGTCGCCGGCCCGCGGGCGCGCGACGTGCTCGCCGAGCTGACCGACCTCGACCTCTCCAACGAGGCCTTTCCCTACCTCGACGGCCAGCAGGCGACCGTCGCCGGGGTGCCGTGCCTGGCGCTGCGGATCGGCTTCGTCGGCGAGCTCGGCTACGAGCTGCACTGCCCGGCCGCCCACGCCCGCACGGTCTGGGACGCCGTCGTCGCGCTTGGCGCCCGCCCGTTCGGCCTCGAGCCTCAGCGCGTCCTGCGGCTGCAGAAGCTGCACATCCTCGTCGGCCAGGACACCGACTCGGAGATGACCCCCTACGGCGCGGCGATGAGTTGGGCGGTCAAGCTCGACAAGCCCCAGGACTTCATCGGCCGCTGGGCGCTCGAGCACGCCGCCGACGGCGAGCCGGCGCAGGCGCTTGTCGGCTTCAGCTGCCCGGGCGGCGAGCTGCCGACCGAGGGCGCGGCGGTCGTCGACGCGGCCGGCAGCCCGACCGGCCAGGTCACCAGCTCGCGCCGCTCGCCGAAGCTCGGCCGCTCGATCGGCATGGCGATGGTCATGCCCGAGCAGGCCCATGAGGGCGCGACCGTGACGATCTCCGACAACGGCCGGCGGATCGCGGCGACCGTCACCACCAAGCCCTTCCACGACCCCGAAGGCGAGCTGCTGCGCTCATGACGCTCGAGTTCCTCACCGCCGCTGGGCCCGGCGCGCCGCCCGCGCGGGGCCCGCTCGCCGACGCCGCCGCGGCCGCCGGCGCGACCTTCGAGGAGCGCGACGGCTGGTCGGTGCCGGTCGGCTTCGGCGACCCGGCGGCCGAGGCCGCGGCGGCCGCCGAGACCGTCGCCTTCGCCGACCGCTCGCAGCTGACCAAGCTCGAGGTCCAGGGCGCCCCCGACGCCGTCGCCGCCGCGCTCCCCGGCCTCGATGAGGAAAAAGACCGCCCTAGGGTGACGGATTCCTCACCCGGCGTGCTCGCGACGCTGGTCGAGGGCGCCTGGCACTGCCCGGTCCGCCCGGGCGTGGCGCTGGTGCTCTGCGAGCCGGCGGCCGGGCCGCAGCGGCGGGCGGCGCTCGAGGGCGGCGCCGGCGTCCGCGTCTGCGACCTGACCACCGCCTGGGGCGCGCTGACGGTCGCCGGGCCGCGGGCGCGCGATCTCTTCGCCCGCTTCTGCGCGCTGGACCTACGCGAGTCGGTGCTCCCGGTCGGCGGCTGGCGGCCGGGCTCGGTGGCGCGCACGCCGGGCTATGTGCTGCGCGAGGACGACGACCGCTTCCTGATGCTCTTCGGCGCCGCCCACGGCGCCTATGTGTGGGAGGTCGTCGCCGACGCCGCCGCCCACCTCGGCGGGCGGCCGGTCGGGCAGGCCGCGCTCACCGCACGCGAGGAGGCCGCCCGTGCGTGACATCTTCCGCAAGCGCCGGATGTCGCGGCCGCGGCCGGCGCTGAAGGACTCCTACGACGTGGTGATCGTCGGCGGCGGCGCGCACGGGCTCGCGACCGCCTACTACCTCGCCAGCCAGCACGGGATCACCGACGTCGCGGTGCTCGAGAAGAGCTACATCGGCTCCGGCGCCGCGGGCCGCAACACGACGATCCTGCGCTCGAACTACAAGACGCCCGAGGGCGCCCGCTTCTACGACGCGTCGGTGAAGCTCTACGAGGGGCTCGGCGCCGAGCTGGACTTCAACCTGCTCTTCAGCCAGTGCGGCCACCTCACCCTCGCGCACTCCGACCGGGCGATGTTCGTGATGGCCAACCGGGCCGAGGTCAACCGCCTGGCGGGGATCGACTCCCAGCTGATCACCCCCGCGGAGGTCCAGGAGCTGGCGCCGGCGATGTACGTCGGCGAGGACACCACCTATCCGATCCTCGGCGCGCTGTATCACCCGCCGGGCGGCATCATCCGCCACGACGCCGTCGTCTGGGGCTACGCGCGCGGCGCGAGCGAGGCGGGCGTCGAGATCCACCAGAACACCGAGGTCACCGGCCTGGTGCGCTCCGGCGACCGCATCACCGCAGTGGAGACCGATCGCGGCACCGTGCGCGCCGGCCAGGTGCTCAACTGCACGGCGGGCTGGTCGACGCTGATCTGCGACATGGCCGACGTGGCGCTGCCGATCACCACCCACATCCTCCAGGCGTGCGTGACCGAGCCGGTCAAGCCGTTCCTCGACGTGGTCGTCGTCAGCTCGCAGATGCACGTCTACATCTCGCAGTCCGACCGCGGCGAGTTCGTCATGGGCTCGGAGATCGAGCCGTGGACGACCTACCGGACCCAGAACACCCTCCACTTCCTCCAGGACCTCTCGCGCCACACCCTCGAGCTGTTCCCCCAGCTCGAGCGCGCCAAGCTGCTGCGCGCCTGGGCCGGCCTCTGCGACCTCTCGCCCGACTACAGCCCGATCCTCGGCAAGACCGAGGTCGAGAACTTCCACATCTCGGCCGGCTGGGGCACCTACGGCTTCAAGGCCGCGCCGATCGTCGGCACGACGATGGCGCAGCTGGCCGCCACCGGCCGCACGCCAGACCTGATCGCGCCGTTCGCGCTGGAGCGCTTCTACGAGGACCGGCTCGTCTCCGAGCTGGCCGCCGCCGCCGTCAGCCACTGACCCCGACCCCCGACCGAGGCCAATGACCGCACCCAGCTCAGCGACCGTCGCAGTCCCGTCGTCGGCGACCGGCGAGGTCTTGGCCGGCGGCCTGCCGATCGTGCGGCTGGTCGTCTCCTGCCCGGACCGCGCCGGGATCGTCGCGGCGGTCTCGGGCCTGCTCAACGAGGCCGGCGTCAACATCGTCACCTCCGATCAGTACTCGACGACCGGCGTCGAGGGCGGGCGCTTCTTCATGCGGATGCAGTTCACGCTGCCCGCGGGCGTCGAGCAGGCCGAGCTCGAGCGCCGCTTCTCCGTCGCCGTCGCCGGCCGCTTCGGGATGGAGTGGCGGATGTGGCGGGCCGGGCGGCCGAAGCGGGTCGCGCTGCTGGTCTCGCGCTATGACCACTGCCTGCTCGACCTGCTCTGGCGCTGGCGCCGCGGCGAGCTGGAGGCCGACATCGGCCTGGTCGCCTCCAACCACCCCGACCTGCGCGCCGACGTCGAGGCCTTCGGGCTGCCCTACCACCACGTGCCGGTCGAGAAGGGTCGCAAGCCGGAGGCCGAGGAGCGGCTGCTCGAGCTGCTCGCGGGCCGCTTCGACCTGGTCGTGCTGGCGCGCTACATGCAGATCCTCTCGGGCGACTTCCTCGAGCGTGTCGGCTGCCCGGTGATCAACATCCACCACAGCTTCCTGCCGGCCTTCGCCGGCGCCGGCCCCTACGAGCGGGCGAAGGAGCGCGGGGTCAAGCTGATCGGCGCCACCTCCCACTACGTCACCGAGGAGCTCGACGCCGGCCCGATCATCGAGCAGGACGTGATCCGCGTCAGCCATGCCGACAGCGCGCCCGACCTCGTCCGGCTCGGCGGCGACGTCGAGCGGGCCGTGCTCGCCCGCGCGGTCAAGTGGCACTGCGAGGACCGGGTGCTGGTCGACGGCGACACCACCGTCGTCTTCTAGCGGGGAACCGCGGTGGGCTTCTCGAACGTTTACGGGGTCCCCGGCTGGGGCGAGCGGGCCACCGCGGCGGTCATCGACGGACGGGCCGTGGCGGCCGAGCTGCGCGCCACGGTCGCCGCCGAGGTCGCCGAGCTGGTGGCCGGCGGTGGGCGCCCGCCCGCGCTGGCGACCGTCCTCGTCGGCGCGGATCCGGCCTCGGAGGTCTACGTCGGCGCCAAGCACCGCGCCTGCGCGGAGGCTGGAATCCGCTCGATCGATCGCCGGCTGGCGGCCGACTGCGGCGCCGACACCCTCGCGGCGCTGCTGCGCGATCTCGACGCCGACCCCGACATCGACGGCATCCTGCTCCAGCTGCCGCTGCCCGCCGGACTGGACTCGGCGGCGATGGTCGACCTGATCGACCCGCTCAAGGACGTCGACGGACTGTCGAGCGCCAGCGCCGGCTCGCTCTGGCGCCAGCGGCCGGGCCTGGTGCCCTGCACTCCGGCCGGCGTGATGGAGCTGCTCGCCCACCAGGGCGTGCAGCTGGCCGGCGCCGAGGCGGTGATCGTCGGGCGCTCGGAGCTGGTCGGCCGGCCGCTGGCCGCGCTGCTGCTGGCCGCCGACGCGACCGTGACCGTCTGCCACAGCCGCACGCGCGACCTCGTCGGGCGCTGCCGCGCCGCCGACGTGCTCGTGGCCGCCTCGGGAGTGCCGGGCCTGATCGGCCGCGAGCACGTCAAGCCGGGCGCGACGGTGATCGACGTCGGCATCAACCGCACCGCCGCCGGCCTCGTCGGCGACGTCGACCAGGCGGCCGTCGCGGGCGTGGCCGGCGCGCTGACGCCGGTGCCCGGCGGCGTCGGCCCGATGACGATCGCCTGCCTGCTGCGCAACACGGTGCGTGCGGCGGCCCTGCGTCGCGGCGCCGGCCGCCGCGACGCGGCGTAGGGGCCGGCCGTGGGGGCCCGGGTCCCCCGCCTGGTGGGATCGGTGGCCGTGGTGGTTCCCGCGCGCGACGCGGTCGGCGACAGTGGCCGCATGGCCCTCCACATCGCTTCCCGCCCACGGTGAGCGCCGGCACCCTCGCGGACCTGCGGGTCGTCGAGGGCTCCGCGTTCGTCGCCGCTCCGCTGGCCGGCATGACGCTCGCCCAGCAGGGTGCGGAGGTGATCCGCTTCGACCAGATCGGCGGCGGCCTCGACCACGGCCGCTGGCCGCTGGCCGCCAACGGCGAGAGCCTGTTCTGGGCGGGCCTGAACAAGGGCAAGCGGTCGGTCCAGCTCGACCTGCGCTCCGACGCCGGCCGCGAGCTGGCGAGCGCGCTGATCACCGCCCCCGGCGAGGGTGGCGGCCTGTTCCTGACGAACTTCCCGGCGCGCGGCTGGCTCGCCTACGACGCGCTGCGCGCCCAGCGCGAGGATCTCGTGATGGTCGCGCTGACCGGCAACCCGGACGGCACCAGCGAGGTCGACTACACCGTCAACCCGGCGACCGGCTTTCCCTGGGCGACCGGCCCGCGCAACCTCGCCGAGCCGCTGAACAGCGTGCTGCCCGCCTGGGACATAGCGATGGGCACCCTGGCGGTCGTCGGGATGCTCGCCGCCGAGCGCCGGCGCGGGCGGACCGGCGCCGGCGACCTCGTCGAGCTGGCGCTGTCCGATGTCGCCTTCGCGATGGTCGGCAACCTCGGCCGGATCGCCGAGGCCCAGCTCGGCGGGCGCGACCAGCCCAAGGACGGCAACTACCTCTACGGCGCCTTCGGCCACGACTTCGAGACCCGCGACGGGCGGCGGCTGATGGTCGTCGCGCTGACCGGCCGTCAGTGGCGCGCGCTCCAGGACGTGACCGGCATCCACGACGCCTGCACGAGCGTCGAGCAGGCGACCGGCCACGACCTCTCCAGCGAGGACGGCCGCTTCGAGGCGCGCGACCTGATCGCGGCCCTGCTGCGGCCGTGGTTCGCCTCGCGCGACCTCGCCGACATCCGCACCGCCTTCACCGGCACCGGTGTCTCGTGGGGGCCGTACCAGACCTTCGGCCAGCTGGTCCGCGAGGATCCCCGCTGCTCGCCGGCGAACCCGCTCTTCGAGGAGGTCGACCAGCCCGGCGTCGGCTCCTACCTGACGCCCGGATCGCCGCTCTGGTTCGCCGACGGCGGCCGCGCGCCGACCGCGCCCGCCCCGCTGCTGGGCGAGCACACCGAGCAGGTGCTGGCCGAGGTGCTCGGCCTGTCCGCGGGCGAGATCGGCCGCCTCCACGACGACGGCGTGGTGGCGGGGCCGGCGCGGGCGGGCTAGCGCCCACGGCACGAGCGGGCCGCAGCGCGTGCGGGCCGCGCGAAGGATCGTTGGGGGTAGACCCCCAACGATCCTTCGCGCGAGATCCAGGCTGAGCAGCTGCGCCCGGCGTCAGGCCGCTGGGCTGTCGCGGCGGGGCGCCGTGGTCGCCCGCTGGATCAGCTCGACTGGGAAGACGGTGCGGCGCGGCGGTGGGCCGTCGTCGGCGGCGATGCGGGCGGTGAGGAGACGGACCGCCTCCTGGGCCATCGCGGCGAGCGGCTGGCGCACGGTGGTGAGGCGGAAGGACTCCCAGCCGGCCAGCGCGATGTCGTCGAAGCCGACGATCGCGAGCTCGCCGGGCACGTCGACGCCGCGCCGGCGGGCGGCGTCGAGCGCGCCGAGGGCGATCACGTCGTTGCCGCAGAGGATCGCCGTCGGTGGCGAGGGCGCATCGAGCAGGTCGAGGCAGGCGCCGTAGCCGGTGTGGTGGGCGAAGGGGCCCCCGCGGCGCAGCGCGGGCTCGAGGGCAAGGCCGTGCTCGGCGAGTGCCTCCGTCCAGCCCGCCTCGCGCTCGCGTGCGGTGGACGTGTCGGGGTCGCCGTTGATCGCTGCGATCCGGCGGTGGCCGAGGTCGGCGAGCAGCGCCGCGGCGAGCGCGCCGCCGCCGCGGTTGTCGCAGACGACGGCGTCGCGGGGCGCGCCCGCGATCTCGCGGACCACCTGCACGATCGGCGCGCGCTCGGTCTCGAGCAGCTCGCGGGTCCCGGCGTCGATCGTCGCGGTCGCGAGGATCGCGCCGTCGGCGACGTGCGCGCGCAGCAGCTCCCTCAGGCCGTCGGCGCGGTGGCCGCCGGTGCGCTCGTTGAGCAGCACGGCGCGTTGCCCGGCGGCGCCGAGCTCCTGGTGCAGCGCGTCGATCAGCTCGGTGTAGAAGGGGTTGGCGATGTCGGCGACAACGACCGCGACGGTGCCGGTGCGGCGGGTGCTGAGCGTGCGCCCGGCGGCGCTCGGCACGTAGCCGAGCCGGCGGGCGACCCGCTCGATGTGGGCGATCGTCGCCGGGGCGACCCGTGGGTCGCCGCGCAGCGCGCGCGAAACCGTCGGCTGCGACACCCCCGCCTCGCGGGCGATGTCGCGGCTGGTGACGCGGCGGTCGGGGCTGCTCGCGGGCACGGCCGCACACTACCGCCCGCTTGACGTCGGCGGGCAGGCACGATACATACGTATGCATGACAAGTTCCGCTCTGCGAGAGAACCCCAACCCCAAGGTCGCCGAGGTAGTGACTCAGATCATCGACGACGTCCGCCTGCGCGGCGACGCCGCGGTGCGCGAGCTGTCGGCCCGCTTCGACGCTTGGGAGCCTGAGAGCTTTCGCCTCGAGGGCGAGCAGATCGAACGCTGCATCGCCCAGGTCGACCGCCAGACGCTCGACGACATCGAGTTCGCCCAGGCGCAGGTGCGGCGGTTCGCCGAGGCCCAGCGCGCGACGCTCACCGACCTCGAGGTCGAGACGCTGCCGGGCGTCGTGCTCGGCCACCGCCACCTTCCGGTCTCGGCCGCCGGCAGCTACGTCCCCGGCGGGCGCTACCCGATGGTCGCCTCCGCGCACATGAGCGTGATCACCGCCAAGGTCGCCGGGGTGCCGCGCGTGATCGCCTGCACGCCGCCCTTCGACGGCGCTCCGAGCCCGGCGACGGTCGCGGCGATGGCCGCCGGCGGGGCCGACGAGATCTACGTGCTCGGCGGCGTGCAGGCGCTCGCGGGGATGGCGCTCGGGACGGAGTCGATCGACCGCGTCGACCTGATCGTCGGGCCGGGCAACGCCTACGTGGCCGAGGCCAAGCGCCAGCTGTTCGGCGAGGTCGGCATCGACCTGCTCGCCGGACCGACCGAGATCCTGGTGATCGCCGACGGCGACGCCGACCCGCGGATCGTGGCAGCCGACCTGATCGGCCAGGCCGAGCACGGGACCAACTCGCCGGCGGCGCTGATCACGACCTCGCAGGAGCTCGCCGACAGCGTGCGCGGCGAGCTGCGCCGCCAGCTCGACGACGACCTGCCGACGGCGAAGACGGCGGCCGCCGCCTGGCGCGACCACGGCGCGGTCCACGTCGTCGGCTCGCCGGAGGAGGCCGTCGCGCTCGCCGACGACCACGCCTACGAGCACGTCGAGATCCTCACCGAGGAGCCGCGCTGGTACCTCGAGCGGCTGAGCAACTACGGCGCGCTGTTCCTCGGCGAGGGCACGACGGTGGCCTACGGCGACAAGACGATCGGCACCAACCACGTGCTCCCGACCGCCGGCGCGGCCCGCTACACCGGCGGCCTGTGGGTCGGCAAGTTCCTCAAGACCGTCACCCACCAGGAGGTCCGCACGCCGGAGGCCAGCGCCGAGATCGGCGAGATCTGCGCCCGCCAGTGCCGCGTCGAGGGCTTCGAGGGGCACGCGCGCAGCTGCGACGTCCGGGTCGCGAAGGCGTCCGCGGCCGTGGGAGGCTAGGCCGATGGTGCTGCCCAGCGAGCGTCTCGACGGCGGCCACGCGCTCGTCACCGGCGCGGGCCGCGGCCTCGGCCGCGGCATCGCGCTGGCCCTCGCCGAGTTGGGCGCGGCGGTGACGCTGTGCGCGCGGTCCGAGGACGAGCTGGCCGCGGTCGCCGCGGAGATCGCCGCGGCCGGCGGCGAGGCGACCGCGCTCGCCGTCGACGTCGCCGACCCCGAGGCCGTCGACCGGGCGGTCGTCGTCGCCGGCCGCGAGCGGCCGCTGACGGTGCTGGTGACCTCGGCGGGGCTCAATCGCACCGGCCCGGCCGCGGACTATCCGCTCGCCGACTGGGACCTGCTGATGGACGTCAACGTGCGCGGCACCTTCGCCGCCTGCCGGGCGTTCGGTCGCGAGCTGATCGCCGCCGGGCGCGGCGGGCGAATCGTGACGCTCTCCTCGCAGATGGGAGCCGTCGGCTATCCCAGCCGGGCCGCCTACTGCGCGACCAAGCACGCCGTCAACGGGCTGACCAAGGCGCTCGCCGTCGAGTGGGCGCCGCACGGGATCGCCGTCAACGCGGTCGCGCCGACATTCGTCGACACCCCCTTCACCGAGGAGATGTTCGCCGACCCGGAGTTCGCCGCCGAGGTCCGGCGCCGGATCCCCGGCGGCGAGATCGCGACCGTCGAGGACGTCGCGGCCGCGGTCGCCTACCTGGCGTCCGCGCGCTCGGCGGCGGTCACCGGCCACGTCCTCGCCGTCGACGCCGGCTGGACGGCCTGGTAGGGCGGGGGCGTTCGGGGGCCGGTCGCCGCCGGCGCTCGCTCACGCGGAGCGGGCCAGCTCGATCAGCGCGTCGACCGCGGGGGGCTGGTGGCGCGCGCCGCGCCAGACCAGTGAGACGCGGTGGCGCAGGTCGGTCCCGGTCAGCGTCAGCGCGTGGACCTCGGGCCCAGGCCGCGCCGCGTCGCTGGCCGGGAGCACCGCGACGCCGAGGCCGGCGGCGACGAGCGCACGGACGCGCGTGACGTCCTCGACCTCGAAGGCCACCGCGAGCGGTCGGCCGAGCCGTGCGGCCTCCGCCGCGAGCGCGACGCGGATCGTCGCCGGCGGCGGGAAGCCGACCAGTCGCCGGTCGAGCAGCCGGTCGACGCCGATCCGGCGGCGGTGGGCGAGCGGGTCGCCGGGGCCGACGACAGCGACCAGCGGCTCGGATGCCAGCTCGAGCCGGCCGCTGTCGGCGGGCGGCTCGCCGGTGACGATCGCGGCGTCGAGGCGGTCGCGGCGGAGGTCCTCCAGCAGCGTCGCCGTCAGCCCGTCGCGGACGCGCAGCTCGATCCCGTCGTAGCGGGCGTTGTAGCGGGCCAGCAGCGCGGCGACGTCGACCGGGCCGGGCGTCGGCGTGACGCCGAGGGTGAGGCGGCCCGCGCGCAGCCCGCGGAAGGCGGCGAGGTCGGCGGCCGCCGCGTCGACCTCGTGCAGGGCGCGCCGGGCGCGGCGGGCGAACGCCTCGCCGGCGTCGGTCAGGCGGACCTGGCCGCGGGTGCGGTCGACGAGCGTGACGGCGGTCTCGGCCTCGAGCCGGGCGATGTGCTGGGAGAGCGCCGGCTGGGCGATGTGGAGTGCGGCGGCGGCGCTGGTGAACCCGCCCGTGTCGGCGATCGCGACCAGCGAGCGCAGGTGGCGCAGCTCCATAAGGAGAGCTTATGGCAACTTGCGACGGTTCAACTTTGACTTATCGTGATGGTCCGCGCGAGGATGGAGGCCGATGACCACCCCGCCACAGCTCTGGGCCCCGTCGGCCGCATTCGCCGAGCAGACCGCGATGCACCGCTTTCTCGCGGCCAACGGCTTCGACGACTACCAGGCCGCCTGGCGGTGGTCGGTCGAGGACGTCGGCCGCTTCTGGGCCGCGGTCGCCGACTGGTTTCACGTCCGCTGGGAGCGCGAGCCCGACGCGCCGCTCGGCGCGCGCGAGATGCCGGGGGCGGAGTGGTTTCCCGGCGGCCGGCTCTCCTACGCCGAGCATGTCTTCCGGGATCGCGACCCCGCCGCGACGGCGATCCGCTTCGCCTCGGAGACCCGCGCGCCGGGCGCCTGGACGTGGGGGGACCTCAGCCGCGAGACGGCGCGCATCAGGGCCGGGCTGGTCGCCCGCGGGGTCGGCGAGGGCGATCGCGTCTGCGCCTACCTGCCGAACATCCCCGAGACCGTCGCCGCGTTCCTGGCGACCGCGTCGCTGGGGGCGATCTGGTCGAGCGCCGCGCCGGAGTTCGGCGCCCGCTCGGTGATCGACCGCTTCGAGCAGATCGAGCCGAAGGTGCTGCTCGCCGTCGACGGCTACGTCTACGGGGACAAGCGGTTCGACCGCTCGGCCCAGGTCGAGGAGATCCACGCCGCGGTCGGCGGCGAGCTGGTCCGGCTCGGGTACCTCGACAGCGACGGCTGGGAGGAGGGCTTCCTCGGGCCCGAGGAAGCCCCGCTGGAGTTCGCCGCCACCGCCTTCGACCATCCGCTCTGGGTGCTGTTCAGCAGCGGCACCACCGGCCTGCCCAAGGCGATCGTCCACGGCCAGGGCGGCATCCTGCTCGAGCATTTGAAGCAGCTGGCGCTGCACTCCGACGTCCGGCCCGGCGACCGGATGCTCTGGTTCACCACCACCGGCTGGATGATGTGGAACTACCTCGTCGGGGCGCTGCTGGCCGGAGCGGAGATCGTCCTCTACGACGGCAGCCCCGCCGGCGAGGTGCTGTGGGACCTCGCCGCCGAGGTCGGCGTCACGATCTTCGGCACCTCGCCGGCGTGGATCGACGCCCAGCGCAAGGCCGGCGCGCGGCCGGCCGAGGGCCGCGACCTGGCGATCCGCGCCGTCGGCTCGACCGGCGCGCCGCTCTCCCCGGAGGGCTTTCAGTGGATCTACGACCAGCTCGGCCCCGACCTCTGGCTGTTCTCGATCTCGGGCGGCACCGACGTCTGCACCGCGTTCGTCGGCGGCGTGCCGACGCTGCCGGTCCACGCCGGGGAGATCCAGGCGCGCGCGCTCGGCTGCAAGGTCGAGGCGCGCGGCGGCGAGCTGGTGATCACCGCGCCGATGCCGTCGATGCCGGTCGGATTCTGGAAGGACCCCGACGGATCGGCCTACCGCGCCGCCTACTTCGACGTCTTCCCGGGGATCTGGCACCACGGCGACTTCGTCGAGATCACCGACCGCGGCTCGCTGGTGATCTCCGGCCGCTCCGACGCGACGATCAACCGCGGCGGCGTGCGGATGGGCACCGCCGAGATCTACCGGGCCGTGCTCGCGCTCGACGCGATCGTCGACGCGCTGGTCGTCGACTACGAGCGGCCCGACGGCGCCAGCCGGATGCCGCTGTTCGTGGTGCTGCGCGGCGGGGCCGTGCTCGACGACGAGCTGCGCCGTGAGATCGCCGCGCGGATCCGCCGCGACTGCTCGCCCCGCCACGTTCCGGACGAGGTGATTGCGATCGACGAGGTGCCGCGCACGCTCAGCGGCAAGGCGCTCGAGCTGCCGGTCAAGCGGATCCTGCAGGGCCACCCGCTCGACCGGGCCGTCTCGCTCGAGTCGCTCGCCAATCCCCACGCGCTCGACCCGTTCGTGGAGCTCGCGTCGAGCGGGCCCTAGCCCGCGGCTCGGCCGTGGGCGCCGTCGCGCGGCCGGCTCAGACGGCCGGCGCCGGCTCGCGCCGGTCGGGCAGCAGCGCGCTGAGCAGCCAGTTGACGAGGCTGACGATGATCGCCGCCAGGCAGCCCCACCAGAACGTCTCGATGTTGAAGTCCGGCACGACCCAGGAGGTCACGTAGAGCATCAGCACGTTGATCAGGAAGTAGAAGAGCCCGAGCGTGACGATGATGAACGGGATCGAGAGGATCGCGAGGATCGGCTTGACCCAGAAGTTGACGAGCGTGAACACCGCGGCGGCGATCAGCAGCGTCCACCACTGGTCGCCGTAAGAGATGCCGCTGAGGATCCAGGTCGCGACGAACAGCGCGACCACGTTGAAGACCCAGCGGATGGCGAACGCCGCGACGATGGGCCGATCCTACCCCGTCCCGTCGGACGCGTCGAGCCGGCGGCCGCTCAGCCGGCGAGCACGTCGTGGGCGAAGCGGACGACCATCGCCCCGTCGCCGACGGCGCCGGCGACGCGCTTGGCCGCCCCGGCGCGGACGTCCCCGGCGGTGAAGACACCGGGACGGACGGTCTCGAGCATGTGCGGCTGGCGGTCCTGCAGCGGCCAGCAGAGGCGCCCGGCGCAGTCCTCGGCGCCCTCGCCGCAGAGCAGGTAGCCGGCACGGTCGACCGCCAGCATCCCCTGCGAGACCTCCGTGCACGGGTCGGCGCCGATCATCACGTAGACGGCCGTGCAGTCGACGGTCGCCTCCGAGCCGTCGCGGCGGTCGCGCAGGGTCGCCGACTCGACGGTCGTCGCGCCGTTGACGGCGGTCAGCTCGGTCTCGGTCATCAGCTCGATCCGCGGCGAGCGCTCGAGCCGGTCGACGAGGTAGTGCGACATCGTCGACTTCAGCGTGCCGCCGCGGACCACGACCCGCACGCTGCGGGCGCGCGTGGCGAGGTGGGCGGCGGCCTGGCCGGCCGAGTTGCCGCCGCCGATCACGATCACGTCGCGGTCGGCCGCGCGGTCGGCGTCGGCGGGCATCGCGGCGTGGTAGACGCCGGCGCCGCGGAAGCGGTCGATGTTCTCGGCGTCGAGCTCGCGCCAGCGGGCCCCGGTCGCCATCACCAGCGTGCGGGCGAGCACGTGCTGGCCGTCGTCGAGGTCGACGCGGATCAGCCCCTCCGGCCCGTCGGCCAGCTCGACCGCGGGGTGGAAGCTCGACAGCACCGCGTCGAAGCGGCGCGCCTGGAGCGTCGCGCGCGTGGTCAGCTCACGGCCGCCGATCCCGGCCGGGAAGCCGAGATAGTTCTCGATCCGGGTGCTGGTGCCGGCCTGCCCGCCGGGCGCCCACGACTCGGCGACGAAGGTGCTCAGACCCTCCGAGCCGCCGTAGACCGCGGCGGCCAGCCCGGCCGGCCCGGCGCCGAGCACGGCGAGGTCGAAGCGGCGGCCGTCGACCTCGGCCCGCAGACCGAGCTGGCGTGCCACCTGCGCCGCCGAGGGGTTGCGCATCACGTTGGTGGCGTGGACGAGGACCGGCGTCTCCTCGCGCGGGATGTCGAGCCACTCGAGCAGCTGGGCGCTCTCGGCGTCGGTGTCGACGTCGTACCAGCGCACGGGGAGCAGGTTGCGCTCGAGCAGGTCGCGGACCTCGAACGCGCGCCGCGAGCCGCGCGGGGCGATCAGCCGCATCACGCCGTGGCCCTCGGCCTCGTGCCAGGCGCGGCGGGCGAGCAGCGTCTCGAAGACGTGCTCGCCGAACTGGGGCCAGCGGGCGAGCATCTCGCGCAGCGCGGCGCGGTCGAAGACGAGCGTCGCGGTCGGCTCGACGGCGACGCAGGCGCTGATCGTCGGCTCGCCGGTGAAGATCGCGATGTCGCCGATGAACGTGGCGGAGTCGGCCTGGGCGACGTGGACGTCCTTGCCGGGGCTGCGCGCGACGAACTCGACCAGGCCGCGCTCGATCACGAAGAACGGCGCCTCGCGGACGGCGTGCTCGTAGAGCACCTCGCCGGGCTCGAAGGCCCGCTGCTCGGCGCCGCAGCGCTCGCGCAGCCAGGTGAGCTTCTGCTCGCTCAGGCGCGGATAGATGACCTCGTCGGAGAGGTCGGGGAACCGATCGCTGCGGATCACGGTTCGCGCGGTCGCCACGCAGTGAGGCTACCGGGCCGCCGAGCGCGGTTCGGGTAGGGTCCGGACAGAAGTCCGGCCTGCGGACAAACGACGACACGGAGGACGCGAGTGCCAGCGGCCGCGCAGACCATTCCAGAGCTCTTCGGGCGCGCGGTGGCCGCCCGCCCCGACGCGCTCTGGCTCCAGTACGAGGACGAGCGCTACAGCTACGCCCACGCCGAGCGCGAGATCGCGGCGATCGCGGCGGCCCTGGCCGAGCGCGGGATCGGCCGCGGCGACCTGCTGCTCGCCACCGCCCGCAACGAGCCCGGCTACCTGTTCGCCTGGCTGGCGGCGATGCGCCTCGGCGCGATCTACCTCTCGGCCGACCCGCGCGCCGCCGACGCCGAGCTGGCCGGCCTGGTCGAGCAGGCGCGGCCGAAGCTGGCGATCTCCGACGGCCAGCTGCTCGACACCGTCGCCGCGGTCGAGGCGACCGGCGCGACCGTCGCCGTCGGCGAGCTGCGCGCCGGGGACCCCGACGACGCGCCGCCGCCCGCCGCGCGCCCCGACGACCCGGCGGTGCTGATCCCGACCTCGGGCACGACCGGGCGCTCGAAGCTCGTCACCCAGACCCAGCGCGCCTACACGATGGCCGGCGAGGGGTTCCCCGCCTGGATCGGCCTCGGTCCCGACGACCGGCTGATGACCTCGCTGCCGCTCTTCCACATCAACGCCCCGGCCTACTCGGTGCTCGGCTCGGTCGCCGCCGGCGGCGGGCTGGTGCTGCTCGAGCGCTTCTCGGCGAGCGGCTTCCTCGACGCCGCCCGCCGCCACGGCGCCACCCAGTTCAACGCGATCGGCGCGATGCTCGAGATCCTGATGGCCCGGCCCGAGCGGCCCGACGACGCCGACACCCCGCTGCGCGTCTGCTACACCGGCCCGTCGCCGACCGAGGCGCGCCAGCTCGAGATCGAGCAGCGGTTCGGCATCGAGGTGATCTGCGGCTACGCCATGTCGGAGAGCCCCTACGGGTTCGTCTGGCCGCGCGGCGAGCGGCCCTACGGCACGCTCGGAAAGCCCCGCCAGCATCCGCTGCTCGGCGAGGTCAACGAGGCGCGCGTGCTCGACGAGGACGGCGCTGAGGTCGCCGTCGGGCAGACCGGCGAGCTGCAGCTGCGCAACCCGGCGACGATGCTCGGCTACTGGGGCATGCCCGAGGAGACCGAGCGGGTGCTCGCGCCCGACGGCTGGCTGCGCACCGGCGACCTCGTCCGCCGCGACCCCGGCGGCACCGTGACCTTCGTCAGCCGGATCAAGGAGGTGATCCGCCGCCGCGGCGAGAACCTCGCTCCGGCCGAGGTCGAGGCCGCGCTCGGCGAGCACCCAGACGTCGCCGAGGTCGCCGTGATCGGGGTGCCCTCGGCGCTCACCGAGGAGGAGGTCAAGGCGTTCGTCGTGGCCCGTCCGGGCACTCGGCCGGACCTCGGCGATCTGCGAGACTTCGCCGCCCTGCGGCTGTCGCGGTTCAAGGTGCCGCGCTACCTGGAGCTCGTCGACGAGCTGCCCCACACACCGACGGGCCGGGTCGCCAAGCACCGGCTCCCGGCCGAGCTGACAGGAGACGAATGGGACGCCGACGCGCAGTGACCAGCGGCCGAGTCGAGGGCTCGCGATGAGCGCCGAGCGGGAGGAGTGGGTCCGGTCGGGGATCGGCCACTCGACGCCCGACACGATCACCGTCTGCGGCCGCGACGTCGCCGGAGAGCTGATGGGCAGGGTTCCGTTCACCAGCCTGGCGTTCCTGCTGGGATCGGGCCGGATGCCGACCGACGGCGAGGCGCGCGTGTTCGACGCGGTGCTCGTCTCGCTCGCCGACCACGGGCTGACGCCGACGGTGCTCGCCGCGCGGCTCACCTACACCGGGGCGCCGGAGTCGCTGCAAGGGGCGATCGCCGCCGGGCTGCTCGGCGGCGGGTCGGTCTTCCTCGGTCCGACCGAGGACACCGCGCGGTTCCTGCACGCGCTGGTCGCCGCCGACGGGCTCGCCGCCGACAGCGGCGACGCGGCGCTCGCCGCGGCCGCCGAGCGAGCGGTGCGCGAGCGCATCGACGCCGGCGAGCGGGTGCCGGGGCTCGGCCACCCGATCCACAAGGAGCTCGACCCGCGTGTGCCGCGGCTCTACGAGCTGGCGCGCGAGGAGGGCACCCTGGGCCCGCACCTGCGGCTGCTGGAGGCGGTCCGGGCGGCCAACGAGTCGCTCTCGGGCCGGCGGCTGCCGATCAACGGCGCCGGCGCGGCGGGCGCCGCGCTGACCGACCTCGGCCTGCCGCCGGACCTCGCGCGCGGGTTCGCGCTGCTGGCGCGCGTCGCGGGCCTGGTCGGCCACCTCGCCGAGGAGCGCGAGCGGCCGCTCGGGATGAAGCTCTACAGCGAGATCGACCGCCGGATGGTCTACGAGCCGCCCGACACCGGCGATGGCGCGGCCTGACAACCCCGACTACGTCGAGGCGATCGAGCGCGGGCTCGGCGTGATCCGCGCGCTCGGGGCCGGCGGCCGGGACGGCATGTCGCTGGCGCGCGTGGCCGAGGCGACCGGGCTGCCGCGGCCGACGGCGCGGCGGGCGCTGCTGACCCTCGAGGCGCTCGGCTACGTGCGCCAGGACGGGCGGGCCTTCCGGCTGACGCCGCGGGTGGTCGAGCTCGGCTGCGCCTACGTCGACTCGCTCGGCGTCTGGGACGTCGTGCGCCCGCACCTCGCCGACCTGGTCGCCCGGACCGGCGAGTCCAGCTCGCTGGCCCAGCTCGACGGCGGCGAGATCGTCTACGTCGGGCGGGTGTCGGTGCCGAAGATCGTCTCGATCGCGGTGGCGGTCGGAACGCGGATCCCGGCCGTGGCGACGTCGATGGGGCGGGTGCTGCTCGCCGACCTGCCCACCGCGCAGCGACGCGCGGCGCTCGCGGCGCCGGTCGCGAGCGCGGCCCGCCGGACGCCGCGCGGACGCGAGCTGGACCGGATCCTCACGGCGACGCGCGAGCAGGGTTGGGCGGCCGTCGACCAGGAGCTGGCGGTCGGCGTGCGGTCGGTCGCGATGGCGCTGCGCGAAGGCGACGGCGTCCGGGCGCTCGGCGCGGTCAACATCTGCGTCTCGGCGGCCGAGTACGGGATGGACGAGCTCGTCGGGGAGCTGCTGCCGCTGCTCGGCGAGGCGGTCGCGGCGATCGAGGTCGATCTCGCCGCGCGGGCGCGGGTGCCGCACGTCGTGGCCGAGCGGGACGCGCCCGCGACGGCCGCGTCCCGTTGACTCTCGCAGACGATTGCAGCTAGGCTCGCGACGCCCGCCGCGGAGCGGCGACAGCTCCGGAGAGGACCAGATGCAGCCGATCACCGAGGAGAACATCACCGACCTGGCCGTCGCGCGCTGGCAGACCGCCGGCGACGAGCGGCTCGCCGAGCTGATGACCGCCTTCGTCCGCCACCTGCACGCCTTCGCGCGCGAGGTGGAGCTGACCGAGGCCGAGTGGATGGCCGCGATCGAGTGGCTGACCGCCGCTGGGCAGATCTCCGACGCCAAGCGCCAGGAGCTGATCCTCGCCTCCGACGTCGTCGGGCTGAGCATGCTCGTCGTCCAGATGGGCCACCGCTTCGCCGGCGGGGCGACCCCGGCGACCGTGCTCGGGCCGTTCCACATCCCCGACTCGCCACCGCTGCCCTTCGGCGCGGACATGTCCGACGGACTGCCCGGCGAGCGGCTGTATATACACGGGAGGGTGACCGGGCTCGACGGGAGCGCGGTGAGCGGCGCGCTGCTCGACGTCTGGCAGGCCGACGCGGAGGGCATCTACGAGGCCCAGCTCGGCGAGGTCGACGAGGCCCGGCTGCGGGCGCTGTTTCGCACCCGCGACGACGGCAGCTACTGCCTGGCGACGGTCGCCCCGCTCGGCTACTCGATCCCGATGGACGGGCCGGTCGGTGACCTGGTGGGGCGGACCGAGATCAGCCACTTCCGCCCGGCGCACATCCACTTCATGGTCGAGGCCGACGGCTACGAGCGGCTGATCACCCACCTCTTCCAGGACGGCTCCGACCACCTCGACTCCGACGTGGTCTTCGGCGTCAAGCGCGAGCTGATCGTGGGGTTCGAGCGCCGCGATCCGGGACCGACGCCCGACGGCGCCAGCTCCGACGAACCGTTCCTGGTCGCCGAGTACGACTTCGTGCTCCAGCCGCGCGGCTGAGCGCGGCTGGACCGGGCGCGGTCAGTCGCCGCCGGCGAGCGGGTCGCCGCCGGCGCGCGCAGGTGCCGTCTCGGGGGTGACGAAGACGACGATCAGGACCAGCAGCGACGCGGCGCTGAGCAGGATGCCGGGTGCGAGGTTCGAGCCGGTGACGGCGATCAGGGCCGTGGCGAGCATCGGGGCGGTGCCGCCGAAGACGGTCGCGCCGAGGTTGTAGCCGACGGCGACGCCGCTGTAGCGGGTGGGGGCGGAGAACAGCTCGGTCGCCGTCGTCAGGGCGGGGGCTGTGAAGCCCACCACGAGCACCATCAGCGTCAGCTGGCCGGCGATCACCGCGATCAGCGCGGTCTCGGAGATCAGCAGGAACGCCGGCACGCCGGCGAGCACCATCGCGACCGCCGACCAGGCGAGCACCGGCCGGCGTCCGACACGGTCGCTGAGACCGCCGGCGGGGGCGCAGAGCGCCATGAAGACCACCGCCGCGAGCGCCGAGGCCGCCAGCCCGTCCTCCGGCGGGCCGCCGAGGATCGAGGTCACGAACGTCGGCACGAAGGTGGCGACGACGTAGTAGATGAGCGACTGGTGGCCGTTGAGCAGGAAGGTCAGCGTCAGCGGGCGGCGCTCGTCGCGCATCAGCTTCTTGAACGGCACCTCGGGCGGCGCCTCGCCGCTCTCCTCGACGTCGACGCGCGTCAGCAACAGGAACAGCGCCAGCGCCCCGAGTGCGCCGCCGAGGAAGAACGGGATCCGCCAGCCGAAGCTGTCCATCTGGCTGGTGCTGAGCAGGAGGTGCAGCAGCGCGACGGTCGCCGAGCTGAGCAGGAAGCCGCTGCCGGTCGATATCTGGACGAGGTTGGTGACGAACCCCCGGCGGCGCGGCGGCGCGCTCTCGGCGAGCAGGACGATCGAGCCGCTGAACTCGCCGCCGAGCGAGAAGCCCTGCGCGAGCCGCAGCACGACCAGCAGGATCGGCGCCAGAACGCCGATCGAGGCCTCGGTCGGCAGCAGGCCGATCAGCACCATGCCGGCGCCCATCAGCGAGATCGAGATCGCCAGCGCGAACTTCCGCCCGCGCGTGTCGCCGACGTTGCCGAGCACCGCGGCTCCCAGCGGCCGCATCAGATACCCCGCGGCGAACACCCCGAAGGTCGCCAGCAGCGAGTCGATCTGGTCGTCGGCGGGGAAGAACAGCCGCGAGATCACCGGCGCCAGGAAGACGTACAGCGTGAAGTCGTACCACTCCATCGCCGCGCCGAGAGTCCCGAACAGCGTGTTGCCGCGGGACTTGCGCTGGCGGGCCATCGCGCGACCCTACGGCCGCGGGCGGTCGACTGCGCGGGTCCGACGTTTCCCGGGCGTTCTCGTGCCGACCCGACGTTCGCGGGACGCCCACGGGCCGGCCCGACATTCGCCGCGACATGCGCGGGAAACGTCGGACTGGCCGGCGGTCACCAGGGAAAGGTCGGGCTGAGTCGCCTCAGCGGCCGCGGACGATCCGGAACGCGACCCTGCGCGGCAGCGAGCGGTTGCCCGCCGCGTCGATCGCACGCACGGTCGCGCGGTAGCGGCCCGGACGCAGCGCGCGCCGCTTGGCGACCCTGCCGCTGAAGCGGATCCGGTTCGCGCCGGCCGGCCGGCCCCGGCGGATCAGCGTGCCGACCCGGCGCAGCCGGACACAGCGGCGCCCCGCCTGCGCGGCCGGCCGGCAGCGCCCACCGGCGCGGCGGCCACGCTGGACGCGGTCGATCCTGACGTGGACTCGCGCCCGCTCGCTGAGCCGGAAGCGCAACGTCGAGCCGCGCTTGGCGCGACGCCCGCGCGCGGCGCCGCTGGCAGCCCGCTTGCGGCCGGCGACCGCGAACACGCGCGGGGTCATCCGCAGTCCGCGCACGAGTGGGGGCTTCGTGTCGGTCGCGTCGCCGCCCGTGCCGCCGGGCCCGCCCGCTCGCGGCGCCTCATAGCGGGCCTGCACGGTGTGGAACGCGCCGTTGGGGCCCGCCGACCAGGCGACGGCCGCGTCGCCGCGGCGGTCGACCGCCGCGTCGGCGATCAGCGTGCCCGAGTAGAGCGAGGCCGTCGGCGGTCCGAGCGCGGTCGGAATCCACGGCGCCCCGGCGTCGGGCCGGTAGGCCGCGTGGGCCTGGTAGGCGCCGGCGTGGGTGAGCCAGGTCACGACGGTCTCGCCGGCGGGTCCCATCGCGAGGTCGAAGACGCCCTGGACGTCGGTCGCGGCGAACGTCTCGGGTGCCCCGAAGCTGCCCCCCGGCGCCCGTCGTGCGACCCAGGCGGCGTGCGGCGCGGTGAACGTGGCGCCGGCGATCAGCGCCTCGCCGGCGGCGCTCATCGCCAGCCGCGCGCCGCCCAGCGGCGGGTCGCCGCCGAGCGTCGCCGCGGGGGCGAAGGCGCCGGCCGCCGGGCCCGCGCTCCAGCGGATCGCGTTCGGCGCGCCGGGACGGAACCAGATCGCGACCGCGGCCCCCTGGCCGTCGACCGCCACCCGCGGCGCCTGCAGGCCGGCCTGGATCTCGTTGTTGTAGGGCGCCTCGGTCTTGGCGTCGAGGTCGCCCGCGTAGGCGAACCCGCCGCCCGCGGGGCGGTAGGCGCGCTGCACCGTCGTCGTGCGGTTGGGGCCCGTGACCTGCGAGCGGATCCACACCCCATGCGCCCGGCCGGTCGCGTCGACGGCCAGCGCCGGGTCTACCAGCTGCGCCGCCGGCTCGAGGTGGATGAGCGTCGTCGGACCGTTGACGGCGCCGGCCGCGATCACGGTGGTCCGCGTCCGCCACGCCGTTCCCTGGCTCGTCGTCCAGAGCACGGTCGCGTTGCCGGCCCCGTCGACCTCGACGTCCACCGCACCGGCGCTCTCGCCGGCCGGCTTGGACAGCGCCTGCCGCGGTCCGAACGCGCCGCCCGGGGGGCGCACCGCGGCCATCATCTGGCCGCTCTCGCGCCAGACGGCGACCGCGCGGCCGTCGTCGGCGACGGCGAGGTCGAAGCCGCCGACGCCGACGCCTGGCGTCGACAGGCGGACCGCTGGACCGAGCGGGCCGGCCGCCGGAGCGATCCGCGTCTCGAACACGCGCACGCCCGCACCGGGGTCGAAGCGCGACCAGGCGGTGACGGTCGCGCCGCTGGAGCCGACACCCACGCGCGGGTACTCCGGCGAGTGCGACGTCTTCTCCTGACCCTCCACAGGCGGATTCCAGCCGGGAGCGGCGAGCGCGGGACCGGCGGTGGCCAGCGCGAGCAGCGACAGCAGCATGACCCGGACGAGAAGGCGCTTGGAAGTGCTCATGCCGACCCAACGGTTCGGGGACTGGGGAATTACGCGACCGTACCCCATCGGGGGCGGGTAGTCTCGATCCATTCCCAGCCTTGGCGGAGCCCTGGAGTCCGAGCGCATCGACGGCATCGTCCTCGCCGCCGGGGGCGGGCGGCGGTTCGGGGCGGTCAAGCAGCTGGCCGGGCTGGAGGGGCGGCCGCTGGCACAGCACGCGCTCGACACCGCCTGCGCGGCGCCGGAGCTCGACCGGGTCGCGATCGTGCTCGGCGCCGAGGCCGAGCGGGTCCGGCGCGCACTGTCGCTCGGGCGGGCGGAGGCGGTCGTCTGCGCCGGCTGGGAGGAGGGCATCGCGGCGTCGCTGCGCTGCGGCTTCGCGGCCGCGGCGGGCGCCGCCTGGGTCGTCGTCCTGCTCGCCGACGAGCCGCGGCTGCCGGGCGCGGCGATCGCCCGGGTGGTCGCGGCCGCCCGCTCGGCGCCCGCCCCGACCCAGGCGGTCCGCGCCCGCTGGGCGGACGGACGGCCCGGCCACCCGGTCGCGCTGCGCGGCGCGCTGGCGCCGTCGATCGAGGCGCTGCGTGGCGACAGCGGCGCGCGCGCCGTGCTCGACCGAGCCGATGTGCTCGAGGTCGGCTGCGCCGATCTCGGCCCGGTCGCCGACGTCGACACGCCGCGCCAGCTGGGCGACCTCCGCCGGCCCGCGGCGCCCTGACCGCGCCTCCGCTCGGCTAGCCGCCGCGGGTGACCATCACCGAGGTCGCCTTGACGATCGCGGTCGCCTCGGCGCCCTCCACCAGCCCCAGCTCCTCGATCGCGTCGCGGGTGATCGCGGCGCTGATCAGGTGCGGTCCGGCGGCGATCTCGACGATGCCCATCACGCCGTCGACCTCGACGGAGCGCACGACGCCCGGGAAGCGGTTGCGCGCGGAGAGGCCGTCGTCGGTGCGGTGGCGGTCGGGCGCCCCGCCGAGCCGGCGCAGCTCGGAGACCGGCAGCAGGCGGCGGTTGCGCTCGTCGCGCCGGGTCTCGATCTTGCCGGCACGGTCCCAGCGGCGCAGCGTGTCGGTGCTCACCCCCAGCAGCTTCGCCGCCTCGCCGAGGGTCAGGTGACGGTCGGACTCCGGTTGGCTCATGGTCCTCTCCTTCTCGGCCCTGGGATGGCGGCGTCGGTGATGACGGTCGAGCCGGTCAGGTCGGCGACGAACGCCGAGGCGGGCGCCGCGGCGAGATCGGCCGCCGCCCCGCGCTGGAGGATCCTGCCGCGCTCGACGACCGCCACCTCGTCGGCAAGCGTGCTCGCCTCCGCGAAGTCGTGGGTCACCAGCAGCGTCGGGACGCCCGCGGCGGGGATGAGTCGCGCCAGCTCGCGCAGCGCGCCGGCGCGCGTGGTGGCGTCGAGCGCGGCGAGCGGCTCGTCGAGCAGCAGCGCGTGCGGCCGCGGCGCCAGCGCCCGCGCGAGCGCGAGCCGCTGGCGCTCACCGCCGGAGAGCGTCGTCGGGCGGGCGTCGGCGAGTGCGGCGATCCCGAAGCGGTCGAGCAGCTCCAGCGAACGGGCGCGGCGCTGCGAGCGCGGCAGGCGGTCGAGGCCGTAGGCGACGTTGCGCCAGGCGCTCAGGTGGCCGAACAGCGCGTAGTCCTGGAAGACGTAGCCGCAGCGCCGCCGCTCTGGCGCCAGGTCGATCCCGGCGTCGGTGGCCAGCCAGGTCTCCCCGCCACAGTCGATCCGGCCGGCGCGGGGGCGCAGCAGCCCGGCGACGGCGCGCAGCAGCGACGACTTGCCGGCGCCCGACGGGCCGACCACCCCGAGGCAGCGGCCGGGCTCGACCGACAGGGCGAGGCGCAGCTCGAAGCCGCGCAGCGGGGTCGAGAGCTCAACCGCGAGCGACGTCGACCCCCAGCGTGCTGTCGCGGTCGCTGCCGCGGGTGAACAGCTTGACGGTCGCCAGCAGCGCGGCCGAGGCGGCGACGAGCACCGCCGACAGCGCCAGCGCGGCGTCGAAGTCGCTGCCGAACAGCTCGACGATCGCCAGCGGCGCGGTCTGGGTGACGCCCTGGAAGGAGCCCGCGAAGATCAGCGTCGCGCCGAACTCGCCGAGCGCGCGGCCCCAGGCGAGCGCGGCGCCGGCGACCAGCCCGGGCCGCGCCCCGGGAATCGCGACGCGCGCGAAGGTCCGCGCAGGCCCGGCGCCGAGCGTGCGCGAGGCGGCGAGCTGGCGGCCGTCGACGGCCTCGAAGGCGGCTTGGGCCTGGCGCAGGTAGAACGGGCTCGCGACGAAGATCAGCGCGAGGACGACCCCGGCGGTCTCGAAGACGAGCTGGATGCCGGCGTCGGCGATCGCGCCGCCGAGCAGCCCCGCCGGTCCGAACGCCGCCAGCAGCCCGATGCCGGCGACCGCCGGCGGGACCACCAGCGGCAGCTCGATCAGCGTCATCAGCGCCCCCCGGCCGCGGAACCTGCGTGTGGCGAGCAGGTAGGCGGCCGGCGTGCCGACGGCGAGGATCGCCACGAGCGCGATCGTCGTGGTGATCAGGCTCAGCCGCAGCGCGTCGAGGGCCTGCGGGTCGCCGAGGCTCGCGACGAGCTCGGCCGGACCGGCTTCGAGGAAGATCGCGGCGATCGGCAGCGTCAGGAAGACGACCGCGAGCGCCAGCGCGGCCACGAGCGCGGCGCCGAACCAGCGCGCGCTCATCGCGGCGGCCGGAATCCCGCGTCGAGCAGGGCCTGGCTGCCGGCCCCGTCGAGCAGCCCGTCGACGAAGGCCTGGGCGGCCTCGGGGTCGGCGGCCCCGACGACGACCGCGATGCCGTAGGAGACGTCCGGCCCCAGGTGCGGGGGCAGGGTGATCGCCTCCAGGTCCTCGGGCGCGGCGGCGACGTCGGAGGAGTAGACGAAGCCGGCGTCCGCAGCGCCCTGGGCGACCTTGCCGACGATGCCTTTGACGTCGGACTCCGCGGAGCGCACGTTGGCGACGATCGCAGTGCGCTCGGCGGCGGGCAGGCGGTCGAGCACGGCGCGCGTGTAGTCGCCGACGGGGACGCCCGCGGCGCCGACGACGAGGTCGAGGCCGGGCGCGGCGAGGTCCTCGATCGAGTCGATGTCGGAGTCCGGGCCGACCGCGATCACCAGCTCGTTGCGGGCGAAGACGACCGGCGGCTCGACGAGGCCCTCGGCGTTCAGCGCCTCCGGGTAGGCGGTGCTCGCGGCGGCGTAGACGTCTGGCTTGGCGCCCTGGCGGATCTGGGCGGCGAGGTCGTCGGATCCCGCGAAGGAGAAGCGCACCTCGCCCGGCGACTCGGCTCCGTAGGCCTCGAAGGCCTCGGTCAGCGACGCCGCCGCGGAGACGACGAGGGCGTCGGACGACGCGGTCGAGCCCGACCCCGTCGACGCGGGCGCGGAGCCGTCTCCGCCGCCGCAGCCGACCAGCAGCGCTAGGAGCGAAACGGCGAGGCCGCTGCTTATGCGTTGCATAGGTGAGAGATACCAGCAGGGTGGCGCGCGGCGAAGGGGAGAAGTCCCGCTCGACCTGGGGGATTTCCCGAGACTGCGCCGCTCGGCCGTCGGGCACCGCCTATGCAGGCGGCGTCCCCTCGACCCACTCGGCCCGGTCGCCGTCGATCTCGCGCTTCCAGATCGGCGCCTCGGCCTTGATCCTGTCGATCGCCTCGCGGGCGGCGGCGAACGCGCCCTGCCGGTGCGCGGCGCCGACGGCGACCACGACGCTCGGCTCGCCGCGGGCGACCGTGCCGATGCGGTGCTCGGCGGCGATCCGCTCGATCGGATGGCGGGCGAGCAGGTCGGCGAGGATCGCCGCGATGCGGGCCTCCGCCATCGGGACGTAGGCCTCGTAGTCGAGCGACTCGACCTCGCGCGTGACGCCCTGGAAGACGACGACGGCGCCGGTGCGCGCGGTCGTGACCGCACGCGACAGCGCGTCCGCCGACAGTGGGTCGGCGGTGACCCGGGCGGCGACGAGCCCGTCGCCGCCGCTGATCGGCGGGATCAGGGCCAGCTCGTCGCCGGCGCGCAGCGGCGCGTCGGCGGTGGCGTACTCGCGGTTTACCGCCATCACGACCGGCACCGCCGCGAGCGCGGCGCCGAGCGGCTCCGACCGCAGCGCCAGCGCACCCAGCGCGTCGGCGACGGTCGCGCCCTCGTCGGCGAGCTCGACGGAGATCGACTCGGCGCCCGCCCGCTCGCGCAGGATCGCGAACAGGCGTACCTCGAGGACCATGACCACACCCTACGTAGTACGTTGGTCGCACCCTTCCGGGCCCCCGCCGATGAGCGATCTCACCCACCTCGACGAAGCCGGTCGCGCCAGCATGGTCGACGTGGGCGCCAAGCCGTCGACGCGGCGCCACGCCCGCGCCGAGGCGGTGGTCGCGATGGCCCCGGCGACCGCGGCGCTGGTGCTGGCCGGCGACCTCCCCAAGGGCGACGTGGTCGCCACCGCGCGGATCGCCGGGATCCAGGCGGCCAAGCGCGCGGGCGAGCTGATCCCGCTCGCCCACCCGCTCGGCCTCGACCACGTCGGCGTCGAGATCGAGGTCGACGCCAGCGGGCGCGCGCGGATCGAGGCGGAGGCCTCCACCCGCGGTCCGACGGGCGTCGAGATGGAGGCGATGACCGCCGCCGCGGTCGCGGCACTGACGCTCTACGACATGGTCAAGGGGGTCGAGCGCGGCGTCGAGATCGAGCGCGTCCGGCTGCTCGAGAAGTCGGGTGGCCGGCAGGACTGGCGTCGTGACCGATAGGGCGACCGAGCCCGTCACGATCGCGATCGTGACGGTGAGCAGTACGCGCGCGCGTGGCTCTGGGGAGCCCGACCTCAGCGGCGACGCACTCGCCGAGCTGGTCGACCGCGTCGGCGGCGACCTCGCCGCCCGGCGGCTGGTCGCCGACGACCGCCCGGCGATCGAGGCCACGCTGCGCGAGCTCGCCGACGACCAGGGCTGCGACCTCGTCCTGACCACCGGCGGCACCGGTCTGACCGTCGACGACGTGACGCCGGAGGCGACCGCGGCGGTGATCGACCGCCCGGCGGCCGGGATCGCCGAGGCGATGCGCGCGGCGTCGGCGCCGCACACCCGCTACTGGATGCTGTCGCGCGCGGTCGCGGGCGTCCGGGGCTCGACGCTGATCGTGAACTTCCCGGGCAGCCCGAAGGCGATCGCCGAGGCGGGCGCCGCGATCGAGCCCGTCGTCGACCACGCCGTCGCGCTGCTGCGCCGCCCCCGGGGCGGCCGCTGAGGGTGGCTGGGCTGCTCGACCCCGACTCCGCCGTCGCGATCGTCCTCGCCGCCGCGCCGGGCCCACGCGCGGAGCCGGTGCCGCTCGACGGCGCGCTCGGGCGCGTCACGGCGGAGGAGGTCGTCAGCGGGCTCGCCGTGCCGCCCTTCGACAACTCCGCGATGGACGGCTTCGCGCTGCGCCGCGCTGACACGGCGGCCGGCTCCGCCGAGCTGCGCGTCGTCGCCGAGGCGCGTGCCGGCCATCCGGCGGCGCGCGGGCCCGGCGCCGGCGAGGCGGTCCGCATCTCGACGGGCGCGCCGCTGCCGGCCGGCGCCGACGCGGTCGTGGCGGTCGAGGACGTCGATGAGCGCGGCGGCGCGATCCACCTGCGGCGCGCCGTCGAGGCGGGGGCGCACGTCCGCCGCGCCGGCGAGGACGTCGCCGCCGGGGCGGCCGTTCTAGCGGCCGGCGCGGAGATCGGGGCGGCCGAGCTTGGGGTGCTCGCGACCGTCGGCAGGGCGACGGTCGACTGCGCGCGGCGGCCGCGCGTTGCGCTGCTGGTCACCGGCGACGAGCTCGTCGCGCCGGGGCGGCCGCTGCGCCCGGGCGAGATCCACGACGCCGGCAGCCACACGCTGCGGGCGCTGGCCACGGCCGCCGGGGCGGAGATCGCCGGTGTCGAGCGGGTGCGTGACGACCCCGCGGCGACCCGCGCCGCCGTCGAGCGTGCGCTCGCCACCGCCGAGGTGGTGGTCGCCTGCGGCGGCGTCTCGGTCGGTCCGCACGACCACGTCAAGGCGGCGTTCGCCGCGCTCGGCGTCGAGCAGCGGTTCTGGCGCGTGGCGCTGCGGCCGGGCAAGCCGACCTGGTTCGGCGTCGGGCCGGCGCGCCCCGGCGAGCAGCCGCCGCTGGTCTTCGGCCTGCCGGGCAACCCGGTCTCGGCGATGGTCACCTTCCACGTCTTCGTCCGCCCGGCGCTGCGCGCGGCGCTCGGCCTGCCGCCGCGCGCGCCGCGGCTGGACGCGGTGCTCGAGGAGCGCTACCGCAAGGCGCTCGGGCGGGTCGAGTACGCGCGCTGCCGCGCCGAGCCGAGCGCCTACGGCTGGCACGTCCGCCTGACGACACCGGGCCAGCAGTCGCACCGGCTCACCTCGATGCTCGGCGCGAACGCGCTCGCGGTGCTGCCGGCCGACCGCGACGAGCTGGTCGCCGGCGAGCGGGTCGAGCTCGAGCTGTTATAGGAAATGTCCTACGTATGCCTTGAGGAGGCATCCGGCTAATGTGAACGGAGTGGAGCCGCTCTACGACGCCCACGGCCGGCCGATCGGCGACGTCCGCGTCTCGGTCACCGACCGCTGCAACTTCCGCTGCCAGTACTGCATGCCGGCCGAAGGCATGCCGTGGCTCGAGCGCGCCGAGATCCTCACCTTCGAGGAGATCGCGCGGCTGGTCGGGCTGCTCGCCGCGATGGGGGTCTCCGACGTCCGCCTGACCGGCGGCGAGCCGCTGGTCAGGCGCGACTTCCCGCTCCTGGCCGCGATGCTGAGCGCCGTCGACGGCGTCGAGGACCTGTCGCTGACCACCAACGGCTACCTGCTCGAGCGCGACGCCGCCGCGCTCGTCGCCGCCGGCGTCGACCGCTTCAACGTCTCGGTCGACTCGCTCCAGCGCGACCGCTTCTTCCAGCTCACCCGCCGCGACGCGCTGCCGCGGGTGCTCGCCGGACTGCACGAGCTCGCCCGCTTCCCCGCGGCCCACCCGATCAAGGTCAACGCGGTCGCGCTGCGCGGCTTCACCGAGGACGAGGTGCTGCCGTTCGCGCGCTTCGCGCGCGAGCAGCCCTACGAGGTCCGCTTCATCGAGTTCATGCCGCTCGACGCCGACCGCGCCTGGACGCGCGAGCAGGTGCTCACCGGCGAGGAGGTGCGCGCCGCGATCCACGCCGTCCACCCGCTCGAGCCACTCCCGCGCGAGGACCACGCGACCGCGCGCGTGTACCGCTTCGCCGACGGACGCGGCCGGATCGGCTTCGTCAACCCGGTCAGCGAGCCGTTCTGCTCCGACTGCAACCGGATCCGCCTGACCGCCGACGGCCGGCTGCGCACCTGCCTGTTCTCCCAGCGCGAGACCGACCTGCGCGGGCCGCTGCGCGCCGGTGCCGACGACGCGGAGCTGGAGCGGATCGTCCGCGCCGCGGTCTGGCGCAAGGAGCTCAAGCACCACGTCAACGACCCCGGCTTCGTCCAGCCCGCCCGCACGATGTCGGCGATCGGCGGCTAGGGGGGAGCGTGGCGACCGAGCTGGTCAACGCGGCGGTCGCGACGGCGTGGCTGCGCGACGGGCGGCGCGTGGTCAGCGCGCTGCTGGTCGAGGTCGAGGGGTCGGCACCGCTCCCGGCGGGGGCCGGAATGCTGATCGACGCGAGCGGCGCGATCGAGGGCTCGATCACCGGCGGCTGCGTCGAGGCCGCGGTCGTCCACGAAGCCGAGGCGGTGCTGGCCGGCGGTCCGCCGCGGGTCGCCGTCTACGGAATCTCCGACGAGCTGGCCGGGACCGCCGGCCTGGCCTGCGGCGGCACGGTCCACGTCTTCGTCCACGAGCTGTCCGGGGCGGCCGCGGCCGCCGAGCTCGCGGCGCTCGCGGCGGTCGTCGACGGCCGTCCCGCGGCGGTCGCGACCATGCTCGACGGGCCGACCGCCGGCGCGAAGCTCGCGCTCGTCGACGGCGAGGCCGTCGGCTCGCTTCGCGGGCCGGCGCTGCTCGACCGCTCCGCCGCGCGCGAGGCGGCGGGGCTGCTCGACCACGGCGTCACCGCGCTCTGTCGCTTCGGCGCCGACGGCGCCGTGCTGGGCGCCGACCTGCGCGTGCACGTGCGCTCTCACGCGTCGCCGTCGCGGATGGTGATCGTCGGCGCGATCGACTTCTCGGCCGCGCTGGCGGCGCTGGCGTCGGAGGTCGGCTACGCGGTGACGATCTGCGATCCGCGCGAGCGGTTCCTCGCCTCGCCGCGCTTCGCGGCGGCGGCGGAGGTGGTGGTCGGCTGGCCGGACGGGGTGCTCGCCGAGCGCCGGCTCGGCCCCCGCGACGCGATCCTGGTGTTCAGCCACGACCCCAAGATCGATGAGCCGGCACTCGTCGCCGCGCTCGCCACCGACGCGGGCTACGTCGGCGCGCTCGGCAGCCGCCGCACGACCGCCGACCGCCACGAGCGGCTGCGCGCGGCCGGCATCGAGGAGGCCGCGCTGGCGCGGGTCCACGCGCCGTGCGGGCTCGACATCGGCGGGCGGACGCCCGAGGAGGTCGCGATCTCGGTGCTCGCCGAGATCGTCGCCGAGCGGTCCGGCCGCGCCGGCGAGCCGCTGCGCGCGACGACGGGCTCGATCCGTCCGCGCGACGAGGTCGCGCCGCCGGCGTAGCCGCGTAGCGCGGGAGCGTGCGCCGCGCGGGGCCAGGCGCGCTAGCGGCTCGGCGGCGCGGCGGCGGGGTCGTAGCCGAGCAGCGGCGCGTAGACGTCGGTGCGGCGGTCCTCGAGCGGGCGGATCCGCGGGGCGCGGACCTTCGCGCGGCGAGCCGCCGCCACGTCGATCTCGACGACCGAGACCGACTCCTCGCCGACCGCTCGCGGCTCGAGCGCGAACCGCCCGTAGGGGTCGACGACGCAGCTCTGGCCGAGGTAGCGCAGGTCGCCGTCGCTGCCGGTGCGCGATGCCGCGGCGACGAAGACGCCGCTCAGGTTGGCTTGGACGGCCGCGCCGCGGACCTGGTCGATGATCCCGTCGGCCGGCGCCGCCGCGTCGAAGCCGCCGACCCAGGCCGTCGGCACCGCGATCAGGTCGGCGCCCCGCAGCGCGAGCACGCGCAGCGCCTCGACGAAGCGCAGGTCGTAGCAGACGAGCACTCCGATACGGCCGAGCGGGAGGTCGACGACCGGCAGTCCGGCGTCGCCGGGGGTGAAGAGGAGCTTCTCCTCGTCGAAGAGGTGGAGCTTGCGGTAGACCGCCAGCACGCCCTCGGCGCCGACGACCGCGACCGCGTTGAAGCGGTCGCCCCCGCGCCGTTCGCAGATCCCGCCGACCACGACGCAGCCGGCCTCGGCGGCCGCCGCGCGCCAGGCCTCGGTGGCCGGGCCGGGGATCTCCTCGGCGGCGGCATCGACGGCCTCGGCGCTGCGCAGCCGGTAGCCCGACGACGCCAGCTCGGGCAGGACGACCAGCTCGGCGCCGCCCCGGCCGGCATCGAGCACGGCAGCGACGGTTCGGCGGCGGTTGGCCTCCAGCGCGCCCGGCGCGAGGTCGAGCTGGGCGACCGCGACGCGCGTCGGGCGGGGGTCGGTGGGGTCGGTCATGGGCGGATCATGGCGAATCGGCTTCGGTTTGGTAATACTTACGATTTAACGACTATAGGAGGAGTGTTGCGCCCTGTCGACTTGACCCACACGTTCAGCATCCACACCCCGGGCTGGGTCGGCTACCCCTCCCCGAAGCTGTCGTACTTCCAGCGCCACGCGACGCACAACATCGTCTCCCAGCTGCTCGAGGTGCCCCTCCACTCGGGCACCCACTTCGACGGCGAGTTCCACATCGTCAGCGGCGGCGCCGACGTCGCCTCGGTGCCGCTCGACGTGCTCTGCCGCGAGGGCGTCATCGTCGACATCTCCGACGAGGTCGAGGACTGGTCGGAGATCAAGCCGCACCACATCACCGACCGGATGGAGGTCCGCAAGGGCGACATCCTCCTCTACCACACCGGCTACCACCGCTACTACAACGGTGGTCCGGAGGAGGACGAGGTCCGCTACTTCTGCCGCCATCCGGGCGGTGGCCGCGAGCTGGCCGAGTGGATCGTCGAGATGGAGCTCGCCTGGACCGGCTTCGACTGCGGCTCCGGCGACCATCCGATGAACACCACGATCCGCGACAAGCGGCCCGACGTCCGCGCCGAGTACGAGGCGTCGATCGGCGGCTCGGCCGAGGAGCGCTGGCCGCGGGAGGATCTCTTCGTCATGCACCGCGTCCCGTTCCGCGCCGGCATCACCCACCTCGAGAACGCCGGCGGCGACATCGACAAGGTGCTCGACCGGCGCTGCACGATCGGCGCCTTCCCGATCCCGATCGAGGGTGGCGAGGCCTCGCCCTGCCGCCTGGTCGCCTTCGTCGATGACTGACGTCGCCGGAGCGGCCTGGACCGCGGGGAGCTTCGACGACGTCGAGGCCGACGAGCCCTACGCGGGCATCGTGCGGCGGGTGCTCGACTGCGAGCGCGCGACCCTCGTGCGCTACGAGTTCGCCGGCCACGCCCGCTTCCCGCTGCACCGCCACCCCCAGGAGCAGATCACGCTGATCGAGCGCGGCACGATCGAGCTGACCGTCGACGGCGAGCTGCGGCCGCTGGCCGGCGGCGCCTGGGCGGTGATCGCCCCCGACGTCGACCACGGCATCGAGGCCGGCGCCGAGGGCGCGGTCGTCGTCGCGGTGAGCGTGCCGCGCCGCGCGCACGCCGGCGACCTGACCGTGGTGGAGCAGGCGTGAGCGCGGCCGCGGAGGTGCGCGTCTGCGATCCGGCCGGCGGACCGCCGCTCGGGATCGTCGACGGCGAGGGCGACGCGCGGGCGATCGTCTGGCCGGGCTCCGGAGCGGTCATGCGGGCGATGCACCGCGTCCGGCTGGGCGCCCGCGCGGCGACCGTGCGCCTCGAGCATCCCGGCGAGGCCGTCTACGCCGTGCTCGACGGCGACGGCCGGATCGAGGACTGCGACAGCGGCGAGCGCCAGGCGGTCGTCCGCGGGTCGATGGTCCACCTCGACGGCGCAACGCCGCACCGCTTCCTCGCCGGCGACGACGGGCTCGACATCGTCGGCGGCCCGGCGCCCGCCGACCCGGCGCTCTACCCGGAGGGATCCTGATGGCGATCCGCGTCTTCCACCGCGACCGTCCGACCCAGACGATGCCGATGATCGCCAGCGACGCGCGGCTCGTCGTCTGGCCGGGCGTCGGCGCCTGGGAGGCGAACATGAACTACGTCGTGATGGAGCCCGGCGAGGAGAACGTCCCGCACGTCCACCCGGAGTCCGAGGACGCGATCTTCATCGTCGAGGGCCGCGGGTCGGTCCGCGACCTCGACAACGACCGGGTGCTCGAGTTCGAGGCCGGGCAGGCCGTCTTCGTCCCGGCGGGCGTCGAGCACCAGGTCCGCGCCGACCGCGGATCGAGGATCGTCAGCGTCGGCGGGCCGTGCCCGGCCGACATCGCGATGCTGCGGCGCGTCGGGGCCGACGTGCCCGAGCGTCCCTGACGGCGGCCGCTCAGATGTAGGAGTGGACGTCGAGCGGCGCGCGCTCGGCGCGCTCGTGGACGGCGCGCACGACCGCCTCGACCGCGGTGCTGGCCTCCGCGTCGGCGGCGAGGTCGAGCTCCTCGGCGGCGAACCGCGAGCAGTCGCTCAGCAGCGCGGCCATGTCGACGCCGACGACCTCGCCGCCGTCGACGACGATCCGCCCGTCGACCAGCACGGTGCGCACGTCGCGCGCGGTGGCGCCGAAGACCAGCTGGCGGACCGGGTCGTGCAGCGGCGTGAAGGTCGGGGTGTCGCGTCGCAGCAGGACGAGGTCGGCCCGCGCGCCGACCTCGACGCGGCCGAGCGACTCGCCGTGTCCGGCGCAGTGGCTGGCCTCGCGCGTGGCCATCGCGAACGCCTCGGCGGCGGTCGTCCAGTGCTCGAACGGAAGCCCGCGCGCCTTCGGCAGCAGCGCCGCCAGCCGGGTCAGCTCGAGCGCGTCGAGGGTCTCGTCGCAGCCGCGGCCGTCGGTCCCGAGGGCGACGCGGACGCCGGCCTCGCGCAGCCCGGGGAGGTTGGCGACGCCGTCGCCGAGGCGGAGGTTGCTGTAGGGGCAGTGCACGGCCGAGGTCTCGGTCGCGGCCATCCGCCGCATGTCGCCGGCGGTCAGCCAGACGGTATGCACGAGCGTCGCGTGCGGGCCGAGCAGGTCGCGCTCGCCGAGCACCTCGACGAACGTCGCGCCGTCGTGCCACTCGCGGGCGGTCACCAACTGGGTGCGCGTCTCCTGGACGTGGGTCTGCCAGACCAGGCCGTGCTCGCGCGCCAGCGCCGCGGTCTGGTCGAGCAGCCGCTCGCTGCAGCGCTGGGGCGCGGACGGTCCGAGCCCGATGCCGATCGTGCCGCCGGGCTCGTGGAAGCGCTCGACGGCGGCGCGCGCCACGCCCATGATCCCTTCGAGGTCGGGCGGCGCCGCCTCGCGGCCGGCGATCGCGGCGTCGTGGGGGGGGAGGGGGAGCGACGCGGCGAACGGCTTGTCGGCGACGCCGAGCAGGATCGTCGCGCGCAGGCCGCAGTCGCGGTAGGCGCGCACGACCGGCTCGAGCGTGTCGATCGTGATGTCGGGCGCCTCGAAGAGGAAGTCGACCACCGCCGTGGTCCCCGACTGGAGCATCTGCACGGCGCCGAGCAGCGTCCGCGCGTAGATCGCCTCGGCCGACATCGGCTCGGCGCGCGTCACCTGGTGGGAGTGCACGAACCAGAGGTCGAGCGGCAGGTTCTCGTAGCGGCCGGGGTTGAAGTTCTCGTTGGAGTGGTAGTGGGCGTTGATCAGCCCGGGCGCGACGATCGTCGCGCCCGCGTCGAGGACCGGCGTCTCCGACGGCGCGTCGAAGCGCCCGACGCGCTCGATCTTCCCGTCGGCGACGAGGACGTCGGCTCGCTGGAGCGCGCCGTCGGCGCCGAGGACTTCACCGCCGCTGATCAGAAGGTTGCTGGCGCTCATCGGCCTCACCGTCGCTCGGGGTCTGGTACACCGCATTCCGCCGACCGGCGGTCGCGCTAATGTCTATCGTATGACAACAGAGGGAGAGGGAGCCGAATGGAGCGTGTCGAGAGCGGGTCGCTGACGGACCGTGTGCATGCGGCGATCCTGGAGGCGATCGTCGAACGGGAGTTCGAGGACCGCCTCCCCTCCGAGGACGTCCTGGCCGAGACGCTCAACGTCTCCCGCACGACGGTGCGCAGCGCGCTCCAGAGCCTCGAGCAGGTCGGGATCATCAACCGCAAGCGGGCCGTTGGCACGACCATCAACGCGCACGTCGGCCGCTCGACGCTGGCGCTGCAGCGCCTCGTCGGCTTCGACGACCTGCTGCGCGAGAAGGGCTACGAGGTCGAGGTCGAGACGAGCTGGCGGTTCGGGCCCCCCGACGCCGACATGACGCTGCGGTTTCCGCTCGAGGAGTCGACCGAGTGCCTGCTGACCGAGAAGTCCTACGTCGCGGGCGGGCGGGTGGCGATCCGCATCCGCGACGCCGTGCCCCGCGCCGACCTCCGCGACGAGGCCTTCGAGGAGCCGATCCCGGCCTCCCTGTTCGAGTTCAGCCGCCGCTACGGCCGCCGCAAGGTCGACCACGCCGTGGCGGAGATCTCGGCCCGGATCAAGCGCGACGCCACCACGACGCTGCTCGACCTCCCGGTCGGCGAGGCGTTCACCCGGCTGCACGAGGTCCACTACGCCGGCGGCGGCGAGCCGGTCGCGTTCTCGATCGTCGACGTGGACAACACGTTCGTGACCTTCGAGGTCTTCCGGCGGGGCTAGGGCCGGCCGTCCGCGCATGACCTACGACGTCGTCGTGGTCGGCGGCGGCCCCGCGGGGACGGCGGCGGCCATCGAGGCCGGCCGCCGCGACGCGCGGACGCTCGTGCTGGAGGCCTTCCCCGAGCCCGGCGGTGCCGGCGCGCTCGCCGGGGGCGGGATCTGCCTGGTCGGCACCGGCGCGCAGCGCGAGCGCGGCATCGAGGACGGCGTCGAGCTCGCCCTCGCCGACTGGATCCGCTGCGGCGGCGAGGAGGCCGACGCCGCCTGGGCGCGCCGCTACCTCGAGGGAACGCCGGAGCTCGACGACTGGCTGCGCGCGCTCGGCATCGTCTGGGAGGGCGTCGAGCTCGACGGAGACGGCAACTCCGCGCCGCGCTGGCACCGGCCGCGCGGGGGCGGCGGCGAGCTGGTCGACCGGCTGGTCGCGGCGACCGAGGAGCCGGCGGTCGACTGGAGTCTCGGTGTCCGGGTCACCGCGCTGACGCGCGACGCGCGCGGCGCCGTCGTCGGCGTCGAGGCCGACGGGCGGCCGATCGCCGCCGGCGCGGTGGTCGTCGCCACCGGCGGCTTCACCGGCGACCCCGCGCGCGTGCGCGAGCACGGCCCCGACCCGGGACCGGGCGGCCGCCTGCTCAGCGGCGGCGCGCCGCAGGCGACCGGCTCGGGCCACCGGCTGCTGGCCGGGGTCGGCGCGGCCTTCGCCGACCTGAGCCGCGTCTGGTGCTATCCCAACGCGATCCCCGACCACGAGGACCCCGCCGGCGAGCGCGGGATCGTCGTCCGCGGCCTGACCGGCGAGGCGTGGGTCAACGCCGACGGGCGGCGCTTCCACGACGAGTCGCTGCGCGGCGGCGCGACGGGAACCCCCGCGCTGCTGGCCCAGCGGGCGAGCACCTGCTGGGCGATCGTCGACCGCCGCGGCCTGGCGGGTGCCACGCTCGGCGCGCCGCGCTTCGGCGTCCATCCGGCGCCCGACCGCCCGCGCGTCGCCGCCTTCCTGGCGGCCTCCCCGTATGTCCACCGGGCGCCGACGCTGGAGGCCCTGGCGGCGGCCGCCGGGCTGCCCGCCGCCGTGCTCGCCGAGACGGTCGCCGAGCTCAACGGCTGGATCGGATCCGGGCTCGAGCGCGATCCGCGCTTCGGCCGCCCGCTGGCGGGGCAGTCGCCGATCGCCGAGCCGCCGTTCGCGGCGCTGCGGTTCTTCCCGCTCGCGCGCAAGTCGCTGGGCGGGGTGCGCACCGATCTCGACTGCCGCGTCCTGGATCGCGCGGGGGCGCCGATCGCCGGGCTCTACGCCGCAGGCGAGGTCGCGGGGATGGCGGGCGGCCAGATCAACGGCCGCGCGGCGCTCGAGGGGACGATGCTCGGGCCGAGCGTGTTCTCGGGTCGTGTGGCCGGGCGCGCGGCCGCGGATCGCTGTATTGTCTGACGTATGGCTTATGGAAGGGTGGATGTCCATACCCACTACCTCGCCCCAGCCCTGATCGCGGCGCTCGAGCGCCGCAGCGAGCTGCCGCGGATCTCCGAGAGCGACCAGGGCCGGATGATCGAGTACGGGGAGAACAACATCCACCCGGTCCTGCCGCGGATGGTCGACCTCGAGGGCCAGCTACACGACATGGACGAGGCCGGCATCGAGCTGGCCGTGATCAGCGTCAACGTGCCCGGCGCCGACTGGTTCCCGGCCGCCGACGGCGTGGCCGTGGCGCGCGCGGTCAACGACGAGCTGGCCGAGCTGACGGCCGCCCGTCCCGACCGGCTGGCCGCGCTTGCGATCCTGCCGATGCAGGCGCCCGACGCCGCCGCCGAGGAGCTGCGGCGGGCGGTCGGGCTCGGCCTGAAGGGGGCGATGGTCTACTCCAACGCCGCCGGGCGCAACCTCGACGAGCCCGACCTGCGGGTCGTCTTCGACGCGGCGGCAGAGCTCGACGTGCCGATCGCCATCCACCCGACCTTCCCGCTCAGCGCGCCGGCGGTCGACGCCTACGCGCTGATCCCGACGATCGGCTTCCTCGTCGACACGACGACCGCGACCCTGCGGCTGATCTTCGACGGCCTCTACGAGCGCCACCCGGACTTCAAGCTGGTCGTCTGCCACGCCGGCAGCCTGATGCCCCAGCTCGCCGGGCGGATCGACTACGAGGCCAGCCGCTTCGACTACGGCATGGGCAAGCTCGAGGCGCCGCCGAGCGAGCGGATCCGCCAGGTCTACAGCGACGTCGTCTGCGTCTGGCCGCCCGCGCTGCGCTCGGCGATCGAGCTGCTCGGCGACGACCAGATCATGTTCGGCAGCGACTACCCGTTCTGGGACCCCGCGCGGTCGGCCGCGACGGTCGCCGCGCTCGACCTCCCCGACGCGCAGCGGGCCGCGATCGAGGGCGGCAACGCCCGGCGGCTGTACCGCCTCGGCGAGGGGCCCGGGAGCTGACGGTGGCCGCGGGTGCGATCGGCAGATCGGTCCCGCGGCTGGAGGACCGGCCGCTGCTGGTCGGGAGCGCCCGCTTCGTCGACGACCTCGACCTTCCCGGCGCGCTGCACGCCGCGGTGCTGCGCAGCCCGCGCGGCCACGCCGCGATCGAGTCGATCGACGTCGCCGTCGCGGCCGCCCACCCCGGCGTCGTCGACGTCATCACGGCGGCTGACGTTCCCGCGGACGTCCGGATCCCGATGCGGATGTTCTCCCGGCCCGGGATGGAGCGCTTCCTCCAGGCGCCGCTGGCGCGCGACCGGGTCCGCTACTCCGGCGAGCCGGTCGCCGTCGTCGTCGCCGAGTCGCGCTACGTCGCCGAGGACGCGCTCGAGCTGATCGACGTCGCCTACGCGCCGCTGCCGGTGCTCGTCGACGCGGCGGCCGCCGACGAGGCGCCGGCGGTGGCGCTCTTCCCCGACGCCGGCACCAACGTCGCGGCCGAGTTCACGATCGGCGACGGCGACGTCGACGCCGCCTTCGAGGCGGCCGAGGTCGTCGTCGAGGAGCGGATCCACTGTCAGCGCCACGCCGCGGTGCCGCTGGAGCCGCGCGGGCTGGTCGCCGCGCACGACCCCGGCACCGGCACGCTGTCGGTCTGGGGCGCGGCGAAGATCGTCCACGTCAACCGGCGGATCCTCGCCGCGCTGCTCGGCTGGCCCCAGGAGCGCGTGCGCCTGATCGAGCTGCACGTCGGCGGCGGCTTCGGCGCACGCGGCGAGTTCTACCCCGAGGACTACCTGATCCCGTTCGCCGCGCTGCGCGTCGGGCGGCCGGTCAAGTGGGTCGCCGATCGCGAGGAGGACCTGCGCTCGACCAACCACTCGCGCGACCAGGTCCACGAGATCGCGCTCGCGCTGGACGGCGAGGGCAACTTCCTCGGCCTGCGCGACCGGATCGTCTTCGACACCGGGGCCTACGTCCGCACCCACGCCACGGTCGTGCCGTCGATGAGCGCGGGGCTGCTGCCCGGCCCCTACCGCTGGGGCGCCTACCGCTGCGACGTCCGTCAGGTCGTGACCAACAAGACGCCGTCGGGCACCTACCGCGCACCGGGCCGCTACGAGGCCAACCTCGCGCGCGAGCGGCTGATCGACATCGCCGCGCGCCGGATCGGCGAGGACCCCGTCGAGCTGCGCCGGCGCAACCTCGTCGGCCCGGCGAGCATGCCGTATGCCAACGGCGCGGAGATCGACGGGCACGGCGTCACCTACGACAGCGGCGACTACCCGCTGCTGCTCGACCACGCGCTGGAGCTCTTCGGCGCCGAGGAGATGCGCCGCTGGCGCGAGGAGGAGCCGCCGCCCGGGCGGCGGCGCGGCACCGCTGTCTCCTACTTCGTCGAGAAGAGCGCGATCGCCCACTGGGACTATGGCCGGGTCGCGATCGCCGCGGACGGGCGGATCGTCGTCTACGCCGGCAGCGCCTCGATCGGCCAGGGGGTCGAGACGGTGCTCGCCCAGATCTGCGCCGACGCGCTCGGTGTCGCCTACGAGGACGTCGCCGAGGTCCGCCACGGCGACACCGCCGAGATCCCCGACGGGATGGGCGCGTTCGGCAGCCGCGCGACGGCGATCGCCGGCGCGGCGGTCATGCGGGCGGGCCAGGAGCTGCGCGAGCGGGTGCTCGCCGCGGCGGCCGAGCGCCTCGACGCGCCGGTCGAGCGGCTGGAGATCGGCGGCGGCGCGGTGTCACTGCGCGACGGCGAGGGACACGTGACGCTCGCCGAGCTGGCCGAGGGCGCGCGGGCCGCGAGCGCGACCGCGCGCGGCGCCGAGCCCGGCCTCAGCGTCGAGTCCTACTTCCACGCCGACGCGATGAGCTTTCCCTACGGCGTGCACTGCGCCGCCGTCGAGGTCGACGTCGAGACGGGGGCGGTCGCGATCGAGCGCTACGCGGTCGCCTACGACGTCGGGCGGGCGGTCAACCCGAAGCTGATCGAGGGCCAGATCGTCGGCGGCGCCGCGCAGGGCGTCGGCGGCGCGTTCTACGAGGAGCTGGCCTACAGCCCCGACGGCCAGCTGGTCGCCGGGTCGTTCATGGACTACCTGTTGCCGACCGCCGCCGAGGCGCCCGCGCTGCGCGTGCTGGTGACCGAGGACGCGCCGGCGCCGCTGAACCCGCTCGGCGTCAAGGGCGCCGGCGAGGGCGGCACGGCCGCGGCCGGCGCCGTGCTCGCGAGCGCCGTCTCCGACGCCGTTGGCGCCGAGGCGACCGCGCTTCCGTTGACCCCCGAGCGCGTCGTGGAGCTGGCTCGCAGGAAAACCCGCTCGGAGTTGGCGAAACCCGCGTCCGGCCGAGTGGTGGCGTGATCGTGGGCGATACTCGACAAGAGGAGCCACAACCCGTATGAGACTCGAGAACAGCTTCACCGTAGCCGCGCCCCTGGAGCGCACCTGGCAGACGCTCCTGGACATCGAGCGGGTCGCCACCTGCCTGCCGGGCGCCAAGATCGAGCCGACCGACGACGACGGCGTCTACCGCGGCGCGATGAAGATCAAGCTCGGCCCGATGACCGTCGACTACCGCGGCACGGCCCGCCTCCAGGACGTCGACGAGGACACCCACACCGCGTCGATCGCCGTCCAGGCCCGCGAGGCGCGCGGCCAGGGAACGGCGGCCGCGGTGATCTCCAACCGGCTCGAGGCCGTCGACGGCGGCACGCGCGTGATCGCCGAGACCGACCTCAACATCACCGGCCGCCAGGCCCAGTTCGGCCGCGGCGTGATGGCCGACGTCGCCGAGACGATGATGGGCCAGTTCGCCAAGCGGCTCGAGGCCGAGCTGCAGCGCCCCGACACCGCTCCGTCCGGCGCCCCGTCCAACGGCCGCGCCGCCCCTGCGCCGGATCCCGCCGGCGACGACGGCGACGACGACGTCCTCGACGTCGGCAGCCTGCTCGCCGGCACCCAGCTCGCGCGCTACGGCGCCGTCGCGGCCGGTGTGGTCGCGCTGCTTGTCCTGCTCGTGCTGCTGCGGCGCGGCGGCGGGCGTCAGCTCACGATCAACATCGATCTGCGGCGTTGAAGCCGGCGCCCTTCGCCTACCACGCGCCCCGCACCGTCGCGGAGGCGCTGCGCCTGCTCGCCGAGCACAGCGACGACGCCAAGCCGCTGGCCGGCGGGCAGAGCCTGGTGCCGCTGCTGAACTTCCGCCTCGCCCGCCCCGAGCACCTGATCGACCTCAACGAGGTCGCCGGCCTGGCCGGGATCCGGCGGTCGGACGGCGTGCTGCGGATCGGCGCGATGACGCGCCAATCGGCGCTCGAGGCCTCGGCGCTGGTCGGCGAGCACTGGCCGCTGCTCACCGAGGCGCTGACCTTCGTCGCCCACTCGCAGATCCGCAACCGCGGCACCGTCGGCGGTTCGGTGGCGCACGCCGACGCCGCCGCCGAGCTGCCGGTCGCGCTGCTCGCGCTCGGCGCGACCGTCCACGCCGAGTCGCTGCGCGGGCGGCGGGCGATCGCCGCCGACGAGCTGTTCGTGACCCACCTCACCACGGCGCTGGAGCCCGACGAGCTGTTGGTCGAGATCGAGCTGGCGCCGCAGCCGCCCGCCACCGGCCACGCCTTCGTCGAGTTCGCCCGCCGTCACGGCGACTTCGCGCTCGGCGGCGCGGCGGCGCTGCTCACCCTCGCGCCCGACGGCACCTGCGAACGGGCGCGGATCGCGCTGCTGGCCGCCGGGCCGGTCCCGCTGCTGGCCGCCGAGGCCGCCGATGGGCTGCGCGGCGGCGTCGTCGACGAGGCCGCCGCCGCCGCGGCGGCGCAGCGCGCGGTCGAGCCGATCTCGCCGACGGGCGACATCCACGGCTCGACCGAGTACCGCCGCGAACTGGTCGCGGTGATGGTGCGGCGCGCCCTGCTGAGCGCCGCCGGTCGCGCGCGCGAACTTCACGAGGATCGGAGCTAAGCATGTCGGACACCGGGAGCGAGCCGCGCAGGATCGAGGTCGAGATCAACGGCCGCGGCTACGCGGGCGAGGTGGAGCCGCGCATGCTCCTGTCGGACTTCATCCGCCACGAGGCCGGCCTGACCGGCACCCACGTCGGCTGCGAGCACGGCGTCTGCGGCGCCTGTACCGTCCAGCTCGACGGCCTCGCCGTCCGCTCCTGCCTGCTGCTCGCCGTCCAGGCCGACCGCCGCGAGGTCCGCACCGTCGAGGGCATGACCGACGGGCTCGAGGAGGGGGAGCTGCACCCGCTGCAGCAGGCCTTCCACGAGCACCACGCGCTGCAGTGCGGCTTCTGCACGCCGGGCTTCCTGATGTCGCTGGAGCCGCTGCTGCTCGACGAGCGCGACCTCACCGACGCCGAGATCCGCGCGGCGCTCGCCGGCAACCTCTGCCGCTGCACCGGCTACCAGAACATCGTCGAAGCCGTGCGGGTCGCCCGGGAGCGGGTCCGCGCGCCGCGCTAGGGGCGCGGACCGCCCACGCGCGGTGGAACCGGACGCCCGCCGGCGCGACTCGACGCTGATCGCCGCGGCCGCGGGGCTGCTGCTGGCGGCCGTCCTGCCGCAGTACCTGGTCGCCAGCGTCGCGGTCGCGATGCGCGCGGACTTCCCCTTCTCCAACGCCGAGCTGGGCGTGGCGCTGGGCGTCTCGTTCGGCCTCTCGGCGGTCCTGGCGCCGACCGCCGGCCGCGCGATCGGCCGGCTGGGCGTGCGCGGGGCGGCCGCCCTCTCCTCGGGGCTCGTCGCCGGCAGCTCGATCGCGATCGCCACCGTCGCCGACAGCGCCGCCGCGATCACCGTGCTGATGGCGATCAACGGCATCGGCGGCGGCCTGGGGTCACCGACCTTCGCGGCGATCCTCGCCGGCAACGTGGCCGCGCGCCGGCAGGGGCTCGCCCTCGGGACGCTCAGCTCCGCGCCCCAGTTCGCCGCCTTCTGCGGCGGCCTCGCGCTGCCGCTGGTCGTCGCTCCGTTCGGCTGGCGGGCGTCGTTCCTCGGATCGGCGGCGATCGGCATCGCCTGCCTGGCGGCGCTGCTCAGCCGCGAGCTGTGGATGCCGCCGCGGCCGGTGCCCGAGCCGGGCGCGCCGCCGCGCCGGCGGCTGCGCGTGATCCACGTGACCGCGTTCTCGTCCGCGCTCGCGAGCACGGCGGGCATGGGGATGCGTGCCTTCCTGGTCCTGTTCGCGGTCTCGATCGGCTTCAGCAGCTCGTCCGCGGGCCTGCTGCTGTCGCTGACCGGCCTGCTGGCGATCGTCAGCAGGCTCGGCTTCGCGACGCTGGCCGGCCGGCGCCGCCGCGACCCGCTGTTGCCGGTCGCGGCGCTGATGGCGGCCGGCGCCGTCGGCTACGCGCTGATGGCGGTGGAGGCGAGCGCGGCGGTGGTGATCGGCGCGATGATCGCCGGCGGGCTCGGCTGGGGCTGGCAGGCGCCGCTCAACCTCGCGGTGCTGACGAGCAACCCCCACACCACCGGCAGCGCGATCGGCATCCAGATGGCCGGCTTCTTTGCCGGGGCGCTCGTCGGGCCGCCGCTGGTCGGCCTGATCGTCGAGCACGGCTCCTACCGCCAGGCCTGGCTGCTGTGCGTCGTCTTCGCCCTGGTGGCCGCCGGCGTGATGCTCTTCGCGCGCAGCCTGACCGCGCGCGAGGCGCGCGCGGGCTGACGCGCGCCGGGCTGCGCGAAGGCGGGGAAACCCTTTCCGGATCGCCTGGTTCCTCCCGATGACGGGGCCGCGGGCCACCTGAATACTCGTCCTACTGGTTCTGCTCAGAAAGGACGTCCGCAGATGCGGAAGCTCAGGATCGCGGTGGACATCGGAGGCACCTTCACGGACCTCGTCGCATACGACGAGACGAGCGGCGAGCTCTCGACGCTGAAGACTCCCTCCACTCCCCCGACGTTCATCGAGGGTGTCATGGACGCTCTGCGCAAGGCGGGGATCGAGCCGCAGGAGATCGTGGCCTTCATGCACGGCTCGACGATCGCGACCAACGCGATCATCGAGCGGCGCGGCGCCAAGACGGGGCTGCTGACGACCAAGGGCTTCCGGGACGTGCTCGGCGCCGGGCGCGCGAACCGCCCGGACCTCTTCAACTCCAACTGGGACGCCTCGCCGGCGCTGGTGGCGCGCCGCCACGTCCTCGAGGCCGACGAGCGGATCGACTACGAGGGCGAGGTCATCACCGAGCTCGACGAGGACGACGTCCGCACCGCGGCGCGCAAGTTCAAGGCGCGGGGGATCGAGTCGGTCGCGATCTCCTACCTGAACTCCTTCATGCGCACCGACCACGAGGACCGCACCAAGGCGATCCTGCGCGAGGAGCTCGGCGACGAGGTCTCGCTGTGCACCTCCTCGGAGATCCTGCCCGAGATCCGCGAGTTCGAGCGGACCTCGACGGTGGCGGCCAACGCCTACCTGATGCCGGTCATCGAGCGCTACCTCGAGCGGCTGGTGGAGGCCTTGAGCGAGTGGGGCTATGACGGGCAGCTCTACGTGACCCACTCCGGCGGCGGCACGATCACCGCCCGCTCCGCCGGCAAGGTGCCGGCGCGGATCTGCCACTCGGGCCCGGCCGGCGGCGTCGTCGGCGGCGTGCTGGTCGGAAAGCTCGCCGGCTTCGAGAACGTCATCACCTTCGACATGGGCGGCACCAGCGCCGACCTGTCGCTGGTCCGCGACGCGACGCCGAGCCTCGCGCCGGAGTGGCGGGTCGACTGGAACATCCCGATCCTCTTCCCGGCGATCGACCTCGTGGCGATCGGCGCCGGCGGCGGCACGATCGCGTGGGTCGACGCCGGCGGCTCGCTGCGCGCCGGCCCCCAGAGCGCGGGCGCGGATCCGGGCCCGGCCTGCTTCGGCAAGGGCAACACCCAGCCCACGATCACCGACGCCCACCTCTACCTGGGTCGGCTCAACCCGGCGACCTACCTCGGCGGCGACTTCGCGATCGACCCGGCGCTGGCCGAGGAGGCGATCTCCTCGCTGGCCGGCGAGCTGGGACTCTCGGTGCCCGAGACGGCGAGCGGCATCCTGCGGATCGCCAACGCCAACATGTCGAGCGCGACGCACCTGATCTCGGTCGAGCGCGGCCACGACCCGCGCGACTTCGCGCTGGTCGCCGGCGGCGGCGCCGGGCCGCTGCACGCCGTCGACATCGCCCGCGACCTCGGCATCCCGCACGTCGTGGTGCCGACCACCCCGGGCGTGACCTCGGCGCTGGGCATGCTCCAGGTCGACCTGCGCCACGACCTGCTCAGCCCGGTGCTGGCCCAGGTGGGCCAGATCGAGCCGGGCGAGCTGGCGGAGAAGTTCGAGGGTCTGACCACCGAGGCGCGCGAGATCCTCGAGGCCGAGGACATCGCCGCCGACCGCCAGACGATCGAGCTCTCAGTCGACGTCCGCTACTACGGCCAGACGCCGTACATGAACATCCGGCTGGACTCCCCGCCGTCGTCGCGGGCCGACCTCGACGTGCTCGTCGACAGCTACCGCGAGCAGTACGAGAGCGAGTTCGGCTACCAGCTGCCCGAGGACGTGGCGGCGGTCGAGATCGTCAACGCGCGCGTCGCGGCGATCGGCCTCACCGACGACCTCGAGCTGGTCGTGCGCGAGGGCGGCGGCGACGCCGCGTCGGCCCAGGTCGCCACTCGGCGGGTCTACTTCGACGAGGTCGGCGACTTCGCCGACACGCCGATCTACGACCGCGCGCTGCTCGGCGACGGCGCCGAGATCGAGGGTCCGGCGGTCGTCGAGCAGACCGACACGACGCTGCTGGTGCCACCGGGCGCCAGTGCGACCGTCGACCAGTACCTGAACATCGTCATCGACCTGCGCGCCCCGGTGGGGGCGTCGGTCGCCGCCGGCCAGGCGGATTCGAAGGAGGCCCAGCGGTGAGCTCCGTTCCTGCCGTCAAGTCAGCGGGCGTCGGCCCGCTGCGCAACGACCCGATCACCTTCGAGGTGCTGCGCAACGGCTTCAAGTCGATCTGCAACGAGGCCAGCGCGCTGATCGAGCGGGTGTCCTACGCCCCCACGATCACCGAGGGCCACGACTACTCGGTCTCGATCCTCACGCCTGACGGACGGCTGATCTCCCACGGCCAGCGCGACCAGGCGCCGCACATGGGCACCTTCGAGTCCTCGATCCAGAACCTCGTCCGCGAGGTGACCGACTTCAAGCCGGGCGACGCCTACATCTACAACGACCCCTACACCGGCGGAACCCACCAGAACGACGTCAAGATCATGCGGCCGATCTTCGTCGACGGCGAGGTGTTCGCGTTCGCGATCGCCCTCTGCCACTGGCCGGACGTCGGCGGCCCGATGCAGGGCACGTTCAACCCGCGGGCGACCGAGTGCTACGCCGAGGGGCTGCGCATGCCGCCGCTCAAGCTCTACGACGACGACGAGCCGGTCAAGCCGATCTGGGACCTGATCAGCATGAACGTGCGGGTCCCCAAGGAGCGGGTCGCCGAGATCCACGCCCAGCACCGCGCGGGCGTCCTGGTCGAGACGCGGCTGCTCGGCTACGTCGAGAAGTTCGGGCCCGACGTGATCCGCGACGCCTTCGAGGACACGATGGACCACTCCGAGCGGCGGTTCCGCGAGTGGGTGGCCAAGCTCCCCGACGGCGAGTACTCCTTCGAGGACTGGGGCGACCGCGACCTCGGCAAGCCCGACGAGCCGCCGATCCGCGTCCACTGCACGATGACCATCGAGGGCGACCAGGTGACCGTCGACTGGCGCGGCTGCGATCCCGCGCCGGTGGCCTCCTGGGGCTTCGCCCGGCCGGCGCTGCAGTCGGCCGTCTACGACGGGACGATGCACTGCTTCCCGGAGCTGGCGCCGCTCAACCACGGCGTCGTGCGGGCGATCGAGATCGTCTCGACGCCCGGCACCTGCGTCGACGTCCAGGAGCCGACGCCGGTCACCGGCTACTGCTCGGGCGCCTACGAGAAGGTCGACGCTGTGACGATGGCCTGCTGGGGCCAGGCGCTGCAGACCGTCGATGCGCACCGCGTCCACGCCGCCACGGTGAACCTGCAGAACTTCTGCACCGGCGGCATCCACCCCAAGACCAAGGTGCCGTTCGTCTCCTACATGTGGCTCGAGGGCGGCCAGGGCGCACGCGCCTACGCCGACGGCAACTCCTTCTACATGATGATCTTCATCGGGGGGGCGTCCAACCAGCCCAATGAGACGCTCGAGCGCTGGTACCCGATGGTCTACACGAGCACCGAGGCGGTCATCGACTCCTGCGGCGACGGCGAGTTCCGCGGCGGCTTCGGGATCGCGCGCAGCTTCCGCGCGACCGGCGACACCGAGCTGGTCGTGCTCGGCGACCGCGAGCGGGTCGGCCCGTTCGGGCTGGCCGGCGGCTCCAACGGCGGGCCGAACATGGTGGTGCTCAACCCCGACACCGACGCCGAGGAGAACCTCGGCATGTTCACGACCAAGGCGAAGCTCGCCGCGGGCGACTACCTCCACTTCGGCTCCAACGGCGGCGGCGGCTACGGCCTGCCGTGGGAGCGGCGTGTCGAGGCCGTCCTCGAGGACGTGATCGATGGCCTGCTGTCGGCCGAGAAGGCCCGGCGCGTCTACGGCGTCGCGGTCGAGGAGATCGACGCCGACTCGCTCGACTACCGCGTCGACGACGGCGAGACCGCGCGGCTGCGCGCCGAGCTGGCGGCGGCCGACGAGCGTCCGCGCGGCGTCGCGCCGTTCGAGGTCCATCCCGGCGGCGAGGAGCTGTTCCGGCGTCCCGACGAGCTGGGCACCCGCGCCGCGGAGCCGGCGCGGTGAGAGCTCGCTCGCTCAACCCCGACGGGCTCCCCGCCCCGGCGGGGCCGTACGTCCACGTGGCGACGGCCTCCCCGGGGGAGCTGGTCTTCGTATCGGGCCAGATCGCCCTCGACGGGGAGGGCAAGCTCGTCGGCGAGGGCGACATCGAAGCCCAGACCGAGCAGGTGATGCAGAATCTCGGCCTCGCGCTCGCCGCCGTCGGCGCGCGTTTCGCCGACGTGCGCAAGATCACCAACTACCTGCTCGACGTGGAGGAGTACCCGAAGGTCGCGCCGATCCGCGAGCGCTACCTGAGCGAGCCCTATCCGGCCAGCTCGATGGTCGAGGTCTCGGCGCTGCTGTTCCCGCAGCTGCTGATCGAGATCGAGGCGATCGCCGTGATCCCGGCGAAGGCGTAGGGGCGTGGCGTGGCCGATCCGGTCGTCATCACGGTCGCTCCGACCGGACCGCTGACCACGCGCGACCAGCACCCCGACCTGCCGCTGACGCCGGTCGAGATCGGCGCCGCCGTCGAGGAGGCGTGCGAGGCCGGCGCGGCGGTCGCGCACGTCCATGCGCGCGGCTCCGACGGCCGGCCGACGGCCGATCCGGCGGTCTACGCGGCGATCGTCGAGGAGATCCGCTCGCGCTGCGACGTCGTCGTCCAGGCCTCGACCGGCGTCGGCCTCGAGGTCTCCTGCGAGGACCGCCTGGAGATCGTGTCCTCCGGCGAGGTCGACGTCGCGATGGCGACGCTCAACCCGGCGTCGATGACCTTCGGCGGGGGAACCTTCAGCAATCCGCCGTGGTTCGTGGAGGCGCTCGCCGAGGCGATGCACGAGCGCGGGATCCACCCCGAGCTGGAGGTCTACGACCTCGGCCACGTCGGCCTCTGCCTCGAGCTCGCCGAGCGCGGGCTGATCCGCGAGCCGCTGCAGTTCAGCTTCGTGATGGGCGTGCGGGGCGGGATGCCGGGCGATCCGGCGCTGCTGCCGCAGCTGCGGTCGATGATCCCGGCCGAGGCGACCTGGCAGGCGATCGGCATCGGCCCCGCGCAGCAGCGCCTGCTGCTCGCCGCGCTCGCGTTGGGGGGCAACGCGCGCGTCGGCTTCGAGGACAACATCTATCTCGAGCGGGGCCGGCTGGCCCCCTCGAACGCCGACTTCGTCCGCCGCGCGGCCGGGCTGGTCGCCGCGGCCGGACGCGAGCTGGCCACCCCCGACGACGTCCGCGAGCGGTTCGCGCTGGTCTGAGGAGTGTGTCCGCCACGATGCTTGACAATGTATGACGTATCACCATACAATTGCCATATGTGACACCGCAAGGGCGGAAAGCCGGAGCAGCGCAGGAGGAATCCCTACGAAATGCACAATCCGACGAAGGCGGTCACATGAGATCTGCACAGGCTGACGACCTGACAGCCGCCCCCGGAGCGGGCGGCGGGGACCCGGACGAGCCGATGATCCGGGTCCGCGGCGTCCACAAGGTCTACCAGACCAACGACGGGCCGCTGGAGGCGCTGCGCGGCATCGACTTCGACGTCGCGCCGAACGAGTTCGTGTCGCTCGTCGGGCCCAGCGGCTGTGGCAAGTCGACGCTGTTGCACTGCATCGCGGGCCTCGTCCCGTTCGAGGTCGGCGAGGTCACCGTCGCCGGCGCCCCCGCCAAGGCGGGCCGCACCGACACCGGCATCATGCTCCAGACCCCGGTCCTCTTCCCCTGGCGGACGGTCATGAAGAACGTCCTGCTGCCGACCGAGGTCCTCAAGCTCGACAGCAAGCGAGCGCGGGTCCGGGCCAGCGAGCTGCTCGAAACGGTCGGCCTGGCCGGCTTCGAGGAGAAGCACACCTGGGAGCTCTCCGGCGGCATGCGCCAGCGCGCCTCACTGGTCCAGGCGCTGGTCTCCGACCCGCAGGTGCTGCTGATGGACGAGCCCTTCTCCGCGGTCGACGAGTTCACCCGCGAGCGGCTCAACCAGGAGCTGGCGAGACTCCACGAGACGCTCGGCCGCACGACCGTCTACGTCACCCACAACATGCACGAGGCCGTCTTCCTCTCCGACCGGATCGTCGCGATGTCCGCCCACCCCGGCCAGGTCGTCGAGATCATCGACGTCGACCTGCCGCGGCCGCGCAGGCTCAGCATGCAGGACGCCCCACGGATGGGCGAGCTGGTCAGCTACGTGCGCTCGATCCTTGCGCCGGGCCTGGATCGGGAGGAGGACTGATGGCCAGCGCGCCCGCAAGCTCCGAGCCCGCGACCGGCCCCTCGGCGGCTGCGCTGACCCCGGTCGCCAAGCCGACGCTGTCCCAGCGGATCCGCAGCGGCGACTCGCGCGTGGTGACGCTCGGGCTGCCGCTGCTGGTGATCCTGATCATCCTCGGGATCTGGCAGCTGCTGCCCGAGCTCGGGCTGGTCAACCCGATCGTGCTGCCGCCGGCGACCGAGGTCTTCAAGGCGCTCGTCGAGGTCGTCCAGGAGGAGTACTTCTGGCAGGCGGTGCGCACGACGACGATCGAGACCTTCTCCGGCTTTGCGATCGGCGCGACCTTCGGCTGGGTCCTGGGCACGCTGATCGGCACCTTCCGCCTCGCGCGGATCGCCTTCTACCCGCCCGCGGTGGCGCTCCAGGTGATGCCGTCGGTGGCGCTGGTCCCGGTGCTGCTGACGTGGTTCGGCTTCGGAATGACCTCGAAGATCGTGATGGCCTCGATCATCTGCTTCTTCCCGGTCCTGCTCAACACGGTGGTCGGGCTGCAGACCGTCGACAAGGACTCGCGCACGCTGATGCGCTCGCTCGGCGCGAGCGGCTTCGAGGAGTACCGCAAGCTGCTGCTGCCGGCGTCGCTGCCGGTGATGTTCGCCGGGCTGAAGTACGGCCTCACGCTGGCGCTGGTCGGCGCGATCGTCGCCGAGTTCGTCGGTGGCTCGGAGGGCCTCGGGGTGCTGATCAAGACCTTCAACTTCCAGCTCGAGGTCAACCTCGGCTTCGCGGTGGTGCTGGTCCTGCTGATGTTCGGCCTCGCGCTCTGGGGGTTGATGACCCTGATCGAGCGGACGGTCGTCTTCTGGAAGGGCCACCGCTGATGGGGCGCTGGCTGATCGGACCCGTCGAGGAGTTCCCGCCGGCCGAGGTGCCCGAGCGCCACCTCTTCGAGGTCGACGGCACCGAGGTCGGCGTCTTCCGCGTCGGCGACGACTTCGTCGCCTACCGCAACTGGTGCCCGCACCAGGGCGGGCCGGCCTGCGAGGGCGACGTCGGCGCGCGCACGATCGAGCGGATCGAGGACCCCGTCGTCAAGACGCGGCGCGAGTTCTCGCCGACCGAGCTGACGCTGCGCTGCCCGTGGCACGGCTGGGAGTACGACATCCGCACCGGCCGCTCGATCGCCGACGCGCGGTTCGGGCTGATCCCGTACCGGGTAGAGCGCGACGGCGACGACCTCTACCTGACCGACGACTGACGATGGAGGCGACCGGGCGACAGATGAGCGTCGAGGACGAGATCAACGGAGCGGCCCCCGACCGCGTCGGGCGGCTGCGCGCGCTGGTGGAGGAGATCGCCGGCGGCGAGGGCCTCGACGACGACCGGCTGCGTGAGCTGCTGCTGGCGGTGCTCGCCGCCTACGCCGAGCGCGTCGAGGAGACCGACTACGGGCTCTCGCTCGAGGACGCGCGCGACCAGCTCGACCGCACCGCGGTGCTGCTGGCGGTCAGCCGCCTGCTCGAGGGCGCCGACCTCGAGCTGTTCGAGGTCACGATGTGGCGAGCCTGGGCGCGCTCATGACCGGACCGCCCGACAACGGAGCGCCGCCGCGCCGCGCCCGCCGGGTCGACCTGCCGCCGCCCCCTCCGGGCGACGACAGCTTCGCCACGATCAGCCACGAGCGCGTGCTCGCCAAGGCCGCCGACCAGGCGCGCGAGCGCGGCCTCCAGGACGAGTTCATCGTCGACATCGACGTCCACTACAACGAGATGGCGTCCTGGTTCGAGCTGCTCGAGTACCTCGACGACGACGTGCTCGAGGAGTTCCTGCGCGCCGGCGGGCGCGGCACGCCCTGGATCCCGGCCGCCGTGCGCTCCGGCGGCTCACAGGACACCGCCGGGCGGGTCAAGCCTCAGCGCGTCCGCGACGCCGACGCCAAGGGCGAGGGCAGCGCCGGGTTCGTGCGCCAGATCACGGCGACGATCGACGCGATGAGCGTCGACAACGTGATCGTCTTCCCGACCGAGTTCCTGCACTTCGGCACCAACCCGTTCATCGACGACCTCGAGGCGCCGCTGGCGCGGGCCCACGCCCAGTGGGTCACCGAGCGGCTGCTCGGCGCCGATCCGCGGATCATCACCCAGCTCTACCTGCCGTTCTCCGATCCCGACGCCTGCCTCGAGCTGATCGAGCGCTACGGCGACCACCCGGGGATCGTCGGCTTCATGATCACCTCGGTCCGCTACCGGCCGGTCCACGACCCGATCTACTTCCCGGTCTACCGCGCGCTCGAGGAGCGTGGCCTGCCGCTGGGCTTCCACGGCGCCTTCCACTACTACGAGCGGTCGATGGAGCAGTTCAACCGCTTCATCTCGGTGCACGCGCTCGGCTTCCCGCACTACCAGATGATCAACATGACCAACTGGGTGATCAACGGGCTCTCCGAGCGCTTCCCGGCGCTGAAGGTGGTCTTCATCGAGGGCGGGCTGGCGTTCATCCCGTTCCTGATGGAGCGCCTCGACCACGAGTTCCTCGCGCGGCCGTCGGAGGCCCCGCTGCTGCAGCGCCGCCCGAGCGACTACATGCGCGAGTTCTTCTACAGCTCGCAGCCGCTGGAGTCGGCGATCAACCCACGCTACCTCGAGGTCACCTTCGACATGATCGCGGCCAAGACACAGCTGATGTACGCCTCCGACTGGCCGCACTGGGACTTCGACCTGCCGTCGCGGATCTACGACATCCCGTTCCTCGACGACGAGTCCAGGCGCAACATCCTCGGCCTCAACGCGGCCCGAATCTACGGGTTGGATCCCACTCCAAACACGCCGGCGTCGGCCCCAAGGCGGTCAGACCAAAATCGCTAGGGTTCGAACATGACGCATACAGAGGGACACGGTGTGGAGTACCGCTACATCACCCTCGCTCGGCTCGCGTCGAGCCTCGCGTCATGCTCGGACTGGCATCAGCTCGCCTCGGCGATCGCCTACGCCCTCGGCGGCTTCGGTGGCGCTCCCGCCACCGTCCGCCTCTGGGCGATGTCGGCCGAGGGCCCCGTCGAGCTCGCCCACTTCCCGGCGGCGGCGGCGCTCGAGCCGCCGAGCCCGCGCGAGCTTCAGCGCGCGGCCGCCTCCGCCCAGCCTCAGATCGTCGGCGACCGGATCCTGCTCGGGCTGCGCTGCGACGGGATCGACCTCGGCGTCGTCGAACTGGTCGACGCCGTCCGCGACGCCGAGTGCCTGTCGCAGACGGCGCCGATGATCGCCGCGCGCGTGGGCACCCTCGTCGGCCGCGGCGGCGACACGACGATCCTCAACACCCACGCCTTCGACGGCGCCCGCAGCGCCTCCGCGGTGCTCGCCGCGTTCGTCTCGGAGGCCAAGCTGCTGCTCGACCACGACCGCCTCAGCGTCTACCTGATCTCCGCCAACGGCCGCGCCTTCGAGCGCTTCGCCGTCGTCGGCTCGAACGTCGCCCAGGGCGAGGGGATCCTCATCCCCTACGAGGAGGTCGGCCTGCGCTTCGCCTTCGAGACCAACCGCTCGCTGGTGTCGGCCGACCTCGGCAACGACGAGCGGATCGTCGGCAAGGAGGATCGGGTCGTCGCCCGCGCGGGCTTCCGCGGGCTGCTCTGCGCGCCGCTCCAGCTCGGCGGCCAGCCGTTCGGCCTGCTGAACTTCGTCAGCCGCCAGGCTGGCTTCTACACCGAGAAGGACATCCCGGTCGCCGAGCAGGTGGCGGCGCAGATCGGGCCGTTCGTCGACAACCTGCGCATTCAGCGCCGGGCGCTCTCGATGGCCCGCGAGGAGGCGATGCAGCACGAGCGCGCGCGGCTCGGGCGCGAGCTCTACCGGACGGTGTCGGAGTCGGTCGCCGGGATCGGCGAGGCGGCCGCCGAGCTCGGCCGCGACCTCGCCCGCTCCGGCGCCGGCCAGCCGGAGAGCCTCGAGAACATCCGCGAGATCGCCAGCGAGGAACTCGGCGAGGTGCGCCGGATCCTCGCCGACGTCAGCGCCGGCGGATTTGCCGCGAGCACGCTCGCCGAGCGGATCGAGGGCAGCCTCCAGCGCCTGCGCCAGTCCGACGGCGTCGACGGCCGCCTGCGCGTCGACGGAGACCTCGCGACGCTGCCGGCGGCGGTTCAGCGCGACGTCTACCGGATCGTCCAGGAGACCCTCGCCAACGTCGCGCTGCACGCCGCCGCCGGCTCGCTGGAGCTGCGCATCGAGCTCGGGCGCGACCTCGTCGTCACCGCGGTCGACGACGGCATCGGCTTCGACCCCGACCAGGTCGGCTCGCGCGGCATCGGCTTCGAGCAGATGATCGAGCGCGCCGAGTCGCTCGGCGGCTTCCTGACGGTGGCGAGCGCTCCCGGGGAGGGCACGATGGTCCGCTTCAGCCTGCCGACGCCGACCGCCGCCGAGTCGATCGACATGGGCGATCGGACGGTCCGCCTAGGCGGGCGCTGGTCCAGCGGCGCGTCGCTGCGCGTGGTGGTCGCCGAGCCGCGCGCGCTCACCCGCGGCGGCATCGTCCGCGCGCTCGAGGCCGACCCGGACCTACGCACCGTCGGCGAGGCGCGCTCGGTCGACGAGCTGCGCGAGACGCTGCGCCAGCTGCACCCCAACGTGGTCGTGCTCGGCCCCGGCCTGGCCTGCGGGCCGATCGACGGCGCCCTGGGCGAGCTGGCCCCCGCCTCGTGGGCGACCAAGTCGCTGGCGATCGGCGACTTCGGCCGCGACCGCCGCCAGCTGCTGCTCGACGCCGGGGTGAGCGGCATCGTCGGTGACGGGATCGAGCCGGTCGAGTTGCGCCAGGCGCTGCACGCCGTCGCCGGCGGGGCGCGGCTGATCGGGCCCGTCGACGGGGTCGACGCCGCCGCCGAGCTGGCGTCGCTGAGTACCCGCGAGCGCTCGATCCTCGGGCTCGTCGCCGCCGGCTCGACCAACGCGGAGATCGGCTCGACGCTCTTCCTGGCGACCAAGACGATCGAGCGCCAGGTCGCGACGATCACGCGCAAGCTGGCCGCCCGCAACCGCGCCCACGCCGCGGCGATCGCGGTGGCCCGCGGGATCGTCGACCCGAGCACGGTGCCGGACCAGCTCTCCGGCGTGGGCGGCTGAGCGCCCGGTGGAACCCCCACGTCGGCGGGGGTTTGCCCGCGCGCCGGCCCGGAGCCGTTGACCGGCCCGCCGGCCGTCGATAGATCAGGCCTCCGAATGGTGATCGACACCCACAGCCACTTCCTTCCGCTCGACCTCGTCGAGGAGCTGCGCGCCGGCGCCCATCCGGAGATCGTCGTCGACGACGACGGCGATCAGCCGTGGCTGCGCTACTCGACGGGCATCCGCTTCCCGGTGCAGGCGAGCTTCCACGACGTCGCGACCAAGCTCGACCACATGGACGCGGTCGGCATCGACGTCGCGCTGGTCTCGATCGCCGCGCCGCTGTTCCTCTACGAGCTGGATCCCGCCGAGACCGTTCGGCTCGCGCGGACCGTCAACGACGCGGCGGGCGAGCTGGCCGGCGCGTCGGACGGGCGGCTGCGCGGGATGGCCACGATCCCGCTCAACGATCCCGCGGCGGCCGCCGACGAGCTGCGCCGCGCCCACGGCGAGCTCGGACTGCGCGGCGTCGAGCTCGGCACCAGCGTCGGGCCGCAGGCGATGCTCGACGGCCCCGAGCTGGACGCGGTCTGGGCGGTCGCGGCCGAGCTCGGGATCCCGGTCTTCCTGCACCCCCACCTCTCGATGAGCGGCGAGGGCCGCCCGCCGGGCACCGACCGCTACTTCCTCGCCAACAGCGTCGGCAACCCGCTCGAGACGCACACCGCCGCCGCCCGGCTGATCCTCGGTGGCGTGCTCGACCGCCATCCCGGCCTGGTGGCGCACCTCGCCCACGGCGGCGGCTCGCTGCCCTACCAGCTCGCCCGCCTCGACCGCACCTACCAGCTCCGCGAGGAGGTGCGCGCGGTCGCCGAGCGCCGGCCGCTGGAGTACCTGAAGAACTTCCTCTTCGACACCGTCCTCTACGACGACGCGCCGATCGACTTCCTGATCGGCTTCGTCGGCGCCGAGCGGGTGGTCTTCGGCACCGACTACCCGTTCGACATGGAGGACCTCACCGGCCTGCGAGTCGCCGACCGCCTCGGCGAGGAGGCCGCCGAGCGGATCCTCGCCGGCAACGCGCAGGCCGCCTACGGGCTTTGAGCGCGACGGTCCTCACCGACGTCATGGAGGCCGGGCCCGGCTACGTCGGTGAGTCCGTGCCCCGGGTCGAGGACGGACCGCTGCTGACCGGGACGGCCCGCTTCGTCGACGACGTCTCGCTGCCGGGCCAGCTCCACGCGCGCGTCGTGCGCAGCGAGGTCGCCCACGGCCGGATCGCGGGCATCGACCTCGCCGAGGCGCTCGCCACGCCCGGCGCGGTCGCGGCGGTGACCGCCGCGGATCTCGACGACCCCCGGATCCCGGTGCGCGTGCGCCCGAACCCGCGGCTCGAGCGGGCGCTGCAGCCGGTCCTGGCGCGCGACACGGTGCGCTACGTCGGCGAGCCGTTGGCCGTCGTCGTCGCCGAGGATCCCTACGCGGCCGAGGACATGGCCGAGGCCGTGCTGGTCGAGGTCGAGCCGCTCACCGCGCTGCTGGACGTGGGCGAAGCCGTCGAGTCCGAGCTGGCGGTCCTCCACGACGCGGTGCCCGACAACGTCGTCGACCGCGCGATGGTGCGCACCGAGGTGGCCGTCGACGAGGTCTTCGCGCGCGCCGACGTGGTCGTCGAGGAGACGCTCCACGTGCAGCGCCACGGCGCCGTCCCGCTGGAGACCCGCGGCCTGGTCGCCCGCTACGCGGACGGCCTGCTGACCGTCTGGGGCCCGACGAAGGTCAAGCACTTCAACCGCAGGATCCTCGGCGGCTTGCTCGGCCTCGAGGAGGAGCAGATCCGCTTCGTCGAGCCCGACGTCGGCGGCTCCTTCGGCGCCCGCGGCGAGTTCTATCCCGAGGATTTCGTGGTGCCGTGGCTGGCGATGCGACTCGGCCGGCCGGTGAAGTGGGTCGAGGACCGCCAGGAGCACCTCGTCGCCACCAACCACTCGCGCGAGCAGGAGTGCCGGCTGGAGATCGCCGCCGCCGCCGACGGGCGGCTGCTCGCCCTGCGCGCGCGGGCGCTGGTCAACCTCGGCGCCTACTCCCGCACCCACGGGATGGTGCTGCCCAAGAACACGCTCGACCACCTGCTCGGGCCCTACCGCTGGGAGGCGTTCGAGTGCGAGTCGCTCGGCGTGCTCACCAACAAGACCCCGGCGGGCACCTACCGCGGCCCCGGCCAGTACGAGCCGACCTTCTGCCGCGAGCGGGTGATCGACCGCGTCGCCGCGCGGCTGGAGATCGACCCGGCCGAGCTGCGCCGGCGCAACCTGATCCCGGTCGAGGAGATGCCCTACGAGATCGTCTACGAGGGCACCGAGCCGTCGGTGATCCTCGACGCCGGCGACTATCCCCAGCTCTGGGGGCGGCTGGTCGAGGCCGGCGGCTACGAGCAGCTGCGCGGCGAGGTCGAGCGCCGACGGGCGGACGGCGAGCACGTCGGGATCGGCGTCGCGGCGTTCGTCGAGGCGGGCGGGCTCGGGCCCTACGAGTGGGCGCGGGTCGCCCCGCGCGCCGACGGGACCTTCGCCGTCCACGTCGGCATCGCGGGCGTCGGCCAGGGGATCGCGACGGCGCTCGCGCAGATCGCCGCCGACGCGCTGAAGGTGCCGATCGAGCGGATCGAGGTCAGCCACAAGGACACCGACGAGGTTCCCAGCGGCGGCGGCTCGCACTCCAGCCGCAGCGTCGTCTTCGGCGGCTCGGCCGTCGTGGGAGCCGTCGGCGACCTGCTCGAGCGCGCCACCGTGGCGGCGGCCGAGCGGCTCGACGTCGACCCGGAGGAGATCGAGCTGGTCGCCGGCGGGGTGGCGCGGGTGAGGGGCTCGGTCGAGCGGGCCGCGACGTTCGCCGACCTCGGCTGCGAGGGCACATACCGGTTCGAGAAGACCGAGCGCAGCTACTCGATGGGCGCCGCCCTGGCGGTCGCCGAGCTCGATCCGGGGACCGGCGGGGTCACGATCTCGCGCTGCCTGGTGGTCTGCGACGTCGGCCGGGCGGTCAACCCGCTGATCGTCGACGGCCAGCTCGTCGGCGCCGCCGCTCAGGGGATCGGCGGGGCGCTGCTCGAGGAGATGGCCTACGGGCCCGACGGCCAGCCGCAGTCGACGTCGTTCATGGACTACTGCATGCCGACGGCCGCCGAGCTGCCGCAGATCGAGGCGATCGCCCTCGAGCTGCCTCAGCACCGGCCCGAGTCGTCGAACCCGCTCGGCGTCAAGGGAGCGGGGGAGGGCGGCATCGTCGGCATCGGCGCCGCAGTCGCCAACGCGATCGCCGACGCCGTCGGCCCCGGGACCCCGCTGCTGCGCCTGCCGGTCACCCCCGAGATGGTCCGCGACCTGCTCAGCGGGCGGGAAAACCCGTGCTGAGGTGACGTCTTTTCCCGATGACAGCAAGGGCCCGCGGCCCGATGATCTCGGTGCCTTGAACCCTCCGACCGGAACGCTGACCTCCTACAGCCCCGCCACGGGTGACCCGGTCGGCACCGTCGAGCTGACCGACCTCCACGGGCTCAACGCCGCCGTCACGCGCGCCTCCGAGGCGATGCGCGACCAGTGGTCGCGCGACTCCGGCCTGCGGGCGCGCGCGCTGGCCGGCTGGGCCGATGTGCTCGCCGAGCACGCCGACGAGCTCGCCGCGCTGCTCAGCGCGGAGATGGGCAAGCTGCACGGCGAGGCCGCGTTCGAGGTCGCCAGCGCGATCGATGCGCTGCGGTTCAACTCCGGCCTCGCGCGCCAGATCCACGGCCAGGGCGGCCCGCTGCCCGACGGCTCGATCGCCTACGTGGAGCGCGAGCCGGTCGGCGTCACCGGGTTCATCGTTCCGTGGAACGCGCCGGTGCTGCTGCTTCTGCGCGACCTCGCGCCGGCGCTCGCCGCGGGCGTCTCCGCGGTCGTCAAGCCCTCGCCGGAGTCGCCGCTGTCGACCGCCCGGGTCGTCGAGCTGGCCGACGGCATCCTGCCGCCGCACGTCGTCGAGCACGTCTTCGGCGGCGGTGATGTCGGCCAGGCGCTGGTCGAGCATCCGCTGGTGCGGGCGATCGCCTTCACCGGCTCGACCGAGACCGGCCGCGCGGTGCTGCAGTCGGCGGCCAAGCACTTCACCCGGCCGCTGCTCGAGCTGGGTGGCAAGAGCGCGAGCGTGATCTTCGCCGACGCCGACACCGACGCCGCGATCGCCGCCTGCACCCGCAGCTCGTTCGCGATCGCCGGCCAGTTCTGCATGGCCAACAGCCGGCTGCTGGTCGAGCGCTCGGTCTTCGAGCCGGTGCGCGACGCGATCTGCGCTCACGTCGAGGCGATCCGCGTCGGCAATCCGTCCGATCCGCAGTCGCAGATGGGCCCGCTGATCTCCGACAGCCAGCTCGGCCGGGTGATGAGCTTCGTCGAGCTCGCGCGCGAGCGCGGGCACGTGCTCGTCGGCGGCGACCGCGTCACCGTCGACGGCGGCAAGGGGGCCTACATGGCCCCGACGGTCGTCTCCGGCGAGGGGCTCGACGAGCGGATCGTCTGCAACGAGGTCTTTGGCCCGGTGATCACCGTCGAGCCCTTCGACGACGAGGACGGCGCGGTCGCGCTGGCCAACAAGTCGCCGTTCGGGCTCGCCGGCAGCGTCTGGACCCACGACGTCGGGCGGGCGTGGCGGGTCGCGCGCGGCCTGCGCGCCGGGACCGTGTGGGTCAACCGCTACAACCATCTCTTCGCGGAGGTGGCGTTCGGCGGGATGGGGGAGTCGGGGCTGGGACGGACCCGCGGGCTGGAGGGCCTCTACCAGTTCACCGAGCTCAAGCACATCAACTGGTCCCCGGACGACACGCGCCGCGCGCGCTAGCCGGGCGGACCTGGGCGGCAGCAGCGTGGAAGAGGCCGACATCGCCGCCGCTCCGCTCGCCGCCGACGACGACGGCTGGGTCCACTGTGCGGGCGAGGACGTCGCCGACGCGCTGACGGCGTCGATGGCGCTCGGCGGCGTCGACAACCTGTTCTTCACCTCGGGCTCCGACGTCCTGGTCTTCCAGGAGGCCTACGCCAAGGCCAAGGCGCACGGGACCCCGACGCCGGAGCTGCTGACGATGCTCCACGAGACCGTCGCGCTGAACGCCGCGATGGGCTACTCGATGCTGACCGGCAAGCCGTCGGCGACCGCCGTCCACGTCGATGTCGGCCTGCTCAACTTCGGCTGCGCGCTGCACACCGCCCACCTCGGCGACTACCCGGTGCTGCTGCTGTCGGGCTCGCCGCCGACCGCCTATCCCGGCGAGGTCAAGGGCGCGCGCGACCACCCCGTCTACTGGATCCAGGAGCCCTTCGACCAGCGGTCGATCGCGCGCCCCTACACCCGCTGGGAGTGGCGCCTGGAGGCGATGCACAACCCCGGCCTGGTGGTCAGCCGGGCGCTCCAGGTCAGTCTCTCCTCTCCCCAGGGCCCGGCCCTGCTGACGCTGCCGCGCGAGGTGGCGATGGGCACGCGCGAGGGGGGCACCCGCTTCCCCTCGCTCGACCAGCTCGGCCGGGTCGCGCCGGCGGGGCCCGACCCCGCGGCGATCGACCGGCTCGCCGACTGGCTGCTCGCGGCGGAGCGGCCCGTGCTGGTCACCGGTCGCAGCGGGCGCGACCCCGGCGCGGTCGCCGAGCTGGTCCGCGTCGCCGAGCTGGCCGGCGCCTACGTCACCGACAACGGGGCCGGCGACCGGCTCAACTTCCCGTTCGGCCACCCGCTCGCCCAGGGGGCGCCGAGCGTCGCCGAGGCCGACCTCGTGGTGGTGGTCGACAAGCGCGTTCCCTGGGTGCCGCTGCCGGCCGGCGCCGGCGACGTCGAGGCGCCCGCGGATCCGCAGGAGGTCGCGATCAACCACCCGTCGCGCACCCCGCGCCCGGGCTGTCGCGTCGCCTGGCTGGCGCCCGATCCCGCCTTCGCCGAGCTCCCGCTGCTGGAGTTCCGCGGCGACCTGCGGATCACCAGCGACCCGCGGCTCGGCCTGCGCGCCCTCGCCGACGCGCTCGAGGACCGAGCCGACAACGCCGCCGCCGAACGTGCCCGCGAGCGGGTCGCGTCCGCCGCCGCCCGCGCCGAGGCGCTGACCGCCCAGGCCGAGGCGGCCGCGCGCGCCCACAGCACCGACGTCGCGATCGATCCCCGCTGGCTGGCCTACCAGATCGGCCAGGCCGTCGACGAGGAGGCGGTGCTGCTCGACGAGGCGCTCAGCAACTCGGCGCTGGTGCGGCGCTACTACCGCAGCGACCGGCCCAACTCCTACTTCGCCCAGGGCGGCAGCGGCGGCGGCTGGGGGTCTGGCGCGGCGCTCGGCGCGAAGCTCGCCGAGCCCGACCGCGACGTCGTGCTGACCGTCGGCGACGGCTTCTACGGGTTCGGGGTTCCCCAGGCTGCGCTGTGGTCTGCGATGCACTACGGGATCCCCTACCTGGCGGTCGTGTTCGTCAACGCGCGCTACTCCACCGGCACCAACCGCCTGGCCCAGTACTACCCCGGCGGCTATGGCGCCGCCGCCGACTACCCCGGCGGGCGCTTCGATCCGCCGCCCGACTTCGCCGCCGAGGCGCGCGCGGCTGGCGCACACGGCGAGTACGTCGAGGACCCGGCCGAGGTGGGCCCGGCGCTGACGCGCGGGCTGTCGGCGGTGCGCGACGGACAGCCCGGGGTGGTGGCCGTCCGCGTTCGGTGAATGGAGATGGCGGAAACCCCTCACCGTGAGGGGGTTCCCCCGGATTGACACCATTTCATACCCTGAGACACTGAGTTCTTGAACAGGAGTTCGTTGGTAAATCCGCTCATTGATGGAAGTCTCTCCGAATATCGCTTCGGGGAGTGGCTGAGCGGGGCCGGCGGCAGGGACTCGCGGAGTGAGGGACGCCGGCGGAGGGGCGTCACCCCGAGCCTTCTCCGCGACTGCACCCGAGGGCAGTTGAGGGACGCCTCGGTTCGGACGTTCTGGCAGCCGTCCGCTCGGACGGTCGACGTTGGTCGGTACAACAAACCAAGAGGAGTTCGTCGATGAGCATTTCCAATGCGCGAACGCGCATTGCCGCCTTGCTGGCTCTGCTGATCGTCGCCGTCTTCGTGGCCGCCTGTGGCGGCGACGACGATGGTGGCGACGAGCAGGCCAGCGGCGGCTCCACCAGCACCGAGACCTCTGGGGGCACCACCGAGCAGCCGCTGCTGCTGTCCTCCACCTTCGGCCTGTACTTCCTGCCGATCCAGGTCGCGGTCGACCAGGGCTACTTCGAGGACGAGGGCCTGGACGTCCAGGTCCAGGAGACGAACGGATCCTCGTTCGTCACCCAGCAGATGATTGCCGGAAATGCCGACTTCGGCGTGGCCGGCGCGCCGTCGGTGATCATTGCCTACGAGAAGGACCCGACCCTGCGTGCGCTCAGCTGCATCGAGTCGCAGAGCATCTTCAGCATCTACGTGCCCGCCGACAGCGACGTGCAGACCGTCGAGGACCTCGACGGGCAGTCGATCGGCATCACCGAGCGCGGCGGCGGCGAGGAGCCGATGGTGATCTCGGTGATCGCCGAGAACGATCTCGACACCCAGATCGTGCCGGTCGGTCAGGAGACGGCATCGCTGGTGCGGGCTCTCGACGACGGTCAGGTCGCGGCGTTCTCGTCCTCGATCGGCACGCGCACCAGCATCGAGGCCGAGCTCGAGCTGCGTGAGATCACCCCGGACAAGTACCGCGCGACCCCCGGCGACTGCCTGATCAGCAGCGAGTCGGTGCTCGAGGAGAACCCGGGCGCCGCGGAGGGCCTGATGCGGGCGATCGCCAAGGGCGCGTACTTCGCGCTCGAGAACCCGGAGGCGGCGCTCGAGATCGGCTGCCGCATCGCTCCCGAGCAGTGCGACGGCCAGCGGGGCTATGCCCAGTCGCTGGTCGACAAGATGATGGTCCTGATGGAGCCCACCGTGGAGGGCGGGACGGTCAGCCAGATCGAGGCGCCGGGCTGGGAGCTCACGCGCGATCTGCTCGCCGAGACGGGCACGCTCGACGGACAGGTCGACATCTCAGGGCTGATCGCCAGCCCGGAGGTCACCGAGATCGAGGAGACCGTCTTCGGCGACTTCTCGGCCGACCAGTCCGCGGCTGAGGAGGACGCCGCCGGCGCCCAGTAGGCCGGTAGGAGGAGGCCCGCCACCGCGCGGGCCGCTCTGAAGCGTGGCAACGGCGCCCCGGCCATCCGGTCGGGGCGCCGGTCGTTCAGGCGCGGCGGTGGGGAACCCGCCGCACCGGCGGCGAGACGCGGGTGTCGCCGCCGGGACTGGCGAGCTGGCGCTCGAGGGCGGTGAACTCGTCGATCAGGGTCGACGCCTCGAAGGCGCGGTTGCGCCGGCCGACCGTGGTCTGGGTCAGAACGCCGGCGTCCACCAGCTGTCCGATGGCGACGTTGACGGCCTGGGTGCTGCGGCCGATCAGCGCGGCCGCGCTCTTGACCGTGACGATGGGAGCGCCGGGCAGCGCGTCGATCAGCCGCAGGACCGCCGCGTCGGAGCGCACCGGACCTACGGCGCCGCGCCAGCGCTCCTGGAGCGCGCCGACCCGATCCTCGTAGGCTCCGGCGTCCTCGACCGCGCGGCTGATGGCCGCGGCGAAGAGGGCGATCCAGCGGTTGGCTCCCTCGACGGCGGCGGCCGAGTCGGGCGGGCTCGACGGTCGGGTGGCGGTCAGGCCGGCGACGTAGTCGTCGGACCAGGTCGCCAGAACCAGCGAGACCGGTGGCAACACCGCCGGCGTCAGCCCGCGGCGCCGCAGCAGCACGTGGATCAGCGCGCGGCCGGTGCGGCCGTTGCCGTCGGCGAAGGGGTGGATCGTCTCGAACTGGGCGTGGGCGATCGCCGCCTGCGCGACCGCCGGCAGCGAGTCCTCGCCGCAGAAGGCGCAGAGGTCGTCGAGCAGCTCCGCGACGCGCTCGGGCGGCGGCGGGACGAACGTCGCCGCGCACGGGTTGAAGGAGCTGCCGCCGATCCAGTTCTGCTCGTCGCGGATCCGGCCGCCGATCGGCTCGAGGCGCGTCCCCGCCATCAGCCGGCGGTGGATCTCGAGCAGGTGGCCGGTGGTGAGGCGGTCGGCGGCGGCCGCGGTCTCGGTCGCCCAGCGCATCGCGTCGATGTTGTTGAGGATCTCCGTCGCGGTCACGTCGCGCGGCTCGTCGCCGAGGCTGAGCGCGAGCTGCGCCCGCAGCAGTCGCCGTCCGCCCACCTCGAGGCCCTCGATCCGCGACGAGGCGACCGCCTCGGCGCGCAGCAGCAGCCGCGCGATCGCCTCCGGATCGGCGAGCGACCGGGCCTCGTGCTGGAGGCGCTCGACCGCGCGCTCGGCGTCGGCCACGTCGGCTGCGGTGTCGCCGTGGAGGGTGAAGGATCTGCCGCGCAGCGGGTCGGGCACGTAGGCCTCGTAGTCGCAGCCCCGCCGGGCGCGTCGGGGCAGGCCCGAACCCACGGGCAGCGGGTCCCAGCGAGCCTTGACCAACTCGGGCATGTGTTCAAGGTTAGCGTCTAAACTGGAATATGGATCGCCACGGCGTCCACTTGTGTCAGGATCCGCCGATCAAGTATCTGGCCCTCATCTACGGCAACCGCGAGGTCTGGGACGTGCCGCCCGAGCGGTGGCGCGAGATCGTCGCGGCGGTCGACGCCTTCAACGCCCGGCTGGCGGAGTCGGGCGAGCTGGTGGCCGTCGACGGGCTGATGCCGCCGGCCAAGGCGATCCGCGCGCCCGACGGCGTGCCGGTGGTCTCCGACGGCCCCTACCTCGAGGCCAAGGAGCACGTCGGCTCCTACTTCATCCTCGACGTCGACAGCGAGCAGCGCGCGCTGGAGATCGCCGGCTCGTATCCGGCGCTCGGGCCCCAGGGTGGCGGGATCGAGATCTGGAAGCTGATGAGCTCCGGCGAAGGGGCTTGACCGCGCCCGCGGCCGTCGAGCGGGAGCTGCGCGAGCAGGCGCCGCGTGTGCTGGCCGCGCTGGTCCGCCGCCACCGCGACTTCGCCCGCTGCGAGGACGCGGTCCAGGAGGCGCTCGTCGAGGCCCATCGCGCCTGGCGCGAGCCGCCGACGAGCCCGTTCGGCTGGCTGCTGACCGTCGCCGAGCGGCGGTTCGTCGATGCGGTGCGCGCCGACTCGGCGCGGGCGCGGCGCGAGCAGCGACACGCCGCGCTCGAGGCGCCGCTCGCCGACGCGCCCGCCGGGAGGGCCGAGGACGACACCCTCGAGCTGCTGGCGCTCTGCTGCCATCCCGACCTCCCCGTCGCCTCCCAGGTCGCGCTCGCGCTGCGCGCGGTCGGCGGCCTGACCACCGCCGAGGTGGCCCGCGCGCTGCTGGTCGCCGAGCCGACGCTGGCCCAGCGGATCGCCCGGGCGAAGGCGCGCCTGCGCGGGGTCCCCTTCGGCGAGCTGCCGGCGGTGCAGGGCGGCCCGCGGTTGGCTGCGGTGCTGCACGTGCTCTACCTGATCTTCACCGAGGGCCACCTCGCCAGCGGAGGCGCCGCCCTCGTCCGCGACGACCTCGCCGCGGACGCGCTGCGCCTCGCCCGCCAGGTCCACGGGGCGCTGCCCGACGACGGCGAGGCCCAGGCGCTGCTCGGGCTGATGGTGCTCACTGTCGCGCGGCGACCGGCACGGCTCACGCCCGACGGCGCGCTCGTCCCGCTCGCCGAGCAGGACCGCTCGCTCTGGGACGCGGCGGCGATCGCGGAGGGTGCCGCCCTGGTGCAGGACGCGCTGGCCCGCGGCGCCGCCGGGCCCTACGCGCTGCAGGCGGCGATCACCGCGCTGCACGCCGAGGCGCCGACCGCGGCCGCGACGGACTGGCCGCAGATCCTCGCCCTCTACGACCTGCTCGCGACACTCGACCGCAACCCGGTCGTGATGCTCAACCGCGCGGTCGCCGTCGGCGAGGTAGAGGGCCCGCGCGCCGGGCTGGCCGCGCTGGACGCCGTCGAGCGGGAGCTGCGCCACGGCGACCGCCACCGTCTCGACGCGGTGCGCGGCTACCTGCTGTCCGCGGCCGGCGACGCGCCGGCCGCGGCGCGCGCGTACGAGGCCGCGGCGGGCGCGGCGACGGCGCCCGCCGAACGCCGCCACCTCGCCGCCCGCGCGGCCGCCCTCGCCGCTCAGTCGAGCACGAGCGCCCCGCCGCGGTCGTCGAGCACCAGCGGCTCGCGCTCGCCGACCCGGTAGCGCAGGTGCAGCATGCCCTCGGTCTCGACGGTCCGCTCGAGGGTCAGCTCGAGTCCCTCCCCGGCCGGCAGGTCGACGTCGAGCACGCGCAGGCCGTCGCCGATGATCACCGGCGCGACGTGTAGGTCGATCTCGTCGACGAGGCCGAGCGCCAGCGCCTGGCCGATCAGCATGCCCCCTCCGGCGAGCGCGACGTCCTTGTCGCCGGCGGCATCGCGCGCGAGAGAGATCGCTGCCTCGACGCCGTCGGTCACGAAGGTGAAGCTGGTCCCGCCGCGCCGCTGCAGCGTCTCGCGCGGGCGGCTGGTCACGACGAACACCGGCGCGTGGAACGGCGGCTCCTCGCCCCACGGAACCTCGCCGCCGTCGGCCATCCGCCGGCCCATCACGTAGGCCCCGGCGCGCTCGAAGCTCTCCCCGATCAGCCGCGAGGCGACCGACTCCTCGCCGCCCGCGAGGCCCTGGCGCTCGCGCCAGGCGGCCGCCTCGGTGGCCCAGCGCGTGACGCGGAAGAAGGCGGCGGCCTCCGCGCTCTCGAGCCAGCGGGCGGGATCGCCTTCGTGGCGCGCGCCGGCGTAGCAGCCGTCGAGCGAGATCGACATCTGGGCGGTCACCTTGGTCATCAGTCAGTCTCCTTCGGGTCGGTTTCGGGGAGATCGGAGCCGCCTGGCGGGGATCGACAACGTCATCCGGCTCGCGGTGTAGTCTTGACTCATTCCAATAAACGGGTCGACAGTTGAGGGAGCGCCGACGCGGCCGGAGCTGGAGGATCTGCTGCGCGGCGCCGGCCTGCGGGTCACGCGCCCGCGGCTCGGCGTGCTGAGCGCGGTCTACGCCAATCCGCACGCCGACACCGACGCGCTGATCGGCGCGGTCCGCGACGACCTCGGCGAGGTCTCGACGCAGGCCGTCTACGACGTGCTGCGCGCGCTGACAGCGGCGCGGCTGGTGCGGCGGATCGAGCCGGCCGGCTCGGTTGCGCGCTACGAGTCGCGGGTGGGGGACAACCACCACCACGCGATCTGCCGGGCGTGCGGCGAGATCACCGACGTCGACTGCGCTGTCGGCGACACGCCCTGCCTCACCGCCTCCGACGCCAACGGCTACGTCATCGACGAGGCCGAGGTCGTCTACTGGGGCCTCTGTCCCGACTGCGCCGCCGCTCCCACTGCCTGACCCGCCTTCAAGTTCACCGCCTGGCCCCGAAAGGAAATACGTGTCCGACACCGAGAACCCCGTCATCACCGAGAGCGAGGAGAACATCGCCCCCGAGGGGTGCCCCTTCTCCGGCGGCGCCAACGGCCGCTCCAACCGCGACTGGTGGCCCAACCAGCTCGACGTCTCGGTGCTGCACACCAACCCGCCCGCCGGCGATCCGATGGGCGGGGAGTTCGACTACGCCGCGGAGTTCGAGACGCTCGACCTCGCCGCGGTGAAGGCCGACATCGAGGCGGTCATGACCACCTCGCAGGAGTGGTGGCCCGCCGACTACGGCCACTACGGCCCGCTCTTCATCCGGATGGCCTGGCACTCGGCCGGCACCTACCGGATCAGCGACGGCCGCGGCGGCGCCGGCCACGGCCAGCAGCGGTTCGCGCCGCTGAACAGCTGGCCCGACAACGTCAACCTCGACAAGGCCCGGCGGATTCTCTGGCCGGTCAAGCAGAAGTACGGCCGCAAGCTCTCCTGGGCCGACCTGCTCGTGCTCGCCGGCAACGTCGCGCTCGAGTCGATGGGCTTCAAGACGTTCGGCTTCGCCGGTGGCCGCGCCGACGTGTGGGAGCCCGAGGAGGTCAACTGGGGCGCGGAGGCCGAGTGGCTCGGCGACGAGCGCTACAGCGGCGACCGCCAGCTCGACGACCCGCTCGGCGCCGTCCAGATGGGCCTGATCTACGTCAACCCCGAGGGCCCCAACGGCAACCCCGACCCGATCGCCGCCGCGCGCGACATCCGCGAGACCTTCCGGCGGATGGCGATGAACGACGAGGAGACCGTCGCGCTGATCGCCGGCGGGCACAGCTTCGGCAAGACCCACGGTGCCGGCGATCCCGAGACCGTCGGTCCCGATCCCGAGGCCGCGCCGCTGGAGGAGATGGGGCTCGGCTGGGAGTCGTCCAACGGCACCGGCAAGGGCGCCGACACGATCACCAGCGGACTCGAGGGCGCCTGGACGCCGACGCCGACCAGCTGGGACAACAGCTTCTTCGAGACGCTGTTCGAGAACGAGTGGGAGCTGACCGAGAGCCCGGCCGGCGCGAAGCAGTGGGTGCCCAAGGGCGACGGTCCGACCGTCGTCGACGCCCACGACCCCGCCAAGCGCCACAAGGTGGTCATGCTGACCACCGACCTGTCGCTGCGTGAGGACCCGGCCTACGAGAAGATCTCGCGCCGCTTCTACGAGAACCCCGACGAGCTCGCCGACGCGTTCGCGCGCGCCTGGTTCAAGCTCACCCACCGCGACATGGGCCCGCGGCCCCGCTACCGCGGCCCCGAGGTTCCCGGCGAGGAGCTGATCTGGCAGGACCCGGTGCCGGCCGTCGACCACGAGCTGGTCGACGCCGCCGACGTGGCGGCGCTGAAGCAGAAGATCCTCGGCTCCGGCCTGTCGAACGCCCGTCTGGTCGCGACCGCCTGGGCGTCGGCGTCGACGTTCCGCGCCACCGACAAGCGCGGCGGCGCCAACGGCGCGCGGATTCGTCTCGCGCCGCAGAAGTTCTGGGAGGCCAACGAGCCGGCCGAGCTGGAGCGAGCGCTGGGCGTGCTCGCGGGCATCCAGCAGGAGTTCAACGCGGTCCAGGTCGGCGGCAAGCGGGTCTCGCTCGCCGACCTGATCGTGCTCGGCGGCTCGGCGGCGGTCGAGGCGGCTGCCAAGCAGGCCGGCTTCGACGTGGAGGTCCCCTTCACGCCGGGCCGCACCGACGCCACCGAGGAGCAGACCGACGTCGACTCCTTCGCGGTGCTCGAGCCGAAGGTCGACGGGTTCCGCAACTTCGGGACCAGCATCGACGGCCGGCCGACCGAGCAGCTGCTCGTCGACCGGGCCCGGCTGCTGGGGCTGAGCGCGCCGGAGCTGACCGCGCTGGTCGGCGGCCTGCGCGTGCTCGGCGCCAACCACGGCGGATCGGATCTCGGTGTGCTCACCGACCGGCCCGGCGTCCTGACCAACGACTGGTTCGTCAACCTCGTCGGGATCGGCACCGAGTGGAAGCCGGTCTCCGGCGACGAGGAGCGGTTCGAGGGCCACGCCGACGGTTCGGTGAAGTGGACCGCCGGCCGCGCCGACCTGGTGTTCGGCTCGAACTCGGTCCTGCGGGCGGTCGCCGAGGTCTACGCCGCCGACGACGCGCAGGAGAAGTTCGTGCGCGACTTCGTCGCCGCGTGGACGAAGGTGATGGAGCTGGACCGCTTCGACATCGCCTGATCGCGGCTTTGGTCCGGGCCGGTCCGCCGTCGCGGCGGGCCGGCCCACGGACCGCCGCGCCCGTTTCGAGGGCCCGGGACGCCTTTGGGAACGGGCGGGTCTCTCTAGACCTGCGGCCGACCGCGAACTATCCTGCCCGCGATGGGGCCGACGGGAGTGGGGCAGGGGGTAGGCGCGGGGGGCCGCGTCCGGGCGTTCGCCGCAGCCGGGGCGGTCGCCCTGCTCGCGTTCGTCGGGCTGGGCCTTGGCGCCACGCATGCAAGCGCGGTGCCGCTGACGATGACCTTCACCGAGGCGCGCGCGAACGTCGGGGTCCAGCTCGCCGACGCCGCGCTGTTTCAGCCGCCGAGCGCAGCTCCGTTCACGGCCGAGATCGACCCGAGCGGCACCATCACGGGTGGCACGCTGACCGTCCCGCGGTTCACGACCTTGGTCCCCGACGTGGGCGTGGAGGGCACCGACGTCGACGTCGACTTCGAGATCGGGACGATCACCGGCGGCTTCGACCCGGCGACCGGGACGCTCACGCTGAGCGGCACCGCGGGCGGGGTCCTGACGGCGACCGACCGGGTGACCGCTGAAGCGACCAGGTGCGCGGTCGCGGCTGTGGGCGAGGGCGGCTCGGAGCAGCTGACGCTCTCGACCGCGGGAGCCAACGGCACGCGCGTGGGCGCCCCGTTCGCCTTCGGCCTCACCGGCGCTGGCGCGATCGCCGGGCAGTGGGAGGACATGACCGCCGAGTTGCTGCCTGGTGAGGACACTCCGGCCGTCTGCAACACCGTCGCCGACCGCATCGGCGGTCCGGGCGGCATCTGGCTCGAGCACGACGGCGACACGGTCGCGCCCGCCGCCCCCCTGCTCGCCGGCACCGACCCGGTGTCGCCGGCCCGCAGCGGCGCGCCGCGGATCCTCGGCACGGCCGAGCCGGGATCGACGGTGCGCGTCTACTCGGGGGGCGGATGCACGGGGGCGCCTGTCGCCACCGCCGGCGCGGCTGAACTGACCGCGCCCGGCATCGCGGTCGCGGTCGCCGAGGGCGTCACCGCGTCGTTCTCGGCGACGGCGACCGACGCGGCCGGCAACTCCTCGCAGTGCTCGTTCGCGATCCTCTATTCCCGCCTGCCCCAGCCCCCGCCCTCGCTCGATCCGCCGCGGACGTCGCGGCCCTGCGTCGTCCCGAAGCTCAAGGGCAGGACGCTCGCCCAGGCGCGGCGGGCACTGAGGGCAGCCCGCTGCCGGGTCGGCAAGGTCCGCAAGCCGACCGCCAAGCGGCTCCAGCGCCTCACCGGCAAGCGCCGCCCGGTGCTGGTCGTCAAGTCCTTCAGCCCCCGCCGCGGCGCCCGGCCGGCCAGCCGCAAGGTCACCCTCAGAGTCGGGCCCAGGCCGCGGGCCCTCTTGCGGCGCGGCTGAGCCGCCCGCGAGCCGCGCCGGTGGGCCCCTGCTACGGTCCCGCCGGTGATCCGGGCGACGGCGAGGCAGGGCACGTTCCGCCTCGCCCTTGGAGCTGTCCTAGCGGTAGCGCTCGCGGCCGGCGTGGCGAGCGCCAGTGCCGCCGAGGACCGCCGGCCGCCGGAGGTCTCGGCGGTCGAGATCCCGCCGGGCCAGATCGATGCGGCCGTCGCTCAGCTCGACGGCGTCGCCGCCGAGATGATGGGCCGCTCGGGGATCCCGGGCATGGCGATCGCGGTCGTCCACGACGACCGGGTCGTCTACGCGAAGGGGTTCGGCGTCCGGCGCACCGGCGCCGGCCGGCCCGTCGACGCCGACACCGTCTTCCAGGTCGCGTCGCTGTCGAAGCCGATCGGCGCGACCGCCGTCGCTGGCGCGATCGGTCGCCGCGTCGGCTGGAACGACCGGGTCGTCGACCACCTGCCGGGGTTCCGTCTCGGCACCCGCCTGGCGACGCGCAACGTCACGATCGCCGACCTCTACTCGCACCGCAGCGGCCTGCCCGACCACGCCGGCGACCTGCTCGAGGATCTCGGCTACGGCCGCCAGCAGATCCTGCGCCGGCTGCGCTTCTACCCGCTCGCGCCGCTGCGTACCGAGTACGCCTACACCAACTTCGGGCTGACCGCAGGCGCGGTCGCAGTCGCCCGCGCGCACCGGACCTCGTGGGCGCGGCTGTCCGAGCGCGAGCTCTACCGCCCGCTGGGCATGAGCTCGACCAGCTCGACCTATGCCGACTACCGCGCGGCCGCCAACCGCGCCGATCCCCACGTCAAGGTCGGGGATGCCTGGAGGTCGCTCCACGAGCGCGGGCCGGATGCCCAGTCGCCCGCCGGCGGCGTCAGCTCGTCGGCGGCCGACATGGCGAAGTGGATGCGCCTCCAGCTCGCCGGCGGCGTGTTCGACGGCCGCCGCGTCGTGGCGGCCGCGCCGCTCGCGCAGATGCGCACGCCGCACAGCCTGACCGGCGCGCCCGCGACGCCGGCGAGCCGCTCGTCCTTCTACGGCCTCGGCCTCGGGATCTCCGACGACTCGACCGGCCGCGTCCGCTTCAGCCACTCCGGCGCCTTTGCGCTCGGGGTGGGGACGACGCTCACTCTGCTGCCCTCTGAGCGGCTGGGGATCGTCGTGCTGACCAACGGCCAGCCGATCGGGGTCGCCGAGGCGGTCGCCGCGAAGTTCATGGACCTGGCCACGCTCGGCCGCGTCGAGCGCGACTGGCTGCCGGCCTACAACGCGCTGCTGGCGCCGATGCTCGCGAACCACAGCCGGCTCGCCGGGCGCGAGCGGCCCGCGCGACCGCGGCCGGCCCGCCGCGCCCGCGCCTACGTGGGCCGTTACGCCAGCCGCCTCTACGGCGCTGCGCGCGTGACCGCTCGCGGCGGCCGCCTCCGTCTCCACCTCGGCCCCCGCGGCCGCGCCTTCCCGCTCACCCACTGGAGCGGCGACACCTTCTCCTACGTCCCCGCCGGCGAGAACGCCACCGGCATCGCGGCGGTGACGTTCCGTGGCGCCAAACGCCGCGCCGCGGCGGCGGTCCGGATCGAGAACCTCGACGAGCAGCCGGGGCTCGGCGTGTTCAAGCGGCGCTGAGCCGCCGCGTCTGGCGTAGCGGAGGCGCCGACCCGCGCGCCTGGGCTAGGAGGGAACCAGCTCGAGCGAGTCACGATGGGCGGGACGCATCGTGGCGAAGTGGCGGTGGTCGAGGGTGGCGAGCTTGCCCTCTCCCAGGCGCTCCACGATCGCGAGCACGGCACAGTCGACGAAGCCGACCTTCAGGTCGGCGTAGGTGTCGAGAAGGTCGGCCACGCGGCTGTAGTCGGCGGAGTTGAGGTCTTCGACATCGAACGCTCCGCGGCGGATATCGCCCAGCAAGGCTCCGAATGAGGCGGGCCCGAGGTAGCGCGTCAGGAAGTGGTCCGCCTCGACCAGCACCGGCGCCGGAATGAGGCGCCGCTCGCCCGTGTCGGCGAGCAGCTGGGCGCAGGCGTGGTGGTCCTGGTCGCCGCGGTCGAGCGCGCCGACGATCACTCCGGTGTCGAGGATCAACGAAATGACGGCGGCTCGAAGCTGTCGGCGTCGGCGCGGCGGGCGAGGTCTCCCAGGCCCGAGTCGAAGGCGCCGATCGACGTTGGCGCGGGCTGTGGTCCAGCACCGGCGAGCTCGTGCTCGAGCGCGTCGCGGACGAGTTGGGGAAAGCTGATGCCGCGCCGAGTGGCCGCCTCGCGAGCCCTCGCGAGGAGCGCAGGGTCGGCCTGGATCATCACGCGCTTCACCCGTCGCATGCTAGCAGCGCCTGCTAGCATGGCCGCTGGCATCGCCGAGGATGCGGGCGTGCGCGTCAGAGGTCGCGGCGGGCGAAGGCGAGCGCGGCTGCCGGCCGGCTCGCCGGCGACGGTGGCCGCGCCGCTGGTCGCGCGGACCAGCCCGCAGGCGATCTTGACCAGCGTCGACTTCCCCGCCCCGTTGGGGCCGAGCAGGCCGACCAGCTCGCCCGCGGCGACCTCGAGGTCGACGGCGTCGAGCGCTGTCGTCGAGCCGTAGCGCTTGGATACGGCGTGCGCGGTGAGAGCGGGGTGCACGCCTCTAGTCTCGTGGAGATGGAAACGCTCCGACTCGCCGGCGTCGACGTCCCCCGCATCGGCCTCGGCACCAACCGCCTGACCACCGCCCCCGAGCACGTGCGCTTCATCCGCGAGGCCGTGGCCGCCGGCGTGCGTCACATCGACACGGCGCACCTCTACACCGGCGGCGACAGCGAGCGGGCGATCGGCGCGGCGCTCGGAGGCGACGACGCCGGGGTGCTCGTCGCGACCAAGGGCGGCTTCGGCGACGGCAACGGCTCACCCGCGGCGCTGGCCAGGCAGATCGAGCAGAGCCTGCGCGCGCTGCGCACCGAGGCGATCGGCCTCTACTACCTGCACGAGGTCGACCCCAAGACGCCGCTGGAGGAGAGCCTCGGCGCGATCGTGGACTACGTCGACCGCGGCGCGATCCGTCACGTCGGCGTCTCGAACGTCACCGTGGGCGAGCTCGAGCGGGCGCGCGCCGTGGTTCCGATCGCCGCCGTGCAGAACCGCCACAACCTCGAGTTCCGCGACTTCGACCTGGCGCGCTACTGCGACCGGGAGGGGATCCCGTTCGTGCCGTTCTTCCCGTTGCGTGGCGGCGGGCCGCGCGTGAGGGCGGCCGCCGAGCGCCTTGGCGCCACCGAGAACGCCGTCAAGCTCGCCTGGCTGCTGCAGCAGGGCCCGCTCGTCGCCCCGATACCCGGCACCCGCTCGCTCGACCACCTGCGCGAGAACCTCGCGGCGCTCGAGCTCGGCAACGTCGGCGACGTGGCTGACATCTGATCGGCTGGACGGCGCGGCGCTGCGTCAGCCGCGCGCGGAGAGCGCTTCGTCGAGGTTTTCGAGCAGGACGTCGACGACCACCGGATCGAACTGGGTGCCGCGGCCGGCCTCGATCATCGCGACCGCCTCCTCGGCGGAGAACGCCGGCCGGTAGCAGCGGTCGCTGAGCAGGGCGTCGAAGACGTCGGCCAGCGCGACTATCCGGCCCTCGAGGGGGATGGCGTCGCCGGCCAGGCCGTGCGGGTAGCCGCTGCCGTCGAAGCACTCGTGGTGGGTGAGGGCGATCGTCGCGGCGACCTGCAGCAGCGCGCTCGAGGAGTCCGCCAGGATCTCGTTGCCGATCGTCGTGTGACGCTGCATGTACTTGCGCTCGGCGGCGGTGAGCGCGCCGGGCTTGCGCAGGATCTCGTCCGGGATGGCGATCTTGCCGACGTCGTGCATCGGCGCGGCGATCCGCAGCAGCTGCACGTCGACGGGGTCGAGCTCGAGGCGGTCTCCGAGCAGCGAGACGAGGCTCGCCATCCGGTTGACGTGGTCTCCGGTGGAGGAGTCGTGGAGCTTGATCGCCTTGCCGAAGCGGTCGACCGTCTCCTCGTGCGACGACCACAGCTCCTCGATCGCCTGGTCCTGGGAGGCGGTCAGCGCGTCGCGCAGGCGGATCGCCTCGTGCTGGGTCGTCACGTCGGCCGCGATGCCGCAGACCGACACCACCCGCCCGTCCTCGCCGAACAGCGGGAACTTGATCAGCTTGAGCACCCGCTCGACGCCATCGACCACCGACCGCTCCTCGGACTCAGACGCGACTCCGTCGGTGAACATCTTGCGATCCGCGGCCCTTATTCGGCGCAGCACCGCGGGCGGCATGACCGCCTCGTCGTTGCGCCCGACCAGCTCACCTGCCTGGAGCCCCGCGTGAGCGTCCGCGGCGGCGTTCGCGAGGATGTAGCGGTAGGAGCGATCCTTGACGACGATCGGAAACGGCGCCATGTCGATGATCTTCTGACGCTGCTGGGCGAGGTTCTCGCCCCGCGCGCGGTCGGCGAGCTCGAGCTCGCGCCTGCGCAGCGCGCTCATCACCGTGATCAGCAGCTGGCCGGGCCAGAACGGCTCGACCACGTAGCTGGAGACCCCGATCGAGAAGGCCTGCCGCGCGATCTCGGGGTCGTCCTCGCCCGTCACCAGGACGACCGCGACATCCGGGTAGTCCCTGACGATCTCCTCCGCGAATCTCAGTCCAGCGGCGCCCCGCGTCGTTACGCCACAGAGCGCGAGTTGAAACTCACCGGTCGCCAGGTGCTCGCGCACGGCGTCTGCATCGGTTGCGAACTCGCAGACGTAGGGCTCGCCCAGCGCCCGGACGACCGACTCGAGCACGAGCGGCTGGGTCTCGGTCACCAAGATGCGCGCAGCCTCCTGCCGCGGGGCACGCTCAGCGCCCGGCAACGGCAGCGACGGACTCGGATCGGCCGGCTGCTTGATCTGGCCAATCATGTCACGAAAGACACATTCCCGCTAGGGCACGACCGCCAGTGGGGTCCCGCCGCCGATCCGTCCCGCCAGCCATTCGATCGCACGCGTGCCGAGACGGATGCAGCCGTGCGACGACGCGCTGCCGAGCGCGCCGAAGAGTCCGTTGGTTCCGTGCAGGGCGATCTGGCCCGGTCCTCCGGCGAACTCCTGCAGCACGTTCGACCGAGCGCTGGTCGCCAGCGCGTAGGGGCCGCCGACCTGTCCCGGGAGCGCGAGGGCCTCCTCGACGAAGAAGCGCCCGCGCGGGGTGGGGGTCGCCGAGGTTCCGACGACCGCCGGGAAGCGCCGCTTGACGCGGCCCCCGAGGTAGATGGTCACACGGCGGGCCGAGAGGTCGACCACCACGCGCCACGGCGTCGACACGGTCCTGGTCTGGGCGGTGCGGATCCAGCCGGCGTGACCGTTCGGACGCCCCGGCAGCCGTACGCGCACCCAGCGCCTCCCCTTGCTGTGGCCGAGCGCCGGGAGCACCGTCCGGACGCCCGTCAGTGGCCGGCGGGGGGCGACGTACTCGATGCGCCGCGCGCCGTGGCTCGGCCGGCGCCGCGCGACGTGGCCCTCCTGGACCACGACGAGCGGCTGGCTGACCGGCATTGGCGGTGGGGCGTCGATCATCCGGCGAACCGTGACGGGCCGCGACGCGGCTCGAGCAGCTGGGCCGCGCAGGCGCGATAGCGCATGGTCATGGTCTTGGCGCGGGTGGCGTCGGTGAACGTGACACGGACCCTGACCCGGTGAGCGCCAGGTGTCGCGGGGATCATCGCCCGGTAAGGCGCCGAACCGCGAGTGACCAGTGGCCGGCCGTCGAGCCGGAAGCTGACCCGCGCGATCCGCCTGCCGCGCACCACCGCGACGAACCCGTCGGTGCACGAGGACCGCTGCGTACGGTTGATCCGCGCCCGGCCTCGGCGCGTGGCCCGTGCTCTCGCCCGTGCTCGGGCCCGTGCGCGAGCACGTACCTGGGCGGGAGTGAGCACCGCGGCGTCCGAGCCGGCCGGGTTGGTGTCGACCAGGGTCGTGTCCGTCGGCGTGGTGTCCGGGTTCGGCGTCGAGTCCGACGGCGCCACGACGGTGGTGTCGGCTCCGCAGAGCGAAGCGTCGAGGACGTTGTTGATCAACGTCACGCCGCCGGTTCGGGCGAGGACGCGCCCGATCACAGTCGCGCCGTTGTTGAGCGAGATGTCGGCGAGCGCCATCAGGTTGCCCTGGAAGGCGGTCGTCGAGCCGAGCGTCGCCGAGCTGCCGACCTGCCAGTAGACGTTGCACGGCGACGCCCCGTTGACGAGCAGGACCGAGCTCGCCGACGCGGTGGTCAGCGTGGAGGAGATCTGGAATACGAACTGCGCGTCGGGGTCGTTCTCGGCGTCGAGGATCAGCTGACCGGTGAGCTGCGCGGACGAGGTGTAGCGGTAGGCGCCGGCGGTCAGCGTGCGGTTGCCCAGATCGCTGCCGGTCAGGTCGTCCGCCGGTGCGACCGGCTCCCCGGCGGCGGCGTCGTAGGCGGTGACGAGGTCGAGCTTGGCTTGGGCGGCGACGGCGTTGTTGTTGTGCGTCGGTCCGTTGACGACAGCGGGCAATCCGAAGCCGACCAGCGAGGTACCCGGCGAGACACCTAGGGCGCCGTTGAGGACCGACGGGCCGGTGTTGGTCACGCTGGAGCCGCCGAGGACGACGAACGGGTCGACGGTTCCGAGCCCGACCTGGGCATGAGCGGCCGACGGCAGGGCGATCAACGCGAGGCCTGCAAACAGGAGGCACGCGCGCAGGCCGCGAGGCAGGTGGATGGGGTTGGACATCGAGTCCTCCCTGATGGATGAGCAGCCCGGACAACGGTCCTTCGGTCGCCATCGGCCGACTGGATGGGAGCGGTCGGCCTGGTGGCAGTCCTTCGGCAGCCCGGCGAACTCCGGTGGAGTCCCGTGGCTCTGCGGACCCGCCTCGCGACGAGGGTGCGTGAGTCGAGAGAACTGGCTCTGGTGTTCGATCCCTATCGGCATGGAGGCGCACGGCCTTGAATCGGGTCCGCCCCCTGGTGGGACGCTCGGCTCCGGGCCTGACGCGGCGGGGGCACGCGCTGGGGCGGCGTCGGCATCACGACGGGGCGGCGGGGACGGTCCGCGCATGGCGCCGGCCGAGCGTCTCGCTCTCGATTCCCCAGGAGATGATGCGGCGGGCATGGACGCGGATCAGCGGCGTCGGCTCGGCGAGCGCCTCGGCCGGTCCCCGGATCTCGATGCCGCGCACGCGCCAGGGGTCGACGCTCGGGTTGTCGTCGATGACCACGGCGGCCCGGCCGCTGCGCTCGACGTCGCGGTACTTCTTCGTCCGTTCGAGTTCGAAGCCGCCGATGTCGATCGTGTCGTGCTCGGGGTCGAAGCGGAACCCGACCGGGGTCACGTGCGGGGTGCCGTCGGCTCCGGTCGTGGCCAGCCGTGCGAGACGCATCTCGTCCAGGTATCGCAGCTCGGCTTCGGTGAACGCGCTCATGTCGTCGCCGAGCAGCTGGCCAACTGTCGCCGCCTGATCGGAGGCCTCGCCGACGAAGGCCGCCTCGCCCGCGCGTGGACGCCCGCGGCGGCGACCGACATGCTCTTCGCGCTGATCTCCTCCGACGTCATCGAAGCGCTGCTCGTCGACCGCGACTGGTCGCGCGAGCGCCTCGCCGCAGGCCTCGCAACGCTCCTGCGGTCGACCTTCGTGTCCACGGAGACGACCACATGAGCTCTTGCGCACACGCCCGTAGGACGCGACGGCCAGGCCGTCGGCCGGGCGCAGCGGGATCGGCGTCAGGGTGGGCTCCAGCACCTGGAGCCCACCCGCGCTCACCGTCTGGTCAGCCCTCCCACTGACCCTCGAAGTCGCCCACGTTCTCCGGCGTGATCCAGCCCTGGCCGATCTCCTTCGCCGGCTCCAGGTCCTCGTTGATCACGAAGCTCTGGAACGGGACGTCCTCGCCACGAGCGGCCTTGACGACCAGCTCGACCGACTGCTCGGCCTCCGACTGAGGCAGGAACAGCCAGTTGGAGAACCAGCGGCCCTCGCGGATCGCCTTGACGCCGATCTTGCTGGCGGCGTTGCTGATGATCGCGACGCCACCGTCCTGGGGCGCCCCGAGCTCCCGGCCGATGTCGGTGACGGCCTGCTCGACGCCCATCGACATCTGATCGCCGGTCGTCGCCCAGACGTCGATGTCGCGGTTGGCCTGGAGCTGATCCTGCGCGGTCGCGAGACCCTCGTCGCGGAGGAACTGCGCCTCGCCCTCGGCGACCAGCTCGACGTTGGGGTACTCCTTCAACTGCTCCTTGAAGCTCTCGAGGCGGCGGATCTCGTTCGGCTGGTCGAAGCCGCCGATGATGATCGCGGCCTTGCAGGGGTCCTTGCCGTCGCAGGCCTCGCCGACCTGGTCGGCCATCCACTCGCCGTGCGGGCCGAAGGGGGCGCAGATCACCGCGACCAGGCCGCCGACCTGGTCCTCGCAGCTATCCAGGTCAGGACCGAGCGCGGTGTAGGTCTGGACGACGTCGATCCCCTGGTCGATCGCCTCCTTGGCGACCGGCGCCGCGCTGGCGCCGTCGTTGGCGACGATCACGAAGCCGTCGAAGCGGCCGGAGGCGATCGCGTCCTGGATCTGGTTCTGCTGCTTTCTCGGGTCGAAGGCGCCGTCGAAGACCTCGACCGTCGCGCCCATCTCCTCGGCCTTGCGCTCGGCGCCCTCGATGTGGCCCTGCGAGTACGAGTTGGCCGTCGCGAGCACGAAGAGACCGACGTTGACCTCCTCGTCACCGCTCGCGGTGGCGGGTGCGTCTGTCGATGCGGAGCCGGAGCCGCCGTCGTCGTCGCTGCCACAGCCGACAGCGGTCAGTGCCAGCGTGAGCAGGGGCAGCAGGAGCCACCCCAGCAGTCGGAATCGCCTCGTGTTCATCGAAGCCTCCTCTGTGTCCTGTCGGACACGATCGGGTTGGTTTTTGGAGCTACTGGACGAGTCCGCCGTGGACGCCGAAGACGGTCGAGGTCACGAACGACGCGTCTTGCGATACGAGGTACGCGCCGGCGGCGGCGATCTCGTCAGGTGTGCCGAAGCGCCCGAGCGCCGTCCGGGCGACGACCTCGGCGGTCGCATCCGCGTCGCTGGTGAACGTCTCCACCATCGGCGTGTCGACGAAGCCCGGGCAGAGGGCGATCGCCCGCAGCCCGTCGGCCCCGTAACCCTGCGCGATCGAGAGCGTCAGCCCGATCACCGTCGCCTTGCTGGCCGCGTAGGCGTGGTAGATCGGGTTGCCCGCGTACCCCGCGACCGAGGCGACGTTGACGATCGCCGGGTGCTCCGCGACCAGCAGGGACGGCAGCGAGTGCTTGCAGAACAGGAACTGACCGCGCGCGTTGATCGCCAGCACGTCGTCCCAGACCTCGACGTCGAGCTCTCCCACGCGCCGGTCGCGGCCGGCCAGCAGCACGCCGGCGTTGTTGTAGAGGACTTCGAGGCCTCCGTGCGCGTTCGCCGCGGAGCCGACCGCCGCCGCGACCTCCCGCTCGGACCGTGCGTCGGCCACGTGCGCCGTCACCTCGGCACCGCTCGCGCGCAACTCCGCGGCGAGCGCCTCGAGCGGTTGCTGGGCGAGGTCGGTCAGCGCGAGTTGCGCACCCTCGGCGGCGAACCGCCGTGCGACCGCCCTGCCCATCCCGCCGGCCGCGCCGGTGATCAGCGCCCGACGTCCCGCCAGGCGCCCCGCGACGGCGTCGCTCGCGCCCATGTCAGCCGCTCCTCCGCGACCAGGCGTCGACCGCGACGGCGGCGATGATGATCAGGCCCTGGATGATCGGCTGGTAGCTGGAGTTGATCGCGAGGATGTTGAATCCGTTGGCGATCAGGGCCAGCAGCAGCACGCCCATCACCGAGCGCCAGACGGTCCCCTGCCCGCCGGCGATGCTGGCGCCGCCGATGACCACGGCGGCGATCGCCGAAAGCTCCAGCCCCAGGCCGGCGTCCGGTGCCGCGGTGCCGACGCGCGAGGTGGCGATGACCCCGGCGAGCCCCGCGGCCAGGCCGCTGATCGCAAACGTCGCGGTCCGCACCGCGTTGACCCGGACGCCCGAGAGGCGGGCGGCCTCGGCGTTGCCGCCGACGGCGTAGACATGGCTGCCGAAGCGCGTCTTGGCGAGCAGGATGCTGGTGGCGATCACGAACGCGACCAGGACGTAGACCGTGTACTTGAAGGAGAAGAGGCTCCCCGTGCCGAGGTTGCGGAAGGACTCGTCCTCCACCGTCACCAGCAGGCCACCGGTGATCACGACCGTCAGACCGCTGATCAGCAGCGTCGTGGCGATCGTGGCGATGAACGAGTTGATCCGAAGCACCGTCACCAGCAGGCCGTTGACGGTCCCCAGCGCAAGCCCGGCGAGCACGCCCGCGGCCATCCCGACCGTCGGATCGACCGCGTTGGCGACGAGCCCGGCGAGCACGCCGGAGATCGCGAAGATGGCTCCGACCGACAGGTCGAAGCCCCCGCCGACGATCACCAGCGTCATCCCGCAGGCGATGATCCCGAGCGCCGCCTGCTGGTCGAGGATGTTGGCGATGTTGGTCTGTGTCAGGAACGCCGAGCTGGAGAGCGCCAGTACGACGAACAGCGCCGTGAAGGTGAACAGGACCACGTAGTCGCGGGCCGCGGCGATGCTGAGCCGCCGAGGAGGACGGAGCGCGGGCCTGATCTCCGTGCTGGTCATCCCGCTGCTCCCGGCGTCGGGACGGCTCCGAGCGAGGCCCTGGTGACCGCCTCGTAGGTCGCGTCCTCTCCCTCGAACCGGGCGACGATCCGTCCACGGCGAAGGACGCAGACGCGGTGGGCCAACCCGAGGACCTCCTCCAGCTCGGATGAGATCAGGAGCACCGCGCACCCCTCGGCGGCGACCTCCGCGATCAGGTCGTAGATGGAGACCTTCGCCCCGATGTCGACGCCCCGCGTCGGGTCGTCGATGATCAGCAGCCGTGGCCGCCGCACGAGCCACTTCGCGAACATGACCTTCTGCTGGTTGCCGCCGGAGAGGCTCTTGACGGGCGTCCGCGGCGTGGCGGGGCGGATGTCGAGGCGCGCGATCAGCTCCTGCACCCGCCGCGCGCGCTTGCGCCCGTTGACCAGGCCGGTGGGACTGAACTGGTCGAGGTGCGCCATCGACACGTTCTCGGCGACCGAGAGACCGAGGTGGAGGCCCTCCGCCTTGCGGTCCTCGGGGAGGAATGCGATGCCCGCGCGGATCGCCGCGGCGGGGCCGCGCGACCTGATCTCGCGGCCGTTGATCGCGACCGCTCCGCCGCTTGCGCGCAGTGCGCCGAAGACGGTCTTGGCGACCTCCGTCCGGCCGCTGCCGACGAGCCCGGCCAGGCCGACGATCTCCCCTGAGCGGATCGACAGCGAGACGTCGTGGAACTCGTCGTCGCGGCAGAGGCCGTCGACCTTCAGAACCTCGTCGGCGTCCGGCGCGAGCTGCCGGCGGGGCGGGAAGACGCGCTCGAGCGGCCGGCCGAGCATCAGCTCGACCAGCTCGTCCATGTCCGAGCGCTCCGTCGGTCCGGTGTGCACGCGTGCGCCGTTGCGCAGCACGGTGACCGTGTCGGAGATCGCTAGCACGTCCTCGAGGAAGTGCGACACGTAGACGATCGCCGTCCCGTGGCTGCGCAGCAGCCGGATCGTGTCCAGCAGGGTCGCCGTCTCCTGAGCGTTGAGCGCCGCGGTCGGCTCGTCCATGACGATCAACCGGGCGTCACGGGCGAGCGCCCGGAGGATCTCGACCTTCTGCTGGTCGCCGATGCTGAGGTTGCGGGCCGGCGAGTCCGGCGGCAGCTCGAAGCCGTAGCGGCCGGTCAGCGCCTGGAACCGCTCGTGCATCTGGGAGCGGTCCAGGAATCCTCCGCCGGAGCTCTCGCTCCCGAGGAAGACGTTGTCGAGCACGGTGCGGTCGGGGACCAGCGCGAGCTCCTGCTGGATCGCGGCTATGCCCACCGCGAGGGCGTCGTGGGGCGAGCCGAAGCTGCGCTCCCGCCCGTCGACGGTCAGCGTGCCGCGGTCGTGGCGGTGGACGCCCGCGACGATCTTCCCCAGCGTCGACTTGCCGGCTCCGTTCTCGCCGACGAGCGCGTGCACCTCGCCAGGTAGCAGCGCAAGGTCGACGCCGTCGAGCGCCCGCGTCGCGCCGAATCGCTTGACGACGCCGCTCAGCGTGACCAACGGCTGGGGATCGATCGCCGTCGCGACTGGGCTGTTGTCGGTAGGGCTGCTCATTGGCGAGTTGGGGGGGCTGGGGGCGACGCGAGGTGCTTCAATGGATCGCACTCCCTTGCGTCGGCCCATTAACGCCCTGCCCTCCCGCAGCGGCAAGACAGAAACGGGTGGTGGGGTTCAGACGGACGTACGAAGGCGTCAACGGGGCGGCCGTTCGTACGAACGTCGGAACGGGCGGTGCGGTTTCTTGCTTGCCGAGGGCGCTGCGACGGGCTTTGATCGCCTCATCAGCCCGGCTCTGTCGAGCCTGCCCGAGACATCGCCTGGAAAGGACTACTCATGACCAGCAGCTCCGCGCGACGAGCCGTCCGCCTCGCTGTGGATACAGGTGGGACGTTCACCGACCTGGTGGTCGAGGACGAGGACGGCACGCTCGGGGTCTTCAAGAGCCCGACCACGCCGGACGACCCGGTACGCGGGGTGCTCGACGTGGTCGGCGTCGCCGCCGAGCACCGCGGCGTGACCCGTGAGGAGCTGCTGGGCCAGGTCGATCTCTTCATCTACGGCACCACCCACGCGATCAACGCGATCCTGACCGGCAACACGGCGCGGACGGCGCTGCTGGCCACCGAGGGGCACCGCGACATGCTGCTCCTGCGTGAGGGCGGACGGGTCCAGCCGTTCGACCAGACCAAGCCGTTCCCGGCGCCGTACGTCCCGCGCGCCCTGACCTTCGGGATCCCCGAGCGCGTCGGCGCGCAGGGTGAGGTGGTCGTCCCGCTCGACGAGGAGCGGGTCGTCGAGATCGCCGCCGAGCTGCGCGAGCGAGAGGTCGAGGCGGTCGGCGTCTGCCTGCTGTGGTCGATCGTCAACTCCGACCACGAGGAGCGAGTCGGCGAGCTGCTCGAAGAGCACCTTCCGGGGATCCCCTACACGCTCTCGCACCGCCTCAACCCGATCCTGCGCGAGTACCGGCGCGCGTCCTCGACGGCGATCGACGCGTCGCTCAAGCCGCTGATGATCGGCCACATCCGGTCGCTGCGCCGCCAGCTCGAGGGCGCCGGCTTCGCGGCGCGGCTGTTGGTCATCTCCTCCACCGGCGCCGTGCTCGACGCCGACGACATCGCCAACCAGCCGATCCACTGCCTCAACTCCGGGCCGTCGATGGCGCCGGTCGCCGGCCGCTACTACGCCCAGCGCGACGAGGGCAAGAGCACGGCGATCATCGCCGACACGGGCGGCACCAGCTACGACGTCAGCCTCGTCCGCCACGGCCGCATCCCGCGATCGGAGGAGACGTGGCTCGGCGAGGTCTGGCTCGGGCACATGACCGGATTCCCGTCGGTGGACGTCAAGAGCATCGGGGCCGGCGGCGGCAGCATCGCCTCCGTCGACTCAGGGGGGCTGCTGCACGTCGGGCCGGCGAGCGCGGGTGCCGTGCCCGGCCCTGTCTGCTACGGCCGTGGCGGCGATCGCCCGACGTTCACCGACGCATGCCTGGTCCTCGGCTACATCGATCCCGCGTACTTCGCCGGTGGCACCTTGAGCCTCGACGTCGAGGGTGCGCGCAGCGCACTGCGAGAGCACGTCGCCGCGCCGCTCGGGCTCGGCCTCGACGAGGCCGCGCAGGCGGTGGTGACCGTCGCCACCGAGCACATGGTCCGCGCGATCGAGGACATCACGATCAACCAGGGCATCGACGTCCGCGGCGGACTGCTCGTCGGCGGCGGCGGGGCCGCCGGTCTCAACTCGGTGGCGATCGCCCGCCGGCTCGGATGCGCGACCCTGCTGATCCCCGAGACGGGCGCGGCCCTTAGCGCGGCCGGGGCGCTGATGTCGGACGTCTCCGCGGAGTTCGCCGCCGCCTTCCCGACCAGCACGGCGGCGTTCGACTACGACGGGGCCAACGCGGTGCTGGCGTCGCTGCAGGAGCGGTGCCAGAAGTTCGCCGCCGGACCTGGCGAGCACGCCCTCGACGTTCGCTACGACTACACCGCCGAAGCGCGCTACGCCGACCAGATGTGGGACCTGGAGGTCCCCCTCGGCAGCGACGGCCGCTTCGCCGGGGGAGATCAGGTCGATGCTCTGGTGCAGGGCTTCCACCGCGTCCACGAAGAGATATTCGCCGTCGCCGAGCCGAGCTCGATCGTCAACGTCACGCGCCTGCGAGCAAGGGTGAGCTGTCGCCTCCGCGACAGCACGGTGCGGGGGGTGGACGAGTCGGCGCCACGGGTCGCCTCCGAGCGCGACGCCTACTTCGACGGCTTCGGCCGGGTCGCGGCGCCCGTCCACCACCTCGCCGCCCTCGAGCCCGGCGAGCGTGTCAGCGGTCCGGCGATCGTCGAGTCGGCCGTCACGACGGTCGTCGTCGACCCGGGCTCGGAGGCGCGCCTGACCGACGACGGCGGGCTGTCGATCAGCATCAACCGCGACTGAAGGAGAGAGCGATGCAGCGATTGAGCGGGATCGAGCCCGACACGGCGACGGCCACGGCCACCGCCGACGACCAGCCGGCGGTCGACGGCGTCCGCCTAGCGGTCCTCACCAACCGGATCGACGGCATCGTCCGTCGGATGACCAACACGCTGTTGCGCACCGCCCGGTCGGGGGTGATCAACACCGCGCGCGACTTCTCCTGTTGCATCGTCACCGCCGAGAGCGAGCTGCTGGCGACCGCCGACAGCCTCCCGATCCACGTGATGAGCGGGCCCGATCTGGTCAACTCCTACATGCGTGAGGTCCATCCCGACCTCGCCCGCGGCGACGCGTTCCTGCACAACGACCCCTACAACGGCAACTCCCACGCCGGCGACCACTGCATGGTCGTGCCCGTCGTCGACGGCGACGGTCGCCACCGCTTCACGGCGATCATCAAGGCGCACCTCTCCGATGTCGGCAACGCGCTGCCGACCACGATGAACCCCCGGGCGCGCGACGTCTACGAGGAGGGGGCGCTGATCTTCCCGTGCGTCCGCGTCCAGCGCGACTACCGCGACGTCGCCGACATCATCCGCATGTGCGAGACGCGGATCCGGGTCCCCGACTTCTGGCGCGGGGACTTCTCCGGCATGCTGGCCGCCGCACGCATCGGGGAGCGGGAGCTGCTCGCGCTCGGCGACGAGATCGGCTGGGACGAGCTGGAGTCCTACGTCCACGAGCGCCTCGACTACTCCGAGCACCGGATGATCGAGGCGATCCGGGCGCTGCCGGCCGGAACGGCCGAGGCGACGGCGACGATGGATCCCTTCGACGACTGTCCGGCGGTCGAGGTCAAGGCCAAGGTGACCGTCGATCCCGAGAACGCGACGATCACCGTCGACGCGCGCGACAACCCGGACTGCCTGCCCTGGGGGATCAACCTCACCGAGGCGACGTCCAGGACCGCGGCGATGGTGGGCGTGTTCATGAGCATCGACGCCAACGTGCCCGCCAACGCCGGCAGCGCCCGCCGGCTGAACATCCTGCTGCGCGAGAACTGCGTCGCGGGGATCCCGGCCCACCCGATCTCGTGCTCGCTGGCTACGACCGGCGTCGCCGACCGCATGACCAACGCGACCCAGCTGGCGATCGCCGAGCTCGCGGAGGGGATCGGTCTCGCGGAGGTCGGCGCTGTCCTGCCCGCGTCGTGCGCGAACGTGTCGGGGACCGACCCGCGCCGCGGCGGCAAGCCCTTCGTGAACATGATGATGCTCGGGATCACCGGCGGTGCCGGCGCGCCGCGCGAGGACGGGTGGCTGACTGCCGTGCATGCGGGCAGCAACGGCTGCATCATGCGCGACAGCACCGAGGCGGCGGAGTTCATCTATCCGCTGCGGATCTGGGTCGACGAGATCGAGCCGGACACCGAGGGGCCCGGACGCTTCCGGGGCGCGCCCGCGAGCCGGGTCGAGTGGAGTCCGGCGGACACCCGCGTCGACGCGATCTGGCTCGCCGACGGTGCCGTGAACCCCGCCCAGGGCGTCCGCGGCGGGGGGCCCGGGGCGCCCGCGCAGGTGATGATCCGCCACGCCGACGGACGCGTCGAGCACGCGCCCCCGGTGCACCACGTCGTCGTCGAGTCCGACCAGCGAGTGACCTCGCTGTCGCCCGGGGGAGGCGGCTACGGCGATCCGTTCGAGCGCGACGTCGAGCGCGTCGCCCACGACGTCGCCGAAGGGTGGATCACCATCGACCGCGCGCGCGAGCAGTATGGGGTCGTGATCGTCGACGGCGAGGTCGACCACGCGGCCACCGAGGCGCGGCGCGCCGAGCTGGCGGCGGCCGGATGAGCGCGCCGCCGGCGCCGATGGCCGGCCGGACGGCTGTCGTGACCGGTGCCAGCCGAGGCATCGGTCGCGGCATCGCCCGCGCCTTCCGCGACGCCGGCGCCGAAGTCGTGGTGAGCGCTCGTGGCGCTGCAGCGCTCGAGGAGGTGGCCGACGAGCTCGGGCGGGCGAGCTGCCTGCCGGTGGCCGGCGACGTGACGAGCCTCGCCGACATGGAGGCGCTCGCCAAGGCGGCGACGGACCGCTTCGGCGGCGTCGACGTCCTCTGCCACAACGCCGGCAGCTACCCGGTCGCGACGATCGAGGAGATGACCGAGCGGCAGTGGGCCGACGTGGTGGCGACGAACCTGACCAGCGCCTTCGTCGTCGTGAAGGCGCTGCTCGGTCCGCTGCAGGCGAGTGGAGCAGGCCGGATCGTGCTGATCTCCTCGATCACCGGGCCGAGGACCGGCTATCCCGGGCTCGCCCACTACGGTGCGGCCAAGGCGGGGCTGCTCGGCTTCATGCGCACCGCGGCACTGGAGCTGGCCCCGGCGGGCATCACCGTCAACGCGATCGAGCCGGGCAGCATCGCGACCGAAAGCCAGGCCGGCCTGGTCGGCGACGGTGCGGACGCCCGTCTGCGCGCCATCCCGGTCGGTCACCGGGGGGAGCCGTCCGACATCGCGGCGGCGGCGCTCTACCTGGCCTCGCCGGAGGCGAGGTTCGTGACAGGGCACTCGCTCGTCATCGACGGGGGGCAGATCCTTCCGGAGAATCCGGACCTCTGACGCCACGCTCGGCCGTGGCCGGCGCGCTGGGGTGCGCCCCCCTTCCCGCGGTGTGGTCGAGTGTCCGCAGCGCGAGCCACAGCTCGGCCACCGTCGTCGGATCGTCGAGCTTGCGGCCGGTCAGCTCCTCGATCCGGCGGATCCGGTAGACGAGCGTCTGCTTGTGGACGTACAGCTCCTCGGAGGCGCGCTTCCACGAGCGGTTGTACGCCAGGAACACCCGTAGGGAGTGGACCAGGTCGGAGTTGTGCTCGAGGTCGTAGGCCAGCAGCGTCCCGAGCACCAGCGCGACCACGCCCTCGGCTTCGGCGAGCGTGCGCGGCATGAACGGCGGTGCCGTCGAGCTCCCGTAGCGCACCACCCGGGTCGCGCGACCGAGCGCGCCCTGCAGGGCCCAGTTGGCTTGGCGCAGGGCATCAGACGCCTGTCCGGGATTGGCGAACGCGTCGCTGAGTCCGACGGCGCCCCCGTCGGTCAACGAGGCGAACTCGTCGAGCTGCGCGCCTGGATCTGGCAGCAGGGTCACCGTCGCATCGGCCCGGCGGAGCAGCAGGTGCGGCCAGCCGGCATGTTCGAGGCGCTCGTGGAGATCGTCGGCGTCGACGGCGTCGGGCGGTCCCCAGGCGGCGATCGCGAACGCCGGCGCGTCGAGGCCGCGATCGGCCAGGCGACCGCGGGCCGTGGCGGAGTCGACCGGCGCGTCGATCAGCTCCGCGAGCAGCTCCGCGCCGTCGCGCAGGAGCCGCGCCTGCTCGGCCGCGGCGCGCTCGAGCTCCAGCGCCACGACGGTCGCGACGTGCTGGAGCAGGCCGAGGTCCGGGGTCCGCCGCCGTCCCTTGGGCACCGCCACCAACGACGACGGGCGACTGGAGAGGATCGGCACCGCGATCGCGGCGGTACCGCCGACGAGGAACGGGACGGTGGCCGGCATCCGCTCGGCTCGCTCGCGGAGCATCGCGGACACCGTGGCCTGCAACTCCGGCCCCCCGCCGTCCGCGGTGGCCATCAGCTGGCGTCCGGTCCCGCTGTCGAAGACGACCAGCGCGCAGCCCAGCTCACGGCCCAGCGAGTCGAGCAGAGCGGCCGGCGCCTCGCGCGCCGCGACCGCGGCACGCACGTGGTCGTAGATCCGCGCCGTCTTGACCAGCCGCTCGTGGTGCTCGTCGAGGTTGGCATCGATCACCGCCCGGATCACCGCGACCCAGGGGACCTCATAGGCTGTTATCAGGATCGGCAACCGCGCCTGCTCGGCCGCGCGGACCATCTCGTGGGAGACCTCCGGGCGGTCGTCGGTGTCGCCGATCGCGATTCCGCTGAGGCCGGCATCTGCCAGTCGGCTCACGTAGGCGGCCTGCTCGCGTGGATCGTGCGGGAGGCCCATCCCGCTGGTGAGGAGCAGGTCGCCCTCCTCGAGCCACTCCCACGGCCGGGGCATCTCGCAGGCGTGAGCGAACCGGATCCGCCTATCGAGCCCGCCCCGTCCCGCGTGGACCCTGGTCCCGAGATACGGGATCTCGATCAGCTCCCGGACGGACAGGCCGCTGTGTGGCTCGATCCTGAGGGGCAACACAACCAGTCTGGCAGAGCGCACGGCGTGCGAGGCGGCGTTTCGTACGAACGTCTGAGTGAGTGGGCGACGTTCTGGCTTGCCGTGCGCGGCCACAGCGGGATGAATAGGAGCTAGTGGAAAAGAGCGCCCAGGCGGGGGGAGACACGGTGGTCCCGCTTCCAATCAGGACGAAAGGAGCTTGGCCATGCGTGCGCTGATCCTTGGGGGTGCGGGCGAGGTTGGCCGCCACCTCGTCGGGGCGCTGTCCGGTGCGCCGGAGATCACGCGGATGACGATCGTCGAGCCGGACCTCGACCACGCGCGATCGCTGGCGGTCCGTCTCGGCGACGCGAACGTCGAGATCGCCCAGGCCGACGCGGCCGACACCGGGCGCCTGGTCGAGCTGGCGGCCGATGCCGACTGCCTGGTCAACTGCACGCCGTTCCCGTTCTTCGACTCCGTCATCGAGGCCGCGCTGGCGGCCCGCGTCGACTACGTGGACTTCATCTCCGAGCCGACCGCCGAGCACCGCCGGCGTGCCACCAGTGCCGGGATCACCGCGATATCGGGCCTCGGACTGTCCCCCGGCACCAGCAACGTCGTCTGTGCCCACGCGGCCAAGGCGTTCGACGTGGCCGAGGAGTTCCACATCAACTTCGCTTCATACAGGCCGATCGCGCCGTCGCCAGGGCTGCTCGACACCTTCCTGTGGGAGCTCGGAAACTCGTGCCCGACGCGCCAGTACTACCGCGACGGTCGCTGGATCTGGGTACCACCGCTCGAGGGCTCGCATCAGGTCAACTTCCCGGACCCGGTCGGAACGCAGCGGGTCTACATCGTGCCGCACACCGAGACGGCGACGCTCCCGCGCAGCTTTCCCGAGATCAAGTTCGTCGCCGTCCGCGGCACCTGGCTGCCGGAGCTGATGGGCGACATCGAGGTCCTCAACAAGTACGGCCTGCTCGATCCCGAGCCGGTCGGCGGCGAGGGCCTGACCGTGTTCGAGGCGACCAAGAGCAGGATCTGGCAGACCCAGGGTGGCCGCCGTGGATCGCTGCCGATGTGGTCGTCGTTCCTGGTCATCGAGACGGTTGGTCTCCTCGACGGCGTTCTGGTGCGCCGGGAGTATCGGGTCTCCCACGAGCCTTGGGGCATGGAGGCGGTCGGCACGACTGCCGGTATCCACGGCGCGATCGGCCTGAGGCTGCTCGCTCGGCACGGTGGACCCGGCGAGGGGTTCGTCGATCCGGAGCTCTACTTCGACCCCGAGGAGTACCTCACCGCGCTCGCGGCTGAGCGTGACATCCACGTCAGCTGGGACGAGCAGCCGGTGGAGGGCGCCGCACGGATGCGACAGGCGGCCCCGGCCGCCATCGACGGCACGTGAGCGCCGCGGCCGGGGTCACCACCGCCGTCGCGGAGGGTGTGGCGGACGCGCCACGGCAGCTGCTGGTGGGGGGCCGCTGGGTCGACGCGGCCGCTGGCGCGACCTTCGCCGTCGAGGATCCCGCGACCGGCGAGGCTCTCTGCACCGTCGCCGACGCCGCCGCGGACGACGGGCTCGCGGCCCTGGACGCGGCGGCCGGCGCCTTCCCCGCGTTCGCCGCCAGCGCGCCACGTGAGCGGTCCGACATGCTCCGGCGCGCTCACGACGCGGTCGTGGAGCAGGCGGACGCGCTGGCACTGCTGATGACGCTCGAGATGGGCAAGCCGCTCGCCGAGTCGCGCGCCGAGGTTCTCTACTCGGCGGCCTTCCTGCGCTGGTACGCCGAGGAGGCCGTCCGGATCAACGGCCGGGTCCAGGTCGACGAGGCGGGCGCCGGGAGGATCGTCACGACGAGCCGTCCGGTCGGGCCCTGCCTGTTGATCACGCCGTGGAACTTCCCCCTCGCGATGGGCGCGCGCAAGATCGCCCCGGCGCTCGCGGCCGGCTGCACGGCCGTCGTCAAGCCCGCGGTCCAGACGCCGCTGTCGATGCTCGCGCTGGCGCGGATCCTCGAGCGGGCGGGCCTGCCCGACGGCGTCCTCAACGTCGTGACCACCAGCGACGGCCCCGGAGTGGTGGCCGCGCTGCTCAGCGACCCGCGGCTGCGCAAGCTCTCGTTCACCGGGTCGACCGCGGTGGGGCGTCAGCTGATCGCCCAATCGGCTGAGCAGGTGCTGCGGGTCTCGATGGAGCTGGGCGGCAACGCCCCGTTCATCGTCCTCGACGACGCTGACCTCGACGCCGCGGTCGAGGGCGCGCTGACGGCGAAGATGCGCAACGGCGGCGAGGCCTGCACGGCGGCCAACCGGATGCTCGTCCACGAGGCGGTCGCCGAGGAGTTCGCGGCGCGGCTCGCGGCGCGGATGGGCGCGCTGCGTGTCGGGCCGGGGCGCGAGGCCGGGGTGCAGCTCGGCCCGCTGATCGACGCGCGGCAGCGCGCGGCGGTCGCCGCCCTCGTCGACGATGCGGTCACGCGTGGCGCGCGGGCGCTCTGCGGGGGCCGGGCGCTGCCGGGGCCTGGGCACTTCTACGCCCCAACCGTGCTCGTCGACGTGCCCGCCGACGCCCACATCCTGCGCGAGGAGATCTTCGGGCCGGTCGCGCCGGTGATCCCGTTCGCGACCGAGTCCGAGGCAGTCGAGCGGGCCAACGACACCGAGTACGGACTCGCCGCCTACGTCTACACGCGCGACGTCGACCGGGCATTCGCCGTGGCCGATGCGCTCGAGGTGGGGATGGTCGGCCTCAACCAGGGGCTCGTGTCCAACGCTGCCGCGCCGTTCGGGGGCATCAAGCACTCGGGGTTCGGCCGCGAGGGCGGGCCCGAGGGGATCCGCGAGTACCTGGACACCAAGTACCTCGCGATGCCCGTCTCGGCCGGTCGCTGAGCGGCAGCGGGCGGGACCGACGGGGAGAAGTTCCCGATCAACGGATCAACAATCTATCTAGTGATAATCTAGCGGCGATGGCCGGCCGATCCGCAGTATCAGCTACCACCGCACTGCCCGCCTCTCGCGCCGCGATGGCTCGCGCCGAGCGGGTCCTTGCCCGTGGCGTCGCCTCCGGGGCGCGGCTGCGGACCACCACGCCATCCCTCGCCGTCGCGCGTGCCGACGGCGCGACGATCGTCGACGTCGACGGGCACGAGTACGTCGACCACGTGCTCGGCCTGGGGCCGATCGTCCTCGGACACCGACCGCCCGCGGTCGTCGCCGCCGTCGGTCGGTCGCTCGAGCGGGGCATCCTCTTCGGCGCCCAGCACGAGGCCGAGGCGGATCTCTGCGAGCGGCTCGTGGCCGCCGTTCCCGGGGCCGAGATGACGGCGCTCGTCTCGACCGGGAGCGAGGCCGTCCACCTCGCCGTTCGGATCGCTCGCGCGACGACCGGCCGCCGCCGCGTGATCAAGTTCGACGGCCACTACCACGGCTGGATCGACCCGCTGTTCGTCAACGCGCCGTGGGCGCAGCCGGTCGCCTCGGCCCCGACCGGCGCGACCCATGCGGTGGCGGGCGAGCGCGCCTCCGACGAGATCACCGTCACGCGGTGGGGAAGCCTCGACGAGTTGGAGCGGGCGTTTGAAGAAGGCCCGCCGCCGGCCGCGGTGATCGCCGAGCCGATTCCCTGCAACTTCGGCACCGTCGAGCCGGCCCACGCCTACGCCGCTGGCGTGCGCGAGCTCTGCCGCCGCCACGGCGCGCTGCTGATCTACGACGAGGTGTTGACCGGGTTCCGGCTCGCCCTCGGCGGCGCCCAGGAGCGGCTCGGCGTGACGCCGGACCTGACCGTCTGCTCGAAGGCGATCGCCTCCGGCTTCCCGCTCGCCGCGGTGCTCGGCAGCGCCGAGGCGATGGCCTCGATCGTCAGTGGCCCGGTCCGTCCGGCCGGCACCTTCAACGGCACCCCCGCCTCGGTGGCTGCCGCGGTGGCGACGGTGGGCGAGCTCGCCGAGCGGCGGTCGGAGATCTACCCGCGGCTCGACCGGCTCGGCGCCGAGCTGGCCGACGGGATCCGGGCGGCGGCGGCCACCGCCGGCGCTCCGCTGACGGTCAATCAGGTGGGCTCGGTGGTGCAGCTGTTCTGGGGCGTCGACGGGCCCGTAGACAGCTACGCGATGGCCCGCACCGACGAACGTCAGCGCGTCGCCGAGCTAGCCGGGCGTCTGCTCGCGCGCGGGGTCCACGTAGCCGAGCGGGGGCTGCTCCTGCTCTGCGACGCCCACCGCGACGAGCACCTCGAACGGACCGTCAGCGCGTTCGCCTCGGCGCTCGAGGAGATGAGGGATCACACCATGAGAGGAGTCACTCGATGACCACCCGGACCCGTCGCCGCGACGCGACCGAACCCAGCGAGGGCGGTGGCGGGTTGTCCGCCGAGCGCCTCCGTGACGCGCGGCGGACGATGGTCCGCATCCGCGCCTTCGAGGAGCACGTGCAGCGGCTCTTCCAGAAGGGAGAGATCCCGGGCACGACCCATCTCTACATCGGTCAGGAGGCCGTCGCGACGGGGATAGAGACCGCGCTGACGTCGACCGACTACGTGGCCGCGACCTACCGCGGCCACGGCCACGCGCTCGCTCGCGGCGTCGACACCGAGGCGCTCGCCGCCGAGATGCTCGGCCGCGCGACCGGGGTCTGCGGGGGCCGGGCCGGGTCGATGAACGTCATCGACATCGGCAGCGGCCTGATCGGATCGTTCGGGATCATCGGCGGCACGATCGCCGCCTCGACCGGTGTCGGGCTGGCGATCCGCGGCAGCGGGAACGTGGCGGTCGCCTACTTTGGCGACGGCACGACCAATCACGGCTACTTCCACGAGTGCCTGAACTTCGCGAAGGTCTTCGAGCTGCCGGTGGTCTTCGTCTGCGAGAACAACGGCTACGGGGAGTTCACCCCCTGGCGGGCGGTGACCGCGGGAGAGGACCTGATCGCCCGCGCGCGCGTGTTCGACATCCCGGCCGAGCAGGCCGACGGGATGGACGTGCGGGACGTGGCCCGTGTCGCCGGGGCGGCCGTCGAGCGCGCCCGCGCGGGGGAGGGCCCGCAGTTCGTCGAGGCGATCACCTACCGCTTCGTCGGCCACTCGCGGTCCGACCCCGGCGCCTACCGCCCGCCCGGGGAGCTCGACCGCTGGCGCGAGCGCGACCCGCTGCTGGTCTCGCGAGCGGCGCTCGAGGAGTTCGACGTTCCCGCCGCCGCCGACGTCGCCGCCGACGAGCAGGCGGTGCGCGACGCGGTCGCGGCCGCCTTCGACGCCGCCCTTGCGGCCCCAGCCCCCGACCCTTCGAGCATCCGGATGACCGCCCATGCCACTTGAATTCCGCACCGCGATAGTCGAAGCGCTCGCCGACGAGCTCGAGCGCGACGAGTCCGTCTACCTGATGGGAGAGGACGTCGCCGCGCCCGGTGGCGTCTTCAAGGTCACCGAGGGCCTGTTCGAGCGCTTCGGCAGCGAACGGGTGATCGACACCCCGATCAGCGAGCTGGCGATCGCCGGCGCCGCCTTCGGCAGCGCGATCGCCGGCAAGCGGCCGGTGATCGAGATCATGTTCGGCGACTTCATGCTGCTCGCGATGGACTCGCTCGTCAACCAGGCGGCGAAGTGGTGGTTCCTCTCCAACGAGCAGACGACGGTGCCGATCGTCGTTCGCTGCGCCGTCGGCGGCGGCGGGCGCTTCGGCGCGATCCACTCGCAGGTGCCGGGAACCTGGCTCGACGGCGTGCCCGGGTTGAAGGTCGCCGCGCCTTCGATGCCCGCCAGCGCCAAGGCGCTGCTCAAGACCGCGATCCGCGACGACGGGCCGGTGGTCTTCATGGAGCACAAGCGCCTCTACAGCATCAAGGGCGAGGAGGAGCCCGCGCTCGAGGCGCCCTCGGGCGAGGCGCGGGTCGTGCGCGCGGGCGACGACGTGACGCTGGTCTCGCTGATGAAGGGTGTCCACGACTGCCTCGCCGCGGCTGATCTGCTCGCCGCCGACGGCATCTCCGCCGAGGTGATCGACTTGCAGTGGCTGCGCCCGCTCGATGTGATGACGGTGGTCCGCTCGCTGGAGCGGACCAACCGGCTCGTCTGCGTCGAGGAGGGGCCCCGCACCGGCGGCTGGGCCGCGGGGCTCGTCGGCGCGATCGCCGTCGACGCGCTCGACCTCGTCGACGACGTCGAGATACTCGCGACTCCCGATCACCCCGTCCCGTTCGCGGCGAGCCTCGAGGACGCGTTCCTCCCCGGCGCCGACACGATCGCGGCGACCGTCCGCGCGCGGCTGGGGGTCGCGGCGCGATGAGCCGGGTGACGATGCCACGGCTCTCCGACTCGATGGAGGAGGGCACGATCGTCGCGTGGCTGAAGGCCGATGGCGACGAGGTCGCCATCGGCGAGGCGCTCGCCGAGATCGAGACCGACAAGGCCACGATGCCCTACGAAGCCGAGCTGGCGGGGAGGCTGACGATCCTCGCCCCCGCCGGCGCGACCGTGGCGGTCGGAGAGCCGATCGCGACCGTCGGCGTCACCGCCGAGCCCGCCACCGCCGCCGTCGCGGCGGTGGCACAGGAGGCGCCGGCAACGCCGCCGGCGGCAGCCCGGACAGCCGACTCCTTCCCGGCGCCGGGCGCCGCCGGCGGCACCGCGCGCCGGGCGGCGCGGCCGAAGGCGTCGCCGGTCGCGCGCCGGCTGGCCGCCGAGCTGGGGGTCGCGCTGGCCGGGCTCACCGGGACGGGGCCGGGAGGGCGGATCGTCAAGGCCGACGTGCTCGGGGCGCCCGTGGCGCCGGCGAGCCCGCCTGCGCCGAGCGTGACGCCGTCGACCGGCGGCGCGGCGGCGGGCGTCCGCGGCACGGTCACCGAGCAGCCGCTCACCAGGATCCAGCAGGTCGTCGCGCGCCGGATGTCGGAGGCGAAGGCGTCGATCCCGGAGTTCACCGTCGCGGTCGACGTGGCGATGGACGCCGCCGTCGAGCTGCGCGCGGCGCTCAAGGACGCGTTCGCCGGTGGCGGCGCGCCCGTTCCGTCCTACAACGACCTGATCGTCAAGGCCGTGGCCGTCGCCCTGCGCGAGCAGCCGCGCGCGAACGCGGCCTATCGGGATGGAGCGATCCAGTTCCACGGCCGGGTCAACGTCGGGGTCGCGGTGGCCGGCGACGGCTCGCTGATGGTTCCGACGGTCTTCGACGCCGACCGGCTGTCGCTCGGCGCGATCGCTGCGCGGACGCGCGCGCTGGCCGAGCGCGCGCGCGCGGGCACTGTGGCGCCGGCCGATCTCGACGGTGGCACGTTCACCGTCTCGAACCTTGGGATGCTCGGCGCCGACCGCTTCGCCGCGGTGATCAATCCGCCGCAGGCGGCGATCCTCGCCGTCGGGGCGCTCACCGAGCGGCCGGTGGTCCGCGACGGTGAGCTCGCCGTGGGGCATGTGATGGCGCTCACGCTCACCTGCGATCACCGCGTTCTCTACGGATCCGACGGAGCGGGCTTCCTCGCGCGCGTGCGCGAGCTGCTCGAGCGGCCGTTGGCACTTGTGGCCGCCTGACCGCCGGGCGAACAGGTTTCGTCTCAATAGTTGACTTTCATGCCCATCCACTAGTACATTACCGGTGTTCGCAAACGGGTCGCTGGTCTCTTCACCCACCCTGTCGTTGCCGGCGCCGTCAGACAGAGAGGTCGGATGATGAATAGATTTCGGTTGATGGTCGTCGTCGCCCTATTGGGGCTCGGGAGCCTGCTCGCCTCTGGCTGCGGCTCCGACGACGATGCCTCCACCACCGGCGCCGCCTCCGGCGATTCGACCGCCGCGGTCGACGTGTCGGAGTTCCAGGCCGCCGCGGAAGAGGCCATGGCGCCGGTCACCGAGTGGCCCGGCCCGTCTGAGGGGCCGGCCGCCCAGGAGGGCAAACGGATCCTCTTTCTCGCCTGCGGCTTCGCGGCCGAGGGATGCAAGCGCCCGGCCGACGCTGCGGCCGAGGCCGGCCGAGCGCTCGGCTGGGACGTCGACGTCGTCGACGGCAAGTTCGACCCGAAGGTCTACAACCGCGCGATCCAGCAGGCGGTCGATCAGAAGGTCGACGGGATCATTCTCGACGCGATCTCCAGCGAGGCCGTCGCGCAGTCGCTCGAGCGCGCCCGCGCGGCCGGAATCCCGGTCGGCAGCTGGGACTCGGCGAACACGCCCTCCGACGAGGGCGTCACCTACGAGGTCGACGTTCCCAACGACGCCGAGGGCGAGGCGATGGGCAACTACATCGTCTGGAAGACCGACGGGAAGGCCAACGCATACCTGCTCCAGGCCCCCGAGTTCAAGGCCTGCGTCGCCTGGGTCAACGGCGCCAAGCGCGTGATCGAGTCGTGCAAGGACTGCCAGATCGCCAAGGAGGACCAGATGACCGCGGCCGACGCCGCGTCGCGGGTGCCCCAGCTGGTCGTCGCGTCGCTGCGTGAGAATCCCGACATCAACGCCGTCGTCGCGCCGTACGACGCGGCGATGCTGGCCACTGTGCCGTCGATGGCTCAGGCGGGCGTGCTCGACCGGGTCCAGGTCGGGGCGTTCAACGGCATCACGCCGTGGCTCGACCTGATCCGCAAGGGCGAAGTCGAGGCGACGGTCGCCGAGCCGCAGGAGTGGGGCACCTGGGCCGCCTTCGACAACATGAACCGCATCCTGGCCGACGAGGAGATCGTCGATCAGAACATCCCCATCCGCCTGATCACCCAGGACAACATCGATGACATCCCGGCCGGCGAGTCCTGGCAGGGCGACATCGACTTCCGCGCGGAGTACGAGCGGATCTGGAACGGGGCGTGACCGAACCGTCCACGCAACCCGCCCTCGCCGTCGAGGGCCTGAGCAAGCGCTTCGGCGCGACAGTGGCGCTCGCCGGGGTGGATCTCCAGATCCGCCCCGGCGAAGTGCACGCCTTGATCGGCATGAACGGCTCCGGCAAGTCGACGCTGGTCAAGGCGTTGTCGGGCTTCCACGAGCCCGACGAGGGAACCCTGCGAGTCGACGGAGAGCCACTCGCCGCCCGTCCCGAGGCGCTCGCCTTCGTCCATCAGGACCTGGCGCTCGTCGACGAACTGTCGGTACTCGAGAACCTCTCGCTCGGACGGCCGGTGACCGTGCGGCGCGGTCGGGTCGACTGGGGCGCCGAGCGGACGCGCGCTCGCGCCGCGCTCGCGCCGTTCGGTCTCGCCGACGTCGTCGACCTCCGCGTCGCGCAGCTGACCAAGGCGGAGGCGACGATCGTCGCGATCGCACGGGCCCTCGAGCGGCGCGAGCAGGGCTGCTCGGTGCTCGTCCTGGACGAGCCGACGTCGACGCTGCCGGCATCCGAGACCGAGCAACTGCTCGAGGTCATGCGCGCGTGCGCTGCCGAGGGGCTGGCGATCCTCTTCATCTCGCACCGGCTGACCGAGATCATCGACGTTGCCGACTGTGTCACCGTCTTGCGCAACGGGCGGGTGGGGCTCGCCGCGCCGATCGCCGAAATGACCGTCGAGCGACTCGCGGACGCGATGGCCGGCGACGCGCGCGAGGTGCTCGCCACCCCCGGCGACGCGAGCGTCGGCTCCCGGCGCGAGGCCTTCGGCGATCAGGAGCCAGTCCTGGTCGCCGAAGGCCTCGCCGGTGAGATCGTCCAGGGCGTCGACCTGCGCGTCGGGCGGGGCGAGATCGTGGGCGTCGCCGGCTTGCTCGGAAGCGGTGTGGAGGAGCTCGGACGGCTGCTCAGCGGTCGCGCGGCGCTGGCCGCCGGCAGCGTGCGCGTCGAGGGCCGGCCGGTCGATCGCGCGCTGGCGCGCCGGATCGGATTCGTGCCGGCCGATCGCGGCGCGGACGGTGTGCTGGCCGGCCTGACCGCGCGCGAGAACGCGTCGATCGCCGATCCTGGCCGCTTCGCCCGCCGGGGGCGCCTGCAGCGGGGCCGCGAGCGCAGCGAGCTGGCGCGCTGGTTCGCGGAGATGACCGTATATCCAGCCGAGGTCGATCGCGACATGCTCGCCTTCAGCGGGGGTAACCAGCAGAAGATCCTGTTGGCGCGCTGGCTATCGGTCGGCCCGAGCGTGCTCGTGGCCGAGGAGCCGACCCAGGGCGTCGACGTTCACGCCAAGGCCCAGATCCTCGAACGGCTGACGGCCCACGCCGCGGAGGGGCTCGCCGTCGTGCTGCTGTCGGGCGAGCCCGAGGAGATCGCCGCGGCGTGCGACCGGATGGTCGTCCTGCGCGACGGGGCGATCGGGGCGCAGCTGGCAGCGCCGCTGGCCGTGGGCAACGTACTCGCCGCGATGCACCAGGAGACCGAATGAGCACCGCATCCCCCCAGAGGGCAGACACCTCCCAATCACCGACGCGGACCGCCCGCGGCGCGCCTCCGTTCGCGCGCTTCGCCGTGCTCGGGCTGCTGGTGATGCTGATCGTGCTGTTCAGCATCCTGCGCCCCGACACCTTCGCGACGACCGACAACGCGTCGACGATCCTCGTCGAGAACGCCGTCCTGACGATGCTCGCGCTCGCGGTGATGATCCCGCTGATCGCCAACGACTTCGACCTCTCCGTCGCCGCCGTGCTCGGGCTCGCAGCGATGCTGACCGCGGGACTGCCTGGTCAGGCGGGGCTGTCGGTGCCGCTGACGATCGCCGTGGTGCTCGGCATGGGACTGGCCGTCGGAGTCGTTCACGCGCTCCTGATCGTGAGGATGGGCCTGCCGTCCTTCGTGGTCACCCTCGGTACCAACTCGGTGCTCGGCGGCATCATCATCCTGTACTCCAACGGCGCGGTGATCTATGAGGACATCCCCCGCTTCATCACAGATCTCGGCACCGCGAAGCTGCTCGGCGTCGCTCTGCCGATCATCTTCATGGCGGCGATCGCGCTCGTGCTCTGGTACGTGCTCGAACAGCGGCCGGCCGGCCGGCTCCTCTATGCCACGGGCGCGAGCGAGAGCGCGGCCCGGCTCGCCGGCGTGCGGACAGACCGGGTGCGCACGCTCGCGCTGATCGCCGCGTCGGTGATCGCGGCGTTCGCCGGCCTGATGCTCACCGCGCGGGTCGGCTCGGCCAGCCCGACCTCCTACACCGTGTTCTTCCTGCCCGCGTTCGCGGCCGCCTTCCTGAGCCTCGCGGCCTTCAGGCTCGGCCAGTACAACCCGCTCGGGGTGGTCGCGGCGGTCTACCTGCTCGCGGTCGGCGTCACCGGCCTGGCGCTGCTCGGCGTGCCGTCGTGGGTCGAGCCGGTCTTCAACGGCTTGGCGCTGATCCTCGCGATCGGCCTCTCGCGCCTGACCGCCGGCTCGATGCGCAGGATGGACGTGCCGTGAGCTCCTCCGCCAACGCCGCCCCCGCGGCCCGCGTGCGCGAGCTGGCCGGCAAGGTCGCCGTGGTGACCGGCGCCAGCTCCGGGATCGGGGCCGCGATCGCGATCGACCTCGCCGCCGCCGGCGCCGCGCTGGTCCTCGTCGGCCGCGACGCCGGCCGTCTCGAAACCGTCGCGCAGACCGCGCGGACCGCGGCCGGCGGTGGCGCGCAGTGCGCGCCACTCGCCCTCGACGTCACCGAGCCCGGCGCCGCCGCGGAGATCGTCACGACCGCCCGCGGGCTCGGCGACGGCAGCCTTGACGCGCTGGTGCCGTGCGCCGGCGTCTTCGAGCCGGAGCCGATCGCCGCCGCGACGCTCGCCAACTTCGACCGGCACATGGCGATCAACGTACGGGCGCCGTACGAGCAGATCGCCACCGCGGCGCCGCACCTGCGCGCCGGCGGATCGATCGTGCTCGTGTCGTCGATCTGCGGCAACGCCGGCTTCGCCGGCGCGGCTGCCTACTGCGCGTCAAAGGGGGCGATCGAGCTGCTGACGCGGTCGCTCGCGCGCGAGCTGGCCGAGCACGACCTGCGCGTCAACGCGATCGCTCCCGGCATCGTCCGCACCGCGCTCAACGAGGTGCAGCTCGACGGCGATCCCGACTATGCGCGCGCCCTGTCCGCGCGTACGCCGCTCGGCCGCGTCGGCGCGCCCGAGGAGGTCGCGCCGGCGGTCACGTTCCTGATTTCCGACCGCGCGCGGTTCATCACCGGCGCGACGCTCGCCATCGATGGAGGTTGGCTCGCAGAATGACCGCTAACGACTCTCAGCCGGCGTCCGCCGGCACCTTCCGCATCGCCGTCGACACCGGCGGTACGTTCACCGACGTCGTCGTCGCCGACGGTGACGGCCGGCTCACCTTCAACAAGGCGCTGACCACCCCGGCGCGGATGTTCGACGGCGCCCGCGAGGCGCTGACGCTGATCGCCGCGGACCTCGACCTCGGCCTCGGCGACCTGCTCGCCGCCAGCTCCCTCTTCGTCTATGGCACGACCCGCGCGACCAACGCGATCGTGGAGGGCAAGACGGCACGGACCGCGTTCCTCACCACGCAGGGGTTCCCCGACATCCTCACCCTCCGCGAGGGCGGCAAGCTCGAGCCGTTCAACTTCGCGATCCCCTACCCGGAGCCCTACGTCCCGCGTGCGCTGACCTACGAGATCGGCGGACGGATCGACGCGCAGGGCGACGAGGTCGCGCCGCTCGACGAGGAGCGAGCGCGCGCGGCCCTGGTGGCCGCGCACGCGGCCGGCGTCGAGGCGATCGCCGTCTGCTTCGTCTGGTCGATCGCCAACCCCGCTCACGAGCTGCGCGTCGGCGAGCTGATCGAGGAGGAGCTCCCGGGCGTCGCCTACACCCTCTCGCACCGGCTCAACCCGACGATCCGCGAGTACCGGCGCGCCTCCTCGACGGCGATCGACGCCTCGCTGAAGCCGCTGATGCAGAGCCACCTCGCCGACATCGGGACCGATCTCGCGGGCGAGGGCTTCGCCGGCGACCTGCTCGTCGTCACGTCGTTCGGCGGCGCGCTGCACGCCGACGAGGTGCGCGACCGGCCAATCTTCTCGGTCAACTCGGGTCCGTCGATGGCACCGGTCTCGGCCCGTGCTTACGCCGAGCTCGACGGACTGTCGGGCGACCTCGTGGTCTGCGACACCGGCGGCACCACCTTCGACGTGAGTCTGGTGCAGGGCGGCGAGGTCTCCAAGACCCGCGAGACGTGGCTCGGTCCACGCTTCCAGGGCCACATCACCGGTCTCTCCTCGGTCGACGTCAAGAGCATCGGATCGGGTGGCGGCTCGATCGCGTGGATCGACGACGGCGGCCTCCTGCGGGTAGGGCCGCAAAGCTCGGGGTCCGATCCAGGTCCCGTCTGCTACGGCCGCGGCGGCGTCAGCCCGACCGTGAGCGACGCCGCCGTGGTGCTCGGCTACCTCGATCCGGACAACTTCCTCGGCGGGCGTATGCGCCTCGACCAGGCGGCGGCCGTCGAGGCGATCCAGCGCGACGTCGGCGACCCGCTCGGGCTCGGCCCCGAGGAGGCGGCGGCCGCGATCGTCGCCGTCTCCAACGAGACGATGGTCTCGGCGATCCGGGAGATCACGATCAACCAGGGGGTGGACCCGCGCGAGTGCGCGATGGTCGCCGGCGGCGGCGCCGGAGGGATGCTGGCGGCGGGCCTCGCCCTGGCCCTCGACGCGCCGACGGTGCTGATCCCGCGCACCGCCGGCGCCTTCAGCGCCTGCGGCGCCCAGTTCTCCGACATCGTCGCCGAGTTCACCATGAGCGCGCAGGCGACCAGCGCCGACTTCGACTACGGCGCGGTCGACGCGGTCCTGGCCCGACTCGACGAGCAGGTCGACGCGTTCGCCGAGCGGATGCCCGACCACCTCGCCAGGTCGATCGTGCGCGACCACAGCGTTGAGGCCCGCTATCCGTCGCAGGTCTGGGAGCTCGAGGTTCCGCTGCCCGGCGACCGGATCGCCGACGCCGCGGCGCTGGCGACGGTCGTCGACGGCTTCCACGACGTCCACCGGCGGACCTTCGCGGTTGCCGAGCCCGGCCAGGATGTCGAGTTCCAGTACTGGAAGGCCCGCCTGACCGCGCGGCTGCCGCGCCCCGAGGGGGTCGGACGCGCCGCGGCCGAACGGTCCACCGCGACGGTGGAGCGCAGCGCGCGGCCCGTCTACTTCAGCGGCGCCGGACTCGTCGAGACCCCGTTCTACCGCGGCGCGACGCTGCCGCTGGACTTCGTCGCCGACGGCCCGCTGGTCGTTCAGGAGCCGACGACCACGATCGTCGTCCCGCCGCGGGCGCGGCTGCGCCTGACAGCCACCGGCAACTACTTGATCGAGGTCGGGGAGGAGTGAACGTGAGCACCGTCAAGGACCGCGAGGAGCAGGGAGAGGCGAGGTTCGACCCCGTCCTGCTCGCCGTCATCGCCAACCGCCTCGACAGCGTCGTGCGCGAGATGACCAACACCCTGCTGCGGACCGGTCGCTCGGCGATCCTCAACACCGCGCGCGACTTCTCGTGCTCGATCGTGACCGCCGAGGACGAGCTGCTGTCGGCGGCCGAGGGGCTGCCGATCCACATCGTCGGCAGCCAGTACGCGACCGAGGCGATGCGCCGGTTCCACCCCGAGTTGCGCGAGGGCGACGCGTTCCTCCACAACGATCCCTACCACGGCAACACCCACCACGCCGACCATACGGTCCTGGTGCCGGTCTTCTACGAGGGCGAGCACGTCCTGACCGCCGTCGCCAAGGCCCACCAGGCCGATTGCGGCAACTCCCAGCCGACCACCTACGCGGCCTACGCCCGTGACATCTACGAGGAGGGCGCGCTGACCTTCCCGTGCGTGAAGGTGGAGGAGGACTACCGCCACGTCGACGACGTGATCCGGATGGCGCGGTCGCGGATCCGCGTGCCCGACCAGTGGTACGGCGACTTCCTCGCCACGCTCGGCGCGGCCCGCGTTGGCGAGCGCCGGCTCGGGGAGCTGCTCGAGAAGTACGGGACCGAGCGGATCCGCGAGTTCTGCTCGGAGTGGTTCGACTACTCGGAGCGGCGGATGGCGCAGGCGATCCGCCGTCTGCCGGCCGGGCGCCTGACCGGTGAGACGCGCCACGATCCGCTGCCCCAGCTGCCGGAGGGCATCCCGCTCGAGGTCAAGATCGCGATCGATCCCGACGAGGCGAGGATCGAGCTGGACCTGCGCGACAACATCGACTGCGTCCCGGCCGGCCTCAACCTGTCGCGGGCGACCGCCATGAGCAGCGTCGTGATCGGAGTCTTCAACCAGCTCCGCGACGACGTGCCCCACAACGAGGGCAGCCTGCGGCGGATCGACGTCCGGCTGCGCGAGAACTGCGTCGCGGGGATACCGCTGCACCCGACGTCGTGCTCGGTGGCCACGACCAACGTCGCCGACCGCCTGATCAACCTCACGCAGGCGACGCTCGCCGAGCTGGCCGACGGGTTCGGGCTTGCCGAGGGCGCGCTCGGGCAGGGCCCTGGCTTCGGCGTGGTCTCCGGGCGCGACAGCCGGCGCGGTGGCGCGGTGTATGTCAACCAGGTCTACTTCGCCTCCTCGGGCGGGCCGGCCGGGCCCACCGAGGACGGCTGGCTCTTCTACGGGATCCCGGTCGCGGGCGGGCTCATGTACCGCGACTCGATCGAGGTCGCCGAGCAGAAGTACCCGCTGCTCATCGATGAGATCCGGCTCGCGCCCGACAGCGAGGGAGCGGGCCGCTTCCGCGGCGCGCCGGGCGGCAAGGTCAGCTACCAGCCCGTGGGCGCGCCGATGACCGTCTCCTACGTGATCGACGGACACGACGAGCCGCCGCGCGGCGTCCGCGGCGGCGGCCCCACCGTCGCCCACCGCGTGCTCCACCACCTTGGGGACGGGACGGTGGTCGAGCTGCCGACCGTCGCCACGGTGGAGATCCAGCCGGGCGAGCGGATCGAGACGGTCACCAACGGCGGCGGCGGCTACGGCAACCCGCTCGAGCGCAGCCCGGAGCGCGTGCGCGCGGATGTGGCGGCGCAGCTGGTGAGCCCGGAGCGTGCGCGCGAAGTCTACGGCGTGGTGGTCACGGCCCATCAGGGCCGGGTCACCGTCGACGCCGAGGCGACGAGTGCCGAGCGCGAGCGGCGGAGAGTTGAGAGCGAGCGATGACCGGCCACTCCAGCGCGGCGGTCCTGGCGGCGGGCGTGGAGGTCGCCGGACCCCGGGCCGCCGCGACCGACGAGTGGCGCTCGGAGCTCTACGAGATCGCGCTGGCGCAGTTCCTGCGCGCGGCCGATCTGCTCGAGCTGCCCGAGGAGCTGCGCGCGCGCCTGACCGAGCCGCGCCGCACGATGACCGTCAACTTTCCGGTGAGGATGGACGACGGCGCCGTGGAGAACTTCACCGCCTACCGCGTCCAGCACACGCTGACGATGGGCCCGACCAAGGGCGGATTCCGCTTCGCCCCGGACCTGACGATGGGCGAGTGCGCCGCGCTGGCGATGTGGATGACCTGGAAGTGCGCGCTGTTCGGGCTCCCCTACGGCGGCGCGAAGGGCGGCGTCCGCTGCGACCCCGAGCGGCTCAGCGTCGCCGAGCGGGAACGCATCACGCGTCGCTATGCGGCGGAGCTGCTGCCAATCGTCGGCCCCAACGAGGACGTCGGCGCGCCGGACATGGGCACCGGGGAGCGCGAGATGGCGTGGTTCTACGACACCTACTCGCAGTCGGTCGGGCACGCGGTGCCCGAGATCGTCACCGGCAAGCCGGCGGTGCTCGGCGGGACCGAGGCGCGCCGCCCGGCGACCGGCCTCGGGGTCGTCTGCGTGACCGAGGCCGTGCTGGAACAGCTGGGCGAGGCGATCGCCGGGCAGCGGTTCGTCGTGCAGGGCTTCGGCAACGTGGGGGCGACCGTGGCCGAGGAGGTCCACCGGCTCGGCGGATCGGTCGTCGGGCTCAGCGACATCCGCGGGGGGATCGCCGACCCCGAGGGGCTCGACGTGCCGGCGGCGGTCGGCTGGGTGGCCGAGAACGGCTACCTCGAAGGATTTCCCGGCGCCCGGCGGGTGGGCTCCGACGACCTGCTCGAGGTGCCCTGCGACGTGCTCGTGCCGGCGGCGCTCGAGTGCCAAATCACCGAGCGCAACGCCGACCGCGTCGACTGCCGGATCGTGGTCGAGGGTGCGAACGGGCCGACCACGCCGCGGGCCGAGGCGATTCTGCGCGACCGGGGGATCTTCGTCGTTCCCGACGTGCTCGCCAACGGCGGTGGCGTGACCGTGAGCTACTACGAGTGGGTGCAGAGCCATCAGAGGTACGTCTGGGAGACCGCGGAGATCCACTCGCGCCTGCGTGAGCGGATGCGCACGGTCGCGGCGGCCGTCAGCGACGCGGCGATCCGCTTGGACACCGACTGGCGCGCGGCGGCGCTGGCGCTCGCCGTCGAGCGGGTCGCCGAAGCGGCGCGGCTGCGGGCTATCTATCCTTAGCGGGTCTTACTATTGCTCAAACATGCTGTCCTCAGGGCAGTACTCGGCCCGCTCCGGGGCGGATCTCGAGCCCCCTTTGCCCGGTGGGAGGGCGCCCGGGCGAGTGATACGATCGGCGCGAGTGCGAGAGGCGGAAGCTCAGACATCTCACCGGCGGCCCGTCCAAGTGCTCACCAAGGCGGGGGACGTGTTGGCGGTCCTCGCCGAACACGGTCCGCTCGGCGCCGCGGAGATCGCCGAGCGGGTCGGCGAGCCGCGCAGCAGCGTGTACCGGTTCCTGCGCACGCTGCGCCAGCTCGAGTACGTGGAGTCCAGCCGCAGGGGCCGCTTCGAGCTCGGCATGCGGCTGTTCGAGCTCGGCGCCAGCGTCGCGTCTCGCTTCAGCATCCGCCAGGCGGCACGCGAGCCGATGGATCACATCTACGAGGAGACCGAGGGCACCGTGCTGCTGTTCGTGCGGCGCGGCGACGCCGCGGTCTGCGTCGAGCGGGTCGACGGACGCTGGGTGCGGTTGGAGATCGTCGACGTCGGCGAGACTCTGCCGCTGCACACCGGGGCCTCACCGCGGGTGCTGCTCGCCTTCGCCGAGCCGAAGGAGATCGACGAGTACCTCGACCGGGCCCGGCTCGACCAGCACACCGAGCGGTCTCCGTCCACGCCGCGCGATGTCCGTGCGCTGCTCGAGGAGATCCGCGCGACCGGCTTCGCGATCAGCGACCAGGACCTCGTACCCGGCGTCGCGTCGATTGGAGCGCCGATCCGCGATCACGAGGGCCGGGTGGTCGCCGCGGTCTCCTACTCCGGCCTGACCGCGACGCTGCTCGGCAGCGAGCGCGAGCGGTCGATCCAGCTGGCCGTCGACGCTGCTCGCGAGGCCTCGCGGCGACTTGGCTGGCAGCCTGATCCCGACGGCTCCGTGGCGGCGGCGCCGGCATGAGCGACGCGACCTCCGCTCAGGCGAGCCAGTCGGTCGAGGTGGTGATCAAGGCCGACGAGATCCTCGAGCTGCTGCGCGAGCAGGGCGAGATGACCGTGGCGCAGATTGCGACCGGAGTCGGCGAGCCGCGGTCGAGTGTCTACCGGCTCATCGCGACGCTGGAGGACATGGGGTTCGTCGAGCCGGGCCCCCGCGGCGGGCACCAGCTGGGCCTGCGGCTCTTCACGCTCGGCAAGCTCGTCGCGTCGCGGCTCGCGATCATCCCGCTCGCGCGCCCGGCGATGCAGGGCCTCGCGGCGCGCACCGGAGAGTCGGCGTTCCTGATGGTCCGCGACGGTCCACGGGCGGTCTGCCTCGAGCGCGTCGACGGCTCCAGGGTCCGATCGCTGGCGGTAGACGTCGGCGCGCGGGTCCCTCTGCACGTCGGCGCAGGTCCTCTGGCACTGCTCGCCTTCGCGGGCGACGAGGCGCTCGAGCACGCGCTGGCGGAGGCCGTCGAGCCGACCGGGGACGCGGCGGTCGATCCTGGCGAGCTGCGCCAGACCGTCACGGAGGTCGGCGAGCGTGGCTACGCGATCAGCGACGGCGATCCGGTGCCCGGCATGGCCGAGGTCGGCGCGCCGGTTCGTGACGCCGCCGGCGAGGTCGTCGCGGCCCTCGCGTTGAGCGGAGCGCGCGAGAGCGTGCTCGGCCCGGGGACCGAGGCGACGGTGGCAGCTGTCCTCGACGCTGCCGCCTCTGTGTCGATTCCCTAACGCCGACCGATGTGCGGACTGTGTGGCATCCTGCTGGACGGCGCGCGCTCGATGGCGGCTGCTGATTTCCCAAATGGAGCGGACAGAGGGCATCCTGTTCGTCCAGTGAGATATACTTCCGCTCATGGCTGCAGTGGTCGATGGTGGCGCCCGGCGCGTCTTCGAGGTGCTCGGGCGAAGCTTCGACCAGGTCGGGATCGTGGTCCCCGCCATCGAAGCCGTGCTGCCGGCCTACGAGGGGATGGGGCCGTGGTCGGTCTACACCTATGACCGGGCGTTCGTTCCCGACCTGCGCGCCGGCGACGGCGCCTCCGACTTTGCGATGCGGCTCGCGCTGAACCCCGACCACCCGCAGCTCGAGCTGATCGAGCCGCTCGACGAGCGCAGCCCCTACGCGATTTGGATGGCCGCCGCGGGGCCGGGGATCCATCACCTCGGCTATCTGGTCGACGACATCGAGGCGACCACCGCGGCGATGAACGCGGCGGGGTTCGCGACGCTGCTAAGCGGATCCGGCTACGGCATCGACGGTGACGGGGGGTTCTGCTACTACGACACCGTGGACGCGGTCGGCCACGTGACCGAGGCGATCGAGCGCCCTGCCCAGCGCCGCGAGCCCGACGCGATCCTGCCCTGAAGTACGCGCCGGCGGATCGCCTGGCGCAACGCGTGTCCGGCGATCGTGAGCGCGTCGCACTCCGCTGTGACGACCAGCCGTCCCGCTCGCGGGCGAGATCCAGAGCCTGGAGTCCGCGCGTCGACAGTCCCAGGGCCCACTACCATGCCGGCCAGTGGCGGTCCCGACCTACGCTGAGCTGATGGCGCGCACCGATGCGCCTGCGGGAAGCTCCTGGGGCCTCTTCGCCGACACGGGCGATCTGGGCACGCTCAACTTCCTGACGCCGGACCGCGTGCGCGCCGCCGCCGCGCTGATTCGCAAGGGGACCGTGATCAACCTCGAGCTGCCGTTGGATGGGCTCCCGCTGCCGCTGGTCCCGGCGCGCACAGCGCCCGAGCACGACGTCTTCGGCAACGGCTCCTGTCACCGCGACGATCGCCTCACCTTCGCGCCGCAGGGTTCGACGCACATCGACGGCCTGCGCCACTTTCGGCACCCCGTCCACGGCTACTACAACGGGGCCAGCGACGAAGACGTCGAATCGGGGGCGCGACTCGGGATCGACCGCTGGGGCGAGGTCGGCATCGCCGGTCGCGCGATCCTGCTCGACCTGCCGCGTCACCTCGAGCGCGTCGGCAAACCGCCACTGGACCACCGCGCGGGTGAAGTCTTCGGCGTAGGCCTGCTCGACGACGTCCTCGCGGGGCAGGGGACCGAACGCCAGCCGGGGGACATCGTGCTGCTGCGCACCGGCTGGCTCGACCACTACCTCGACGTGCTGACGCCCGAGGAGCGCACGGCGCTCGTGCGGACGCCGCGACACCCGGGCCTCGTCCAGTCGCAGGAGACGCTTGCGTGGCTGTGGGACGGTCAGACGTCGGCCCTGTTCGCCGACAACTTCGCCGTCGAGGCGGTCCCGGCGGTCGCCGACGCGGCCGACAGCGCGACCTATGCCGCCGAGACGGGCATCCGGTCGGGGGCGATGCACGTCGAGATGCTCGCCCTGCTGGGGCTGGTCATCGGCGAGCTATGGGCGCTCCACGACTTGGCCGACGCCTGCGCGGAAGACGGCGTCTACGAGGCGTTCTTCACGGCGAAGCCGCTCAGCGTTCGCGGCGGGGTCGCATCGCCCGGGAACGCGCTGGCCATCCGCTGAGGCGGGACTGGCAGCGCTTCCGTTCGGGCGCCTGGTCGACCGAGCCGTTCGGCCTGCGCTCCAATCGCGAAGCTTGATCGCTCGATCACTCCCTCGCGTTGCGCGTCATCGCTCACCTCCTTAGGTTCGCGGCTCGCAGTCACCTGACGAAAGGTCGGCATGGGGCGGGACGAGGGTTCAAATATCGAGAGCGGTCTTCGAGTCAAGACCGGGCTCGCCGAGATGCTCAAAGGCGGCGTCATCATGGACGTCGTCGACGCGGATCAGGCGGTGATCGCGGAGCGCGCGGGCGCCGTTGCCGTGATGGCGCTGGAGCGGGTGCCAGCCGATATCCGGCGTGACGGTGGCGTGGCACGGATGAGCGACCCGGCGATGATCAGGGGCATCCAGGCAGCGGTGTCGATCCCGGTGATGGCAAAGGCGCGGATCGGTCATTTCGTCGAGGCGCAGGTACTGCAGGCGCTCGATGTCGACTACGTCGACGAGTCCGAGGTGCTGACGCCCGCCGACGAGGCCAACCACATCGACAAGTGGGCGTTCAAGGTCCCGTTCGTGTGTGGCGCGACCAGCCTCGGCGAGGCGTTGCGCCGGATCGGTGAGGGGGCGGCGATGATCCGCTCCAAGGGGGAGGCGGGCACCGGCGACATCGTCGAGGCGGTCCGCCACATGCGCGCCATCACCGGCGAGATCCGCCGGCTCACACAGCTCGACGACGCCGAGATCGCGACCGCGGCCAAGGAGCTACAGGCGCCCCTCGACCTCGTCCGGGACGTTGCGCGTGAGGGGAAGCTGCCGGTGCCGCTGTTCTCCGCGGGCGGCATCGCCACGCCGGCCGACGCTGCGCTGATGATGCAGCTCGGCGCCGAGTCCGTGTTCGTCGGCTCGGGCATATTCAAGTCTGCCGATCCGGCCCCGCGCGCCACCGCCGTGGTCGAGGCCACCACGCATTTCAGGGACCCCGAGCGCATCGCGGTCGCGTCGGAGTCCCTCGGCGAGGCGATGCGATCGCTCGAGGCGCACAAGCTCGCGGACGATCAGCTGCTCGCCGGTCGTGGCTCGTGAGCACACGCCCGCTGATCGGGGTTCTCGCGCTGCAGGGCGACGCCGTCGCGCATGCGGACATACTGCGTGCGATCGATGCCGATGTGCGCGAGGTGCGCATACCGCGCGATCTGGATGGCATCGACGGCTTGGTGCTCCCAGGCGGCGAATCGACGACCATGACGCTCGGCGTCGAGCGCGAGGGGCTTGCCCAACCTCTGCGCGACCTGGCCCGCGCGGGGGTGCCGATGCTCGGGACATGCGCGGGCATGATCATGCTCGACCGCGCGCATCTGGGTGTGCTCGACGTGCTCTGCGCGCGCAACGCCTTCGGCCGCCAGTTGAACTCGTTCGAGGAGGACCTCGAAGTGTCAGGAATCGAGGGACCGCCGATACGAGCGGTCTTCATTCGCGCCCCTTGGATCACTGACGCCGGACCAGGCGTGGAGATTCTCGCAACCGTCGACGGCCACGGCGTCGCCGCGCGTCAGGGGAACCTCTTGGTAACCGCGTTTCACCCCGAGATCGCCGCTGAACCGAGGGTGCATCAGTCGTTCCTGCACGACGTGCGTTCGTATCGCGAACGCAGCGAGCGCCCCGCAGCTGCCCAGCGGATGGCGACGACTCCGTGACCAATCGACACTCAGTTGGATGGAGCCATCGATGAGCACGTCATTCCTGGGCGGTGACGCCCCGTCAGCGCTGGATGCCATACCGGACGGGTCAGACGCGCGCGAGCTGCTCGCCGCGGCGCTGGAGCATGCGGCGACCTACGTCGGCTCTCTGCCCGACCGCCCGGTCGGCGCCGCGCTCAGTGCCTCCGAGGTGTCCGAGCGGCTGCCGCGGGAACTGCCAGACACGCCGATGGATCCGCGCCGGGTCCTCGACGACCTCGTCGCCGATGCCGAATCCGGGCTCGTCGCCATGAACTCGGCACGCTACTTCGGGCTGGTCGTCGGTGGCACGCTGCCCGTGGCCCTCGCCGCCGACTGGATGGCCTCGACGTGGGACCAGAACGCGATCCTGGCGAGCCCCTCGCCCTCGGTCGCCGCGATCGAGGACATCGCGGGTGCGTGGCTGCTCCACGTATTCGGTCTGCCTGCCACCGCCTCGTTCGCGTTCGTCACGGGCTGTCAGATGGCGCACGTCACGGCGCTCGCGGCGGCGCGCCATCGCGTGCTCGCAAATGTCGGCTGGAACGTCGAGCAGGACGGGCTCGGCGGAGCTCCGCGTGTGCGCGTGATCGTGGGCGAGGAGCGCCATGTCACCGTCGATCGGGCGCTTCGCCTGCTCGGATTCGGCGTCGGATGCATCGAGTCGGTCGGAGTCGACGAACACGGTGCTCTGCTCATCGACGACCTCGTTCGCCGCCTCGAGGGCGCGGACGGCCCGACGATCGTGTGCGGTCAGGCGGGCAACGTCAACACCGGCGCGGTGGATCCGCTCGCAGAGATGTGCGAGGCAGCCCACGCGGCTGGTGCATGGATGCACGTGGACGGGGCGTTCGGGTTGTGGGCCAACGCGAGCCCGCGGCACCGTGGCTTGCTGCGCGGCTGCGAGCGAGCGGACTCGTGGGCGACTGATGCTCACATGTGGCTCAACGTGCCCTACGACTGTGGGGTCGCGATCGTCGCCGACCGCGAGGCACACCGGTCGGCGATGGCGATGCGCGCGCCGTTCTTCCAGCACGACGATCCGGTGCGGGAGCCGTTGAGCTGGACGCCCGAGTCCTCGCGGCGCGCTCGCTCGCTGCCGGTCTACGCAGCCCTCCGCTCCCTCGGTCGCAGCGGGGTCCGCGAACTCGTCGAGCGGCTCTGCGCGTGCGCAGACCGGTTCGCCGATCGCCTCGACTCGCTGCCGGGTATAGAGCTTCGCGGACATGCGCTCAACCAGGTGCTCGTGTGCGCGACCGACGGCGATGACGTCACCGACCGCCTCGTCGAGGAGATCCAGCGCGACGGCACGTGCTGGATGAGTGGGTCGACCTGGCACGGTAGGCGCTGTGTCCGCATCTCCGTGTGCAGCTGGAGAACGACGTTCGAGGACGTCGACCGCTCCGTGGAGACGGTCGCGAGCGCGCTTGCACGGGCCAGGGACGCAAAGCGCCCGTCCCGCTCGCCGTCCAGTTAGACGCGAAGGGAATGGCCTTTCTGCACCGCCATCCTGGCCGTTGACTTCCCGCCCGCGATGTTGGCGCCGCCGACGCAACGAGGATGGTGATGGAGGCTCGCGACCTCAGCGGGCGGTTGCGGTGGCGGTTCTCATCGTCGAGCGGTAGGGCCTTGCGCTCGGAGTTCAGCGCGTGGTCAAGGGCGGCTCTCCCCCAGCTGCTGAGGGGAAGCCCGTCCTTCGAGTGAGGGTCGCCTCGGCGAGCCATTGAAGACCGCTGCCCTCTCCCGCCGCTTGCGCCAGCGTGAACAACGGCTTCCACATCGGCTCCTCGATGATTGGCAGGTCTTTGAGGCGCTCCCTGACGGCGCGGGCGTCATCGGAGTGGTCCATCTCGTCGAGCAGATTGGCCAGGACAGTGCCCGCTGCGCGGCTGTTGGCTTCGAATGCCATCGTGAGCAGCCCCTGGGCCATGTCCAGGTCCCCCGCCTCGTAGAGGCTCTCCCCGAAGACGTGCGCGACGATAGGGTTCCCTCGTTCGCATGCGTTCAGCATGTCGCGTCCGAGACGGTCCCCCGGGGCGGTTGAGGCCTTGAGCAGGGCGAACTCGGCCATGTGCCCGGCAATGGCGTCGCCATGTGCGGCAGCGTCCGAGAAGTCCCGTGCTGCGGCGGCTGGATCGACGTCCAGCAGCGCCAGCCCCCTCAGGTACCTGAGGGCCTCGGATCCCGCGCCGAGCTCAAGCCCTAGGAGGAAGCTGGCGCAACTGGGATCACCACGGTCGAACAGGAGCGCCGCTAGCAGCGCCGTCGCGTCGGTGTTACCGCTCTCATGCCAGCGTCGTAGGATCTGCTCCGCGTCGCGACTTCGTCCGTTCAACATGAGGATCCTCCCCAACGGCGGCACCGCAGCGGACAGCCCGGCGGCCTCGGCTCGCCTGAGGGGTCCGATCGCGGCGTTTGCGTCGCGGTCCTCGATCAGCAGGTGAGCCAGCGCAAGAGATCCATTCGGGTCGCCACGACGATCCGCTCGTGTGAAGGCCCTTTTCGCCGCCTCTCGATCGCCTGCGGCTAGGCTTGCCTTGCCGAGTCCCACCGAGGCGAAGTCGAGCCCCGCTTGCTCGGCGACTCGGTATCGCACGGCCGCCTCCGCCGGCCTTCCCCAGTTCATGAGGTAGTCGGCGTGGACCAGCGCTCCGTGGGAATGGTCGAGGTCGACGGCGCGCAGCAGAGCCGCCTCTGCCTCGTCCTCCTCACCAGCCTCGGCGAGAAGCGTTCCGAGACGACACGACCCTCCTCCGTAGCCCAGTTTGTCGGCCAGGGCATGCGCATCGCGGGCGGCCGTCATGTCGGTGCGCTCGAGTGCGACTCCGAGGAAGTAGGCGCCGCGGGCGCTGTGACGGTCCGCAGCACGACGGTATGCGGCGAGTGCCTCTTCGTGGGCCCCGCGCTCGTCGAGCAGAGCCCCCAGCTTGATGGCCCCCTCTGCGGAACCGCGACTGTCGGCCTGTCGGTACGCGTTCTCCGCTCGAGCTGTGTCGCCGCGCTGATCGAGAAGCCACCCGAGCTCGAATGCCTTCTCTGGATCGGTGGCTGCCGCCTCGCGCAGCTCGGCCTCGACGCCCTCGACGAACTCCGTGTACTCGGCGAACGCGTCCTCTGCCTCCTCTACCCCGGCGTCAACGGCGGATAGGAGCAGCTGCTCTGCCTCCTCAAACGCGCCGGTCTCCGCGAGCAGCAGGCCGAGGTCCAGGTCGGCCCCCCACAGGCCGGCGGCATGTGCGCGCCTCATCGCCGTGACGGCCTCGGTCGTGAGATCGTGCTGGCTCATCAGCTCGGCCGCCTGGCGGGCGCCCTCCGCCATGCCGCGATCCTCGGCCCGCGCGAAGCAGGCCAGGGCGCCCTCCAAGTCGCGCCGATCCGCGAACGTCCCGCCCAACGACAGAGCCGCGGCCCCAAGGCCGCGCTCGTCGGCTCGCACGAGCGCCTCCACCGCCTCGTCATGGCGTTCCTGATCGGCGAGCACCATCGCCAGAAGGTAGGAGCCGTCGCCGCTGCCGAGCTCGTCGGCGCGGGAGAGCGCCTTCTCGGCGAGGCTGAGCGAGCCCTCCTGGCCGGACAGCTCGTCGAGGTAGAGCTCGCCGAGCATCGTGCCGGCGTCCGCGGTCCCACGGGCGAGGGCGCGCTGCAGGGCGGCTACTGCGGCGTCGTAGTCTTCTTCCTCGGCCAAGTGGGCTCCGATGCCGAGCGCTGCATATCCGCTGCCCTGGTCATCGGCACGCGCCAACACTGCCGCTCCGTCTGGATCCCCACGACTGAGAAGGAGCACCCCGAGGTTCTCCGCGCCCCTGATATCGCCGCGCGCGTCGGCTCGGCGCAGCGCCTCCTCCGCCTCCTCGGTCGCTCCCCAGGTGTTCAGGAGAACCGCCAGATGGGCGGCGCCGCCACCGCTGCCGCGCTCGTCGGCTCGCCTGTAGGCCGCCTCGGCGGCGTCGAGGTCGCCCTGCGCCTCCCAGATTAGGCCCAGCATGTCGGGCGCCTCGGGATGTTCGCGATCGTCCGCGCGGCGGAGGGCTCGAATAGCGGCGTCGAGATTCCGGGGCCGCAGTTGGACGCCGACGGCGAACGCGCCGTCTGGGTCGCCTCTGTCGTCGGCGCGCCGAAACGCGTCCTCGGCGGGTCCGGTATCTCCGCGCTCCAGCAGCAGGACGCCGAGGTTGTACGCGGCGACGGGGTCGCCGCGCTCGTCGCCGAGTTGAAGGAGCCCCTCGGCGCTCTCCATATCCCCGTCCTCGAGGAGTGTCAGGCCGAGCCAGGATGGGGCCGCTGCGTTGCCGCGCTCGATGGAACGACTTAGGGCCGCTCGCGTGGCGGCGGCGTCTCCCTGTGCGTCCATCTCCTGAGCGAGGTTGAACGCCGCGAGATCGCAGCCGCGCTCGTCCCCTCGCCGGAGGGCGGCTAGTCCCTCCTCCTCCCGTCCCTCGGCGGCGAGTAGCGCCGCGAGATTGGTCGCGGCCGCCGCATCGCCGAGCGCGTCCGCCCGAGCGAAAGCAACCTTCGCCTCCTCGAGGAGCCCGCGCCGGTAGAGGTATATCCCAAGGTTGCGTGTTCCCTGGACGTCTCCCAGCTCGTCTGCGCGCGTGAGCCAGGGCAGCGCGCGTGGCCGCTCACCGTTCTCGATCAGCGACACACCGAAGCCACCGCAGACCACCCCCAGCTTCGCGGAATCCCTCTCGTCGGCGGCGAACTGCGCGATCGCCTCCTCGGCCGCCGGCAGGCCAGCGGATCGGTAGGCGACCTCACCCGCCTGGTCGGCGTTCGCCATCTCGAGCACCGCCATGACCGTGTCTACATCGATGCGTGCGCGGAAGCGCTCGGCGAGCAGACCGGGAGCGACGTATCCCTGCTCCGCGCGGAACAGCAGCGCGACCCTCCCCACTACCGGCTCAAGGGCCCAGTCGAGTGCCGCGTCGAACAGCTCACGCGTCGGCTTGGTAGAGACGCGGCGCTCCCATAGGTCCCACAGCTCCTCCCGCGAGATCGGGGCGCTGATCCCGCATGCTCCCCACGCCAAAGCCGCTTCAACGAGTGCGAGCCGACTTGGCTCCCGCGTCCGCTCGACCCGGTCGTCGAGCCGGCCGATGCCCAGGACGAAGGGCCCAATGCCGAGAGAGGCGATCTCCTGGAGATCCTCGGCGCTGATTGCGTCACGGACGGCGTCGAGATCTTCCTCCCGAGCGAGATGGTCGATTCGGAGGTGCAGACCCGCACTGTCCACGATTGTGTCGAGCATCGTGTCGATGGCTCGCTCGTCAGGGGGCAGCAACGACACCCCCTTTCCGTGACACGTGGCGGCGATGAGCAGTCGCGGATCTCGGCGGAGCATCCGGTGGAGCATCGCGCCTGTCAGGCCGGACTCGTTGATGCGAACGAACCGCTCAAGATCGTCAAGCCAGAGTACGACCAGACGATCGTCGCCACGGTCGGGCGTCTCCCATCCGCTGGCGATACGCCGCGCCTCCTCGTGATCAGCCGGCATCAGGACCAGTGCCGACTCTGGAAGGGCGTCCTTGAGCGCGTCGTGCAGGGAGCGCGTCTTTCCACAACCCACAGGCCCCGAGACCACGATGAGACGCGGCCGTCGGGTTTCTTGGCTTGGCTCCTTCCACCCGGCGAGGGTGCTGCGCAGCTCGCGGTCCTCGGCGCGCTCGATCTTGTGAGCCTGTCCCTCCGCGTCTGCCACCAGGCCTGCCCGCGCGACGCCGAGGTCCTGCCAGCCCATACCCGCGAGGCGCGGGAGATCGTCGCGCTTCGTCGGTGTGCATAGACGGTCGGGAGGGGTGTCGAAGAACCGCTCTACGATGGCCGCGGCTGTCGGCTCGGTCAGGCGTGCGGTGAGCTCGTCGGCGTCCCAATAGTCCACAGTGAGGTCCGGGTGCGGTGCTTGCAGGTATTCGGCGAAGCGCGCCCGCTGAATGGCGGTGAGCCCCATCGAGAAGCAATAAGTGACGTGGGCCATCGAATGCGCAGTCACCGCAGCCGCTAGGCCCGTGCGTAGCGCCGCCCAGTCGAGCCGCTTCACGCGCTTCATCTGCCAGCCGCGCGTCACGTGCCCTCCATCGTCGGCGAAGGTCGCAACGTCCAGGCCACCGTCCGGTGCGTGAAGCCTCCTCGCATTGGGGTGATCGACCCGGATGAGATGCAGGCAGAGCTCCTCGAAGTCTCCCGGCTGCAGGTCAGCGAAGCGGTAGCGTCGCGGACCCTTCGCTGCTACCGGCTCGGATCGTCCTGCGACCGCCTGGCTAGATGACCCGTTCGCCGCCTCCCTCCTCATCGAGGAGAGAGTGCCATACCGCCACGTAGGGGGCAACGCTTGGGCCGCTTCGGTGGGCGACGTTCATCTGAAAGCTGGCCGACGGGGACATCGACGGGGCGCGGATGTTGCGTCAGCGCCTTGAGGACGACATGCGCTTGCTCGATGACCTTTGGCCGGGAGCCGGAGGTCGATGCGGAAGCGTTCGAGGTCTCGATGGCGGGCGAGCAGCTTGCGCGGGCGGTGGCGCACCTCGCCGAGAGCGCCAGGCAACGGTTCGCGCTCATGTCATCGACCCGCTGGCGCAGACCGATCTGGTCGGACGGGCCGCGACCGCCCAGGTCGCCTATGCGCGACTGCTCAGCCAGGTGGTGCGTGGGGCTGGCGAGCGGTGACGGATCGTGGCGCGTTGGGCCATTGGTGGTCAGCCGGTCGCGGGGGCAGGCGGGCGAGTCTAGAATTTCGGTCATGACCGCGAAGGAGAAGCTGCGCCGGCTCGTGGACGAGCTCAGCGAGGCTGAGGCGGCCACTGAGGGGCGGTGTGAGGCTCTGGAATACGGTCCGCGACGGTCGCCAAATGGTCCGTAGCTGGGGATTCGGGCGGTTTCGTGGGGGTCAGGACGTGGGTGAAGGACGGAGTCCCAATGCCGGTGTACCACTCTGCTGGTACACTGCTGTTATGGCGCGCGTGCAAGTGACGGTGGACCTTGAGCTCGAGGAGGCAATCGCGCAGCTGGGCGGTGGCGTTCCGCGCTCGAGGGCAATCCGCGACCTCGCATTGCGAGGCGCCGCTGATCTGAGGGCCGAGCGGGCTCGGCGAGCGGAGGCGCTCGCGACGCTCGACCAGATCGCCACCGGCGAGGACGACGGTTTCGACTTCGCCGTGTCGGCGGCGCTGCATGAAGACCGACGCTGAGCCCTACGGCTCAGGAGGGCTGGTCGTCTTCGATACTTCGGCCTGGAACCGCCAGCGCGCCGGCAAGGATGTCTCCGCGCGGTGGCGGGCCACTCTCGCGGCTGGTTCCCTGACCGTCTGCCCGGTTGTCGCGCTCGAGCTGCTGGCCTCCGCTCGGGACGAGGCGGCCTTCAGCCGCCTCGACGCGGCGCTGATGGCCCTTCCCCAGGCGCCTCTGACGAGGTCGGCCTGCGCGGCTGCGCTGACCGCGTCGCGCGACCTCGGCGGATCGCGGCGCCTCCCCGCAGCCGACTACCTGATCGCGGCCGCGGCGGCTGAGCGGGGTGCTGCCGTCCTGCACTACGACCGCCACTTCGAGCCGCTCTGCGAAGCGCTCGGGATCGAGGGCATCTGGGTCGCTGAGCCGGGCAGCCTCGACTAGAACACCCCCGCCAGCAATCCTCAGCCCGGCTGGGGGAGTCCCGATGCGGCGGCGCAGCACCTTGGCGGGTTATCGGTCGTCAGTCGTGGGGTTCCCGTGGTCGAGGATCTCGAGAGCCTGGAGGCGCTGTGAGACGGTCCGGCGGCCGACCTCGGCAATGCTGGCGTCACGATTTTTCAGAGGCGGCTGAGGGGGCGGAGGAAGGCGGCGGGACGCAGGCGGAAGGCGGCGGACCGGGCAGGCGCTGATGCCGGTGGTTTCCAGGGCCTTTGCGTGCGTTTGGGTTCTGGCGAGGGGTGCCAGAACCCGTTCAGCGCTGCTCGGTACGCGGTAGCGTGAGCGCATGAAGCGCGTCTCGATCACCTTGCCCGACGATATGGCCCAGGCGTTGGACCGTGAGGCGCGACGGCTGGGGATCTCTGCGTCGGCCGTCGTGCGCGAGGCGTTGGCGATGCGTCTTCGTCTGCGCGGCGATCAAATGCGGCCTCTCCCGTTCGCGGCGTTGGGGCGTAGTGGCGAGCGCGACATGGCCCGCCGCGTCGATGCGGTCCTCGACGCGGAGTGGGACGGTGCCAACGTCCTCGATGCGCTCCAGCTCATGACGTCGCCCAAGCCCGAAGGCGACCGCCCACATGCTTGAGGCTTGCTGAGCGGTCCCTTACCCTTCTATTGCTACGCCAGTTCCGATCTCGCACATCGATCCCACGCGGCGTTTCGCCGAGAAGGGGGCTTCCCGGCGCGCTGACGAGGAGGCGCTGCGCACGGGCCGCAAGTCCGTTGCTCGGCTCAAGCGCGAGAACGAGGCGTTCGCTTTCTCCCCGAGCGAGGCGCGCGTGAATTGGCAGCAGGCACGGTCGGTCTCCTGACCAGCGAGTCGTCACCGCCGGGGCTGTCGCCGCCCGATCTGCCGCCGCTGTCCCACGCGGAGGCGAAGCGGGTCTCGCGCGAATGCGGGGGTGGTCGGCTCAGCGAGGCGGAGAAGAGGCTGTGAGGACGTGGAAACCGCATTGGAAAGCGGAATGTCGGGCCGTCGCGAGTTGCGCTGTACCCGCGGATGCGCGGATTCGTGGGGGTTTGGGACTTCGGGCGCGGCTGGAGTCCCAATGGCGGGGCTAGATGGCGTCCGGGGCTGCTCTTGCCGCGATCCCGGTGGGCCGTCAGGCGTGCTCGGTGATGTGGCGGGCTGTCCAGGCGACGAACTCCTGCTCGCTGATCTCGCGGCTGGCGAGGCGCTCGACCATCTCGGCTGCTTCGTCGTCGGACGGTCGCTGCCAGTGGAGGTTGAACTCACGCATGCAGATGTAGGCGATGCGCTTGTTGCCGTCGGGAAAGCGGATGGTTGCGGACGAGCCGTGAGCAGAGGATCGCGGCTTTCGTCGCTGCTTCGGGATGGAGCTCGTGATCGCCGAAGCCTGCAAACGGCGCAGCCAGCGCCGACTCGACTAGCGCGAGGTTCGCGGTGCGCTGGAGGCGGTCCGCGTCGATGTCGAGGATTGCCTCGGCCACCAGCGAGTAGTCCGCCACGTCGAGCGCGACGAATGACGTGTTGCTATCGTGACGCCTTGGTACCGTGATACCGATCTGCCGATACCGGAGCCGACTGATTTCTACAAGGAGGCAGCGACATGGAGACTAAGGCGATGACTCTGCGGCTCCCAGCCGACAAGGCCGCCGAGCTCGAGGCGGTCGCACGCGCCGACTCCAAGCCCGTGTCGGACACCGTGCGAGAGGCGATCGACCTGCTGATCGAGGATCGCCGCAAGGACAAGGCCTTCCGCGATCGCCTACGCCAGATGATCGAGGACGACCGCGCGATCCTCGACAGGCTGGCGCGCTGACGCTGGGTCTGCGTGGGTTGGCTGAGCCCGGGCATTGTTGCCGTAGCGTCCGATTTGCAGGCGCTTCCCCCGATGGCGAGACCCGGACTCGAACCGGGGACACCACGATTTTCAGCGAGGCGGAGGGGGGCGGGTGAGGGCCGCTTCTTGGCTCTAGAAAGCGGAATCCGGCGGAGCCGTCGACCGGATCGTCCCCGCGGATGCGAGCTGTTTCGTGGGGGTTTAGGACGTGGGCGGCGGCTGGAGTCCCATGCGAGCGCGCTGGTGTCTTGGGTGCCTATCGGTCTTCGGTCATGGGCTCGGCGTTGTCGAGGATCCCTAGGGCTTCGCGATGTCGGTCAACTGTTCGTCGTCCGGCGTGGGCCACGCTGGCGTCGATGCGGGCGATCAGCGCTTCGATGGAGCGAGCTGCGTCGTTGACGGTGGGGGCGAGCTCGGTGTCGGCTTGCTCGTCTGCGAGTCGGTCGTAGGCGGCTGGCCACGCTGGTGGGATCGCCAGCGTGGGCGGCCAGGGGTGGGTGTCGCGTGCGGTGAAGATCGCCCGGCACGCTTGGCGGACGCGCGGAAGGTCGGTGTCGTCGAGTAGCGGTTGGACTAGTTGGAGGTCGACGAGGTCGCGCACGCGAGGGTTGTCGCGTCCGTTGAGTGGCTCGGTGCAGGCGTGGAGCTTCTGGGCGATCAGATAGGGGAGTCCGACGATGGGAACGCGGTCGGCGGCCGGTAGGCCGAACTGGGTGAGGTCGAACGGGTCGACCTCGTCGATGTCGAGGACCTGGTCGGCCTCCGCTGGCGCGACCTCGAGCGTCACGGTTCCCCAGCGGCGGCCGCGGTAGGCGAGGTAGATGTCGAGGCGCATCGTCGAGGTCGTCTTGATCGGCTCGGGCTCGCCTCGCGACAGCTCGAAGTCAGCGATCGGGCGGGCGATCGCGTCGTCGAGCGTGTCCAGCCAACCGTCGAAGGCGCCAAGGAAGACGGCGTCGAGATCGCGCGTGGCGCGAGCGTCGAGCTGTAGGCGTAGCTCCATCGCCACGCCGCCCTTGATCGCGAACGCCGGTCCTCCGGGCCTCCGGGCACGGTCGAGCGCCGTGACGACGATCGCGTAGTCGACGGCGTGCTTGAGGCGCCCCTCTGGGAGATCGTGCTGGCGCGCGTAGTCCCGTAGCCAGCCGTGCAGCACGCGGATGTTGTGGGGCGGCTTGCGCTTGGGAAAGCTCACGACGCCAATTGTGCCTGGCGCGCCTGGGCTTCGAGGCGGGCGAGCGCCTTCCCGCGGACGAGGCCGCGGCTGCGGGCGGTGTCGAGCGCCTGGTCGATCAGTTTGGGATCGACGTGGGTCTCTATCGCGTCCTCGATCGACCGGGCGGGCGTCACGACGGGGATGCCCTCGATCAGGGTTCGGTCCGCATCTGCGAGGTCCCGATGGTGGACCGCATAGGTTGCGGGGATCTCGCGGTTGATCCGGTACTGGCGCGGGACGGTGATGTGGACCTTGGTCGGGTTGATGTCGCAGAGGTCGTGTAGCTCGAGGGCTGTGTCGTGGGAGAGCACGCCGCGGGTACGGCGTGGCCAGAGCACGGCCTCCATCAGGTGCTCGCGGCCGGTGTGGGGAATGATCTTGAACCGGTAGAGACCACGCGCGACGCGCTCGAGAGTCCCGCGGCGCTCCATGTCGACGAGGCGCTTCTCGTCGATGCCCAGCGAGCGCGCATCGTCGGACGTGACGAAGCCGTACTGGTCGAAAGCACGGGCTAAGAGAAGATCTTGGACGGGGAGACCCATTGCGCAAAGTATTGCAGAGCGCAGTAGTTTGTGCTGGCGCGCAGCACGAGGGGCGGCTTGTCGATCTGACTGTCCTTACTCGAATAGTGCGGCCCGAGAACGCCCCCCCGTCTCAAAGAATGACTCTCGACGTCTTAACAGCGTGTCAAGCGCGAGCGGGACCAGAAGGGGAAGTCCTGTCAAGCCTCACGAATCTCATGAGTCTCCATGAGGAAGAGCGCCATGCTCCCCGCGAGATTGACTGCGAGAGCAGCGTGACGATCAGCAGGGCGGTAGACCGTGCGGCCAGTTGCATGGGCGTCGGAGATGCGGTTGCGGAGACTGCCTAGCTCTTTGACGATCGTTGTGCATGCTCCGAGAATCGCGCGGAACTGAGCCTCCGTGTGATCGCTCGGCGCAAGATGGAGAACCTTTTGGACCAGTTTGTAAAGCGCGGGCAGATCATCACGGTCCGAGTACGCTTTATTGCGATCGTCCAGGATCGTCTTGCACGTTGACTCCAAGAGCGACCGCGCAGCCGTGATTGCTCCCTCTGGATCGCTTGACCGTCGCTCGATCGCCTTGCGCCAGGCTGCGGAAACCGACGCTGAATCGAGATGATCCGCCGTGACGTTGACCAGGTCATCAAGGGGTGATGACTCGAAGCGTTCCAGCATAGAGAGGACCGGATCGAACTCTTCTCGGAGGAACTGGCGGCGCGACTCGTATGTCGGAAGATCTCGCGCCTTGACGTAGCTCCACACCTCGTCTGGGGTGCGACAGCGACGGACACACTCGGGAGCCACCTTTCGGGCCGCCGGATCGGTTAGAACGGTGGTGCGTGCCTGTTCGTACTCATGTCGCGCGACCTTAGGGTTGCTACTAGCAACCCTGACGATCATCAGGTGCAGGAGATCGCGTGCGGCCTCGAATGTGTCTGAGTCTTGGGGCTCCGGCATGATTCACGCTGTCGAGGACGGCGGATGATGATGAACGCCTCGGCTAGCTTTCTCGACTGGCGCTCCGCGCGGCCATTGGGCGGCTCGCTCCAAATCGTTGCGTGGCCCAGCACCCCTGGACGCGACGTAACGCTGCGGTAGATGCGTAGGGCAAGCAGTTCGTCGCCCAATCCTTAGCGCGTGGCGCCTCCTGATTTGGGACCCCGCGACTGCATGCCCTGCCGACGATCGCTTCAGGCCGGCTCATGCGATCGACGTTTGCCCCTCCATGTAGCCGTAGCGGACCCCTACCACCCAACGGCCACTGGCGGTGGCCCTACTGGGGGACCGTGCGGTGCTCGGCGCGTCCAGGACTGGCCGGAGAGGATGTGCGATCCGGCAGTAAGCCTGCCGTCAGCAAGGGTTTAGGACTCCGAATGGGACTCCAGCGGCGAGATCGGCGTTGAGAGGCGCAGGATTGAGCGTCCAGTCAACCGCCAGATAGGCCCGAGTTGCAGGGGATTCCCAAATGGCGAGACCCGGACTCGAACCGGGGACACCACGATTTTCAGTCGTGTGCTCTACCAACTGAGCTATCTCGCCAGGAGGGGGATCGTATCCGGTCGTGGGAGGGTGAGCTGGTCGGTCGGGGTTCAGTCGGTGGCGGTTGGCCAGTGGACGCCGGAGACGGTCGCGAGGGCGTCGACGAGCGCCTGGGTGCCGCTGCGGGCGTGGCCGTTGCGGACCAGCGCGGCATAGAGCTGCTCGGCGAGCGTCAGGCCGGGGAGGGAGAGGTCGAGGCGGCGGGCCTCGTCGAGGGCGATCCGGAGGTCCTTGAGCAGGTGCTCGGCGATGAAGCCGGGCTCGAGGTCGCCGGCGGCGATCCGCGGGCCGAGGTGCTCGAGCGCCCACGACCGGCCCGCGCCGTCGGTGACAGCCCCGATCGTGGCGACTAGGTCGAGTCCGGCGCGGTGGGCGTAGAGCAGCGCCTCGCAGACCCCGATCGTCGCGCTCGCGACGAGGATCTGGTTGGCCATCTTCGTGTGCTGGCCGGCGCCGGGTCCGCCCTGGTGGGCGATCGAGCTGGCGAACAGGTCGAGCAGCGGGTGGACCCGGGCGAGCGCGTCGCCGTCGCCGCCGACCATGATCGCCAGCGTCCCGCCCTGGGCGCCGACGTCGCCGCCCGAGACCGGCGCGTCGAGCGAAGCCACACCGCGCTGCCCCGCCCGCTCGGCGATCTCCACCGCGAGCGCCGGGTCGCTGGTGGTCAGGTCGACCAGTGTCGCCCCATCGGCGACGGCCCCGAGCGTGCCCTGCTGGCCGAGCACCACCTCGCGCACGTCGTCGGGGTAGCCGACCATCGTGAACACCACGTCGGCGCCGGCCGCCGCCTCGGCGGGGCTGTCGGCCCAGCGGGCGCCGCGCTCCACCAGTGCGTCGGCGCGCGCCCGGGTCCGGTTGCTCACCACCAGCTCGTAGCCCGCGTCGAGCAGGTGGCCGCAGAGCGTGCCGCCCATGATCCCGGTGCCGATCCAGGCGAGGCGGGGCCGGCCCGGGGTGTCGGTGGGGAGGGTCTGTTCGGTCATTTCGGCGGCCGTCGGCAACCACCACGACGACGCCGAGGCACTCTACATCTGCTCCGGTCTACACCCGCTCCGCGGCGGGGGTCTCGGCGCCGGCCTCACCGTGGACCCCCGGCCGGATCGGTCCCGTACGCAGCGCCCACGCCACCACCACCGCCGCGGCGGCCAACCCCGCCGCCGCCAGCCCCAGCCCCGCCCGCGCGCCCGCGTCGAAGGCGGCGTCGCCGGCGGCGAGGAGCTTGGCGGCCGCCTCGGGGCCGAGCCGCGCCGCGGCGTCCTCGGCGTGGCCGATCGAGCTGCGCGCCGCCGTCCGCGCCGACTCGGTGAAGCCGTCGAGGCGGTCGGCGACCGAGCTGGCGTAGATCGCCGCCGAGAGGCTCCCGACCGTCGCGATCCCGAGCGCGCCGCCGACCTGGCGGGCGAGCTGGTTGGCGGCCGAGCCGTCGCCGGCCTTCGCGGGCGGCAGGTCGTTCATGATCGTCGCGGTCGCCGGCACGATCGCGAAGCCGAACGCCGCGCCGTAGAGCAGCATCGCCGCGGCGATCAGCGCCAGCGGCGTGTCGTCGCCGAACGGCATCAGCACCAGGCAGCCGACGGCCGCGAGCGCCAGCCCGCCGGCGATCGCGCGCCGGTCGCCGAGTCCGCGCAGCGCCGGCAGCCCGCGCAGCACCGGCCCCAGCCCGACCCCGAGCCCGACCGGGAACATCGCGATCCCCGCCGCCAGCGCGGTGCGCTCCTGCACGTACTGGAGGTACTGCGGCACCAGGAACATCACGCCGAGGAACGAGGCATACAGCGCGAGCAGGGCGACGACACCGGCGGCGACGCGCGGGCGCGCGAGGATCCGCACGTCCAGCAGCGGCTGCTCGGCGCGCAGCTCGTGCGCGACGAAACCCACCGCGCCGGCCGCCCCGACGGCGAGCGCCGCCACCACCAGGCCGTCGGTCCAGCCCTCGTGGGCGCCCTCCACGAGGAAGAAGACCAGCCCGCCGAGCGCCGCGACCGACAGCGCCGCGCCCGCCAGGTCGAGCGCCGGCGCGTCGGGCCGGCGCGACTCGGGCAGTAGCGCCAGCCCGGCCGGGATCGCGACCGCGGCGACGGGCACGTTGACCAGGAACACCCCCGGCCAGCCGACCACCGCCACCAGCGCCCCGCCGAGCACCGGCCCGAGCGCCATCGCCACCCCGGCGGCCATCGTCCAGATCCCCAGCGCCCGCGGCCGCTCGCCCGGCTCGAACATCACCGTCAGCAGCGACAGCGCCGGCGGCAGCACGAAGGCGACCGCAACGCCCATCAGCACCCGCGCGGCGATCAGCTGGGCGGGATCGCGTGCCGCCGCGCAGAGCACGGAGGCGACGGCGAACGCGGCCATCCCGGTGAGAAAGACCCGCCGCCGTCCGAACCGGTCGGCGACGCCGCTGGCCACCGCCAGGGTGCCGGCGAGGGCCACGAGGAACCCGTCGAGCACCCACTGCAGCTCGCCGAGCGTCGCGTCGAGGTCGCGCGAGATCGCCGGCAGCGCGACGTTGACGATCGTCATGTCGACGGCGCTGATCACCATCGCCGCGCAGACGACGGCGAGCCCCCGCCAGCGCAGGGCGAGGTCCCAGTCGGCGGTGGACGTCGCTCGCATGCGCCCACCCTGACTGCTGTCGGGGACGGTGTGGAGGGCCACGCGGCCCCGGCGCCGCCCGGCCGCTGCGCTACCCTCGCCGGTCATGCGCAAGCTCGCCCTCCTCATCGCCGCCCTGATCGCCGCGGCCGCCGTCGCCGCCGGATGCGGGGGCGACGACGGCTCGTCCTCGTCGCCGCTGGGCAACGCTCTCGGCTACCTGCCGGCGGACACTCCGTTCGCCGCCGCTATCGCCACCGACCGCGAGGGCGATCAGCTCGACGACGCCGGCGACCTCGCCGACGAGCTGCAGGGCGGCCAGGGCCAGCTCGACGCGCTGCTCGAGCAGGCGCTCGGCGAGCGCGCCGGCGACCTCGAGGAGCTCGAGAAGGCGCTCGGCAACCCGTTCGTGGTCGGGTCGACCGACATCCAGGAGTTCCTCGACAGCTCGAGTGGCTCCGACCAGGAGTTCGTCGCCGCGATCCAGTCGAAGGACTCCGACGCGCTGGGCGCGCTCGTCGATGGCGGCCGTGCGACCGAGGACGGGGAGGTCGCCGGCGCCACCGTCTACGTCGACGACTCCGGCGACGTGTTCGCGATCGACGGCGACACGCTCGTGGTCGCCGGCGACCGCGCCCAGCTGGAGGCGGCGCTGAACACCCAGGAGGACGGTGGCGGCCTCAGCGAGGACGACTTCGCCAGCGCAACCGAGGGCGTGCCGTCCGACGCGCTGCTGCGCGTCTACCTCAACATCGGCGCGATGCTGCAGGCCAGCCCCGACGCCGAGTCGGCGCTGCGCTCGAAGTGGGTCGCCGCGCTGCGCACCGGCGCTGTCGCGCTCGCCGTCGACGGTGACGAGGTGGCGATCGACGTCAACGTCAACACCGACCCCGAGGGCCTCACCGACGCCGACCTGCCGATGGCCGCCGGCGGCGACGCACCGCAGGTGCTGGATCGCGCCGACGCGATCAACCTCGCGCTGCGCGACCCCTCCCAGCTGCTCGCCTTCGCGCAGGCGACCGGCAAGACCGTCGATCCCGAGGGCTTCACCGACTTCGAGCAGGGCAAGGCCCAGGTCGAGCGCCAGCTGGAGATCAGCCTCGACGACGATCTGATCGCCCAGCTGAAGGGCGATCTCGCCGTCAGCATCGGCAACGACGGCAAGTTCGGCGCCCGCGCCCAGCTCGAGGACCCGGACGCGATGCGCGCGACGCTGAAGAAGCTCGAGCCTGTGCTCCCCGACATCGCTCGCGGCGCCGCCGGCGAGCGCGTCGGCTTCGCCGCCCCGAAGGCCGGCGACGACTTCTACGCGGTCGCCACCAGCGACGGCGACCAGATCGTCTTCGGCGTCGTCGGCGACGTGCTCGTCGTCGCCAACGACCCGACGCTCGCCGGCGCGGTCGCCCAGCAGGGCACCGAGGCCGTCCCCGGCGCCAGCGGCGCGCTGGTGATGCAGACCGATCCGCGGCCGCTGCTCGCCGGCCTGCTCGGTCAGGTGTCCGGCTTCGACGTCGGACCGGAGGGCCTTGCCGACCAGCTCTCCAGCCAGCTCGGCGACCGGCCGCTCGGCGACCTCACGGGCTCGTTCGAGGTCTCCACCGAGCGGCTGTCCGGCAGCTTCAAGCTCGACACCGACGACTAGCGCGGGGGGCTACCCCTGCCAGGCCAGCAGGAACGGCAGCGGGTCGACCGGCTTGCCGCCCTTGACGTACCAGCCGCCCTCCCAGATCTCGAAGTGGAGGTGGGGCCCGGAGGAGCGGCCGCTGCTGCCGACCTGGGCGATCTGCTGGCCGCGGGTGACGGCGTCGCCCGCCTTGACGAGGATCGAGCCCGGACGCAGGTGCATGAAGACGTAGTCGCGGTTCTCGCCGGCGCCGGCGAGGACGATGTAGTGGCCGGCGCCCGCGGCCTGGTACTTGACGTAGCGCACCGTGCCGGCGGTCGGGGCGACCAGCGGCGTGCCGAGCGCGGCCGAGACGTCCTGGCCCTGGTGGGAGTGGCTCTGGCGGTCGGCGCCGAAGCGGCCGCCGACCCCGGCGATCGTGTAGGCGCCGGCGACGGGGAAGACGTGGCCGGTCGCGTCCTGGGGGACGGCCGGTGCGGGCGTGACGGGCAGCTGGGGCTTGGCCTTCGCCCTGGCGCGCGCCTTCGCGCGGGCCCGCGTGAGCGCCCTGCGCTTGGCGGCGGCGCGACGGCCCGCCGCGCGCCGCTTGGCCACGGCCGCTCTCCGCTTCGCCGCGGCGCGCCGCTTGGCGGCCGCACGGCGCCTGGCTTCGGCCTGAGCGCGGGCCTGCGCCTCGGCCTCGGCCTTCGCCTCGGCCTCCAGCATCCCGGCGCTGGCGCCGCCGGTCGAGCCGGCGTCGCGGCTGTCGGGCGCGCCGGCGCCGCCGGCGGCGGGGCTGACATAGGTGCTCTGCGCCGCCGCCGGGGCGGCGATCGCCAGCAGCGCCACCACCACTGCAACCAGGCTGAGCGCGATTCGCCTCACCCCAACCTCGTCGGCGTCCGCGCCCGATCCCTGCGCGCTGCAACGTTCCGTTCAGGCGGCCAGCCGCGCCAGCAGCTCGAGCGCGCCGGCCTTGTTCAGCGGCTCGTTGAGGTTGCCGCACTTCGGCGACTGCACGCACGACGGACAGCCGGCCCGGCACGGGCACTCCGAGATCAGGGCGGTCGCGTCGGCGACCAGCGTCTCGAACATCCGGAACCCCTGGCGGGTGATCCCGACGCCGCCCGGGTGGCCGTCGTAGATGAAGACGGTCGGCTTGCCGGTCTGGCCGTGGAAGGCGGTCGAGAGGCCGCCGATGTCCCAGCGGTCGCACATCGCGATCAGTGGCAGGACGGCGATCTGGGCGTGCTCGGCGGCGTGCAGGGAACCCTGTAGCACGTCGAGCGGGAAGTCCTCGGCGAGCGCCTGGGGCGGCAGCTCGTACCAGAGCGCCTGGGTGGTGAAGCTCTCCGGATCCATGTCGAGGCCGATCAGGTCGACGACCTCGTGGTCGGCGGTCCGCTTGCGCTGGAAGGCGGTTACCTGCTCGGTCACCGACACGATCCCGAACGACAGCGTCGCCGGGCCGAACTCGCGCTGGTCGAGGATCCGCTCGACGTAGGTGTCGGTCTCCTTCTTCGGCTGGGTGTAGTAGTCGCCGTGGAAGGGCGCGACGACCGCGCGCCGGTAGGCCATGTCCAGCTCGGCGACCTCGTAGCCGCGGCCCATGTGGAGGTAGATCGCCCCGGGGTGGACGGCCGAGCGGGCGCGCGCCGACTCGACGGTGCCGATGATCTCGCCGGCCTCGGAGTCGACCACCGACACCGAGTCCGGCGAGGCCGAGCGCAGCGGGATCTGGGCCGCCGGGAAGTCGTCGCCGCGCGGCAGGTAGCGCCCGCCGCGCTCGCGCAGCTGGCCGAGCTTGACGAGGCGGTCGGCATACGCGCTCCAGCGCGGCCCGAGGAACTCCTCGTCGCCGGGGGTCAGCGGCAGCTCGTAGGCGGCGGCGCAGAGGTGGGCGAGGTGGATCTCCTCGGACTCGTGGTCGAGGATCGCCGCCTCCACCGGCCGGTCGAGGAAGCTGTCGGGGTGGCGGCAGAAGAACTGGTCGAGCGCGTCGGCGCCCGCCACGTAGACCGCCAGCCCGGTGCCGCGCCGCCCGGCGCGACCCCACATCTGACGCAGGCTCGCGACCGTCCCGGGGAACGTGACGACGATCGCCGCGTCGAGCTGGCCGACGTCGATGCCCAGCTCGAGCGCGTCGGTCGCGACGACCGCCAGCAGCTCGCCGCCGACCAGTCGCCGCTCGATATCGCGCCGCTGGGCGGGGGTGTAGCCGGCGCGGTAGGGGGCGACCCGCTCGGCGAGGTCGGCGCGGCCGCGCTCCTCCAGCTTCAGGCGGGTGAAGCTCTGGATCAGCTCGATCCCGCGCCGCGAGCGCAGGAAGCAGATCGTGCGCACCTCGCGCTCGACCAGGTCGGCGAGCAGGTCGGCCGCCTCGCCCAGCGGTGAGGCGCGCGCGCCGGTCCGCTCGTCGATCAGCGGCGGGTTGACGATCGCGATCTGGCGCTCGTGGCGCGGCGCGCCCTCGCGGTCCACGAGCGCGACCTCCCGCCCGGTCAGCCGCTCGGCCAGCTCGGACGGGTTGGCGATCGTCGCGCTGGCGAGCAGGAACCGCGGCTCGGTGCCGTAGGCGCGCGCGAGCCGCCGCAGCCGCCGCAGCACGTTGGCGACGTGGGAGCCGAACACGCCGCGGTAGGTGTGGGCCTCGTCGACGACGATCCAGGCGAGGTTGGCGAGCACGTCGCCCCAGCCCTGATGGTTGGGCAGCGCGCCGACGTGGAGCATGTCGGGGTTGGTGAGGATCAGGTTCGACCGGCGGCGGATCGCGGCGCGCTCCTCCTTCGGGGTGTCGCCGTCGTAGATCGCCGGGCGCAGGAACGGCAGCTTCAGCGCGTGCAGGGCGCGCGCCTGGTCCTGGGCGAGCGCTTTGGTCGGATAGAGGTAGAGCGCGCGGGCGGCGGGATCGCGGGCGAGCGTGTCGAGCACCGGCAGGTTGAAGGCCAGCGACTTGCCCGACGCGGTGCCGGTGGTGACGATCGTGTCGGTCTCATACGCGGAGGCGAAGGTCTCGGCCTGGTGGGCGTAGAGCTGCTCGATCCCGGCGCGCGCGAGCGCGGCGGCGACGGTGGGGTGGAGCTCGTCGGGGAGCGGCGTGAGGCGGGCGCGCTCGCCGCCGAGCCGCGCGCGGGCGACCAGCCGCTCGTCGCGCTCAGCCGTTTCGAGCAGCGACTCCCAGGGCATTTCGGACCGCGTGACAGCCACCGGTGGCATAGTACGGGCGGCGTGATCAGATCCTTCGACCACGCCCAGTTCCCGCGGGAGCGCCTGCTGGGGGGAAAGCGCCAGACGCTGACCGTGGTGCTGCCCGCGCGCGAGGTCGCCGACACCGTCGGGGCGATCGTCGAGCGGATACTGGGCCTCGACGGGCTCGTCGACCAGGTCCTGGTCGTCGATGCCGACTCTGCCGACGGGACGGCCGACGTCGCGCGCGCCGCGGGGGCCGAGGTCGTCTCCCAGGCGGAGCTGGGCGGTGTGGCGGGTGAGGATCCTCTCCCGGCTGCGCGGGCGTTCGAACCGTTCGGCCCGGTCGACGGCAAGGGCGACGCGATGTGGCGCTCGCTGGTGGCGGCACGTGGCGATCTCGTCGCCTTCGTCGACGCCGACACGCGCGACTTCCAGCCGCAGTTCGTCAACGGGCTGTTCGGCCCGCTGCTCTGCGAGCCGGGCGTGCGGTTCGTCAAGGCGGCCTACCGGCGGCCGTTCACCGTCGCGGGCGGGGAGGTCCCAGACGGCGGCGGACGGGTCAGCCAGCTCACCGCACGGCCGCTGCTCGACGCCTTCTACCCGCCGCTCGGCGAGCTGGGCCAGCCGCTGGCGGGCGAGATCGCCGCTCCGCGCGAGCTGCTCGAGCGGCTGCCGTTCGCGACCCGCTACGCGGTCGAGACCGCGATGCTGATCGACGTGCTGGAGCGGGAGGGGGCGGGCGCGATCGCCGAGTGCGACCTCGGCGAGCGGCGCAACGCCCACCAGCCGCTGCCGGCGCTGGCACCGATGGCCGCGCAGGTCGTGGCGGTGATCGGCGAGCGCCTGCGCCGCGACGGCCGGCTGCGCGACGGCGGACCGCAGGACGCGACGGTCTACCGGCCTCCGTTGGCCGAGCTGGCCGCCGCAACCTCGGGTGGTCGCCCGCTCGGGACGACCTCCTGAGCTTTGGCGCCGCATTGGTGCGGAACCTCGGGCGATCCCCGGGAGCGACGGTTCGACTGAGCTTTGGCGCGTCCATCTAGGCTTCCCGCGGTGACCGTCCGCTGCGTCTACACCGATCTCGACGGAACCCTGCTCGGGCCGGGGGCGTCGCTGTTCCGCGGCGGCGAGGGCGCCTTCACGCTGATCGCCGCGCGCGGACTGGAGGCCTGCCACCGCGCCGGGGTCGAGGTCGTGCCGATCTCGGGCCGCCGCCGCGCGCAGGTTGCCGAGCCGGCGCGGCTGATCGGCGCGAGCTCCTACTGCTTCGAGATCGGCGGCGGGCTGGTGGTCGACGGAGAGCAGCGCTGGCTCTGCGGCGAGTTCGAGCCGCGCGACGGCCAGACGCCGTGGCAGCTGGTCGAGGAGTCCGGCGCACCGGCGCTACTGCTCGACGCGTTCGCGGGGACGCTGGAGCCGCACTCCCCGTGGGACCAGGGTCGCGAGATCACCCATGTGCTGCGCGGCCGCGTCGACGTCGCGGGGGCCAACGCGCTGCTCGCCGAGCGCGGCCATGCGGGGGTCCGGCTGGTCGACAACGGCGAGATCGACGCCGACCGCTCCTGCTACCACCTCGCCCCGGCGACCGCCTCGAAGGCGGCCGCGGTCGCCGCCCACATGCGCGTGCGCGGCTACGCCCCCGACGAGTGCGTCGCGGTCGGCGACTCCCACGAGGACGCCGAGGTCGGCACGGTCGTCGGCCGCCTCTATCTCGTCGCCAACGCCGACCCCACCATCCCCGCCGCGGCCAACCACCGCCGCACCGAGTCCGGCTTCGGCGCCGGCTTCTACGAGGCCGTCGTCGAGGCGCTGATGACCTGATCGCCGCCGCCGCGTCAGAGTTGCGGCCATCCCGCACCCGCCCGGGTCAGAGTTGCGGCCACCCACTCAGCGCGGTGAGAGTTGCGGTCAAACTTTGGCCGCAACTCTCACCGGCGAGCGGCGGTTGGTGAAACAGCACGGCGCGGGAGTTCGTATCAGGAAGGTGAGCTCGGTCGAGGGCAGGACGGTGGCGCCGGCGCTCCAGGCGGCCGGGGAGGAGGCGGCGCTGCTGGGGGCCGCCCAGGACGGCGCGCCCGACGCGGTCGAGACGCTGGTGCGCCGCTGGTGGGAGCCCGCCCACCGCGCCGCCTACCTCGTGACCCAGGACTCGGCAGCCGCCGAGGACATCGCCCAGGAGGCGATCCTCGCGGCCGTCCGGCGGCTCGACCACTTCGACCGCCGGCGGCCGTTCGGCCCCTGGCTGCACCGGATCGTCGCCAACCGCTCGATCGACTTCGTCCGGGCGCGTGGCCGCCGCGGCGAGGTCAGCGGCGCCCGGGCGCCCGATCCCGTCGCGCCGCCCCCCGCGCGCGGTCTCCCCGACGACGTCGTCGCGGCGCTCGCAACGCTCGACCCCGAGGACCGCGCCGTCGTCGTCCTGCGTCACCTGCTCGACCACGACTCCCAGGAGATCGCCCGCATGCTCGGCATGCCCCCTGCCACCGTCCGCACCCGGCTGCGCCGCGCCCTCGACCGGCTGCGGCCACTGCTCGCCGACCGCGAGGGGGAGATCCGGTGACCGCTCGGTCCAGCCGCTCTCTCGCCGTGCCCCCGCCTGGAGGAAGGTCCCGATGACCGACGACCGGATCGCCGCCCTGCTCGCGAGCGCGGCCGTGCCCGACGCGACCGCCGCCCGCGATGCGACTGTGACCGCGGCGCTGGCCGCGATCGGCGAGCCGGCGCCGGAGCGCGCGACGACCGCGGGCGCCGCCTCCACGCCGCGCCGCCGGCTGCTGCCGCGGGTTGCCCGCCACGGCTGGGCGCTCGCCGCGCTCGCCCTCGCGCTGCTGACGGTCGCCGCGGTCAGCCCGCCCGGCCGGGCTGCGCTCGCCAGCGCCGCGGACCTGATCGGCAAGATCGGCGGCGCCCCGGCAAGCGACGGCGACGCGGGCCTCGAGTCGACCGTCCCGCCCGGCCAGCCCGGCTCTCCGACGGTCGTCGATACCGGCGAGGCCCCCGACGGCTCGCGCGATGAGTGGGTGGCCTACCGGCGTGAGGAGCCGGACGGGTTCAAGACCTTCTGCGTGCGGTTCGCTTGGGTGGGCCAGCCGCTGCGCAAGGCGACGGGGGGCTGCGGCTCGCTCGGAGGGGGCCTGGACCCGGGTCTGCCGGGGCCGACGCCGCTGGTCGGCCTGTCGGGACGGATCACCAAACCGTCTGCCGGCGGGGGCCGCGCCGGCGGCGACTACCTGATGGTCGGTCGCGCGGCGATGCGCGTCGCGCGCGTGCGGATCCTCTACCGGCGACCCAATGGCGAGCGGGTCGACGTGCCGGTCGACCTCGGCCGGGTGCGCGGCGAGCTGCTGCGCCGTGCGGGCGGCGAGCGGCCGTTCACGGTCCTGACGGCGTTCATCCCGCGCGACCTGCTGCGCGCCGACCGGCTCGGCGAGCGCTACCGGCTGATGTCGCTGACGCTGGAGGCGCCCGGCTACCGGTTCCGCCCGCCTTACTCCACGCGCTACCGGCGCTGCGTCAACCGCCACGGGGGATTCCGGCAGCGCGGCTGGATCGACGTCTACGCCTACGACCGCGCCGGCCGCGAGATCCAGGCGCTGCGCAGCAGCACGATGCGCCCTCCGCCGCCGGCGTGCGAGCCACTGCGACGGCTGCCGCCTCCGAAGGTCTTTCGCATGCTGGTCCCCGCGAGCAACCCGCCCCCCGAGCCGCCACCGCCACCACCCGCCGCCCCGCCCGACTGACCCGGTCAGGACGCGGCGCTGGCGAGGACCGTCTCGGCGAGGGTGCGTCCGGCGGCGGTCAGGTCGGCCGGGGTGGGGGCCTCGGTGACGGTCTGGAGGTCGAGAATGCGCTCCTCGAAGGGTTCGAGCGTGCAGCCGCCGACGATCGCGTGGCAGGCGACGCCGGACTGGCGCGCGCGGGTGGCGACCTCGAAGACCGCCTTGCCCTGGAAGGTCTGGCGGTCGAGCCGGCCCTCGCCGCAGACCACCAGCGATGCCTCGGCCATCGCCGCGTCGAAGCCGACGGCGTCGAGCACCGCCTGCGCGCCCTGGACGAGCTCCGCGCCGTGCCACGCCCACAGCCCGCCCGACAGCCCGCCGGCGGCGCCGGTCAGCGGCACGCCACGCGGGTCGCGGGGCGCGCGGCGCGCCAGCCGCGTCAGTCGCTGCTCGAGCCGGCGCACGGTCGCCGGGTCGGCGCCCTTCTGCGGAGCGAAGATCCGCGGCGCGTGCTCCCAGGCGTTGCGGGTGTCGCACCACACCTCGATCCGCGGATCGATGCCGGCGTCGGCGAGCGCGCGTACCGCGCCCGCGCCGCCGTCGGAGGTCGCCGAGCCGCCGACCGTCACCACCACCCGCCGCGCGCCCGCCTCGACCGCGGCGACGATCAGCTCCCCGGTGCCGCGCGTCGAGGCGGCGAAGGCGTCGCGGTCGGCCTCGGCGACCAGCGCCAGGCCGCTCGCCCGCGCGCACTCCACGACCGCGACCGGCCCGGCGCCCGCCGGCTTGCCGCGCCGGCCCGGCAGCCGCTCCAGCAGCGCGAAGTCGGCCTCCACCGGCCGCCCGAGCGGGTCGCCCACCGTCGCCGAGTGCAGCTCCCCCCCGAGCGTCGAGACGAGCGCCTCGAGCGTTCCCTCACCACCGTCGGCGACCGGCAGCTCGACAGCGTCCATGCCGCCCGCCCGCAGGCCGGCGGCGATCACGCTCGCAACGCGCTCGGCGCTGTAGGTCCCCTTGAACTTGTCCGGCGCGACGAGGGCGGGGGCGAGCATCGCCGCGCAGACTAGGGTCAGCGGACGCCGCGCGCCAGGGCGGGCCGCGCCGACCGGGTGGGCGAGCTACACCGACCGCGTCGCCGCACCGTCGACGGCGACCGTCTCGCCGTTGACGTAGCCGGCGCGGTCGGAGCAGAGGAACACCGCGACGGCGGCCAGCTCCTCGACCGTCCCGAGCCGCCCGGCGGGCAGGTCCGACGCGGCGGTCGCCGCCTCGTGCGAGCCGAAGAGGTCGGCCACCCGCTCGGTGGCGATCAGGCCGGGCAGCACGCTGTTGAGCGTCACCCCGTCGGCGGCGACCGCGCGCGCGAGGGTCTTGAAGCCGGTGACCATGCCGGCACGGTGGACGTTGGAGAGCATCAGGTTGGCCAGCGGCTCGCGGACCGCGGTGCTCACCACGTTGACGATCCGGCCCCAGCCGCGCTCGCGCATGCCGGGCAGCACCGCCGACACCAGCTCCATCTGGCCAAGCACCAGCCGCTCGTAGGCGTCGCGCCACTGGTCGGGCGTGAAGCCGAGCGGGTCGCCGCCGGGCGGTCCGCCGGTGTTGCAGATCAGGACCTCGATCGGCCCCAGCTCGCGCTCGACGGTCGCCACCAGCTCGCCGACGCCGTCGACGTCGGCGCTGTCGTGGACGACGCCGACCGCGCCCAGCGTCGCGGCGGTCGCGGCGATCCGCTCGGCCGAGCTGGAGCTGACCGCCAGCCGCGCGCCCTCGGCCACCATCTCGCCGGCGATCGCGCGGCCGATGCCCTTCGACGCGCCGGTCACCAGCGCGACCCTTCCTTCGAGGCCCAGGTTCATCGCGGCAGCTCCTCGGTTGGCTTCGACATGGCCGCGCGGCGGCGGCGCGGCGGCTGTCGGCGGATCATCGCCGAACGGTCGCTCGGGCGTCGGCTCCGGCGCGGCGCGCCGGGGCACGGCGCGGGATCGCGAGCCGTCGGACGATCACGCGCGAGCGGCGGCCTGCGGTGTCGCGGGCGACGACGCGCAGCCGAACCTTGGCGCGCCTGCCCGAGCGGACCGCGGTCCGCAGGGCACGGCGGGCGCGTGGAGTCAGCCGCAGGCGCAGCACGACCGGACGGCCGGCGCGCGCGCCCCGCCTCGCCGCACGGAGGGCGAAGCGCCGCTTGCCGACCGCGAGCGTCCCGCGCGCGATCACCCGGCAGCGGCGGTTGCAGCGTGCCCGCACGCGCACGACGCCACGCCGCGCGACCGCCTGGCGCGGGAGCACGACCCGCAGGCGCAGGATGGCCGCGGTGGGGGACGTCGGCGGCCGGGGGGTGCCGCCGCCCGGCGGGCCGGGGCCCGGCGCGGCCGGGACCGCGCACGGCGTGGCGGCGGCGGCCCCCTCGACGATCCGGTGGACGGGCCCGTCGCGCGAGACCGCGTAGATGCAGCCGGCCGCGTCCTCGCCGAACGCCGTCAGCCCGGGGACGCTCAGCGCCAGGGCGCGATCGTCGCTGACGCCCGCCGGTGTGATCGCGGCGCTGCGGGGGGTGGCGACGAAGTAGTCGCCGTAGATCAGCCGCCCGGCCAGCGACGGCAGCGACGGGTCGCGCACCACCGGGCCGGTGACGATCGACCGCCAGCCGTCGGCCCTCAGCCACTCGATCTGCGGCAGCACCGACCCCGCACGCGGGCACGGAACGGTCCGCGAGCCGGTCGCGAACCGGCCCTCGCAGGCGTTCCAGCCAAGGTCTGCGCCGCGGCCGCCGCCGTCGGCGCGGCGCAGCACGGTGATCTCCTCGGCGGTCGTCTCGCCGACGTCGGCGATCGCCAGGTCGCCGGTCGCGCGGTCGAAGGCGAACCGGAACGGGTTGCGCAGTCCGCTGGCCCAGATCTCCGGCCGCGCGCCGGGGGTGTCGACGAATGGGTTGTCGGCGGGGACCGAGTAGTCGCCCGGACCGGCTCCGCGGGGGTCGATCCGCAGCATCTTGCCGAGCAGGCTGGCCAGGTCGCTGGCCGGGGCGCCCCCGGTCCCGCCGTCGCCGGGGGCGAGGTAGAGCAGCCCGTCGGGGCCGAACTGGAGCGTGCCGCCGTTGTGGTTGCTGGCGAGCGGGTGGGGTATCGAGAGCACCGGTCGGCGGTAGCCGGGGTCGATCGCGTCGCCGGTCGGCGCGCGCAGCTCCTCGACGACGATCGCGTCGCCTGCCGGGGCCGCGGAGTAGTAGGCGTAGAGCAGCCGGCTCTGCTGGAAGTCGGGCGCGAAGGCGACCGAGAGCAGCCCTTCCTCGCCGCCGGCGCCCGCGTCGCCGGGACCGCGGACGGCGGCGCGCAGGTCGGCGAACACCGTGGCCTGGCCGCCGCGCACCACCTGCACGGTGCCGCGCTGCTCGACGACATAGAGCCGCTCGGAGTCGCCGGGAGCGCCGGTCGCGGCGACCGGCTGCTGGAACTCGCCGACCGGCTCGAGCCGCAGCTGGGCGGTGGCTGGTGCGGCCACCAGCAGCGCGGCGAGGGCCCCGAGCAGCGTTGCGACGGGGCTTCGGAGCCTCACGCCACCGAACACTAGTGGGCGTGCGCGAGCAGGCCGCGCGACTCGCTCACTCCTCCAGCTGCGACAGCAGGCACTCCGCCGGCGCCTTGTCGTCGCGCCAGCGCAGCAGCTTGGTGCCGTGGCGGATCCGGTTGCCGGTCACGTGGTCGTAGGAGATCTCGCAGACCAGCTCGGGGCGCAGGCCCTCCCAGGAGAGCTCCTCGTCGGACTTCCAGCGGCTCTTCTCGCCCATCCCGCGCTCGTGGGTGCGGTAGGGCTCCAGCAGCGACAGCATCGCCGCCTTCTGCTTGGCGCCACCGAAGCCGGAGGTGTGGCCGACGACGTGCAGCTCGCCGGCGTCGTCGTAGAGGCCGAGGATCAGCGAGCCGACGACGCCCTCCTCCTTGCCGAAGCGGAACGCGACAACGACGCAGTCGGCGGTCCGCATCCGCTTGATCTTGACCATGCCCTTGCGCTGGCCGGGCAGGTAGGGGGAGTCGGCGAGCTTGGCGATCGCCCCCTCGGACTTGCCCTCCAGCCACCGGGCGGCGTCGGCCGCGCTCTCGACCACGGGCGTCAGCAGGACCGGCGCGAGGTCGAGGGCCTCCAGCCGCGCGCGGCGGTCGCGCAGCGGCAGGTCGAGCAGCGCCTCGCCGTCGGCGGCGAGCAGGTCGAAGGCGTGGAAGACGGCCGGATACTCGGCGGCGAGCTTCTCCACCCGCGAGGCCGCGGGGTGGATCCGCTGGCTGAGCAGGTCGAACTCGTGGACGCCGTCGATCTCGATCACGACCTCGCCGTCGAGCACGACCCCGTCGGCGGCCATCGCGCGGACCTGCTCGACGACCTCGGGGAAGTAGCGGTCCATCGGCTTGCCGCCCCGGCTCTGCAGGTAGACCTCGTCGCCGTCGCGGAAGACGATCATCCGGAAGCCGTCGTACTTGGGCTCGTAGAGCCAGCCGTCGCCGTCGGGGATCGCCTTCGCGCCACGCGCCAGCGCCGGCTTGATCGGAGGCTCGAGCGGGAGGGTCATCGGCGGCTCCGGGGTGCGGCGCTGCGGCCGCGCAGGCGGCGCAGGACGAGGTCGGCGAGCTTCGGCGAGAGGCCGTGGACGGCTTGGAGCAACCGCACCTGGGGCGGGAAGTAGACGCCGCGGCGGTCCTTCTCGACACCGGCGACGATCGCCGCCGCGCAGTCGTCGACGTCGGCCTCCTCGCCCTGGCGCCAGCTCGGCAGCTTCTCGCGCTGGTGGTCGTGCAGCGAGGTGGAGATCTCGCCCGGGTAGACCACCGTGACGCCGACGCCGGTTCCGTCGAGGTCGTGCCACAGCCCCTCGGCGAATCCGCGCTGGGCGGCCTTGGTGGCGCCGTAGACGGCGGCGCCGGGGAAGGTCCGCAGCGCCGCGCCCGAGGAGACGACGACCACGTGGCCGTGGCGGCGCTCGACCATCCCCGGGACCGTCGCGCGCAGCGTGTTGAGCGTGCCCGTCCAGTTGACGTCGGTCATCTGACGCTCGAGCCGTTCGTCGAGGTCGAGCCACGGGCCGTAGTGGGCGACGCCGGCGTTGGCCACCACGACGTCGACGGGGCCGAGCTCGGCGGCCGCGGCGGCGATCGCCTCGCGGTCGGCGACGTCGGCGGACAGCGCCCGGTGGCCGGTGCCGGGCAGTGTGGCGACCAGCGCCTCCAGCGGGGCGGCGTCGCGCGCCACCAGCCTCAGCGCGCAGCCGCGTGGCGCGAGCGCGCGGGCGAGCGCGGCGCCGATGCCGCGCGAGGCGCCGGTGATCAGGACCCGTGTCCCTCCTCCAAGCCGCATGGCGGGCCACTCTAGACGACGGTTAGCATGGGCTTCCGCCCACCACCGAGGAGCTCGGAGAGTCAGATGTCGCAGGAGCAGGCCACCGTCGCCGAGGAGGAGTACCTCCAGATCATCTTCTGGCTGCAGGAGGCCGGGCTGCCGATGACCGGCGCCAACCTGGCGCGCGCGATGCAGGTCTCCGCGCCCACCGTCCACGAGATGGTCGGCCGGCTGGAGGCCGACGGCTACATCACGCGCGCGGCCGACAAGTCGATCGTCTTCACCGAGTCTGGCCGCGAGCACGCCGAGAACGTCGTGCGTCGCCACCGGCTGATCGAGCGGTTCCTCACCGACGTCTTCGACATCCCGTGGGATCAGGTCCACGAGGAGGCCGAGAAGCTCGAGCACTGGATGTCGCCGACGGTCGAGGAGCGGATGCTCAAGGCGATCGGCGACGTCGACACTTGTCCGCACGGCCACCCGATCTTCAGCCACAAGCGGCTGCCGGGCGTGCCGCTCGCCGACGTCGAGGTCGGCGCGAAGGTGCGCGTGCTGCGGTTCGAGAACGAGGCCGAGGACCTGCTCCACTACCTGATGGACTCGGGCCTCACCCCGGGCCTGGAGGGCACGCTCGCCCGCTCCGACGAGGAGGTCGCGGTGATCGAGTCCGAGGGGCGTGAGTACACCGTCACCCATAGCGTCGCCCAGACCGTCTCGGTCGAGGCCGACCCGTCGCCGCCGCCACGCGCGGTGCTGCCCGAGCAGCTGGTGCTGGCCAAGGAGCACTGGGGGCGCTGAGCGGGCGCGAGTCCCGGCCGTCGGCGCCGGGCAGCTCGGAGGGGGCTGCGGGCGGCGCCCCGCAGGTGGAGGGCGCGGCGCCGCTGCTGTGGGCCGATCTGCCAGGGGCGCGCTGCGCCTTCACCACGCGCGCCGGCGGCGTCAGCGGTGCGCCGTACGGGTCGCTCAACCTCGGCCTGCACGTCGGCGACGACGCCGAGGCGGTGGTCGAGAACCGCCGCCGCGCGGTCGCGGCGCTCGGCGCGGGGCTGGACGACCTCGTCGTCGCCGAGCAGGTCCACGGCGACCGGGTGGCGCTGGTCGGCGCCGCCGAGCGTGGCCGCGGGGCTCGCTCGACCGCCGACGCGATACCCGCCGCCGACGCGCTGATCTGCGCCGAGCCGGGGCCGGTGCTGGCGATCATGATCGCCGACTGCGTGCCGGTCGCCGTCGTCGATCCCGTGGCCGGCGCGATTGGCGTCGCCCACGCCGGCTGGGGTGGCACCGTGGCCCACGTCGCGCGGCGCACGGTCGAGGCGCTGCGCGACCGCCTCGGCGCCGACCCGGCGCGGATGCGCGCGGTCGTCGGGCCCTCGATCGGACCGGACTCCTACGAGGTCTCGGCCGATGTCGCCGACCTCGCCCACGCCGCCTACCCCGATGTCGAGATCGTCGCGCCGCGCGCGGCCCCCGGCAAGTTCCTGCTCGACCTCTGGGCCGCCAACGTCGCCGACCTCGCCGCCGCTGGCATTCCGCCGGCCAACGTCGCCGTCACCGGCGCCGACACGCTGACCGACGACCGCTTCTTCTCCCACCGTCGCGGCGCGCCGACCGGCCGCTTCGCCATCCTCGCCACGCTCGCGCGCTGACGGGCGACTATGCCGGGCGGGACGGGCCCTCGGGCTCCGGAGCGTCGGCGGAGGACGCGGGGCCGGTCGTCTCGACCGGCTCGTCGTCGGCCTCGGCGCCCGCGTCGCCGGCGGCCGGCTTCGCCGCCCGTCGCGCGCGGATGTCGAAGAACAGCAGCGTCGCGACGATCGCGACGAACGGGGCGGTCAGCGACTCGGTGAGGATCATCCCGGCGAGGGCGATCGCCTGACGGTCGGCCGACTCGGCGAGCGCCTGGAGCGGTAGCACCAGCAGCGTCGCCGGCAGGAAGGCGATCACGTTGGCGAGCACGACCACCAGGAAGGTCCGCCACCAGTAGCCGGAGGTCAGCCGCCAGCTGCCGCGCAGCGCCTCGCCCGCCCGGGCGCCGTCGATCACCACGGCCTGGGGCACGAACAGCCAGCGCACGGCGAGGAAGAGCCCCGGCAGGATCAGCGCGACCAGGCCGATCGCGATCCCGATGCCGGCCAGCACGACCGCGACGAAGACCGGTAGGAAGATGTCGAGGCCGGCCTGGATCGAGCGGCCGGCGTGCGGCCGCTCGCCGGCCGACAGCCGCTGGACGACGTCGATCGTCGCGGCGGCGATCAGCGGGGCGACGACGAGGTAGCTGACCGCGGTCGGGATCAGCGTCTCGCCCGCGTTGGTCGACTCCTGGTAGGGCGCGGTGAGCTGCTCCAGGCCGACCCCAGAGACGATCAGCTGGACGACCGCGACGATCGGGAACGCGATCGCGAAGACCGTGCCGAAGTTGCGGAAGTAGACGGTGAGGGAGTCGCCGAGCAGGTCGCCGACCCCGCGCTCGCGCGTGAGGTCGAGCCGCTCGGAGCCGTTCACGTCGTCGCGCCGGCCAGCTCGCCGTAGGCACCGGCGAGGCGCTTGACGGCCTCGTCGATCTCCTCGGTGCGCACGCCGGAGTAGGCGATTCGCAGCGAGTGGTCGCCGCCCTCGAGCAGGAAGTCGGTACCCTTGACGAAGATCACGCCGCGCTCGCGGGCGAGCTTGTCCAGCTCGGTCACGTCGACGTCGTCGCCGGGCAGGTCGACCCAGAGGAAGTAGCCGCCCGCGGGCACGACGAAGCGGGCGCCGGGCAGCTCGCGCTCCAGCGCCGCGCAGAGCACGTCGCGCCGCTCGCGCAGCGCGTCCTTGACCGTCTCGATCGACTGCTCGATCGCGCCCGAGCGGCAGAACTCGGCGACGATCGACTGGGCGACCATGTTCGGCGAGATGTAGGTCTCGGTCGCCAGCTTGCGGATGTCGCCGATCAGCGCGGCCGGGCCGGCGAGGTAGCCGACGCGGATGCCGGGGCAGACGGTCTTCGAGAACGAGGACGCGTAGACGACGCGGTCGGCGCGATCGAGCGAGAGCATCGTCGGCAGCGGCTCGCCGTCGAAGCGCAGCTCGACGTAGGGGTCGTCCTCGAACAGCACGAAGTCGTGCTCGGCGGCGAGCGCGACCAGTCGCTCGCGCTTGGCCAGCGACAGCGTGCAGCCGGCCGGGTTGTGGAAGTTGGGGATGATGTGCGCGAGCTTCGGCTTCGCGCCGGCCTCCAGCGCAGCCTCCAGCGCGTCGACGTCGATGCCGTCGTCCTGGAGCGGGATCGCGAGGATCTCGGCGCCCATCTTGCTCAGCGACAGCAGCGTGCGGTCGTAGGTCGGCGCCTCGACGACGACGGTGTCGCCCGGCGCGACGAGGTGCTGGAAGAGGAACGCGTCGGCCTGCATCGAGCCGTTGGTCGCGACCACTTGCTCGGGAGCGACGCCCTGGCGCTCGGCGATCCAGGCGACGAGCGCCGGGTAGCCGGCTGAGGTGCCGTAGGCGAACGTGCCGGCCGGGTCGCCCGCAAACGCCCGGTCGGCCGCCGCGCGCAGCTCGTCGACCGCGACGATGTCCAGCGAGGGCGCTCCGCGCGCGAGGGAGATCGAGTCTGCGACAGTCACGGCGCGCCACGATATCGACGCGCGCGAGCGAGGGTCCTCTCGACCCGGGACCGCAATGCTTCAGCGTCGATCGCCGGGTAGCGGAACAGCAGCGGCTCCACGCCTCTGAACAGCTCCTCGAGTCGATCGGGGTCGACCATCCCGGCTTCGAACAGCGAGTCGACGTCCGCGCGATCCAGCTCGAAGTCGCGCGAGATCTTCGCCAGCGCCTGGGAGTAGGGGTCGAAGTGCCGTACCGTGATCGACCCCTCCCGCAGCACGAAGGGGCTGCGCTCGCGCCAGCCGGGCAGCTCGGGAACGAAGTCAGGCGGTGAGGCGAGCTCGACGTTGATCTGGAGACGGTCCTTGGCCCCCGCGATAGCTCGCAGCAGCTCGTCGCGGTCGGGCTCGAGCCGCAGGTCGATGTCGACCGTCGATGCGCGCCAGCCCTCGATCACGGCGGTGGCGCCGCCGGTCAGGTAGATCGTCGTCTCGTCGCGCGTCGCCCGGGACAGCTCGCGCGCGAGTGCCCCGATCCGCGCGGCGTCAACTGCCGGTCGCACGGCTCTCGGCGGCGTCAGCGAAGCTGGCGATGCGGGCCAGCAGCGCGTTGTAGCGGCCGTAGGGGTCCGCGGCCTCGCTCGCCAGCAGCTCGTAGAGGCGGTGGGTGGCCGGAACGTTCGAGGCGCTGGGCGGAATGTCGATGCCGAGCGCGGTCAGCCGCGGCCCCGCGCCGCGGACCAGTGCGGCGGCGACCGAATCGACCCCCGCGGCGAGATCGGCCAGGCCGGCATCGACCAGCTCCCCGCCGGGAAGACCAGTCTCCTGCCACCGCTCGGACATCACGCCAATGCTACGCGGGCGCTCGGCCCGCGTCGGGCGGAGCGCTAGCCGCGCAGGATGTCGATCGCGAGCTCGGCGACCTGGGTGGGGGTCCGGCCGACCCGCACGCCCTTGGCCTCGAGCGCCTCGGCCTTCGCCGCCGCCGTGCCCTTCGAGCCCGAGACGATCGCGCCGGCGTGGCCCATCGTCTTGCCTGGCGGCGCGGTGAAGCCCGCGATGTAGGCGACGACCGGCTTGGAGACGTTCGCGGCGATGAACTCGGCCGCCTGCTCCTCGGCGTCGCCGCCGATCTCGCCGGACAGCACGATCAGCTCGGTCTCGTCGTCGGCCTCGAACAGCTCGACCACATCGACGAAGCTCGAGCCGGGGACGGGGTCGCCGCCGATGCCGACGATCGAGCTGTTGCCGAAGCCGCTCTGGGCCAGCTCGTAGCCGATCTGGTAGGTCAGCGTGCCCGAGCGCGAGACCACGCCGACGTTGCCCTCCTTGAAGAAGGACGCCGGGATGATGCCGACGCTCGCCTTGCCGGGCGAGAGGATGCCGGGGCAGTTGGGGCCGACCAGGCGCACGTTGGGGTTGCGCGCGAGGTGGTTGTAGACGCGCAGCTCGTCGTGGGCGGGGATGCCCTCGGTGATCGCGACGATCAGCTCGATGCCGGCGTCCTCGGCCTCGAGGATCGAGTCGGCGGCGAACCGCGGCGGGACGAAGATCATCGCTGTGTTGGCGCCGGTCTGGGCGACCGCGTCGTGGAAGGTGTTGAAGACCGGGATGCCCTCAACGTCCTGGCCGCCCTTGCCGGGGGTCACGCCCGCGACGACCTGGGTGCCGTAGGCGCGGTTGTTGAGGGAGTGGAAGGTGCCCTCGCTGCCGGTGATGCCCGACACGCAGAGGCGGGTCTCCTTGTCGACGAGAACGGCCATCAGCTCGCGACCCCCTGGGCCTTGGCGACCTCGACGACCTTCGCGGCGGCGCCGTCCATCGTGGTCTCGGTGTGCACGTTGGGGAGGTTCGCCGCGGCGAGCAGCCGCTGGCCCTCCTCCTCGTTGGTGCCGTTGAGGCGGACCACGAACGGAACCTCGGGCTGGATCTGCGCGAACGCCTCGATCAGGCCCTTGGCGACCTCGTCGCAGCGGGTGATGCCGCCGAAGATGTTGAACAGGACGGCCTTGACCTTGGGGTCGGAGAGGATGACCTCGACCGCCTGGGTGATCGCCTCGGCCTTCGAGCCGCCGCCGGCGTCGAGGAAGTTGGCCGGCGCGCCGCCCGCCTGGGCGACGACGTCGAGCGTCGACATGACCAGTCCGGCGCCGTTGCCGAGGATGCCGATGTCGCCGTCGAGCTTGACGTAGGTGAGGCCGCGCTCGGCGGCCATCTGCTCCTGCGGGTCGGCGGCGCCCTTGTCGCCGAAGTCGGCCGAGCCGGGGTGGCGGAAGAGCGCGTTGCCGTCGAGGGTGACCTTGGCGTCGAGCGCCACCGCCTCGCGCGACTTGGTGATCAGCAGCGGGTTGACCTCGACCAGCATCGCGTCCTCGGCGACGAAGGTCTCGTAGAGCTTGGCCAGCAGCGCGCCGACCGGGCGGATCACGTCGGCCGGGATGCCGGCCTCGAAGGCGAGCCGGCGGCCCTGGAAGTCCTGGAAGCCGAGCAGCGGGTCGACGTGGAGCATCCGCATCGCCTCGGGGTCCGTCTCGGCGATCGCCTCGACGTCCATGCCGCCCATCTTCGAGAACATCGCCATCGGCTTCTTGGCCGAGCGGTCGAAGACGAAGGCGGCGTAGTACTCCTCGTCGATGTCGCTGGCGGCCTCGATGTAGAGCTCGTGGACGGTGTGGCCCTTGATGTCCATCCCGAGGATCGCCGTCGCGTGCTCGACGACCTCCTCGCGGTTGGCGGCGAGCTTGACGCCGCCCGCCTTCCCGCGTCCGCCGACCAGCACCTGCGCCTTTACGACGACGGGGTAGCCGAGCTCTTCCGCCGCGGCGACCGCGGCATCGACAGTTGTGGCGGGCCGGCCCTCGGGCACGGGGATGCCGTGCGCGGCGAAGAGCTGCTTGCCCTGATACTCGAGAAGGTCCATGGCCGGCGCGGCAGGCTAACGACTTCGCGGACGGCGTGCGGTACGAGCGTGCCCTCCAAACGTCGAGACGCATAGAATGCCCGGCCGCTTCCAATCGCCGTAGCCTCAGGAGGGCCAGTGCCGCTACCCAAGGACATCCAGTTCGTGACGTTCGACTGCTACGGCACGCTGATCGACTGGGAGACCGGGGTCTACGACGCCTTCCAGAAGGAGGCCGACCGCGACGGCTTCACGATCGACCGCGACGCGCTCGTGCCGCGCTTCATCGAGATCCAGCGCAAGATCCAGGGCGGCTCCTACGAGCTCTACGCCGAGGTGCTGCGGCGGACCGCGGTCCAGGTCGCCGAGGAGCTCGGCTGGGCGCTGGAGTCCTCGCGGGCGCAGTTCCTGCCCGACAGCGTGCCGCGCTGGCAGCCGTTCCGCGAGACCAACGCCCAGCTCGAGCGGTTCGCCAAGGAGTTTGAGATCGGGATCCTGTCGAACATCGACGACAAGCTGCTCGGCGCGACCCGGCGACACTTCCGCGCCGACCTCGACCTCGTCGTCACCGCCCAGCAGGTCCGCAGCTACAAGCCGGACCCGGCCCACTTCAAGGAGTGCGCGCGGCGGATCGAGAAGCGCAAGAAGAACTGGGTCCACATCGCCTCGGGCTATCCGACCGACGTCGAGCCGTGCCTGAAGTCGAAGATCCCGGTGATCTGGGTCAACCGCCACGGCGAGAAGCTCGAGACGGGCCAGAAGAAGCCGACCGCCGAGGTCAAGACCTTCCGCGACGCGGCGAAGCTGCTCGGGGTCGTCTAGCGGCCTCGCGCCGCTTCGGGCGCCGGTAGCCAGTGCGCGCGATCTCCGTCCACGAGGACGCGGTCGTCGTCACCAGCCTGCTCTGGCAGACCAACGCCGTCGCGCTGCGGGCCGGGGCCGAGGCGATGGTGATCGACGCTCCCTACTTCCCCGACGAGCTGGAGCTGCTCGGGCAGGTGCTCGCCCAGGCGGGGTTCGAGCCCAACGCGCTGCTGGCCACCCACGGCGACTTCGACCACCTGCTCGGCCGGCTCGCCTTCCCCGACCTCGCGCTCGGGGTGGCCGAGTCGACGATGCGGCGGATCCGCGCCCAGCCGGGGGAGGCCCAGCGCGAGCTGCGCGACGCCGACGCCGCCAACTACGTCGAGCGTGAGCGGCCGCTGTCGCTCGGCTCGACCCAGGCGCTGCCGGTGCCCGGCACCGTCGAGCTGGGCGACCGCGAGCTGGAGCTGGTGGCGGCGGAGGGCCACACGCCGGACGGGATGGCGGTGCACGCGCCGTGGATGGGCCTGCTGTGCTGCGGCGATTACCTCTCGCCGGTCGAGATCCCGTGGATCGGCGCGGGCGGCACGGTCGCCGACTACCGCAACACGCTCGCCCGGCTGGCGCCGATCGCCGAGCGGGCCGAGACGGTCGTGCCCGGCCACGGCCGGCCGCTGACCGGAGCCGCCGCCCTGGCGATCCTCGCCGAGGACTCCGCCTACCTCGACGCCCTCGAGCGCGGCGAGGAGCGCCCTCCGCTGCCAGCGGGCCGCGACAGCGCCCGCCAGCGGGCGATCCACGCCGAGAACCTCGCCCGCCTCGCCTGAGGCGCCGGCCCCGCGCGCCCTCCGGGCCGCCGGCCCGGCCCGCTCTCCGGCCGCGTTGGGCCCCGGCCCCGCCCGCCCTCCGGGCCGCCGGCCCGAGTGAGAGTTACGGCCAAAGTTTGGCCGAAACTCTCACGCGACCATTCGCGCGGCCGCAACTCTGACGCAAGCGCCCTCGCGTCAGGCGTTGCGGCGGACGTGCCAGTCGACGACGACGGTCGCGACCTCGACGTCGTCTGAGTCGCGCAGCGAGACGTCGATCGCGAACTCGACGCGGCCGTCGGCGTCGAGACGGGCGAGCAGGTCGTCCTTGGACTCGGCGAGCGTGCCGGTCGCGACGATCGGGCCCTTCGCGAGCTTGCGGTACTCGATCCGCGCCGCCTTCGCCAGCGGCGTGATCTCGCCCATCCGGGTCGCGAAGGCGCCGACGAACGCCGCGCCAGAGGCGGCCTCGGCGGCCGAGAACAGGCCGCCGGCGTGTTGGGTGCCGACGTGGTTGAGCAGCCGCGGGTCGTCGGGGAGGCGGACCGAGCCGGTCCCGTCGGCGACCGCCACGACCTCCAGGCCGAGATGCCCGTTGAAGGGAATTGCCTGCTCCAGGCCGGCGCGCACCGCCTCGAAGTCGATCTGCATCGCGAGTCCTCTCCTCCCGTCGTGACTGGCTGGACGGCCAGCCTACCGGCGACGGCTAGATTCCCGGGCCGTGGCCGCGAGCGTGATCTTCGACTGCGACGGGGTGCTGGTCGACAGCGAGCCGGTCGGCAACGCGGTGCTCGCCGAGCTGATCAGCGAGCTCGGCATCCCGACGAGCACCGAGCAGTCGATCGCCACCTACATGGGCCGCTCGATGGCCTCCTGCCTCGCACTGCTGGAGGAGCGGCTAGGCCAGCCGCCACCGGCCGACTTCGCCGACCGCTACCGCGCCGGGGTCGAGGCCGGCTGGCGGCGCGAGCTGGCGCCGGTGCCGGGGATCGTGGCGGCGCTCGACCAAATCGAGCTGCCGACCTGCGTCGCCTCCAGCGGCGACCACGACCGGATGCGCCTGACGCTCGGCCTGACCGGGCTGTGGGACCGCTTCGCGGGCCGGATCTTCAGCGCGACCGAGGTAGCCCGCGGCAAGCCGGCGCCCGACCTGTTCCTCCACGCCGCCGAGCGGATGGGCTTCGACGCGGCCGCGACGGCGGTCGTCGAGGACACCGTGCCGGGCGTGCGGGCGGGCCGGGCCGCCGGGATGCGCGTGCTCGCCTTCGCGCGACTCGTGCCGGCCGCCGACCTCGCGGCCGCCGGCGGCGAGGTCTTCGACGACATGGCTGCCCTGCCGGACCTGCTCGCCCCCTGACCGGCGTCCCGGACGCTCGGCGCACGCCCTGCGACGCGCGCGCCGACGCCCGCCTGTCGCCGTGAGGTGCGGGCCCGGGCGCGGCGAGGACGTCAGGCCTCGGCCGCCGCCACCGTCGCCGCGGCGGGCGCCCGGCCGCCGCGGCCGCGGTCGCTCCACGGGTCGTGGACGCCGGCCAGCAGGGCGGCCGAGACGAGCATCCCCGCACAGAGCGCGAAGCCGAGCGCGCCGAACCCCCAGAGGGCGAGCACCGCGCCGCCGCCGGCGGCGCCGACCATGTAGCCCAGCTGCGCGGCGCCGGTCCGCGCGCCCATCATCGCGCCAGGCCGCGCCGGGAGCTGATCGAGGCCGAGCGCGCTCGATCCGGTCGAGCGCACGCTCGCGAAGAACGCGACCAGGCAGAACATCGCGAAGGTCCCCAGCGGCGACGGCGCCCAGTTGAGGATCGGGATCAGCAGCGCGCCCATCGCGATCGCCGAGCCGACGAGCAGCGGCTTGCGCGGGAAGCGGTCGGTGAGCCGCCGGGTGTTCAGCGAGGTGACCAGGAAGACCAGCGAGCCGCCGGCGAGCAGCAGCCCGATCACGCCGAGGCTGGTGCCGTAGCGGTCGATGTAGAACGCCGCGGTGTAGGTCAGCTCGGCGGTCCAGGCCGAGTAGGTGACGGTCTCGGAGATCGTCCAGCGGCGCGCCGACCGGTCGGCGAGGACGGCGCGCAGCCCCTCGCGCAGCGGCTCGGGTGGCGCGGGGACCTCGACGTCGAGTGGGCCCCCGTCGGCGGTCTCGGCGTCCGGCGCGGACGTGGCGGCCCGCGCGCCAGCGGGCGGCGGGCCCGCGCCGCCCGCGCCCGCCCGCGGCGCGGATGGCGTCCGCGCCGGGACCCGGGCGAGCAGCAGCCCGGCCACCACGGCCGCCGCGCAGATCGTCAGCGGGACCGCGTAGGACAGCCGCCACGACACCTCGGCGAGCACGCCGACGATCGGATTGCCGAAGATCCAGGCGAGCGACTGGGCGCCGATCACATAGCCCATCGCCCAGGCCAGCTCGCGGCCGCTGAAGTAGGCGCCGACACCGGCGAACCCGGCCGACAGCAGGCAGGCGACCCCGAGTCCGGTGACGGCATGCGCGGCATAGAAGACCGCGAGCGACGGTGCCGCGGCGGTCAGGACGGCGCCGCCCGCCGCGAGCAGCCCGCCGCGCACGATCAGCGGCCGCACGCCGATCCGGTCGATCAGCGGCCCGACGGCCAGCGAGCCGAGGAATGCCACCCCGGCGAGCACCGAGCGCGCCGCGCCGACCGCGCTCACCGACGCGTCGAGCGACTCGCCGATCTCCACCAGCAGCGGCGCCAGCACGACGATCGACGCCTGCGTGGCGGCGGTCGCCAGGACGAGCGGCGCCAGCCGCCGCGCACGTTCCGCTGTCATCCCCCGCGCCGGCACGGCCGCCCAGCATCGCAGGCGGCGGCGCTCAGCCGGCGATCCGGGCGCTGGGAACCGCGTTGAGGCGGGCCGTCGCCCGGCCGCGGCGGGGCGACGGCCCGGCGCGGCTCAGCCGTCGGCGGGCGGCGAGGAGATGGTGGCGATCGGGTCGCCGGCGGAGATCGGCTCGCCCTCCTCGATCGGGAGGTCGACGACCGTGCCGGCCTTGTGGGCGGTGATCTCGTTCTCCATCTTCATCGCCTCGATGATGCAGAGCAGCTGGCCCTCCTCGACCGCGTCGCCCTTGGCGACGAGGACCTTCCACATGTTGCCCTGGAGCGGGGAGTCGAGCTGGTCGGGGCCGCCGCCGGCGGACTTCTTGCGCTCGGCGCGCTTGGGTGCCTTGCCGGCGGCCGGGGCCGCGCCGTTGCCGGCGACCGCGCCCGCGAACGCGGCGCCGATCACCTTGACGTCGAAGCGGCGGCCCGAGACCTCGACCGCGTAGTCGCGCTCGACCTTCGGCTCCTCGTCGTCGCCGGCCGGGGCGGGGGTCTGCTCGGGGGCGGTGCCCTCGAGCCAGTCGCGATCCTCGAGGAGGTTGCGGCAGGTCTCCCCGCGCGCCCACTCGTCGGTGGCCAGCAGCGCCTTGTGGAACGGGATCAGCGTCTTGATGCCGTCGAGCTGGTACTCGTCCAGGGCGCGCAGCATCCGCCGCGTCGCCGACTCGCGGTCGACGTCCCAGACGATCAGCTTGGCGATCATCGGGTCATACAGCGGCAGCACGTCGTAGTCGGACTCGGCGCCGGAATCGACGCGCACGAACGGCCCGGACGGCTCGCGGTAGGCGCCGATCCGCCCGGGTGCCGGCGCGAAGTTCATCGCGGCGTCCTCGGCGTTGATCCGACACTCGATCGCATGCCCGCGGATCTCGAGGTCCTCCTGGGCAAACGACAGCGGCTCGCCGGCGGCGATCCGGATCTGCTCGCGGACGATGTCGATCCCGGTCGCCATCTCGGTCACGCAGTGCTCGACCTGAACGCGCGTGTTCATCTCGAGGAAGAAGTACTCGCCGTCCTGGAGCAGCCCCTCGATCGTCCCGGCCGACCGGTAGCCGACCGCCCTGGCGGCCTCGGTCCCGATCGCGCCGATCCGCTCGCGCATGGCCTCGTCGACCGCCGGCGCCGGCGCCTCCTCGATGACCTTCTGATGGCGGCGCTGGACCGAGCAGTCGCGCTCGAAGAGGTGGACGACGTTGCCGTGGCCGTCGGCGAGCACCTGAACCTCGACGTGGCGCGGGTCGGGCAGGTAGCGCTCGATGTAGACCGTCGCGTCGGAGAAGAACTTCTCGCCCTCGCGCGCGGCGCCCTCGAAGGCGTCCTGGAGCTCGTCGGCAGACAGCGCGACACGGAAGCCCTTGCCGCCACCGCCGCCGGCCGCCTTGATCGCGACCGGATAGCCGACCGACTCGTCGATGATCCTGCGCGCGTCCTCGACCGACTCGACCGGATCGGTCGTGCCCGGCACGATCGGCACCCCGGCCGCCTTCATCAACTCGCGCGCCTTGGTCTTGGAGCCCATCGCGTCGATCGCCTCAGCCGGCGGACCGATGAACACGATCCCCGCCTCGTCACAGGCGCGCGCGAACGGCGCGTTCTCGGCGAGGAAGCCATAGCCGGGATGGATCGCCTCGGCACCCGACTGCTTGGCGACCTCGATGATCTTCTCGACCACGAGGTAGCTCTCCGAGGCCGGACCCGGCCCCAACAGATACGCCTCGTCGGCGCGCTTTACGTGCGGCGCGTCGCGATCGGCCTCCGAATAGACAGCCACGGAGCCGATACCCAGCTCCTCCAGCGCGCGGATGACGCGAATGGCGATCTCGCCGCGATTCGCAACTAGAACCTTGGAGAACATGCGGCGCGGAAGGCTATCGGCCGCCGTGGCCGCGTGCCGGCTCGGCCCGACCTGCCGCGGCTGGCGCGCGAACCGCGAGACGCCGTCATACTGCTCGGCCAAGTGAGGGCTTCGAGGTGAGGGTGGCGCGGGTTCGGGGGGTCGTGGCGACGGCGGTCGCCACGGTGGCTCTGTGCGTCTCGGCCCAGCCGGCCGTCGCGGCCGGCCTGGAGCGCTGCGGCAAGGACGCCGCCCCGACCTGTCGCACCCTCACCGTCCCGCTCGACCGCACCGGCGCCGTGCCCGGCACGGTGAAGCTGCGGATCCAGCGCCACCGCGCCCGCGACCGCGCCACCCGCCCGCCGCTGTTCCTGCTCGCCGGCGGGCCGGGGCAGTCGGCGATCGATGCCTTCGGCAGCGCCCGGCAGATCCGCGAGCTGGTGGGCCCGGCGACCGTCACCCGCGACGTGATCGTCATGGACCAGCGTGGCAGCGGCCGCTCGGGCCTGCTCGACTGCCCGGCGGTCCAGCGCGGGCGCGACGATGCGATCGAGGCCTGCGCCGCGCGGCTCGGGCCGGCGCGCGAGTACTACAGGGCGGCCGACATGGCCGCCGACGTCGACTCCGTCCGCGCCGCGCTCGGCGCCGAGCGGATCGCCCTGTTCGCCGTCTCCTACGGCACGAAGGTCGCGCTCGCCTACGCCAGCGGCCACCGCGACCACGTCGAGCGGCTGGTGCTCGACTCGCCGGTCGGCCCGGCCGGCGTCGACCTGCTGTCGCGGTCGTCGATGCGGGCCGCGCCGGCGGCGATGGCCGCGACCTGCGGCCGCCACTGCCGCTCGTTCACGCGCGACCCGGCCGGCGACCTGCGCGCCGTCGCCGAGCGCGCCGAGCGGGGGCCGCTGCGCGGGCTGGTGACGCGCCCGAGCGGCCGCCGCCGTCCCGCAGCGATCGGCGGCGCCGAGCTGCTGACGCTGGTGACCGTCGCCGACGTCGATCCGCTCGTCGCTTCCCTCGTGCCCGGGGCCCTGCGCCGCGCCGCGCAGGGCGACCCGGCGCTGCTGCTGCGTGCCGCGGCGCTCGCGCGTCGATCCGACAGTTCGCCGATTCCCGCCCGCGCGCTGAGCCTGACCGCCTACCTCGCGACCCTCTGCACCGACAGCCAGCTGCCGTGGGGCGCGTCGACGCTCCCCGCCGACCGGATCGCCGCCGCGACCGCGCTGGCCGACGGTCTCGGCGCGGCGCCGTTCGCCCCGTTCGGCCCGCGGACGGCCGTCCGCGGCGAGGCGCTGCGGGCCTGCGCCCGCTGGCCGCTGTCGACCCCCCGGCCGACGCCGGCGCTCGCGCCGCCGGCCGACGTTCCGGCGCTGATCTTCGCCGGCGCGCGCGACGTCCGGACCCCGGTCGCCGACGCGCGCGCGGTCGCCGCGCTGTTCCCCCGCGCCGATCTGCGCGTGGTGCGCAACGCCGGGCACTCGGTCACCGGCGCGGGCGGCACCTGCCCACGGCGCGCCACCCACCGCTTCCTGCTCGATCGCCCGCCGGGGCCATGCCGGGAGGGCCTGGTGGTCGGCGCTACGGGACTCCTCGGGATCGCGCCGCCGCCGCCCAGCCGGTTCGCGGACCTGCCGACCGGCCGGATGCCTCCCAAGATCGGCAGGACGCTGACCGCCGTCGCGTGGACGTCGCTCGACATGGTGAGCGCCACGTTCCCCGATCTGGTGAGGGCGACCGCACATCTGCGCCGGCTGCGGGACGTGAGGCGGGTGCGGGTCACCGCGGGCGGCCTGCGCGGTGGGCGCTACGTCATGCGGTTGTTGGGCACGTCGCGGATGGACCGCGCGTCGGCGATTCCGGGCGTGCGAGTGACGGGGAGCGTGACGATGGATCCGGAGGAGCGGGGTGAGTCGCGCCTGCGGATCGGTGGCCGCGCCGCCGCGCCGGGCTATCTGGTCTTCGACAGGCGCGGCGTGCGCGGCCGGCTCGGCGGTCGCCCGGTCCGGGTGGCCCGCCGACAGCTCAACAGGATGTTCGTCGGGCTGATGGCGGCCGAGCGCGAGCCGGATCCGCTGCAGATGCTCGCCGCGGCCCAGCGCGCTTGGCGCGACCTCCCGCAGCGCCTGCGGGCCGCGGGCCAGACGCCGCCCAACCCCTTCCGCTGAGCGGCTAGGTCTCGGCCGGCAGGTCGGGGCTCGGCGGGCTGTCGGAGTGGGCGGCGGCGCGGCGGTCGCGGCGCGGCTTGACGACCAGCACGTTGACCACCAGCGCGACGATCACGGCGGGGAAGAGGGCGATCACCCAGCCCGGGATGCCGACCCCGGCCTTCGAGAGGAGCGCCAGGCCGGCGCCGATCAGCACCAGCGAGAGGGTGGTGCGCAGCACGCTGGCGCCGACCTTCAGGGTGAGGTTGGAGCCGATCCAGACGCCGGGGATCGAGCCGATCAGGATGTTGCCGGCGAGCGCGAAGTCGACGTTGCCCGCCACGATGTGCGCCGCCGAGGCGGCCCAGAGCAGGATCGCCGCGTGGAAGATGTCGGTTCCGACCACGCGCGAGGGGACCAGGCGGAACAGCAGGATCAGTCCGACCGCGATCAGCGCGCCGCTGCCGGCCGACGTCACGCCGAGCACGAAGCCGACGACCAGGCCGAGCAGGACCGCGGCGACCTTCGCGCGGTTGTCCATCGTGACCGACTCGCGCTCCTTGTCGTGGAGCGCCTTGAGGAACAGCGCGCGCGTGAGGGTGAGGATGCCTGTGATCAGCAGCACTACCGCCAGCGCGACGATCAGGATCGAGTCGAAGTCGTCGCCGTAGTTGCGCTCGACCAGCTCCAGCACGTAGACGCCGCCGATCGCCGCCGGGACCGAGCCGACCGCCATCCACAGGCAGAGCGGTATGTCGACGGTGCCGTGGCGCAGGTGGCGCCAGCCGCCGACGGTCTTGGTGACCGCGCCGTAGGCGAGGTCGGTGCCGATCGCGGTCACCGGCTTGATACCGAACACGAGGATCAGCAGCGGCGTCATCAGCGACCCGCCGCCGATGCCGGTCATGCCGATCAGCACGCCGACACCGAGGCCGAAGGCGACGATGGCGGGGTCCACTAGCTATTTCCCACCGAACTAGTTACCATTATCGACAACTAAGGGTACAGGTCTAGGCTGTGGCCCTCCGTGCCCGGCCGAAGGATCGTTGGGGGCATACCCCCAACGATCCTTCGCCCGGCTGAACGCTGCGGCTCAGCCGATCGCGGCGATCACCGCGGCGGCCGCCGCCTCGACCGACTGCTCGCCGGGGTGGACCACCAGCTCGGGCCGCACGGGCGGCTCGTAGGGGTCGTCGATCCCGGTCATCCCGCGCAGCTCGCCCGCGCGCGCCTTCGCGTAGAGGCCCTTCGGGTCGCGCCGCTCGCACTCCTGCAGCGGGGTGTCGACGAAGACCTCGACGAACCGCAGCCCGGCCTCCTGGTGGCCGGCCCGGACGCGGTCGCGGTCGGCGAAGTACGGCGAGACCAGCGAGACCAGCACGACGGTGCCGGCGTCGGCCATCAGCTTGGCGACCTCGCCGACGCGGCGCACGTTCTCGGCGCGGTCCTCGGCCGAGAAGCCGAGGTTGCCGTTGAGGCCGTGGCGGAGGTTGTCGCCGTCGAGCAGGTAGGCGTGGCGCCCGGCGCGCAGCAGCTGCGCCTCCGCCGCCACCGCGACCGTCGACTTGCCCGATCCCGACAGCCCCGTCAGCCACACCGTCAGCCCCTCGCCTCCCGTGACCGCCGCGCGGTCCTCACGCGTGACCTCGCCCGCGTGCCAGACCACATTCTCGCTCCGCCCGCTCATGCGACAGTTCCTGGCCGATGTGCCCCGGGGGTCCGGGGGCGCGAGCCCCCGGTTCTAATCCTCATCGGCGCCGAGGATCATGCCCGCCGCCACGGTGTCGTTGGTGCTCTCCTCGATCAGGACGAAGCTGCCGGTGGTGCGGTTGCGGCGGTACTCGTCGACCAGCAGCGGCGCCGAGAGGCGCAGGCGCACGCGGCCGATCTCGTTGAGGTCGAGCTCTGCGGCCTGCTCGTCGCGGTGCATCGAGTTGACGTCGAAGCGGTAGCGCAGCTGGTCGACCTTGGCGAGTGCGGTGCGGGTGGTGTGCTTGATCCGGTAGCGGCCGCCGGCGCGCAGCGGGCGCTCGGACATCCAGCAGATCGTCGCCTCGACCTCCTTGGTGGGGGTCGGGCTGTTGTTGATCCGGCAGATCATGTCGCCGCGCGAGACGTCGACGTCGTCTTCGAGCAGGACCGTCACCGACAGCGGCGGATAGGCCTCCTGGAGCGGGCCGTCCTGGGTCTCGATCCCGGCGATCCGGGTCCTCACGCCCGACGGCAGGACGATCACCTCGTCGCCGACCGAGAGCACGCCCGAGGCGACCTGGCCGGCGTAGCCGCGGTAGTCGTGGTGGTCGTCGTCCATCGGGCGGATGACCCACTGGACGGGGAAGCGGCAGTCGATCAGGTTGCGGTCCGAGGCGATGTGGACGTGCTCGAGGTGGTAGAGCAGCGACGGGCCGTCGTACCACGGCATGTGCGCGGAGCGGTCGACGACGTTGTCGCCCTGGAGCGCGGAGATCGGGATGAAGGTGATGTCGGTGACGTCGAGCTTGGCCGCCCAGGCGGCGAACTCGGCGGTGATCCGCTCGAAGACCGCCTCGTCCCAGGCGACGAGGTCCATCTTGTTGATCGCGACGACCAGGTGCGGGATCCGCAGCAGCGACGCGATGAAGGCGTGGCGGCGGGACTGCTCGACGACGCCGTTGCGGGCGTCGATCAGGACGAGCGCCACGTCGGCGGTCGAGGCCCCGGTGACCATGTTGCGCGTGTACTGCTCGTGGCCGGGGGTGTCGGCGATGATGAACTTGCGCTTGGGCGTGTGGAAGTAGCGGTAGGCGACGTCGATGGTGATGCCCTGCTCGCGCTCGGCGCGCAGGCCGTCGGTGAGCAGCGCCAGGTTCACGTAGCCGTCGCCGCGCTCGACCGAGACCCGCTCGACGTGCTCGAGCTGGTCCTGGAGGACCTGCTTGGAGTCGTAGAGCAGCCGGCCGATCAGCGTCGACTTGCCGTCGTCGACCGAGCCCGCGGTCGCGACGCGCACCAGCTCGGACGGGCGGGCGTCGACGAGCACCTTGCCGTTGGTGGCGGCGCCCGGCACTAGAAGTAGCCCTCCCGCTTGCGATCCTCCATCGCGGCCTCCGAGACGCGGTCGTCGGCGCGGGTCTCGCCGCGCTCGGTGATCCGCGTCGCCGCGATCTCGGCGACGACCTCGTCGAGTGTCGAGGCCTCCGAGCGGACGGCGCCGGTGCAGCTCATGTCGCCGACGGTGCGGTAGCGCACCGAGGTCGAGTAGGGCGTCTCGTCGGGCAGCAGCTCGACGTAGGGGGAGACGGCGTAGATCATGCCGTCGCGGTCGAAGACCTCACGCTCGTGGGCCATGTAGATCGACGGGATCTCCAGCTCCTCCTCGCGGATGTACTGCCAGACGTCGAGCTCGGTCCAGTTGCTGAGCGGGAACACGCGCATGTGCTCGCCCGGGTTGATGTGCGCGTTGTAGATGTTCCACAGCTCCGGGCGCTGGGCCTTGGGGTCCCAGCCGCCGAAGTCGTCGCGGAAGGAGAAGATGCGCTCCTTGGCACGGGCGCGCTCCTCGTCGCGGCGGGCGCCGCCGAACGCCGCCTTGAAGTCGTGCTCGGTGATCGCGTCGAGCAGCGCGACGGTCTGCAGCCGGTTGCGCGAGGCGCGCGGGCCGGTCTCCTCGACGACCCGGCCGGTGTCGATCGCCTCCTGGACGCTGGCGACCAGCAGCCGTGCGCCGAGCTCCTCCATCCGCCGGTCGCGGAACTCGAGCACCTCGGGGAAGTTGTGGCCGGTGTCGACGTGCATCACCGCGAACGGGAACTTCGCCGGGTGGAACGCCTTCTCGGCCAGGCGCAGGAGAACGATCGAGTCCTTGCCGCCGCTGAACAGCAGCACGGCCCGCTCGACCTCGGCGGCGACCTCACGCATGACGTGGATCGCCTCCGCCTCTAGCGCGCGTAGATGGGAGACCTCGTAGCTCACAGCAGTCATAGGGAACCGCCTCGCAGGCCGGTTGTTGCGCTCATGGCGCTTAGTTCTAGTGGAGTCCGCACTCGAGCCGCCCCGAGCCCGACCAGCGGCCCTCGCGACCCGAGCCCGCCTGGGTGCAGGGGGTGCACCCTATCGATGCGTAACCCTGGTCGTGCAGCTCGTTGTAGGGGATGTCGTGCTCGGCGAGGTAGCTCCAGACGTCGCGGTCGCTCCATTCGGCCAGCGGAGCGACCTTCCAGAGGCCGTGCTTCTTGTCCCAGCCGAGCTTCGGCGCGTTCGCGCGCGTGGGGGACTGGTCGCGGCGCAGGCCGGTGACCCAGGCCCCGCAGCCGACCAGCGCCTCGCGCATCGGCTTGACCTTGCGGATGCCGCAGCAGGCCTCGGGGTCGCGCTTCCAGAACTCGGGCCCGTGGAGGGCCTCCTGGCGGGCGAGGCTCATACCGCCGTGGGCGCTCTCGATCTCGATCCCGTAGCGGGCCTCGAGCGCCTTCCAGGTCTCGTAGGTCTCCGGGAAGAAGAGGCCGGTGTCGAGCGTGAAGAACTTCGCCTCGGGCTCGATCGCCAGCAGCATGTGCATGATCACCGACGCCTCCTTCTGGAAGGAGCAGGCGACCTTCATGCCCGGGTGGAAGCGGTCGACGGCGTAGGCGAGCACCTCCTCGGCGCTCAGCCCCTCGATGTCGGGCGGATGCTCGACGTCGGCGGGCGTGGCCCGCAGGCTCGATGTGGCGATCGAGGACGGCATCTCAGACCGCGCACTCGCCCTCGCCGCGGATGACCTCGTAGAGCGCCTCGCGCTGCCAGTCGATGAAGTAGCTCATGTTCTCGACGTTGAACTCGACGGGCAGCGCGAGGTCCTTGACCAGCTCGGTGAAGCTCTCCGGGCCGACGCGGTGGGCGAAGGCGTTGAACTCCTCGCCCTCGTCGCGGTCGGACTCGTAGTACTTCAGCCACCGCTCGACGGCCTCGGGCACCCGCTTGGCGGGCAGTCGCGACTTCAGGCGGGTGCCGTAGACGATCTCGCCACCCTCGTAGTTGCCGCCGATGTGGGGGATGTAGGCGGGGATCGTCTTGTCGCCGACCTTGATCGACGCGCCGTAGAAGCCGATGTTGGCGATGTGGTGCTGGCTGCAGCCGTTCGGGCAGCCGGAGTTCTTGATGTGGATCCGCTTGGTCAGCTCGTCGGTGAAGTCGAGCGCCTGGAGCCGCTCGTTGATCGCGGCGTTGAGGCCCATCGAGCTGGTGATGCCGAGCTTGCAGCTGTCGGTGCCGGGGCAGGAGACGGTGTCGATCAGCTGGCCGGCGCCGTGGTCGCCGAGGCCGAGCTTGGACAGCTCCTGCCACAGCTCGTACACGGACTCGTCGCGCACCCAGCGCAGCACGAAGTTCTGCTCGACGGTGGTGCGAGCGTAGCCGGCCGAGTACTTGCGCTGGATCGCCGCGATGCCGCGCATCTGCTCGGGCGTGAGGTCGCCGCGGTAGACGCGCACATCGACGGTCGAGAAGCCCTCCTGGCGCTGCGGGCGCACGTTGGAGGCGCGGAAGCGCTCGAACTCGGAGAGGTCGCCGTTGGGGCTGGCGTAGCTGCCGCCCGGCGCGGGGGCGTTGCCCTCCTCGTCGTGGGTCATCAGCAGTGGGATCGGGTCGAAGTCGCGCTCGCCGACCCAGTCGCCCTGGAGCTCCTCCTCGACCTGGGCGCGGAACTCGTCGATGCCGATCTTGTCGATCAGCACCTTGATGCGGGCCCGCGCGCGGTTGACGCGCAGCCAGTCCTGGCGGTCGAAGATCCGGAAGACGGCCTCGGAGACCTTGAGGTAGTCGCCGTTGGCCAGCTCGACGAACTCATAGAGCGTGGGGGCGACGCGCGGCATGATCGACGTGCCACCACCGACGCGGATCTCGACGCCCTGGACGCCGTCGCGGACGCGCGGGATGAAGGCGACGTCGTGGATGCCGGTGATCGCGCGGTCGGCGTCGGAGGCGGTGAACGCCGTCTTGACCTTGCGCGGCATCAGCTGGGTGGTGGGGTGGCGGACGAAATAGCGCACGTACGCGCCGGCCCACGGGGTGATGTCGAAGAGCTCGTCGTCGCAGACGCCGGCGTAGGGGTCGCCGGTGACGTTGCGGACGGTGTTGCCGCAGCCCTCGCGCGAAGAGAGGCCCGAGGCGGAGATCTTGCGGATCAGCTCGGCCATCTGCATCAGCGGGATGTGGTGGATCTGGATGTTCTGCCGCGTGGTGATGTGCGCCTTGTTCAGCGGCGCGTACTCCTCGGTGACGTCGGCGAACATCTCCCACTGCTCGGGCGTGATGCCGCCCATCGGGAGCTTGACGCGGCACATCTGGACGTCGGCCTGGCGCTGGCCGTAGACGCCCTGCTTGAGGCGGAAGCCGATGAACTCGGCCTCCTCGGTCTGCCCGTCGAGGAACTTCTCGGCCTCGTTGTCGAAGTCGTCGAACTCGCGCTCCAGGATCGGGATCACGTGCCCCGGCACGTTCTCGAGGATCTCCGGGTTGTTGAGGGCCCCCTCCTTGCCCTTGCGCTTCGTGGTGCTCGGCTCCATACGAGCAAATTAGCAAAACCCTGCAGGGTTTCAAGGATTATCGCGCGGGAAGGTGCACGCCGGCACCCGTCGGTCAGCCTGGAGCGGCGCCGAGCTGGCGCAGGAGGCCGGTCAGCCCGCCGTCGTCGGGCGGGTGCGAGACGATCGACCGCACGCGGCCGTCGGCGATGGTCATCTCGAAGTGCTCGGCGGGCAGGTCGACCGCCGCTCCGGTCGCCGCGAGGCCCTCGACGCCGAACATCGGCAGGTCGAGCGTGCCGGTGTGGGTGCCCGTGGTCCGCAGCGAGCCGGTCACCCGGTCGCCGTTCGCTTTCACCTCGGTGACGGTGAAGCAGAGGTCCGGCATCGCCGGCAGCAGACGCGCGTAGATGTCCAGCCACTGCTCGAGCGCGACCCCGCCCGAGCGCGCCGTCGAGAAGCTGAAGTTGGGCGCCGCCAGCGACCGGGCGGTCTCGAAGTCCCCGCGCGCGATCGCGCCGAGGAACCGTGCCGGGATCTCCTCGATCGCCATCGTCAGTTGGTCAGGTGTCGGTGCAGGCGTCGTTGGACGAGTCGGTGGTCGGCGCGACCTGCCACATGAAGAACGGGCTCCGAGCCAGGGCGGCGCTGGCCGGGCCCTGGGCGATCGGGTCGTAGCCGGAGGAGAAGGGCGCGTCGAACAGCCGCGGGGCGAGCTTGCTCGCGTCGGCGGAGTCGAGGTGCACGCTGCGCAGCCGGTGCGGCGAGGGCGACAGGTAGGACGGCGGGTTGCCGCCCTCCGCGTCGAAGCGGGTCCACGCCACATACGTCGTCGGGTCGCTCTCCGAACCACCGGGGTCGCACGGGCTCGCGTCCGCGCTGAGCATCCGCGGCAGCATGTACTGGAGGGCGGCGGTGCGCATCTGGAAGGTGAGGATCTGGTAGGCCTGGTAGGCGCCGACCGTCTTCTCCATGTCCCAGGCGCCGCTGGCCACCTGGGCGCTCGCGTCGGCGAGCTTGGTGGGATCGCTGTTGATCAGCGCCTCGAGCTCGACCATCCGCTTCTGCGCGTAGCCGTAGGCCGACTGGATGTAGGAGAAGAGGTTGCCGACCGTCACGAGCGTCGGCGCCACCTTGTCGGGTGTCTCGCCGACCCCGGTCGCGCCGCTCGCGAGCCCGATCGTGTCGCCGCCGGCGGTGAACAGGTCGCCGAGCGCCTGGGTCGCGAAGATGCTGGCGCCGCCGGTCTCCGGGGCGAGTGTGTAGTCGGCGACGTCGGTCGCGGCGGTGAACAGGTCGCCGAGGACCACCGCCGACTCGCCGCTGATGCCGAGGAAGCTGCCCGACTGGTCGAGCTGCTGGTCGTGCTCGTCCTCGAGGAAGCCGACGTAGGAGTCCGAGGCGCTGAGCAGGTCGAGCGTCGAGTCGGCCTCCAGCGCCGTGTAGACGTTGGTGCGCAGCGAGTCGAACAGCTTGTCGTGGACGTCGGAGAGCTGCGCGAGCTCGACGCAGACCGCCGCCTGCAGCGCGTTGAGCTGAGCTTGGCTGAACGTCGCGCCGCTGCCGCGGGAGAGGGTGCCGTCGGTCGTCCCGTCGGCCTTGCAGTCCAACTCGGACTGCGCGGTGCTCAGGTCGTCGAGCAGCTCCTGGTTGGCGTAGTTGATGCGCACGCCGGACGGGACGCCGCAGTCGGGGCCTGGCGTGCAGACGACGCCTGCCGCGACGAGCAGGTCGAACAGCCGGCCCTCGGCGGCGACGTACTCGGCCCGGCTGCCGGCCGCGACATCGGTCGGGTAGCCGAAGGCCACCGGGGCACGCGTCGCCAGCGCCCGCATGGCGCCGGTCAACTGGTCGCTGGTGTGCGAGGCGACCGGGACCCACTGGCCCCGGTTGCTCTTGCTCAGGGTGCCGGCCACCGTCGGCGAGCTGACCGCCACCTGGCCGCCGCTCGGGGTGCTCGCGGTGATCAGCGAGCTGCCCTCGACGGGGCTGACGCCGGCCCCGCCGAAGAAGACGTACTCCGCGCCCGGATACTGGCTCGGCGGGAACTCGGTGGCTCCGGGGTACTGGAGGCTGCGCAGGAAGAGGTCACGGTTGCTGCCGAGCGCGGCGAGCTGCTTGGAGAACGTCGCCAGGTCGTAGCGCTGTTGGCCGGGGCAGGCGGGCGGCGCCGCCATCTTGAAGAGGACGAGCTGCGTCGCGTCGTCGGCGTAATCGCCGAGCAGATTCGCGATCTCGCTGAGCGCGCCGTCGTCGCAGGTGTCGACGACGGCGGCACTCGCGGTGGTCGCCAGCGTGACGGCGTTGACGATCGTCAGCTGCATCGACGTCGACGCGCCCGTCGGAGCGTCGATCCAGTTGGTCGGCTGCGCGCCCGCGGGCGGGTTGATCTGGCTGACGACGGTCGGCTCGTGGCCGCCGCCGAGCTTGAAGGTGCGGTAGTCGGGCTGCTCGAAGACGAGCACGCCGGTCAGCGACGTGGAGAGCCCGGTCAGGCGCAGCCGGCCCTGGAGGACGCCGGCGCCGCCGGCGCCGCCCCAGCCGTTGACGACGGCCGCGCCGGGCACCGACCCGGGCGAGCCGACGAGCGCGAAGGCCGAGCCGTCGACGATCGCGGACGCCAGGTCGTAGGCGTCGTCGTTGTCGACGCCGAAGGTCAACAGGCTCAACGCGAGCGTCGTGATGCCCTCGCCGGTCCACTCGGCGTTGCCGCCGCCCCGCGAGACCATTGCGACGATCTGTGTCGGATCGTCGAGTGCGTCGAGGTAGTCGACGAGGCTGTTCACGTCGGTGACGATCCCGCCGGAGAGTCCGGGGATCTGGATGGTCCGGGTGATCGCTCCGGTGAGCGAATCGATCGCCACGAGGGAGATGCCGGCCTGGCTGGCGGGCAACGGAGTGGTGTTGCCCGCGAGCGTGATGCCCTTGGACGGGTCGGTGCTCAGCGCGAGCCCGTAGGGCGGGATCGGCGCCTGGACGTCGAGGGTCTTGACGAGCCCGCCGGCGGCCTGTGCCGCCGCGGCACGGCCCTTGCGGCCCTTGCCCGGCCGCGGACGCGCGATCAGCCGCACCGAGTAGCGCCCGGGGACGTCGGGACGGAACCGTGCGACCCGATGGGCGGCGCCGCGCAGCCGGGTCCGCGACCCGCGCGGACGCGCGACCAGCCGCCAGCGGTAGCGCATGCCACCGCGCCGCGCCTTGCGCGGCACATGGGTCGGGCCGGCGTCGAGACGCGCGACCCGGCGCACGCGCAGGTGGTCGACCACCTGCACGCCGGGGATCACCGCGGCGCGCGGCAGGCGGAAGACCCGCCGCTCGACGTCGCCGCGGCCGCCGGCGCTGTTGGTGGCGACCTCGAGCACGTTGCGCCCCGGCCGCAGTCCCTCGGTGCGCGTGAGCAGCAGCCGGCGCTCGCCGAGCCGGCGCGACTTGGCGACCCGCTCGACAGGCCGCCCGTTCAGGCGGGCGCGCAGCCAGATCCGGTGCGTTCGCGTGCGCACGGTCGCCTCCACCGGCGCGCGACCACCGTTGCTGCGCCGGAGCCTCAGGGACATGAAGCTCGGCTGGCGCGTGACCGGCTGGACGAGCACGTCGTCGGCGTCATGGCGGCCCCCGGCGCGCGCCCGGACCTTGAACGTCACGGCCTTCGGCCCACCCCGCAGCAGCCGCTGTGGAAGTCGCCCGCGCAGGATCCGCACAGCGCCGGAGCGGCGGACCTGACGCAGGCGGGTAGCGCTCGTGACGTCCTGGCGGTCGACGTGCACGGTCAGCCGCGCGTTGCCGCGGACGGCGACCTTGACCGCCTGCCCTGATGGGAACACGCCCTGGCCCTGCGTCGGGCTGATCACCCGGACGAGCTGCTCGGTGTCGGAGCGCGCCTGTGCCGTCGCCGGAAGCGCGACAGCCAGTGTGAGCAGGATCGCGATTCCGACCAGCCGAGTCTCGAGCACGCCGGAACCCTAGACGGGAGCCCTGCGAGTCGCAACCAGCATGCGGGCGCGGTGGGCGATCGCGCTGGCGGGCAAGCCGGGCGTCAGGCGCCGGCGAAGCTGCCCCAGGGGGCGCCGCCGGCGGGCTCGCGGCCGGTGCCCTCGAGCAGGGCGGCCTCGAGCCAGGGGCTCTTCGCGGGTGCCGCGGCGACGGGCGCCGGGGCCGTCTCGCGCAGGAACTGCTCGATCGCGGCCGCGATCGCCGCAGCCTCCTCGGGCGAGGCGGCCGACTGGGCGATCTCGATCCGCGGTCGCGGCGGGTGGCGGTGGCCGTTCGCGTTCATGCGGGCCGGGAGGCTAGATGATCGGTCGGTGTGACGCGCGCGAAGGATCGTTGGGGGTCTACCCCCAACGATCTTTCGCGCGGCTTGCGCGGGCGGGTGGCGGCGGGGCGGAGCCGCTAGAGCGGGATGTTGCCGTGCTTGCGTTTGGGGCCCTCGACGCGCTTGGTCTCGAGCATTTGCAGCGCTTGGATGAGCTTGGGGCGTGTTTCGTGGGGGACGATGACGTCGTCGATGTAGCCGCGCTCGGCCGCCGCGTAGGGGTTGGCGAAGCGGGCCTTGTAGTCGTCCATCAGCTTCTGGCGGCGCTCGTCGGGCGTCGGGGAGGAGGCGATGTCGCGGCGGTAGATGATGTTGACCGCGCCCTCTGGGCCCATCACCGCGATCTCGGCCTGTGGCCAGGCGAAGTTGAAGTCGGCGAGCATGTGCTTGGAGGCCATGACGTCGTAGGCGCCGCCGTAGGCCTTGCGCGTGACGACGGTGAGCTTGGGGACGGTCGCCTCGGTGTAGGCGTAGAGGAGCTTGGCGCCGTGGCGGATGATGCCGTTCCACTCTTGGCTGGTGCCGGGGAGGAAGCCGGGGACGTCGGTGAAGGTGATCAGCGGGATGTTGAACGCGTCGCAGAAGCGGATGAACCGGGCGGCCTTCTCGGAGGCGTTGATGTCGAGCACGCCGGCCATCTGGGAGGGCTGGTTGCCGACGATCCCGACCGGCCGGCCGCCGAGGCGGGAGAAGCCGATCACGATGTTGCGTGCGAAGTGCTCCTGGATCTCGAAGAACTCGCCGTCGTCGACGACGCGGTTGACGACTTCGCGCATGTCGTAGGGCTTGTTCGGGCTGTCGGGCACGATCGTGTCGAGATCGAGATCCATCCGGTCGTGCGGGTCGCCGGTGTCGAGCTTGGGCGGCTGCTCGAGGTTGTTCTGAGGCAGAAACGACATGAAGAACCGCACATCGGCCAGGCAGCTGTCCTCGTCCTCGGCCGCGTAGTGGGCAACCCCCGACTTCGTCGAGTGGGTCATCGCGCCGCCGAGCTCCTCGAAGCCGACCTCCTCGCCGGTGACCGTCTTGATCACATCAGGACCGGTGATGAACATGTGCGAGGTCTCCTTCACCATGAAGATGAAGTCGGTCATCGCCGGCGAGTACACCGCCCCACCCGCACACGGCCCCATGATCAACGAGATCTGCGGAATCACCCCAGAACACTTCACATTCCGCACGAAGACATCGCCGTAGCCGCCGAGCGAGACGACGCCCTCCTGGATCCGCGCGCCGCCGGAGTCGTTGATGCCGATCACCGGGCAGCCGATCTTGGCGGCCAGGTCCATGATCTTGCACATCTTCTCGGCCATCACCTCGCCGAGCGAGCCGCCGAAGACGGTGAAGTCCTGCGAGAACACGCAGACCGGGCGGCCCTCGATCGTGCCGTGGCCGGTCACCACCGCATCACCCCACGGCCGATTGCTCTGCATGTCGAAATCCGACGTGCGATGCCGCACGAAGGTGTCCAACTCCTGGAAGGACCCCGGATCGAGCAGCTTCTCGACCCGCTCGCGCGCGGTCAACTTCCCGCGCGCATGCTGCTTGGCCTCAGCCTCCGGATTGGTGTGGGCCGCTTGGTCGCGCAGCTCCTGGAGCTGGGCGAGCTTCTCCTCGTAGGTCTCGGGCGACGTCTGGCGCATAGGGGCGCGCATGGTATGGCATCGCCCGCTCGCGCAGCGGCCGCGGGGGGCCCCGACGCGGTCGGCCGTCAGCCGCGCGAGAAGGGGCGGTGGTGCGCCTGGCCGAGCGCGTCGAGGGTGTCGTGCAGCACACGCAGCACGACCTCCGCGTCGGGCGTGGCCGGCCGTGCGGGAGCGGTCGCGGCCGTCGCGGCCGGTGGCGCGGCGGCGACCGCCGAGTCGGGCTCGGACGCCGGGGATGGCGCGGCGGCGACCGCCGAGCCTGGCTCGGATGCCGGATCCGCGGCCACCGGCTCGCTCCCGCGGCCGAACAGCCGCGCGAAGAGGCCGCGGCGGGGCGGCTCGGCCGGCTGCTCGGCTTGGGCCGCGGGCTCCGCCTCGACGGCCGGCTCCGCCTCGACGGCCGGCTCCGCCTGAACCGCCGGTGACGCTGTCGGCGCGACCGGCGGCTCGGCCGCTTCGACCGCGGGCGAGTCCGGCTCGGGGACGGCCGCCGTGAAGGTGACCTTCGTCCCCCAGCCGGACTGCTCGAGGGCCACGGTACCGCTGATCTGCTCGCCCTCCCAGGCGACCGTGGTCTCGGGCTCGACCTTGGTGATGCGGATCTCGCCCAGCTCGCCGAGGTGGCGGGCGAGGCTCTCGACCTCGCTCAGCTCCGTCCACAGCTCCGGGGGCGACTTCACCAGCGTCCTATGTGCGCTCAGATCGGCCATCGAGGGACGGTTTCTGGCGCGCGGCCGGCTCTCCTGCCCCCTGAAACGCGTCGCCCAGCGGTCGCGAGACGGGGCGGTCGCGGGGTCAGCGCGCGGCGAGACCGACGCGCAGCGCCCCGGCCGCCGCGGCCATCGCGTCGCGGGCGCCGCGGTGCAGCGCGGTCTGGTTGGCGAAGCTGTGCAGCAGTCCGTCGTGGCGGCGCAGGGCGGTCGGCACGCCGGCGGCGGCCAGCGCGTGGGCGTAGGCCTCGCCCTCGTCGCGCAGCGGGTCGAAGCCGGCGGTGAGCACGTAGGCCGGCGGCAGGCCCGAGAGATCGGGCGCGCGCAGCGGCGAGGCGCGCCACTCGTGGGCCGCGTCGGCGTCGGGGAGGTAGTGGCCGCGGAACCAGTCCATCTCGGCCTCGGTGAGCAGGTAGCCGGTCGAGAAGGTGGTGTAGGACGGTCGCTTCTCGGCGAGGTCGCAGACCGGGTAGATCAGCAGCTGGAACGCCGGCGCGGGCGCCTCGCCGGCCTGCGCCGCGAGTGCCGCGACGGCGGCCAGGTTGCCGCCCGCGCTGTCGCCGCCGACGGCGATCCGCGCCGCGTCGAAGCCGAGCCGCTCGGCGTTCTCGGCCGCCCAGGCAAGCGCCGCGACCGCGTCGTCGGCGGCCGCCGGGTAGGGGTGCTCGGGCGCGAGCCGGTAGTCGACCGACAGCACCCCGACGCCGGCCTGGTGCGCGAGGAAGCGGCAGGCGCTGTCGTGGGTCTCGAGATCGCCGATCACATGGCCGCCGCCGTGGAAGTAGACGAGCAGCCCGCCGCCGGCCGGATCGTCCGCCGGGTCGGGCGCGCCGGCCGCGCGGGCGGCGTAGAGGCGCGCCGCGACCGCGCCGGCGGGGCCGGGGATCGAGTGGTCCTCGACGCGCGCCAGCGCCAGCCGCGGGCCGGTCAGCAGCGCCGCCCGCACACGCGTCTGGCGGCGCGCCTGGTCGGGGCTCAGGGCGTCGTAGCCCGCCGCCTCCGAGAGCCCGTCGAGCTTGACCAGCAGCTGCGAGGTCGGGTGCAGGCGCATTCCCTCGACCTCGATCGGCCGCCCGCCGAGCGCCCGCTGCGCCGCCAGCGGCAGCCGCGCCAGCCCGACCGCGATCCCCGCCTCGAGGCGTTCCCGCGCGGTTACTGAGACGTCAGCCACGCTCTGAGCGCTGCGTAGGCCGAGCTATCCAAGGACGCAGGCCGCCGTGGCGGGCTCTGCCCGCGAGGGGGCCGAGGACGCCGGAGAGCGACGGCATACGCATCGCTCAGGCCTCGGAGTACTCGCCGAACTCGTCGCGCATCACGCCGCAGACCTCGCCGATCGACGCGCGCGCCTTCAGCGCGGCGCGGATCGGGTGGAGCAGGTTGCCGTCGCCCTGGGCGGTCGCGCGGACCTCGGCGAGCGTCGCGTCGACGGCGGCCTGGTCGCGGTCGGCCTTGAACCGCGTCAGCCGGGCGACCTGCTCGTCCTCGGACTTCGGGTCGACGCGCAGTATCTCGACCTCGTCGACATCGTCGGTGACGTACTCGTTGACGCCCACGACGAGGTCCTGCTTGATTCGGTAGCGCTCCTCATAGCCCCAGGCCGACTCCTCGACCTCGGCGCGGATGAACGGGATGCACTGGACCGAGCCGCCGAGCGCGTCGACGCGGTCGATCAGGCTCTGGGCAGCCGCCTCGATCTCGTCGGTCAGCGCCTCGACGAAGTAGGAGCCGGCGAACGGGTCGACGGTGTCGGTGGCGCCGGACTCCGCGGCGAGGATCTGCTGGGTGCGCAGCGCGATCCGGGCGGCCTTCTCGGTCGGCAGGGCGAGCGCCTCGTCGAAGCCGTTGGTGTGCAGCGACTGGGTGCCGCCGCAGACCGCGGCGAAGCCCTGCAGCGCGACGCGGACGATGTTGTTCTCGGGCTGCTGGGCGGCGAGCGTGACGCCGCCGGTCTGGGTGTGGAAGCGGATCGTCTGGGACTTCGGGCTCTCGGCCCCGAACCGCTCCTTCATGATCCGCGCCCACATCCGCCGGGCGGCGCGGAACTTCGCCACCTCCTGGAAGACGTTGTTGTGGCCGTTGAAGAAGAACGCCAGCCGCGGACCGAACTCGTCGACGTCGAGCCCGGCGTCGATCGCCGCCTGGACGTAGGCGATCGCGTTGGCGAGCGTGAAGCCGACCTCCTGGACGGCCGAGCAGCCCTTCTCGCGCATGTGGTAGCCCGAGATCGAGATCGTGTTCCACTTCGGCACCCGCTCGCGGCAGTAGGCGAACAGGTCGGTGGTCAGGCGCATCGCCGGCTCGGGCGGGTAGATGAAGTTCCCGCGCGCGATGTACTCCTTGAGGATGTCGTTCTGGGTGGTGCCGCGCAGGACGTGGGACTCGACGCCCTGCTCCTCGCCGACCAGCTCGTAGAGCAGCAGCAGGCAGGCGGCCGGCGCGTTGATCGTCATCGACGTCGACACCTTGTCGAGCGGGATGCCGTCGAAGACGCGGCGCATGTCGTCGATCGTGTCGATCGCGACCCCGGTGCGGCCGACCTCGCCGAGGCAGAGCGGGTCGTCGGAGTCGCGGCCGAGCTGGGTCGGCAGGTCGAAGGCCATCGACAGGCCGGTCGAGCCGTGGTCGATCAGGTAGTGGAAGCGCTCGTTGGTCTCCTTGGCGCTCGCATAGCCCGCGTACTGGCGCATCGTCCACTGGCGGTCGCGATACATCCGCTCGTGCACGCCGCGGGTGAACGGGTACTGGCCCGGGCGGCCGAGCTGCTCGGGGAGCGCGGCGGGGAGGTCGTCCTCGGTGTAGAGGGGCTTGATCTCGATGCCGGAGTCGGTGAACCGGCGGGGATCGTCCGGACCGACGATGGGGGCGATCGACGGCCGCTGCTCGGGGGTTGTGGCCATGGGCCGAACAATACGCTCGTCGGGCTGGCGCGCGGTCCGGAGCGTGCCCCGAGCCGCGCTCGCGGCGGGCGGCGCGGCCCGGAGCATGTGGTGGCGTCCGTGGGAGCGCTACATTTCGCAGGTTGATCTGTTTGCTCTCATGTGCGCCGCGCGCGACTGAGAGCTATCGGAGGCGAGCTGCAGCTGATGGGCGAGGGCTTGGCCAGAGAGCTTCGGGAGGTTGAGCCGGCGGCGCCGGCCCAGTTGCCCGAGCGCGACGTCCGCGCCGGCACCGTCCCGCTGCTGAAGAGCCTGCTGCGCTTCGAAGCGCTCCGCCGGGGTGGCCGCGTGCTCACGCTCGCCGGCCTCGACGTCGCCGGCATGGTGCTGGCGATCTGGACCGCGCTGGCGATCAAGGCGGCGATCCGGGCCCCGGGTGCGCTCGGATCCACCTTCGGCGCCGCCGTCGACTACGCCCCGCTCGCCTGCCTGGTGATGCTGCTGCTGTTCGCCCGCTCGGGCCTCTACCGCGATCGCGGCCTGCGGCCCGGCTTCGCGACGGTCATCTCCGGCCTCTTCCAGGTGACGCTGATCGTGCTCGCCTTCGCGGTGATCGAGGGCCACGACTTCACCTCGTACTACATCTTCTACGGCTCGCTGTTCTTCGCGCTCGTCTACGTGTCGGCGTTCCGCTGGGGTTTCGAGCGGGCCAGCGGGGCGCTGCTGCGTGCCGCCGGCTACCGTCGGCGGGCCGTGCTCGTCGGCTCCGGGAGCCACATCGACGCGGTCGCCCACGCGCTGCGCGACAGCGCCGAGGTCGAGCCGTTCGGCTTCGTCTCGCTGTCGCCCCACCACTCCGCGGCGAAGCTGCGCGACTTCGGCACGCTCGACGGCCTGGAGCGCAACCTCGACGCCGTCGACGAGGTCCTGATCGCCGACCCGGCGTTCCCTCAAGACCAGGCGGTCGAGCTGGTCGACCGCTGCCACGAGCACGGCAAGCGGGTCCGCGTCGCCCCGTCGACGATGGAGATCCTGATGGACCGGGTCGAGTTCGTCCCCGGCCAGACGCTGCCGCTGTTCGAGCTCAAGCCGCCCGTCTTCGACGGACTCGACTTCGCGCTCAAGCGGACCTTCGACCTCGTCGTCGCCGCGCTCGCGCTGGCGCTGCTCTCGCCGCTGCTGCTGGTCGCCGCGCTGGCGATCAAGCTCGGCTCGCGCGGGCCGGTGCTCTACCGCTCGCGCCGGCCGGGAATCGGCGGGCGGCCGTTTGAATGCCTGAAGTTCCGCACGATGGAGGACGGCGCCGACAGCCGTCAGGTCGATCTCGAGCACCGCAACGAGGCGGGCGGGGCGATCTTCAAGATCCGCGACGATCCGCGCGTGACGCGAGTCGGCGGCTTCCTGCGCCGCTGGTCGCTGGACGAGCTGCCGCAGCTGCTCAACGTGCTGCGCGGCGAGATGTCGCTCGTCGGTCCCCGGCCGCTGCCCCAGCGCGACTACGACCTGCTCGCCGACTGGCATCGTAAGCGCTATCTGGTGTTGCCCGGGATGACCGGCCTGTGGCAGGTCTCCGGCCGCTCGGAGCTCGACTTCGACGAGCTGGTGCGGCTCGACTTCCTCTACCTGGAGCGGTGGTCGGTCTTCCTCGACCTGACGATCCTGCTCAAGACGATCCCCGCGGTCGTGCGCTCGCGCGGCGCCTGGTAGCGCCAGGTGAGCGAGGCCTACGACCGTTCGAACCTGCTCGACCGGATCTCCAGCCAGCCGACCCTCGACGTCCACTACGACCGGCTGCGCGAGCGTGAGCGCGACCTGCTCGGGCGCCGGCTCGACCTCGCCGGAGGCGGCGACGCGCTGGCGGTCGGCTGCGGGAGCGACCCCGGTCGCCACCTCTTCCCGGCGCCGGCGTGGCGGCTTACCGGCGTCGACCTCGACGCCGCCGGACCGGCGGCGCTGGTCGCCGCGGGCGAGCTGGACGCCGGGCTCGCCGGGCGGGCGGGCGAGCTCGACGACTTGGCCGACGGGAGCTTCGACGTCGTCCTGTACCGCTACGTGCTCCACCACGTCGTCTACCAGGGGCCGCTCGGCCCCGCGTTCGCCGAGGCGGCGCGGCTGCTGCGTCCTGGCGGCGCGCTGGTGGCGATGGAGCCGGGTGCGCTGCACCCGGTCGGAGCGGCGCTGACGGTCGCCAACCGGATCGGCCTGGGGACCGCCGTCCACGGCACCCCCGACGACGTCCCGCTGACCGCCGGCCGGCTCGAGCGCGAGGCGCGCGCCGCGGGCCTGGAGCCGCGGGTCGTGGCGGTCACCTACGGCTGGCGGCGGCTGGCGCCCGCCGCCCAGCGCGCCCTGCAGCGGCTCGACGGCCCCCTCGGCGAGCGGCCGCGCGCGGCGCGGCTCGGCCACACCCTGATGCTGGTGGCGCGGCGGTAGCGGGCGCCCCGGGATGCCGAGCGCCTACGACGACGAGCTGTGGGAGCTTGCGGGTGAGGAGCTCGGCCCGCCGCCGGCCCACCTGGTCGCCTTCGTCCGCTCGCTCGGACACGCCGGCGACGCGCTCGACGTCGGCTGCGGCGACGGACGCCTGGCCGCCGAGCTCGACTGCGACCGGCTGACCCTGGCCGACGTCTCCGACGTGGCGCTGGCGCGCGCCGCGCGGCGGCACGGACCCGCGGCGACGGCCGTCGCCCTGACGCCCGACGCACCCCTGCCGCTGCCCGACAACGCCTTCGACCTGGTGCTCTGCGCCGATACGGTCGAGCACGTCCGCGACCTGCAGCTGCTGCTCTCGGAGTGTCGGCGGGTGCTGCGCCCCGGTGGCCGGCTTGCGGTCACCACGCCCGCCCACTCGCGGCTGACCGGACTCGCGGTCCTCGCGGGCGGCTTCGAGCGCCGGTTCCCGCCGCTCTCGCCCCACCTGCGCTTCCTCACCCGCCGCTCGCTCGCCCGGCTGGTCGACGACCACGGCTTCGACGTCGAGCGGCTGGAGCGCCGCCGCGGGACGCTGCTGGCGGTCGGGCGACGCTAGCGGCGCGCCGCCGTGGCCGCCGGCGATCCGGCGCCCGTCGGAGCCTCGATCAGGCGGCGACCGTCGGCGCGAGCGGCACGTGGTCCTCGACGGTCGTCTGCCAGAGCAGGCGCAGGTCCCCCAGCAGGTCGGGGAGCCCGTCGGTCTCGCCACGGGCGACGCGGTTGCGGATCAGCTCCGCGGTGCCCAGCGCGATCATCTCGGCGGCCAGCGGCGGCAGCGGCTCGCCGTGGGTCAGGTGCAGCCCCTCGAGGTAGCTGGCGAAGCTGCCCAGCGCGGCGTCGCGGCGGCCGCGGCCGACCGGGCCGACGGCGTGGACCTCGACCAGGCAGGCGCGCGCCAGCGCCGGCTCGAGCGCGAAGAAGGCGAGCACGGCGCCGAGGATCGCGTCGAGCTGGCGCTCCCACGCATCCTGGCCGAGCGCCAGGTCGCGGCTGGCGACGGCCCGCTTGGCGGTGCGCACCACCCGCGACATCATCCGGTCGTAGGCGGCGCCGTAGCACTCCTCGAGGCTGCGGTAGCTGTCGTAGAAGCGCGCCGGTGGGATGCCCGCCACACGCGCCACCCGTGCGACGGTGGTCCCGGCCCAGCCGTGCTCGGCGACGACGCACACCAGCGCCTCGCGCAGCGCCTCTCGATCTCGTCCGACAGTCCCGCTCTGCATCCCGCGACGCTCCGCTCGTCGACGGCTCACCCGTGCCGTGCCGGCGCGAGCATAACCGCGCGTTGGGCCGGTCGCTACCCGGAGCCGGGCGACGCCGTGAGCGCCTGGGTCGCGCGGTCGTAGAGCTCGCGCGCCGCGCGCGAATACGGGTCGCGCGCGAGCGCCTCCTGGGCGGCGGCCTGGGCGGCGGCGGGACGGCCGCGGACGTCGAGCTCGAGCCCGGCGATCTGCCGCCAGGGCTGGGGGTCGCGCGGGCGCTCGGCGGCGGCGATCCGCAGTGTCGCGAGCGCCGAGCGGTCGCGGCCGACGTCCCGGTAGGCGGCGGCGATCGCGTAGAGCGCCGCGGGGAGGTCGGGGTCGTCGCGGCGGGCCTCGGCGGCGAGCGCGAGCGCCCCGGCGGGGTCGCCGTCGGCCAGGCGGGCGAACGCCGCGTCGGCGTCGTCGGCGGGGCCGACCGGCTGCCAGGCGATCCACGCGAACAGCGCGGCGGCGGCCACCGTCGCCACGCAGATGGCGATCCGCGGCCCGGTCCCTTCGCCCGCGGGCGGGTGAGAGGGACTTTGCCGACGTATGTCGTCGGGTATGTCCTCTTCGCCGGAGGTGGGGAGCGAGGCGGGGACGGGGGCGTTCGGGAGCGGGCCGTGTCCGGCGACGAAGCCGGCGGCGACCAGCGCGGTGGCCGTCAGGCCGGGGACGAACCATGTCCAGTCGGTCGCGCCCTGCGTGCCGTAGGCGACGGCGGCGAGCGCGAGCGCCGCGAGCGCGGTCCGCTCGTCCGACCACTGCGGTCGCGGGCCGGCGGGCGCCCGCCACCAGCGACGCGGTTGGAGGGCGGTCGCGCGGAGCGCCGCGACCAGCCAGGCCGCCAGCAGCGCGAGCGCCGCGGCAGCGCCGAGCAGGCCGAGGTCGGCGAGCGTCTGCGGCGCGAAGCCGTGCGCGCGGGCCGCGACGCCGCCGTCGGTGCGGTGGGCGAGCCGCGCCAGCTCGAACGAGCCGGCGCCGTGGCCGGTCAGCCGGTCCTCGGCGAAGACGTCGAAGGCCTCGCGCCAGTAGGAGGCCCGCTCGGAGGCGACCGATCCGAGTCGCTCGCCGCCCGCCGGCGGGGCGGCCGACTCGCTGGTCAGCTCCGCCCAGCGGTCCGACAGCGTGCCCGTCAGGCCGCGGTCGCTGGCCGCGACGGCGCCGAGCCCGATCAGCGGGATCGCGACGGCGACGGCGACGGCCGTCGCTCCGACGCGGCGGCGCAGGCCCTCCGGCGGCTGCCAGCGCGCCCCGACCGCGACGTAGACGGCGCCGGCGGCGGTCAGGCCGGCGATCATCGCCGCCAGCAGCAGGCCGAACTCGCCGGCGACGGCCTCGCGTGCCTCCAGGGGCTGGAGGCCGAGCTTGAACGGATCCTGGCCGACCGCCCAGGCGGCGACCGGCGCCGCGCCCACGGCCGCGACGGCGAGCACGACGAGGCTGCGCAGCCGCAGCGGGACGAACACCAGCCAGAGCGCGACCGCGACCGCCGCGCCGAGCAGGGCGCCGCGGGACTGGGCAAGCAGGACGGTCGTCAGCAGTAGGCCGGCGGCGGGAAAGGCGAGCGCCGTCGCGGCCGCCGCGCCGGCTCGCCGCGCGCCGAGCCAGAGCGCCGGGACGAGGCCAAGCGCGCCCATGCCCGCCAGCGCGTTCCAGTAGTCGAACGGCTGGCCGATCCGGCCGGTGAATGCCAGCTCGTCGAACGACGCCGGCCAGACGCGGGCGGCGAGGCCGTAGGCGCAGATCGCGACCGCGGCGATCAGCACCCCGCGCGCCGCCGCGGCCGCCTCACCGCGCAGCAGCCGGCCGAGGGCGACGGCGCCGCCGAAGGTCGCCAGGTAGGCGAGCGTGCGGCCGGCCTCGACCTGGGAGAGGTCGGGCGCGATCGACCACCGCTCCGAGAGCAGCGTCAGCGCCGCCAGCGCCGCGAAGGCCGCGACCGCCGGGCCGCCGCGCACCGCTCCGCGCGGTCCGACCGTCACCGCCGCGCAGACCAGAGCGGCGCCGGCGGCGATCAGCAGGATCTCGGCGAGCGCGGTGCGGTGCAGCACGCTGCCGCCGCGTGCGATGAGAGCGACGCCGACCAGCGCCGCGGCGACGGCGAGGCTAGCTGTTGCGGAACGGGACCGGGACACGGCGCAGCGCGTTGCCGATCGCCGGGTTGTGCTTGCCGGCGTACCAGAGCCCGCCGCCGATCGCGGCGCAGGCGAGTGCGACGATCGCCAGGATCAGTCCCAGCGAGCTGCTGCCGCCGCCTCCACCACCGGCGGTCGCGACGGTGCCGGAGGAGTCGTCGTCGCCTTCGTCGACCTCGAAGCCCTTGGCCGCCAGGAGGTCGCGGGCCTTCTCGGCCTGCTTCTTGGCCCTCTCCTTGCGCTTCTCGGCCTTCTCTTCGGCGATCTGCTCCTCCTCGGGGGAGATCACGCCGTCGCCGTCGAGGTCGTTGCTGGCGATGCTCGCGCCCCCGCCCCCGCCGCCGCCCTTCATCGCGGCGAGCGCGTCGCGGATCATCTGGCCGCAGTCGGTGTACTCCTCGGCGTCGGCCTGCAGCTCGCGCAGCGCCGCCTTCAGCGACGCCTTCGAATGCTCGCGCTCGAAGACATCGCTGTCGGCGCAGTCGCGCTGGACGTCGAGCGCGTTGGCCGAGGCCTGCGCGGGCGCGATCACCGCGAGCGCGACGAGAATTGCTGGCAGCAGCAGCTGTCGGATCGTCTTGGTCATTGAAGAACTTGGGTTCGACGCAAGGGCCCGCCCGGACCCGAGTCCCTGCCCGCCGAAGCGTCGCAGGCTATCAACGCGGCCGGTCGCGCTCGGTCACGCCGGCTCCCGTCCGGCGCCGGCGAGGGCGAGCGCGTCGCCCATGCCCGCGGCCCAGGCGGCCGGGGTGAAGGCGCCTGCGTCGACCCTGGCGGCGGCGCCGAGCCGGACGCGCAGATCGGCGTCGGAGGCCAGCTCGCCCAGCGCCGCGGCGAGCGCCGGCGCGTCGCCCGCGGGCACGACGCGACCGTTGCGGCCGTCGCGGACGAGGCCGCCGGCGGCCGCTCCCACGGCGTCGGAGGCCAGGACCGGGGTGCTTTGGAGCATCGCCTCATTGACCACAAGACCCCACGGCTCGAGAAAAGATGCGGTGCGCACCGACGGAAGCACCAGCAGGTCGGCCGCCGCATAGAGCGCCGGCAGCTCGTCGGCGGTGACCCGGCCGAGCAGCCGCGCGCCGGGCAGGTCGCGCTCCACCACGGCCTTCGACGGCCCGTCGCCGGCGAGTGCGAGCCTGGCGCGGGGCACCGACGCCGAGGTCTCCCGCCAGGCGGCGATCAGGGTCGCGATCCCCTTCTCGGCCACCAGGCGCCCGACGAAGAGGACCAGCGGCTCGCCGTCGGCCGCCCCGGCCCGCTCGCGCCAGGCCGTGCGCGCGGCGGCCGGGACCGGCGCGGCGAAGTGGTCGACGTCGACGGCCTGGGGGGCGACCGCGATCCCGTCGGCGCGGCCGCGCTCGCGCTCGACGTAGCGGCTGACGTGCGGGCCATAGGTGGCGACCGCGTCGGCGTGGCGGTAGATGTGGCGCGTCGGGGGGTGGGAGAGGCGGTGGACCGCGGTCGTGGGGTGTGCCCACATCGTCGCCCAGAGGACGAACGGGATCCGCCGGGCGCGGGCCGCGAGATAGGCGCCGGGCAGCGCGACGCGGCCGTCGATCCCGCAGATCACCGCCCGGTAGCGGCCCGAGCCGGCGAGCCAGACGGCGCCGGCCTGGCTGCTGCGGTGGACGGTCAGCCCTGGGACCGGCGGTCCGGCCTCGCGGTGGGCGATCACCTCGACGTTCTCCGCTTCGGCGAGCAGCCGGAACGGCTCGCGCCGGTAGGGGGAGACGATCCCGGTGACCAGGCAGGCGGGGCGGTCGTCGGCCGGCATCGGGCGCAACATAGCTCGCGCCGCGGGTGGCGCCGGCCGAGCGCCCGGATGGCGCCGCCGTCCACGACGGCGGCGCGTAATACGGTTGCGGCCCTTGGCCGGCCCGGTCGACATCGCGCTCGTCTCGCTCGGGACCACGATGGGCTGGCGCCAGGCCGACGCGTCGCTCGCCGCCCAGCTCGAGGCCGTCGGGGCCAGCTGCGCGGTGGAGACGATGCGACTCGGGGCCGCGGCACAGCTGCGCCGCTCGATGCTGCTCACCGACGTCGTCGAGGCACTCGGGGCCCGCCGGGCCGCGAGCGGGGCCGCCGCGCGCGCGACCGTCTACTGCAGCTTCACCGCCGCCCTCGCACAGCCGTCCCGCCATCCGCACGCGATCCGCTTCGACAGCATCCCGTCGCTCAACCGCCCCGGCGCGGGCGGGGCCTGGCAGCGGCGGCGCGAGGCCGCGATCCTGCGCCGCGCCGACCTGCTGCTGCCGATGAGCGAGGCCGCCTCCGCGGCAGCCGCGCGCGCGGTCGGCGGCGGCGGGCCGCGGCGTGTGGTGCTGCCGGCGTCGGTGAGCTTCGACGCCGCCCCCGCGCCCGACGCCCCCGCCTCGATCGCCTACGCCGCCAACCCGGTCAAGCGCGGTCTCGACATCCTCTGCGCCGCCTGGGCGGCGGCGCGCGCCGACTCGCGACTGGCGATCGGCGGCATCGACGAGGGCGAGGCGCGGGCGTGGCTGAGGCGCCAGGGCGTCGCGGTCCCCGCCGGGGTCGAGTTCCTCGGGCCGCTGCCGCGCGAGCGGTGGACCGCGCTGGTCGCCGGGGCGGGGGTCTACGTGAGCGCCGCCCGCTACGAGGACTGGGGCCTCGCCCAGATGGAGGCGCTCGCCGCCGGGGTGCCGCTGGTGACCGTCCCGACGGCGGGCGCGAACGTCGCGCTGCCACTCGCGCGCGAGCTTGCGCCCGCCCTGGTCGCCGCCGACGACTCGCCGGCCGCGCTCGCCGCGGCCCTGCGCGCCGGTTTGGCGCTCGACCCGGCGGCCCGCGCCGCCTACGCCGAGCGGGCCGCGGCGCTGATGGAGCCCTACTCCGACGCCGCCCAGCGCCGCCTGGTCGCCGAGGAGATCCTGCCGGCGCTGCTCGGAGAGCGGCCGTGAGGCCGGGCCCGGGCGGGCCGCCGGCCGAGGGGGACTTCCCCGACGAATTTCGTCGGGGAAGTCCCCCTCGCGTCTCGCGCGCGTTCGACCCGACCGACCCCGCCAACGCCGGCCGCGAGCGCGCGCCCGAGCCGCGCCGCTTCGGACTGGGCCGCGTCTGGTGGGAGGCGATGGCGCTCGCCGCCGCCGCCCTGCCGGTTCTCCTGCTGATGGACGCCTACGTCCGCGACTCGCCGGAGCCCAAGAACGACGAGCTGATCTACGAGCTGATGGCCCAGGCGCCGTTCGAACCGCACACCTTCCCGTTCGCGCACCGGATCGCCGTCCCGACGCTCGTCCACGTGCTGCCGTTCAGCCACGACTTCTCGTTCGCCTGGCTGGCCTGGCTGTCGACGGTCGGCTGCGGCGCGCTCGTCTACGTGCTGCTGCGCCGCTTCGCGATCGGCAGGCGGCTCGCCTTCGCGCTCGGCCTCTGCATCGCATGGTGCCCGACGCTGTTCGTCGTCTCGCTCCGCGAGGGCCGCAACGTCGACCCCGAGACCGGGCTGGTGATGCTCGCCGGGGCGATCGCGATCGTCGACCGGCGCCGGGCCGCGCTCGCGGTGATCCTCGTGGCGGGCGCGCTGGTGCGCGAGGCGGCGCTGTTCCTGGTGCCGTTCGCCTACGCGGTCTGGGCCCGCCGGCTGTGGGACCCGCGCGCGCTGCGCGACACCGCCGCGGCGGCCGCGCCGGCACTGGTCGCCTACGCGATCGTGCGGCTGACGGTGCCGTTCGTCGAGCGCGAGAACGTGCTCGGCTACCGGTCGCTGCTCGGCGGGCGGTGGGAGGTGCTGCGCGAGGCGTGGGAGACCAAGACGACCGTCGTGAGGCGCGTGGTGCTCGCGTTCGGCCCGCTGTGGGCGGTCGCGCCGTTCGCGCTGGCCGACCTGCGCTGGGCGCGGCGCGGGCTGGTGTTGTTGGCGATGTGCGGCGTGGGGATGCTGTTCGCGCTCGACTGGGGCCGGATCGTCTTCTACGCGCTGCCGGTCGTGATCGTCGCCGCCGCCTGGGTGCTCGACCGCCGGCCGCGGCTCGCGATCGCCACGGTCGCGCTGTTCCTGGCGCTGAACTTCGTCTACGTGATCTACATGGAGGACTTCGGCGGCGCCCAGGACGGGATCATCGACGCCGGCCCTGCGCGTTACGAAGTGCGGTAGGCGACCGCGGCGAGCTGGCGACGGCGGCGGACGACCGCCCACACGCGGCCGAGCGCGTCGAAGACCGGCCGCGGCAGGCGGACCAGCAGGTGGGCGCGCGGCGGCCAGGCGCGGGTGACGACCTCGCACTCGACCCGCTCGAAGCCGGCCTCGGCGAGCAGGTTGGCCAGGAGCCGCGGCGTCCAGGTGTAGAGGTGGTGGTCGGGGTCGGCGCCGTCGAGGCGGCGCTGGACGCGCCAGTCGTCCAGCGGCAGCCAGAGCACCAGCCTGCCGCCGGGGCGCAGCGCGCGGCGCAGCTGGCGCAGCTCCTCGAGCGGCGCGGTCGCGTGCTCGAGCGCATGGTTGGAGATGACGACGTCGGCGCTCGCGTCGGCCAGCTCGGCGGCGGTCGCGAGCACGGTGAGTCCGCGCGCGGCGGCCGCCGCGCGCGCCGGCGCGCTGACCTCGACGCCGATCCGCTCGGCCGCCGCCAGACCGGCGAGCAGCCCGCCGGTTCCGCAGCCGAAGTCCACGACGCGGTCGCCCGGCCCGACGTGGGACTCGAACTTCCAGCGGTTGAGCGTCGCCCCGAGCTCGCCGATCGAGCGCTGGTAGGCGAGGTACTCGTCGGCCGCCGCGCCGCGGTAGTGGCTGGCGACGGTGGGATCGCGGTCGGTCATCGCGGCCCCTCAGCGCCGCCGCGCTCGCCCGGCGAGCAGCTCGTCGTAGACGTCGGTCCAGGCATCGGCGAAGGGACCGTAGCCGTAGCGGTCGGCGACCGCGCGCGCGATCGCGTCGCGGCGGCCGTCGTCGGAGTCGGCGAGCGTGGCCGCGACCGCCTCGGCGAGCGCCGCCGCGTCGCCCGGCGCGACCAGCGCGCCCTCGCCGTCGCCGACGACCTCCGGCACCCCGCCCACCCGCGTGGCCACCACCGGCAGCCCGCACGCCATCGCCTCGATCAGCACGCAGCCGAAGGTCTCGTCGGTGCTCGGCAGGACGAAGACGTCGCTGGCGCGCATCGCGGCGGCGACCTCCTCCTTGGGCAGCTCGCCGCGCAGCCGGACGCGGTCGCCGAGGCCGAGCGCGCGCGCCTGCTCGGTGAGCGCGCCGTGGAGCGGTCCGCCGCCGACGATGTCGAGCGTCGCTCCCGCGAACGGCCCCGCGTCGAGCAGCGCCAGCGCCTCGACCGCGTAGCGCTGGCCCTTCTTCTCGGCGAGCGAGCCGACAGTCAGCAGGCGCGGCGGGTGGGGGCCGGCGCCCGCGCCCTCGGAGACCGTCGCCGCCGGGTGGAAGACCGCGGTGTCGACGGTGTTCGGCAGCACCCTGATCCGCGCCCGTGGGGCGACGGCGCGCAGGTGGCCGGCGAGGTCCTCGCTGACCGGCGCGACGAGGTCGGCGCGGCCGAAGGCGGTCCGCGCCAGCAGGCGCTCGTAGCCGGTGACCAGCCCGCGCTGGAAGCCGGTGTAGTGCTCGGTCACCACGACCGGCGCACGAGCGCGGCGGCCGAGCGCGAGCGCCGGCAGGCCGGCCTGGTAGACGTGGGCATGGACGATGTCGGGTACCCAGCCCTCGCGCCGCAGCCGGCGCAGCGCCGCGAGCATCCCGGCCAGCTGGAAGCCGAGCCCGGCGGGACGGGCGCGCGGGCGGCGGTAGCGGACGCGGATCGTCCGCAGGCCGTCCTCGACGCCGTCGGTGAGGTCGAAGGCGCGAAACGGCGGCGCGGGGGTGGCGAGCGTCGGCACGACGACGACGTCGTGGCGGGTCGCCAGCGCGCGGGCGTGCTCGCGGCAGAACGCGCCCAGCACCGGCTGCTCCGGCCACGGGTACCACTTCGGCGCGACGAGGATCCGCAGCCGCTCGCTCACGCCGGCGCCCGCCAGTGGGTCGCGAACGTCCGCTGGGCCTCGGCGGCGGTCAGGAACGGCCGCTCGGCCAGGAAGGCGCGCGCCTCGGCGGTCGCCGCGTCGCGCGGGTATGTGACGGCGACCTGGCGCGTGTCGTGGCGGACGGCGAGCGCGTCGAGCACGCCGAGCCGCCAGCCGCGCTCGCGGGCGAGCGCGCCCCAGTGGCTGTCGAGCCCCCAGCCGAAGCGCAGCGGTGGGAACGGCGTCAGCTCGGCGGCGGCGCGGCGGCCGATCAGCGTCACCGGCCCGATCTCGACGAACGCCGTCTCGCGCGCGAGCGCCAGCGGCCGTTGGCGGACCACGCGCCAGGCGGCGTGGCTGCGCGCCGTCTGGGCGGGCTGGGCGAGGTCGAGGCCGAGCCGCTCGCAGAGGGCGATCGCACGGTCGAGGAAGCGGGGAGGGAGGACGACGTCGTCGTCGACGATCACCGTCCAGTCGCGGTCTGTGGCGGGTGTGGCGGCGAGTAGCGCGTCGAGATTCTGGAACTTGCCGCCGTCGAGGCCGGCGAGCGCGGTCTCGGCGGCGATCGCCGGGTCGGCCGTCGCACCGGTCGCGCCGAGGGCGAAGGCGACGGTGTGGCGGGCCGAGCGCAGCTGGGCTGCGGTCGCCGGCAGCAGTGAGCCGGGACGGTAGACGCCGAGCACGAGCACGCTCCGCGGGGCCTGGGTGGCGGCGAGGCGGTCGAGCCGGGCGCCGTGGCGGGCGGCGATCGCGGCGGCGCGGCAGGCCAGGTCGAGCGCGCCGCGCCGGGCCGCCATCCGCCGGCCGCCGACGTTGCCGGCTTCGCCGGAGAGGAAGGCGGCGGGGTCGGGGCCCGGGCCGGCGGGCTCGCCGGCGATCCGCGCGCGCGGCGCGGATTCGCCGGCCGTCACCGGGCGCGCGGCGGCGTCCGGCCCGACGTCGGTGGCCGGGTTCCGGCGCGCGCCGCTGTCGTCGCCGCCGCTCACCGGCCGCCGCGCAGTGCCTCGACGAGCCGGCCGGTGGTGTGCGCGCCCATGATCAGGCCCTGCGGGCAGCGGCGGCGGGCGGTGTGCCAGCCGGCTCCGGCGAGGTTGCGCAGCTCGCGCGCCAGCGGCAGCTCGTCGCCCTTGCGGCGGTCGTCGCGGCGGGCGCCGCGGCCGCGGTGGTAGGCGGCCCGGGCGAGGTTGCGCAGCCGCGAGTCGGCTCCCATCCGGCGGTGCTCGAGCCAGGCGTCGGCGACGTAGGCGATCCGCCCGCCGGCGGCGAGCAGCCGCTCCTGCCACTGCTCCTCGTCGCCGCCGCCCCCGATCGCCTCGTCGAACTCCCCGATCTGTGCGATCGCCGTGCGGCGGACGGCGAGGTTGGCGCCCCAGATCCGCTCGGCGTCGCGGTCCTCGGGGCCGAGGTCGAGCGTTGTGATCGGTGCCGGCTCGCGGCCGCAGGAGCGCGGTGCGGGGCCGAGCAGGCGGGCGCGGATCGGGCCGCCGAGCGCGCCGGCGTCAGGGTGGCGCTCGGCGCCGGCGTGGAGGGCGGCGAGCCAGGTCGGCGGCACCCAGACGTCGTCATCGAGCAGCGCGACCAGCGAGGCGGAAGTGGCGGCGATGCCGGTGTTGCGGGCGGCGTTGAGGCCGCCGGGCGCCCGGGCCGGGACCACGCGGACGCCGTGGCGCGCGGCGACCGCGCGCGTCTCGTCGGTCGAGCCGTCGTCGACGACGAGCAGCTCGTGCGGTGGGGCGTCGATTTGCGCGCGCAGCGAGGCGAGCGCGACGTCGAGGTAGGCGGCGCGGTCGCGTGTCGGCACCACGACGGAGACGGCCGGCTCGGGCATCGCGTCGGTAGGTTAGCCGTGGTGTCCGCAGCCCCGCGCGTGCTCGTAGTGCACAACCGCTACCGCATCGAGGGCGGCGAGGAGCGATCGGTCGCCCTCCAGCTCGCCGCGCTCGACGCCGCCGGCGTCGAGCACGCGCTGTTCGAGCGCCGCTCCGCGGAGGCCGGCCCGGCCCGCGCCGCGGCCGCGATGCTGCGCGGCGGCGACGATCCCGCCGAGCTCGCCGACGCCGTCCGCCTGCTCGCCGCCGGCGCCGCCCGCACCGACCCCGCCGGCGCCCCCGCCCCCGCCGGCGCCGCCCCCCCAAACCCCGCCCCCGACCCCCCAAACCGCGCCCCCGCCGAGCGAGGTCGACATCGCCGACGCATTTCGTCGGCGATGTCCCTTTCGCCGGAGGGAGGGGAGCCGGGCCGGGTGGTCGTCCACGCCCACAACACGGTGCCGCTCGTCGGGCCGGCGGGCCTCGTGGCCGCCCGGGAGGCGGGGGCGCGGGTCGTCCTGCACCTGCACAACGTGCGGATCTTCTGTGCGACCGGCTTCGGCGAGCGTGGCGGTGCGCCGTGCCGGCTCTGCACCGGGCGCGACACCCGGCCGGGGCTGCGCCACAACTGCCGCGGCTCGCTGCCGGAGGCGGCGGTCTACGCGACGGCGCTGGCGCTCCACCAGCCGCGGCTGCTCGACGCCGTCGACCGCTTCGTCGCCCCGAGCGCCGCCGCCCGCGACGAGCTGGCCGCCCGTGGTCTCGACCCGGCGCGGGTGCAGGTGCTGCGCCACTACCTGCCGGCCGAGCTGTTCGCGCAGCGGTCGGCGGCGGGTGAGGGGCGTTACGCGCTGGTCGCCTCGCGGCTGTCGCCGGAGAAGGGGATCGACGATGCGGTGCGCGCGTGCGTCGCCGCCGGCGTGCCGCTGCGGATCGCCGGCGAGGGGCCCGAGCGCGAGCCGTTGGAGCGGCTCGCGCGGTCGCTCGGAGCGACGGGTGTGACCTTCCTCGGCCGCCTGCCCGCGGACGCGGTCGCGCGCGAGTTGGCGGGGGCAGCGATGGTGCTGATGCCGTCGCGCTACCACGAGTTCTCCCCCTATTCGGCGCTCGAGGCGATGGCCGCCGGGGTCCCGGTCGCGGCGACGGCGATGGGTGGGCTGCCGGAGCTGCTCGGCGAGGATCGCTGCGTGCCGGTCGGCGCGGTCGACGAGTTCGCCGAGCGGATCGGTGCGCTCTGGTCCGACCCGGCCGGCCGCGCCGCCGAGGGCGATGCCCTCCTCTCCCGTGCCCGTGACCGCCACTCCCGCGCCGCCTACACCGAGGCCCTCCTCGACCTCTACGGCCGGCTCGCCGGCTGACCGATCGGGGTCGGACCGACGGGGCGGGAGGCGGGTCAGGCGGAGGCCGGGAGGGGCGGCGCGGGGACGGCGAGGGTGTCGCCCAGCGCGCGGTAGGCGGCGCGGCCGGCGTCGACCTGCCGCGCGGCGGCGGCGAGCAGTCCCCGCCGCAGGTCGGGAGCGGCGGACCAGAGGCGCTCCAGCTCCGCGCGGGCGGCCGCCGCGTCTCCCGCGACGATCGCGACCCCGTCGCCGAAGAGCTCTGCCAGCCCCGCGAACTTGCCGGCGTAGTAGGGGCTGGCGGCGACCGCCACGGCCGGCACGCCCTGGGCGAGCGCGAACACAGCGGCGTGGTAGCTCCCGGTGACGAGCACTCGGCAGCGGCCGGCCGCGGCGATCGCCGGCGCCGGATCCCCTGGGACCGTCCCCCGTGCCGACGCGGCCCGCGCCGACGGCCCGGCCACCGCGGCGCCGAGCGCCACGCGGTCGTCCTCGTCCGGGTGGACCGAGATCGGCACCGCGACGGTCTCGGCGCCGAGCGCGGCGGCCGCTTCGGCGACCGCGTTCGTCAACGCCTCCGCGGCGGCCCCGTCGACGCCCGAGTAGCTGGCGACCCTGACGTTGAGCCCGACAGCGCCCCCGAGCTCGGCGGGACGCGACGCGTGCGCCGGCTCGACGGCGTCGTCGCCGGTCACGTGGATCCGGTCCGCCGGGACGCCCAGCGACGCGAGCAGCTGTGGGGCGAGTAGCCCCTCACGCACCGACGCCAGCGCGATCGAGGGCAGCACCCCCGCCGCCCGGCCCAGCAGCCGCGCATCCTCCAGCGGCCCGACCCCCTGCCCGAGCAGCACGGCCGGCGTGCCGAGGGCGCGGGCCAGCTCCAGCTCGCCGAGGGTCGCCCGCGCCTCGTCGGCGAAGGCGTCGGTGAGGCCGCCGCGACCGCCCATCGCGAACAGGTCGGCGCCCGCGAGCGTGTCGAGATAGGCGACCGCCGCCGGTCCCGCTCGCCGCGCCCGGCGGCGCCGCGCCGCGCGTCGCAGCCGCGGGTGGACCCTCCCACGACCGGGCGGGTCGAAGATCGGGCCCGACCCGTGTGGCTCGGACGCGGCATCGACGAGCGCGTACCGGCCGGTCGCGTCGACCGGCTGCACGCCAGGGCAGAGCGCCGCCAGGGCCGCCGCGTCGGTCGTCAGCACGGCGATCTCGACGCCGGGCCAGAGGTCCTGGAGTCGCCGCACGCAGACCTGCGTCATCGCGACGTCGCCGGCGTTGAGCAGGTGGTGGCTGCCGGGGTCGACGAGGATGCGCATCAGCCGCGGCCCGGACCGGATCCCGGGCGCTCGGCCGTGTACTCGCGCGCCCGCCGCCAGGCCTCCGCCTTCGGGCCGGGCACGCGCGGATGGCGGACGGCGACGTCGAGCAGGCCCAGGACTGCCCAGCGGGCCATCCGGCGGCCGTCGTAGCTCATGCCGCGCGCCGGCTCGGGCCAGCGGTAGCGGGCGAGCGGTTCGTGCAGGTAGGAGAACCGCCCGCCGGCGGCGGCGAGGCGCATGTAGAGGTTCCAGTCCTCGACGCTGCGCAGCCAGGCCGCGTAGCCGCCGATCGCCCGCGCCGCGGCGGTCCGGATCGTCGCCGTCGGGCAGGGAGCCGGATTGGCCTCGGCGAGGCGCGGGAAGGTGTCGAGCGGGTGGATCGACGGGTCGCCGATGTAGCTGGCCTGGCCCTCGGGGTGGCCGAGGATCGTCGCGTCGCAGTAGGCGAGCGCGACCGCCGGGTCGTCGAGCTGGCCGAGCATCGCCTCGAGGAACCGCGGCTCCCAGAGGTCGTCGGCGTCGAGCTGGCAGACGATCGGCGCCCGCGCCCGTTCCAGCGCCGTGTTGCGTGCGGCCGCGGTGCCGCCGTTGCGGGCGCGGCGGACGATCCGCAACCGGGGGTCGCTCAGGTCGGCGAGCGCCTCGACCACCGCCACCGGCGAGCGGTCGTCGACCACGATCAGCTCGAGGTCGCCGACCGTCTGGGCCAGCACCGACTCGACCGCTGCGCGCACGGTCGCCTCCGCCGCGTAGGCCGGCATCATCACCGTCGCGCGCGGGGCGCCGCTCACCGTGCGGGAGCCACGTCGAGCTCGGCCAGCAGGTCGGCCGCCAGTCGGCCGACGACCCGCGACGACCGGAACAGCTCCGCCTTGCGGCGGCCGAGCAGGCGGACCCGCTCGACGGCCGCCGGGCTGCGCAGCGCCTCGGCCACCAGCGACCGGACGTCGTCGAGCGCGTTGGCGACGAGGTAGTCGATCCCCGCCTCGAGACCGCGACCGGGTTCGCCGGGCTCGGTGACGACGAGCCGGCCGCGGGCGAGCGCCACGCGCAGCGCGTGGCCGCCGTCGGCGGTGTCGGCGAGCCCGACCGCGACCGTCGCATCGCTCTCGGGGCCCCCGTCGGGGGCGATCGCGACGTCGTCGCCGAAGTGGTGGTCGTAGACCTCCCGGCGTGGCGTCGGCGGGCCGAGCCACTCGGCGCGGCCGGCGTGCGCGGGGGCGGCCGCGCCGGCCGGGGCGAACCAGCGGTCGGCGACCGGCGGCGGAACGGTGCGCCACGGGTCGGGCGAGCCGGCGGTCGCGGCAGCGGTGACGGTGCGGAGGTGCTCGCCGACGACGGTCGGCGCTCCGTGAGAGAGCCAGACGATCGCTGGGACCGCCTCGGCCGCGAGCCGCTCGCGCTCCTCGGCGGACGGGTCGAACGCGACCACGACATCGGCGGCGCCCGGGCCGTCGCCGGGCGCTCGGGCGGCGACCGCGAGGTCGCCGCCGGCCGCGGGGGCGTGCGCCGCCAGCGCTGCGGCTGACCCGACGATGGCGACGCGCGGCACCGCGTAATCGTACTGCGCTGCGCGCGGCTCCCGCGAGGGTGGTCAGACCGAATCCCGATCGCGCTCGCGGCCCTTCGCCGGAGGCCACGCGCGGCCTGGCCGCGCCAACTAGCATCGCTCCGTGCGGGTCGATCGGCTTCAGGCCACCACCACGGAACGCTCGGTGCGCGTCGCCTGGGCTGGCGGCGAGCAGCGGCTGAGTGTCGGCGGCCCGCCGGAGCTGCTGCTCGAGGGTGACGATCTCAGCGCGTTCGTGCCGATCGCGCTGCTGCTGGCGATGCGCCGCCGCGAGCCGCTCGAGATCGACGGCCCGGTCTCCGAGCGGCTGCTCGCGACACTGCCCGAGACCCAGGAGATCCTCAGCGCCTGGACCCCGACGCTGCACCGCGTCCCGGTCCGGGCCCGCGCGCTCGCGCCTGCGCTGCCGCCCGCGCCGCTCCGCGCGAGCTGCTTCTCGCGCGGGGTCGACGCCACCTACAGCGCGACCCGCCCACGGCCGCCGGGCGAGGAGGTGACCCAGCTCGTCTACTGCGAGGGGTTCGACCCCTCCTACACGCCGGCCTCGCGCGACGCCCGGATCGCGGCGGCCCGCGCCGCGGCCGAGCGGATCGGGCTCCCACTTGCGGTCGCGACGACGAACATGCCCGAGCTGATCGACCACGTCGTCGACTTCGAGGACGCCTACGGCGCCGCGCTGGCAATGGCCGGCCTCGCGCTCGGTGGCGGTATCGGCGTGCTCGGGATCCCGTCGAGCCGCGGCTACGGTGGCCTGCTGCCGGCCGGGTCCCACCCGCTGCTCGACCCACGCTGGTCGACCGAGCGGACGGCGATCGAGCACGACACCCCGGTCGAGAGGATCGACAAGGTGCAGTGGCTGGTCGACAACCGCCCGGACCTGATCGACGGGCTGCACGTCTGCTATGAGATCGACTCCGCGGAGAACTGCGGCCGCTGCCTGAAGTGCCTCAACACGGCGCTGCTGCTGGAGATCGCCGGCGGCCTTCACCGCTCCAGCTCGCTCGGGCCCGAGCTCGACCTCGAGGCGGTCGAGCGCAACGTCCGGTTCACCTCGGTGCTCGGGCGGCTGGCGATCAACGTCAACTCCGCCCGACTCGACCCCGGTCCCCGCCACGACGAGCTGCGCGCGGTCCTCCAGACGGTCCTGCGCGAGTCCAACGCGACCCCCGACCACCCCTCGCCGCACGGCATCCTGCGCCACCAGAACCGGCTGCTGACGGCGAGCCTGGAGGGCCGCCTGCACCCGCCGACGGCTGAGGGGCCGCACTTCCCGGAGGCGACCGTCGGACCGCTGGCCGATCCCGCGTCGGCGGCCCGTGACGAGCGGCCCGCCCCGCGCCGGCGGTGGCTGGCGCTGCCCCGGCGGCGGGGACGCTGAGAGCGAATACGATCCGCCGCCCCGATGGCCGCACGACTCTGCATCCTGCTCGGTGAGATCGGTCCGTCGGGCGGGGCCGGGGCGGTGCTGCGCCACGCCCGCGGACTGGCCGCCGACCACGACTTCGAGGTGACGATCGCGGTCCGCTCGGGTGCCGACGCCGCGCCACCGGACCTGCGCGTGCTCGACCTCGCGGCCGCCCGCGGCGAGCGGTTCGACATCGCGCTCTCGACCTGGTGGCGGACCGCCTACGACCTCTTCGACGTCCCCGCCGGCCGCCGCGCCTGCTTCGTCCAGCAGCTCGAGGAGCGCGTCTACCGCGAGGGCGACGTCGAGCGGCTGGGCGCGGCGGTCGTCACGGCGCTGCCGGTCGCGTTCATCACCGAGGCGCCGTGGATCGCCGAGCTGCTCGGCGAGCTGCGGCCCGACGCAGACTGCTTCGTGGTGCCCAACGGCATCGACAAGCGCTGCTTCACGCCGGCGGACCGTGGGGCGGGCGGCGGGCCGCTGCGGGTGCTGGTCGAGGGCAGCCCCGGCCTCTGGTACAAGGGAATCGCCGACGCGGCGGCGGCGTTGGCGCTGACACGCGAGCCGGTCGTCTCGACCCTGGTCACGCCCGAGACCTTCGACGGTGTCGAGGCGCTCGGCTTCGACCGGGTCGTCGTCGGGCCGCTGACCGCCGACGGGATGGCAGACGCCTACCGCGACGCCGACGTGCTGCTCAAGCTCTCGCGCGTCGAGGGGGTGTTCGTGCCGCCGCTCGAGGCGATGCACTGCGCCACGCCGTGCGTGGTGACGCCCGTCACCGGCCACGACGAGTACGTCCAGCACGGCGTCAACGGCGCCGTCGTCGACTTCGACGACCTCCACGGCACCGCCGCCTGGATCGACCTGCTCGCCCGCGACCGCGCGCTACTGGGGCGGCTGGCCGAGGGCGGGCTGGCGACCGCGGCCCGCTGGCCCGACTGGGCCGCGTCGACCGCGGGGTTCGCCGCCGCGCTGGAGCGGGTGCTCGCGGGGCCGGCTCAGGGCCGGCGCGAGGCGGGCGCCCGGCTGCTCGCCGAGGTCGATCGGGGGATGGAGGCGGCGCGGGTGGCGCTGCTGGCGGAGCGGCGGACGACCGAGCGGATTGCGGGCGAGCTGGCGCAGCTGCCGGAGCTGCGCCACGAGCGCGACCAGATCGCCGAGCGGCTGGAGGCGATCCACGGCTCACGCGCCTGGGCGATCGGCTCCCGCCTGCAGCGGCTCGCCGCCCGCGGCCGCGCGCTCACCGGCCGCGGCCGCTGAGCCCCCGCCGGGACTCGATCAGCGGTCGTGCGGTCCAGGCGCGAAGGATCGTTGAGCTAGTCGCCGGTGCGGCCGGCGGTCAGCTCCGATCGCCACCAGGCGATCGTGTCGGCGAGCGTCCGCTCGAGCGGGATCTCGGGCCGCCAGCCGGTCGCATCCGCGAGCCGCCGCGCCGAACCGCGCATCGCGCGGGCGTCGTGGGCGCGCAGCAGCGCCGGATCGACCTCGTGGCGGACCGGTAGCGACGCCGCCGCGCCGGCCAGCTCGACCAGCTCGGTGACCGACGCCGAGCGGCCGCTGCAGACGTTGAAGTCGCCGCCGTCGAGCGCCGCGGCGCGCACATAGGCGGCGACCACGTCGCGGACGTCGGTGAAGTCGCGCGAGGACTCCGGGTTGCCGGTCGTCACCACCGCCTCGGCCGCGCCGGCCAGCTCGGCGGCGGCGACCTGGCGGGCGATCGAGCTGACGACGTACTCGGCGTCCTGGCCGGGGCCGGCGTGGTTGAACGGCCGTACGTTGACCACACGGAGCCCGAACGCGGCGCCGTACTGGCGTCCGAGCAGCTCGCCCGAGACCTTCGAGACGGCGTAGGGGTTGCCCGGGCGCAGCGGCGCGTCCTCGTCGATCGGCAGCGTCTCCGGGTCGCCATAGACCTGGCCCGAGCTGACGGCCACCACGGCCGTCCCCGGCGAGTGGCGGCGGACCGCCTCGAGCAGGTTGAGCGTCATCTCGACGTTCGGCAGCACCGCCTCGCGCGGGCGCTCCCAGGAGCGGTTGGGCGAGCTGAACGCGGCGAGATGGAAGACCGCGCGCGGGCGGTGGTCGGCGATCGCGGCGGCCACGGCCTCGGCGTCGCAGAGGTCCAGCTCGGCGCGGGCGGGCGCGAGCGGCGGCGGCGCGCTCTGGGCGGCGGCCCTGGCGGTGAGCAGCTCGACGAGGTGGCCCCCGGCGAACCCGCCGCCGCCGGTGACCAGCGCCGGCCCGGTCGCCGGCGCGGCGGCCTCCCGCCCCTGCTGCGCTGTCGGTCCCGGCGCCACGGCGCGGCAGTCTATGCGCCGCGCCCGCCGCGCTCGCGCCCGAGCTGGCGCGCCACCCCCGCGACGAAGCGCGGGTTCGAGCGCAGGTAGCGCGGCAGCTGGCGGCGCGGCTCCATCGCCACCCGGTGGGCCCACTCGAGGCCGCGGTCCTGCATCCAGGCGGGCGCCTGGTCGACGCGGTCGGCGTGGAAGTCGAACGCGGCGCCGACCCCGCAGAGCACCGGGGCGTCGAGCAGCGGCCGCAGCCGCGCCATCCACCGCTCCTGCTTCGGCATCCCGAGCCCGACCCAGACGACGTCGGGGGTGTCGGCGTTGATCCGCTCGGCGGTGGCACGGTCGTCGTCGGGGGTCGGGTCGCGGTGTGGGGGCGAGAAGCCGCCGGCGATCTCCAGGCCCGGGTGGTCGCGCAGCAGGTTGGCCGTCAGCGCCTCCAGCGCTGCCTCGTCGTGGCCGCCGTAGAGCCAGATCCGCTGGCCGTGGCGGGCGGCGTGGGCGCAGTGGTGGCGCATCAGGTCCGGCCCGTAGACGCGGGCGCGCAGCCGGCCGTGGCCGCCGAGCAGGTTCGCCGCCCAGACGACCGGCATCCCGTCGGGGACGGTGAGCGTGGCGCGACGCAGCGCGTCCATCAGCAGCGGGTCGTCCTGGGCGGTCACCAGCGACATCGCCGGCGCCGCGCAGATCCAGCCGCGCTCGCGGCTGCGGACCATCTCGTCGATCACGTCGATCGCGCCGGCGTAGTCGATCAGCGCGATCGGCACGCCGAGCACGTCGCGACGGGCGACGTGGGCGGCGGCGCGGCCGGCCGGAGGGGCGCCGGAGCGGGTCGGCATCGGACGGACGATACGCCGATCCGGCGGGGGCCGGTCAGGCGGCGGCGGGCTGGTGCTCGCGGTACCAGGCGATCGTCCGCCGCAGCCCCTCCTCGAGCGGCGTCGAGGCGGTGAAGCCGAGCAGCTCGCGGGCGCGCGAGGTATCCAGGCAGCGGCGCGGCTGGCCGTCGGGCTTGGTCGTGTCCCAGGCAAGCTCGCCGTCGAAGCCGGTCAGCCGGGCGATCGTCTCGGTCAGCTCGCGGATCGTGATCTCGCTGTGGGCGCCGAGGTTGATCGGGTCGGGGCCGTCGTGGCGCTCGGCGGCGGCGACGATCGCCGCGGCGCAGTCGTCGACGTAGAGGAACTCGCGCGACGCGCTGCCGCTGCCCCAGCAGACGACCTCGCCCGCACCGGCCTCGCGCGCCTCCTCGCACTTGCGGATCAGCGCCGGGATCACGTGGCTGTTGTGGAGGTCGAAGCTGTCGCCGGGCCCGTAGAGGTTGACCGGCATCAGGTAGGCGCTGCGCATCCCGTACTGGTCGCGGTAGCCCTGGAGCATCGTCAGCAGCGCCTTCTTGGCGATCCCGTAGGGGGCGTTGGTCTCCTCCGGGAACCCGTTCCAGAGCTCCTCCTCGCGGAACGGGACCGGGGTGTGCTTCGGGTAGGAGCAGACGGTTCCGACCGCGACGAACTTCTCGGTGTCGCGCCGGCGCGCCTCCTCGACCATGTGCAGTCCCATCGCCATGTTGGCGTAGAAGAAGCGGCCGGGGTTGTCGCGGTTGGCGCCGATCCCGCCGACCTCGGCCGCGAGGTGGATGACGGTGTCGGGGCGCGCGTCGGCGTAGGCGCGCGCGACCGCGCCGGGCTCGGTGAGGTCGTACTCGGCCCGCCGCGGGACGAAGACCTCGGCCGCGCCGGCGGCCTCGAGCCGCTCGGCGACCGGCCTTCCGAGGAAGCCCGCGCCCCCGGTCAGGAGGATCCGCTTTCCCTCCACGCCGTTCGCCACGCCGAGGGACATTAGCGCCCGATGGGGGTGGCGAGCCGGTCGCCGGTGGCAAGGCGTCGCCGCGGCGCGGGAAGATAGGCGGATGAGCGACGCGCGCCGGCTGGCGACGGGATCGATCGCGCAGCAGGCGGCACAGGTGTCGGGCCTGTTGGCGATGTTCGTCGTGATCACCGTGCTGGCGCGCAAGCTGACGCTCGCCGAGCTGGGCGTCTACGGCCTGCTGAACTCGCTCGCCGGCTACCTGCTGATCGTCCAGAACGCGGCGGCCGGGGCGGCGGTCAAGGCGATGGCCGGCGCCGGCGACGACGAGCGCGCCGGCTCGGCGGCGTTCTCGACCTCGGCGCTGATGTACGTCGCGGCGGGGGCGCTGGCGGCGGTCGCGCTGACCGCTGTCGGCCTGATCCTCGCGGCGGTGCTCGACCTGCCCGACGAGCTGGCGCGCCAGGCCCGTCTCGGAGCGGTCGCCGCGGGCGCGGTCGCCTTCCTCGGCTGGCCCCTGACCGTCTACCGCGACGCGCTGCGCGCACGGTCGCGGTTCGTGCTGGCGGCGGGGGCGGAGACCGTCGGCATCGTCGCCTCGATCCTGCTCGTGCTGGCGCTGGTGATCGCCGATGCGCCGCTGTGGGCGCTGATCGGCACCGCCAGCTCGATCCCGATGCTCGCCGGCGCCGCCTGCCTGGTCGCCGCGCGCGCGACGGCCCTGCCGTGGCGGCTGCGTCCGCGGCTGGCGACCCGCGCGGCGGCGCGCGAGTTCCTCGGCCTCGCCGGCTACATCTCGCTCGCCGAGGCGTCGAGCGCGGCGGTCTACGCCGGCACGCGGATCATCCTCGGCACCGTCCGCTCGGCGCAGACCGTCGGCCTCTACGAGGGCCCGATCCGCGCCCACAACCTGATCCGCGCGCTCAACGGGGCGGTGACGGTCACCGTGCTGCCGACGGCGGTCCGCTACCGCGGCGAGGGCGACGAGCGGCGGCTCGGCGAGCTGCTGGTGCGCGGCTGCCGCTACGCGCTGGCCGGGGTCGTGCCGCTGGCGGTGACCGGTGCCGCGCTGGCCGGGCCGATCCTCGACGCCTGGCTCGGCCCGCGCTACGCGGTGGCCGGTCCGGCGATGGCGATCATGATGAGCCACTGGGTGCTCAACGGGGTGCTCGGCGTGACGACCGCGCTGCTGGTGGCGCTCGGGGCGGCCCGCGACCTCGCTCGCTGGGCGATGGCGCTCGGCGCGGCGACGATCCTGCTCGCGCTGGCGCTGGTCCCGTCACTCGGCCTCGACGGCGCGGCGCTCGCGACGGCGATCCCGTATGTGGCGCTGTGGCCCTACATGCTCTTCGTCACCCTTCGCGCCGTGCCCGCCGTCCGGCTCGGCGAGCTGGCCCGCCGCGCGTTCGCCCCCGCCTGGATGCTCGGCGCGGTGCTCGCCGCCGCGCTGGTCGCCGTCCGCCTCACCCTCGATCCCTCCGGCGCGCTCGCGGTGATCGCGATCGTCGCCCTCTCCCTCACCGCCTACTGGGCCGCCTACTGGCGCCTCGCCCTCGACGACGGCGAGCGGCGCCTGGTCAAGGCGATGGTGGGGTTCGTGCGGGCGGCGCGGGCGGGGTAGGGCCGCAAACGAGGTTGTCACCCGACCGTGTTTCGGTCGTAACCCACGCGCGCCCGCTGCGCGGGGGTGTCGGTGATGCTCGGGTTCCCGCTTGGGCCGGATACCGGCAGGCGGGACGGCCGTTTTCTGTTGACAACCTCCAACAGGCTGGCTACCGTCGATGTCACATGAGCGCAGACACCCAGACAAGGACGTGCGCAAAGCCGTCCGATCGGCCCGCTCTGCAGGCTGGTCGGTCGATCTCGCGAAGGGCCACCAGTGGGGTACGTTGCGCTGCGGTCACGGTTGCCGCGTCGCGGTCTGGACGACGCCGAGACGTCCCGGCGACATGGCGAAGCGGATCGGAGAGGCGGTGAGACGGTGTCCGCACCGGTGAGGAGCTTCACGCTGTTCTTCGATGGCCCCGATGTGCTCGGTGACGGACGCCTCGATGCGCTGTTCGAGGCCGGCTTCGACGACGCGGTCATCGGCGAGCGTGACGGAGCCCAGTACGCCGCCTTCGACCGGGCCGCGCCATCGCTGGGCGCCGCGCTGGGCGACGCAATCTCCGGGCTGGAGCAGGCGATTCCCGGACTGCGGGTCACGAGGATCGAGCCGGACAGCCTCGTGACGATGGCGGAGATCGCCCGTCGGGCTGGCGTGTCGCGCGAGCAGGTGCGCCTCCTGAGCGTGGGACGACGGGGCCCCGGGGGCTTCCCGCCGCCGATCGCGGAGGTCGACGGGAGGACACGGCTCTGGTATTGGCCCGAGGTCGCCCACTGGCTGGTCGAGCACGGGCGCCTTCCGACAGACGGCCTGGCCGATGTCGACGCAGACCTGATCGCCGCGGTCAACGCGGCGCTGACGCTGCGGGTCCGCCTGCCGAGCGTGCGCGACGATCGTGGAATGGGGTTGATCCGCGGCACGGTCGCGGGCAGCCTGCAGGTTGAGGTCGGGGCTGCTCGCGCGTCGGCTTGAGCCTGCGCGCACAGTTCAGTCAGGCCGCAGCCACTCGGCCACGGTGCGCGCCGATCCCTCGACCGTCAACTCCGGCGCCCGGCGGGTGAACCAGGCGGCGGTGCTGGCGCGCAGGGCGGCGCCGCCCGCGTGGCAGGCGGCGATCGCGGCGGCGATCGACTCGGGATCGGAGGAGGGGGCGACGAAGCCGTTGACGCCCTCCTCGACCAGCTCGACAGCCGCGTTGTCGTCGCCGGCCACGACGACGCTCGGAGTCCCGAGCGCCGCCGCCTCGATTACGACCAGGCCGTAGCCCTCGCGGGAGGAGGGCAGCAGCATGCAGGTCGCCCGGCCGAGCGCGTCGGACACCTCGTCGGCGGTCACGAACCCCGGCGCGTCGACCGCGTCGCCGATCCCGGCGGCGGCGATCGCGGCGACCACACGCTCGCGCTCGGGTCCGTCGCCGAGCACCAGCCCGCGCAGCCCCGGCACCCGATCGCGGGCCGCCGCGACCGCCCCGGGCAGCAGGTGCGCCCGCTTCTCCGGGATGTGGCGGCCCGCGAACACCACCAGCGGGTCGCGCGCCGCGCCAGCGCCGTTCTCGGCCGCCGGCTCCAGCGGCCCGCCGTACAGCCCGCCCAGGCGCACCGCCGGCCGGCGCAGGCCCTCGCGCTCGAGCCGCTCGGCGTGGACGTTCGAGAAGACGAACGCCTGCGGAGTCGCCCGCGCGCACAGCCGCTGGACCGCCCAGCCGATCCGTCCGCCGACGCGGCCGAGGTAGCCGCGCCAGTAGTCGAGCGTCCAGACCTCGAACCAGTCGACCCCGATCCGCGCCGGGGTGCCCGCGAGCGCGGCGCGCACCGCCAGCAGCGAGAAGTAGGGAAACGCGCACAGGTGGACGGCGTCGTAGCGGTCGCGGTTGGCCAGCAGGTGGCGCAGCACCCCGACCCCGAACCGCAGCGGCGGCCCGATCCGACGGCGGCCGTCGACGGCGTAGAGCGGCTCGTCGGGCGAGACGACCACGATCCGCACCCCCTCGAGGTCGGGCGGGTCGTCGTCGGTCCACTGCCTGCGCGTCAGGTAGGTGACCTCGTGGCCGGCGCCGACGAGGTCGGTCGCGAGGCTGCGATACCACCGCTCGGCGCCACCGACGGTGTGGGGGTAGAGGCAGTCGTAGATGATGCAGACGCGCACGGTCGGTAGCCTACGGCGCGCGGAGCGCTACTTCGGCGTTGTTCGGGCGTTGATGTGTCTGCCGCTCCCGTCACCCTTCAACGTGCGGGTCGCACCCATGAGCACGACCGAGACCACAAGCCGCCCGACAGTGGGCGACCAGAACGGGCGCGCGAGCGTGTCCGTCGTGATCCCCTGCCTCAACGAGGCCGAGAACATCGAGGTCTGCGTCCAGCGAGCGGTCGCGGTGCTGGAGGAGCACGGCTTCCCGGGCGAGGTGATCGTCGCCGACAACGCCTCTGAGGACGGCAGCCCGGATCTCGCGGCGAAGGCCGGCGCACGGGTGATCCACGAGCCGCGGCGCGGCTACGGCAGCGCCTACCTGGCCGGGCTCGGCGCCGCGACCGGCGACTACATCGTGATGCTCGACGCCGACCTCACCTACGACTTCGAGGACATCCCGAAGTTCGTCGAGAAGCTCGACGACGGCGCGCAGATGGTGATCGGCGACCGGATGGACAACATCCAGCCGGGCGCGATGCCGTGGCTGCACCGCTACGTCGGCAACCCGATCCTCACCGGCATCCTCAACACCTTCTTCCGCACCGGCGTCAAGGACGCCCACTGCGGGATGCGGGCCATTCGCCGCGACGTCTTGCCCGACCTCGATCTGCGCACCACCGGGATGGAGTTCGCCTCCGAGATGGTGATCCGGGCGTCGAAGCGCAAGCTCGACATCCGCCAGTTCCCGATCGAGTACCACCCGCGCGGCGGCGAGTCGAAGCTGTCCAGCTTCCGCGACGGCTGGCGCCACCTGCGGTTCCTGCTCGTCCACAGCCCGACCTGGCTGTTCATCGTGCCGGGCGCGGTCATGTCCCTGCTCGGAACCCTCGTCGCCCTCACGGTGCTCTTTGACATCAACGTCTTCGGCCGCGAGTGGGACCTCCACGCGATGATCGCCGGCTCGCTGCTGATGATCGTCGGCACCCAGGTGCTCGCGCTCGGCCTCTGCGCCCACGCCTACGGCACGTACTTCATGGGCGACCGCGATCCGTGGTTCGACCGCATGCGCCAGCGGTTCAAGCTCGAGCATGGGCTGCTGGTCGGCGGCGGCATCCTCTTCGCCGGCCTGGTGATCGGCGGCGTGATCTTCGGCACGTGGATCGGTCGCGGCTTCGGCGAGCTCTCGGAGACCCGGCTCGCGCTGGTGGCGGCGACGCTGACGATCGTCGGCATCCAGGTCGTCTTCTCGTCGTTCCTGCTGTCGATCCTGGGTCTGCGGCGCACGTCCGCCTGAGAACGGCCCGGGACGCTTGCACGTCGGTCTCAACCTCGTCTACCTGGTGCCGGGCGAGACCGGCGGCATGGAGGTCTACGCGCGCGAGCTGATCCCCCGGCTCGCCACCGCCGACGGCGTGCGCGTAACCGCGTTCGTCAACCGCGAGGCCGCCGGCGTCGACGGTCCGTGGCAGGACATCGACCACGAGCTGGTCCCCGTGTGGGCGCGCCGGCGCCACGAGTGGGTGCGCGGCGAGCAGCAGCACCTTCCTCGACTGGCCCGGCGGAGGGGCTGTGACGTCGTCCACAGCCTCGCCTCGACGGCGCCGCTTTGGGGACCCTTCGCTCGGGTGACCACAGTGCACGACCTCAACTACCGCATGGTTCCAGAGGCGCATCTCGGTCTGCTCGGCCTCGGCATGCGCGTCCTGGTCCCCGCGGCGGCCCGGCGGTCGCGCCGGGTGATCGTCGACGCCGCCTCGACCGCGGGCGACGTGGTCCGCCACCTCGGCGTCGGGCGCGACCGGATCGATGTCGTGCCGCTGGGGGTCGGCCAGGAGCCGGCCGGCGAACCGACGCCGGGCGATGAGCTGCGTGCCCGCTTCGCGCTCGGCGAGCGGCCCGTCCTCCTCTCGGCCTCGGCCAAGCGCCCGCACAAGAACCTCGTGCGCCTACTCGATGCGCACGCCCGCCTGGACCCGGCGATTCGACCGATGCTGGTGCTCCCGGGGTATGCCACGCTCCACGAGGCGACGCTGATCGGCCGTGCGGCGGCGCTCGGCACCACCGAGCACGTCCGCTTCCTGCACTGGGTCGACCGCAACGACCTGGAGGGCCTCTACGCGATCGCCAGCGCCTTCGTGTTCCCGTCGCTCTACGAGGGGTTCGGGCTGCCTGTCCTGGAGGCGATGCGCCGTGGGGTGCCGGTCGCGTGCTCGAACCGCGCTTCGCTGCCGGAGGTCGCGGGCGACGCGGCGCTGCTCTTCGATCCTGTCGACGTCGGCGCGATCGCCGCCGCGATCGCCCGGCTGAACACCGACGGCGAGCTGCGAGACCGTCTCGCCGAGGCTGGGAGGCGCCAGGCGGACCGCTTCGACTGGGACCGGACGGCCGCGACCACTGTCTCCAGCTACCGGACCGCACTCGGGATCGAGGCGGCGTGATCGATACGGTGCCCGCCTCATGAGACTGCTCCGCGAAGCGACCGACCCGACTCGCTACGACCTGCGCCCGAGCGGTCCCGGGCGGGTGCTCGACGTCGGCTGCGGCTCTAAGAAGCACCCAGGCGCGGTCGGCATCGACCTCTCGCCCGACACCGATGCCGACATCGTCCACGACCTCGACGCGTTCCCGTGGCCGATCGAGGACGGATCGTTCGACCAGATCCTGATGCAGGACGTGATCGAGCACCTCGGCGACCTCTACGGCGTGTTCGCCGAGGTGCACCGCATCGCCCGCCCCGGCGCCCGCGTGCATGTGCGCACCCCGCACTTCTCGTCGCTGCTCGCCTACTCGGATCCGACCCATGTCCACTTCCTGTCGGCCGCCGGGCTGCGCGCTCTCGCCGCCCCGGGCTTCGACCACTACAGCGACGTCAGGTTCACGGTCGTGAGCCTCTGGATCGACCTCTGGCTGCCGTTCCGCCTGCTCGGGATCGAGCAGCTCGCCAACCGCCGCACCGACGTCTACGAGAAGTACCTCGCGTTCCGGTTCCCGGCGATGAACATGCGCGCGGAGCTCGAGGTCGCCAAGTGACCCGCCCGCTGCGGGTCGGGTTCAACGCGATCTTCCTCGAGCCCGGCATGGGGGGCCTCGAGACCTACGTCATGGAGTTGGTCCCGGCGCTCCTGGAGGCCGAGCCCAACCTCGAGCTGACCGTGCTCTGCAACTCCGTCGGCCGTGAGGCGCTCGAGTGCCGGCCATGGGCGTCCAGCGTGGCGCTCGAGACACCGGCCGGCTCGCGCCGGGGCCTGCGCGCGGCCTACGAGTTGGGGCCCCTGGGGGCGCTCGCCGGCCGCCGCTTCGACGTCCTGCATTCGCCGGCGCTGACCGCGCCGCTAGCGACGCGGGCGGCGAACGTCGTCGTGCTCGCCGACACCACGTGGATCACCGTTCCGGACCTCAACCGCGGACAGGCGGCGACGGTGCGGCTGTGGCAGGCCGTGGTGCCGCTCGTCGCGCGCCGGGCCGACCGTGCCATCGCCATCTCGCAGGCCGGCGCGCGCGACGTCGAGACCCACCTCGGCGTGGCTGTGGAGCGGATCGACGTCGTTGCGCTCGGCTATGCGGCGGGCTCGCGACCGGCCGGGACGCCCGGCGAAGAACTACGCGCGGGGCTGGGTATCGGCGCCGGACCGATCGTGCTCAACGTCGCGGTCAAGAAGGTCCACAAGAACCATCTCCGGCTGATCCAGGCCCTTCCGGCGGTGCTCGCCGAGGTCCCGAACGTGCGACTCGTGTTGCCGGGCGGGCCGACGCCGTATGAGGAGCGCCTGCGCGAGGAGGTCGCGCGCCTTGGTCTCGACGACCACGTGCATTTCCCCGGCTATGTCGACCCCGCCGATCTCGAGGGCCTGTACATGGAGGCGGCGGCATTCGTGTTCCCGTCGCTGAACGAGGGCTTCGGCCTGCCGCTGCTGGAGGCGATGGCGCGCGGGGTCCCTGTCGTCACCTCGTCGGAGTCGGCGCTGCCGGAGGTCGCGGGCGACGCGGCGCTGCTCGTCGACCCGCACTCGGTCGATCAGATCGCCGCAGCGACGGTGACGGTGCTCGCAGACGGCGAGGTCAGGGAGCGGCTCGCCCTCGCCGGCGAGCAGCGAGTGCGGGAGTTCACCTGGCGGCGGACCGCCGAGCTCACGCTCGCGAGCTGGAGCCGGGCGCTCGCCCAGCGGGACCGACGGCGGTCGCGACCAGCTCGACGTTGGTCGCGAGCCGGTTGAGCGCCGGCACCCGGGCGAGCTGGCGGCCGCCCTCGAAGATCGGGCGGGCGAGCCGGTCGGCCACCGTTCCGCGAACGGTCAGCGGCAGCATGTTCGCGAGCCGCGCCTCGGTCACCGCGTAGCCGTGCGAGGCCACGAGCTCGACGGCGGAACGCAGCGTGTAGAGAGTGTCGTGCGGGAGCTTGCCGTGGTAGTAGAGGCCCAACCGCTTGGCGATCCACTCCAGGTAGGAGTGCCGGTTGGGCAGCTTGTAGACATAGAGCGTCCCGCCCGGGCGGAGGATGCGGTGGATCTCGTCGAGGCTGCCCGCGGGGTCTGCGACGTGCTCGAGGACGCCACAGCTCAGCACCGCGTCGAAGGCGTCGTCCTCGAACGGCAGCGCGACGGGATCTGAGCTGAGGTGCGAGACGATCGCGGGGAAGCGGTCGAGCGGCCGCGTGATCGGCTCCGACACGTCGGGGTCGTAGTCGAAGGCGGTCACGTCGAGGCCGCGCGTCTGCAGCGCCGCCGCGATCTGTCCATGCCCGGTCCCCCAGTCGAGGATCGAGCCGGGAGCGTCGCCGACGATCCGCGCCACGATCCGCTCGTACTCGAGCCGCTGGGGCGCCGAGTCCAGGTTGATGTCGACCGGCCGGTCGAGAATCCCGCTCACGTGGGCGGGGACACTACCGAGGCTGCCCAACACATACTGTGAGGGCCGTGATCGATCGAGTACGCACCTTCGTCGATGTCGCGCGGGTGGTTCGAGCACCGTGGCGAGTGGCGGCGCAGCGTGTTGGACCGCCGACGGTCCGGCCCTACCGCCTCCGGGAGTCCGGGATCGTCGTTCATCTGCGTTCCGACGTAGTGGCGGACTTGGCCACCCTGGTTCAGACCTTTCGCCTCGGGCACCATCTGCCACCGGAAGCGGTCACCCGGGCGATGGCGGGCAAGCGCGCGCTGGAGGTACTCGATCTTGGGGCCAACATCGGGATGTTTGGCGCCTGGCTCCTCGGCCGCTATCCCGCTGCGCGGGTGGTGGCTCTCGAGGCTGATCCGGACAACGCTGCGGTCCACGCCCTGACGGTCTCGGCCAACAGCGCGAAGTACGCGTGGGAGTTGATTCCGGCCGCTGCCGGAACGTCCGAGGGCGAGGTCGACTTTCTGGCTGGCGCGGCGACCAACTCTCGGCTCGCCGAGCCCGGTGAGGAGGCCACCGTCGTCGAGATGCGCGACGTGTTCGACTACACCGACCACGTCGATCTGCTCAAGCTCGATATCGAGGGCGCTGAGTGGGCGATCCTCGAGGACGAGCGTTTCAGCTCGGTTGCCGCTTCGGTCGTCGCGCTCGAGTTCCATGCGGCGCGATGTGGGCACGCGGAGCCTCGCCACTACGCGAGAGAACTCTTGGCCCGCGCTGGATACGACCTCTACGACAGCGAGTTCGCTGCCGAGCCCGGCCACGGGCTGGTCTGGGGTGTTCGAGCTGAGAGGTAGGCCATTGCGGGTTGGTCTCAACCTGATGCCTATCGCCGGACGTGGCGGTGGGATCGAGCGCCACGCCGCCGAGCTTCCAGCGGCGCTGCTGGAAGTCGACCCATCGCTGCGTCTTGTGGTGATCGCATCACGTGACCTTCCGCCGCAGCCTTGGGAGGACGCCGCCTCGGTCCTGCGGTTGCCCCTGCCCGCCGACGGCCGCCTCAACACGATCGTCCAACTGGCCGGAACTCCGCTTGGCGGCCTCGCTCGGCGGCTCGATCTGATCCACTCGGTCAGCAACGTCGGACCGCCAGCCGTTCCGGGGCTCAAGACCGTCACGACCGTTCACGATCTGATCTGGCTGCATGCGGGAACGGACTGGGGGACACCGGAGGCCGTCACGGCGATGCGACGTGTCGCGCTCCGCAGTGCGCGCTGGGCGACGCGCGTTCAGGCGAGTTCGCTTTCAACCGCGGCCGACCTCCAGGAACACGGCGGCGTGAAGCCGGCGAGCATCGACGTGGTGCCGCTCGGTGTAAGTGCCGGGTTTGCGACGCCAGAGCCGGAGGACGTGATCCGGGAGAGACTGAGCCTGGGCACCGCGCCGGTCGTGTTGGCAGTGGCCCAGAAGCGGCCGTACAAGAACCTGGCCGCTGCGATCGAAGCGCTCGATGCTGTCCCTGATGCGGTTCTCGTCCTGCCGGGTGCTCCCACTGACCACGAGCGCGAGCTCAAGGAACTGGCGCGCGCCCGTGGTGTCGACGCACGGGTCCGTTTTCCCGATTGGGTAGACGATTCCACCCTCGAGGGCCTGTACGGGCTCGCCGCTTGCGTGGTCGTCCCGTCGTTCTTCGAGGGATTCGGCTTTCCGGTGTTGGAGGCGATGGCGCGCGGCGTTCCAGTCGCCTGCGCGCGATCGGCGTCGCTGCCTGAGGTAGCGGGAGACGCGGCGCTGCTCTTCGATCCGCACTCTGGTGACGAGCTGGCTGGGGCGATGCGCCGGCTAGTGGCTGACGGGGCGCTCCGCGCGCGCCTGCGCGCGGCAGGTGTCCAGCGGGCAGCCGAGTACACCTGGCGGCGGTGTGCCGAGGAGACTCTGGCGTCGTACCGGAGGGCGCTTGATGGCTAGCCAGCCGACCCCGTTGCGGCCAGAAGCCGAGCCGACCAGCATCCTGGACACCCCGGAGGCCGGTCCCCGCATCATCCGCGGGGGCGGCTTCCGTCTGGCGGCCTACGTCGGCGGGTCCGGGCTGGCGGTCATCTCCGCGGCGGTCCTCACCCGCTACCTGGGCCCGGAGGACTTCGGGCGCTACTCGGTGGTCTTCGCGCTGCTGACGATCGTCACCGGTATCGCCGACGCGGGCACGGCGACGCTCGGGGTGCGCGAGCACAGTGTCCGCTCGGCCGCGCTCGGTTGGACGTTCCTGCGCCATCTGCTGGGCATCCGCTTGGTGATTGCCGCTGTAGGGGTTGCCGGAGCGGTGGCGTTCGCGGCGATCGCCGGCTACGACGCGGCGATGGTCGTGGGGACCGCGGCAGGCGGTGCCGGGGTCGTGGTGGTGGCGGTTTACGGGACGATGCTGATCCCGCTGCAGTCCTCGCTGCGGCTCGGCTGGGTCGCGCTGCTGGACCTCCTCCGCCAGGCGCTGACGGTGGCCGCGCTCGTGGCGCTCGCCCTCGCGGGTGCGGGGATCGTCCCGCTGCTCGCCGTCCCGCTGCCGGTCGGTGCGCTGCTGATCGTCGCCACCGCACTGCTGATCGAGCGGAGGGGGAGCTGGCGGCCGACCGTCGACCGGGTCGAGTGGGGGCGGATCGCTCGGTTGACGCTCCCGTTCGCGGCCGCGTCGATCTCGGGTGTCCTCTATGCGCAGACGAGCGTCGTCGCGCTCTCGATCGTCGGTAGCGAGCGCGACACCGGCCTGTTCGCGGCCGCGTTTCGCGTCTACTTCGTGCTTGCCACCATCCCCGGCCTGCTGGTCGTCTCGGCCTTCCCGCTCCTGGCCCGCGCCTTCCGCGACGACCGTGACCGTCTCGCCTACGCGGTCGGCCGGTTGTGGGAGGCCTGCCTGGTGCTCGGCGCCGGCGTCGCTCTGGTGACGGCGGTCGCGGCGCCGATCGCGCTCGACCTGATCGCCGGCTCCGGCTACTCGGACGCCGTCGAGGAGCTGAGGCTCCTCTCGATTGCCCTGATGGCGACGTTCCTGATCGCGGTCGGGGGCTTCACGCTGCTGGCGCTCGAGCGCTACACCGCGCTCGTCTGCGCCAATGTCGCGGGCCTCGTCGTCAGCGCCGCGGTGGCGCTGTCGCTTGGATCGGCGCACGGCGAGACGGCGGGGGCGATCGCCGTCGTGGCGGCCGATCTCCTGCTCACCACCCTGTACGTCGTCGCGGTTTCGCTCGGCGCCGGCGGCATTCGGCTCCGGTTGTCCGTCCTCGCGCGAGTGGCGGTCGTGACGGCCATCGCGGCGGCCCCGCTGCTCGTCGGCGGCCTGCCGACCGGCGTGCAGACCGTGCTCGTCGCGGTGGTCTTCGCGGTCGCGGCGATCGTGCTGCGCGCGGTGCCCCGCGAGCTGGTCGACGCCGTCCGCAGCCGCGCCGCTCGCAGCTAGCGGGCGATCCGCTCGAGCGACGCGACGGTCTTCGCCGCGCAGTCGTCCCAAGTGAACAGCCGCGCACGTTCGCGGCCCGCGGCCGCCAAACGGGCGCGCTCTTCCGCAGAGCCCAGGAGCGCTTCGAGGGCCGCGCAGAGCGCATCTTCGTCGTGGGGATCGACGTAGAAGGCCGCGTCGCCAGCGACCTCTGGAAGGCTCGAGGTCCGCGACGTGATCACCGGGGCGCCGGCCGCCATCGCCTCGAGCACCGGCAGCCCGAAGCCCTCGTAGAGCGACGGGTAGGCGAACACCGTGCAGCCGGCGTAGAGGCGGGTGAGGTCGTCGTCGGAGACGTAGCCGGCGAGCCGTACCGTCGCTGCCTGCTCGCCGGTGGCGGTGAGGATCTGCTCCTCCTCCCACCCGCGCGGGCCGACCACCAGCAGTGGGTGAGCCTCGCGAACATCCCGCGGCAGACGCGAGTGGGCGCGGATCAGTCGGATCAGGTTCTTGCGCGGCTCGAGCGTGCCTGCGGCCAGTACGTAGCCGCCGGGCGCGACGCCGTGGCGGGCCGCGGCGTCGCGCAGCTCGGCTTCGGAGTGGGCGGCACTGAAGCGTGCGTCGGCGGCGAGCGGGATCACCGCGGTCTTGCCGCGCGCGGCCGGGAATCGCGCGGCGAGGTCGGCCTCGGTCGCCTCGGATATGCACAGCAGCTCGCTCGCCCGTCGCAGCGCTGGTCCGATCGTGGCGCGCTCGATCCGCGCCGCCCGGGCCTGGGGCCGCATCTCTGGCAGGAACGCGATCAGGTCGTAGACCACCACGGCGGTCGGTATCCGCGTCGCCCAGGCGGTGAGATAGCTGTTGGTCGAAAGGAAGGTGTCGCAGGCCCGGTTGGCCCGGACTGCGGCCGCCAGATGCCAGACGGGGTCGGGCCGGTCGATCGGCCGCCAGACGAACCGCTCGTCGAGCGCCCCCTCCTCCCAGGGCTCGCGGCAGTAGAGGAGGTAGCGGTGGGCATCGTCGCGCTGGGCGAGCGCGCGCAGCAGCTCACGCACGAACCTTCCGCGACCGGCGGGAACCTCGGCGGCGGCGCGGGCGTCTACCCCGACGACCACCGGACGCTCAGCCAGACTGCTTCTGCGGCACGCCCCGCCCGAGCAGCTCGAGGTCGGCGTCGACCATCAGCCGGACGAGCTCCTCGAAGCTGGTCTGCGGCTCCCAGCCGAGCTTCTCCTTCGCCTTGGCGGGGTTGCCGATCAGGTGCTCGACCTCGGCCGGGCGGAGGAACTTCGGGTCGATCCGGACATGGTCGTCGGGGTTGAGCCCGACCTGGTCGAAGGCGACGTCGACGAGCTCACGCACGCTGTGGGTCTCGTTGGTGGCGATCACGTAGTCGTCGGGCTCGTCCTGCTGGAGCATCAGCCACATCGCCTCGACGTAGTCCCTGGCGTAGCCCCAGTCGCGGCGGGCGTCGAGGTTGCCGAGCGCCAGCTCGGTCTGCAGGCCGAGCTTGATCGCGGCCGCGGTGTGGGTGACCTTGCGGGTCACGAACTCCAGCCCGCGGCGGGCGCTCTCATGGTTGAAAAGTATCCCTGAGCAGGCAAAAAGATCGTAGCTCTCGCGGTAGTTGACGGTGATGAAGTGGCCGTAGACCTTCGCGACGCCGTAGGGGCTGCGCGGGTAGAAGGGGGTGGTCTCGACCTGCGGCACCTCGAGCACCTGGCCGAACATCTCCGATGAGGACGCCTGGTAGAAGCGGGCGCCCGGGACGACCTCGCGCATCGCCTCCAGCATCCGCGTCACGCCGATGCCGCTGAACTCAGAGGTGAGCACCGGCTGGGTCCACGAGGCGGCGACGAACGACATCGCCGCGAGGTTGTAGATCTCTTCGGGCTCGCACTCGCGCATCACGTCGCCCAGCGACCGCTGGTCGAGCAGGTCGCCGCTGTGCAGGGTGATCCGGTCGCGGATGCCCTCCAGCCGCTGGAAGGTCTCGCTCGAGGAGCGGCGCACCATCCCGTGCACGTCGTAGCCCTTCTCGAGCAGCAGCTCGGCGAGGTAGGAGCCGTCCTGACCGGTGATGCCCGTGATGAGGGCGCGCTTGGGCGTCGACATGTGCGGGGACGCTACCGGGTGAGCCCGTAGGGACGTCGGAGCATCGAGCGGAGCGGTGGGCGCCTCAGCTCGCGGCGAGGCGCCCACCCGCTCCCATCGTCGTTCTAGTAGGTGCTTCCCAACCCGAGATAGTCCCCCCACCAGAGGTATCGGTTCCCGGCGTCGTTGGTCGAGATATACGGGTACATGACCATTCCCGGCGTCGAGTTGTGCCCGAAGCCGTAGACGTGCCCTGCCTCGTGAGCCATGACCGACCAGATGTCGTAGTGGCCGACGCACCACCCGACGCAGTAGGGGTACGCGGTGCTCATGCGAACGTCGTGCTTGAGGTCGGGCCAGATGAACGCGCATGCGATCGCACCGGCGCAGGAGCCCGTCGTGAGCGGCCCGGCATCGACGACCTCGATCCCGTCGTTGACCCCCGCTGGCGTCGACGTAAAGCCAGTCGTGGACGCCGTGACGCCGTTCACCGGCGTGAATCCGCAGACGTTGTACGTGTACTGCCAGGTGTTGAAGCCCTCGTTGATGTTCTCGATGAACGCCGGGTGGTGAACCACGCCGATCATCGAGAGGTTGATCTGGTGGTTGGCGCTCGTCTTGAAGTAGTAGTCGAACGAGTAGCCGCCCTGTGAGCAGCGCGGGTCGCTCGACGACCTGGAGGACCGGTCGGCGCCCTCGGGACTGTGCAGATAGCCGTTCGGCCCGCGATCGGGCACGGTGGTCTCGGTGAGCTTGCTCGGACTCGGAGGTGGCGGAACGAGGCTGGATGCCTCCTCCACTGCCTTGCGCCAGTCGCCGTCGTAGAGATCGAAATCGCCATAGTCGGCGATCCGGGAGGCGAGTCCGCCCTTTGCTGGAGCTGTCACCTCGTGTGGCAGCCAGGCCAGCTCGCCCGTCGGAAGCCGGTGCGGCTCGGCGGTGATGGAGCGGACCAGTCGACCGTCGAAGGCGCAGTCGGTCACGCGGTAGCTGCCGCCGACGAGGTACTCGGTGTGGCGAGTCGCATCGCGGTCCGCGGTCACGTCGTGTCGCTCTGATGTCTTGGCGGCCGCCAGATCGCTACACCTGTCCGGCGCCTCGGCCATTCGAGTCGCCGCGCTGGCCGACGGTGCGGCGGCGGCCAGGCCGACCACGACCGCCAGGACAAAGGCGACCGCGGTCCAAGATCGCGGCTGTGTGCCGCCGGATGTCTTCCCCTGCATTGCTAACCCTCCTCTCGGCGCGCCCTCCCGGCACGCCTCGCTTGTGCCACCTGGCGACGCTATCACGCGTGATCGCTCGCTCGGCGAGATTCTGGCTCGATACGGGTCAGCACCAGCTCGAGGTCATCCGAGGCGGTGTGAGCCTCAAGCCCGGCGACGGCGACAGAGCGCGGCGGCTCGGGAGCGTCGTACCGCGACCAGAGGGCGCGGCGGCTCGTTCCGGCTGCTGACCCCCGGGCTGACCCGAGTCGATACGACAAGCTAGGTTGCGCTGTCATGCGCGCCTGGGTAGCACTCGCGGCGACGCTCGCCGTGGTGGTGGGCGGCGCGCTGTTCGTTCTGGGCGAGCGGGAGGTCCGGCGGGCGGGCAACTCGAGTGTCCCGCCCAGCGCGGAAGTGCGATGGCTCGGTCCGGGCGAGCGCGTCTGCCAGCCGGTCGAGGTGCCTCCCGATGCCAGCGTGGTTCGCCTCTGGACATCGCCTGAGCACGGCGTGTCCGCGCTGCGCGTCGTCGTCCGCGAGCGGGGCGCGGGGGCCGTTGCGGGGCGGACCGGTGCGCCGGCTGCCGACGGGTCCGTCGACGCCCCCTTGCGAGGTGCCCCGCGCGAGGGGGAGGGCGAGATCTGCATCGCGCTCGCGCGCGGCGGCCGCACGACCGCGCTGCGGGGGCTGGCCACCCTGCCTGCCGAGAAGGTTCCGGCCGCCCTGCGAACGGGGCGCTCCGCGGGCACGCTGGCTGTCGACTTCTACCGCGGGTCGGAGTCGTGGCTCGCCACCGCGCCGGCTGTCGCCGACCGTGTGGGCGCCGCCCGCGGCTCGGCGGCCGGTGGCTGGTGGCTGTGGGCAGCGCTCGCCGCGCTGCTTGGCGCCTGGGCGTGCGCGGTGCTGGCGCTACGTGGAGCGGATGCCCGATGACGCGCCTCCATCGACCCCGGCTGCCGCGTGTCGCATGGCTCTGTGCCGCGGTGGCGGTGCTCAACGGTCTCGTCTGGTCGGTCGTTACGCCTCCGTTTCAGGTTCCGGACGAGATCTCGCACTTCGCCTACGTGCAGTATCTCGCCGAGACCGGCGACGCACCGCGACACGTCGCCGGCAGCTACATGTCCGAGGAGCAGACCGTCGCGCTGGAGCGGATCGGGTTCTTTCGAACGGTCGGGCAGCCGCTCAACCGGCCCGCCTGGACGGAGGCCGAGGCGGAGGACCTCGACGCGGCGTTGGCCCAGGCGCCGGACCGTGTCAGCGACGGCTCGAGCAGCACCGCCGTGAACAATCCGCCGTTCTACTACGCGCTGCAGGTCGTGCCCTATACGTTGGCGTCGGGCGAGTCGATACTCGACCGGTTGGCCGCCATGCGGCTGCTGTCGATCCTGCTGACGGCTCTGACCGTGGTCGCGGTGCTGATGTTCCTGCGCGAGACGTTTCCCGCCACGCCCTGGGCCGGACCGGCCGGAGCGCTGGTGGTCGCCTTTCAGCCCCTGTTTGGCTTCATCTCCTCCGGCGTGAACAACGACAGCGCTCTCTATCTGATGTCGGCGCTGCTCTTTTGGATGCTCGCGCGCGCCTTGCGACGCGGCCTGTCCGTCCGTAGGGCGGCGGCGATCGGGATCGTGGCCGGTCTCGGGGTGGTCACCAAGCTGACGTTTGTGGCCTTCCTTCCAGCGATCGCCACCGCCCTCCTGCTGCTCGTTTGGCGGGACCGTGCCGCAGGCGTGCGACGTTCGGTCGCCGCCGTCGGAGTGGCCGCGGTCGCGGTGGCGGCGCCGTTCGCCGTCTATCTTGCGCTCAACGAGGTCTGGGGCCGTGAGTTATTCGGAGCGTTGGCGGGCGGCGAGGCGGTGACGGCGCCCTTCGACCGCACGGCGAGCTTGATGGAGCAGCTCAGCTACACGCTGCAGTTGTACGCGCCACGCCTTCCTTTCCAGACCGACCTGATCCCGGGCTTCCCGCTTCAACACCTGTGGCTGAACGGCCTCATCGGTCGGTTTGGGTGGCTCGACTACGGATTCAGCCCGTGGGTGTACGACCTGGGTCTCGGCGTGGCGGTCGCGATCGTCGGGCTGGCGATCGTCGGGCTGGTGACCCGGTTCGCGACTGCGCGGGATCGCTGGCGCGAGGTCGTCGTCTACGGCCTTGCTGCTCTGGTCCTGATGGCTGTGGTCGCCCAATTCGGGTACTCGGCTTACCTGAGCGCGCCCTATCCCTTCGAGCAGGCCCGCTACCTGCTCCCGCTCGCCCCGCTGTTGGGCGCGCTGGTCGTTCTGGCCGCCAAAGGGACGGGACAGCGTCTGGCGCCGATAACCGCCGGCGTGTTGGTAGGCGTGTTCGCCGCGCACGGCGTCTTCTCCCAGCTATTGACGCTGAGCCGCTACTACGGCTGATCGGCGCCTTGCCGCAACGCCTCCCGCAGCCCCCGCTCGACGGCCTCCGCCGCGTCGTCCCACGACGCCCCCAAGGTGAATGCCACGCCGGCATCCGAGCGCTCGAGCCAAGCTGTCTCGTCGTCGAGCAGCCGCTCGACGGCGTCGGCGAGGGCGATCGGGTCGGCGGCGGCCAGCTCGACCGGCCCGGTGTCGCCGAAGACGGCCTCCGAGCTGCCGTCGGCTAGGTCGACGCAGGGCAAGCCGCAGGCGAGCATCTCCTGCGGGATCAGCGAGTAGTTGGTCAGCGACAGGCAGAGCCCGACGGTCGCCTCGCAGTAGGTGGCGGCGAGCTTGGCGGGCGCGGCGATCCCGAGCGACTCGGCGGGGAAGCTGGTCTGCGGCGCGGGGTCCTGGCCGAACAGCACGGCGCGCAGACCGGGTCGCCGACGGTGGAGCTCCTCGAGCGCCAGCAGCCCGAGCGGCACCGCCCGCCGGGCGGTGACTCCGCGCGCGTAGAAGATCACCGTGTCGCGGCGGCGGTCGACCTCCGGGTGGGGCCGGTAGACGTCGTGGTCGACGCCGAGGTGGAAGTAGGACCCGCGGCAGCCGTGCTCGCGCTCGACCAGGTCGCGTAGCCAGCGGCTGGCGCAGATCGGGTGGAGGCCGAGGTCGTAGGTCTGCTCGGCCCAGATCCGCTCCGCGGAGGTCGCGTAGAACTCGGGCTCGTGGTCCTGGACCAGGTAGGCGCGGGCGCCGCAGTCCTCGAGCATCGCCACCGGATGAGCGGTGTCCCAGCCGGTCGCGACCGCCACGTCGGCTCCGTGCCAGTCGCCGAAGCCGGCGAACACCGGCGCCGCGATCGGCGCGAACCAGTCGACGATGTCGCGCCGCAGCACCGCGGGCGCCTGCAGCCGCGACGCGCCGCTCGCGTCGAACACCCAGACCGTGCAGGTGTGGCCCATCCGCTCGAGCCGGCGGATCAGCCCGAAGATCGTCGAGTGGCCGCCGCTGCCGCGCCGAAAGGGGGGGATCACGAACGCCAGGTGGAGCCGGTCGCGCTCGGCGGCGCCCGGAGCGCGTGGGGCGAGCGGCACGGCGCCCTCGCGGGCGTAGCGCAGGATCGCGGCGTAGTTCGGCTCGCCGGCCGCCGGGGTCGGAGCGGCGGTCGTCGCTGGCGCCGCGTCGGCCCCATCCCCGTCTGCGTTCCCGTTCGCCGTGCTCGCCCGCCCCTCCAGCGACAGCCGCCGCTCGAGCGCCGGCGGGACCCGCTCGGGCCGTGTCGCCACCACCGCCGCCGCCTTGCGGCTGCCGTGGTGGAAAGCGGAGCGCGCCGTCCAGGCCGCACGGCGCGCCGCCGGCCAGCCCTGCTCGGCCATCCAGCGGCGGTCGCCGGCCACGCCGCGGCGCAGGTCGGCGAGCGCGGCGCGGGCCTCGGCGGGCTCGACGTGGCCGGCGGTCTCGCGCAAGCCGCGGTACTCGTCGAAGTAGCGCCGCGCGAACTCGACCGGTCCGTAGTCGTGGGCGTGGCGGACCGCCGCGCCGGGGTGGAAGACCTTCACCCAGCCGGCGTCCAGCAGCGCCCGGCCGAACGCCTGATCCTCGGCGTAGGCGATCTCCTCGAAGCGGATCTCCTCCCAGCACGCCCGGGCGTAGGAGGCGTTGACATTGGAGAGGAACGTCATGTCGCCGGCGCGGTGCAGGGCGGGCCGCCCGTCGGGCGCCATCGAGGCGAAGAACTCGGTCAGCTCGCGGGCGATCATCGGGCTGGTGTCCGGCCAGGGCAGGTGCGGGCCGTAGACCGCGCCGACGCGCTCGTCGAGGTCGTAGGCGGCGCGGTGGGCGTCGAGCCAGCCGGGGGCCGGCACCGCGTCCTGGGTGAGGAAGCAGATGACCTCGCCGCGGGTGCGCTCCGCGGCGAAGTTGCGCGTCCGGCCGTGGCCGAAGTCTCCCGGGGGGATCTCGATCAGCCCGACGCCGGCGGCGCGGACGATCTCCAGCGAGCGGTCGCCCGAGCCCGAGTCGACGACCAGGACCTCGTCGGGATCCTCGGCGGCCACCGCGTCGAGCAGCGCCGCGAGGTGGCGCTCGCCGTCCTTGACCGGGATGACGACCGAGACCGAGCGCGCCACGGCGTCAGCGGCGCTCGAGCAGGTAGACGTCCTGGTTGCCCTCGGCGCGGCCGGGCCAGAAGCCGGCGACCTTCCACCCGGGCGCGTGGGTGAGCAGCCACTCGGCGGTCATGAAGGCGGTTCCCCAACCGGCCTCGACAACGCCGTGGTCGCCGCCGTGGGCAAACTCGTCCTTGAACCAGAAGCCGGCGGCGTAGAGCGCATCCCGGATCTCGGTGAGCTGCTCGGCCGAGCGGATGCCGTGGGCGTGGTCGTGGGCGATGGTCTGGAAGCCGTGGGTGGTCAGGACGAGCAGGCCGCCGGGACGGACCAGCCGGCGCATGTCCGCCAGCCAGTCGGCCGCCGCGCCAGCCGCGAAATGGCTCCAAATCGAGATCGCGTACGCGAAGTCGAGCGCGCCGTCGGCGAGCGGCAGCGGGGGCCGGAGGCCCGAGACCGCGAACTCGACGCCAGCCAGGTTCGCGGCCGCCCACTCGATCGCCTCGGCGTTGGGGTCGCAGGCGTGCCAGGTCACGTCGCGGTGGGCGGCCGCAAAGGTCCGCACCACCCGTCCCGACGAGCAGCCGAAGTCAAGCGCCGTCATCCCGGCCGCGATCTCCAGCCCGCCCGCGGCGAGCGCCTCGGCGACGAGGTCGGCGTAGTAGGTCGAGCCGCCCGCCGCCATCGGACCGCGGGCCATCGAATGCACGTCTGAGGGTGGCGTCGCGGCGCTCAGCCCAGTGCGCTCCATGACGGCAGGGACCTTGCGGTGGACCCCGTAGCCGAGTAGCAGCCGCCGCCGGTCGAGTTCCGGCGCGTCGCGCAGTTGCGTGCGCTCGCCGTCGTCGACCGCCGCCTCGACCGCCGCGACCCCGTCGTCGCCGAGCCGGGCGTAGAGCAGGTCGGTCACCGGCCCGCTGGCCACCGGCGACGGCCGCGCCGTCCGCGCGAGCGGGTCGTCGACCGGCACGTCGCCGGCTCCGGCCAGCTCCTCGCCGGCCTCGCGCGCCTCCTGGGCGAGGCGGCGCTTGACCTCGATCGCGACCCGCTTGCCGCGCCGCGCGACGCGCAGCGCCACCCGCATGCGGTCGCCGGCCGGGCTGCGCATCAGCTCGTTGAGGTCGACGCCCCAGCGGTCGAGCCAGTAGCTGCGGTCCTGCGCGGCCGCCAGCGCCGCGTGGGCGCGGGCAAGCTGCTCGACGTGCTCGCGCTCGGCGTCGAGGTCCGGCGCCGGCGCGCCGCCGTTGGCGCTCTCGGCCATCAGAGGTTCTCCGCGATCCGGGGCGCCTCGCGCTTGAACAGCCAGAGGCCGAGCACGAACACGCCGATCGTGATGCCGATCGGGATCGCCAGTCGCCATGCCCCGCCGATCGCCGTCGCGGCGCTCGGCGCCGACGGGTCGAGGATCGCGTGGCGCATCTGGGTGAGGATCGTCGCGAGCGGGTTGAGCGCCAGCATCTCGCGCTGGATGCTCTGCGGCAGCATGCCGATCACGTACAGCACCGGCGACGCGTAGAAGGCGACGCGCAGCACCACGTCCCAGATCGGCTCGATGTCGCGGAAGCGGACGTAGAGGACCGACAGGAGCATCGCGAAGCCGATCGAGAGCACCGCCAGCCCCAGCACCAGCACCGGGAACTCCAGCCAGGTCCAGTGCGGGGTGACCCCCGAGGCGACTGCGAAGACGGCGACCGCGACGAGATTGAGGCCGAGGTTGAACAGCGCGCTCAGCGACACCGACACGGGAATCGCGATCCGCGGGAAGTGCATCTTGCGCAGCAGGTTCTCGCGCGCCATCAGGCACTGCACGCCGCCGCCGGTGGTCTCCTGGAAGTAGCTGTAGAGCACGATCGAGGTCAGCAGGTAGACGGCGTAGTACTTGACGTCCTCACCGAGCGCGAAGACCTGGGTGAAGACGAAGTAGAGGACGCCGAAGAGCATCAGCGGCCGCATCAGCGTCCACAGATAACCCAGCACCGAGCCGAAGTAGCGGAGCTTGAAGTCGGTGACCGCGAGGATCCACGTGAGGTTGAGCGCGCGGCGGAAGTCGCCGCCCAGGGCGGAGGGCCCGCGCGAGTGGGAGGGCGCCGCGGTCTGGGGCGGCGCGGCGGGCGGCGGCGCTGTGGCCGCGGTGGCGCTCACGGCCGGTCGATCTCCATCGCCGTCGGCAGCTCGGCGACGCCGCCGCTGTAGACGCCGCCGATCACGCGGATCGTCGCCGCGTCTTCGCGCTGTGCGAGGGCGATCCGCCCGTCGGTGCTGAGCACCGCCGGGGTCAGCGTGTAGACGCTGCGGGCCAGCCAGTTGGGGAAGTCGAAGCGGACCGTCGCGCGGTCGCCCGGCGCGAACGAGCCCGACGGGGCGATCGCGTCGCTGCGCGCCACGTAGATGGTGTGGCGCACGTCGTTGCGGAAGGTGATCGTGAAGACCGGATCCTCGACCGCGTCGACGAACTCGACCTCCAGCGTGGCGACCGCGGGCTCGCCCTGGACCACGTCGTGGGCGGCGACCGTGCTCGTCGGACGCTCACCGCCCACCGCGGTGCACCACACGTCGTGGATCTTCACGCGCGGCACGTCGGGCGCGCCGGCCGGGCCGCCGCCGGCGACGGTGCCGAAGTTGACCTCCGCGTACTTGGCGGCGATCGCGTCGGGGTCGCCGATGTCGACCACGTCGCCGCGCTCGATCAGCATCGCGCGGTCACAGAAGCGGCGCACCGAGTCCATCCCGTGGGTCACGAAGATGATCGTGCGGCCCTCGGCCTTGAGCCGGTCGAACTCGTCGAAGCACTTCTGCTGGAAGGAGGCGTCGCCGACGGCGAGCACCTCGTCGACGAGCAGCACGTCGGCGTCGACCTGGATCGCGACCGCGAACCCGAGCCGCACGCTCATCCCCGACGAGTAGTTCTTGAGCTTGAGGTCGACGAACTCCTCCAGCTCGGCGAAGGCGATGATCTCGTCGAAGCGCTCGAGCGCCTGCTTGCGCGTCAGGCCGAGCATGATCGCGTTGATCACCACGTTGTCGCGGGCGCTCAGCTCGGGGTGGAAGCCGACGCCGAGCTCGATGAACGGCGACAGCCGGCCCCTCACCTCGACCCGTCCGGAGTCGACGCTGTAGATCCCCGCCAGGCACTTCAGCAGCGTGCTCTTGCCGCTGCCGTTGCGCCCGACGATGCCGAAGAACTCGCCGGGGGCGATGTCGAGGTGGACGTCCTGGAGCGCCCGCAGCTCGCTGAAGCTGCGCGTGCGGCGAGGGTGCAGCACGCGCTGCTTGAGCGTCGAGTATTGCTCGTGGGGGAGGCGGAAGCTCTTCGAGACGCCCTGGACCGAGACGGCCGGCGCCGTCCCCGGCCGGTCCCGCTGGCTCTCGCGCGCAGGCTGTTGCACCGTGGCCGGCAAGTCAGCGAACGGTACCAGTGGGGGCGGCAGCGCCCGCCGCTAGACGACCACGGGATTGCGGTCGACGCGCGTGGCGACGAGCACGCAGTCTGCGGCCGGCGAGTCGCCGCCACTCGGCCGGTCCTCGATCGACTCGACCGCGAAGCCTGACGTCTCGACCATCCAGCGCAGCGTCAGGCGACCCGGCAGCCAGCCGCGTCGTGGTCCATCGTCGAGCTTGACGGCGTACTGGGAGAGCCGCGCGTCCGCGGCGACCTGCGCTCCCAGGACCAGGAGGGCACCTGGTTCGCAGGCAGTCCAGATCCTCCCGAGCAGACCCATCGGGTTCGGCTCGACCTCGATCGCGCCGTCGACGCATGCGATGCCGAACCGCTCGTGGGCGGTCGACTCGAGGCCTGGCCAGGCTTGCTCAGGGCCATGTCCGTTCCGCTCTGCGCAGGTGACCACAGCGGACGCGCCCATTCCCTGCAACAGGGCGGTAGCGTCGACTGCGCCCACGCCGATCGCGAGTGCGCGCGCGCCCTCGACGGTCCCGCTCGGCCCTCGGCGGAGCACTGCCTCGAGCAGCGCGACGCGTGGGTCGTCGGCGTGAGTCGGCTCGGTGGTCTCGATGCTCATCGTCGCGCGGCCTTTCCAAATCGAGATGCCCACGGGATCGCCACGGGGCGCTGGTCGAGAGAGCCGGTCACCGGCGCGGTGTCATGCATGTGACCGAGCAGCGCGGGGGGACCGTAGCCGAGGCTCGGCGCCTCCTCCTCGGTTCGGCTCAGCAACTGATCCCCGGTGACGGGGTGATAGGCGGCATACAGCGGAGCCAGCCCTCGCCGAGGCTGCTCGAAGAGCCAGCCGGCGGGCGCGCCGGGGGCGGCCTCGTGGATCGGCCGTCGTCGGGACCTCGCGCGGCTTCGCGCGACGTCGTGCGCGCGACGCAGCGCGGCGCGCGAGCGTGGTGCCGGGCCCCCGGCGCCACTCCAGCGCAGCGGGGCACCCGTCCAGCGCAAGGCGGTGACGAGCCGGAGCCGCGACGCCGGCGGGCGGTGGCGGTCGGTGATCACCTGGCCATCGACGATCCAGACGGGGATCTCGGCGCTGATCGGCAACTCCGAGAGGGCACCCAGCTCGCCGATCAGCTCGCCGGGCGGAACGGCGCCCGCGGCGTAGCGATGCCGCCTCGCCGCGGGGTCGCTCGCCTTGGTGATCCCCACCAGGCCAACCTGGCGCTCGGTACGAGGGGTCTCACGGGGGTGCACGGGGAACCCCTCGATGAATCCCAGGGTTCGTATGAGGTCGACCCTGTCCAGCAGAGGATCGTCAGGCAGCGTGACCAGCGTCTCCTCCCCGACCGCCGGGTCGATGGCGAGCGCCAGTCCGTCGAGCAGCGGAAACGGAGCCTGCTCGACGTAGCCCAGGCCCACTGCGCCCTCTGGGAGGGGGCCATCGTTGCCGCGGGGCACCGTGAGGTATTGGCCATCGACGTGGACGACGCGCTCGGTGCCTTCGAAGGCGAACAGTCGCAGGACTCCGAGGTCGTGCTCGGCCTCGTATCCGGGCGGCGATTCGCGGCTGTTGGTGACTACGCGTTGCTCGCCGTCGACGGCGCGGTGACGGCAGAGCAGGATCGACTGGGGCGGCGTCCATGTCGGGGTGGCCTCCCATCGGCGGATGCGGTCTCGATCGCGGAGCCCGGGGAGCAGTGGAGGTGGGTGCTCGGTGTCCGGGCTGAGCGGGTCGACCGCGAGCGGAGGCGCGCTGACTGAAGGCAGAGTCACCCAGGCGGCGTCGCGATCGGTGTTGGGCGGCGCGGAGTGGGTTGTCAGCGCGCTGTGGCGCCACTCGACCTGACCTCCGGCGGCGGTCAATGCTCGAACGAGCGAGGGCGCGGGGGCCGCTGGGGAGAAGCGGAGTCCGGTCGCCAGCAGCTCCTCGCTGCTCACACGCCACGCGACCGTGTGTGCGACGGGATCTCGCTCGACATCGTCCGGGATCGTCGCGAACGAGCTCAGGCCGGCGGTTGCGCCCGCGTCGGCGAGCGCGATCGCGTCGAGGCTGTCGCCGAACTCGAGCCGGCGCAGGAGCTTCTCCACCAGCGCGCGGTCCGCCAGCGGTGAACCGGCGCGGCAAATGCTGGCGACGTGGAACGCGCCGCGTGCGATGGAGCGTGCGTGGCGCAGGATCGCGTCGGGCGTGTCGGCAAGCTCCTGGGGCAAACGCCGAATCTGAGGCAGCGAGTCCCCGAGGGAGGGCGCGTCGCCGGTTACGATCACCTCCAGATCGCAACAGCTCTGCGCAGCCGCTCTTTCGGCGAGTAGAGCCGACGGATCCTCGCGCTTCGCCGGGGCAGTCACGATCCAGGACAGCGCCGGCGAGTCCTCAGCCTTCAAGGCAGCGATGTCCAGCGACTCGTACTCGGGGGTCTTGGCGATGGTCTCTCGGAAGGGCTCGGATCCGTGATCGACCGCGTCGGCGCGGTTGAACCCCCACTTTCGATAGAGGACGGTCCGACCGCGTGCCGGCTCGCCGCGTATTCCGCGCATGCCCAGCCGCAGGGCGAACTCCCAGTCCTCGTGTCCGAGGAACACATCCTCGGGGTAGTACTCGCCGGCGTCGAAGACGCGGCGGTCGATGAGCGAGCAGGTGTCGCAGAAGTTCGTCGACAGCAGCCGGTAGCGATCGTAGGCCGGCGCCTCGAAGTAGTCGTCGCGATTACCGAAGAACTGCAGGTTGGGGTAGATGAACCCCACGTCCTCGGGTGCCTGGGCGAGCTGTGCGACGAGCTTCTCGATGGCGTCCGGCACCAGCACGTTGTCGGCGTCGACGGGGAGGACGTAGCGGCCGGAGCTGCGCTTGATCCCGGCGTTGCGAGCGCGGCTCGGCCCGCCGTTGCGGGAGAGTCGCACGACTGTTGCTCCGCTTGCTTCGAGGTCGTCGAGCGTGCGCGCGGCGTCCTGCTCGGTCGATGCGTCATCGACGAGCACCAACTCGATGCTCGGGTACGTCTGGGCGCGCACCGAGTCGACGCACTCGCGCACGAACGCACTCTGGTTGTAGTGCGGCACGATCACGGACACCAGCGGGTCGTCGAACAGCGGACGGTCGACGAAGCGGATCGGCGTGGCCGGCGACTGCAACGGAGCGGGGTCCGCGCTCTCGGCCCCCCGCTCGAGCAGCGCGGCGTAGAGCTCGCAGTGGTCGTCGGCCATCCGCTGGAGCGAGAGTCGGTCGCGCGCGTGAGCCCTCAGCGACGCACCACGCGCGGTGCGGTGTGCGGGGTCGGCGGCCAGACGCGCGACCTCGTCCACGTAGCTCTCCACGGCGTCGCGCGGTTCGACCAGCCCCTCGGTGTCGGGGATCAGCTCCCGGTTGCCCGGAAGCGCCGGGACTACTGCCGGTAGGCCCATCGCCATCGCCTCGAAGAGCACGTAGGGCACGCCCTCGAAGACGCTGGTCATCAGCAGGATGTCGCAGGCCGCATACCACCGTTCGAGATCAGTGGTCGGCGGGTGTATCTGCACCTGCTCGTCCAGCCCGAGGTCCGCGATCCGGCTGCGCACCGCACCCTCCAGCTCGCCCTCCCCGACGGCGTGGATGCAGCAGTCGACGTCCCGATCGCGAAGGCCGGCTGCGACCTCGACCATCAGCAGAGGATCCTTTTGATCGACCAGACGCCCCGGATAGAGGATGTTCAGCGGGCCGGCTGGCAGGCTCTCGATCGGCGCGACCCGCTCAGGGCAGAACTCCTCGTCTCCGTCGACCCCGGTGTAGATGACGTGGATCTTCTCGCGGGAGATCCCGTAGCCGTGAACTGCTTCGGCAAGGTGCTCGCTGGTGACTGAGAACGCATCGACGAGATTCCCGTATCGCGTGGTGACGTAACGGACGTAGCCGGACCTGTCGGACTCCTCGACATGGAGTTGCACGACGACCTTTGGCGGGTCCGGGAGGCAGGCGAGGTCGGCGAGGAGGTCGAAGCCCAGCCGCGAGTTCATGACGTGCAGGAGCCGGACCCGCCGGGAGTGGATGAAGTCGAAGACGAGGTTCGGCATCCACTCCCCGGGAATCATGTCGGGCAGGTTCCAGACCTCCTCGGCGTAGGGCTCGACCTCGCGCAGGCGACGGTTCGGGGACGGCTGGGTGGTCATCAGCGACGGGGCGAACCGATCGTGGTCGAGGCACCGGAACCAGTCGATCGTCCCCTTGTCGGTGCCGCCGTAATCGACCCAGGGAGCCAGATAGAGAACAGGAGTAGGGGAGGAGCTCACCGTTGGCTCCTACCCAGCGGGGCGATGCGCTCGAACGTACCCGTTCACCGTCGGGAACTCGCCGGGGGGGCCGGGATGCTCGGCGAAGGCGCGCTCGATGACGAATCCAGCCGCCTCGATCAACCGGCGCAGGGCGAGCCTGCCGGGAACGAACCACCAGGTGTCGTCGCCGTAGTAGGACAGTGGCACGAATCGGTGCCACTCGGCCAACTCTGGATCGGCGTGCATCATCGATCCGAGCAGCAGGGTGCCGCCCGGTGCGGTCATCTCGTGCAGGCGCGCGACGAGCCCGACCGGGTCGGGCTCGTGGTAGAGGACACCGTGGCAGTGGACCAGGTCGTAGACCCCGTGCTCCGCGGGGTCGAGCGCCTGCCAGCCCAGCCGCCTGAAGTCGACTCCGCTGCGGTACACGGACTCCAGGAAGCGGGCCTGCTCGAAGAACTCGAACGGCTCGCAGGCGAGCACCCGGTCGGCGCCCCGCAGACGAAACATGAACGGGTCGTAGCCGGCGTTGCTGCCCACGTCGAGCACACACGCGCCGGCGAGGTCGCTCGGCACCTCCGACTCGAGGTGGACCCAGCGAAGGTCGTTGCGCCAGGCGCCGCCGACGACGAGGTCGCCCCCGAGCAGGAACGGTCCCTGGAGCCAGGGCCGCAGCTCCTTGGCACGGGCGGTGAGGCGCCCGCGCTCCGCGGGATCCAGAGGCTCTGAGACGTGCGGGGCGAAACGCACCAGCGTGGCGGCGTCGTAGGTGCCGCCGTCTGGGTCGGCCGTACCCAACTGCTGCGCGACTGCCGCGGCGATCGACGCCATCGGATCGGCGGGCATCAGCGCGTCCTCCTGATCCAGAGAGCGGCGCCCTGCCGTTCTCGGTGGGCGGCGAAGTCCGGGAAGGCGCGATCGATCGCGGCCCCCTCGTTCTGGAGCATCCACTGTGCTCCGAACAGGACCTCGAACGAGTCGTTGAAGGCGAGGAAGGCCTTGATGAGATAGATCTCGTTCCAGCCCCACCCCTCCATCACCCACTGCTCGGGGTACTCGCCGGGCACGAAGGCATCGTGGATGTGCACCGCGACTCCGGGGCGAAGGCGGGGGATGATCTCGCCGTAGATCCAAGCCACGTCACCGCCCGTCTTGACGGTGTGCGCGGTGTCGACGAAGAGGACGTCGCCCGCCGTGAGAACGTCGAAGACCTCCAGCGGTGTGTCCTGAATCTGTTCGACACGCAGCGCGGATATGCCCGGGACGCCGGCGCTGAGGAAGTCGCGCGGGTAGGGCTCGATGCATGTGAAGTCGAGGGCGCCGCCGAAGTGCTCGCGGTTGACCCGGGCGGTGATCAGCGACGAGAACCCGGACCCGATCTCGATCATCGACTTCGGGCGCAGATGGCGCAGCATTCCCTCCAGGATCCAGGCGTCGAGCGCTGGGTACTGGTCGTTGGCCGACCAGTAGACGGTCGGGTCGTCGGTCTCCTCGTCGACGAAGTCGAGTCGTGTCTGCGTTGCGAAGACATGCTCGGCGAGATGGCGCTGAGCCTCGTCGTTCCAGTCGATTCCCGGAGTGGGTCGCGCTGTCGACGGCCAGACCTGCGAGTGTCGCGGCTCGGTGGCGAGCTCGCGATTGTCCGGCAGCGGCGAGTAGTAGTAGCCGAGGGGGAAACGACACCGGACAGGCTCCTCGGCGCTGGCTGGGGTGGCCGCTGCCTCCGGGGCCCGCCGGGTCACAGCATTGACCAGCCGACGTAGCACGTCGACGGCACACTAACGACGTTGCGTCGACGTGGGCGGTCTGGTGGACCTCCGCTGGCACTCACGCTGCGCCGCTGTTGCATGGCCACCTACGATGAGGCCGTGCCGATCGAGCCACGCACGACCCGGCCGATCTGCGTGCTCGGCATGTCGCGCAGCGGTACGTCGTTCGCCACTCGGCTGATCGGGCTGCTCGGGGTCGATCTGGGCTCGGAGCGGACGATGCTCGACCGGGCTCCAGACAATCCGCGCGGGTTCTGGGAGCAGTCCGCGATGGTCGAGATCGACGACGACCTCCTCGAGGGCTTCGGCGGCACCTGGTGGCAGCCCCCGGAGTTGCCGGCCGGTTGGCAGCTGGACCCTTCGCTGGACGCCATGCGCGAGCGGGCGCAGGTGACGGTCAGAAACCATTTCGGCGAGTCACGGCGCTACGCCTGGAAGGACCCGCGTGCGTGCTTGACGCTGCCTTTCTGGCAGGCCGTGATCGGGGCGATGGACTACGTCGTCTGCTTCCGAAATCCGCTCGACGTAGCGGCTTCGCTCGCCCGCCGAAACCCGGATGTGCACACCTTCGAGGACTCGCTGGAGCTCTGGCTCCGCCATAGCGCCGACGCGCTCAGGCACAGTGGCGGTGGGCGCCGGCTGGTTCTGTTCTATGAGGACTGGTTCTCCGAAGGAGCAGACGATCAGATGGCCCGGCTCGTCGACTTCGTGCTTGGCGAGGGAGCGGCTGTGCCTGACGGTTTCTGGGACGAGACCCGCGCGTATCGAGACGACGGGCTGCGCCATCACGCCCATAGCGACGCCGACCTGGCCCGCGACTCCCGTGTCAGCGCCGAGTTGCGGCTGTTCTGGGCGGCCTTGCGGTCGACTCGCGGAGCGCCGGAGATCCTCGATCTGCTCCCAGAGCTCGAGGACGGGCGTTCGCAGCGTCGGCAGCTCTTGGCCGATCGAGAGTCCATGGGAGATGAGCTCCGCAAGGCCGGCGACACGATCGACCAGTTGGAAGTCGAGCGAGGGCGGCTGGCGGCCGAGGTCGAGGGGTTGGAGGCCGCGATCGAGCGTGAGCGTGGATATCGCCAGGCGGTCGAGACGTCGGCGAGCTGGCGGCTGACGGCCCCTCTGCGAACGCTCAAGCGGATCGTCCAGGGCCGGTCCAGCTGACAGGTCCGCAGTTGGCTGGCTTCTCTACCGTCCATCGTCATGTCGCGCGTCCTTATCGCCCTTCTAGTCGGGTCGACCGTCGCCTGGACCACCCTCGCCCCACCCGCCGCCGCCGACGTCCCGCGCGACGGGTCGGGGTTCGCGATCGCCGACGACGAGACCGACTGGCTCAACCCGGCGGGCGCGGTCAACCTGGGGACGCCGTTTCAGCGGCTGCGCCCGACCGTCTACCGGCTGCAGATTCCCTGGAACGCGCTCGAGCCGGCGCCGCCCGATGCCACGCCGGAGCAGGCGGCGACGGCGGCGAACCGCTCCTCGTGGGTGGTGCGCACCAACGCCCTGATCGACCTCGCCCGCGCGCGCGGGGTGACGACCGTGATCCTCACCCTGCGCGCCAACAACGACAGCACCGTCGGGCGCGGCGGCTACCTGCCGCCGCCCGACATCCACGCCGCAGAGGTGGCGGGCGTCGTAGCCGCCTTCGCGCCGAAGGTCGACGTCTGGGGCGCCGCCAACGAGCCGAACCTCTGGCAGGTCGCCGACGACGCGCACCGCGACATCGGCCGGATCCCCGTCGCCACGCTGGTGGCCTACCAGGACAATCTCGCCGCCGCGGTCGCCGCCCACGACCCGACCGCGCTGCGCACCTCGCCCGACTTCAACGACGAGACCCCCGACTGGCTGGGCTACGTGCGGGCGTTCAGCCGCGCCGGCGGCGACTGGGGCGACGTCGCGGCGCTGCACCCCTACGGCGCAGTCGCCCGCTACGCCGAGACGGCCGACCCGCTTGCCGCGCTGAGCGGCGTCGAGGAGTTCGCCCGCGCCGTTCCCCCGGGGCTGGACATCTGGGCGACCGAGGTCGGCGCCCACCACGACGGCGACCCCGTCCGCCAGGCGGCCGCCACCGAGTGGCTGGCCGCCGGCCAGGACACCTGCCTGTCGGCCGCGCCCTGCTCGCCGGCCAGCCACGACCGCGTCACCCGGATCCTCTACTACCACGTGCGCGACCACAGCGACACCTGGGACACCGCGCTCGTCGAGACCGACCTCACACCGCGGCCGGCTTGGAGCGTGTGGTGCGCGGCCGCCCACGGCGACGACGGCGACCACCCCGACTGCCGGCCGACGGCCTTCGAGCGAGCCGGGAACGTTGTGGGCCCGGTCCGCTGGCCGGCCCCCTGACGGCCTGCGCTCGCCGGCCCCTCAGCGGCGGATCTGACGCAGCCGCCGCAGCGGCATCACATACCAATTCCAGGCGAAGACGGCCGCGATCGGCACCGAGACGGCGATGGTGGTCGCCGTGTCGAAGAGGAAGTCGGTCACGAGCACGACCACCCCGACCATCCCCAGCGCGAGCAGTGTCAGCCCGGCGATCGTCAGCTGGGTCGCGACCGCCACGACGTGCTCCTTGTCGCCACGGCGGAACTCGATGCGGTGATGCATCGACGGCGCAATCAGCAGCGCGGAGGCCAGCGCCGTGCAGACCAGAGTCGCCAGGTAGACCTTCTCCTGGAAGGCGGTCACCTCGTCGAAGCGGGCGTTGAATGGCACCACCAGCAGGAACGCGAACAGCACCTGCACGCCGGGGAGCCCGACCCTCAGCTCGCCGAGCAGGTCGTTGAGGTGGCGGTCGGACCGCTCGGCCGCGGTCTCGTCGCGCTCGGGGATCGCCGGCTCGGTCATCGCAGAGCCAGCGTACCCTCGCCCGCGGCCTGTCGAGTCATGCCCGGGTGGGTGTCAGCGCCCTGATGCGCGGATCAGCAGCACCGGCCGGCTGGAGTGGTTGGCCACTCCGTGCGAGACGCTGCCCAGCAGCGCCGACTTGATCCCCGAGTGGCCGCGCGAGCCGAGCACGATCGTCCGTGCGTCGAGGTCGTCGGCGACGGTGAGCAGGGTGCTCCAGGTGTTGACGTGGCAGACCTCCGAGCGCGGGGTGGCGTCGAAGCCGAGCTCCGAGGCGATCTGCGCGCCCTCCTTGGAGAGCGCCTCGGACTGCTGCCGGGACTCGTTGTCGAGCTCCTCGTAGGCCTCGCGGGCAACGCCGGTCGGGATCGCCAGCAGGCTGGCCGGCGCCGCCGCCGCAGTCGACTGCCAGACCGACACGACCACCGCCGGGTTGCCGCCGAGCACCTTCGCCGCCTCGGCGATTGCGCGCTTGGCTCCCTCGGAGCCGTCGTATGCGATCAGGATCGGTCCCTTGTCTGCCATGCGGGGAGCCTAGTGCCCCGCCGAGGCGGTCGTCACCCGGCTGCGCCGGCGACCGGATGGCGCGCGAACAGCTCGAGTGCGCGCTCGGTGACCAGGCGCGGCTTCTCCTCGCCGATGAAGTGGCCCGAGTCGGCCACCAGCTCGACCTCGATGTCGTCGCAGTGGGCCTCCAGGCCGTCGAGCATGTGGTGGGAGATCGCCTTGTCGTTGGTCCCGAAGAGGAAGCGCGTGGGTGGGCGCAGGCGCAGGTCGGCGAACCGCCGCTGCACGAGCACCGTCTTGAACGAGCGCAGGTAGCTGCGGTAGAGCAGCGCGGTCGCGCGGGCGCTCTCGGGCCGGCGCAGGCGCGCGGCGTAGCCGGCGGCGTCGGCGCGCGAGATGCCGTCGTGGACGCGGTCGCCGCGCAGCATCTTGGCGATCAGGCCGGGGCGGTCGAGGACGATCCGCTCGCCGAAGCCGGCCATCAGCACGACGTACCAGAGCCGCCACAGCTCGAGCGCCAGCCGGGGGCGCTGGCGCACCCAGGGCGGCACCGTGTTGAGCACGACCATGCTCGCGACCCGGTCGGGAGCCGTGATCGCGGCGGCGAAGGCGGCGAACCCGCCCCAGTCGTGGCCGATCACGTGCGCCTGGGGGATCTCCAGCGCGTCGAGCAGGGCGATCGCGTCGGCGCCGAAGGTGATCCCGTCGTAGCCGCGGCCGGGCGCGCCGCTGGCACCGAAGCCGCGCAGGTCGGGGGCGATCAGGCGGTGGCGTTCGGCGAGGCCGGGAATCACGTAGCGCCAGCTCGAGGCGTCCTGGGGCCAGCCGTGCAGCAGCAGCACCGGCGGTCCGTCGCCCGCCTCGTAGAGGTGGACGTCGAGCGGGCCCGCGTCGTGGGTCTCGATCGTGACGGTGCGCTGGGTCGCGCCCGCGATCTCGGGCGGCGGCGGGACGGTCGCGGTGGTCGCCATCGCGCGACCCTAACCGCGCGGCCGGCGCCCGCGCGCCATTTCCCCAGCCTCGGGGTCGATCGGATGGCGAGGTCGGCGCGGCTGTACCGCCAGCGGACCGACGCGGCTAGGCCAGCTCGATCGCGATCAGGCGCATCGTGCGGGTGCCCGACGGCGTCTCGAGCGTCGCCTCGTCGCCGACCTTCTTGCCGGCCAGTGCCTTGCCGACGGGGGAGTCGATCGAGATTCGGCCGTTGCCCGGGTCGGCGTCGATCTTCGGGACGAGCGTGTGGACGAGCTCCTTGCCGGTCGCCTCGTCGGAGTAGGTCACCTGGGAGCCCATGCCGGCGACGCCGTCGTCGGAGGCCTCGACGATCTCGGCCGATCGCAGCTGGTCGCGCAGGGCGTTGATCTTGGCCTCGAGCATCGCCGCGTCGTCCTTGGCGGCGTGGTACTCGGCGTTCTCCTTCAGGTCGCCCCACTCGCGGGCGGTCTTTATCCGTGCCGCTACCTCGCGGCGGCCCTCCCCTTCGAGGCGCTCGATCTCCTCGGTGACCTTGCGGTGGGCGGCGGGGGTGAGCTTCGTCGTGTCGGACATTGCGGGGGAACCCTAGCGGCGGCGGTCGTCTGAATGTGTACAGTTGTACAGGTCCAGCCGTTCGACTGCGAGGTTCCCGCCCCATGCCCACGCTCGCCCTGCTCGCGTTCGCGATCCTCTTCGAGGTCACCGGCACGGTCATGCTCCGTCTCTCTGACGGCATGTCGAAGTTGTGGCCGGCGGTCGCGGTCGTCGTCTTCTACTGCGCGTCCTTCTACCTGCTCGCGTTGGTGCTCAGGGAGGTCGAGATCGGTTTCGCCTACGCCGTCTGGGCGGGGGTGGGTACGGCTGTGGTCGCGGTCGTCGGGGTGCTCGCCTGGGGGGAGCCGGTCAATGCGCTGAAGGTCGCGAGCATCATGGCTGTGATCGCGGGGGTGATCGGGCTGAACCTGGCGGGGGCGCACTAGCCGTGTCTGGCGGGCCGTCGGAGCGGGGCACCGAGCCCGAGTCGCGGGGAGCAGCGCGTCGGCGCGAGCTGCTGGCCGCGGTCGTGCGGGTGATCGGCCGCGGCGGGATCGCGGCCGTCGACCACCGTGCGGTGGCGGCGGAGGCGGGGGTGCCGCTCGGCTCCACCACTTACTACTTCGCCTCGAAGGCCGAGATGATCGCCAGCGCGCTCGCGAGCGCGGCCAGCCACGAGGCCGAACGGCTGCGCGACCAGCGCGACGGCGGCGCGCTCGACGTGGCGCCCGAGGCGATTCCGGGGCGACTGGCCGACGTCTTCCTGTACGCCTGGGAGGCCGACCGCTCGACCCAGATCGCACTGTTCGATCTGTACCTGGAGGCGGCGCGCAATCCCGACCTGCGCGTGGCGGTCGACCGCTGGGATCACGCCTACCGTGAACTTGCGGCGACGGCACTCGAGCGCGCCGGAACGCCCGACGCCGCCCGGCGCGCGCACGTCCTCAGCGCAAGCCTGGTCGGCCTCCTGCTCGCTGATGTCGCCGCCGCCGGCCCTCCGGGCGCCCTGCGCGAGCAGGCCGTCGAGCTGATCGCCCGCTTCGTCGTTCCCTGAGGCGCCGCTCGCGACCCGACGGCGGCCCGTCCGACGTATCCCGCGTCATGGGCGGCGGGTTTCGGCAGATGGCGCGGCGGCCATGCCCGCGAACGTCGGCTCGCTGAGGCGGTAGACGACGTGGGGGAGACCGGCGTGGGCGACGTCGCCGTCGAAGCTCATCCCGAGCCGCTCCATCACCCGTCGCGACGCCACGTTGTGCGGCAGGGTGAAGGCGACGATCTCCGGCAGGCCGACCTGGTCGAAGCCGAACGAGAGCGCCGCGCGCGCGGCCTCGGTGGCGTAGCCGCGGCCCCAGTGGTGGGGCAGCAGCGTCCAGCCGATCTCGACCGTCGGCGTGCCGCGCACGGTCGCCCGTTGGAGGCCCACCTCGCCGACGTAGCCGCCGCGATCACGTTCGCGCAGGTACCACCAGCCGATTCCCTGGTCGATCCAGCCTCGTGCGAAGCGCGCGAGTATCTCCTCCGACTGGGCCGGCGTTCGCGCCCCGCCACGGTCCCCCGGCCAGATCCACTCGGCCACTCTCGGATCCCCGAACAGCTCGACGGCGATCTCCCGGTGCGCCGCCTCCGACGCCGGCTCCCCGACCAGCCGCTCCGTCTCCAGCAAGGTCACCCGACCATCGTAAGAGCGTCGAGGTGAGAGTTGCGGCCATGTGCGGGACCGGGTGAGGGTTACGGCCAAATATTGGCCGCAACTCTCACCAGACGACGGAGGCCGCCCGTGGGCGGCCTCCGGAGCTCCTGGGGCTGTGGCCTCGGCGGGGGGTCACCCGCGCCGGATCAGCCGCAGCCGGTGTTGTTGCCGCAGCTCGAGCACGTGTAGCAGGTGCCCGTGCGCTGCATCATCCCGCCGCACTGGGAGCAGGCCGGCCCGAGGTCGAGGCCGGTGACCTTCGCCGGGGCGGCGATCGGCGGCTCGTCGGTGAACGCCGCGGCGGCCGGCGTGGGGGCGGCCGGAGCGACCGCCGCGCCGTTGCCGCCGTTGGAGTGGCCGTTGGCGGCGCCGTTGCCGCCGTTGACGGGGCCCGCGGTGTCGCCGCGCAGCGCGGCCTCCTGCGCGGCCTGGCGGGCCTTGACCGCCGGGGTCATGATCCCCAGCTCCTCCTGGACGTCGACGTCGAGGAAGCGCGACGCCAGCCAGCGCATGATGTAGTCGGGCAGCGACTTGGCGAACGGAATCTCGCGGTTGGTGGTGATCCCCTCCGGGTCGAAGCGCATGTAGGAGAACTTGCGCACCAGGGTCTCGAGCGGCACCCCGTACTGCAGCGCGATCGAGATCGACGTCGCGAACGCGTTCATCATGCCGCGCAGCGTCGAGCCCTCCTTGCCGATGTCGGTGAGGAAGATCTCGCCGACCGTGCCGTCCTCGTAGGTGCCGGCGGTGATGTAGCCCTCGTGGCCGGCGATCGAGAACTTGTGCGTGACCGACTGGCGGGTGCCGGGCATCCGCTTGCGCTTCGGCGGCGCCTCGGCCAGCGCGGCCTTGACAGCCGCGTCGATCTTCGACTGGAGGTCGGCCGGCTCGTCCTTCTGGGCGTCGGTCCGCAGCGCCTGGGCGGTCTTCGAGCCGTCGCGGTAGATCGCCAGCGCCTTGAGACCGAGCTTCCAGCCCTCCATGTAGGTCTCGGCGATGTCCTCGACGGTCGCGTCGGCCGGCAGGTTGACCGTCTTGGAGATCGCGCCGGAGAGGAACGGCTGGGCGGCGGCCATCATCTTGATGTGGCCCATGTGGCTGATCGCCCGCTGGCCGACGGCGACGTCGAAGACGGGCAGATGCTCGTCGGCGAGGCCGGGCGCCCCGACGATCGTGCCGTGCTCGGCGATGTGCGCTTCGATCTGCTCGACCTGCGTATCGGAGTAGCCGAGCGTGCTCAACGCCCGCGGCACCGTGCGGTTGACGATCGTCATGCTGCCGCCGCCGACGAGCTCCTTGAACTTGACCAGCGAGAAGTCCGGCTCGATGCCGGTCGTGTCGCAGTCCATCAGGAAGGAGATCGTCCCGGTCGGGGCGAGCACCGTCGCCTGGGCGTTGCGGTAGCCGTAGCGCTCGCCCAGCTCGATCGCCTCGTCCCACGACCGCTTCGCGGCCTCCAGCAGCGGCTCCTCGACCAGCCCGGCATCGATCTCGTCGGCCGCCGCGCGATGCTTGCGCATCACGTGCAGGTGCGGGTCGCGGTTCTCGGTGAACCGCTCGTACGGCCCGACCGCCGCCGCGACCTCGGCCGACTTGCGGTAGGCGCGGCCGGTCATCAGCGCGGTGAGCGCTCCGGCGACCGCGCGGCCCTCGTCGGAGTCGTAGGGCAGGCCGTTGCTCATCAGCAGCGCGCCGAGGTTGGCGTAGCCGAGCCCGAGCTGGCGGAAGGCGCGCGCGTTGCGGCCGATCTCCTCGGTCGGGTAGCTCGACGGCCCGACGACGATCTCCTGGGCGAGGATCATCACGTCGCAGACGTGCTCGTAGGCCGCGACGTCGAAGCTGCCGTCCTCGCGGCGGAACTTCATCAGGTTGATCGAGGCGAGGTTGCAGGCCGAGTCGTCGACGTGCATGTACTCCGAGCACGGGTTCGAGGCGTTGATCCGGCCCGAGTTCGGGCAGGTGTGCCAGTCGTTGATCGTCGTGTCGTACTGGACGCCCGGGTCGGCGCACCGCCAGGCCGCGTCGGCGATCTGGCGCAGCATGTCGGCGGCGTCGTGGGTGGCGACCGGCCTGGCGTCGATGCGGGAGATCAGGTCCCACTCCTCGCCGCGCTCGGCACGCTCCATGAACTCGTCGGTCACGCGCACCGAGTTGTTGGCGTTCTGGTACTGGATCGAGGTGAAGCCGTCGCCGTCGATCGACATGTCGAAGCCGGCGTCGCGCAGCGCGCCCGCCTTCTGCTCCTCACGCGCCTTGCACCAGACGAAGTCGAGGACGTCGGGGTGGTCGACGTCGAGCACGACCATCTTCGCCGCGCGGCGGGTCTTGCCGCCGGACTTGATCGTGCCGGCCCACGAGTCGGCGCCGCGCATGAACGAGACCGGGCCGGAGGCGGTGCCGCCCTTGGCGAGGTGCTCCATCGAGCCGCGGATGTTCGAGAGGTTGATCCCCGAGCCGGAGCCGCCGCGGAAGATTCGGCCCTCCTTGGTGTTCCAGTCGAGGATCGACTCCATCGTGTCCTGGACGCTGAGGATGAAGCAGGCCGAGCACTGCGGCTGCTCCTCGAAGCCGACGTTGAACCAGACCGGCGAGTTGAACGCCGCCTGCTGGTGGAGCAGGATGTAGGTCAGCTCGGCCTCGAAGGTGTCACCGGCCTCGTCGGAGGCGAAGTAGCCGAGCTCGCGGCCCCAGCCGGCGATCGTGCCGGCGACGCGGCCGACCATCTGCTTGACCGAGCGCTCGCGCTCGTCGGAGCCCAGCCGTCCGCGGAAGTACTTCTGGGCGACGATGTTGGTCGCGTTCTGCGACCAGCTCTTCGGGAACTCGACGTCGCGCTGCTCGAACGCCGGCTTGGCCGGATCGCCGATCACGGCATCGCGGATCTCCCACTCGACGGCGTCGAAGGGGTGCACCCCGGGCTGGGTATAGCGCCGCTCGACCTCGACTCCGGTCGTGTTGGTGGTGGCTGCGGTGCTCTTGCTCGGCATGGTTCCCCTCGTTACTTGCTTCCGGATCGCCCGGTCGCGGAGGTCGTTACCGCAAGCCGGGAAGTGAGGATGTCTCCCGGGTCAGACGGAAAAGCGCGAGTGGGAGGTCACGCGCGCTCCACCATCAACTCTAGAGGGTGCGCGAACCGCTTCACAGAGGGGAGCGGGAGCTTATTTTCCCGCTGTTTGCAGCTTCTTAGCGTCCGGGCGAGAAAGTCCGGCCGCGGTCAGCGCAGCGAGTCGAGCGTGACCGCCAGGCCGTCGGCGAGGCCCGTCTCGGCGGTCCAACCGAGCTCCGCCCGGGCGCGCGAGGCGTCGAGCGCGATGTGGCGCACCTCGCCTGGGCGCTCGGGCTCGAACTGCGCCTCGAAGGGCCCGTCCGCCTGGGGCGCCAGCGCCTCGATCAGGTCGATCACCGACGACTGGACGCCGGTCCCGATGTTCACCGCGCCGGTCACCGTCGCCCCGGCCGCGGCGAGGTTCGCCGCCACGACGTCGCCGACGTAGACGTAGTCACGCGTCTGGAGGCCGTCGCCGAAGACCGTCGGCTGCTCGCCCTCGAGCAGCTTGCCGCAGAAGATCGCGATCACGCCCGCCTCGCCGAGCGGGTCCTGGCGCGGCCCGTAGACGTTGCCGTAGCGCAGCGAGACGGCCGAGACGCCGTGCAGGCGGGCGAACAGCTCGCAGTAGCCCTCGGCGGCGAACTTCGACTGCCCGTAGGGCGCCTCGGGGGCGACCGGGTGGTCCTCCGGCGCGGGGATAGTGCGGCCCTCGCCGTAGATCGCGCCGCCGGTCGAGGAGTTCACCACGCGCGCGCCGACCGCCCGCGCGGCCTCGAGCACGTTGATCGTGCCGACCACGTTGATCTGCGCGTCGAGCGCCGGGTCGGCGGCCGAGCGGCGCACGTCGATCTGGGCGCCGAGATGGAAGATCGCCTCGGGGCGCACCCGCTCGGCGAGCGCGATCAGGGCCGCCTGGTCGCGGATGTCGCCCTCGACCAGCTCGACGCCCGCGGCGAGCGCTCCGTCGAGGTTCTCGCGGCGGCCGGTCGAGAGGTCGTCGATCACCGTCACCGCGTCGTCGCGGGCGAGCAGCCCGTCGACGATGTTCGATCCGATGAAGCCCGATCCGCCTGTCACGAGAGTGCGCATAGGCGCGGCATGCTAGCGCCGGCAGGCGCGAGCGCCGGACCGGTCCGCCCGCCCGCCGCCGCTGGTAGCGTCGCGGCGGTGCGCGGGCTGTTCGTCACCTTCGAGGGCATCGACCGCTCCGGCAAGACGACCCAGGCGCGGCTGCTGCTCGACGCGCTTGGCGACGCCGCGGTCGGCGTTCGCGAGCCGGGCGGGACGGCGGCCGGCGAGCGCGTGCGGGCACTGTTGAAGGACCCCGAGGTCGAGCTGTCGCCGGCCGGCGAGGCGTTGCTGTTCGCCGCGGCCCGCGCCGAGCTGGTCGGCCAGGTGATCCGCCCGGCGCTGGAGGCCGGCAAGGTCGTCGTCTCCGACCGTTTTCTCGACTCCTCGCTCGCCTACCAGGGCGATGCGCGCGGACTCGGCGTGGCGGAGGTCGAGCGCGTGAACGCGTTCGCCACCGGCGGCCTGACGCCGGACCTGACGCTGCTGCTCGACCTCGATCCGGGCGCCGCGGGCCGCCGCGGCGCCGTCGAGGACGACCGCTTCGAGCAGGAGGGCCGGGCGCTGCAGGAGCGGGTGGCGGCCGCCTACGAGCGGCTGGCTGAAGCCGCGCCGGCGCGGTGGCGGAGGATCGCCGCCGATCGCCCGCCGGAGGAGGTCCACGCCGAAGTGCTGGCGACGGTCGAGGCGGCGCGGCGGGAGCGGGCGTGACCGGCGATCCGGGGGTCGGCGCCGCGGCGGCGCTGCCCGGTACCGAGAGCCATCCGCAGGCGCGGATGATCCTGTCGGCGGCGCTCGCCGGCGACGCCTCGCACGCCTACCTCTTCCACGGGCCGTCCGGGGTCGGCAAACGGACCGCGGCGCGCGCGTTCGCGGCGGAGCTGCTGGCGGCCGGCTCGCCCGACCCGGCGGGGGCCCGCCACCGGGTCCTCGACGGCGCCCACCCCGATCTCACGTGGGTCCGCCCGACCGGCGCGCACGTCATGCGTACCGAGGATGTCGCCGCGCCGGTCGTCGCGGCGGCCGCTCGCACCCCGTTCGAGTCGCTGAAGCGGGTGTTCGTGCTGGAGCGGGTCGACACGATGAACGACGAGGTCGCCAACCGGCTGCTGAAGACGCTCGAGGAGCCGCCCGCCTACGTCCACCTGATCCTGCTCACCGATTCGCTCGGGCTCGTCCTGCCGACGGTGATCTCACGCTGCCAGCTGGTCCGGTTCGATCCGCTGCCGGCGGCGCGGATCGCCGCCGACCTCGTCGCTGCGGGCGTCCCGGCCGAGCTCGCGGGCGCGTGCGCCCGGCTCGCGCTCGGCAACGGCGCCCGCGCCCGCTTCCTCGCCTCCGAGGAGGGTGAGGCGCTGACCGCCGACGTCGACCGGCTGGTGGCGACCGCGCTCGGCGGGCCGGGCTCGGCACCGGAGCCGTGGCGCGGCCTGCTCGACCGCGCCGACGAGCGGCGCGCCGTCGCCGAGGACCGTGTCGCCGACGAGGCCAAGCAGCGGCTCGAGAGCGAGCCGAAGGGACGGGAGCGCGGCGCGCTGGAGAAGCAGTTCGAGGACGCTTCCAAGCGCGAGGGGCGGCGTGCGCGCACCGAGGTGCTCGACATGGGCTTGACGCTCGCGGCGCTGCGCTTCCGCGACCTGCTCTGCCTCGCGGAGGGGGCGGAGGGGGCGGCGCTCGATGCCGCCGGCGCCCGCGCGCTGCTGGCCGGCCGCGACGAGGACGCCGCGGACCTTGACCCGCGCCGCCTGCGCGAGGCCGCCGAGCGCTGCGAGGAGGCGCGGATGTCGCTCCAGCTCAATGTGACCGAGGAGCTGGCGTTGGAGGCGCTCGGCTTCAGGCTCGCCGATCTCGTCGGCACATCGGTCTAGCGGGCAGCTCGAGCACCGCCGCGGCTTCGCGGCAGCCGACGACGCGGTTCGGCGGCACCGCGGGGCGGCGGGCCACCAGCCGGCCGTCGCGGTCGAGGAAGCAGACGTCGAGCGCGAACCGCATCCCGAAGGTGTGGACCGAGCGGCAGCGCGGGATCAGCAGCCCGTGGCCGGCCGGGAGGCCCTCCAGCAGCGCGAGTCCGAGCAGCCGCGCGCGCGGTGAGGCGGCGACGTAGGCACGCTCGCAGAGCCCTGGGAGGCAGACCGTGGCAAGGGGGCGCAGCCGTGCGGGGACCATGCTCCTGAAGGGGCGCCCAGCCCGCCGACTGCCCTCCCCAACCTGCCTTCCCGTCCCGCCCGCCCTCCACTACGATGCCCGGACGGTCGCGCCCAACCGCGACCACCCCGCCGACGTAGCTCAGCTGGTAGAGCACTTCACTCGTAATGAAGGGGTCCCCGGTTCGAATCCGGGCGTCGGCTCTGGGATTTCCTCGCTCGGCTTCGGCCTCGAGCCGGCAGTGGGTCTGCCTATCGCTTTAGTAGTCGCGTGTGATCCGGTGCCTCGCGTGTCCCGTCTGGATATCTCACGACGACCTCGGGCGGTTTGCCCGCCTTGCGTGCCGTGGCATCGCCGCTAACCCGCAAGGTCGCCCTGGTCGAGGGGGAGTCGAGGTCGAGGTCGGCGAACTCGGCGATCAGCAGCCGGTCGGCACCTGCCCTCACCCTGACTCGAAGGCGGGTGTCGTTGCCGGCCTGGCCTCGGACCTGGATCTCGTCTCCGGGGCGCAGGGGCTGACCGACGACCTGGCTGAGGCCCGGTGCCGAGTCCTCGCGCGAGATGCCGCGCGGATCCTCGATTGTGAACGTGCCCGGCTCGCCGAGGCCCTGCCGGCTCAACGCATCCCGCAGCTCCCGGGGGTCGCAGGCGAGCGCGACGACGTTGGCGCCGAACCACGATCCGCACCCGGACGTCTGTGCGGCGCGGGCGCTGAGCAGGCTGTCCTCGTACTCGCATGGGTCGGTCGCGCATCCGTCGATGTCCCATGGTGCGGCGAAATGCGCCGCGTTTCCACGGGTCGCCGGGCCGCCGATGTCGTCATCGGCTCCCCAGATGCCAGGCCAGTCGGTGAACGTCGCGGGGCCGTTTATCCAAGGTTGCAGCGGCGCGGCGGTCGGTGGTAGAGGGGAGAGGGTTGCCGGGTCGCTGTTGGCGGCCCAGGGGCGCTCTCCGCCGTGCTGAGTCTCCGGGAGGATGCTGTTCGTCTGAGTGCAGATGCCGGTGCATGGCTCGCCGTAGTTGCTGTGCCCGCCGGCGGCGGCGAACGCCGAGACTCGCTCGCCCTCCTTGTCTTCCTCGTCGCCGCACGATCCTGCGCTCGGCCCTTCGTCGCAGCGCAGGTGGTCGCGGAGATAGCTCCACCACTTGCCATGCGCTGAGAAGGACACGAAGTCGAACGTCTCGCCCGACGAGGCTGGCGCAACGGTGACGCTCTCCCAGTCGGCCTCGTGGTCGAAGGTGGGGGCGTGGTCGTTGTAGCGGTAGAAGAACCAGTAGTCGAGGTAGCGATAGCCGCCTGGTGACTCGGCGCTCGCGTGCCAGTAGGCGGCTGCGGCCGGCCCCCTGTCGCACTCCCAGATGTCGCCATCGATGCAATCGAGGTCCGGCGACTTGAAGTTGTCTGCGCTGCCGCTGCCCGCGATGTCGAGGTAGGCGTCAGTTCCCGGATATCCGGTCAGATCGGCCACGCTGGTCACCGGCGTGCAAGTCGGCCCTGGGACGCAGAGCTGGTGGCCTCCCTCACCGAAGAAGCTGTAGACGTCGATCGGGCTCCAATGCTCGCCCTCGTCGAGCAGCAGATTCGGTCGGAAGCGATGCGCAAGCTCCTCGAACGGCGCCGCGGGCCGGTACTGCGGGAAGTACCGTCGGTGGCCGCCGTCGCGCTCCGGGGCATGGACGACACGGTGCTCGGAGCCGTCGGCGGCCGCCCTCACGATCGCTGGGCAGTACTGGGCTCCCTCGTAGATGACCTTCTTGCCGTCCGGCGACCAAGACGGATAGACCCCTCCGTCGGTCAGGCACCAGTTGGGACCGCTGGGCGTATCGAAGTAGATGTCGTCGTCGACCGCCGTCAGGTTCGAGCCGTCGGAGTTCACGACCCAGATCCGCGGGCCCTGCGCCAATCCGGTCGGCGTTGCGTGGAAGACGAGCCTCTCTCCATCTGGCGAGAACGAGGGATTGCCGGTGTCCTTGAGCGGCCCTGAGAGCAGCTGCTCGGGGTCGGAGCCGTCGCCGTCGGCGACGAACAGCTGGCCAAGGTACTTCGGTGGTGGGCTCGAGTAGATCGGATCGCCCTCGGTGTCGTGGGTCGATAGGAAGACGAGCCGCGACCCATCGGGCGAGTAGGACGCCCACTGCTGGTCGCCGTCCCAGTCGACGACCTGCTGGCGATCGCTGCCGTTGGGCCTCATACGCCGGATCTCGGCCTCGCCGGGGGTGGAGGTCATGCCGTCGTAGTCGGGCCAGTAGGTGTAGAGGATCCACTGTCCGTCGGCCGACAGCTTGGGGTGGTTGACCGCCTCGATTCGCTCTTCGGTTTCCGGGTCCACATCGGCGACGAACGGCGTGCTAACAGCACCCGACTGGAGGTCCGTGAAATAGATCGCCGAGGCGTAGCTGTACGGCGAGCCGTTCGTATAGACCATGTACCGCCCAGTGGAGTCGAGGCTGGGCTGAAACGTCCACGGCGCCCCCACGGGCGACAACTCGGACAAGCTCGGCGCATCCGCCAACCCAACGCTCGAATCCGCCACAACGGCGATCCGATCGGCCGCCGCAGCCGTGCCAACCCAACCCGACAGAACCAACAGACACACGGCCTGTACGACCGCCGACCTCACACGCGCGCTAGACACGAACCCTCCATCCGCTGTCTGACACCGAACCCTCCAGTCAAGACCGTATCACGGTCGACGCGGATCCAAGCACCAATCACGGCCCCGAAAAGCGCGGCTTCCCGCTCTGCCGTCGTCGCCGACTCTGATGTGGCCGTCGCTGAGACGGCCTAGGCTTGCCGGGTGGCAAAGCGCTGGATACTGGCCGGCTGCCTGCTGGTCCTCGCGCCGCTAGTGGCCTCGGTCAACGCGTGGACGCTGCTCTACATGCGGGATCGAGCCTGCGGCGCGACGCGATCCGACCCCGAGCCGGGATCGTTCATCGCTGCCTACTGCGATCTCCAGACCACGACTAGCAATGTGCGGATGGTCTTCCTGGTCGTGCTCTTCTACGGGCCGTCGCTGCTCACGCTCGCCGGCGGGGTCGCTGGCATCGTCAAGGCAGCGCCGCGGCTGTTCGCGACTGCTGTTGCGGTCGCCGTCCTGTGGTTGGTGCTGCTATCGCTGCCGTCGCTTCTGTTCGCCCCGTCGCCCTACTAGCCGCATACCGGAACTCCCTGGTTCGCCAGTAAGGGTCGAACCGTATGATCGTCGACGCTGGCGTCCCGGCAGCCGGGCGCGCTAGTGGGGCTGCCGACAGCCTCCAGGGGGCCTGCAAGCTGATGTGTCGGTGACCCCAGTCGAACCCGCGGTGACGTGTCCCGAACCATGTCCCCAACTCGGCAGATCTAACCCCGGCCAACCCGGCCGAACTGGCCCTACCAAAGCGAAACCAACCTAACGTGACGTCTTCTCAGCGCTCTCGTAATGAAGGGGTCCCCGGTTCGAATCCGGGCGTCGGCTCTCGAAAAGCCCTGTCGATCTGCCGCCACATGCGCTTCCTGCGCCCTGACCTCAAGACTTGGATTCTCGACTGCCGGCGGTCGTAGTGGTGGCGGGCCTCGGGTCTCGATCGGGGCGCTGCTGCTGCCCGAGCAGATAGCCGCGCGCGAACCGGGATCGCGTCTGTGGCACTTGGCAGGATCGCGATGTGGAGATCGTGCTTCGCACAGAGACGCCCGATGGCGTCGAGGTCGTGCTCTTCGCGATCGTCTACGCCAAGATCCTCGAGGAGCACGCCGCCGTAGCCGATTTGGCTTGATCGACCGGGCCATCCGCGACCCCGACGAGCGGCAACCCGACCCACGCCCCGGGCGGGAGCGCTTCTTCCGTCGCGAGGCCGACATCTGGGTGCTGGCCGTCGTGGAGTTCGGCGAACAGCCTGCCATCATCGTTACTGTGTTCTCAGCCGACCAGCCGCCTAGCTGACATGGCAGTCGCGACCGTCCACGTACACGCAGCAGACCTCAGGCTCGAGGGAACCTACGAGCCGATCGGCGATGTGCTCTACCTGTCGAGCTCCGACGACGACAAGCACGCTCCGGCCCAGCAGACTCCTGAGGGCCACGCCGTACGTCTCGACGACCAAGGCCGCATCACCCACCTGACCGCGATCAACGCCAAGTGGTTACTCGACCGGGATGGCGCGCTCGTCGCGACGCTACGCGACGGCAGACGCCTCTTGCTTGCCCGCGACGATGTTGCGGACACCATCGACTGAGCACCCGCGGTCGTGTCGGTTGCGTCTCGTGAACCGGTGGGCCGGCCCGTTGATCCGCTGACGTGTGCCGAGCCGTGTCCCCAACTCGGCAAATCTGACCCCGGCCAACCCGACCGAGCGGCCCGTACCCAAGCCAATCCGCCCCAACTCGACGTCTTCTCAGCGCTCTCGTAATGAAGGGGTCCCCGGTTCGAATCCGGGCGTCGGCTCTGCGATGGTAGAGGCAGGTCTCGTCGCCGGTCACGAGCCACTGGTCGACTCGCGATGGCATATACGCAGGGTACTGCTGCGCCTGGGTGACCGGTCTCTTCGTGGCAGGGATCTCCTCGATCGGCAGCTCGCTCTCGTGGACCGAGGTTCGACGGCGGCGCGAGTGCGCCGAGCCGAGAGTCAGCGACTAGAAGCGGATCGTGTCGCAGATGATCGTGTTGTCAGGCCCGTTGACGTCGAGCTGCTGCACGTTCAGATCCCGGTTGTAGAAAGCGTTGAACTGGTAGCTGCCCGGAGCCTCCCAGGTGTCTGCCCCAAGCGGCTCCGGCGGACCGCCCAGTGCGATCAGCGGGATCTTCCCCGAGTCCGGCTGGGTGGGCTCCCCCATCAGCGCGTGCAGCGCAGATCGGGACATCCCGACCGTCGCCTCACACCACTTCTCGGACCAATCGCCCGACGGGTCCGGCTCCGCCGCCCGCTGTTCGAGCGAGTCAGTCACCGCGACCGGCTCCGGCTCTGCCGTCTCCGCAGGGGGGTCGTCGCCGCCACAGCCGGCCGGCAAGCTCGACGCGGGACATCATGACCGCCGGCTCGCACGGCGCTTGGAGGGGAATTTGGAGTTCAGGACGGAGTTCGAGCGGACGCGGCGGGAGGTAGCGGCTATCCACGATCTCGCGCCGTCGTCAGATGGAAGTGGCCGCGATGGTGATGGTCAGTTGCCTTCGCGACTAGGGCCATGCGCATGAGGGTCGTGCGTCGAGTCAGACCCTAGCCCCGGCCGGTGGGGTCGGGGCGGGGCCGAGACTCAGGAGGCCCGAGACCATGCGCCGCACCGCGCACCGTCGGCGGTTTCACCGCGACCGTATCGTTCGAAAGCGCCAGCGCCAGTACGCGCACTTCCGCCGTGCTGATCCCGAGTGGTGGCCTCTGGGCTTGCCCGACGGTCGACTGGAGAACCGCCAGGCGTACTTCGGCTGCAGCCGGCCGCGCTGCTTGGTCTGCCACGCTGACAAGCTGCTGTATCGAGGTGCCGATCGGGCGAGGGCCCGGCGCGAGTGGGAGGCGTTGGAGCGCGCCGGCTGGGGCGGCCTGAACGAGCGCTAGTGCGACGCGCGGCGATGTCGGACTGCGCCACCCGTGCGACAAAAGCTAACCAAAAATGCTTGGCCTGGTTAGGATATGTCCGTGGCTCGTGCGCACCTCGACACCATCCGTCAGCACTTCGGCAACCGGCCGTTTCGGGTTCGGGAGGCGGTCGACGCTGGCGTCCCGCGTCACGCGATCTATCGCCTTCGCGACGAGGGGTTACTGGTGGGCGTGTCGCGTGGGGTTTGGCAATGCGCTGACGCCGACCCGTCGATGCGCGCAGAGTTCGCGGCGGTAGCTGCTCGCGCGCCTGACGCGACGATCTGCCTGAATTCTGGTCTCTCCTATTGGGATCTGTCCGACGAGTTGCCTGCCAGCGTCCATCTCGCGGTCGCGCGCGGCGCCCACTGGCCGAAGATCGATACGCCGGCGACGACGCTGCACCGGTTCCCCGCCGAGACGTTCGCGCTCGGGCGCGAGGCTCGAAGCACCGAGACCGGCGAGCCGTTCTGGGTCTACTCGGCCGAGCGATGCGTCGTCGACGCGATGCGGTTGCAGCGGCGAGTCGGCCGCGATGTCGCGCTGGCTGCGCTTCGGCGCTACATGTCCCGTGATGGTGCCGATCCGCTGCGTCTCAACGAGCTGGCGCGCCAACTGGGAGGCGAGCGACATATGAGGCAGGCGCTCGAGGTGATCCTCGCGTGACTTTCGACCGTGCGCGGGAGGTCTACCGGCAGTTGCAGCGGCTCGCCCGAGCCGACTACGGGGGCGCGACCGGCGCGCTGCTGGTCGTCTACGGCGTCGAGGGCTTTCTGCGGCGGCTTGCAGTGTCAGACCACGGCCCGAAGATGACCCTCAAGGGCGGCATGCTCATGGCCGCCACCGCGGCGCGTCGAATGACCAAAGACGCTGACCTCTCGACGGTCGGGATGGCCAACGATCCTGACCACGTCGCCCAGGCCGTAGCCGACGTCGTGGCTGTCGAGCTGGCCGACGACGATGGCTTGGTGTTCGGCGCCAGCACGATCCGTACCCAGGTCATGCGCGAGCAAGCCGACTACCACGGCGTCCGGGTCAAGATCGAGGCTCAGTTGGCGACTGCGAGGCCGACCGTCACGCTCGACTTCTCCTTCGGCGACCCGCATCGATCAGTGGTTGTCGATCTGCCCCAACTCCTGGGCGGCAGCATCCGGCTGGCGTCCTACCCGCCGGAGCTGACGTTGGCCGAGAAGATCGCGACGATGATGAGCCGCCGAGAGCTCAACACCCGCGATCGGGACTTCGCCGACGTCTGGACGCTGAGCCGCACCCTCTCGCTGGATGCGGCAACCCTGCGGACCGCAATCGTCGATGTAGCCAGACATCGCGGCCATGACACCGTCTCGCTCAGGACGGCGGGGCGGTATGCCCGACCGCCAAGCGCCGTATACGGCGATGCTCTCGCGCATGGCCTACCAGCGCCCGTTGCCGCAGTCCTGGAAAGAGCTGCTCGTTGACGTACGTGGCTTCGTCGATCCCCTGGTCGCTGACACCGATGGCAGGCTGACGACGTGGGATCCCATTGATCGGAAATGGCGAGAGGAGTCGAGGGCATGATCTCGCTCGCGCCGAATGCCGCGCAGGCGTTCAGCGATGCGCTGACGCAGCCGGCGGTCGTCAACGAGCGACTCGCTGCCGCGTTGGATCGTCCACGCAGCTTTCGCTGGTGGCCTGAACCATGTCCCCAACTCGGCAAATCTGACCTGAGCGAACGTGACCCAGTGGTCATGCTCGATCCAACCTGAGCCGACTCGATGTCGTCTCACCGCTCTCGCAATGAAGGGGTCCCCGGTTCGAATCCGGGCGTCGGCTCTCGTTGGCGGTCGAGGGTGCGAGGGTGTGCGCCGTGACCCGACGCGCGGGCGCGTGCCTGAGCTTGGTCTTGGCGCTTGCCATCGGCGCAACGCTGGTGCTGACCGCGCCGTGGTCGGATGACGAGCGGATGGAGGCTGGCGAGCGGCGAGCCGAAGTGCTGGAGCTGTCAGGCGACTTGGTCGGTGGCAAGGCGCGCTTCGTCGGGTGCGAGCCGCACCCTCACGGTCGGGCCTGCGTGTTGGAGGGGCCGACCGGCCGGCGGGCCACCTGCCTCCTGTTCGGAGGGGGCGAGTACTCCTGCTTTGAGTTCCGCCCAGGTGACCCGCGGCGCTAGCCAGTGCCTACGACGAAAGCAGCGACCGGCGCCTCCCGCGGCGGGTCGTCAAGCGGCCCGGCCGGCGCCCAGGCGCGCCATCTCCTGGCTCACCTCGGTCTCGCTGATGCCCTTCGGCGCGCCGTAGGCGTTGTAGCCCTGCATCGCGAGACCGAGGCCCCAGGCGCCCATCACCCACGCAGGCCAGAAGTAGCCGCCGCCGGTCAACGCCCAGATCGCCACCATCAGCACGTTGATGGCCACATAGGTGACGAGCGACTGCTTGAACGCATGCTTGCGCTTCAGGCTGGAAACTGCTTGGTCACGCAGATTCGAACTGGTGTCGGGGGGTATCCATGGTTGGGTTGCTCCTCTTCGAAAGGTGGGCTGCTGCCCCCGCCTTATCGGCTCACGTCTCCAGGCGCTTGAGTCGACGCCTTCTCGGCGCTCGCCATGCGAGCGGTCGGTCCGAGCCCGGCGAGACCGAGGGTGGACGGCCCCCTGTTCGAGCTCGACGACTGGTGGGCCCTAACCGCCGAGGGCAGGAAGCACCTCCCGCTCGACTGAGTCGCGCGCCCGGGCCGCGTGGACCGGTGAACCATCCGGGCGGTGCCTGCGCAGGGAAGGGGCAAAGGGCTGCCCGGGAGGCGGCGGTCCCTCGACAAGGAGAGACGAATGAACAGGCTGCTCAAGCGCCGACCTTCCCCTGCCCTGGTAGTGGCGGTCACGGCGCTCTTCGTATCGATGGGAGGCGTGTCCTACGCCGTGGCGACCGGGAGCGTCGACAGTCGCGCGATCAAGGACGCCAGCGTCCGCGGCAAGGACATCCGCGCCAACACGATCACCCACCGCGAGATCAAGCGACGGTCGCTCGACGGCACCGACATCAAGGTCGAGCGCGTCGGCGGAAACGCGGTCAAGGAGCAGGCTCTGGAGGCGGAGAAGATCCCCAAGGTCCGCGAGGCCGCGGCAGCCGACACCGTGGGCGGCAAGAGCGCCGCGCAGCTCGACACCCGTTGGGCGCTCGTGAACGAGAGCGGCCAGATCGAGCGCCAGACCGGTGGCTTCGCGATCGTCGACTGCTACCAGAGCAACGCCAACTGCTACATCGACACGGGCGAGGACGTCCGCGTAAAGGGCATCTTCTCCGAGATCGCCGTCAACAACACCGACGGCAGCCCGTTCTTCTCGGGTGACACCGGCGTCGCGCCCTGCGGCGCGGAGTTCGTCGCCTGCGCACCCCCGAACACCGAGAGCGAGCGTGTGCTCGTCGTGACGCCGCGCGCATCCGACGGCACGGTTCCGGGCGGCGTGACCCCGCCGGCCCCTGCCGACGCAGCGCGCTTCTACGTGTTCGTCACGGGCTCGGCCGCCCCGTAACCCGAAGCGACCGAACGTGCCCGGCCGCGTCGCTCCTGCGGCGCCCGCCGGCGCGTCCGGCTCAGGCCGCGCCCGAAAGCGTCGCCGCCGCCACGACCGCCACAGCGATCAGCCCGCCCGTCACGCGGCGAAGCCGTTGCGGCGTCAGCCACGACCACCGCCGCGTCGCCAGCCAGGCCCGGATTCCGGTCGCCCCGGCCACAGTCGTCGCGGCCGCAGCCATGCACTGAGCGCACATGACGCTCAGGGTAGCCGGCGGCCGCGGGGGCGGGCGCTCCCGCGGCCTTGGCGGTCAGACGTCCGCGCAGATCGCGTACACGCGCGCGTCGAGCGAGGCGTCGAAGCCGGCGTTGTTGAACAGCTGGGCCGACCAGCCGTCGCCGGTCATGGTCGGCATGTCGGCTGAGACCACGACCTGGCGCTGCAGCCCGGCCTGGCCGGCGTTGGTGCCGAGATCGACCCCGCCACCGATGGCGCGCTTACCGGAGGGGCACGACACCGTCAGCAGACTGCTGAGCCCGCGGCCGCCATTGCTGTTGGGTACGAACACGCTCGCGAACGTCTCGTCGGCGATCTCATACCCGCTCACCGTCGCCGGTCCGGGCGGGCCCGCGGGCCCCTGGGCGCCGGTCGGGCCAGCCGGTCCGCTCGGACCCGTGGCGCCCGCCGTCCCACGCGCGCCGCGCTTGCCACGCGGCCCCGGGATCAGCTTGCAGACGACGACCCGCTGCGGGGTGACGACCCGCCGCGGACACTCGCGCCGAGGCTGCTCGAGCATGCACGTCACGGTGCGCTGTCCGCGGGGCGCGTCGGCTGGGCACTTCACCGACACCTTCTCCTTGTGCGGCTGTGGCGTGCTCGGGCCGCCGGTGGCGGCCACCGAGACCGCTGCGACCGCGACCGCGATCACTACCGCCGCCACCCCGGCTGCGACCGCGTTGAACGACTTGGCCATCGTTGCTCCTCGTTAGCTGGACTCGGCGCCCGCCCCGCTGGGCGAGTATCCACCCGCCTTCGGCTGGCTCGTCCGCGACCTACAGCCCGCCAGCTCGCGCATCGCCCTGTCGTCCAGCCAGGCGACGCGAGCCGGTTGCCGCTCGCCGTCAGCCCCCGAACGCCGTCTCGCCGAGGCGCTCGCACAGCTCGGCGGCCGACTCGAAGACCGCCACGGCGCCCGCGTCGCGCAGCTCGCACTCGCTGAACCCGCCGGTCAGCAGCCCGATCGACTCGACGCCCGCCCGGACGGCGGCCTCGCAGTCCCAGACCGAGTCGCCGATCATCACCGCCGAGCCCCCGCCGGCCTTCTCGAGCGCCGCCCGCACGAGATCGGGCTCGGGCTTGGTCTGCTCGACGTCGGCCGAGGTGGTCCAATCGTCGGCGAGATCACGCGCGTCGAGCAGGTCCAGGTAGGCGTCGACCTCCTGCTCGTTGGCCGAGCTGGCGAGCACCACCCGCGGCGCGCGCTCGGAGAGCGCCGCCAGCAGCTCGCGCGCGCCGGGCAGAACCGCCGCCTCGCCGATCAGCTCCGCGTAGATCTCGCCCTCGGCCTCACGCGCCGCGTCACCGATCTCGTGCTCAGCGCCATCCCCGGCGACGGCCGCGACGAGCTGGTCGCCGCCCATCCCGATGTGGCGGTGGATCCGCCAGGCCGCGATGTCGTGCCCGCATCGCCGCAGGGCGCGCTGCCAGGCGAGCGTGTGCAGGTAGTTGGTGTCGACGAGCGTGCCGTCGATGTCGACGATCGCGTTGGGCGTCATCACCCCCGCCTACCCGCTCTCCGGCCGACCCACGCCGCCGCGACTACGATGGCGCAATGGCGAAGCTCATCTACACCCCGTTCGGCATCGTCGCCGGACTGATCGGCGGACTGCTGGCACGCAAGGCGTTCGACCAGGTCTGGAAGGGACTCACCGGCGCGTCCGACGCCCCCGGTCCACGCGAGGGCGAGTACAGCTGGAAGCAGGTGATCGGTGCGGCAGCGCTCCAGGGTGCGATCTTCTCGGTGGTCAAGGCGGTCATCGACCGTGCCGGCGCCAAGAGCTTCGAGAAGGCCACCGGCACATGGCCGGGCGACTGAGCCGCCCGACCCACGTCAGCGCCTGCCTCACACTCGCACGGACGGCCGCCCTGTCGCCGTAGGCTCCTGTCCGTGGACGAGCGCGTCACCTACGTCGGTCACGCGACGGTGCTGGTCGAGGTCGGCGGCGCGCGGATGCTCACCGACCCGATCCTGCGCGGCAGGGTCGCCCATCTCCGCCGTCACGGCGGCACCGTCGACCATCTCTCGCTCGGACGCCTCGACGCGGTGCTGGTCTCCCACGCCCACCTCGACCACCTCCACGCCGGGTCGCTGAAGCCGCTCGCCGGACTCGACCCGCAGCCGGCGCTGATCGTCCCGCCGGGCGCTGGCCGCCACGTCGCCAAGCTCGGCTTCGCCGACGTCCGCGAGGTCGCCGTCGGGGAGCGGACCGAGGTCGCCGGCGTCGAGGTCCTCGCCACTCCGGCCGTCCACGACGGCCGCCGCCATCCGTTCGGTCCGCCGGGCGAGGCGGTCGGCTACCTGATCGGAGATCCGGGCCGACGGGTCTACTTCGCCGGCGACACCGACATCTTCGACGCGATGGCCGATCTCGCCGCCGGCCTCGACCTGGCGCTGGTGCCGGTGTGGGGGTGGGGGCCGTCGCTCGGCCCCGGCCACCTCGATCCCCATGAGGCGGCCGAGGCGCTACGCCTGCTGCGCCCGCGGGTGGTCGTCCCGATCCACTGGGGAACGCTGTTCCCATTCGCGCTCGACCTCGTGCGCGGCAACGCGGGGCTGCTCAGCGACCCTCCGCACCGCTTTGCCGCGCGTGCGGCCGAGCGGGCGCCGGAGGTGGAGGTTCGGGTTCTCCGTCCCGGGGAGGCGACCCCGCTGCCGCCGCCGCGCTGAGCGGCGCGGCGCGGGGGGCTTCCTCACCCGACTCGATCCGCCGGTCGCGCCGTTCGACGAGCACCGCGTCGAACTCGCAGCTGAGCAGGAACACCATCGACGTCAGCCAGATCCACAGCAGCAGGATCACGAGTGCTCCGAAGGCGCCGTAGGTCGCGTTGTAGGTCGCCAGCGCGCCGACGTAGAAGGCGTATCCCGCGGAGGCGGCCAGCCAGCCGCCCGCGCCGAGGATCGAGCCGGGGGTCACGAGCGTGAAGCGGCCGCGCGGCGGGCTCGGCGCGGCCCACATCACCAGCCGCATCGCGAACATCATCGCCACCGCCGCCAGCGGCCAGCGCAGGATCGTCCAGACCGGGCCCACGACATCGTCGAGCCCGATCAGTCCGAGCACGTCCTCCGCGAGGCCCCGGCCGACGAACGTCAGCACGCCAGCGACCAGCCCGAGGACGATCAGCACCAGCGTCCAGCCGATCCCGACGACCCGCCGCACGATCGTCAGGCCCTTGCGCCGCCGGCGCCAGATCACGTCGAGCGCGCGCCCCGCCGCCGCGAACGCGCGCGACGCGCCGTAGATCAGCGTCAGCAGGCCGACGAGGCCCACTGTCCCGGCCGTGCCGGGCGCTGAGTCGAGTGCCGTCTGGACCGCCGACTCGGCCGCCTCGGCGAGGCTGTCGGAGGTGCCCTCGTCGCGCAGGAACCCGCTGAAGTCGGTCGCGGCCGACTCGGCGCCGAGCAGGCTGATCACCCCGGCGGCGATCATCAGCACCGGCAGCAGCGACAGCAGTCCGTAGTAGGCCAGCGACGCGGCGCGGTCGACCATGCCGTCGGCGAGGAAGCGGCGCACCGTCCGCTCGGCGATCTCGACCTGGGTGACCTTGCGCACCCGGTCGCTGGTCGCGGTGGCGCGACGACCTACAGAGGAATCGAGCAGCCGCTGCAGCGGCGTCACTGGCCCGTCTCGACGAGCCATGCCTGCAGCTGGCGGTGCATCGCCTCGGCGCCGACGATCGGCGCGGCGGGCACGGTCCACTCCTTGGGCACGACCGCGAACGGGTGCATCTGGGTTCCGCCGAGCCCGCCGTGGGAGCCCATGAACTCCTCGAACGGCTGGACCTCGTCGGTCGCCGGGTCGTAGGCGCCGTTGACGAGGATGTCCGGACAGTTGCGAAAGCTGTCGTGGCGGCGCAGGTGGTGGGCGGCGTTCTCACCGTAGCCGGCGAGCGGGTCGTCGCCGTCGACGTGGTCGTCGTTCAGCCGCCGCCGTCCGGAGGCGCCGAGTGCGACCGCGCCCTCGTGCTCGGAGCGGACCATCGCGAAGCCGATGCCGGGGTGGGCGGCGAGCCCGGCGAGCAGGCCCGGGTGGCGGCGCTCGATCTCCTCGGCGGTCAGCCGCTCGGGCGCGCCGGGGAAGTAGACGAGGCCGAGGCAGCCGGACGCGAGCACGATCGCCGCGGGCTTGCCGTCCTCGCCGCCGCCCGAGGTCGCGGCGTTGAGGTCGTCGTACTCGCGCAGCGCCGCGCGCGTCGGCCCGAGCGCGACGGAGCCGTCGGGGCCGGTCCGCTCGCTGGTCGCCCGGCGCAGGATGCGCCCGGCGGCGCTGGGGTCCTCGCGGGCGTCGCCGAGCATCGTGCCGAGCGCCCCCCAAGCCTCGTCGAGCGGCTCCGGCGCCGCGATCTCGGCGCCGGGCCCGGTGAGCCGGCCGACGACCTCCTCGAGCGTCTCGCCGTGGCGCTGGCGAAACGGTGCGCCCTGGGTCTGGCCGTGGTCGGAGAGCACGACGAGGTGGTAGGGGCGGGGCGCCTGGCGGGCGGTCCGCTCGAGCCGCGCGAGCTGGTCGTCGAGCTTCTCCAGCACCTCGAACGCGTCGGGCTCGCGGATGCCGGAGTGGTGGGCGACCTCGTCGTAGCCGACGAACGTCGAGTAGGCGACGGGCACGCCCTCGACGACGTCGGCCATCAGCGTCGCGACGTTGAGGTCGCGCATCACCACGGTGATCGCCGCCCGCACCGCCGGATAGGTTCCGCCGCGGTGGACGTGGTCGGCCCCGGAGCGGCGCTGGCGGCGCGCGGCGCGCTTCTCCGACGTTACGTCGGCGATCGACAGCGCGATCGTGCGCAGCAGGCCGTAAGGGTCGGCGAAGTAGGCGAAGAACTCGCTCGAGCGCGACCGCTGCCGGTCGCGGATCACGCTCATCGTCGCCGAGCAGCGCGGCGCGTCGCCGGAGAACATGTTGCCGCGGCTCGCCCCGCCGCCGACCAGCAGGCCCTGGCCGTCGGAGTGGCGGCGCTCGATCTCGGTCGCGTCCTTCGGATGGTTGGCCACCAGCATCCGCTCGGCGTCGCGCTCGTACCAGCGGAAGGCGGGCATGTCGGCGTTGCTGCCGTGCAGCAGGCCCGCCTGGCTGGCGGCGGTCTGGGAGGAGAGGTCGCACTCCCAAGCGACGACCCGGTGGCTGCCGTCCTCCAGCCAGCGGGCGATCGTCGGCACCTTGCCCAGCTCGATTGCCTCCTCGAGCACCCGCTCGGCGAGGCCGTCGATCTCGAACATGATCACGCCGGGCACGTCGGTCCGGTTGGCGCGGCGGTCCTCGCGGACACGCCGGCGAACGACGCGCAGGTGGTAGGCGTCGCCGTCGAAGTCGAGCAGCGGCGCGACGACCATCGTGATCAGCGCCAGCCCGACCGCGACCAGCAGGGTGGCGGCGACGGTCGGGTCGCTGCCGTCGACGGCGCGGATCGCCAAGCCGACGATCAGCGCGTTGAGCGCCAGCGACAGCAGGCCGAAGGTGAGCACGGTCAGCGGCAGCAGGATCCGCGTCACCAGTGGCCAGACGAGCGCGTTGAGCAGCGCGATCAGGGCGGCGGTGACGACCGCCCCGGCGAAGCTCGGCACGTCGATGCCGGGCAGGACGGCCGCCAGACCCCACAGCGCGAGTCCGTCGACGACCACCAGCACGAGCGCGCGCGCGAAGTAGCCGATCGTTCGCAGGGCCTTCGGAGAGCGCTTGTTCGTGTTGGCCACCGGCCCATTCTGCCGTCCGTGACGGCCGGCTGCCAGCGGCCAGCGGTAGCGTGCCCGTCCATGTCCGACGAGATCCGGCTCGAACGCGACGGTGGCGTCGCCACGATCGTCCTCGACGCGCCAGATCGGCGCAACGCGCTCAGCCGCGAGATGGCCCGTGCGCTGGTGGCCGCTTGCGACGAGATCGACGCCGACGAGACGGTCGGTGCCGTCGTCGTCCGCGGGGCCGGCGGCTACTTCTGCGCCGGCGGCGATCGGCCGACCCTCGCGGCGGCCGGCAAGGATCCGGCGGCGCCGGAGGCATGGCGGGGGATCACCGAGATCTATCGCTCCTTCCAGCGCGTCGGCGAGCTCGAGCCGCCGACCGTCGCGGCGATCCGCGGCGGCGCTGTCGGGGCGGGAATGAACCTGGCGTTCGCGACCGACCTGCGGATCGTCGCCCGCGACGCGAAGCTCCTGTCGGGCTTCGTGCCGATCGGGCTGCACCCCGGCGGCGGCCACGCCGCGCTCCTGGGCCGCACCGGCGCGCGCGAGGCCACCGCGGCGCTGGCCCTGTTCGGCGAACGGATCGACGGCGACCGCGCCGCCGCGCTCGGCCTCGCCTGGGAGGCCGTCGACGACGTCGACGTCGACGCGCGCGCCGCCGCCCTCGCCGCCGTCCCGGCCGCCGACCCGGAGCTGGCGCGCCGCACGGCCCGCTCGCTGCGCACTGAGCTGGGGCCGCCCGCGCTGCCCTGGCGCGCGGCGGTCGACCTCGAGCGCGCATCGCAGATGTGGTCGATGCGCCGCAGGGATCTCGCCGCCGAGTGAGCTACTTCACGGCCGTGCGGATCTACTCGATCGTCGAGCTCTGCCTGTTCGCGGGGCTCGTCGTGTTCGCGCTCGGCGGCTGGAGCCCGACGGCGGAGACCGTGCTCGGCTGGTCGCACGGAGTTGGCTGGCTGATCCTCTGCGCCCTGGTCCTCTACGGCGCGCTGCGCGGCGTGTTCACCTGGGTGGTCGCGGCGCTGACGGTGTCTCCGGCCGGCCCGCTCGGCAGCACGATCGGCATCGAGGTCCAGCTGCGCCGCGACCGTCGCCGGGGCGTCGATCGGTCAAGCTGAGCGGCGATGTTCCCGCTCAACCTGCCGAACCTGCTGACGCTGCTGCGGATCCTGCTGGTCCCGGTCCTCGTCGTCGCGCTCGGCACCGAGGCCGAGGGCGGGTCGCTGCTGGCCGCCGGCGTCTTCGTCCTGGCGGCGCTGACCGACGGGCTCGACGGCTACATCGCGCGTTCGCGCCAGTCGGTCACGACGTTCGGCAAGGTGATGGACCCGGTCGCGGACAAGCTGCTGATCGCGGCGGCGCTGCTGACACTGGTCAGCCTCGACCGGGTCGAGGCGTGGGTGGCGATGATCATCATCGCGCGCGAGTTCGCGGTCTCAGGACTGCGGATCGCCGCCGGACAGCAGGGAGTCGTGATTCCCGCGAGCGCGCTCGGCAAGGCCAAGACGATCGTCCAGTCGGTCGCCGTGCTGGCGTTGATCGCCGTCAACGACCCGCAGGTGCTGTGGGTGCAGGCGCTCGTCTACTTGATGGTCGTCACCACGATCGTCTCCGGCGCCGACTACTTCCTGAACTTCCGCCGCCGGATCGAGGAGCTCTCCCGCCAGCAGCAGCGAGGCCGGGACGCTGTCTCGGGCCGCTGAAGGGGCTCAGGCGGCGGCGGTCGGACGCTCGGGCTCGTCACAGCCCGCGTCGAGCCGTTCGGCGAGCTCGGCTGGTGTGACGCCACGCCGGGCGAGCGCCCGCCGCAGCGGTGCGCCGTAGACGTCGAGCAAAGCCGCGAGCAGATCGGTGGTGCAGAGGGCTTCCGCGCCCCGTCGGTGGGCGCGCCGCTCGGCGTCGCGGACGGCGGCCACCACGGCCGACTCGCCGAGCGGCGGGCTGGCGGGGGAGTCGTCGGGTAGGTCCTCGAGCGGCGCCTCGCCCACCCCGAGCGCCTGCAGCGCGCAGCCGACCTGGCCGTGCAGTCGCAGCGCCCGCAGCCACCGCTCGGCCTCGTCGTCGGCGTCGTGGGCGAACGCCATGGCCGTTCCGGCGAGGGTGGTCACCAGGGCGGCGTCGCCCGACATCGGGATCTGCTCGGCGACCGATCGCGGGGAGGGCATGCCCGGCCCGTCCCCGTCGTGTGGCGCCCCGAAACGCCGCTGGCCGAATTGACCAGCGACGGGCGCTGGCGCTCAAGTCGCGTCGGGACCGGCGAGCCACTCACGCACGGTGACGTGGCGCGGCACGTGGACCTCGTCGGTCAGCTCGCGGCGCAGCTCGCCGAGCAGTCCGTGCCGCTCGGCGACGACGCTGTGGCGGTGGATGGTCTCCAGGTTCTCCTGGCGGGAGAGCACGAAGGTGCCGTCGTCGAAGCCGGCGAACTCGTCGACGGCCTTGCGGACCATCTCGCGCACGCAGTCCTCGACGAAGCGCGGGTGCATGTGTGCGGACTCGACGACCTCGGCCTCGTCGCTGCGCTTCATCAGCTCGTAGATCTCCGAGCTCATCGAGCTCTCGACCATCCGCAGCAGCGTGCGCGCCTCGATCTCGGCGTCGGCGCCCTCGACGGAGCCGATCAGCAGGCGGCCGATGCCGCGCTGGTTGTGGGTGGCGACGGGGACCGCCGCGAGCACGCGCTCGATCTCGCCGTCGCTGAACCCGTCGGCACGCAGTCGCACGCGCGAACGCTCGGCGACCAGCTCCTGCGCGCACGGGCAGGCCGTCATCCCCTGTGCCTCGACGCCGACCAGCCGGCGCGTCCCGCGCTCGGAGGCGACCGCGATCCCGAACAGCTTGTACATCTCCTGGGTCTCCGCTCCCGACACCGGGGCGTTGACCCGCTCCGGGTAGCGGGCCTCGATCCGGACCTCGGCGCGCAGCGCGTCCTGGCGGTCGCGGACCCGTTCGGCGATGTGCTGGGCGAGCGTCTCGGCTTTGAACGCCTCGCCGAGCACGACGCCGTCGATCGCCTCGTTGACGACCTCCTCGAAGCGCGACATGTGCGCACCCTTCTGCTTCGGTCCGAGGTCGACGAAGCACTCGAGGTCGGCGAAGAACAGCTGCTCGCTGTCACCGACGCCGATCCGGATCACCTTCTCGACCCCGGTCACCCCGACGCGGGTCAGGCTGACGTGGGTCGCCGGCCGGCGGGCCTGGACGTCGTCGCGGGAGATCGCTCCGGGGGAGGCGAGGTCGGCCATCGCCCTCGCCACGATACCGAGCGGCCCGCGCGACCACCGTGGCCAGACGGCCCGGCGGGCCCGCCGACGGGCAGCCAGCTGGCTGAAGTGCACATCGGCACGAAGTTGCTATCGTCCGCAGCGGCTCGAAGCCTGGACCCCTCCAAGGGCTCCTTCCAAAGGCTCAGTCCCTCGCGACCGAAGTCGCGATCGCCGCATCGCAGTGCCGATAGCCGTGACGAAGACCGACAGCCCCAGGTAGTGCGGGGGGTGGGTGTCGGATCCACTGCAACCGCTTTTGAGGAGTAGGGGTTGAGGGAGAATCTTGACGGAGCAGCAGCGCTCTTGGAGGAGCGGGCCGAGGCCCCCTTCATCGAGATCGACGAGCTGCGAAACCTGGTCAACGATGGCCGCGAGCGCGGCTATCTCACCTACGAGGAGATCGCCGGTTGCCTCGAGGAGGTCGAGGTGACCAAGGAGCAGGTGCGCGCCCTGCACGCCCATCTGCTCGACGTCGGCGTCGAGGTGGTGTCGAAGGACGATCGGGCGGCCATCGCCGCCCACGACGGCAGCCACACCGACCCGGATCCGGTCGCGCCCGTCGCGAAGAAGGAGCCCGACATCGACCTCACGGTCGAGCCGAGCCTCGATTCGCTGCGGCTCTACCTGCGCTCGATCGGCCGTGTCGAGCTGCTGACGGCCGAGCAGGAGGTCGCGCTGGCCAAGCGCCTGGAGCGCGGCGACATGGCGGCCAAGCGGCAGATGGTGGAAGCCAACCTGCGGCTGGTGGTGTCGATCGCCAAGGGCTACCTCGGTCGTGGCCTGTCGTTCCTGGACCTGATCCAGGAGGGCTCGCTGGGGTTGATCCGTGCGGTCGAGAAGTTCGACTACCGCCGCGGTTACAAGTTCTCGACCTACGCCACCTGGTGGATCCGCCAGGCGGTCACCCGTGCGATCGCCGACAAGGCGCGGACGATCCGCATCCCGGTCCACATGGTCGAGAAGCTCAACAAGGTCGTCCACGTCGAGCGTCAGCTGGTGCAGTCGCTGGGCCGTGAACCGACCCCGGAGGAGATCGCGTCCGAGCTGCAGTGGACGGCGCGCGACGTCAAGGACATCCTCCGCTTCGCGCAGCTGCCGGTGTCGCTCGAGAAGCCGATCGGCGAGGAGGACGACTCCGAGCTGGGGGACTTCGTCGAGGACGAGACCGCGATGTCGCCGTTCGACACCGCCTCGGAGAACATCCGTCGCGAGAACGTCCGCGCTGTGTTGGAGGCGCTGCCGCCGCGCGAGCGCGAGGTCCTGGAGATGCGCTACGGGCTCAAGGGCCACCAGGCCCGCACGCTCGAGGAGGTCGGTCGCGCCTTCGGCGTGACCCGCGAGCGCATCCGCCAGATCGAGAACAACACGCTCAAGAAGCTCGAGAACCTCCCGGAGGCCCAGCGCCTCCGCGAGGCTTCCTGAGGCTCGGGGGAGAGGGGCGGGCGGGCGCCACGGCGTCCGCCCGGCTCATCCCCTACCGCCTGCATATAGTCCGTCCGGGGGCGAATGTATGTTCGGGTTCATGACGCGGCAGGAGCAGGGAGACATCGGCGAGGCCTCGGCCATCGAATGGTTCGTCGACCACGGTGTCCGAGTAGCGCTTCCGTTCGGCCACAGCCCGGATTGGGACCTTGCGGTCGAGCTCGCCGGCCATCTGGCGCGGGTCCAGGTGAAGACGAGCTCACACCGGCGCGGCGATCGGTGGTCGGTGACGCTATGCACTCGGGGCGGCAACCGGAGCTGGAGCGGTGTCGTCAAGCGGTTCGGAAGGCGGCGCTGCGACTACCTGTTCGTCCACGTCGGCGATGGGCGCCGCTGGTTGATCCCCTCCGACCGCGTTGAAGGTGGCACCAGCCTCCTCGTCGGCGGTCCGAAGTACGAGCGGTTCGAGATCCGACGGGGCAGGCCGCTCCCGACGCTGACGTCCGCGGAGACGTGCGAGCCTCTAGAATCCCGTTTCGCTCCTGGGGGAGCGCCGGAGTTGGAGAGCCGGGCCGGACTGTAAATTCGGTGGCCATGCCTGAGCGGGTTCGAATCCCATCTCCCCCATCTGAGGGTGTGCCCAACCTCCACGACCCGCACTTCGACGAGCAGCGCGACCGCGAGGGGTTCCGTGCATCGCGCGCCCGCATCGGCTACCAGCTCGGCGCAGAGCGTCTCGGGGTCAGCCTGTGGGAGCTGCCGCCTGGCCAAGCCGCTTACCCGTACCACTTCCACCTGGCCGAGGAGGAGCTACTGATCGTCCTCGACGGCCCGGTGGCGCTGCGGTCGCCAGGCGGTTGGAGCGAGCTCACCGCCGGCGACGTGGTCTCGTTCCCGCGTGGCGAGGACGGTGCCCATCAGGTCGTCAACCGGTCCGACACGCCCGTTCGCTTCTTGGCGATCAGCACCAACGGCGAGCCCGACATCGTCCTCTATCCCGACTCGAACAAGGTCGGGGCGAGCGAGCGACGCCCGACCGGTGGCGGCCTGCGCACCTTCTTCCGCCTCGACGACGCGGTCGACTACTACGACGGCGAGGCCCCGCCTTCCAGCTGAGCCCGCGGCGCGCTAGGCTCCACACCCCGCGCCCTCGTAGCTCAGTTGGTAGAGCACTTCCATGGTAAGGAAGGGGTCTCCGGTTCGAGTCCGGACGAGGGCTCTGGCTACGGCGTCTTCGCGCCGCCAGGGCGTGACCCGCCGCGGGTCTCTGGCCGACCCAGTCCTGGCACGGGCGGGGGAGGCGGCGGGGGCTTTGGCGAGGATGGCGCCGAAGCGGTTTGGGGCTGTTCATCCGCAGCCATTGGCGGTTGAGGCTAGCGCTGCGGGTCGGCTCGGTGGATCCTTCCGCGTTGCGCTATAGCTTGCTCGGATGGCTGTCTCTGTTCACCCTCTGATCGATGGGCCGGTCCTGCTCGGGCACCATCCGCTCGGCGCGTCGACTGGCTACATGGACTCGTCGCGGGGAGATTGGCCTGCGCAGGTCGCAGAGGCCCGGGCGGTCTCGCCGTTCGCCGTTGAGCTCTCTGCCCTGGCGGAGAACGAGCTCGACGGTCTGATCGGCTACCTCGGCGGGCGGCCCACCCTGCCGTTTCGCTATCTGAGCGTCCACGGACCGTCGAAGAACCGGGTCATGTCCGAGGCCGAGCTGGTGGGGCTCCTTGGCCGTCTCGCTCGTGATGTCGACGCGATCGTGATGCACCCGGACACGATGGTCGACCCGGCGCCGTATCGCACTCTAGGCCGCAAGCTGTTGATCGAGAACATGGATGCTCGCAAGACCGACGGTCGGTCTGTCGAGGAGCTTGCGCGCTGGTTCGCCGAGCTGCCGGAAGCGGGGTTCTGTTTCGACATCGCCCATGCTTGGTCGGTCGACGAGGGCATGGTCCTCGCCGACGACCTGCTCGACGCCTTCGGCGTGAAGCTGCGGCATGTTCACGTCAGCTCGCTGTCGTCCAGCCTCGGTCACATCCCCCTTACCGAGGAGCACGAGGGGCTGTTCGCTCCTTTCCTGGCCCGGTGCCGGGACGTGCCGTGGATCCTCGAGGCTCCGCTGCGGGCGGTCTGACCCGCGCCTTATATGAGATGCCGGCAAGTGCTCTCGAGCGCCTCTCCGAGGCAAGCGGACGCGAGTTCCCCAACCTGCTGACGGCGCGCCGCCGGACGGCGGACAGGCTGTCGGGGCGGCGGCGAGCGTTGTCGAAGCTGGCGACAGACAGCGACGTGGCGGTCGTCCTCATGGGCTCTTGGGGACGTGCCGAGGTCACCAACGAGAGCGACGACGACTTCATGGTCCTCGTGCGCGGCGGCGAGCGCGCTGAGCCGCGTCCATCGGTCCGCGACGTGGGAGCGGTGCTCGACCACCCGCCGGGCGACCAAGGCATCTTCGGTTCGCCCGTTGCGAGCAGCCAGCTCGTTGAGAACATCGGCTTGGAGGAGGACTCCAACAAGAACCACAGTCGACGGATGCTCCTGTTGCTGGAGTCGGTGCCCGTAGCCGGAGATGCGGTTCACGCCCAGGTCGTGTCCGAGGTGATCGAGCGGTATCTGGACGCCTCGGTCAAGGACTACCGGCCGCCTCGGTTCTTGCTGAACGACCTGGTCCGCTACTGGCGAACGATCTGCGTCGACTTTGCGGGCAAGGAGCACAGAGGGCCTGAGAAGTGGGGGATCCGCAACGCGAAGCTCAGGACTTCGAGGAAGGTCCTTTTCGCCGGCGGGCTCCTGCCCGTGCTGGAGTGTGCGGCCTTCGAGCGCGACGAGATGCGGCGCATCCTGGACATCCAGCTGGGACTGCCGCCGACCGATCGCATAGCCGAGTCGTTCCTCGCGAACGGCGCGGCCGACGAGGGTGGACGGGCGCTCGGCGCCTACGACGACTTCCTTGGGCTCATGGACGACCCGTCATTCCGGATGGAGCTGAGCGAAGTGACCCGAAGCACCGCCAAGGCGTCGTCCGCGTTTCGAGACGCCGCTCGGCTTGGCGAGGATCTGCAGCGCGGCCTGCTCGCACTCCTATTCGAGACGGAGTCTCTGCGGAACCTCACCCGCGACTATCTCGTCTTCTAGCTCAAGCGGAGCATGGCGCCCGTGTCCCGAACCGTGTCCCCAACTCGGCAGATCTAACCCCGCCGAACAAGACCCAACTGGCCGTACCCGACCGAACCCCAGCCAGCTCGGCGCCCCGAGGTGGAAATGGTGAGGAAGGGTCTCCGGTTCGAGTCCGGACGAGGGCTTTGACGCGGCGCTGAGAACGACCCGGTGCCCGGGCCCAGGATCAGCGGTACGCGTGGATGTGCAGCCGGCTGGTGCTGGGGTGCCAGAGGGGGAATCGCCACTCGCTCTTGCGCAGCCGGCTGATGGCGACCTGGCCGCTCTGGCGCGCAACCTGCTTGGCGCGCTCGGCGGCCGACGGCTTGCTGACGACCTCGACACGTGTGAACCCGAGCTCGTGGAGCATCTCGCGCACCGCTGCGGTGTTGGGCCCCCACCAGTTGGTCGGGTCGTTGTTCATCGAGCTGCCCGGGTAGAACGCGGCCGCTGGACGCCGCACCCACGGCAGATCGGCCAGCGTCTCGAGCACCAGCAGCTCGTCGCAGACGCTCGCGACGCGCTCCAACGCCAGGAACGGATGTCGCATGTGGTAGAGGACGCCGAGGAAGAAGACGACGTCGAAGCGGCCGACCAGCTCCTCGCTGACGTCGAGCACCTCGGCGTGCACGTCCTCGACGTTGGAGTCCAACACCTCCCGCGCAAGCTCGAAGCATGCCTTGCTGCCCCACGGCGCATCCCCCCACGAGAACGACTCGAGGGCGACGACGCGGCTTGCCCCCATGCGCTCGGCGGTGAACGAGAAGAAGCCGTCCCAGGCGCCGACGTCGAGCACCGACTTGCCGCTCAGGGAGGGCAGCTTCAGCAGCTCGAGCTTGGCCTGCGAGCGGTCGGCGCCGGGCGTCACGAACCCGTGGCCAAGGTCGATCTGGTGGAACCACGGCAGGCCGGCGGCGCGCTGGCGGACGGCCTCGGGGGTTAGGGACGCGCTCATCGGCCCCAGGCTAAATGGTTCGACGCCGACATGACCGCACCATGGTTGCGGGGCGCGGGGGCGGGCGACGTACGAGCTGTGGGATCCCTGGCCGGAGGATCGTCGCGGCCCGTTGCGCGACTGCCTGCGCGCGATCGTCGATGGCCGCGTTCGGGCGAGCCGCGAGCCGCACTGGTCGGGGCCGATGACGAGGCTGGCGATCGGCACCGAGCCCGAGCCGATCGACGACCGCTGCTACGGCGGGTTCGTCGACTCGGGCCCGGAGACCTGGACCGTGGCGTACGAGCCCTACTAGCGTCCGCTCACGCACACCGCCGCGTGGAAGGCGTCTCGGATTCCGCTCGGTCGCCACATCCATGCCGCCGGTGGACGGGCACGTCCCGCCCGCCTACGCTCGGCGCTTGCAGGGGGTCGTGCCCGCTGAGGCGAATCCCTGGCCCAAGATCCCTTGACGTCCGAGAAGAGGCGACGCGATGCACAGCCACAACTCCATCTCCGGCCCCTGGAAGCGCTACGGCAACCACTTCGTGCTCGAGGAGGCGCCCGACCACGAGCTGCCCTCGCACATGACCGACCCGCAGGCCGCGATGCGGGTGATCGCCGAGGACCTGATTCTCGACGGCATCCCCGAGCGCAATCTGGCGACCTTCGTCACCACCTGGATGGAGCCTGAGGCGCAGCGCATCATCACCGAGAACCTCCACCGAAATTTCATCGACCACGCCGAGTACCCGCAGACGGCCGAGATCGAGCAGCGCTGCATCCGGATGCTCGCCTCGCTGTTCAACGCGCCGGGCGAGACGACCGGCGCCCGCACTCAGGGCTCGTCGGAGGCGATCATGCTCGGCGCGCTCTCGATGAAGTGGAAGTGGCGTGAGCGCCGCGAGGCCGCCGGCGCGGACACCTCGAAGCCGAACATGGTCTTCGGCGGCGACGTGCACGTCGTCTGGGACAAGTTCTGTCGCTACTTCGACGTCGAGCCACGGATCGTCCCACTCCAGCCGCACAAGTTCACGATCGGCCCCGAGGACGTCGAGCCGCACGTCGACGAGAACACGATCGGGGTCGCGGCGGTGCTCGGCACGACCTTCACCGGCCACGCCGACGACATCGTCGGTATCAACAACCTGCTGATCGACCTCAAGGAGCGCAAGGGCGTCGACGTGCCGCTCCACGTCGACGCGGCCAGCGGCGGCTTCGTCTGGCCGTTCCTCTATCCGCACAGCGAGTGGGACTTCCGGCTCGAGCAGGTGCGGTCGATCAACGTCTCCGGCCACAAGTTCGGGATGGTCTATCCCGGCATCGGCTGGCTGATCTTCCGCGAGAAGGCCGACCTCGCCGAGGATCTCGTCTTCTACGAGAACTACCTGGGCAAGACTGACGCCACGTTCACGCTGAACTTCTCCACCGGGGCGGCGATGGTGCTCGCCCAGTACTACAACTTCATCCGCCTCGGCCACGAGGGCTACAAGCTCGCGATCGGCGCGATGGAGTCCAACGCACGCCACCTCGGCGAGCGGCTGCGCGAGATCGGTCCGTTCGAGCTCGTCGGAGACGGCGAGGAGCAGCTGCCGCTGGTCGCCTTCCGGATCGCCGACGGTCAGGACCTCGGCTACGACGAGTTCGACATCGCCTGGCAGGTCGCCGCCGAGCGCGGCTGGATGCTGCCGGCCTACACGATGCCGCCGCAGGCCGACCATGTGAAGATGCTCCGCGCGCTGGTCAAGCTGAACCTGACCCGGCCGCTTGTCGGCACGCTCGCCGACGACATCGCCGCGGCCTGCGAGACGCTGGCCAAGAAGGGCGGCGCGAGCAAGGCCGAGCGCCAGCAGGTCAAGACCGGCGTCGGCTACTGATGCCGGGGCCGGACCAGCGCCTATGGAGGTAGCCGAGCTCGCCGGAACGGTCGTCTTCGCCGTGTCGGGCGTGCTGGCCGTCGCCCACCGCCGGCTCGACTGGTTCGGCGCGGTCGTCGTCGGGGTGGTGACCGCCGTCGGCGGCGGGACGATGCGCGGGCTGATCCTCGGCGCGACACCGGTCTTCTGGGTCGAGGACCAGGGCTACCTGATCGCCGCCGTCGCCGGTGCGATCGCTGGCATCGTGCTCGTCCAGGCGCTCGCCGAGCGGTCGCGGCGGCTCGATCACGGCGTCTCGCTGGCCGACGCGGCCGGCCTCGCGCTGTTCGCGGTCGTCGGGGCGAGCATCGCCCTCGAGCTGGGCCACGACGGGGTGATCGCGGTGGTCTGCGGCATGGTGACCGGCGTCGGCGGCGGGGTCGTGCGCGACCTGCTCGCCGGCCAGGTGCCGCTGATCCTGCGCGGCGAGATCTACGCGACCGCCGCGCTCGCGGGCGTGGCCCTCTACGTCGCGCTCGAGCAGCTCACCGGGCTGCCGACGGCGGTCGCGTCAGCGGCCGGCATGGCGGCCGTCTTCGCGCTGCGGCTGGGCGCGATCTACGGCGGCTGGCGCCTGCCGGCGCTGCCGGGAGACCGCGCCGCGATTGCTCAGCCGCCCTCGACGTAGGCCTTCAGCTCGTCGGCGCGCGCGTCGACGAGCATGCTGCGGATCTTGCCCTCGACCGGACCGCGGATCAGCATTCCGAGCACACGGCCGGTATCGCCCTCGAGCGCGTAGGTGGCGCGGGTGCGGCCGTTGCCGAGATCCTCGAGATCCCAGGAGCCGACCATCGACTTGAGGTCACCCTTCTCCTGGCGCCAAGACAGCCGGGTCGGGCCGTCGTAGGCGAAGCGCACCTTGGTCTTGACGGTCGTCACCTTCGCGTCGGCCTCGGTCTCGACGAGCGCGGGGCGACCGTCGGAGTCGGTCTCGAGCACGTGGAGGTCCTTCATCCCGCCCTGCCAGTCGGGTGCCTTCTCGACAGCTTCGATCGCCTTCCAGACCTGCTCGATCGGAGCGTCGATCTCCGCCGTCGAG
>Ga0307505_10000007_pt1 | contig 290324 bp, 280 predicted proteins | sample 23_S_MG_FD_202183 | JGI IMG/M metagenome (GOLD analysis project Ga0307505, IMG submission 202183) | Soil microbial communities from Populus trichocarpa stands in riparian zone in the Pacific Northwest, United States - 23_S | ecosystem: Environmental > Terrestrial > Soil > Riparian zone >... | reverse complement strand
GCGCTACATCGGCGACTGGGCCGAGGGCGAGAAGCTGGCGCAAAACGGCCGCGGCATGACCTGGACCGACGCCACCGCAACGAACAACGGCGCCAACTGCTACAACTGCCACCAGATCAGCAAGGCCGAGATCTCCTTCGGCAACATCGGGCCGAGCCTGTACCACTACGGCAAGATTCGCGGCGTGAAGGACCTGGCCGACCCGGCGTCCGCCGCGATCGTGCAGTACACCTGGGGCAAGCTGTACAACAGCAAGGCCTACACCGCCTGCTCGAACATGCCGCGTTTCGGCCACATGGGCATCCTGACCGAAGACCAGATGCGCCATGTGATGGCGCTGCTGCTCGACCCGAAGTCGCCGGTCAATCAGTAGCTTGAGTCTCTCCAAACGCGAGTTCCTGCAGGTGCTCGGCGCCGCGTCGGCGGCCGGCTTGGCTTTAAGCCGCTGGGCCGAGGCCGATGCCGCAACGGCACAAGCCGGCTTGTACGACCTGCCGCGCTTCGGCAACGTGTCGCTGCTGCACTTCACCGACTGCCACGCGCAGTTGAAGCCGATCCACTTCCGCGAGCCGAGTGTCAACCTCGGCATCGCCGACATGCGCGGCCGGCTGCCGCATCGGGTCGGCGAGCATCTGCTGAAGGCCGCGGGCATCGCGCCCGGCACGCCGACCGCGCATGCGACCACCTTCCTCGACTTCGAACGCGCGGCACGACGTTACGGCAAGGTAGGCGGCTTTGCGCATCTGGCGACGCTGGTCAAGCAGCTGAAGGCCAGCCGCCCCGGCGCGCTGCTGCTCGACGGTGGCGACACCTGGCAGGGCAGCGCGACCGCGTTGTGGACCGACGCGCAGGACATGGTCGACGCTGGCTTGCTGCTCGGTGTCGATGTCATGACGGGCCACTGGGAGTTCACCTATGGCATGCAGCGGGTGAAGCAGATCGTCGACAACGACTTCAAGGATCGCATCACGTTCGTGGCCCAGAACGTCAAGACGACCGACTTCGGCGACCCGGTGTTCGCGCCATACGCCATGCGCGAGATCAACGGCGTGCCGGTGGCGATCGTCGGCCAAGCCTTCCCGTACACACCGATCGCCAACCCGCGTTACCTGGTCGCCGACTGGAGCTTCGGCATCCAGGAAGAGCCGATGCAGAAAACGGTGGACGAGGCGCGCGCCAAGGGCGCGCAACTTGTCGTGCTGCTGTCGCACAACGGCATGGACGTGGACCTGAAGCTGGCGTCGCGCGTGCGCGGCATCGACGCCATCCTCGGCGGCCACACCCACGACGGCGTGCCGGTCGCGGTGCCGGTGAAGAACCCGGGCGGCACGACGCTGGTGACCAACGCTGGCAGCAACGGCAAGTTCCTCGGCGTGATGGACTTCGATGTCAAGGCGGGCAAGCTCGCCGACTGGCGCTACCGGCTGCTGCCGGTATTCGCCAACCAGCTCAAACCCGACGCCGCGATGGACGCGCTGATCAGCAAGCTGCGCGCGCCGTACGAGACCAAGCTGGCCGAAAAGCTCGCCGTCACCGACGGCCTGCTGTACCGCCGCGGCAACTTCAACGGCAGCTGGGACCAATTGGTCTGCGACGCGTTGATGGCGGTGCAGGGCGCGCAAATCGCGTTCTCGCCCGGCTTCCGCTGGGGCACGAGCCTGCTGCCGGGCGACACCATCACGCGCGAGCTGATGATGGACCAGCTCGCGATCACCTACCCCTATGCCACGCTGACCGAGATGCGCGGCGAGACGATCAAGACGATCCTCGAGGACGTCGCCGACAACCTGTTCAACCCCGACCCGTACTACCAGCAGGGCGGCGACATGGTGCGTGTGGGCGGCCTCGCCTACACCTGCGACCCGACCGCGAGGATGGGCGCGCGCATCGCCGACATGCGTCTGGGCGGCCGGCCGATCGAGGCGGACAAGACCTACAAGGTCGCCGGCTGGGCGCCGGTGGCTGAAGGGGCCGGGTCGCTGCCCGGCGTCAGGCCGGTGTGGGAGCATGTGGAGACGTGGTTGAAGGCGCAGCAGGGCGGGCGCGTGAAGCCGCGGCGCCTCAACACGCCCAAGCTGGTCGGGGTGCAGGGCAACCCGGGGCTGGCCAATTAGCGAAGGAGCACAGCATGAACCTCAGACACCTCATCAGCGGCGGCCTGCTCGCCATGGCCTGCCTGGCGGCGGCAGCGCAGGACCGGGTCGTCTATCACATCAACGACGCCGACACGCAGGCGCTGGCGACGCTGCGCAACATCCGCAACCACCTGGACACCGACCCGAACGCGAAGGTCATGGTGGTGACACACGCCCAGGGCGTGGACTTCCTGATGGAAGGCGCCAAGGACAAGAGCGGCGGCGCCTATGCCGGCCCGATCGCTGCGCTGGTCAACCGCGGCGTCAAGTTCGAGATCTGCGAGATCACGTTGAAGAACCGCAACCTGAAACGCGAGCAGTTCATCCAGGAGGCGGAGTTCGTGCCGTCGGGCGTGGTGCGCATCACCAAGCTGCAGATCGCGGGGCACGCCTACATCAAGCCGTGATCCAGCGCGCCGCGCTCGCGCTCCTGGCGAGTTGGCTGCTTGCCGCCCGCGCGCTGGCGATGACGCCGCAGCCGGTGGCCGAGGGGGTGTGGTTCGTGCAAGGCGAGGCCGCGCTGGGCTCGTCGGCGAACCGCAACTTCATCTCCAACGCCGGCTTCGTCGTCACGTCGGACGGCGTGGTGGTGATCGACGCCCTCGGCTCGCCGGCGCTGGCCGAGGAGTTGCTGGCCGCGATCAGGCGCATCACGCCGTTGCCGGTGCGCCATGTCATCGTCACCCACTACCACGCCGACCACATCTACGGCCTGCAGGTCTTCAAGGCTGCGGGTGCAAGCGTCGTCGCGCATGCGCTCGGCCGCGACTACCTGAGCTCCGACACCGCGCGCCTGCGGCTGGACGCGAGCCGGCAGGAACTGTTCCCGTGGATCGACGAGAAGACACGACTGATCGCCGCCGACCGCTGGCTCGACGCCGCCGAGACCCGGCTGACCGTCGGCGGCGTGGACTTCGTCATCCGCCACGCCGGCCCGGCGCACACCGCGGAGGACCTGGCCGTCTGGCTGCCGCAGCGCGGCGTGTTGTTCTCGGGCGATCTGGTGTTCCGCGGCCGCATCCCCTTCGTCGGCCAGGCGGACAGCCGGCAGTGGATCGTGTCGCTGGAAAAACTCATCGCCGATGCGCCGCGCACGGTTGTGCCCGGACACGGCCCGGCTTCCACCGAGCCGCTCGCCGACCTCAGACTGACACGCGACTATCTCGTGCATCTGCGCCAGGCCATGGCCGAGGCCGCACGCAACCTGGAGCCGTTCGATGAGGCGTACGCCCGCACCGACTGGTCACGCTTCGAGTCGCTGCCGCTCTTTCGCGCTGCCAACCGCATCAACGCCTACAACACCTACTTGCTGCTGGAGCAGCTGGGCGTACGCTAGCGATCATGAAGTTGATCCTCATTGCCGGCGCGCTGGCGCTGCCGGTGGTCGCGGCACAGGCGCAGACAAGCGCTGTCGCGTTGTTCCGCGATGCCGACTTGAGCCTGGGGGCCAAGCTGATCAAGGAACACCGCTGCGTCGAATGCCATGTGAGCAAGGTCGGCGGCGACGGCAGCGCGATCTACCGGCCTGCCGGGCGCATCAATACGCCGGGTTTCCTGCGCGGCATGGTCGAGCAGTGCAATACCGAGATGAACCTCGGCCTGTTCCCGGAAGAGGTGAGCGCGGTCGCCGCCGTGCTCAACCGGGACCACTACAAGTTCAAGTAGCTGCCAGCGCCGCCGCCAGCAGGCGGTGGAACTGGTGCACACCCCGCTCGTGCGCGGGGGCGTAGCGGCCGCTGTCGTACAGGCGCGAGGCGATGCCCGCGCGCTGTACCGCCTGCACCGCGGCTTCGTCTTCCAACTCGACCTGGTCGAGCGCGCCGCCGGCGCCCTGGCCGAGCAGTTCGGGCCGCGCGACATAGCTGCGAAAACTCACCCGCGTGCGCGCAGGCCCGAGTGGCTGCACGATGTTGAGCGACAGGCCCCAGGGGTAGAAGTTGAGCATCAGGTTCGGGAACAGCCAGGCGTAGACCGCGGCGGTGCCCTCGTCGAACGCGGGCTCGCCGGCGCGTGCCTGGGCGATCTGCAGGTTGCCGTGGTCGAACAACTCGTAGCGATAGGCCTTCCAGTCGATCGTGTTCGTGAGCCCCGGGTGCATGAAAGGGATGTGCAGCCCTTCGAGGTAGTTCTCTACATAAAGCGCCCAGTGGGCGTCGAACTCGTAGTCGCGGTCGCGCGCCGGGTCGTGTGCCATCGGCTGCAGCGCGATGCGTTCGCTCAAGCGGCCGAGCCAACGCTCGAACGGCAGCGCCGGCGCGAGTGACGCGAAGGCCAAGCCGAACGCCTCGCCGAACGCCAGTTGCGGCAAGTGGTCGCCGGGGCCTGGAAAGTCGTGCGCGCCGTCGAAGCCGGGCGCGGCCAGCAGTCGACCGTCGAGGCCGAAACGGCGGCCGTGATAGGGGCAGCGCAGTTGATCGTGCGCACCCGGCGCGGCGCAGACCGGGTGGCCTCGGTGGGTGCAAACATTGGACAGGCAACGCAGCGTGCCGAGCGTGTCGCGGGCCAGCAGCACCGCTTCGTCGAGCAGGCCGGGGCACAGGATGCGAGGCGCCACCGTGCCCGGCGCGGCCACGTCGGCCAGGTCACCGGCCCATTGCCAACTGCGAGCGAACACCTGCTCGCGCACCGCGTCGTACACCACCGGGTCACGGTAGAAACGCGCCGGCAGGGTGCGGGCGCGGGTGATGTCGGGGTCGATGTGAAAGGACATCGGGCGCGAAAAAGAAAAAGGCCCTGGCGGAGTCCAAGGCCTTGATGGTGGAGACGAGGAGGATCGAACTCCCGACCTTCGCATTGCGAACGCGACGCTCTCCCAGCTGAGCTACGTCCCCACGACAGGCGCGTATTCTAGCCCGATGAAAACGCCCTCCGATGCGGCCTGGCTGGACACGCAGTACAACAACCGCGCGCGCATTCCGGAGCACCCGGCGATCTTCGCGCGCTGGAAGGAAGACTCGGCGCGGGTACGTGGCGCCACACGATGTTTGCTGGATCTGCGCTACGGCGAAGCGGCGGCCGAGACGCTCGATCTCTTCCTGCCGGCCGCGCGTGCAGTGCGCGCCGCGCCGGTGCTGGTATTCATCCACGGTGGCTACTGGCGTTCGCTCGACAAGGCCGATCAGTCGTTCGTCGCGCCGGGGTTTGCCGACGCGGGTGCGCTCGTCGTGATCCCGAACTACGCGCTTTGCCCTGCGGTGAGGATCGAGACCATCGCCCTTCAAATGACGCGCATGCTGGCTTGGCTACATCGGCACGCGGCCGAACACGGCGGCGATGCGAGGCGCATCGCCATCGCCGGCCATTCGGCGGGCGGGCATCTGGCGGCGATGCTGCTGGCCTGCGACGGCCGCAAGGTCGGCGCCGATCTGCCGCGGCGGCTGGCGACACGCGCGCTCGCGATCTCCGGCCTGTTCGATCTCGAACCGCTGCGCCACACACCGTTCCTCGCGCCCGACCTGCGCCTGACGCCAACCTCGGTGCGCCGCCTAAGCCCTGCCGGTTTCCCGGCGCCGGCGCGCGCCACCCTGCACGCGCTGGTCGGCGGCGGCGAGAGCGAAGAGTTCCTGCGCCAGAACTCGCTCATCCGCGACCGCTGGGGCGGCGCGGTCGTGCCGGTGTGCGAGGCGGTGCCCGGCCTGAACCACTTGACGGTCCTCGACGACTTCGCGGCGCCTGGCGGGCGCGTGCATGCGCACACGCTCGCGCTGCTGGGCAACGCATAGCCGACGTCGACATGCTCGGCGTGCGCGACCCGGCCGAAGGCGTGGCGCTGCGCGCGACCTTCATCGTCGATCCGGACAACGTGATCCAGCACCTCTCGGTGACAACGTGAACGTCGGTCGCAACCCGGACGAGGTGCTGCGCATCCTCGACGCAGCAGCTGCGCGAAGTCGGCCGCATCGCGGCGGTGGTCAATGCGGCGGCGCAGGTGCTCGCTGCCGAATGAGACCCTCGAGGCTGTAGATCGCCAGCGCCGCCCAGATCAGCCCGAAGCCGATCAGGCGGCCGGCGTCGAAGGGTTCGCCGAACCACCAGATGCCGAGCGCGAGTTGTAATGTCGGCGCGATGTATTGCAGCAGGCCGAGCGTCGCGAGCCGGATGCGGCGGGCGCCGGCGGCGAACAGCAGCAACGGTATCGCGGTCAGCGGCCCGCCCAGCAACAGCCAACCGATCAGCGCGGCGTCGCCGGTGGCGAGCGCGCTCTCACCTTGCCAGGTCCACCACGCCAGGAGAGGCGCAGCGATGGGCGCCAGCAGCAGCGTCTCCAGCGCCAGCCCTTCGAGCGCACCCAGCGGCGCGGTCTTGCGTATCAGACCATAGAGGCCGAAGCTGGCCGCGATCACGAGGCCGATCCACGGCAGCGCGCCGGCCTGCACGGTGAGCCACAACACCCCCGCAGCGGCAAACCCGATCGCCAGCCACTGCCCGGGCCGCAGGCGTTCGTGCAGAACCAGCACGCCGAGCAGCACGTTGACCAGCGGGTTGATGAAATAACCCAGGCTGGCGTCGATCACGCGCCCGTGGTTGACCGCCCAGACATAAAGCAGCCAGTTCGCCGACAACAGCAGCGCACTGGCCGCGAACAAGCCGACCTGCCGCGGCTCGCGCAGCGATGCGGCGAGCGCGCCGACGCGCCGCAGCACGGCCAGCACGACGAGCAGGAACACGAGCGCCCACACCGAACGGTGCAGCACGATCTCCAGCGCGCCGACCGCGCGCAACTGCTGGAAGTACAGCGGGAACAGGCCCCACATCGCGTAGGCGAGGGCGGCGTAGGCAAGACCGGAGGGCATTTCCCGGATTGTCCCGCGTGACGGCGGGGCGCATCATCGCGCCCCGTGCCGACCATCGCCTTCACGCCGCAGTTGCGCCGCTTCACCACGACGCCGGACGTGACCAGCCGCGCCACCACGCTGCGCGCCGCGCTCGAAGACGCGTTCGCGCAGAACCCGACCCTGCGCGGTTATGTGCTCGACGATCAGGGGCATCTGCGCGCCAACGTGGTGGTCTTCATCGACGGCCGGCGCAGTGACGACCGCGTCGCGCTCGCCGAGCCGCTGGCCGCCGATGCGAAGGTGCATGTGATGCAAGCGCTGTCCGGTGGATGAAGCGGCGGATGAAGCGGCGGATGAAAGGATGAACCGATGACTGTCGATCGTGCCTGGGCCGCGACCCGCAAGGGCCTGTTCGAACTGCGCCTGAAGGGCGGCCGCTGGGGCATCGCCAACGTCAGTTTCCTCGGCGAGCCGGTGTCGATGCTGCTCGCGCCGGACGCGCAAGGGCGCATTCTGGCGGCGCTGAACCTGGGGCATTTCGGCGTCAAGGTGCACACGTCCGAAGATGCGGGCAAGACCTGGAGCGAGGTCGCGACACCCGCCTACCCGGCGCAGCCCGAAGGCGCGGCGGGACCGGCCTGGAAGCTGGTGCAGATCTGGTCGCTCACCGCAGCGCACGGCGTCGTCTGGGCCGGCACGCTGCCCGGTGGGCTGTTTCGCAGCGACGACTTCGGCCGCTCGTGGCAACTGGTCGAATCGCTCTGGGACCGCGCCGAGCGGCTGGAATGGTTCGGTGGCGGCTATGACGTGCCGGGCATCCACTCGATCTGCGCGCACCCGACGCGCGCCGACGAACTGCTGCTCGGCATCAGCTGCGGCGGCGTCTGGCGCACCCGCGACGGCGGCGCAAACTGGGACTTGCAGGCGAACGGACTGCGCGCCGCCTACATGCCGCCGGAACAGGCCGAGAACGGCAACACCCAGGACCCGCACCTGATCGTGCGTTGCGCGGCGGCGCCGGACGCGCTCTGGTGCCAGCACCACAACGGCATCTGGCGCTCCGGCGACAACGCCGCCTCGTGGCAGGAGGTGACCAGCGCGCCGGTGTCGAGTTTCGGCTTCGCGGTCGCGGTGCACCCCGCCGAGCCCGGCACGGCGTGGTTCGCACCCGCCCTGGCCGACCAGACCCGGGTGCCCAAGGACGGCGCGCTGGTAGTCAACCGAACCCGCGACGGCGCTGCCAGCTTCGAGACACTGCGCGAAGGCCTGCCGCAGCACGACTGCTACGACCTCGTCTACCGTCACGGCCTGGTCGTCGCGCCGGACGGCCGCAACCTGCTCCTGGGCAGCACCAACGGCCATGTCTGGGCGAGTGCGGACGCCGGCGACAGCTGGCACACCGTGTCGCTGCACCTGCCGCCCGTCTATGCGTTGAGATTCGGATAGCGTGGTTTCCATCACACGCCGCGTCCCTAGGACTTAGGGCGCACACCCATGCGGGGGACTGACGCGCGCGCGCCACAGGCGAAAAATTGCTGTCACGCAAAGCCGCGACCATCGTGGTTGAGTGCAGGAGCAGCGTCATGCCGCAGACCTTCAACGTCGGGGCCCGTTCGATCTTCGTGACCATCACGGCCTGGGTGTTCATCACCCTCGCGGCGGTGACGTGTGTTTCGGCGCTGCTGCAAAACGCCAGCATTGCGGCCTGGATGGGCCCGGTCGCCGGCGACGTGCAACCGCTGCCGCTGCTCACCGGCTTGCTGATGGGGTATCTGCCCTGGCTCGTCGGCGCGGGGCTGGGCGTGTCGCTCGCGACGCTGGCCGCCGCCATCGGCCTGCTGCTGCGGCTGGATTGGGCGCGCCGGGTCTTCATCGGCCTGCTCGCCTTCGCCATCGTCGCCAACCTGCTCGGCCTGTGGTTGCAGCAGGAGGTGCTGCAGTCGGTGGTGCAGTCGACGATCTCGCGTGCGCCGCTGCCACCCGCCGCGGCCGACCTGTTCGGTGGTTTTGTCACCGCCACGCGCGCGATGGCGGTCGCGGTCACGCTGGCCGCCTGCGCCTTGCTGGGCTGGATCATCCGCCGCCTGATGTCGCCGGCGGTGCGGCAAGAGTTCGCCTGACACGCCCGCCCCCGCGCAGGCCGCAAAATGGCGGCATGGACCAAGCGATCACGCCCGAGCTGCGTCACTGGATCATCAGCCAGGCCCAGGCCGGCCACGCCCCGGACAGCGTGCTGAAAGCGATGCTCGCCAGCGGCTGGGAGGAAGACGTCGCGGTGGCGGCGCTGGAGAGCACGCTGCAGGGCTTTCTTGCCGAGCAAGCCCGTGCCACCGGCCAACCCGAGCCGCAGCGCGTGCCCGAGCCCGACCTGAGCGACTCGCCTGCCTGGCTCGACGCCGGTGACCGCCGCGTGAAGGTGCTGACGACGATGCGCAACCCGCGTGTGATCGTCTTCGGCAGCCTGGTGTCGGACGAGGAGTGCGACGGCCTGATCGCGATCGCGCGCCCGCGCATGGCGCGCTCGGAGACGGTCGACACCGCCACCGGCGGCAGCGAGGTGAACGCCGCGCGCACCAGCGCCGGCATGTTCTTCGAACGCGGCGAAAACGCCATCTGCCGCGCCATCGAACAACGCATCGCAACCCTGCTCGACTGGCCGCTGGAAAACGGCGAGGGCCTGCAGATCCTGCATTACCGCCCGGGTGCCGAGTACAGGCCGCATCACGACTACTTCGACCCCGCGTTGCCCGGCACGCCGCCGATCCTCAAGCGCGGCGGCCAACGCGTCGGCACGCTGGTGATGTACCTCAACACGCCCGAACGCGGCGGCGCGACGACCTTCCCGGACGTCGCGCTCGAAGTCGCGCCGATCAAGGGCAACGGGGTTTTCTTCAGCTACGACCGGCCGCATCCGGCGACCCGCACGCTGCACGGCGGCGCGCCGGTGGTGGCGGGCGAGAAATGGGTCGCCACCAAGTGGCTGCGGGTCGGGAGATTCGAATGACGAACGACGAGGCTCTGCCGCCGAACTTGCCCCTGAAGGGCCTGCGGGTCATCGACTTGAGTCTGCTGCTGCCCGGCCCGCTGGCGACGCGCCATCTGGCCGAACTCGGCGCCGAGGTCATCAAGGTCGAGGCGCCGGGCGAGGGCGACGGCGCAAGGGGGTTCTGGCTCACGCCCGAACAGCGCGCGAGTGGCCAGCCGAGTGGCTTCTTCCAGGCCTTGAACGAAGGCAAGACCCTGCGCCGCATCGACCTGCGCAGCGACGCCGGCGCCACCGAGCTGCTGGCGCTGGTGCAGGATGCCGACGCGCTGGTCGAGCAGTTCCGCCCCGGCGTGATGGACCGGCTGGGGCTGGGTTGGCAGCGCCTGCACGAGTTGAACCCGAAGCTCGTGATGTGTTCGATCACCGGCTACGGCCAACGGGGCCCCTTTGCGCTGCGCGCCGGGCACGACATCAACTATCTCGCGCTGGCCGGCGTGCTGGGCCAGATCGCAAGCCTGGACGGCGCTCCGGCGCTGCCCAACTTCCAGATCGCCGACCTGCTCGGCGGCACCCAGGCGGCGGTGAACGGCATCCTCGCCGGGCTGCTCGGCGCGCAGCGCAGCGGGCGCGGGCGCTACATCGACGTCTCGATGACGCACGAGGTCTGGCGCCATGCCGTGATCGCGCGCCACGAAGCCGATGCGATCGGCGTCGGCGCTACCGGCGCGGGCAAGAGCTTGCTGGCGCAGGGCGTCGCCTGTTACGGCATCTACCGCACCGCGGACGGCCGCCACCTCGCCGTCGGCGCGCTGGAAGCCAAGTTCTGGGCCGCGCTGTGCGAAGCGGTCGGCCGGCCCGAGTGGGCGCAACGGCACTGGTCGCGCGGCGAGATGCCGGGCAGCCCTGGAGCGATCCAGATGCGCGAGCAACTCGCAGCCTTGTTCGCCACCCGCACGCTGGCGCAGTGGCTCGAGGTGCTCGACCCTGCCGATTGTTGCGTGACGCCGGTGCTCAGGCTCGACGAGGTGCCCTCGCACCCCTGGATGCAGCAGACCTAAAGCAACCCAGCGGCCCGCCGCGGAACCGGCTTTGCCGGGCCGCTGGCGGCGCCCCCTAGGGGGGAGGCGGCCGCAGGCCGCTTCGGGGGGAGCCGATATGGCGGCTGCGCATGATGCGTTCCCACTTGCGCTGCTCCCAGGTCTGCGGGCCTTCGAGCGGCCACTGTTCGAGCAGCGGTGCCAGTTCCTCGTGCGCAAGCCGCGTGTAGGGCGGCGCGGCGCGCGCAAAGAGGCGCAGGCCCGGGCGCAGCCGTCGCGGCAGTTCGACCGCCGCGTCGTCGACCCAATAGATGCACGGCCGCTGATCCCAGAAGGCCTGGCGCTCGAAGTGCACGCGCCCGGCAATGCCCGAGTCGGCGGGCAGCAGCACGTGGTGGTCCGTGGTCTCGATCACCGCGTAGCTCAGGTCGCCGGGGCTCTGCCCGCCGTGGCGACAGACCAAGATCACACGCCGGATGTCATGCGCGGGCAAGCGGTCGACCTCCTGGTCGTTGCGCAGGATCAGCAGGTCGGGGCCCTGCCAGCGGGTGTGGGTGGTCGGTGAACGCATAGCCGTGCACCTTAGAGCCTGCGCCCTCCAGTCACTGTGACCAGGGGCGACCGAATGCAACCAATGCGCTGGATTTGCTGCGGCGGACTCAGGCGCCGAGGTCGTGCAGTGCCGCCGACTCGAACACCTGCACCCCGCCGCCTTCACCGTCGCGCAGCGCGCGCACCATCGCGCGTGCCACGGTGCGCGCCGCGATCGGCCGTGCGCCCTTGGGCAGCAGCGCCGAGATCGGCCGCAACACCAGCAGCGAAAGGCCTTCGCCCAAACGCCACGACTGGCCGAGTTGGCCGCGGTCGCCATGCAGCAGAGACGGCCGGGCGATCACGAGGCGGTCGAAGCCAATCGTGGCGAGTTCACTTTCGGCCTGCGCCTTGACGCGGTTGTAGAACACCGACGAGCGCGCATTGGCGCCGAGCGCCGACACCACCGCGAGCTTGCGCACGCCCGCCGCATACGCGGCGCGCGCGACGTTGACCACCGCGTCCACATCGACCGCCACGAACGCATCGCGCGAACGGGCGCTGCGGATCGTCGTGCCGACTGCGATGTAGGCCTCGTCGGCGGCCGGCAGCGAGGGCAGGGCCGCGAAATCGACGAACAGCGTCTGCAGCCGGCGCGACGCCGGCAGGTCGAGCACTGCGCGCCGCAGCAGCACGTGCACGGTGCCGGTGCGGCCGTCGTTGAGCAGCGCGTGCAGGATCTGGCTGCCGACGAGCCCGGTGGCGCCGGCAATCAGCACCGTGTGCGCGGGCTCCCCGTTCATCGACGCTCCGCCAGGAGCGATTGCAGGCGCAGATGCCTCATACGCCGACTTTAATCAGCGCCGGGGCGAACCGGGCCGACCACCGCGCGGCACGCCGGGACGCGCCGGTGGACGACCGCCCCTGCCGCCGCCGCCCCCACCGGCGGTACCGCCACCACCGCGCCGGGTGCCGCCGATGCCGATCGTCATGCGGCCGAGCACGATCGGCTCGGCGCGTTCGGTGGCCAGCGGCTCGAAGCCGGGGATCGTCTGGCGCGGGATGCTGCGTTTGATCAGCTTCTCGATGTCGCGCAGGAAGATCTCCTCGTCGACACAGGCGAGCGAAATCGCCTCACCCTGCGCGCCCGCGCGGCCGGTGCGGCCGATGCGGTGCACATAGTCCTCGGGCACGTTGGGCAACTCGAAGTTGACGACGTGCGGCAGCTGGTCGATGTCGATGCCGCGCGCGGCGATGTCGGTCGCCACCAGCACCGGCAGCGTGCCGGCCTTGAACTCGGCCAGCGCCTTGGTGCGCGCGCCCTGGCTCTTGTTGCCGTGGATCGCCATCGCGCCGATGCCGTGCTCGTTGAGCCAGTCGGCGAGCCGGTTGGCGCCGTGTTTCATGCGCGTGAAGACGAGCACCTGGTGCCAGTCGCCCTGCTTGATCAGGTGCGCCAACAACTCCTTCTTCTTCTCGCGCGCCACCGGGTGGATTTTCTGTGCGATCAGCTCGACGGTCGAGTTGCGCCTCGACACCTCGATCAGCGCCGGCTGATTCAGCAGCCGGTCGGCCAGGGCTTTGATCTCATCGCTGAAGGTGGCGGAGAACAGCAGGCTCTGCTTCTTCGGCGGCAACACCGCCAGCACTTTCTTGATGTCGTGGATGAAGCCCATGTCGAGCATGCGGTCCGCCTCGTCGAGGACGAAGATCTCGACGTGCGACAGATCCAGCGTGCGCTGGCCATGGTGGTCGAGCAGGCGGCCGGGCGTGGCGACCAGGATGTCGACGCCCTTGCGCAGCTTGTCGATCTGCGGCTGCATGCCGACGCCGCCGAACATCACCATGCTCGTCAGCGGCAGGTGCTTGCCGTAGGTGCGCACACTCTCCTCGACCTGCGCCGCAAGTTCGCGTGTCGGCGTCAGGATGAGAGCGCGGATCGCGATGCGTCCCCGCGCGTCCTTCTTGTGCCCCGCGGCAGCCAGGCGGTGCAGCATCGGCAGCACGAAGCCGGCCGTCTTGCCGGTGCCGGTCTGTGCGCCGGCCATCAAGTCGCCGCCCCGCAGCACGGCCGGGATGGCTTGCACCTGGATCGGTGTCGGGGTTTCGTAGCCGTGTTCGTGCACGGCGCGCAGCAGCGGCTCGGCGAGGCCGAGGTCGGTGAATTTCATTGTTTTGAGGGGTGGCCCGCTGGGGGGCCGATCGCTGCCTGCTGTCACCCGTTGCGGGTGCACCAGTCGGGTAGGCGCGAGGATCTGAGGGAAGTCGGAGTCGACTGCGCTGCGCTGACTGGCCGCCGCGGCGCTGACAGCATTGTAGTCGTTGTCCGATTGACCCTTGCGAGCCGGCATTCCTAGCATCGGCCATCGACAACTCCCTGCACGGAGCAAACCATGAATACCGTTGCGAAGAAGCTGCCCCTTTGCGGTCTGCTGATGATGGCGTTTGCCGGACCGGCGCTTGCACAAGGGGCAGAGATCCGTGTCTGCGACCGCCCCAATATGAACGGCGAGTGTGTCGATCTGCGTCACGGCGTCGCCGACCTGCGCGCCTTCGGCATGAACAACCGGGCGACCAGTTTCGACATTCGAAGAGGCACCTGGATGATGTGTTCCGAGCCCGGTTTCGCCGGCCGTTGCCTGGCCTTCGACGCGTCCGTGGACAACCTGCGCCGCGGCGGCTTCAACAACACCGTCGCCAGCCTGCGGCCGGTGCGAACGGGCGGCAGCGGTGCCGCCTGGCAGCGCCAGTCGATCACGCTGTACGAGCAGCCCAACTTCCGCGGCCGCGGCTGGACCTTCGCCGACGACGAACCCGACCTTGCACGCTATGCACTCGGCGACCGCATCTCGTCGGCGCGTGTCACCGGCGGGCGCTGGAACCTGTGCTTCGACGCAAACTTCCAGCGTTGCCGCGAGATCAGCGGCAACGTGCCGAATCTGCGCCAGATCGGCATGAACAACACGATCAGTTCGATTCAGGAGCTGAGCGCGCGTCCCGGCAGGCCCGGCCCCGGACCTGGACCCGGCGTTCCCGGCCCGGGCAGAAGTGTCGTGCTCTATGAAGACGGCAACTTCGAGGGACGCTCGCTGGTGGTCGACCGCAACGTGCGCGACCTCGGCGAATTCAACTTCAACAACCGCGTCAGCTCGCTGCGCGTGCCGCCTGGCGAACGCTGGGCAGTCTGCGTCGGTCAGGGCTTCAGCGGCCAATGCGCCACCGTCAGCGGGGACGTGCCGAGCCTGTCGCGTTACGGCCTGAACGACCGCGTTTCGTCACTGCGCCGCGTGCGGCGTTGACGCACTGAGAGCCGGTCAGGCGGGCATCGCCTGGCCGGCATTCAGGCGCAACCAGCCGCGCACGATGCGGTAGACGGCCCACAGGCCGAGCAGACCCATGCCGATGAACCAGGTGATGAGGCCCAGACCGAGCAGCAGCACCAACGGCGCCGACACCAAGGCGACCACCAGCGCGATCGCCAGTGCCCACCAGAAGGTGCGGATCGCCCAGTCGAAATGCGTTTCCAACCAGGTGCCGCGGGCGTCGCCGCGATAGATGTAGCTGACGATCACCGCGATGATCGACGGCCAGCCGAACAGGAACGAACCGACGACGCTGGCGGCGCCGAACGCGCCCAGCGCCAGGCCGACGCCATGCAGCGCGTAGATGATGTGCAGCGTGCGCACCAGGCCCGGGCGGGTCTCGATGGTGGTCAGCGTGGTGTTCATTGCGGTGGCCTCCTTTGCAAGGGACAAAGTATGGCCTGCCGCACCGATCACAAGGGTCGCTGCGACCAAATGCACCCATGGCCGACAGATCGCCGCGAGCGGCGACAATAGGGGGTCGCGGGCGCAAGGTTGCCCGCCTTTTTCTTTTTGAGTTGCATGCAGGATCATGGCCCAGTACGTCTACACGATGAACCGCGTCTCGAAGACGGTTCCCCCCAAGCGGCAGATCCTGAAGGACATCTCGCTGTCGTTTTTCCCCGGCGCCAAGATCGGCGTGCTCGGCGTCAACGGCTCGGGCAAGTCGTCGCTGCTGAAGATCATGGCGGGCTTGGACACCGAGATCGAAGGCGAAGCGCTCGCCATGCCGGGTCTGAAGATCGGCCACCTGCCGCAGGAGCCGCAGCTCGATGCGACGCAGACCGTGCGCGAAGCGGTCGAGCAGGGCATCGGCGGCGTGCTGGCGGCCAAGAAGCGGCTCGACGAGGTGTATGCCGAATACGGCGAGCCCGATGCCGACTTCGACAAGCTGGCTGCCGAGCAGGCCGAACTGGAGGCGCAGATCGCCGCCGCCGGCTCGGAGAACACCGACCTGCAGCTCGAACTCGCCGCCGACGCGCTGCGCCTGCCGCCCTGGGACGCCAAGATCGGCACCCTGTCCGGCGGCGAGAAGCGCCGCGTCGCGTTGTGCCGGCTGCTGCTGTCCAAACCCGACATGCTGCTGCTCGACGAGCCGACCAACCACCTGGACGCCGAGTCGGTCGAGTGGCTGGAGATTTTTCTCAAGCGTTTCCCGGGCACGGTGGTCGCGATCACCCACGACCGCTACTTCCTCGACAACGCGGCGGAGTGGATCCTCGAGCTCGACCGCGGCTACGGCCACCCCTACAAGGGCAACTACAGCGACTGGCTGGATCAGAAGGAGCGCCGGCTGGAGGTCGAGCAGAAGACCGAAGACGCGCGCATGCGGGCGATGAAGGAGGAGCTGAAGTGGGTGCGCTCCAACGCCAAGGCGCGCCAGACGAAGAGCAAGGCGCGGCTGGCGCGCTTCGAGGAATTGTCGGACGCCGACTACCAGAAGCGCAACGAGACGAACGAGATCTTCATCCCGGTGGCCGAGCGGCTGGGCAACGAGGTGATCGAGTTCAAGAACGTGTTCAAGAGCTTCGGCGAGCGGCTGCTGATGGACAACGTGAGTTTCAAGCTGCCGCCGGGCGCGATCGTCGGCATCATCGGCCCGAACGGCGCCGGCAAGTCGACGCTGTTTCGCATGATCCAGGGCGTCGAGAAGGCGGACGCCGGCGAGGTGATCATCGGCAAGACCGCCAGGCTCGCCTTCGTCGACCAGAGCCGCGCCAGCCTGGCGAACGACAAGACGGTGTGGGAGGACGTCTCGGGCGGCCTGGACAACATCGTCGTCGGCAAGTTCGTGATGCCCAGCCGCGCCTACCTGGGCCGCTTCAACTTCAAGGGCAACGACCAGCAGAAGCTGGTCGGCAACCTGTCCGGCGGCGAGCGCGGCCGGCTGCACCTGGCCAAGACGCTGGCCCAGGGCGGCAACGTGCTGATGCTCGACGAGCCGAGCAACGACCTCGACGTCGAAACCCTGCGCGCACTGGAAGAGGCGCTGCTCGAATTCGGCGGCTCGGCGATGATCATCAGCCACGACCGCTGGTTCCTGGATCGCATCTGCACCCACATCCTGGCCGCCGAAGGCGACTCGCAATGGGTCTTCTTCAACGGCAACTACCAGGAGTACGAAGCCGACAAGAAGAAGCGCCTGGGCGAAGAGGGCGCCAAACCGCACCGGCTGCGGTTCAAGCCGATCCGCTGACCGGCCGACCGCGGCTCACGGGCGATTAACCGTCGTTCGTCGCAGCAACCGGGCTGCGGTGCTGCGGCGAATCGCGCGGGCGGCTATCGTCGCGGCCATGAGTCCCGAGCAAGCCCCCATCCCCGCGCGCGGCTGGGCGTCGTTCTGGCGCGCGCTCACCGGACCGAGCATCGGCATTGCCGTCGGGCTGGCAGTCACCGCGGCGGTGCTGCTCAACCCGATCTTCATCATCCCCTTCCCGGTGCTCTTGGGGCGCACGCTGTTCGTCGCCGTCGTGCTGCTGCTGACCTTCGTCGCCGCCGGCCAATGGCGCGCGAGCTGGTGGACCCAGGTGGTCGCGGTGGTGCTCGCGGCGCCGCTGGCGACGCTGCTGATGTACCTGCTCACGGTCGGCGGCAACCCGATGCGTTTCTTCGGCTCGCCCGGCATGATGATGGGCTTCATCTGGATCGCCGGCTCGGGCATCGTGCTCGGTTCGTTCCTCGCCCTCGGCGCGCTGGTGCGCGAGCGTGACGCCCGCGCCGCCTCGCAGGCGCTGCAGTTCGCGCTCGAACGTGAGACGCTGCAACGCCAGGCCACCGACGCCCGGCTTGCGCTGCTGCAATCGCAGGTGACGCCGCACTTCCTGTTCAACACGCTGGCTAACGTACAGGCGTTGGTGGAGAGCGGTTCGCCGCGTGCCGCGCCCTTGCTCAAGAGCCTGATCGCCTACCTGCGCGCCGCGATGCCACGTCTGAACGACAGCAACGCGACGCTGGGCAGCGAGGTCGCGCTGGTCGCCGCCTACCTCGAGCTGATGCAGATGCGCATGCCCGACCGCCTGCGCTGGTCGCTGGCTGTGCCGTCGGAGCTGCATCCGCGGCGCTTTCCGGCGATGGCGCTGCTGACGCTGGTGGAGAACGCCGTGCGCCACGGCATCGACCCGAGCGAGGCGGGCGGGCGCATCGAGGTCGGCGCGCGCGATGACGGCAGCGGGCTGCACGTTTGGGTGCGCGACACCGGCCGCGGCCTGGGCGAGGTCGGCGCGTCGGGCACCGGCCTGGCGAACCTGCGCGCGCGCCTGCAAGCTGCCTATGGCGCAGCGGCGCGGCTCGAGTTGAGCGAACATGCCGAGCCGCAGGGTGTGCACGCCGAGATCGTGCTGCCGCCGCAAGGAGCATGAACAGCAAACCGGTCACCGCACTGATCGCCGACGACGAGCCGCTGCTGCGCGAGCGGCTCGTCGCGCACCTGGCGCGCGCGTGGCCGCAGTTGCAGATCGTCGCCGAGGCGCGCAACGGGCGCGAGGCGGTCGAGGCGTTCGAGGACCTGCATCCCGAGATCGCCTTCCTCGACGTGCACATGCCCGGCATGAACGGCATCGACGCCGCCCGTTCGATCGGCTGCGGCGCTCTGCTCGTTTTTGTCACGGCCTACGAGCAATATGCGGTGCAGGCCTTCGAGCAGGGGGCGGTCGACTACCTGGTCAAGCCCTTCGACGAGGCGCGCCTGGCGGACACGGTCGCGCGGCTGAAGCAGCGGCTGCGCCATCCGCCCGCCGCCGCTGCCGACGCTGCGCCGATCGACGACCTGCTCGACCGCCTGGCGCATGCGCTGCAGGCCGCGCCGGCGGCCAAGGCCTGGCTGCAATGGATCAAGGCGTCGGTAGGCAGCATGGTGCGGCTGATTCCGGTGGCGCAGATCGTCTACCTGCGCTCCGACGAAAAGTACACACTCGTCGTCTGGGAGGGCGGCGAGGCGTTGATCCGCAAGACGATCCGCGAACTGGTCGACGAGCTGGACCCGGCCGACTTCGTCCAGATCCATCGCTCGGTGATCGTCAACCTGCACCAGGTGGCGCAGGTCACGCGCGGGCTGAACGAGACCGCCGAGGTGCAGCTGAAAGGCCGTGACGAGTCGCTGCCGGTAAGCCGCAGCTACCTGCACGTGTTTCGGCAGATGTAGAAGAAGGCCGGCCCAAAGAAAACGGGCCGGTGCATCGACAAAGGCCGGCCCAAAGAAAACGGGCCGGCATGGCCGGCCCGAAGGAGGAGGGGCTTCCGTAGTGGGTTGTGCCCGGGAAGCCCTGGAGGGAGCGGTGGTCGTGTCAGATCCGGCGACCGTCCGCGTTGCGCGCGGCGGTGGTGGCGGCGGCTGCGCCGGTACCTTGTTTGGCCATCTGCACGACGGCGTGCTGTTCGTAGGCCAGGTGGTCCACCGTCGCCAGCAGGCCGACCGTGACGAGGGCGGCAAAGGCGACGCCGGCGATCTTGGTAAGCAGCAGGGACTTGATCATGGTGGCTCTCCCGGGGGTCGTTCACGTTGTCGATGGGTGAACTCTAGGAGAGCCGGCAGGCCGGCGACAGTGCATTGCGACCAATGCCGCGGCGGCGCGGATGAACTGCGCTGCGCGCGGATGAACGGCGCGCAGCGTGGCGTCAGATCGGCTCGGTGCGGGTCATCAGCCAGGCCAGCGCATCGCCGCTCACGCGCGCTTTCAGGCGCTCGCGCACGGTGGCGTGGTAGGCGTTGAGCTGCGTGACATCCTCCACGCTCAGCAGTTCGCGCCGGATGCAGCGCGTGTCGATCGGGCACAGCGTGAGCGTCTCGAACTCGAGGAACTCGCCGAAGGTGTCGCCCTCGGGCGTGGTCGCCGGCACGTTCATCACCAGGTTCTCGATGCGCACGCCCCATTGGCCGGGGCGGTACACGCCGGGTTCGATCGAGGTGATCATGCCCGGCTCCATCGCCATGTAGGGGTCGACGACCGCCTTGCTGATCGTCTGCGGGCCTTCGTGCACGGCGAGGAAGTAGCCCACGCCGTGGCCGGTGCCGTGGCCGAACTCGATGCCTTCGGCCCACAGCGGCGCGCGTGCGATCGCGTCCAGCATCGGCCCCGGCGTGCCGCGCGGGAAGCGCGCGCGCGACAGCGCCAGTGTGCCCTTGAGCACCAGCGTGTAGTCGCGTCTCATCGCGTCGCTCACGCTGCCGACCGGCCAGACGCGCGTGATGTCGGTGGTGCCGCCGAGGTACTGGCCGCCGGAGTCGATCAGCAGCAACCCGTCGCCGGCGATGGGCGCATGCGACTTCGGCGTTGCGCGGTAGTGCGGCATCGCGCCGTTGCTGTTGTAGCCGGCAATGACCGGGAAGCTCAGGCCGACGAAGCCCGGCCGCCGGGCGCGCTCGGCGCTCAGGCGGTCGTCGATCGTCAGCTCCGTCATCGGCTCCTTGCGTGCCAAGGCGGCTTCGAACCAGGCGTAAAAAGCGCACATCGCGGCACCGTCCTCGGCCATCGCCTCGCGGATGTGTGCGGCTTCGGCCGCGGTCTTGCGGCTCTTGGCGAGTGTGCTCGGGTTGATGGCCTCGATCACCGTCGCCTGCAGGACCGCTTCGCGCAGGCCGAGCGTGACGCGCCGCGGGTCGATCAGCAGCTTGGCGCCGGCCGGCAGTGCGGCGAGCGCGGCCGGCGCCTGGGCGTAGTCGGCGAGCGTGATGCCGTCGGCGCTCAAGCGCGCCGCCAGCGCGGCGTCGATCTTGCCGCCGGCGACGTAGAGCGTCGCTTGCACGTCGTCGATCAGCAGGTGGGCGAGGAAGACCGGGTTGTAGTCCACGTCCGCGCCGCGCAGGTTGGTGATCCAGGCGATGTCGTCCACCGTGGACACGAAGTGGTGCGTCGCACCCAGGCGCCGCATCTCGGCGCGCAGCGGCGCCAGCTTGTCCGCGCGCGACGTGGCGGCATGCGGCGGCAGGTGTTCGTAGACGCGTCCGGCGGGCAAGCCCGCGCGCTCGTCCCAGACGTCGGCGAGCACATCGATGTCGGTGCGCAGCGCCCGGCCGGCACGCTCGAGCGCCGCGCGCAACTGCTGCGCCGCGGCCAGCCCCAGCACCTGGCCATCGACGGCCACCGTGCCGGCGGCGGCGGTGTTGGCGACCAGCCAGTCGATGTGATGCGTCGCGGCGCCGGTCGGGACCTTCACCAGCTCGATCCCGCTGCCCGCCAGCTCGGCTTCGGCCTGGCCCCAGTAGCGGCTGTCGGCGAACAGCGCCGCGCGTTCGGTCGTCACGGCCAGCGTGCCCATCGAGCCGGTGAAACCCGACAGCCAGACGCGGCCCTGCCAACGGTCGGGCAGGTACTCCGACAGATGCGGGTCGCTCGACGGCACGAGCAGGGCGGCGAGCCCCTGGGCCTTGAGTGCGTCTTGCACACGTTCGATACGCAGGCGGTGGGGCGAGGTGCGGGTGTCCATCGGCAAATTCTAGGCTTGACGGGGTCACGCAAATACGTGACCATCTGGTCACATATGAAGCCCGACGCGCTCGACGCCGTGTTCTTCGCGCTCGCCTCCGAGCCGCGCCGGCGCATGCTCGACGTGCTGAAGGCCGAGCCGGGCTGCAACGTGCTGCGGGTATGCGACTTCTTGCCGGAGATCGGGCGCTTCGCGGTCATGAAACACCTGGGCGTGCTGGAGCACGCGGGCCTGGTGATCTCGCAGCGCCAAGGTCGCGAGCGCAAGCTCTGGTTCGACCCGACACCGATCCAGGTCGTGCACGAACGCTGGACCACCGAGTTCAGCGCCTACTGGGCCGCCAAGCTCACGCGCCTGAAGTACAGCGCCGAAGGCGCCGAGGTCATGCCCCTCCAACCCCCCAAGAGGAAAGCCCCCCGCCATGGCTGACGCCGTATTCCGCATCACCATCGCCGCCGACATCCAGCGTGTATGGCGCGAGCTGACGAAAACCGACGAAGCGCAGGGCGCGGTCTTCAACGCCTGGCTGCACACCACGGGGTTGAAGCCCGGCGCGGCGATGCAGATGCGCACCGGCTCCGGCCAACACGTCATCGTCGTCGGCGAGGTGGTCGAGTGGGATCCACCGCGCCGCTTCGTGCACAGCCACCGCTTCACCCAGTACGACGACCCGGTGTGCCGCGTCGCCTACGACCTGAAGCCGGTGCAAGGCGGCGTCGAGGTCACGCTCAGCGTGATCGGCCTGCCCGCCGGCAGCGCGACTGCCAAGAGCATGGCCAGCGGCGGCACGATGATTCTGAAGAGCCTGAAGTCGATCTGCGAAACCGGCCGCCCGCCACGGGCCACACGCCTCATGTACTGGCTGTTCGACCGCATGGAGTTCGTGTTGCCCAAACGCACCCGCGCCGAACATTGGCCCCTCGTCAAGTAAGGAGACCCCCGATGGCCGACCAACAAGCCGCGCTGCTGACCCAGCTGCGCAACATCGAAGCCAAGACCGGCAAGACGATTGCCCAGCTGCAAGCCGCTGCCGACGCCAGCGGCGCCGCCAGACACGGCGACAAACGCAGCTGGCTGATGGAGCAGTACCAGCTCGGCTACGGCGACGCCAACACCGTCATCACGCTGATCGGCAAGCTGCAGCCGGCGCCACAGGAGGGCGACTCGCTGGAGGCGATCTACACCGGCGCCAAGGCGAGCCTGAGGCCGCTGCACGACGCCGTGATGAAGGCCGTCGCCGCGCTCGGCCCTTGCGAACAAGCGCCGAAGAAGACCTACATCAGCCTGCGCCGCAAGAAGCAGTTCGCGATGGTCGGCCCGGCCACCAAGGACACGATCGAGATCGGCCTCAACGCGAAGGATCTGCCGGCGCACGCGCGGCTGAAGGTGCAGCCGCCGGCCAGCATGTGCCAGGCGACGACACGCATCACGTCGGCCGAGGAGATCGACGCCGCGCTGGAAGGCTGGCTCAAGCAGGCCTACGACGCGGCGGGGTGATCGTTGGGCTGCGGCTGCGCCACGACACGCGCGTTGCGCTCGAAGCTGAAGTAGGCGAAGGCCCATTCGATCAGCACGATCAGGCGGTTGCGAAAGCCGATCAGGAAGTACACATGCGCGAAGAGCCAGAACAGCCAGGCGAAAAAGCCCGACCAGCGCATGGAACCTAAGCCCGGCACTTCCAGCTGCACCACCGCCGCGCTGCGGCCGATGGTGGCGAGCGACCCGTAGTCGGCGTAGTGGAAGGCTTGCATCGGCTCGCCGCGCCGGCGGCGTTGCAGGTTGCGCGCCGCAAAATGGCCCATCTGCTTGGCCGCCGGGCTGACGCCGGGCACCGGGGTCGTGCAGCCGTCTTTGGCGGTGCTCTGCGCCGCGGCCAGGTCGCCGATGACGCTGACTTCCGGGTGCGCTGCGACGGTCAGGTCGGGCAACACGATCACGCGCCCCGCACGGTCGAGCTGCGCGCCGGCGCTGCGCTGCAAGGCGCGGCCGAGCGGCGAGCCGGCCACGCCGGCGGCCCACAACACGGTGCGCGTCGCGATGCGCTGCGACTGGCCGGTGGCGGCATCGTCGAAGGTGACGCCATCGGCATCGATGCCGGTCACCTTGCAGCCGGTGCGCAGCTCGACGCCCAGCTGCTGCAACGACCGCGCCGCCTTCGCCGACAGCGACGCGTCGAACGCACCCAGCACCCGGTCCGCGCCTTCGAGCAGCAGCACCCGCGCACGCCGCGAGTCGATGTGGCGGAACTCGTCGCTCAGCGTGTGGCGCGCGATCTCGGCCAGCGCGCCGGCCAGCTCCACGCCGGTGGGGCCGCCGCCGATGATGGCGAAGGTCATCCACGGCGCGTGTTCGTCGTCGCGCACGCGGCGCTCGGCTTGCTCGAAGGCCTCGATCACGCGCTGGCGGATGTTGAACGCGTCGGCCAGCGTCTTCAGCCCCGGCGCGTGCCGAGCCCAGTCGTCGTTGCCGAAGTAGCTGTGTGTCGCGCCGGCGGCGACGATCAGGTGGTCGTAGGGCAGGGTGCTGCTGTCGTCGAGCGTCACGGTGCGCGCCTGCGCGTCGATGTCGGTCACCGCGGCGCGCAGCACGGTCAGGTTGCCGCGTTGCATCTCGGCGCGCAGGATGTGGCGCACCGGCGCGCTGACCGCCGGCGCGCTCAAGCCCGCAGTCGCCACCTGGTAGAGCAGCGGCTGGAACAGGTGGTGGTTGGTGCGGTCGATGAGGGTGATGTCGAGCGTGGCGTCACGCGCCAGTTCGCGCACCGCCCACAGGCCGCCGAAGCCGCAGCCGATGATCACCACCCGTTCGCGACTCATGAGGCTTCCTCCCGCAAACGCCGGCGCACCATCTGGATGTGGCTGCGCAGCGCATACAACTCGTCGGCGTAGGACAGCGGCAGCTTCACGTCGTCGAGTTTGCCTTCGATTTCATCGAGTTCGCGCAACCGCTCGTCGGCCGGACGGGTGGTTTCGGTCTCGATCGCGCGCAGCCGGCCGTACCAGCGGAACACGCGCGAGCGGATACGCAGGTCCACCAGAGGCGGCACGATGCGCGACAGCGGGATCAGCACGGCGACGATCGACAGCAGCGCGATCCACATGCGGTCCACCAGGTTCGAGAGCCAGAACGGCAGGTAACGCTGCAGCCACGGCGTGCCGCTGCGGTAGTAACGCTGCGCTTCCGGCGACAACGGGCGTTCGCCTTCGCGCGCGTTCGGGTACTCGCCCTTGCGCTGGAACCAGCCCGCGTCGCCATGCACCTGCCGCGCGGCCTGGACGAACAGCTGCACCAGCGCCGGGTGCAGCTTGTCGTGCGCGACCAGCGACGCGGTGGGGGCGACCAGCCGCACGTCGGCCGGCGGCTGGTCGCTCGCCAGATCGACCACCCCACGCGGCAACACCGCCGAAGTGAGGAAGGGGAGACGGCGCGCATAGGCTTCCGCCTGCGCGAAGTCGAACAGGCGGATGCCCGGCGTGCGCAGCAGCATCTGCACCATCAGCGACTCGGGCGCGGAGACGAGCACGAGGGCATCGATGCGGCTTTCGAGCAGGTTGACGACCGCCGGTGTCAGCGGCTCCCCGCCGAGCGTCAGCGCCTGCGGGTCGATCGCATTGGCCTCGAGCAGCCGGGCCATCAGGTTGGGCACCCCCGAGCCCGGCGTGCCGAGGTTGACGCGCCAGCCGGGCAACTGCGCGAGGCTCGTCAGCACCGGTCCATTGAGCAACCGGCGCGCGGCGTCCTCGCGGTAGAAGAGCCACACCGGTTCGAGGAACATGTTGCCGAGCGACTCCAGCCCGATGTTCGGGTCCTGGCCCGGCTCGTGCGGCACGTCTGCGCCGCCTTGCACAAAAGCCAAATCGACCTCGCGCCGGCGCAGCAGCGCGATGTTCTCAGCCGCCCCCTGGGTAGCGCGCAGCTCGACCGTGATGCCATGCTGCGCGAGGACGTCCGCGTAACGCGCGCCGAACTGCGCGTACGCCCCTTGCGCCACCCCGGTCGCCAGCGTCACGCGGCGCGGCGGCGTCGGGTCGAGGATCTTGTAGGCCAGCGCCAGCAGCGCAACACCGAAGACGATGAACGGCGCCGCGGTGCTGGCGTATTCGCGCAGGGCGGTGAAGCTGAAGCGGGGCATGGGCAAGACGATAACCGCAGCGGTCGGCGTGCGGCCGATGGAACTCGGCGGCAGCGCCGCACTCACTCTCTCGACCGTCCAAGGAGCCAAGATGCCGCCTCGCCTGACCGCCCAGGACTTCGACCAGGATCTGCTGCTGCTCTTCGACGCCTATGTGCATGGCGACCTCGACCGGCGAGCCTTCCTGACCCAGGCACAGCGCTTCGCCAAGGCCGGTGTCACCGCGGCCGGGCTGCTGGCGGCTCTGAGCCCCAATTTCGCGGCAGGCCAACAGGTGCGCGCGGACGACGCGCGCCTGCTCACCGAGCGGGTGAGCTTGCCGCCCGGCGCGGGCGGGGCCGGCGGCATGCGCGGCTACCTGGTGCGGCCCGCGACGGCCGACAGCAGCAGGCGGCGGCTGCCGCCGGTGCTGGTGATACACGAGAACCGCGGCCTCAACCCGCACATCGAGGACATTGCGCGCCGCCTGGCGCTGGACGGCTTCATGGCGCTGGCGCCCGATGCGCTGACCCCCGTGGGTGGCTATCCGGGCGACGAAGACAAGGCACGTGCCGCGTTTGCCACGCTCGACCAGGGCAAGACACGCGCCGACTTCGTTGCGGCCGCCGCCTGGCTGCGCGGGCGCGCGGACGGCAACGGCAAGCTCGGTGCGGTGGGCTTCTGCTACGGCGGCTCGATCGTGCATTGGCTGGCGACCCAGCTGCCGGAGCTGAACGCTGGCGTGCCGTTCTACGGCGGCAGCCCGGCGCCGGACCAGGCCGCGCGGGTGAAGGCGCCCCTGCTCGTGCACCTGGCCGGCATCGACGAGCGCATCAACGCCGCCTGGCCGGCGTACGAGGCCGCGCTGAAGGCGGCCGGGGCGCGTGTCGAGATGCACCAGTACCCGGGCACGCAGCACGGCTTCAACAACGACACCACGCCGCGTTACGACGCCGCCGCGGCGAAGCTGGCGTGGGAGCGCACGGTGGCGTTCTTCAAGCGGCACCTGGCGTGAGACAAGCCTGACTAGAGCTGGGTGCGCAGCCGCCAGATTTCCGGAAACAGCACCACGTCGAGCATCTTGCGCAGGTAGCTGACGCCGCCGGTGCCGCCGGTGCCGCGCTTGAAGCCGATCACGCGTTCCACGGTCGTCACGTGGCGAAAGCGCCAGAGGCGGAAGGCGTCTTCCAGGTCGGTGAGTTCTTCGCCGAGTTGGTAGAGATCCCAGTGCGCTTCCGGGTCGCGGTAGATCTTCAGCCACTCCTGCTCGACGGCGTCGCTCGCCGCATACGGCTGCGTCCAGTCGCGCTCGATGTAAGCAGTTGGGATCGCGAAGCCGCGCCGCGCCAGCAGGCGCAGCGCTTCGTCGTACAGCGACGGTGCGCGCCAGGCTTGGTCGACGATCGCCAGCAGGTCGGCGCGGTGCGCGTGCGGCTTCAGCATCGCGGCGTTTTTGTTGCCCAGGCTGAACTCGATGCAGCGGTACTGCCAGCTTTGAAAGCCGCTGCTGCTGGCGAGATAAGGCCGGATCGCCGAGTACTCGGGCGGCGTCATCGTCGCCAGCACGTCCCAGGCGTGCACCAGCTGCTCCATGATGCGCGAGACACGCGCGAGCATCTTGAACGCCGGCGCCATGCGGTCGGCGGCGAGCGCGGCGATGGCGGCACGCAGCTCGTGCAGCATGAGCTTCATCCACAGCTCGCTCGTCTGGTGCTGCACGATGAACAGCATCTCGTTGTGGTCGGGCGAGCGCGGGTGCTGGGCGTTGAGCACCGCGTCCAGCTGCAGGTAGTCGCCGTAGCTCATCTCGCCTTGCGAGAAGTCGAGCTTGGCGTCGTGGTGTTCTTGCTTTTGTTCGCTCATGTCACCGCCGAGCGTTGGTTGAACCGTGCGTCCTTCCACTCACCGCTCGCGAGTACTTTGTGCAGGTGTTCGACGGCGTTCCACACATCCACGAAGCGCAGGTACAGCGGCGTGAAGCCGAAGCGCAGGACATCCGGGGCTCTGAAGTCACCGATCACGCCGCGTGCGATCAGCGCCTGCACCAGGGCGTACGCGCCCTCGGCGCGCGTCAGGCAGACCTGGCTGCCGCGATGGGCGTGTTCTGTGGGCGTGATGTTGACGAGGCTGTGGCCGGCGCAACGTTGCTCGACGAGGCGCAGGAACAGGTCGGTCAATGCGAGTGACTTGGCTCGCAGCGCTGCGATGCCGCCCAGCGGCTCGGCGGCGAGCAGGGTATCGACGCCGCACTCCAGCGCCGCCATGCCGATCACCGGCGGCGTGCCGCAGAGGTAACGCGTGATGCCGGCCGCTGGCGCATAACCCGGCGCGAAGTGAAAGCCCGACGCATGCCCCATCCAGCCGGCCAGCGGCTGCGGCAGGCGGTCGACATGGCGCGGATGCACCCACACGAAGGCCGGCGCGCCGGGGCCGCCGTTGAGGTACTTGTAGCCGCAGCCGATCGCGAAGTCGGCGTTCGCGGCGTGCAGGTCCACCCGCAGCGCGCCGGCGGAATGTGCCAGATCCCACACCGTCAGCGTGCCGTTTGCGTGCGCCGCCGCGGTCAGCGCGGCCATGTCGAGCAGGCGGCCGGTGCGGTAATTCACCTGCGTCAGCATCAGCACCGCGACATCGCCTTGGCGCAGGCGGGGGCCGATCTGGTCGTGCTCGAGCAGCAGCAGTTCGCCGCCGCGTGCGCGCAGCAGTTCCTCGGCGATGTACAAGTCGGTCGGGAAGTTGCTGCGTTCGGAGACGATCACGCGCCGCCCGCCAGCCAAGGCGAGCGCGACGTTGAGCACCTTGTAGAGGTTGACCGACGTCGAATCGGCCGCGACCACTTCGCCGGGCCGGGCACCGATCAGGCGAGCGATCTTGTCGCCGACACGTTGCGGCAGGTGGATCCAGCCCGCGCTGTTCCAGCTCCTGATGAGGTCGTGTCCCCATTCCTCGCGCACCACCTGCGCGATGCGCTCGGGCGCGGCAGCGGGCAGTGCGCCGAGCGAATTGCCGTCGAGGTAGATCACGCCGGCGGGCAGCACGAACTGGTCACGCAGCGGCGCCAGCGGGTCGCGCGCGTCGAGGGCGAGGCAGTGATCGCGCGTGTTCATGGTGTGAACGAGCGCAGGACGGCGCGAACCGGGCTCGCATCGGCGGTGGTCAGCTTCAACGGCAGCGCGATCAGTTCGTAGTCGCCTTCGGGCACGCCGTCGAGGACCAGGTTCTCGAGCACCCGCAGGCCCAGGCGGCGCACGACCTGGTGGCTGTCGAGCGATTTGCTCGTCGCCGGGTCGATGCTCGCGGTGTCGATGCCTACCAGCTGCACGCCCAGCGCCGCCAGGTGTTCGATGGTCTCCGGCGCATAGGCCGCAAGGTCCGGGTCCCAGCGGTCGACCGGCGCGTGCTGGTAGGTGCGCACCAGCACTCGGGGCGGCAGGTCGATGAGCGCATGTTCGACGTGGCGCCACTCGATCAGCGGGCCGCAGCCGATCGCGTGCACGACGCGGCAGCGGCCGAGGTACGGCTCCAGCGGTACGGCGCCGATGGGTTCACCCGCGTCGTCGTAGTGCAGCGGCGCGTCGGCATGTGCGCCGGTGTGCGGCGACATCGTCAAGGTGCTCACGTTGACCGGGTTGCCGGGCGCGATGCTGCTCACCCAACGTTGCGCATACGGCGTGTCGCCGGGAAAGACCGGCGAGCCGGCGTGCACCGGCGGCGAGATGTCCCACAGGCGGGTGGCCATGCGCGGATGATAGGAGGGCGGATTGGACGTGAAATAGTTTAGTTGTAAAGTATCTCGATGGACTCCTTCGCGCGCGAACACCTGCCGCCGCCCGACCAGTTGCCGGAGTTCCTGCTCGACGGGTTGAACTTGCCGCAGAGCCTGAACTGCGCGACTGAACTGCTCGACCGCTGGGTCGACGGCGGCGAAGGCGACCGGCTGTGCCTGCTCGGCCGCGCGCCCGACGGCTCGCCCATCCGCTGGACTTACGCTGAACTGCAGGTGCAGGCCAACCGCATCGCCCGCGTGCTGGTCGAGGATCTGGGCCTGGTGGCCGGCAACCGCGTGCTGCTGCGCGGCGCCAATTCGCCGATGCTCGCCGCGTGTTTCCTGGCCATCTTCAAGGCCGGCGGCATCGCGGTCGGCAGCATGCCGCTGCTGCGCGCGCGCGAGTTGACGACGATCGTCGACAAGGCGCAGATCAGCCACGCGTTGTGTGATGCGCGGCTGGCCGATGAACTGGCTGCCGCGCAGGCGCAGTGCCCGACGTTGAAGCACCTGCTGCATTTCAACACCGGCGAACTCGAAGCCCGCGCCGCTGGCAAGCCTGCCACGTTCATCGACGCACGCACCGCCGCTGACGACACCTGCCTGATCGCCTTCACCTCGGGCACCACCGGCCAGCCCAAGGGCACGATGCACTTTCACCGCGACGTGATGGCCGCCTGCGCCTGCTGGCCCAGGCACGTGCTGCGTGCGCGGCCGGACGATGTCTTCATCGGCAGCCCGCCGCTCGCCTTCACTTTCGGCTTGGGGGGGCTGCTGCTGTTTCCGATGGCGATCGGCGCCGCGAGTGCGCTGATCGAGAAGGCGACGCCCGATGCGCTGTTGCCCGCGATGGCCCAGTACCGCGCCAGCGTGTGTTTTACCTCGCCGACCGCTTACCGCGCGATGGCGGCGCAAGCGGCGCAGCACGATCTGTCGTCCCTGCGCAAGTGTGTCTCCGCCGGCGAGGCGCTGCCGGCCGCGACACGCGCGTTGTGGAAAGAGACGAGCGGCATCCAGATCATCGACGGCATCGGCTCCACTGAGATGCTGCACATCTTCATTTCCGCCACCGAAGAGCAGGCGCTGCCCGGCGCCACCGGGCTGCCGGTGCTCGGTTATGTCGCTTGTGTGCTCGACGATGCCGGCAATCCGCTGCCGCCGGGGCAGGTGGGTCGTCTCGCGGTGAAGGGCCCTACCGGCTGCAAGTACCTGGCCGACGAGCGGCAGAAGAACTACGTGCAGCGCGGCTGGAACCTGACCGGCGATGCCTATCTTGTCGACCCCGCGAGCGGCCAGTACGTCTACCAGGCGCGCACCGACGACATGATCATCTCCGGCGGCTACAACATCGCCGGGCCGGAGGTGGAAAGCGCGCTGCTGCTGCACCCCGCGGTGGCCGAATGCGGCGTGATCGGCCTGGCCGACGAGCAGCGCGGCCAGATCGTCAAGGCCTTCGTGGTGCTGAAGCCGGGCCAGGCCGGCGACGACACGATGGCGAAGACGCTGCAGGATTTCGTCAAGGCCACCATCGCGCCCTACAAATACCCGCGTGCGATCGAGTTCCGCGCCGAGCTGCCGCGCACCGAGACCGGCAAGCTGCAACGCTTCAGACTGAGGGGCCGACGATGAAGAAGTTGCCGCTGCAACCCGAAGGCTGGGCGCCGCCGCGGGGCTATGCGAACGGCGTCGCCGCGCGCGGCACGACGATCTACGTCGCCGGCCAGATCGGCTGGAATGCGCAGTGCCAGTTCGAGAGTGACGACTTCGTGGCCCAGGTGCGGCAGGCGCTCGCCAACATCGTCGCGGTGCTCGCGGCCGGCGGCGCCGAGCCGGCGCACCTCACGCGCATGACCTGGTACGTGACGAACAAACGCGAGTACCTGGCGCGGGGGCGCGAGGTCGGTGCCGCTTTCCGCGAATTGATCGGCGACTACGCCATCGCCATGAGCGCGGTGGAGGTGAGCGCGTTGATGGAAGACCGCGCGTTGGTCGAGATCGAAGCCACCGCGGTGCAGCCGGACTGACGGCGCCTTTCTCATCGGTACCATCGGGGCATGAGCCTCGACTGCATCCAACTCCAGACCGGCGCTAACCCGAAAGTCAGCATCATCGTGCTGCACGGTCTGGGCGCCGACGGCAACGACTTCGTGCCGATCGCGCAGGAGCTGCAACTCGCCGCGCTCGGCGACGTGCGCTTCGTGTTCCCGCATGCGCCGACGATGCCGGTGACAATCAACGGCGGCATGGTGATGCGCGCGTGGTACGACATCGTCGGTGCCGATCTCGTCAAACGCGAGGACGAGGCGGGCTTGCGCAAGTCGATGGGGCTGGTCGAGTCGCTGCTCGAGGCCGAGCGCGAACGCGGCATCGCGCCCGAGCGCACGGTGCTGATGGGTTTTTCGCAGGGCTGTGCGCTCACGCTGTTGACCGGCCTGCGCCACGCGCACCGGCTCGCCGGGCTGGTCGGCCTGTCCGGTTATCTGCCGCTGGCCGCGAGCACCGCCGCCGAGCGCAGCGCTGCCAATGCCAAGACGCCGGTCTTCCTGGCCCATGGCCAGCACGACGGCGTGGTGCCGATCGCACGCGCGGTCGCGTCGCGCGAGTTGCTGGTCTCTCTGGGCCAACCCGTCGAGTGGCACGAGTACCCGGTGCAGCACTCGGTGAGCATGGAAGAGATCGTCGATCTCAATCGCTGGCTGTTGAAGGTGCTCGCCTAGTTGCCGATGCGCCCGAGCAGCAGGTACTCCATGAGTGCCTTCTGCACGTGCATCCTGTTTTCGGCCTCGTCCCACACCACCGACTGCGGGCCGTCGATCACGTCGGCCGCCACTTCTTCGCCGCGGTGCGCGGGCAGGCAGTGCATGAAGAGCGCGTCGGGTTGCGCCGCGGCCATCATCTCGGCATCGACACACCAGTCGGCGAAGGCCTTGAGTCGCACATCGTTCTCGGCCTCGTAGCCCATGCTGGTCCAGACGTCGGTGGTCACCAGGTGCGCGCCGCGGCAGGCGTCCAGCGGCTGCTTGAAGACCTTGTAGCAGCCGCGGTCGCGCAAGCCGGCGACTGTCGGGTCGATCTCGTAGCCGCCGGGCGTGCTGACGTGCACCGTGAAGCCGAGTGTCTCGGCCGCCTGCAGCCAGGTGTGCGCCATGTTGTTGCCGTCGCCAACCCAGGCGACGACCTTGCCTTTGATCTCGCCACGCTGCTCGATGAAGGTGTAGACGTCGGCCAGGATCTGGCACGGGTGGTACTCGTTGGTCAGCCCGTTGATCACCGGTACGCGGCTGTAGGCGGCGAACGTGTCGAGCTTGGCCTGCTCGTAGGTGCGGATCATCACGATGTCGACCATGCGGCTGATGACGCGTGCCGAGTCCTCCACCGGCTCGGCGCGGCCGAGTTGGCTGTCGCCCGTGGTCAGATGCACCACCGAGCCGCCCATCTGGTACATGCCGGCCTCGAAGCTCACGCGCGTGCGTGTGCTGGCCTTCTCGAAGATCATCGCCAGCGTGCGGTCGACCAGCGGCTGGTACTTCTCGTAGTTCTTGAAGCGCTTCTTGATCTCGCGCGTGCGCTCGAAGAGATAGGCGTACTCCTCGGCGCGCAGGTCCTTGAACTGCAAGTAGTGTTTCATCAGCCGGTCGCCGGGTTTCATTACGACCGGAGGAACGCCTTGATCAGCGGCACCAGCTTGGCGACGATCTCGCGCGCGTCGTCGGCGTTCAGAATCAACGGCGGCACGAGGCGGATCACGCGCTCGGCCGTCACGCTGATCAACAGGCCCGCTTCGCAGGCCTGCTTGAGCAGGTCGCCGCAGGGCCGGTCGAGCTCGATGCCGAGCATCAGACCCTGGCCACGCACCTCGACCAAGCCGGCGACGCCGTGCAACTCGCGTTGCAGGTCGGCCTTGAGCTGCGCGCCGACCGTGGCGGCATTCGCGAGCAGGCCGTCTTCATCGACGATGCGCAGTGTCTCGACGCCGGCACGCATCGCCAGCGGATTGCCGCCAAAGGTGGTGCCGTGGTTGCCGGGCCCCAGCACGTCCGCCGCTTTCGGACCGCAGACGATGGCGCCCACCGGCACGCCCGAGCCCAGGCCCTTGGCGAGCGGCATCACGTCGGGCCGAATGCCGGCCCACTGGTGCGCGAACCACTTGCCGGTGCGGCCGAGGCCGCACTGCACCTCGTCGAGCATCAACAGCCAGCCGCGTTCGTCGCAGACGCGGCGCACCGCGCGCAGGTAATCGATCGTCGCCGGATTGACGCCGCCTTCGCCTTGAATGACCTCGAGGAACACCGCGACGACATTGCGGTTGGTCTGCGCCACCTCTTCGATCGCGCCGACGTCGTTGAGCGGCACGCGCACGAACCCTTCGACCAGCGGGCCGAAACCAGCCTGCACCTTGGTGTTGCCGGTGGCCGACAGGGTGGCGATCGAGCGGCCGTGGAAGGCTTTTTCGTAGACCACGATCTCGGGCCGCTCGATGCCGAGGTCATGGCCGAACTTGCGCGCGATCTTCAGCGCGCCTTCGTTCGCCTCCAGCCCCGAGTTGCAGAAGAAGACGTTGGTCAGGCCCGAGATTTCGACCAGCTTGGCCGCCAGTTGCTCCTGCAACGGCACGCGGTAGTAGTTGCTGGTGTGGATCAACGTCGCGACCTGCTCCTGCAGCGCAGGCACCAGCTTGGGGTGCGCATGGCCAAGCGTGTTGACCGCAATGCCGCCCAGCGCGTCGAGGTACTCGCGGCCGTCGGTGTCCCACACCCGCACGCCGCGGCCGCGCGCCAGCGCGATCGGCAGCCGGCCATAAGTGTTCATCAGCGGCGAGGTCATCGCTTGGGCACTCCGAATGAAAAAGGGCCGGCAAACCGACCGTTGTCATTCTAAAGGCGAGGGCACAATTCGGGCTTGCCCATGTCGTCTGCGCCGCCCGTTCCCCGCCGAGAAATCCTGATCCAGGGCCTGACGCAGGACGGACGCGCCTTCCGCCCCAGCGATTGGGCCGAGCGCCTTGCCGGCGTGATGAGTGGGTTTCGTCCCGGCGGCGTGGCGAGCGGGCCGGGCGCGCACATCGGCTACTCGCCGTACTGCGTGCCGCGGGTGGTCGACGGCGTGAAGTGCGTGGTCGTCAACGAGGCGATCAAGGACATCGAGCCGATGGCCTGGGACTTCGTCATGAACTTCGCGCGCGACAACGCGCTGCAGCTGGCGGACGTGTGCTGGCTGGCGGACGCCTGAAAGCAAAAGCCCGCCGAAGCGGGCCTGTCGGCAGGGCAGCGGCGGGGTTCAGGCGCCGGGCTGCACGGCGGTCGTCGCGGCCTTCACCTTGGCGGCCAGCCGGCTCTTGTGGCGCGCGGCCTTGTTCTTGTGGAAGATGCCCTTCTCGGCCACCGAGTCGATCACGCTCTGCGCGCTCTTGAACATCTCGGTCAAGCCTTCGGTCTTGCCGGCGGCGACGGCCTTCTGCACATTCTTGACGACGGTGCGGAACTTCGAGCGCAGCGCGGTGTTGGCCGCGTTGAGTTTGACGTCTTGACGCGCGCGCTTGAGGCCCGATGCGAGGCGGACCGTCTTCTTCTTCTTGGCTTTGGACGAGGTGGCCATGTAAGTCGTTGGCTGGATTGAGCAAACGGCCATTCTAGCACCGCTTCCTATAATCCGCAGCCTTGAACCTGCTCAAGGCCGCCTCGACCGTCTCCGCCCTCACGCTGCTGTCGCGCGTGACCGGGCTCATCCGCGACCAGTTGATCGCCGCCGGCTTCGGCGCCGGGGCGCAGACGGACGCCTTCTGGGTCGCCTTTCGCATTCCGAACCTGCTGCGCCGCCTGTTCGGCGAAGGCGCGTTTTCGCAGGCCTTCGTACCGATCCTGGCCGGCACGCGCGAACGCGACGGCGACGACGCGACACACGCCCTCGTCAATGCGGTTGCGACCGTCTTGTTCTGGGCCCTGGTCGCGACTTGCGTGATCGGCGTCGCCGGGGCGCCGGTGCTGGTCTGGGTGCTCGGCGCGGGGCTGGCGGAGTTCGACGCGGCGGTGGTGATGACCCGGTGGATGTTCCCCTACATCCTGTGCATGTCGCTCGTCGCGCTTGCCGCCGGCGTGCTCAACACGTGGCGGCGCTTCGCCGTGCCGGCGGCGACACCGGTGCTGTTGAACCTGGCGATGATCGCGGCCGCCTGGCTGCTCGCGCCGCAGTTCGCCGCGCGCGGCATCCCGGCCATCTACGCGCTCGCGGCGGGTGTGATGGTGGGCGGGCTGCTGCAGCTCGCGGTGCAGTTGCCGGCGTTGAAGCGTATCGGCGGCGTGCCGCGCATCGGTCTGCATTGGGCGGCGATACGGGCCGCTTGGATGCACCCGGGCGTCAAGCGGGTGCTCAAGCTGATGGCGCCGGCGCTGCTGGGGGTGTCGGTGGCGCAGCTGTCGCTGCTCATCAATACCCAGATCGCCTCGCATGTCGCCGTCGGCGCCGTGTCCTGGCTGTTCTATGCCGACCGGCTGATGGAGTTCCCGACCGCGCTGCTCGGCGTGGCGCTCGGTGTCGTGCTCCTCCCGCAGCTCACCGCCGCGCAGGCGCGTGACGACGCGGCGCAGTACAACGGCCTGCTCGACTGGGGCCTGCGCCTTGTGCTGCTGTTCGCGCTGCCGTGTGCGGTGGCGCTGCTCATCTTTCCGCAGCCGCTGGTGGCGGTGCTGTTTCACTACGGTGCGTTTTCGGACCGCGACGTCGCGATGACCGTGCTGGCGCTGCGTGGTTATGGTGTCGGCCTGCTCGGGCTGGTGGGGGTGAAGGTGCTGGCACCCGGCTTCTATGCGCGCCAGGACATCCGCACCCCGGTGCGCATCGCAATCGTCGTGCTGGTCGCGACACAGGCGCTGAACCTCGTGCTCGTGCCGCTGTTCGGCCATGCCGGGCTGGCACTGTCGATCGGCCTGGGCGCGCTGGTCAATGCGGGCTGGCTGTACTTCGGGCTGCGCGCGCGCGGGCTGTACCAGCCGCTGCCCGGCTGGGGCCGGTTTGCCGCCCAGGCGCTGGCCGCCAGCCTGGCGCTTGGCGCGGTACTGTGGTGGGCGGCGCAGGCCTTCGACTGGATCGCGCTGCAGGCGCGCTGGGGCCAGCGCGCGGCGCTGCTCGCGGCGGTGCTGGGCGGCGTCGCGGTGTTGTACTTCGGTGTGCTGGCGGCGCTTGGCCTGCGGCCGCGCCAGTTCCTGCGCCGGGCCTGAAGCCCTACACTGAATACATGCACTTCGACGTGCCGACGCCGCTGGGCTACTTCGCCACACTGGTCGCCGACGACGCCAGTTTGTCGCTGCTCGAAGCAGCGATCGCGATCGCCCAGGATGAAGAGCCGCAACTCGACCCGCAGACGGTCCTGGCCGACATCGATCGCCTGGCCGAGCGCCTCAAGCGGCGGCTGCCGGCCGATGCCGGCGCGTTGCAGCGCCTGCGCTTCCTCAACCGCTACTTCTTTCAGGAGCTGGGCTTCGCGGGCAACGTCAACGACTACTACGACCCCAACAACAGCTACCTGCACCGCGTCCTGGCGACGCGGCGTGGCATCCCGATCACGCTGGCGCTGGTCTACATCGAGATCGCGTCGCAGATCGGGCTCACCGCACGCGGCGTGTCCTTTCCCGGCCACTTCCTCGTCAAGCTGCGCATGACCCAGGGTGAGGTGGTGCTGGACCCGCTGACCGGGCAGTCGCTGTCGCGCGAGGAGCTCGACGAGCGCCTCGCGCCCTACCGCCGCCAGCAGGGCCTGACCGGCGAGTTCGACGTGCCGCTCGGGCTGTTCCTGCAGACCGCGCCGGCGCGCGACGTGCTCGCCCGTGTGCTGCGCAACCTGAAGGAGATCCATCGCACTGCCGAGGAATGGCCGCGCCTGCTCGCGGTGCAGGAGCGGCTGGTGATCCTGCTGCCCGAGGCCTGGGAAGAGCGGCGCGACCGCGCGTTGGTGTATGCCGAACTCGGCCGCAGCGACGCCGCGGCGCAGGATCTGGCGGCCTACCTCGAGCAGCGGCCCAAGGCCGGCGACGCCGCCGCGCTGCGCACGCGCCTGGCCGAGCTGCGCAGCCTGGGCCGGCCGCGCTTGCACTGAGCGCAGCGCGCCGCCTGCCTACAATGCGGCGCCCTTGATGACGCCCACTCAACGCCGCACCGCCACCTGGATCGCGCTCGCCGTCGCCGCGGCGCTGCTGGTGTGGCTGCTCGCCCCGGTGCTGGCGCCGTTCCTCATCGCCGGCGTGTTGGCTTACATCCTGCACCCGGCGGTGCAGGCGCTGGCACGGCATCGGGTGCCGCGGCCGCTGGCGGCCCTGGTGGTCGAGGTCGCGGCGCTGATCGCACTGCTCGCGCTCTTCCTGCTGCTGGTGCCGGTGGTCGCCCAGCAACTGCCGATGTTGCGCGACCAGATTCCGCTGCTCGCCGAGCGCCTCAACGCCCATGTCGCGCCGTGGCTCGCGCGCATCGGCATCGACGTCGCGCTGGACAGCGAGAGCATCAAGGCCTTCGTGCTGAAGTACCTGGACGCCAACCTGGAGGAGGGCGTGGCGACCGTGCTCAACTCGGCACGCATCGGCGGCAGCCTGCTGCTCACCGTGGTCGGCAACGCGATCCTGGTGCCGATCGTGCTCTTTTATCTGCTCATCGACTGGCGCAACCTGATCGTGCGTGTGCAGGCGCTGGTGCCGCCGCGCCATCGCGCGAGCGTGATGGGCTTCATCGACGAGTGCGACGCCGTGCTGGGCCAGTTCCTGCGCGGCCAGTTGCTGCTGATGGGGACGCTGGCAGTGTTCTACAGCGTCGGGCTGGCGCTGTTCGGCTTCGACTTGGCGCTGCCGGTCGGCATCTTCACGGGGCTGGCGGTGTTCATTCCGTATGTCGGCTTCGGGCTCGGCCTGATTCTCGCGTTGTTCGCCGCGCTGCTGCAGTTCGGCAGCCTGTACGGGCTGATGGCGGTGGCCATCGTCTACGGCATCGGCCAGGTCGTCGAGAGTTTCGTGCTGACGCCGATGCTCGTCGGCGAGCGCATCGGCCTCAATCCGTTGGCGGTGATCTTCGCGTTGCTGGCCTTCGGCCACCTGCTCGGGTTTGTCGGCGTGCTGATCGCCTTGCCGGTCACCGCGGTGCTGCTGGTCGCACTGCGGCGCGCGCTCGCCACCTACCGCGCGAGCCGGCTCTTTCAAGGTTGATGAAACAGCTGCCGCTCGCCATCGCCGCCGCGCCCGAGGCCGCGTTCAGCAACTTCGTCGTCGGCGCGAACCACGAACTGGTGCAGGCGCTGCGTGTCGCGCGCGAGCCGGTTTTTTACCTGTGGGGCCCCAGCGGTTGCGGCAAGACGCATCTGCTGCAGGCCCTGGCCATGGAGCGCGCGCCGGCCGGCCGGTTCGGCGCCGCGTCGCCCTTGCCGTGGGTGTTCGACGCCGACTGGTCGCTGCTGGTGATCGACGACTGCGAACAGCTCGACGCCGCGCGCCAGCAGGCTGCCTTCGCACTTTTTGTCGATGCCGCCACCCACGCCGTGCCGGTGGCCGCTGCCGGTCGTCTGCCACCCGTGGACCTGAGCCTGCGCGACGATCTGCGCACGCGGCTCGGCTGGGGGCCGGTGTTCGGCGTTCAGCCGCTCGGCGAGCACGAGGCGCGCACGGCCTTGAAACGCGAGGCCGACCGCCGGGGCATCGCACTCGCCGACGAGGTCATCGACTACCTGTTGACGCGCTTCGCGCGCGACCTCAAACACCTGATGGCGCTGCTCGACCGCATCGACGACTACGCCCTCGAGCGCCAGCGCGCCGTCACCGTGCCGCTGCTGCGCCAGATGTTCGCCGAGGCCGACGCGCCGTGAACCTGACGCTGTTCGACCTTGACGGCACCCTGCTGCCCTTCGACTCCGACCACGCCTTCGGCGAGTTCATGGTCGAACGGGGCTGGGCCGACGCGAGCGGCTTTCGCGCGCGCAACGACGCCTTTCTCGCCGACCACCATGCCGGCCGGCTCGACCTGGCGGCCTATGTCGACTTCGCCACCGCCGCCTGGCGCGCCAGGCCGATGGTCGAGGTGCTGGCGGCGCGCGAGCGGTTTGTCGCTGCGCGCATCCTGCCTCTGCACGCCGGCGCGCTGGCGCTGGTGCGAGCACACCAAGGGGCGGGCGATCGCGTCGCCATCGTCACCGCGACCAATGAGTTCGTCACCGAGCCGATCGCGCAGGCGTTCGGCGTCGCCGACCTGATCGCGCTGCAGCTGTTGCGTGACGCCCAGGGCCATGTCACCGGCGCGATCCGCGGCGTGCCGTCGTACCGCGAGGGCAAGGTCACCCGCGTGATCGATTGGCTGGCGCACGAGGGCCGCGACTGGTCGAGCTTCGAGCGTGTCACCGTGTACGGCGACTCGCTCAACGACCTGCCGTTGCTGGAACGTGCCAGCGAGCCGGTGGCCACCAACCCCGCCCCTGCGCTGGAGGCGCTGGCGCGCGAGCGCGGCTGGCGCGTGTTACGCCTCTTCGAGACCCCATGATCAAGAAATTCATCAAAAAACTGTTCGGCCAGGCCGACGCCGAGCCCGAGCAGCGCATCCCGCTCGGCAAGCGTGTCGAGGTCGGCGCCAGCGAACACGGCATCGACGCCACCCTGCTCGACGAACGCGCGGTGCGTGTCGTGCGCACGCTGAAGGAGGCCGGCTTCGAGGCCTACATCGTCGGCGGCGCGGTGCGCGACCTGCTCGTGGGCCGGCGGCCGAAGGACTTCGACGTCGCCACCAACGCCACGCCCGAGCAGGTGAAGGCGCTGTTCCGCCGCGCCTTCATCATCGGCCGGCGTTTTCGCATCGTGCACGTGATCCATGGCCGCGGGCGTGACCACGAGGTGATCGAGGTTTCCACCTTCCGCGCCTTTTTCGACGCTGCCGCGAGCGAGGCGGTCGGGGGCAACGAGAAGACGTCGAAGAGCGAGCTCGCGGGCAAGAGCCATGCGGTGGACACCAGCGGGCGCGTGCTGCGCGACAACGTCTGGGGGCCGCAGCTGGAAGACGCCGCGCGCCGCGACTTCACCGTCAACGCGATGTACTACGACCCGGTGAGCGAAGTGCTGGTCGACTACCACGGTGGCCTGGCCGACGTGAAGCAGCGTGTGTTGCGCATGATCGGCGAGCCGGTCGCGCGTTACCGCGAAGACCCGGTGCGCATCCTGCGCGCGGTGCGCTTCGCAGCCAAACTCGGCTTCGCGATCGACGACGCGACCCGCGCGCCGATCCGCGAGATGGCGGCGCTGCTCGACAACGTGCCGATCTCGCGCCTGTTCGATGAGATGATCAAGCTGCTGCAGACCGGCCATGCCCAGGCCAGCGTGCGCGAACTGCGCGCCCAGGGCCTGGAGCGGGTGTTCCCGGTGCTCGATGTGCTGATGACCGGCGACGATGCCCAGGGCGAGGGCAGCGTGCGCCTGGTCGAGCTGGCGCTGGCCGACACCGACCGCCGTGTCGACGAGGGGCGCGCGGTGGCGCCGAGTTTCCTGCTCGCCTGCCTGCTGTGGCACGAAGTGCGCAGCCGCTGGGCCGCGGCGCGCGCGGCGGGCGGGGCGCCGTTCCCGGCGCTGCAGGAGGCCATCGACGCAGTGTTCAACACGCGCATCGGCGACATCTCGGGCCGCGGCAAGCTGGCCGCCGACATGCGGGAGGTCTGGCTCATGCAGCCACGCTTCGAGCAGCGACGCGGCGGCACGGCGCCGTATGCGCTCATCGAACAACCGCGTTTTCGCGCCGGCTACGACTTCCTGCGCCTGCGCGCCGATGCCGGCGAGGTGCCCGCAGAGTTGGCGGAGTGGTGGGAAGACTTTTCGCTCGGCACGGCGGAAGAACGCGAAGCGTTGCTGACGGCGGCGCGCGAGCAGCAGCAGCGCCCGCGGCGGGTGGCAGCGGGTGGAGGCGAAGGCCCGGACGAACCCGCCGCTGCCGAGGGCGCACCCGCGCGCAAACGCCGCCGGCGCCGGCGCAAGCCAGGCGGTGGGAGCGTCTCGCCGCCGGCCGAAGGCAGCGCGTGACCTTGGCGGAGCGCATCTTCATCGGCCTGGGAGGCAACCAGGGCGACGCGCAAGCGGCGCTGGCGGCCGCCTTGAGCGCGCTCGACGCGCTGCCGGCGACCCGTGTCGTCGCAAGATCGTCGTTCTACATCAGTGCTGCGATGGACGCCCCCGGGCCTGACTACCTCAACGCAGTGGCCGAGTTGCGCACTGAACTCGAACCGCCGGCGCTGCTCGCCGCGTTGCAGTCGATCGAAGACGCGCACGGCCGCACCCGGCCCTACACGAACGCGCCGCGCCCGCTCGATCTCGACCTGCTGCTCTACGGCGAACGGGTGCTCGCCACGCCCACCCTGACGCTGCCGCATCCGCGTGCGCACCTGCGAGCGTTCGTGCTCGAGCCGATGGCCGAGATCGACGCCGGCTTGTACCTGCCGGGCCTGGGGTCGATCGCGCCCTGGCGCATCGCGGCCGCGTCGCAAGCCCTGCGCCGTGCGGCATGAGGCCCTGGCGCCATATCGCGATCGAAGGCCCCATCGGCGCCGGCAAGACCTCGCTCGCCCGCCTGCTGGCCGAGCGCCTGGGTACCGGCCTGCTGCTCGAGCGCCCCGAGGACAACCCCTTCCTCGCGCGCTACTACGCCGAAGGTGCGCGCCATGCGCTGCCGACCCAGCTCACCTTCCTGTTCCAGCGCATCGAGCAGTACCGCGCGCTGGCGCAACCGGGCATGTTCGATGCGCGCTCGATCGTCAGCGACTTCATGTTCGACAAGGACGCGCTGTTCGCCGAGCTGACGCTCGCCGATGACGAGTTGCGTCTGTACGGCCAGATTCACACCGAGATGGTGCCGCGCCTGCCGGCGCCGGACCTGGTGATCTGGCTGCAGGCTGACACCGACGCGCTGATGCGCCGCATCGCCCAGCGCGGTCTGGCGATGGAGCAGCACATCGCGCCCACCTACGTGCAGCGGCTGGCCGAGGCCTACGGCGCCTACTTCGAGCGCCGGCCCGAGCTGCCGGTGCTGGCGATCGACACCGAGGGCTTCCATCCGCTGGCGCGCACCGCAGACCTGGAGCGGCTGGTCGCACAGCTGCAAGGCTTCGTCGGCCCCCGCGAGGCGCTGACCTAGCCCCTTACACTGCCGCCCGGCACACAACGAGGGGCGGGTGACCATGCTGTTCGGCAAACTGCTGCCGCGCGAAGGCAATTTCTTCGAGCTGTTCAACCAGCACGGCGAACACATCGCCCAGGGCTCGCGGGCCTTCGTCGCGATGATCCAGAACTACGCCGACACGACCTTGCGCGAGAAGTACGCCGCCGAAGTCGACGGCGCGGAACGCAACGCCGACAAGATCACCGCGGAGGTGAACCGGCTGCTGCACAAGACCTTCATCACGCCGATCGATCGCGAGCAGATCCACAGCCTGATCAACGCGATGGACGACGTGCTCGACTTGCTGCAGGACTCGACCGAGACGCTGTCGCTGTACGACGTGCGCACCATCACCACGGAGGTGCTGCGCCTGGGTGAGCTGTCGGCCAAATGCTGCGAGCGGGTGGCGCACGCCGTGACGCTGCTGCCCAAGCTGTCGCAGACGGCGGTCGCCGAGGCGGCGATCAAGACCTGCGAGGAGATCGACCGCCTGGAGTCCGATGCCGACCGCGTGATGCGCAGCGCGATGAGCCGGCTCTTTCGCGAGGAGCCCGACGTGCGCGAGGTCATCAAGCTGAAGGCGATCTACGAGCTGCTGGAATCGATCACCGACCGCTGCGAGGACGTGGCGAACCTGATCGAGGGCATCGTCCTCGAGAACTCATGAGCCTCCCGCAGGCCTGACATGACCACCGTCCAGGTCGCGTTTTGGGTCGTGGCCCTGCTCGTCGTGCTGGCGATCGCGTTCGACTTCATGAACGGCTTTCACGACGCTGCGAACTCGATCGCCACCGTCGTCTCGACCGGGGTGCTGAAGCCGCAGCACGCGGTTCTGTTCGCCGCGTTCTTCAACTTCGTCGCGCTCTTCGTGTTCCAGCTCAAGGTGGCGGCCACGGTCGGCAAGGGCATCGTCGATCCCGGGGTGGTGGACCACTATGTCGTCTTCGGCGCGCTCATCGGCGCCATCGTCTGGAACGTGATCACTTGGTGGTATGGCATCCCGTCGTCGAGTTCGCATGCGCTCATCGGTGGAATCGTCGGCGCGGTGATCGCCAAGGCCGGCGCGGGCGCACTGATCTCGGACGGCGTGTGGAAGACGGTGGCCTTCATCTTCGTTTCGCCGCTGCTGGGGTTCCTGCTCGGCTCGCTGCTGATGGTGGCGGTGGCGTGGATCTTCCGCGGCACGCCGTCGCTGCGCGTGGACGGCTGGTTCCGCCGCCTGCAGCTCGTATCGGCGGGGCTGTACAGCCTCGGCCACGGCGGCAACGACGCGCAGAAGACGATCGGCATCATCTGGATGCTGCTGTTGGCCACCGGCTACGCCAGTGCCGCGGACCAACTGCCGCCGCTGTGGGTGATCTGGTCCTGCTACATCGCGATTGCTGCAGGCACGATGTTCGGCGGCTGGCGCATCGTCAAGACGATGGGGCAGAAGATCACCAAGTTGAAGCCGGTGGGGGGCTTCTGCGCCGAAACCGGCGGCGCGATGACACTCTTCCTCGCCACCGGCTTGGGTATCCCGGTCAGCACCACGCACACCATCACAGGTGCGATCGTCGGTGTCGGCTCGGTGCGCCGGGCCTCGGCCGTGCGCTGGGGCGTGGCCGGCAACATCGTCTGGGCCTGGATCTTCACCATTCCCGCGTCGGCCTTCGTCGCGGCGGTGTCCTACTGGATGGGCCGCACGCTGCTGTAGGTTACTGGCTGATCTTGCGTGCCTCTTCGATCTGCCACTCGAAGAAGCGCTGACCACCGAAGGCGATGGTCGCCATCAGCGCACTCGCGCCGAGCAACAGGGCCAGTATGACGCCGAGCACCGGGCCCCAGCGTGTGGGCGTAACCCGCGCACCGGGATTGTGGCGTGTGTCCCAGCGCTCGTCGGGTGTCAGGCCGTAGAGGATCGCGCACAACATCGCCTGCGCGATCATCAGGCCGAGCAGCGGCAGCAGCAGCCAGGACAGCCGGTCGTCCTGGCCGAAGTCCTGCACCCGCTGGACACCCAGCAGGCCCAGGAACGTCGGCAGCGGGTGCAGCCAGCCGAGCCCGTCGCGCAGGCCGTAGAGGTAGAAACGGTGCAGGCCGAGGGTGCCGCCCAGAACCGCGAGCCAGGTCGCGACAGTCTTCGACTTGACGGGTGTCATGCGGCCGGCGTGGCGCTGTCACCCAAGCCGAGCGCGCGCTGCATCAGCACCACGTCGAGCCAGCGGCCGAACTTCCAGCCGGCCGCTTTGAACACCCCGACGTCGGCGAAGCCGCAGCCGCGGTGCACGGTAATCGACCCGGCGTTGCCGGTGTCGCCGATCACAGCCAGCATCTGCGTTGCGCCGGCGGCCGTGCAGCGAGCGATGAGCTCGGCCAGCAACAGCCGGCCCACGCCCTGACGCCGGGCGTCAGGGTGCAGGTAGATCGAGTCTTCGACGCAGAAGCGGTAGGCCGGCCGGGGCCGGAAGACATTCGCATAGGCGTAGCCGAGCACCTGGCCGTCGACCTCCGCCACCAGCCAGGGCAGGCCACGCGCCAGCACGTCGTCGCGCCGGCGCGCCATCTCGGCGGCGCCCGGCGGATCGAGCTCGAAAGTGCCGGTGCCGTGCAGCACGGCCTGGCGGTAGATCGCGGTGATCGCGTCCAGGTCGGCCGCGATGCTGGGGCGCAGCAGGGCGCCGGCGGGTGCGGAGGTGGCAGACATCGGCGCGAAGTTTATAATCTTCGGTTTCGGCCACGGCCCTTCGCGTGTACCTTCGAGTGCAAGCGGGCGGCGTATCTACGGGGCCGCCAATCGGTCGGCGCTTTGGTGAGCGGCGGCTTTGCGATCGGCTCGGGCTTGGGTGTCTCCTGGCGCGGCGGTCATTTGACAGCACATAGAAGGAACATCATGGTCGTTATCCGTTTGGCCCGTGGCGGCGCCAAGAAGCGCCCGTTCTACAACATCGTGGTCGCCAACTCGCGCCAGCGCCGCGACGGCCGCTTCATCGAGCGCGTCGGCTTCTACAACCCGGTGGCCGCCGGCGGCGAGCAGCCGCTGCGTGTGGCGATGGACCGCGTGACCTACTGGGCGGGTGTCGGCGCGCAACTGTCGCCGACCGTGGCGCGCCTGGTCGAGCAGGCCAAGGCCACCGCAACCGCCTGACGTCGCGATGAACGCCGCCGCGCCCAGCCCGGCTGAAAAGGCCTGGCCGGCGGACGCGGTGGAGGTCGGCGTCGTGCTCGGTGCCTGGGGCATCAAGGGTTGGTTCAAGCTGCAGCCGCATGCCGCCGACCCGCAGGCGCTGTTCGCCTCCAAACGCTGGTGGCTGCGCGACGGTCACGGCGCACCACGCCTGCTGAAGATCATGCAGGCGCGCGAGCAGGGCGACACCGTCGTCGCCAGCGCCCAGGAAGTCCCCGACCGCAATGCCGCCGAAGCCTTGCGCGGCGCGCGGGTGTTTGTCGCGCGCACGAGTTTTCCGAGCGCCGGCGACGACGAGTACTACTGGGTCGACCTGATGGGACTGGACGTGGTCAACCGCGAGGGCCAGGCGCTGGGGCGGGTTGCGGACTTGATCGACACCGGCGTGCACAGCGTGTTGCGCGTGCTGGAAGGCGACGCTGAACGGCTGATTCCCTTCGTCGCCGCCTATGTCGACGATGTCGATCTGCAGGCGCGCCGGATCGTCGTCGATTGGGGCGTGGACTACTGAAATGCGCTTCGACATCCTGACGCTGTTCCCGGCGCTGTTCGCGCCCCACCTCGTCGAAGGTGTGACCCGGCGCGCCTTCGACAGCGGCGCGGTGGACGTGCGCCTGTGGCCGCTGCGCGAGTGGGGCGAGGGTGCCTACCGCCGCATCGACGACCGGCCGTTCGGCGGTGGCCCGGGCATGGTGATGCTGGCCGAGCCGCTCGAACGTGCGCTGGCTGCGGTACGCGCGGAACGCGGCGCTGCCGTGCCGCTGGTTCACTTCACGCCCGCCGGACAGCGGCTCGACCAGGCCCTGGTGCGCGAGTTCGCGGCCGGCCCCGGCGCGATCTTGCTTTGCGGCCGCTACGAAGGCATCGACCAGCGTTTCCTCGACGCCCACGCAACGATCGAGCTGAGCGTGGGCGACTTCGTGTTGTCCGGGGGCGAGTTGCCCGCGCTGGCGCTGCTGGATGCCGTGGCGCGGCTGCAGCCGGGCGTGCTGGGCGATGCGGCTTCGCACGAGCAGGACAGCTTCTCGGCCGGCCTGCTCGACTGGCCGCACTACAGCCGGCCGGAGCAGCTGGCGGACGGCACGCCGGCGCCGCCGGTGCTGCTGTCCGGTCACCACGCGCAGATCGCGCGCTGGCGGCGCGAGCGCGCATTGGAACTCACGTCACGGCGCAGGCCGGACCTGATCTCCGCCGCCCGCGCCGCAGGCCGGCTGGACGCCGACGACGAGCGCTTCCTCACGTCGATCGGCCTATAATCGCCGGCTTTGTCAGTTCAATCGATCCTCTACCGGGCGAAGAACATCTTCTTCACACGCGCCGGCACGATCACAGGAGAACCCCAGTGGATCTGATCGCCACCCTCGAGCAGGAAGAGATTGCTCGCCTCAACAAGACGCTGCCGCCGTTCGCCCCCGGCGACACCGTGATCGTCAGCGTCAACGTCGTCGAAGGCACGCGCAAACGTGTGCAGGCCTACGAAGGCGTCGTCATCGCCAAGCGCAACCGCGGGCTCAACAGCTCGTTCATCGTGCGCAAGATCTCCAGCGGCGAAGGTGTCGAGCGCACCTTCCAGCTCTACAGCCCGCTGATCGCCGGCGTCGAAGTCAAGCGCCGCGGCGACGTGCGCCGCGCCAAGCTGTATTACCTGCGCGAGCGCTCGGGCAAGTCGGCGCGCATCAAGGAAAAACTCGGCTGAGCGTGAGTTCCGCCCCGCGGCCGCCCGAGAGCGGCCTGTTCCCGCAAGGCCGCCCTCGGGCGGCCTTTTGTTGGGCCGCGTACGATCGCTCTTCTGTGACAACGCGCCCCCTGATCCGCGACCCGCAGGCCATTCCGGTGGTCGGCAACGACGCCCATCTGCCCGCGGTCGAGGCCGCGCGCCTGCAAGCCGACGCCATCCGACGGCGTTTTGCCGCGCCGCCCGCCTGGCAACTCGAGTTCGCTGGCGACGGCGCGCGGTTCTCCGACCGCCCGCCGGCCGCGGCCTCGGTGCTGGTGCCGCTGGTGATGCGCCGCAACGGCCTGCATGTGATGCTGACCCAGCGCACCGCGCACCTGCGCGATCATGCGGGCCAGGTGAGCTTCCCGGGCGGCCGGGTCGAGGCGCGCGACAGCGACGCGATCGCCACCGCACTGCGCGAGACCGAAGAAGAGATCGGCATTGCGCGCGCACACGTGGACATCGTCGGCCAGTTGCCTACCTACAGCACGGTGACCAACTTCGTCGTCACACCGGTGGTGGCGCTGGTGCGGCCCGGCTTCACGCTCGCGCTCGACGCCTTCGAGGTGGAAGAGGCTTTCGAGGTGCCGCTGCCGTTCCTGATGAACCCGGCGCACCACCAGCGCCATCGTTTCGAGGCTGCCGGCGCGACGCGCCAGTTCCTGTCGATGCCCTGGGACGGCCGCGACGCGCGGGGCGCGCCGAAGCGCTACTTCATCTGGGGCGCCACGGCAGCCATGCTGCGCAACCTGTATCGCCTGCTCGCCGCGTAGCCCTCCGCGAGCGCTGGCTATCATCCGCGGCGATGAGTTTCTTCGCCGTCCTGTTAGCGCTGATGATCGAGCAGCTGAAGCCGCTGCCGCGCGACAACTGGGTGCACCACCGCGTCATCGCCTGGGTCGGCTGGGTCGGGCGCAACTTCGACGCCGGGCGGGAGCACCATGCCTGGGTGGTATGGGGCATCACGGTCGGCGTGCCGACGCTGGTGGCCTGCGCGCTGCACGTCTGGATCGCGTCGCTGAGCCTGCTGGTCGCACTCGCATTCGACGTTGCCATCCTGTTCCTGACGCTCGGCTTTCGCCAGTTCAGCCACTATTTCACCGACATCCGCGACGCCCTGGAGCACGGCGACGAGGAGCGCGCGCGCCGGCTGCTCGCCGAGTGGCGCCACCTCGACGCCAGCGAACTGCCGCGCACCGAACTGCTGCGCCATGTCATCGAACACGCGCTGCTGGCCGCGCACCGCCATGTGCTGGGCGTGTTCTTCTGGTTCGTCGTGTTGTCCGCGCTCGGCCTCGGGCCGGCGGGCGCGGTGCTGTACCGGATGGCCGAATTCGTCAGCCGTTACTGGAGCTTCAAGGCGCATGCGCTCGATGCGCCGAGCAACGAGCGGCTGATGGCGTTGTCGCGGCGCATGTTCTCGCTCATCGACCATGTGCCCGCGCGGTTGACGGCGTTCGGCTTCGCGGTGGTCGGCAACTTCGAGGAGGCGGTGAACGGCTGGCGGCGCGACGCCGCGCTCTGGCTGCACGACAACGAAGGCATCATCCTCGCCGCCGCGGCCGGCGCGGTCGGCGTGCAGCTCGGCGGTCACGCGGCGCCCGGCGTGACGCCGGACCGCAGCAAGACCTTCATCAGCGGCGCCGACACCGAAGCCACCGGCGCCGCCGGCTCGACACCCGGCCTGCCGCCGCGGGTGGGCCATCTGCACAGCGTGGTCGGCCTGGTCTGGCGCTCGGTCGTGTTGTGGATGCTGCTGGTGGCGCTGCTGACGCTCGCCAACGTGCTGGCCTAACCGGGCGCCAGCTCCTCGCGGATCTGTTGGTAGATGCGCCAGCGCTGCGGCGTCACGTCGCCGCGCTCGACCGCCGCGCGCACGCCGCAGCCCGGCTCTTCGCGGTGGGTGCAGTTGTAGAAGCGGCACTGGTCCACCACCGCACGCAGGTCGGGCATCAGCAGCGGGAGTTGCTGCGCGTCGATCTGCTGCAGGCCGAATTCCTGGAAACCGGGTGAATCGATCAGCGCCGAGCCCCGTTCGCGGTCGAGCCAGTACCAACGCGTGTGCGTCGTCGTGTGGCGGCCCGAGTTCAGCGCGCTCGAGATCTCGCCTACCTGCGCCGCGGCCTCGGGCACCAGGGTGTTGATCAACGTGCTTTTGCCGGCGCCGCTGGGGCCCAGCACCAGCGTCGTTCGAGCATCGAGCAGCGCGGCAAGCGCAGCGCGTGCCGCATCGGGCTCGCGCTTGAGCGACACCTCGGCAACCTGGACACCCATTGCGCGGTAAGGCACAAGGCGTTCGCGGGCCGCGGCGGCGCCGGGCAGATCCGTCTTGTTCATGAGCACCAGCGCGGCGATGCCGGCACTCTCGGCGGCGATCAGCGCGCGCGCCAGCTGCGACTCGCTGAACATCGGCTCGCCGGCCACCAGCACCAGCACCTGATCGAGGTTGGCGGCGAAGGACTTCGTTTTCCACTCGTCCTGGCGATAGAGCAGGTTGCGCCGCGGCTCGATGTGTTCCACGACGCCGCCGTCGCCGGTGGGCAGCCAGCGCACGCGGTCGCCGACCACCGCATCGCTCTTCTTGCCGCGCGGGTGGCATTGCAGGCGTTGGCCCTCGGGCGTCTCGACGACGAAGTGGCGACCATGGCCCGCGACCACCAGCCCGAGGTCGAGCGCCTCGTAGTGGCTCAAGCCGCCAACAAGGCATCCACCTTGGCCGCGCAGATGAAGTCGTTGATCGAGATGCCGCCCACCGAATGGGTGTTGAAGCGCACCACGCAGCGGTTGTAGCTCACCGCGAGGTCGGGGTGGTGGTCCTCGGCGTGCGCGATCCACGCCACCGCGTTGACGAAGGCCATCGTGTGGTGATAGTCGTCGAAGCCGAAAGTCTTCTCGATCGCACCGTCCTGCAAGGTCCAGCCATCGACCTCGCCCAGGTGCGTGGTGATCTCGGCGCGTGTCATTGCCGGTTCGCCTTCGAGCGGGCGGCAGCGGCGTTGTGCGAGTGGAGTCATGGGCGTTGTGGGGTCAAGGCCGCGAGCCGTTCGCCGGCCGGCGGGTGCGAGTAATAGAAGCGTGCGTACAGCGGGTCCGGTGTCAGTGTGCTCGCGTTGTCCTGGTGCAGTTTCAACAGCGCGCTCGCGAGATCCCGCCCGTCGGCCTGCGCGCAGGCATAGGCGTCGGCCTCGAACTCGTGCTTGCGCGACGTCCACGCTGCCAGGGGCTGCAGCAGGAAGGCAAAGGGCGGCAGCGCGAGCATGAACAACAGCAGCGCGAGCGCGTCGTTCGGTGCCGCCAGGTTCGGCCGCACACCCAGGCCGAGGTAGAACCACGGCTGCTGCGCCAGCCAGCCGAGCAGCGCCAGCGCGGCGAGGCTCAAGCCGAACACCCAGGCCATGCGCTTGAGCACATGCCGGTGCTTGAAGTGGCCCAGTTCGTGCGCGAGCACGGCCTCCACCTCGCTCGCGTCGAGCTTGCTGAGCAGGGTGTCGAAGAACACCACCCGCTTGGCCGCACCCAGGCCGGTGAAATACGCGTTGGCGTGCGCCGAGCGGCGACTGCCATCCATGACGAAAAATCCTTTGGCCCTGAAGCCGCAACGCGCCATCAGCGTCTGCACGCGCTCGGCGAGTGTCGTGTCGGCCAGTGGCTCGAAGCGGTTGAAGAGCGGCGCGATCACGGTCGGGTAGAGCAGCAGCACCAGCAGCTGAAAAGCCACCCAGGCGGCCCAGGCCCAGAGCCACCACCACACGCCGGCGACGCCCATGATCCACAACACCAGCGCCGCCAGCGGCAGGCCGAGCAGCGCCGCGACGAGCAGGCCCTTGGCGGCGTCGGCCAGGTAGAGCCGCCAGGTCATGCGGTTGAAACCGAAACGCTGCTCGATGCGGAAGGTGCTCCACAGCTCGAACGGTGCGTCGAGCAGGCCGCCGATCAGCATGAACGCCGCCAGCAGCGCCAACTGGTAGGCCATGTTCCCCCACGCGGGCTGCACGGCATCGCGCACGGCGACGTTGAGTGCATCGAGCCCGCCCAGCAGCGTCCAGCCGAGCAGCAGCGCGGCCGAGAACGCCGTCGCGAGCAAGCCGAAGCGGCCCTTGGCGAGGGTGTAGTCGGCCGCCTTCTGGTGCGCGTCCAGGCTCACCGTGCCGGCGAACGGCGCCGGCACACCGCCGCGGTGCGCGGCCACATGACGCATCTGCCGGCTTGCGAGCCAGAACTTCACGATCAACGACGCCAGCAGCGCGGCGGCGAACAGCACGGTCCAGGTCATGGGCCGAAGTGTAGGGCTGCGACAATGCAGCGCATGACCGAGCCCGCCTTGCCCTCGTCCGCCGACAACCTGGTCTGGATCGACCTCGAGATGACGGGCTTGCTGCCCGACAGCGACCGCATCATCGAACTCGCGGTCGTCGTCACCGACGCCCAGGTGACCATGCGCATCGAAGGCCCGGTGATCGCGGTGCACCAGAGCGACGCCGTCCTCGACGCGATGGACAGCTGGAACAAGGGCACGCACGGCCGCAGCGGCCTCACCGACCGCGTGCGTGTGTCGACCATCAACGAAGCCGCCGCCGAGGCGCAGCTGATCGCCTGGCTGGCGCAGTACGTGCCGCAGGGCAAGAGCCCGATGTGCGGCAACTCGATCTGCCAGGACCGGCGTTTCATGGCCCGCCACATGCCGGCGCTGGAGGCCTTTTTCCACTACCGCAACCTCGACGTCAGTACGCTCAAGGAGCTGGCGCGGCGCTGGAAGCCGGCGGCGCTCGACGGCTTCAAAAAGGCGCAATCGCACACCGCGCTGGCCGACGTGCACGAGTCGATCGACGAGCTGCTGCACTACCGCCAGCACCTGCTCGCGGTTTAGAGAGCCGCGCCGTGCACGGGCAAACCCGAACCCGGCTAGAATGCCGGCCTGGGCTGCACGAGCAGCCCTTCGTTCATCCCCTCTGACTCGAAACGCGCTGCGTCCTGCGGTGCTGAGTGCGTCGGCGGCGATGCCAGCCGTCGCCAGCTTCATCCCCTTGCGACTCTTGACCCCGCGGTGCTTCGCGTGCTGCCGGCGTGTGCCTGAGCGCTTGCCGTGACTTTCGAGAACAGAGAAACCATGAACCCGATTTCGATTGACCAAGAACAACAACCCGCCGGCTTCGACCTGCTCGGCCTGCCCGTGGCGCTGTCGCGTGCGCTCGCCGACCTGAACTACACCACGCCGACGCCTGTGCAGGCGCGTGCCATCGCGCCGGCGATGGCCGGCACCGACTTGCGTGTGTCGGCATCGACCGGCAGCGGCAAGACGGCGAGTTTTGCGCTGCCGGCGCTGGCGCGTGTGCTGGCTGCGCGCGCCGACGGCGACAAGTGCCGCAGCATCGACCAAGCGCCGGGCGACCGCCCGGCGCGGGGCCTCGTCCACGGCCCGCGTGTCCTGGTGCTCGCGCCGACGCGTGAACTCGCGATGCAGGTCGCGAAGGCCATCGACAGCTACGGCCGCCACATCCCCGGCCTGCGTGTCGCCACCGTCGTCGGCGGCGTGCCTTATGGCGCGCAGCTGAAGGCGTTGCGCGGCCCGCTCGACATCCTGATCGCCACGCCCGGCCGGCTGATGGACCACATGGCCAGCGGCAAGGCGGTGCTGCAAAGCGTCGAGATGCTGGTGCTCGACGAAGCCGACCGCATGCTCGACATGGGCTTCATCGACGACATCCGCCACATCGCCGAACAACTGCCGCGCACGCGCCAGACCGTGATGTACAGCGCCACCTTCGGCGGCGCCGTCGGCCGCCTGGCGGCCGAACTGCAACAGCCCGGCGCGCAGGCGATCGCGGTCACCAACCACACCGACACCCACGAGCACATCGAGCAGCGCCTGCACTGGGCCGACGACGGGCGCCACAAGAACGCGCTGCTGGACCACATCCTGACCGAACGCGAGGTCGAGCAGGTGCTGGTCTTCACGAGCACCCAGCGTGACGCCGACTGGCTGGCCGACCGCCTCGCCGACATGGGCCACCACGTCGCGTCGCTGCACGGCGGCCACCCGCAGGGCCGCCGCACGCGGGTGCTGCAAGGCCTGCGCAACAAGCAGCTGAAGGTGCTGGTGGCCACCGACGTCGCCGCGCGCGGCATCGACGTGCCGAGCATCAGCCACGTCATCAACTACGGATTGCCGATGAAGGCCGAGGACTATGTGCACCGCATCGGCCGCACTGGCCGCGCCGGCCGCCAGGGCCTGGCGATCACGCTTGCCGAAGCGCCGGACGCCGGCATGATCCGCCGCATCCAGCAGTTCACGACGCAGGACATCCCGGTGGCGACGATCGGCGGCCTGGAGCCGGTGAAGCCGTCGCCGCGCCTGTTCGCGCCGCGACGCGAAGGCTTCGGCGTCGGCAAGCCGTTCGGCGGGCCGAAGAAGAGCTACGGCGCGAAGAAGCCGTTCCAACGCACGGCCGGTGGGCCTGGCGGCAAACCGCAGCGCCCGCGCCAGGGCGGCTGGGAGCGCTGAGCCGCTGTTCGGCGGCGCGCGCTTGCGGTATTAACCGCCGAGGCCGTTGACGCGCCCACGCTGGTGGCCGCCGCCGAGCGCCTTTTGCGCGTCCTCGCGGTCCGCGGCGGCGCGCTCGGCGGTTCGGCAGCGCTGCGTCGGCAACCTCGAGCCGGTCGGCACCGTGACCTCGCAGACGACGTCCTGGCCGCCCACCAGCTTCGGTTCGGCCGCCGGCTCGGCCGTGGCACAGGCGGATAGAACCAGCACGCTCGACAATACCCAGACTGCTTTCATCGAAAGTTCCTGACTGCGGATGTCGCGCCATTCTGCCCGACGCATGTTGAACACGCCGGTGGCCGCCACGCCGCGCGAAGCGTGTTCTGCGGCGCCGCCCGCGGCGAAACCGAGCCGCCGCAGCAAGCCCAGTAGAAGTGCTCGCCGGTGTCGCAATGCGGCGCCAGCGCGGCCAAGTCCGGCCGCTCGGGGTCTGCAAAGCCGACGATCGAGAAGCCGCGTTCACAACGCTACGCGCCGGTCCCGCCACCCTGGCCGCGACGCTGCAGACCTTGCAAGCGCTGTTCGCGCGCCGACCGTCGTGCGGCAGGAGCTCGCACCAACGGCCCTTCAAGGGCGCTGTGTTTCATGCGTCATCAATTGGCGCCAACTTGTTGTGCTTATCCCTTGCCCGGGCCGCAGCGCGGCGCGCTACGCTGTCACACCATGAAGCACCTGAAGCTGCCCTTCGTGGTCGCGCTCAAGGCCGCCTACTGGACACCGGTGGGCCTCGTCGTGCTGCCGGCCTGGGACGCCGCCCGTGTGGTGCGCGACTCGCTCGCCGTGGTCGGCCGCCACTTCCTGGCCCGGCGCTGACGCGCATGCTCGCCTACACGGCCATGGCCCTCGCCGTCTACGCGTCGCTGCTGCAGGCGGCCGCCCTGGCGGGCCGCGCCGACCGCCCGGTCACGCAGGCCCTGGCGCGGTTGGCGACCCTGCTGCCGACCTATCTGCATGAGCTGGCGCACGCCGGCGCCTCCATTCTGTGCACCGGGCGCGGCCGCATCCGGCTGCATTCGGTGCACGAGCCGTCGCAGCGACTTGACGGCCAGGTGGCGCTCGGCAGCTCCGACGTCTACTACCGCGGACCGCTGACGAACATCTTGGTCTCGGCAGCGCCAGCGCTGCTGCTATGGCCGTTGGCGGCTTGGCTGGCATGGAGCGGCGAGGCGAGCCTGGCCGAGGCGGCCTGCGTCGGCCTGCTGGCCTATGCCGGGCGGCTGAGCGACTCGGACCGCGAGCACCTGCGCTGGCGCGCGCCCGCTTGAGCCGCTGCTCGCGCGCATGAAGCGCTGCTGCTAGCGCTTTTCCTTCACGCTGACCAGCACCTCGCAGCGGATGCCGGGGCCGGGGTGGTTCTCACGCCAAGCGACGCTGCCGTCGAGTTGCTTGACCCGCTTTCGCACGCCGCCCAGCCCCAGCCCATGGGCCCAGGCCTGCGGATCGCGGCCGACGCCGTTGTCGCTCACCGTCAGCGTCAGGCGGCTGCCATAGAAGACGGCGTCGATCTCGACCCGGCCGGCGTGGGCATGCACGATCGAGTTGCTCACCAGCTCACGCAACACCCGCGTCAACGCCGACCACTGCACGACGGTGAGCACGATGTCGCGGTCGGCCGAAAACGACCAGCCGAGTTCGCACTGCGCGACGGCCAGGCGCTGGGTGATGTCGGTCTTCCACTCCGCGGCGGCGTGCGACAGCCGGTGGCTGGGCGCCGCCAGGCCGCGGGTCAGCGTCTTCAGGTCCTGCAGCGTGTGGCGCACATAGTCCTCGGCCTCGGGTGTCGACGCCTGGTACATCAGCGTCAGCAGGCGCGCGCCGATGTCGTCGTGCAGGTCCTGCGCGATGCGCACGCGCTCCTCGCTGCGGCCCTGTTCGACGGCGCGCTCGTAGTCGACGGCGCGACGCAGCTGCTCCAGCACGCGGTCGGTCAGCAGCGCGTCCTCGGGCGTAAAGAGCCGCCGGCCGCGGTGGGCATAACGCAGCACCACGGTGCCGCCGGCCGCGCCGTCGCTCGCCGCCAGCCGCGGCAGCGGCACGAGCAGGGTCGAGCCGTTGCTGATGACCCGCGCGCGCTCGGTCTCGCGCGCCACCTGCAGCACCTGCAACGGCTCGAACAGCTCGCGCAGCAGCGGCGAGACACTTTCGGCCAGCCGCTCCGGGCGCGCCTGCACCTCGCGCGCGCTGCGGTAGAGCTGCTCGAACATGCGTTCGGTGGTCAGCATGTTGCTGCCCAGCAGCGGCTCCAGGATCCATTGCCGGATCACCACGTACAGCCCGAGCGTGACGAGCATCGTCAGCGTCAGCGCCGCAAACGCGCCGAGCGAGAACAGCGCGACCAGCAGCAGGTGCAGCGCGACCCCGAGGGTGCTCGCGCCGGCGAGCAGCGCAAACTCGCGCACCAGTTGCGGCGGGCGCGACAACAACGGCACCGCGAGCAGGGTAGTTGCCATGAACACGGCCCACAACACCGTGCCGGCGCCGGCGATCGTGGCCGACCCGCCCACCGGCATGGCGTTGGCAGCCAGCGCCAGGGTCAGCAGCGCCAGCGTGCCGAGTACGAAGACACCGAAGCGGCGCAGCAGGGCGGCCAGCGGATGCGGCTCCTCGGCCTGGGCGCGGCCGAGTTGCCAGATGGCGACCGTCCCGAGTGCAATCACCAGGCCCTGAGTCCACCACCACGCCTGTGGCAGCCGGCCGGCGACGAGCAGCAGGATCAGCGTGCCGGCGACCAGCCAGCCGGCGGCGGCCAGGCTGCGCCGATGGCGCACCGGGCGCGGGTGGGTGCCGGTGGCGTGCACGATCGCCGCCGCGCTGACGAGGTCGAAACTGGCGCGTGCCGGCAGGTCCCAGGCGGCCAGGCCGGCGGGCAGGGCCAGGCCGGGCAGCGACTCCAGCGCGACGAAGACCAGATTGCCGGCTTGCGCTGCCGACATCAGCAGATACAGGCCCGAGCGCAGCGTGGGCTGCAACAACACCATCGCCAGCCCGGTCAGCGCGAGGGCGAGCGCGAGCGCTGCCATGACCCAGAACACCGGTCCCAGGCCTGCCAGCCGACGCAGCGTGGTCTGCGGCTGCGCTAGCCGTCCGCCTTCGAACTCGAACACGACACGCCCGCCGGCGCGTGCTCGCCCCAGTTGCTGCTGCTGATCGACATGGCGCGCGCGCTGGGTGTCGTCGACGATCCAGCGTGCGGCGTGTTGCAGCAAGGTCGCATCGACCGGCATCCGCACGCCGCCGGGCAGCATCAACGCCACCAGCGCGCGGCCCTCGAGCCCCTGCAACTGGGCGTCGCTGCTGGCGACCAGCTCGACGCGCAGCGGTGCGTCGGCGCGCCACAGCGCATGCCAGGTGGGCTCCCCTGCAAGGCGGCCCGCCAGCCACGCCAGCGCCAGCACGGCCAGCAGCGCGGTCGCCAGCAACACCCGCAGCCGGGCGCCGCGCCAGCGCGCGGGCTGCGTCGATGCGTCGATCAGCTGGTCCCAGACCGTGGCCTCGAAGGCCGACTCGGCGGCGGTGTCCGCCGCCGCGCGGCGGGAGGGCGCTGTCGGGGGCAGGGCGGCCATGCGCTGAGGCCGGTGCGGACCGGCCGGCTAGACCAGGCCTTGTTTGCTCGCCAGCACCGCCGCCTCGGCGCGGCTGGAGACGTTGAGCTTCTTGTAGATCGACTTGATGTGGTCGTTGACCGTGAACCACTTGATGCCCATCAGGCTGGCGATCTCCTTGATCGTGAAGCCCTTGCTCAGATAGGTCAGCACCTCGTTCTCGCGCGGCGTCAGGCGCTCGTGGTCCGGCGCCTTCTCGATCGTCACCGGCCGGTGCCCGGCCACGGTGGCCAGGGGCGTGAAGCCCGAATCGGGCAGCGTGCCGGGGCCGGAGTCGCGGAAGTGCGTCAGCAGCCGGCGCGCGATCGCCGGCGACAGCGGCGGCTGGCCGCGCACGATCTTCTGCAACTCCTCCACCAGCACCTCGAAGCGGTCTTCCTTCAGCAGGTAACCGTCGGCGCCGCTGGTGAGGGCGGGAAACAGATGGTCGTCGTCGGAATACAGCGTGGTGACGACCTTGATCGCCGGATACGCGGTCAGCTCGGCCAGCAATTCCATGCCGTTGCCGTCGGGCAGTTCGAGATCGACCAGGATCAGCTTGAACGGATCGACCCCATGCAGCCCGCGCGCGCCGCCGGTCAGGTTGATCTGCCTGCGTGCATGGTCGAGATCGCCGGCCTCGGTGATGGCGATCGGGTCGGAGAAGCTTTCGCGTACGACGCGGCAGAGGAAGCCGCGCGCCACCGGGTTGTCTTCCAGTATCAGGACCTTGACGGTCATAGGCGTCCTACTTCTCCCTTCGGGCCGCCGGCATCGGACGCGGCGGCGTGATTGTGCGGTCGATACTAGCGCAGCCACCCCACCCGAGCCGAGGGTTGAAGGATCGCTAGTCGTTGACGAGCAACAGCTTGCCCTGCACCTGGCGCGACGCCATGCGCGCATAAGCGTCACGCAGTTGGCGCATCGGCAGCTTCTGGTCGATCACCGGCTTGATCTTGCCCTGCGCATACCAAGTGGCCAGTTCCTGCAACGCGGCGGCGCTCGCCCTGGGTTCGCGGCGCACGAAGTCGCCCCAGAACACACCCACTACCGAGGCGCCCTTGAGCAGCGCCAGGTTCCAGGGCAGGGCGGGAATCGCGCCGCCGGCAAAACCGACCACCAGATAACGCCCGCGCCAGGCGATGGCACGGAAGGCCGGCTCGGCCAGCGCGTCGCCCACCGGATCGCAGACGACGTCGGGCGCCAAACCGGCGGCCTTCAAGGCGTCGCGCAGGTTCTCGCGCTGGTAGTTGATGGTCGTGTCGGCGCCGAGCGCGCGGCAGAGCGCGCACTTCTCGTCGCTGGACGCGGCGGCGATGACGTTGGCGCCGGCCGCCTTGGCGACCTGCAGTGCCGCCGTGCCGACACCGCCCGCCGCGCCGAGCACGAGCACCGTTTCGCCCGCCTGCAGCGCGCCGCGGTCGATCAGCGCGTGGTGCGCGGTGCCGTAGGTGAAGGCGAAGGCGGCGCCGTCGTCGAGGTCGAAGCCCGGCGGCAGCGGGATCACGCCGGCCGCATCGACGCAGGCGTGCGTTGCGAAACCGCCGGCAGCACCGATCACCGCCACCGGGTCGCCGAGCTTCAGGTGCACGACACCTTCGCCGACGGCGTCGACGCGGCCGGAATATTCCGAGCCGGGCACGAACGGCAGCGGCGGCTTGACCTGGTACTTGTTCTGCACTGTCAGCAGGTCGGGGAAATTGAGGCTCGCGGCTTTGACCGCGATGCGCACTTCACCGGCTTTCGGCTCGGGCAGCGGCAGGTCGTCGCGCCACTGCAGCGCCTCGACGCCGATCGGGTTCTCGCACAGCCAAGCCTTCATCGTCATCGTCATGTCGGCACTCCGGTGAGGACTCGATGATAGGCACGACTCCTACAATGCCGCGATGCGCATCCTGATCGCCAACGACGACGGTTATCTTGCCCCCGGGCTGGCGGCGCTGGTGGCCGCGATGCAGGGCCTGGGCGAGATCGACGTCATCGCACCCGAGCAGAACGCGAGCGGCACGTCGAACGCGCTCACGCTGTCACGCCCGCTGTCGGCCTACACGGCGGCGAACGGCTTTCGTTATGTCAACGGCACGCCGTCGGACAGCGTGCATGTGGCGCTCACCGGCCTGCTGCCGCGACCGGACCTGGTGCTGTCGGGCATCAACAACGGCGCCAACATGGGCGACGACACGCTGTACTCCGGTACCGTCGCGGCGGCGATGGAAGGTTATCTGTTCGGCATCCCGGCGATCGCCTTCTCGCAGGTGGAGAAGGGCTGGGGCCAGCTCGATGCGGCGGCGCGGGTCGCGCGCAGCGTGGTCGAAGAGGCGCTGGCGCTGAATCGCCCCGGGCCCTGGCTGCTCAACGTCAACATCCCCAATCGGGTGGATGCCGAACAACTGCCGCGGGTTGTGACGCGGCTCGGCCGCCGCCATGCGAGCGAGCCGGTGATCCGCCAGACCAACCCGCGCGGCGAGCCGATCTTCTGGATCGGCCCTGCCGGCGACGCACGCGAGGCCGGCGAGGGCACGGACTTCCACGCCGCCGCGTCGGGCAAGGTCTCGATCACGCCGCTGCAGGTCGACCTCACCGACCACGCCGCGCTCGGCGACTGGCGCTCGGCGCTCGCCGGCCGACCGTGACCACGGCACCGCGCAGGCCGCGTTTCCCGGCCGCGGCGTCGCCGGCGCCCGCGCCGACGCAAAGGCCGCAGCGGCTTGTGCGAGAGTCCCGCGAAGCCGACGAGCACGCGCGCCGCCAACCCCCGACGACCGGGCTCGGGCTCGACTCCGAGCAGGTGCGTGTGCGCATGGTCGATCGCCTGCGCCGCGACGAAGGCATCAGCTGCGAGCCGCTGCTGGCGGCGATGGCCGCGGTGCCGCGGCATCGATTCGTCGACCCGGCGCTGGCGACCCAGGCCTACGAAGACACCGCGCTGCCCATCGGCCACGGGCAGACGATCTCCAGCCCGTCGGTGGTGGCCATCATGATCGCGCGCCTGTTCGGCACCGACGCGGCCCAGCGCCGCGGCAACCTGGGCCGCACGCTGGAGATCGGCACCGGCTGCGGCTACCAGGCCGCGCTGCTGGCGCGACTCGCCCCTTCGGTGATCTCCATCGAGCGCCTGCGGCCGCTGTACGACAAGGCGCGCGACCTGCTCGCCGGCCTGCCGCGCAGCAACCTGCGCCTCGTCTATGGCGACGGCCGGCTCGGCCATCCGCCGAACGCACCCTATGACAGCATCATCGCCGCTGCCGGCGGTGACGAGTTGCCGCAAGCCTGGCTTGACCAACTCGCGGTCGGCGGCCGCCTGATCGCACCGGTGACGGCGGGCCGCGCACAGGCGCTGGTGGTGGTCGATCGCACGCCCACCGAGTGGCGGCGAGAGCTTCACGAAGCAGTGATGTTCGTACCGCTAAGATCGGGCACCGCCTGAAGACGAGGACGATGAAGCAGCGATTTTTGTTACCGCACCGCCGGCCGATGGCACTGTGGTGCGCGGCCGGACTGTTGATCGCCGGCTGCGCCGCGCCGCCCCATCGCGCGCCGGTCGAAGACCGCATGCTCGCCGGTGTGTTGCCTGCCCCGGCGCCCGCGGCGAGCAGCCCGGACGCGGCCCGCGCCGCCCTGCCCGGCGCCGAGAACGCCGGCAAAGCCGGCTACTACACCATCCGCCCCGGCGACACGATGGTGCGCATCGGGCTGGAGAACGGCCAGAACTGGCGCGACATCGCGCGCTGGAACGGCATCGACAACCCGAACCTGATCGAGGTCGGCCAAGTCCTGCGTGTTGTGCCGCCGGGCACCGACCCGAGCGCGGTGGCCGCACGCGCCGTGCCTGCACGACCGCTGGACGCCAGACCGCTCGACGGCCGACCGGGGGCGGCTTCTGCGCCGGTCGCCGCCGCCTCTGCGCCGCCAGCACCCGCGCCCGCACCTGCCACACGCGAACCCGACGACGACATCGCCTGGCACTGGCCAGCCAGCGGCCCGGTCGCGACCGTCTTTGACGAAGCGCGCAGCAAGGGCCTCGCCATTACCGGCCGCGCCGGCGACCCGGTGCTCGCAGCGGCCGACGGGCGGGTCGTCTATGCCGGCTCCGGCCTGCGCGGCTATGGCAACCTGGTGATCGTCAAGCACAACTCGACCTACCTCACGGCCTACGCGCATAACCGCGCGCTGCTGGTGAAGGAAGACCAGAGCGTCAAACGCGGCCAGAAAATCGCCGAGATGGGCGCCAGCGACGCCGAGCGTGTGCAGCTGCACTTCGAGATCCGCAAGCAGGGCAAGCCAGTCGATCCGGCGCGTCTGCTGCCGCCGCGTTAGGGCGGTTCTCTCTACCGAAGCTGCCAGCATGTCCACACGCCGCCACACGACGCGCAACGGGCTGGCAGGCAACGGCAGCTTGCCGCTGCCGCCGCAGCCGCAACGGGGTGACGAGGGTGCGGCGGGTGTGATCGACCTCGGCGACGGTGCAGCGCCGGCCGAGGTCTCCAGCGGCGATTCCGACGTCGGCAATACGCTGCAGGCCTACCTGCGCGAGATCCGCAGGGCGCCGCTGTTCACGCCCGAGCAGGAGTACGAAACCGCGCTCAAGGCACGCGGCGGCGACTTCAGCGCGCGCCAGTCGATGATCGAGCGCAACCTGCGGCTGGTGGTCAGCGTGGCGAAGAACTACCTTGGACGTGGCATGCCGCTGACCGACCTGATCGAAGAGGGCAATCTTGGGCTGATGCACGCGATCGGCAAGTTCGAGCCCGAGCGCGGCTTTCGTTTTTCGACCTACGCCTCGTGGTGGATCCGACAGTCGATCGAGCGTTCGATCATGCACCAGGCGCGCTTGGTGCGCTTGCCGGTGCATGTGGTGCGCGAGTTGAACCAGGTGCTGAAGGCACGCCGTGCGCTCGAAGCCGAGCAGGGCCGGCAAGGCGGCGGCGAGCGTGCGATCGGCGCCGAGGCGGTGGCCCTGGCGGTCGGCAGGCCGGTCAGCGAGGTAAACGACCTGCTCAAACTGGCCGAACACCCGACCTCGCTCGACGCGCCGCTGGAGCGCGACGCAGGCGGCGAGTCGATGCTCGACAGCGTCGCCGACGACCAGGCCACGGACCCGATGGGCCTGACCCTGAGCCACGAGGTCAGCCTGCTGCTCGAAAACGGCCTGGCCGAATTGAACGAACGCGAACGCGAGGTGCTTGCCGGGCGTTACGGTCTGCACGACCGCGACCCCGAAACGCTCGAAGTGCTGGCCGAACGCATGGGCCTGACGCGCGAACGCATCCGCCAGATCCAGCAGGAGGCGCTGCTGAAGTTGAAGCGGCGCATGGCGCGGCAAGGCGTGGACCGGGACTCGATCTTCTAGATGAGTGTCGCGGGCGAGTGGTTGCGGATCGAGTCGCTCGATCTCGACGCGCAGGGGGTTGCGCACGACAGCGAAGGCAAGGTGGTGTTCGTCGAAGGTGCCTTGCCCGGCGAGCGTGTGCAGGTGCAGGTGCACCGGCGCAAGAACCAGTGGGAGCAGGCGACGCGGACGGCGCTCGAGAGCGAGAGTTCGCAGCGTGTGCGCCCGGCCTGTCCGCACTTCGGATTGCACGCCGGCGCCTGCGGCGGCTGCAAGATGATGCATCTGCACCCGGCGGCGCAGGTGGCGGTCAAGCAGCGCGCGCTCGAAGACAGCCTGTGGCACCTGGCGAAGGTGAAGCCCGAGCGTGTCCTGCGCGCGATCGAAGGGCCGGCCTGGGGCTACCGGCTGCGCGCGCGGCTGTCGGTGCGCTACGTGGCGAAGAAGGGCACGGTGCTGGTCGGCTTCCACGAACGCAAGTCGAGTTATGTCGCGGACATGAGGAGCTGTGCCGTGCTGCCGCCCGCAGTGAGCGCGCTGCTGCTGCCGCTGCGCGAACTGGTCATGGGGATGGATGCGCGCGAGCGTCTGCCGCAGATCGAGCTGGCCGTGGGCTCGCAGGCGACCGCCCTCGTGTTGCGGCACCTGGAGCCGCTGAGCGACAGCGATCTGACTCGCCTGCGCGCGTTCGGCGCGGCACAGGGCGTGCAATGGTGGCTGCAGCCGAAGGGGCCGGACAGCGTGTTGCGGCTGGATGCCGAGGGGCCCGAACTTGTCTACGAATTGCCTACCTGGGGTCTCGTGATGCCCTTCAGGCCAACGGATTTCACCCAGGTCAACCACCAGATCAACGAGGTGCTGGTGGCGCGCGCCTTGGCGCTGCTCGACGTGCAGCCGGACGAGCGGGTGATCGACTGGTTTTGCGGCCTGGGCAACTTCACGCTGCCGCTGGCGACCCGGGCACGCGAGGTGCTGGGCATCGAGGGCAGCGAGGCGCTGGTCGAACGTGCACGTGCCAACGCGGCGCGCAACGGGCTGGCGTCACGCACCCGCGTCGAGGCGCGCAACCTGTTCGAGTTGAGCGGCGACCAACTCGTCGCCGATGGGCAAGCCGACAAGTGGCTGCTCGATCCGCCGCGCGAAGGTGCGTTTGCGCTCGCGAAGGCGCTCGCCGAACTGCACACCGCGCCGCCGGGCTCAGGGTCGGGCTGGGCGCCGCCGGGGCGCATTGTCTACGTGAGTTGCAATCCGGCCACGCTGGCGCGCGACGCTGGCTTGCTGGTGCATCAGGCGGGTTACCGCTGCACGGCGGCGGGAGCGGTGAACATGTTTCCGCACACCGCCCACGTGGAGAGCATCGCCGTCTTTGAGCGCCAATGAGAAACGGGGCCCGCAGGCCCCGTTGTCTTGCACAGCCAGGAGTTATTCCCGGTCGCCGCCGAAGATGCCCAGCAGCGCCAGCAGGCTCTGGAACACGTTGTAGATGCTCAGGTAGAGCGCCAGCGTCGCGCTGATGTAGTTGGTCTCGCCACCGTCGATGATGCGCTTCAGGTCATAGAGCATGAAGGCCGAGAAGATGCCGATCGCCATCACCGCCACCGTCACCATCAGCGCGCTCGATTGCACGAAGATGTTGATGATGCCGGCCACCAGCAGCAGGATCGCGCCGACGAACAGGAACTTGCCCATGTTCGACAGGTCGCGCTTGATCACGCTGGCCAGCGTCGCCATCGCGAAGAACACCGCCGCCGTGCCGCCGAAGGCCACCATGATCAGCGACGCGCCGTTCGAAAAGCCGAGCACGGCCGCCAGGATGCGCGACAGCATCAGCCCCATGAAAAAGGTGAAGGCGAGCAGGATGCCGACGCCGGCCGACGAGTTCTTGGTCTTCTCGATCGCGAAGATGAAGCCGAAGGCGCCACCCAGGAAGATGATCGCGCTCATGCCGACACCCATCGCGGAGACGATGCCGGTCGTCACGCCGACCCAGGCCCCCAGCACCGTTGGCACCAGCGACAACGACAGCAGCCAATAGGTATTGCGCAGCACGCGGTTGCGCTGCTCGGCCGATGCCCCCGCACCGGCTTGGCCGGGATAAGCGGTTTGCAGGCGTGTATCCATTCGACGAACCTCCGTTGCAGTTGACAGCGGGTTCAGACCCGTGCCGGGCATTGTAGTTCCCCAGCAAGTCGCTCGGACATGCTGGCTTACAGTGGCGGCTATGAACAGCAAGCCCTGCCTGAGCCTGGAAGACACCCGCCGCATCGCCGCCGCCGCCGAAGCCGAGGCGCGCACCCACGGCTGGGCGGTGACGATCGCCATCGTCGACGACGGCGGCCATCTGCTGTGGTTGCAGCGGCTGGACGGCGCGGCGCCTGTATCGGCGCATATGGCGCCCGCCAAGGCACGCACCGCGGCGCTCGGCCGACGCGAGAGCAAGGTGTACGAGGAGATGATCAACGGCGGGCGCGTGTCGTTCCTGAGCGCGCCGGCGATCGAGGGCCTGCTCGAAGGCGGCGTGCCGATCCTGGTCGACGGCCAGTGTGTCGGCGCGGTGGGGGTCAGCGGCGTCAAGTCGAGCGAAGACGCGCAGATCGCGCGTGCCGGCATCGCGGCACTGGGCTGAAGATCGCGCGCAATACGGCGCTCCTATAATTCGAAGGTTTGCCCGCATCTGGAGTGACCCTTGCTGCCCGTTCTGCCCCCCGCTCTCCTGGCCCTCGCAGACGGCACTACCTTTCAAGGCTTCTCGATCGGCGCCGCCGGCCAGACGGTCGGAGAGGTGGTGTTCAACACCGCGCTCACGGGCTACCAGGAAATCCTGACCGATCCGAGCTACTGCCGTCAGATCGTCACGCTGACCTATCCCCACATCGGCAACACCGGCGTCAACGACGAGGATGTCGAATCGCGCCGGGTGCAGGCGGCGGGGCTGGTGATCCGCGATCTGCCGCTGCGGGCATCGAACTTTCGCCAGACCCGAACGCTGGCCGAGTACCTGGCCGCTGAAGGCACGGTGGCGGTTGCCGGCATCGACACCCGCAAGCTGACACGCCTGCTGCGCAGCCACGGCGCGCAGAACGGCTGCATCACCGCCTACGCTGCCGGCACGGTGATCGGTGCGGCGCAGACCGCGCAAGCGGTCGAGTGCGCGCGCCACGCGCCGGCGATGGTGGGGCTGGACCTGGCGCAAGTCGTCAGCACCCGCGAGCGGTACGACTGGATGCAGACGGAGTGGAAACTCGGCAGCGGCTACGGCGGGCAGCGTGCGCCGCGTTTTCACGTCGTCGCCTACGACTTCGGCGTCAAGTTCAACATCCTGCGCATGCTGGCGAACCGCGGCTGCAGGCTGACGGTGGTGCCGGCGCAAACCCCCGCCGCCGAGGTGCTGGCGCTGAAACCCGACGGCGTGTTCCTCAGCAACGGGCCGGGCGACCCCGAGCCTTGCGACTATGCTGTTCGCGCCACCCGCACGCTCATCGACCGCGGCCTGCCCGTCTTCGGCATCTGTCTCGGCCACCAGATCATGGCGCTGGCCTCGGGCGCCAGGACCTTCAAGATGAAGTTCGGCCACCACGGCGCCAACCACCCGGTGAAGGATCTGGACAGTGGCCGCGTCTCGATCACAAGCCAGAACCACGGCTTCGCGGTGGACGAGAAGTCGCTGCCCTCGACACTGCGGCCGACGCATGTGAGCTTGTTCGACGGCACGCTGCAAGGCCTGGCGCGCACCGACCGGCCGGCGTTCTGCTTCCAGGGCCATCCGGAGGCGTCGCCGGGGCCCCACGACATCGCCTACCTGTTCGATCGCTTCGTGAAGGCAATGGAGACCGCCCGTGCCTAAGCGCAACGATCTGAAGAGCATCCTGATCATCGGCGCCGGCCCGATCGTCATCGGCCAGGCCTGCGAGTTCGACTACTCGGGCGCGCAGGCGTGCAAGGCGCTGCGCGAGGAGGGCTACCGCGTCATCCTCGTCAACTCGAACCCGGCGACGATCATGACCGACCCGGGCATGGCCGACGCCACCTACATCGAGCCGATCACCTGGCAGGTGGTCGAGAAGATCATCGCCAAGGAGCGCCCGGACGCGGTACTGCCGACAATGGGCGGCCAGACGGCGCTCAACTGCGCGCTCGAGCTGCACCAGCACGGCGTGCTGGCCAAGTACGGCGTCGAGATGATCGGGGCCAACCAGCACGCGATCGAGAAGGCCGAGGACCGGCTCAAGTTCAAGGACGCGATGACCGGCATCGGCCTGCATTCGGCCAAGAGCGGCATTGCCCACTCGATGGACGACGCGCTGGCGGTGCAGCGGCGCATCACGCTCGACATCGGCGGCACCGGGTTTCCGATGGTCATACGCCCCAGCTTCACGCTCGGCGGCACCGGCGGCGGCATCGCCTACAACCCGGAAGAGTTCGAGGAGATCTGCAAACGCGGGCTCGACCTGTCGCCGACCAAGGAACTGCTGATCGAGGAGAGCCTGATCGGCTGGAAGGAGTTCGAGATGGAAGTCGTGCGCGACCGCGCCGACAACTGCATCATCGTCTGCAGCATCGAGAACCTGGACCCGATGGGCATCCACACCGGCGACTCGATCACGGTGGCACCGGCGCAGACGCTGACCGACAAGGAGTACCAGCTGATGCGCAACGCGTCGATCGCGATCCTGCGCGAGATCGGCGTCGATACCGGCGGCTCCAACGTGCAGTTCGCGGTCGATCCCGAGAGCGGGCGCATGGTGGTCATCGAGATGAACCCGCGCGTCTCACGCTCGTCGGCGCTGGCTTCGAAGGCGACGGGTTTCCCGATCGCCAAGGTCGCCGCCAAGCTGGCGGTGGGTTACACGCTCGATGAGTTGCGCAATGACATCACCGGCGGCGCGACGCCGGCCAGCTTCGAACCCAGCATCGACTACGTCGTGACCAAGATCCCGCGCTTCGCGTTCGAGAAGTTCCGTGAGGCCGACTCCCGGTTGACGACGCAGATGAAGTCGGTCGGCGAGGTGATGGCCATCGGCCGCACCTTCCAGGAGAGCTTGCAGAAGGCGCTGCGCGGCCTGGAGACGGGCATCGACGGCCTGAGCCCGCGCACCACCGACCGCGAGGAGATTCTCGAGGAGATCGGCAACGCCGGGCCGGACCGGCTGCTCTACGTCGCCGACGCGTTTCGCATCGCCATGCGTCTGGACGAGGTGTTCGAGGAAACCGCGATCGACCCCTGGTTCCTGGCCCAGATCGAAGACCTGGTCCAGACCGAGGCCCGGGTGCGCGAGTGCAAGCTCGACAGCTTGGGCCGGCCCGAGTTGAAGTGGCTCAAGGCCAAGGGGTTTTCCGACCAGCGGCTGGCCGCGCTGCTCGGCACGCACCAGCACGCGGTGCGCGAGCGCCGGCATGCTTTGAACGTGAGGCCCGTCTACAAACGTGTCGATACCTGCGCCGCCGAGTTCGCGACCCAGACCGCCTACATGTACTCGACCTACGACGAGGAATGCGAGGCCGCGCCGACCGACCGCAAGAAGATCATGGTGCTCGGCGGCGGCCCCAACCGCATCGGCCAGGGCATCGAGTTCGACTACTGCTGCGTGCATGCCGCCCTGGCGATGCGCGAGGACGGCTACGAGACCATCATGGTCAACTGCAACCCGGAGACCGTCTCGACCGACTACGACACCTCGGACCGCCTCTACTTCGAGCCGGTGACGCTGGAAGATGTGCTGGAGATCGTCGACAAGGAGAAGCCGGTCGGCGTCATCGTGCAATACGGCGGCCAGACGCCCTTGAAACTCGCACTCGATCTGGAGCGCGCCGGCGTGCCGATCGTCGGCACCACGCCCGACTCGATCGACATCGCCGAGGACCGCGAGCGCTTCCAGCAACTGCTGCACGAGCTGAAGCTGAAGCAGCCGCCGAACCGCACCGCGCGCAACGAGGAGCAGGCGGTCGCGCTCGCCAACCAGATCGGCTACCCGCTCGTCGTGCGGCCGAGTTATGTGCTGGGCGGCCGCGCGATGGAGATCGTGCACGGCGACAAGGACCTCGAACGCTACATGCGCGAAGCGGTGCGCGTGAGCGAGAAGTCGCCGGTGCTGCTGGACCGCTTCCTCGACGACGCGATCGAGGTCGACGTCGACTGCATCAGCGACGGCCACGACGTGATGATCGGCGGCATCATGGAGCACATCGAGCAGGCCGGCGTGCACTCCGGCGACTCGGCGTGTTCGCTGCCGCCTTACTCGCTGTCGAACGAACTGCAGGACGAATTGCGGCGTCAGACGACGCTGATGGCGAAGGCGCTCAAGGTGGTCGGCCTGATGAACACCCAGTTCGCGATCCAGGGCGAAGGCGACGACGCGGTGGTCTATGTGCTCGAGGTGAACCCGCGCGCGTCGCGCACCGTGCCCTTCGTCAGCAAGGCCACCGGCCAGCCGCTGGCGAAGATCGCGGCGCGTTGCATGGTCGGCCAGAAGCTGAGCGCGCAGCGGGGCGTGAAGGGCGAAGTGCAGCCGCCCTACTTCAGCATCAAGGAAGCGGTGTTCCCGTTCAACAAGTTTCCGGGTGTCGATCCGATCCTCGGCCCCGAGATGCGCTCCACCGGCGAGGTGATGGGCGCCGGCATGACCTTCGGCGAGGCGATGCTGAAGAGCCAGCTCGGCGCCGGTTCGCGCCTGCCGGAGCGCGGCACGGTCGTCATCACGGTGAAGAACGGCGACAAGGACCGCGCCGTCAAGGTCGCCTCCGACCTGCACGACCTCGGCTTCAATGTCGTCGCCACCAAGGGAACGGCGGCCGCGATCGCCGCTGCCGGCGTGCCGGTGAAGACCGTCAACAAGGTCAAGGACGGCCGGCCGCACATCGCCGACATGGTGAAGGCGGGTGAGATCCAGCTCGTGTTCTCAACCGTCGACGAGACCCGCACCGCGATCGCCGATTCGCGCTACATCCGCACCGCCGCCCTGGCCCATCGTGTCAGCTACTACACGACCATGGCCGGCTGCGAAGCCGCCACCGAGGCGCTCAAGCACCAGGATGATCTCACCGTCGCCTCCTTGCAGGAGCTGCACGCCGAACTGGCTTAAACTGTGCCCATTCGTCCGCCGCCGCGGCGCACATGCGCTGAAGGCGGCGGCTTTACTTTCGCCTTCGATCCCACCATGGCCACCATCCCTCTCACCAAACGCGGCGCCGAGCTGCTCAAGCAGGAGCTGCTGCGGCTGAAGTCCGTCGAGCGACACGCCGTCATCCAGGCCATCTCCGACGCGCGTGCGCAGGGCGACCTGAGCGAAAACGCCGAGTACGAAGCCGCCAAGGACAAACAGGGTTTCATCGAGGGCCGCATCCTGGAGCTGGAAAGCAAGCTCGCCGCGGCGCAGATCATCGACCCGGCGGCGCTCGACGCCGGCGGGCGGGTCGTCTTCGGCTCGACGGTCGAGCTGGAAGAAGAGTCATCCGGCCAGCAGGTGCGCTACCAGATCGTCGGCGACGACGAGGCGGACCTGAAGCAGGGCCTGATCTCGATCAGCTCGCCGATCGCGCGCGCACTGATCGGCAAGGAAGCCGGCGACGTGGCCGAGTTCCAGGCCCCGGGCGGCACCCGCGCCTACGAGATCATCGGCGTGCGTTACGTCTGACTCCGCGCGTGACCGAGCGGCTGCACGCGCTGATTCCTGCGCTATGGCTGGGCGCACTGCTCGCGGTCGCGCTGCTGGCCGCACCGGCGGCCTTCGCGACACTCAGCAGTGCGGATGCCGGCCGGCTGGTCGCGCGGCTGTTCGCGCACGAAGCGCGCTTGAGCCTGGTGCTCGGCGTCGTCGTCGTCCTGCTCGAACGCCGCCGTGTGCGCAGCTTCAACACTGCGATGCTGCTCGCGCTCGGCGCGGTCTTCTGCACCGTCGCCGGCTACTACGCGCTGCAGCCGATGATGGCGCAGGCCCGTCTCGGCCAGGGTGCGTGGAGCTTCGGCCAGCTGCATGCCGTGAGCCTGGGGTTCTACGGCCTGAAGACGATGCTGGTGGCCGCGCTCGCCTGGCGCGCGACCGCCCGCGTCAGCGCGCCAGCAGCTGCTTCTTGACGCTGCTGCCGACGCGTTTGCGGGCCTTCTTGACCGTGCCGCCCGCGGTGAGCCGCTCGTTGCCCTTGACGCTGATGCGCTTGACCTGTGGCCGGTGGTTGCCGCTTTTGCTGAACTTGACCACCGTCACACGCCGCGGGCCGGCGCGGCGGTCGTCGCGCAGCGCCGCTTCGCGCTCGGGCAACGGCCGCCACAACACGAGCAGCTTGCCGATGTGCTGCACCGGCGCGGCGTTCAACTCGTCGGCCAGCTTGGCCAACATCTCGTCGCGCGTGGCGCGTGCGTCGGCAAAGGCCCGCACCTTGATCAGGCCGTGCGCATTCAAGGCCCCGTCGGCCTCCTTCAGCACGGCGGCCGTCAGGCCGTCGCCGCCGATCGCCACCACGGGGTGCAGGTGATGCGCGGCGGCGCGGTGCGCCTTGCGTTCGGCAGGCGTGAGTGGGATGGCAGGCATGTCCCTATTATCGGTGGGCCATGAAGATCAAGACCAAAAGCAAGAAAGTCAACAAGGCGTGGCTCGCCGGTCATATGAACGACCCCTATGTGAAGCTGGCCCAGAAGGAGGGCTACCGCGCGCGCGCTGCCTACAAGCTGAAGGAGATCGACGAGACCTTCGGCCTCGTCAGGCCGGGGCAGGTGGTGGTCGACCTGGGCGCCGCGCCCGGCGCCTGGAGCCAGTACCTGCGCCGGCGTTTTGCGCCCGACGGCGCGGCCGAAGGGGCTTTGAATGGCACCCTGATCGCGCTCGACATCCTGCCGATGGAGCCGATCGAGGGGGTCGAATTCATCCAGGGCGACTTCCACGACGAGGCGGTGGCCGAGCGGCTGGCGCAGGCGCTCGGGGGCCGGGCGGTCGATCTCGTGGTGTCGGACCTGGCGCCCAACCTGTCGGGCATCGCCAGCTCTGACGCCGCGCGGGTGGCCCACCTGGTCGAACTGGCGCTGGACTTCGCCGCCCGCCACCTCAAGCCCGAGGGTGCCTTGGTGGCCAAGGTCTTCCACGGCAGCGGCTACAGCCAGCTGGTCGAGCTGTTCAAGCGCCACTTCCGGGTCGTCAAACCCTTCAAGCCCAAGGCCTCGCGCGACCGTTCGGCGGAAACCTTTGTCGTCGGCATCGGTCTGAAGCGTCAATAACTGCGCTTGCGCCGGGCGGCGTCTAGGGGTTGACTCGAATAGAATCACCCCCAAGTGCGCACGAAGCGCCCGCTGGCGGCGTCCCTTGCAACTGGCTGGCGTTTCAATGAGGAGCCGCGGTGAACAATCAGTGGTTTTCGAAGGTCGCGGTATGGATGGTGATTGCCCTCGTGCTGTTCACTGTCTTCAAGCAGTTCGACCGCGGCACGATGGCCAGCGGCCAGGTGGCCTACTCTGACTTCCTGGAAGAGGTACGCGCCAAGCGCATCAAGTCGGTCACGCTGCAGGAGGGCGCCTCCGGCGGCACCGAGATCGTGGCCTTCACCAACGATGACAAGCGCCTGCGTTCGACCGCCACCTACCTCGACCGCGGCCTGGTCGGCGACCTGATCAACAACGGCGTCAAGTTCGACGTCAAGCCGCGCGAGGAGCCCTCGCTGCTGATGAGCATCCTCGTCAGCTGGGGCCCGATGCTGCTGCTGATCGGTGTCTGGATCTATTTCATGCGCCAGATGCAGGGTGGCGGCAAGGGCGGCGCCTTCAGCTTCGGCAAGAGCAAGGCGCGCATGCTCGACGACGCCAACAACTCGACCACCTTCGCCGATGTCGCCGGCTGCGACGAAGCGAAGGAAGAGGTCAAGGAGTTGGTCGACTTCCTGAAGGACCCGCAGAAGTTCCAGAAGCTGGGCGGCCGCATCCCGCGCGGCGTGTTGCTGGTCGGCCCCCCGGGCACCGGCAAGACGCTGCTGGCGAAGGCGATCGCGGGTGAGGCCAAGGTGCCGTTCTTCAGCATCAGCGGCTCGGATTTCGTCGAGATGTTCGTCGGTGTCGGCGCCGCGCGCGTGCGCGACATGTTCGAGCAGGCCAAGAAGAGCGCACCCTGCATCATCTTCATCGACGAGATCGACGCCGTCGGCCGCCACCGGGGTGCGGGCCTGGGCGGCGGCAACGACGAGCGCGAGCAGACGCTGAACCAGATGCTGGTCGAGATGGACGGCTTCGAAACCAACCTCGGCGTCATCGTGATGGCGGCGACGAACCGGCCCGACATCCTGGATCCGGCGCTGCTGCGCCCGGGTCGCTTCGACCGCCAGGTCTATGTCACGCTGCCCGACGTGCGCGGCCGCGAGCAGATCCTCAACGTGCACATGCGCAAGGTGCCGGTCGGGCAGGACATCCGCGCCGACATCCTGGCGCGTGGCACGCCGGGCTTTTCGGGTGCCGACCTCGCCAACCTGGTCAACGAGGCGGCGCTGTTCGCCGCGCGCCGCAACGGCCGCGTGGTCGAGATGGTCGACTTCGAGAAGGCCAAGGACAAGATCATGATGGGCCCCGAGCGCAAGTCCATGGTCATGCCCGAGGAGGAGCGCAAGAACACCGCCTACCACGAGTCCGGCCACGCGCTGGTGGCGCGCCTGATGCCCAAGACCGACCCGGTGCACAAGGTGACCGTGATTCCGCGCGGGCGTGCGCTCGGCGTGACGATGCAGCTGCCCGAGGGTGACCGCTACAGCATGGACAAGGAGCGCATGCTGTCGACCATCAGCGTGCTGTTCGGCGGCCGCATCGCCGAAGAGGTGTTCATGCATCAGATGACCACCGGCGCCAGCAACGACTTCGAGCGCGCAACGCAGATCGCGCGCGACATGGTCACGCGCTACGGCATGACCGACGAACTCGGGCCGATGGTTTACGCCGAAAACGAAGGCGAAGTCTTCCTCGGCCGCAGCATCACCAAGCAGGTCAACATGTCCGAGGCGACGATGGTGAAGGTGGACCGCGAGGTGCGCCGCATCATCGACGAGCAGTATTCGATCGCGCGCAAGCTGATCGAGGACAACCACGACAAGATGCACGCGATGGCCAAGGCGCTGCTCGACTGGGAGACGATCGACGCCGACCAGATCGACGACATCATGAACGGCAAGCCGCCGCGTCTGCCGAAGGACTGGACGCCGTCCACCGCCGGCAAGCCGGGCGGCGCACCGCCACCGGTCAACACCGACGGCGCGACTGCGGTCGCTTGATTCACCGAAGTTCATAAGAACGGGGCCTGCACTGCAGGCCCCGTTTCCCGTTTGATGCTTCACTGGCTGACGACGCGTTTCGAGATCTGCCTGACGACGCCGCGGGTGATGGGCATCGTCAACGTGACACCGGACTCGTTCTCCGACGGCGGGCGCGACTTGGCGGCGTCGCTCGCGCATTGCGAGACCCTGTTGCGTGACGGCGCGCACATCCTGGACATCGGCGGCGAATCGACACGCCCCGGCTCGCGCACGCCCGCGCCCGACGAGGAGTGGGCGCGTGTCGAGCCGGTGCTGCGCCACGCGCTCACGCTCGGCGTGCCGGTGTCGGTCGACACCCGCTCGGCGGCGGTGATGCGCGCGGCGCTCGACCTCGGCGCCGACATCGTCAACGACGTGCGTGCGCTGCGCGCGCCCGGCGCACTCGACGCCGTCGCTGCGCACCCGCGTGCGGGCGTGTGCCTGATGCACATGCGAGGCGAGCCGGCGACGATGCAACAGGCGCCGGCCTATGCCGATGTGGTGAACGAGGTGGCAGCCTTCCTGCGCGAGCGTCTGAGCGCCTTGAAGGGGTGCGGGGTTGCAAGCGAACGTGTCGTCGTCGACCCGGGCATCGGCTTCGGCAAGACCGCCCTGCACAATCTCGACCTTCTGCGCCGCCAGCGCGAGTTGCTCGCACTGGGGGCGCCGTTGCTGGTGGGCTGGTCGAGAAAGTCGACCTTGGGCCGCATCATCGGCCGCGACGGCGCGCACGAGCGCCAGGCCGCGAGCGTCGCTGCTGCGCTGGCAGCGGTGCAACGCGGCGCGCGCATCGTGCGTGTGCATGACGTGCGCGAGACGGTCGATGCGCTGGCGGTCTGGCAGGCGGCGGGGATGTTGGAGGAAGGTTTGGAGGAGAGTTCATGAGCAGAAGGTACTTCGGCACCGACGGCATCCGAGGCACTGTCGGCGCGAGCCCGATCACGCCGGACTTCATGCTGCGGCTGGGCCACGCCGTCGGCCGCGTTCTCAAACGCGAACGCGACCGGCCGGCAGTGGTGATCGGCAAGGACACCCGCATCTCGGGTTACATGATCGAGTCGGCGCTCGAAGCCGGCTTCGCCTCGGCAGGTGTCGATACGCTGCTGTCGGGGCCGTTGCCGACCCCCGGTGTGGCCTACCTCACACGCGCCCTGCGGCTCGACCTCGGCATCGTCATCAGCGCGTCGCACAACCCGTTCAACGACAACGGCGTCAAATTCTTCTCCGCGCGTGGCGAGAAGCTGCCCGACGACTGGGAGGCTTCAGTCGAAGCGGCGCTCGAAGACGCGCCGCAATGGGTCGGCTCGGCTGAACTCGGCCGCGCGCGCCGCATCGACGATGCGCGCGGGCGCTACATCGAGTTCTGCAAGGGCAGCTTTGGCCACGAGCTGACGCTGCGCGGCCTGAAGATCGTTGTCGACGCGGCGCACGGCGCCGCCTACCAGGTGGCGCCGGAGGTGTTCCATGAGTTGGGCGCCGAGGTGGTGACGATCGGCGTCGCCCCCGACGGGCTGAACATCAACGAAGGCTGCGGCGCCACCGCGCCGGCCGCGCTGGTGGCCGCGGTGGCCGAACACAGGTGCGACTACGGCATCGCGCTCGACGGCGACGCCGACCGGCTGCAAGTGGTGGACGGCGCCGGCCGGCTCTACAACGGCGACGAGCTGCTGTATGTGATGGTCGCCGACCGCCTCGCTCAGGCCCAGGCGGTGCCGGGCGTGGTCGGCACCCTGATGACCAACATGGGGGTCGAGGTCGCGCTGCGCGAGCGTGGTGTCGAGTTCGTGCGCGCCAAGGTCGGCGACCGGTATGTGCTGGAGGAACTCGTCGCGCGCGGCTGGCAGCTGGGCGGCGAGGGCTCGGGCCACCTGCTGGCGCTGGACAAACACACCACCGGCGACGGCATCGTCAGTGCCCTGCAAGTGCTGCAGGCGGTGCGGCGCAGCGGTCGCGCCCTGGCCGAGTTGCTGGACGGCGTGCGCCTGTATCCGCAGACGCTGATCAATGTGCGGGTGGCGGCCGGCAGCGACTGGCGCGGCAATGGCCAGCTCAGCGGCGAGCAGGACGCGGTGGTGCGCGAACTCGGCGACCACGGCCGGGTGCTGATCCGCGCCTCCGGCACCGAGCCGGTGCTGCGCGTGATGGTCGAAGCGCGCGACGGCGCGCTGGCGCGCGCCTGTGCGGAGAGGCTGGCGGCGGCGGCACAGGCCTGAGGCGGCGCGCGGCGAGCCAGAAGCTGTCACACAGCCGGCACGCGGCTGTCACAGAACTTTCATCGACGCTTTCTACAGTGGAGGGGCTGATCCACACGGTCCACCAGGAGCCCTGCCATGAACGCTGTTATCAAACCCCTCGCCGCTGCCGCCTTGCTCGCCGCCGGCTTTGCCGCCCAGGCTCAGGTCGTCAAGATCGACGGCTCGTCGACCGTCTTCCCGATCACCGAGGGTGTGGCGGAAGACTTCCAGAAGATGAAGAAGGGGGCCATCAAGGTGACGGTCGGCATCTCGGGCACCGGCGGCGGCTTCAAGAAGCTGTGCCGCGGCGAGATCGACATCCAGGACGCGTCGCGCCCGATCCTCGAGAAGGAAATGGCCGACTGCCGCGCCGCCGGCATTGAATACATCGAGTTGCCGGTCGCCTTCGACGCGCTGACCATCGTGATGAACCCGAAGAACACCTTCCTCAAGGCGATCACCGTCGATGAGCTGAAGAAGATGTGGGAGCCTGCCGCGCAGGGCAAGGTGATGACCTGGAACCAGGTCAACCCGGCCTGGCCGAATTCGCCGATCAAGTTGTTCGGCGCCGGCTCCGATTCCGGCACCTTCGACTACTTCACCGAGGCGATCAACGGCAAGTCCAAGGCCAGCCGCGGCGACTTCACCGCGTCGGAAGACGACAACGTGCTGGTGCAGGGCGTGGCGCAGGACGTGAACGCGATCGGCTACTTCGGCTACGCGTACTACGCCGAGAACATGAACCGCCTGAAGGCGGTGCCGATCGTCGAGAAGGCCGGCAAGGCCGCTGTACTGCCGAGCGAAGCCAGCGTGCTCGACGGCAGCTACCAGCCGCTGTCACGCCCGATCTTCATCTACGTCAACGTCAAGTCGCTCGACAAGCCCGAGGTGCGCGAGTTCACCGAGTACTACATGAAGAACGCGGCCAAGATCGCGAAGGAAGTGAAGTACGTGCCGCTGCCGGCCAAGGCCTACACCGTCGGCCTGGATCACATCGCCAAAGGCAAGAAGGGCACCGTGTTCGGCGGCAAGAACGAGGTGGGTGTGCGCATCGACGACCTGCTGGCCCGCGAAGCGAGACTTTGAGCCCCCCGAAGCGGCTTCGCCGCCTCCCCCCGGGGGGCGCCGCCAGCGGCCTGGCAGAGCCAGTTCCGCGGCGGCCGCTTGGGTGCTATGCGCCTTTCTAGAATGACGGCCACTCTCACTCCTGACCCTGGGTCCGCCGTGGCCGATATCCCGTTGTCCGGCGAGCAGCGTCTCGCCGAACTGGCGCGCTCCAAGGCGCGACGCCGCCGGCGCGAGCGGGCGATCGAGGCTGTGCTGCTGCTGGCCGCCTGCGTCTCGGTGTTCACGACGGTCGGCATCGTCTACATCCTGGTCAAGGAGTCGCTGGTCTTCTTCGGCGAAGTGCCGCTGTGGACCTTCCTCACCGACAGCCAGTGGACGCCGCTGTTCTCCGACGCCCACTTCGGCATCGCGGTGCTGCTGTCGGGCACGCTCACCAGCTCGGCGGTCGCGCTGTCAGTGGCGATACCGCTCGGCACCATCATCGCGATCTACCTGTCGGAGTTTGCCGGCCACCGCACGCGCGAGGTGCTGAAGCCGCTGCTCGAGATGTTGTCCGGCGTGCCGACCATCATCTATGGCTACTTCGCGCTGCTGTTCGTGACGCCGCTGCTGCAGAAGATCTTTCCCGGCCTGCCGGGCTTCAACATCCTGTCCGCCGGCCTGGTGATGGGCATCATGATCATCCCTTACGTGTCGTCGTTGTCCGAGGACGCGATGCGCGCGGTGCCGATGAGCCTGCGCGAAGGCTCCTACGCGATGGGTGCGACGCGGCTGCAAACGGCACTGCGGGTCGTCGTGCCGGCGGCGCTGTCGGGCATCGCCTCGGCCTACATCCTCGGCATCTCGCGCGCCGTCGGCGAAACCATGATCCTGGCCGTGGCCGCCGGCATGCAGCCCAACCTGAGCTTCAACCCGATGGAGCCGGCGGCGACCATCACCTCCTTTATCGTGCAGGTGGCGCTCGGCGACCTGCCGCACGGATCGGTCGGCTACCAGACCATCTTTGCCGCCGGCCTGATGCTGCTGCTGCTGACGCTCGCCTTCAACCTGCTCGGCTACTGGATGCGGCGTCGCTTCCGTGAGGCTTACTGAGATGGCCCCCAACGCCGCCGCCAACCGCCGCGAAGAGCTTCGCGCACTGATCCGCGCCGCCAAGCGCTGGGACAAGGTCTTCACGGTGGTCGGCATCCTGGCCCTGATGGTCGGCATCCTGACCCTGGCGGCGCTCTTCGTCGGCATGGTGATCGACGGCGTGCCGCGCCTGACGGGCGACTTCTTCACCAACTTTCCGTCGCGCCGTGCCGGCCAGGCCGGCATCCTGTCGGCCTGGGTCGGATCGGTGCTGGTGATGATCGTCACCGGCGCCTTCGCGGTGCCGGTCGGCATCGCCGGCGCGATCTACCTCGAGGAGTATGCGAAGAAGAACTGGATCACCGACGTGATCGAGATCAACATCAGCAACCTCGCGGGTGTGCCGTCGATCGTCTACGGCCTGCTCGCGCTGGGCCTGTTCGTCTACACCTTCGGTTTCGGCCAGAGCATCCTGTCGGCCGGTTTGACGCTGGCGCTGCTGATCCTGCCGATCGTCATCGTCGCCACGCGCGAGGCGCTGCGTGCGATCCCGCAGCACATCCGCGAAGGTGCCTATGCCTGCGGCGCGTCGCAATGGCAGGTGGTGAGCCACCACCTGGTGCCCTACGGCCTGCCCGGCATCCTGACCGGCGTCATCATCGGCATGGCGCGTGCGATCGGCGAGACGGCGCCGATCATCACCATCGGCGCCTTGACCTTCATCGCCTTCCTGCCGCCGGTGCCTTTCAGCGGCGAGCCGCCGGCGGGGATGTTCGACTGGCTGTTCTCTCCCTTCACGGTGATGCCGATCCAGATCTTCAACTGGACTTCGCGCCCGGACCCCGCCTTCCACCAGAACGCCGCAGCGGCCAGCTTCGTGCTGGTGTTCATGACAGTCGGCATGAACGCGCTCGCGATCTGGCTGCGCTACAAGCTGCGCAAGAACATCAAGTGGTAATCACGACATGTCCACCATCACGTTGCCCGCCAACCCGCCGCCGCTGAAGGCCGAGGCGAAGTCGCTCGACTTCTACTACGGCAGCTTCAAGGCGCTGAAGGGTGTCTCGATGCCCGTCTATGAGCACCAGGTGACGGCGCTGATCGGGCCCTCGGGCTGCGGCAAGTCGACCTTCCTGCGCTGCTTCAACCGCATGCACGACCTCTACCCCGGGCATCGCTACGACGGCAGCATCCACCTGCTGCCCGACGCCGTGAACGTGCTCGCCGCCGAGGTCGACCCGATCGAGGTGCGCATGCGCATCTCGATGGTGTTCCAGAAGCCGAACCCGTTCCCGAAGTCGATCTTCGAGAACGTCGCCTACGGCCTGCGCGTGCGCGGCGAGAAGTCGCGCAGCTACACCGAGGACAAGGTGGAAGCGGCGCTGAAGAACTCGGCGCTGTGGGACGAGGTGCGCGACCGCCTTGACGAAGTGGCGGTGAACCTGTCCGGCGGCCAGCAGCAACGACTGTGCATCGCGCGTGCGCTGGCCACCGACCCGGAGATGATCCTGTTCGACGAGCCGACCTCGGCGCTGGATCCGATCGCCACCGGCGCGATCGAGGAGCTGATCGGCGAGATCAAGAAGAAGGTGTCGGTGTTGATCGTCACCCACAACATGCAGCAGGCGGCGCGGGTCTCCGACCACGTGGCCTACATGTACCTGGGCGAGCTGATCGAATACGGCGACACGAAGGAAATCTTCATGAAGCCCAAGCGCCGGGAGACCGAAGACTACATCACAGGGAGGTTCGGATGAACCTCGCTGTAATGCAGCGGCGCAGGCTAACTTCGCGCAGCGAAGTTAAGCGAAGCGGCCGGAGTCACTACATCACGGGTCGGTTCGGCTAAGGAGCTCGCATGACGGACAAACATCTCTCGACCCAGTTCGACGCCGAACTCTCCGCCATCTCCGGCCGTGTGCTCGAGATGGGTGGGCTGGTCGAGGCGCAGGTGGCGCAGGCGGTTCATGCGCTCACCCACCTGAGCGCCGAGACCGCGGCCCAGGTGCAGCAGCGCGAAGAGCTGGTGAACCAGACCGAGGTCGACATCGACCGCGACCTGTCGGCGATCATCGCGCGCCGCCAGCCGACCGCGCGCGACCTGCGCCTGCTGATCGCGGTATCGCGCATCATCGCCAACCTGGAGCGGGTCGGCGACGAGGCGGCGCGCATCGCGCGCATGGTGCAGCGCATCGTCGCCACCGGTCAATCGAGCCGCATGCGCCTGCCGGTGGAAGACCTGGCCTACGAAAGCGAGCTCGCGACCGCGTCGCTGCGCAAGGCGCTGGACGCCTTCGCGCGCCTGGACACCGCGCGCGCGCTCGAGGTGCTGAAGCAGGACGACCAGATCGACCAGGAGTTCGACGGCCTGATGCGCAAGCTGATCACCTACATGATGGAAGACCCGCGCACCATCTCGTCGGCGATCGACCTGGTGTTCGTCGCGAAGGCGATCGAACGGGTCGGCGACCACGCCAAGAATCTGGCCGAGGCGATCATCTACGTCGTCAAGGGCACCGACGTGCGGCATCACCCGATGGCGGCCGTGGAAGATGCAGTCCGATGAGCACGGTGCTTGTAGTCGAAGACGAATCGGCGATCGCCGAGCTGATCTCGATCAACCTGCGCCACGCGGGCTACGAGGTGACCGTCGCCGCCGACGCTGAACAGGCGCAGGCCGCGGTCAACGGCGTGCTGCCGGATCTGGTGCTGCTCGACTGGATGTTGCCGGGCCAGAGCGGCCTCGCGCTCGCCAAACGCTGGCGCGGCGAGCAGCGCACGCGCGACTTGCCGATCGTGATGCTGACCGCACGCTCGCAGGAGGCGGACAAGGTGAGCGGCCTGGACGCTGGCGCGGACGACTACCTGACGAAACCGTTCTCGACCCAGGAGCTGCTGGCGCGCATTCGCGCGCTGCTGCGGCGCAAGGCGCCGCAGGCGCTGGACGCGGCGGTCGAGGTCAACGGCATCAGGCTCGACCCGGCCACACGGCGTGTCACGCGCGCGGTGGACGGCGCGGTGCGCGAGGTCAAGGTCGGGCCGACCGAGTTCCGCCTGCTGCACTTCTTCATGACGCACCCCGAGCGTGTGCACAGCCGCGCCCAACTGCTGGATCGCGTCTGGGGCGACCATGTGTTCATCGAGGAACGCACGGTCGACGTGCATGTGAAGCGGCTGCGCGAGGCGCTGACGCCGGTCGGCCGCGCGGCGATGATCGAGACCGTGCGCGGCGCCGGCTACCGGCTCGCGCAGACCACGGCGCTGAGCGTGTGAGCTGGTTGCTGACGCGCATCGTCGCCGCCTTGTTGGCGCTGGCGGCGGGTGCGGCCGTCGGCTGGGCGCTGGGAGCGGTGGTGCAGTTGCCGCACGGCGGTGCGGCGGTCGGTGGTGCCGTCGGTATCGTGCTGGCGGCGCTGCTCGACACCCTGCGTGGCCACCGCCTGATGCGCTGGCTGCGTGGCACCCAGGAGGGGGAGGCGCCGCGCGACACCGGCTTCTGGGGGGAGATCGGTTACCGCGTCGAACGCAGCCTGCGTGCGCGCGAACGCAGTGCGAGCGAGGAACGTGTGCGCATCACGCAGTTCCTGTCGGCGATCGAGGCGTCGCCGAACGGCGTCTTGCTGCTCGACGCCGACGAGCGCATCACGTGGTGCAACTCGGTCGCCGCGGATCACTTCGGGCTCGACCCGGTGCGCGACCGCGAGCAGCGTGTCACCAACCTCGTGCGCGCGCCGGCCTTCGTCGCCTACCTCGAGCAGGACCGCTTCGACGAGCCGGTGCTGTTCCCGGCGCCAAGCGGGCGCGGCACGCTGTCGGTGCTGGTGCGCGGCTATGGCGACGGCATGCGGCTCGTGCTGACGCAGGACATCACCGAACGCGAGCGTGCCGACGCCATGCGGCGCGACTTCGTCGCCAACGTGTCGCACGAGATCCGCACGCCGCTGACGGTGCTGGCCGGTTTTGTCGAGACGATGACCGAGGTGCCGTTGACCGAAGTCGAGCGCAAGCGGGTGCTGGCGCTGATGCGCACGCAGACCGACCGCATGCAGGCGCTGGTGGCGGACCTGCTGACGCTGGCCCAGCTCGAAGGCAGCCCGCGCCCGCCGGCCGACCGCTGGTTGCCGCTGGCGCCGCTGCTGGCGCAGGTGCAAGCCGACGCGCAGGCGCTGTCGGGCGGCAAACACGAGCTGCTGCTGGCGCACGACGTGACGGTGGAGCTGGCCGGCAATGCGGCCGAGCTGCATTCGGCGCTCGCCAACTTGGTCAACAACGCGGTGCGTTACACGCCGGCAGGCGGGCGCATCGAGCTGCAATGGCGCATGCGCGCCGACGGCACGGGCGAGATCGATGTCATCGACAGCGGCATCGGCATCGCACGCGAGCATCTGCCTCGGCTGACCGAACGTTTCTACCGCGTCGACGGCAGCCGCTCGCGCGACACCGGCGGCACCGGCCTGGGGCTGGCGATCGTCAAACACGTCATCCAGCGCCACGGCGGCGAGTTGGACGTGCAGAGCGATCCGGGCAAGGGCTCGCGCTTTCGGCTCGTGCTGCCGCCTTCGCGCGTGCGTGGGCTGCGGCGGGAAGCGTCAGCGCGCGCGGCGTAGCACGACGGTCACCTCGTCGCGTTCGGTCGGCCGGCGCACGCGGGTCGCGACTTGCCAGCCGGCGGGCACCACCAGTGCGCGGCCCCGTGTTTCACCCAGCAGCAACACAGCGCACGCGCTGGTGCTTTGAGCGCTGGCGCGCGCATCGACCCGCGCACGCGCATGGTGTTCGAGCGCCGCCACCGACGACGGCGCCAGCCCCGGGGCGGCGATGCAACCCCCGCGCGGCACCTGCGCCGCGATGCGCGCGGCCCAGGGACGCATGCCGCGCGCGTAGTCGAGCAGCGGCAGCCACAGCGTCATCAGCAGCAGCCAGGCGAGCGCGACGCCGCCGGCCGGCAGCACCAGGCTCTTCCAGATCGCCTGCCGGTGCCGGCCGGTGCGCCAGCGCACGAGCGCGAGCCAGGCGGCGATGCCGGCCAGCGCGACGAGCAGCGCCGGCAGCGAAAACCGCGGCTCGAAGCCGGGCGCGAGCTTGACGATATTGGCCAGCGGCTTGGCCGGCACGCCGGTCTGCATCGAGACGTAGATGACGACGATCGCGAGCGCGCAGGCGGTGAAGAAGAAGACCGAGAACCAGTCGATCGCCGCGCTCGCGCTGCGCCTCAAGGTCGGCAGCGCAAACGCCGCCAGCACCGCAAAACCCGGCAGACCGACGAGCAGCGCGCGGTCCGAGCCACCCATCGCGATACAGGCCGCGAGCGCGGTGCCGGCGACTGCGAGCGGCACCGTGATATGGCGGCGTTGCCATTGCCGGCGCCAGCGCCACAGCGTCCACAACGCGAGCAGCCAGGCCGGCCACAGGAACCACAGCAGCAGCCGTGTCACCTGCGTCCACTGCGGCTGGCGGCCGAACGGCCCGATGCGCCAGGCCCAGGTGTGCAGCGCGAGCGCGAGCAACGCGCTCAGCAAGGTGCCGGCGACGACCCAGGGCGCAAAGCGGCGCACCTCGGGGTAGTGCGAACGAAAGCAGATCACGCTGCCGGCGATGCCGATCGCCAGCGCCATCACCGGCGCGCCGCTGGCGGCCAGCAGCGGCAGCGCCGCCAGCGCGGCCAGGCGCGGCCGCCAGTCGCGGTAGGGTGCGGCGGCCAGTGCCCAGAGCGCCAGCGCCGCCGCGCACAACTGCGACAGCTCAGGCGTGGTTTCGTGGCCGAGCTGCAGTGCGCCGAGAGTGGCCATCAACGCGAGCAACGCTCCGTCGGCAAGCGCACGCGCGTAATCGACCGTCGAGGCCTCGCCGCCGAACGCGAACGGCAGCGGCTGCGCGGCCTCGGTGCGCGCAAGGTGGAAGGCGCTGTACCAAGTCAGCACCAAGGTCAGCGCGAGCAGGGCGGCAAACGGCAGGCGCGCGGCGAGGGCTGGGTCCAGCCCCGGCGAAAACAGCCAGATGAAGAAGGCGCCGATCCAGTGCGGCAGCAGCGCCGCATCGACCGCAACGCCGCCGAGCGCGGGCGCGAACCAGGCCGTGCGGCCCTCGGCCATCGCCAGCATGACGCCGAACGACGTCAGCTCGCTCGAGCGCCAGGGGTCGCGCCCGATGAGCCCGGGCAGCACGTAGGCTGCGCACAGCAGCAGCAGTGGCCGGCGCGGCAGCCGTTCGGCGGCGCCTTGTGCGACCAGCGCCGGGGTGGGCTTGGAGTTCACGGCGCGATGATGCCGTGGAAACAACAAAGGCAGCCAAGGCTGCCTTCGTCAGGAGAGGGCGCCAGGCGCCGGCTCACTTCTTGAGGTGCGAGAACTTGTTGCGGAACTTCTCGACCCGGCCGCCCAGGGTGTCGATGCTCTTTTGCGTGCCGGTGTAGAACGGGTGCGACTCGCTGGTCGACTCGAGCTTCACGAGCGGCAACTCGCGGCCATCTTCCATCTTGATCGACTCCTTCGTCTGCACGGTCGAGCGCGAGACGAACTTGAAGCCGTTCGACAAGTCCTGGAAACAGACGTCGCGGTAGGCGGGGTGGATGCCTTCTTTCATGGGGAAATCCTCTTCAGGGGTTGCGGAAGCCTCGCTGCCGAGCCGCAGGCGAGCCACGGTCACTACAGCGCACTTTCCGGATCAAAGCAAACCGCGATTTTAGCCGCCGCGCCGCATCATGTCGAAGAAGTCGATGTTGCTCTTGGTCGACTTCATCTTCTCGAGCACGAACTCCATCGCCTCGATCTCGTCCATCGGATACAGCAGCTTGCGCAGGATCCAGCTCTTTTGCAGGATCTCGGGCTTGAGCAGCAGTTCCTCGCGCCGGGTGCCGCTCTTGTTGATCAGGATGGAGGGGTAGACACGCTTCTCGGCCATGCGGCGGTCGAGGTGGATCTCGCAGTTGCCGGTGCCCTTGAACTCTTCGTAGATCACCTCGTCCATGCGGCTGCCGGTGTCGATGAGCGCGGTGCCGATGATGGTCAACGAGCCGCCTTCCTCGACATTGCGCGCGGCGCCGAAGAAACGTTTGGGCCGTTGCAGCGCGTTCGCATCGACGCCGCCGGTCAACACCTTGCCCGACGACGGCAGCACGTTGTTGTAGGCGCGCGCCAGGCGGGTGATCGAGTCGAGCAGGATCACCACATCCTTCTTCAACTCCACCAGACGCTTGGCGCGTTCGATCACCATCTCGGCCACCTGCACGTGGCGCTGCGCGGGTTCGTCGAAGGTCGAACTGATGACCTCGCCGCGCACGGTGCGCAGCATCTCGGTCACCTCTTCCGGCCGCTCGTCGACCAGCAGCACGATCAGGTGCACGTCCGGGTGATTCGCCACCAGCGCATGCGCCAGGTGCTGCATCATCACCGTCTTGCCGGTCTTGGGCTGGGCCACGAGCAGTGCACGCTGGCCTTTGCCGATCGGCGCGATCAGGTCGATGATGCGCGAGGTGATGTTCTCCTCGCCCTTGAAGTTGTCGCGTTCGAGCTTGAACTGTTCCTTCGGGAACAGGGGCGTCAAGTTCTCGAACATGATCTTGTGCTTGTTCTCCTCGGGGGTCAGGCCGTTCACGCGGTCGACCTTGACGAGCGCGAAATAGCGCTCGCCGTCCTTCGGCACCCGCACCTCGCCTTCGACCAGGTCGCCGGTGTGCAGGTTGAAACGGCGGATCTGGCTCGGCGACAAGTAGATGTCGTCGGTCGAGGCCATGTAGCTCGCCTCGATCGAACGCAGGAAGCCGAAGCCGTCGGGCAGCACTTCGAGCACGCCGTCGCCGAAGACCTGCTCGCCGGCCTTGGCACGCTTTTTCATGATCGCGAACATCAATTCCTGCTTGCGCAGGCGGCTGACGTTTTCGATCTCGAGTTCTTCGCCCATCTGGATGAGGGCGGAGACGTGGAGCGCTTTCAGTTCGGACAGATGCATGGAGGAGTCACGCCGCAGAGTTCGGCGCTGGACTGACAGGACGCGGGGGTTTTAGGCCGGGGGCCACGCCGCTTGATGCCCGAAACGGGCCGCGCGTCGCGTGGGGGGCAGTACCTGGGTGGAAGGCCGCGCTTGTGGCGCTAAGGGCCTTCAACAATGCGACCGATTATAGATGACCGTCGAGGAAGGCCGTCAACTGGGCTTTCGACAGGGCGCCGACCTTGGTGGCGGCCAGTTGCCCGTTCTTGAACAACATCAGCGTCGGGATGCCGCGGATGCCGAACTTGGCCGGCACGTCGCGGTTGTCGTCGACGTTCATCTTGGCCACCTGGAGCTTGTCGCCGTATTCCTTGGAGACGTCGTCGAGGATCGGCGCGATCATCTTGCACGGCCCGCACCACTCGGCCCAGTAGTCCACCAGCACCGGCTTGTCGGACTTCAGGACATCGCTTTCGAAGGAGGCGTCCGAAACGTGCTTGATCAGTTCGCTGCTCATGGTGGGTGCGCGGCGCGCGCAGGTGGTCGCTTAGGCACAATGATTCTGACACAGGCCCGTCCGACGCGCCGGAGCGCGACAAGTAGCAGTGATGACAGCAAGTACAGCCGGCGCCGCCGCCTTCTGGGCGCAACGGGCGGCCGAAGCGCAGGCGTGGTTCGCTGCCGAAGGGGTTGCCGTGCGCGACGCCATCGTGCTGCTGCCCTTTGCACAACTGCTGGCGCCGGCGCGCGCCGCCTTTGCACAGGCGGGCGGCTGGCAGCCACGCATCGAGACGACGCACACGCTGCTGGCATCGCTCGCGCCTGCCGCGCCCGACGGCGGCCCGGGCCGCGACCCGGTCGCCGATCGCCTGACCGCCGCTGCACTATTGCGCGGCCAGGCCTGGGGTGCGGCCTGGCTGCGGCGCGATGCACGCGCGTTCGATCAGGGCGTGGCCGCGCTGGCCGACACCGCGCAGGCTTTCGCACGCGCCATGCAGGCTGTCACGCCGGCGCAGCGCGACGGCTGGTGGGAGCGCGCACGCGCTGAACTCGCGCTCATCACCGGCCCCGGTGGGCGCGAGCGGGCGCTAGCGCGCATCGCGCTCGAATGGGCAGCCAGCGCCGAGGCGCCGGCGAGCGACGCCCTGTTCATGCTGCGTCCCGCGGCCTGGTTGCTCGTGCAGGCCGGCGCCACCGACTCCCTCGCGCACGCGGTGCTGGCCGCGGCGACGGTGCCGGTGCGCATCTTCGACGCCGACCCGCCTGCTGGCAGCCCGCCGCCCACCGCGCCCACGCTGCACGTCGCCGACGACCTGGAGCAGGAAGCCCAAGGTGCCGCCACGCTGGTGCTGCGCGCGCTGCACGACGGGCTGGCGCCGGTCGCCCTGGTGGCGCAGGACCGGGTCGTCGTGCGGCGCGTGCGCGCGCTGCTCGAACGCCGCGGCGTCGCCCTGCACGACGAGACAGGCTGGAAACTGTCGACCACCCGCAGCGCGGCGCTGGTGCTGGCGACGCTGCGCGCGGCCGCGCCGAAGGCCAGCGCCGATGTCCGGCTCGACTGGCTCAAATCGGATCCCGGTTCCGATGCGGCGAGGATCGCCGCGCTCGAAGCCTGCTGGCGCCGTTCGAGCGCGCTGCCCGAAGCGCTGCACACCTGGTGGCAGCAGACACAGAGCCGCCTGGCCCCTTTGCAGCGCGTGCGTGCCTCGCTCGCCGACTGGTTGTCGGCGCTGGCGGCGGTGCTGCCGATGGCCGCGCTGCACACCGACCCCGCCGGCCGCCAGCTGATCGCCGCCCTGCACCTCGAAGCCGGCGACGCCTGGGCCGCGCGTGCGCCCGCGCAGCCGCTGGACCTCGACCGTTTCACCGCCTGGGTCGACGACACGCTCGAACTGCAGCTGTTCGTGCCGCCCGCATGCGCCGGTGCGCCGGTGGTCATCACGCCGCTGGCGCGCGCCATGCTGCGTCCCTTCGGCGCCGTCGTCTGCCCCGGCACCGACGAGCGGCGCCTGGGCGCGCCCGCACCGCCGCACCCGCTGCTCGGCGAGCGCACGCTGGCCGCGCTCGGCCTGCCCGACGCGGCGACGCGCAGGCGCGACGAGCAGCGCGCGTTCGCGCAACTGCTGCGCCTGCCCAACGTGATGCTGCTGCGTCGTTTGAGCGAAGACGGCGAGCCGCTCGCGCGCAGTGCGTTCGTCGAGCAGCTGCTGACTCAGCGCGACCCCATCGAGACGGCGGTGCCGATGGCGTCGCGCAGCGTCGTGCCGGCGCCGATCGGTCGCCCGGCGCCGCAGGCGCTGCCGCCGGCGCGCCTGAGCGCGAGCGCGGTCGAGGCGCTGCGCGATTGCCCCTACCGTTTCTTTGCGCGCGTGGTGCTGCGGCTGCACGAGGCCGACGAACTCGATGCCGAGCTGGCCAAGCGCGACTACGGCAACTGGCTGCACGCGGTTCTGCTGCGTTTTCATGCCGCACGCGACCTCAATGCACCGCGTGATGCCGACCTCGCCGCGCTGCACGCCGCCGCCGATGCCGACGACTCGGGTCTGGACGCCGCGCAGCTGCTGCCGTTTCGCGCCGCGTTCGCGTCGCTGGCGCCGCGTTATGTCGACTGGCAACGCACGCGCGACGCCGCCGGCTGGCGCTACGCGCAGGGTGAGGTCGACGCCAGCCGGCCGCTGCCCGGCGCGGCCGGCAGCGAGCTGTACGGCCGCATCGACCGCATCGACGACGGCCCCGCCCAGCGCGCGTTGATCGACTACAAGACCAGCGGCACCGAGGCGCTCAAGAAGCGTGTGCGCGACCCGCTCGAAGACACTCAGCTCGCGTTCTACGCCGGTCTGCTCGGGGCGCCGCCGTCGCTGGCCGCGCTGTACCTCGCGCTCGACGAGCGCAACTCGCCGCAGGGTGTGGTGCATCACAACGTCGCCGTCAGCGCCGTCGCGCTGCTCGACGGTGTCGCCGCCGACCTGCACCAGATGCGTGCCGGCACCGGCCTGGCCGCGCTCGGCGAGGAGCCGGTGTGCGGGTTTTGCGAAGTGCGCGGCCTGTGCCGGCGTGACCACTGGAGCGCGCGTTGACGGTGCCCGCCTACCACATCGACGGCCGGCCGGCCACTCGCGAGGCCTTCTACGCCGCCGCCTGCGACCCGCGCCGCAGCGTCGTCGTCGAAGCCTGCGCCGGCGCGGGCAAGACCTGGATGCTGGTGTCGCGCATCGTGCGCGCGTTGCTTGCGGGCGCGCAGCCGCACGAGATCCTGGCCATCACCTTCACGCGCAAGGCGGCCGGCGAGATGCGTACCCGGCTCGCCGACTGGCTGCGCGCCTTCGCGCACCTGGGCGACGAACAACGGGTGGCCGAGTTGCGCGCACGCGGGCTGGGCGCCGAGGAGGCGCAGGCCCAGGCCGGCGCGTTGCAGCGCCTGCACCAGCAGGTGCTGGCCGGCGGCCGCGGCGTCGAGGTCCGCACCTTCCACGCCTGGTTCTCGCAGCTGTTGCGTGCGGCGCCGCTCGAAGTGCTCGACGAACTCGGCATCGCGAGTGCACCCGAGCTGGTCGAGGACCTGGATGACCTGAGGCCCGAGCTGATGCGCCGCTTTCACGCTGCCGTGCTGGCCGAGCCTGCGCTGTACACGCACTACACCGCACTGGTGGCCCTGCGGGGTCGGCACACGCTGCTCAATTGGCTCAACGCCGCCTGGGACAAGCGGGTCGAGGTCAAACGGGCCGACCGCGCCGGCACGCTGGAGCCGAGTGTGCCGCCCGCGCTGCCCGACGGCAGCGATCCGCTGCGCGCGGTGGACGCGCTGCGCGACGACGCGCTGGCGCTGGCAGGTGGCCAACGCGCCAGCGGGCAAAAGCTGCAGATGCAGGCGGCAGAAGCCATTCAAGCCGCATGCGCCGCCACCGAGGTGCAGGACCGCTTCCTGGGCCTGCTGAAGGCGCTGTTCAACAACGATGGCGAGCCACGCAAGAAGATCGGTGCGCTGCCGCAGCCTTTGCTCGATGCCCTGACGGCGCTGCGCGATGCCCGGGCCCAGCAGCAGGCGCACGACGAACATGGGCGCATGGTGGCGCTCGCGCGTTGCCTGCTCGCCGAGTACGCCGCGCTGAAGCGCCGGCGCGGCCTGGTCGACATGGCCGACCTCGAACAAGTGGCGCTCGCGCTGCTGGCCGACACCACACTTTCGGGCTGGGTCCAGCAGCGGCTGGATGCGCGCGTGCGTCACCTGCTGATCGACGAGTTCCAGGACACGAGCCCGCTGCAATGGCAGGCGCTGCACGCCTGGTTGTCGGCGTATGCCGGCGCGGGCGGCGGGCGCGACGCGCCGTCGGTGTTCATCGTCGGCGACCCCAAGCAGAGCATCTACCGCTTTCGCCGCGCCGAGCCGCGGGTGTTCGACGCCGCGCGCCGCTTTGTCGTCGAAGGTCTGCGCGGCCAGGTGCTCGAGTGCGACCACACGCGGCGCAACGCGCCGGCCGTGCTGGCGGCGGTCAACACGGTGTTCGGCCGGCTGCATGCGCAAGGCGACTTCCCCGGCTGGCGCAGCCACAGCACCGAGGTGGCCGAGCAGCCGTGGGCTGGGGTGCACGCCTTGCCGGCGCTCGAGCGCCCACCCGGCGCGCCGCGCGACACGGTGCTGCCGCTCGTCTGGCGGCCGTCGCTCATGGTGGCGCGACGCGAGCCCGAGGTGGTGCTGCGCGAGGCCGAGGCGCGCCAGGTCGCGCACGGCATTGCCGCGCTGCTGCGCGATGACGGCGTCGGCGCCGGCGAAGTGATGGTGCTGTGTCGCAAGCGCGAGTCGCTGCAACTGGCTGCCGACGCCTTGCAGGCGCTGCACATCCCGTTCACCGCGCCGCAGGACGTGGCGCTCGCCGCCGCGCCCGAGGTGCGCGACCTGATCGCGCTGCTCGACGTGCTGGCTTCACCGGGCCATGCGTTGTCGTTGGCCCAGGCGCTGAAGAGCCCGCTGTTCGGCGCCAGTGATGCCGATCTGCTTGCGCTGTCGCAGGCGGCCGACCGTCACGGCGGCTGGTGGTCGGCGCTGATGGCCGGCGCCGTGCCGACGCTGGCGGCCGCCCGTGAGCGCCTGGCGCAGTGGCAGACGCTGGCCCAGGCCCTGCCGCCGCACGACCTGCTCGACCGCATCGTGCACGACAGCGACCTGCACGCCCGGCTGGCCGCGGTGCTGCCCGCCGAGCGCCGCGCCGACGCGCGCGATGCGGTGAACGCGCTGCTCGCGCAGGCGCTCGAGTTGGGCGGCGGGCGCTATGCCACTGTCTACGGCTTCGTGCGTGCGCTCAAGCAGCGCAGGACGATCAAACACCGGCCTGCCGTGCGCGCCGGCGCCGTGCGGCTGTTGACGATCCACGGCGCCAAGGGGCTCGAAGCGCGGGTCGTGTTCGTGATGGACACCGACCCCGAGCGACGCCACGCCGACACCGCGACGCTGCTGGTCGACTGGCCGGTCGAACGCGACGCGCCTGCCGGCGTGGCCTTCCTGGCCAACGAGAGCCGCTGCCCGCCGTCGCTGCGCAGCCTGCTGCGCGCCGAACTGGCGGCCCGTGAACGCGAAGAGCGCAACGGCCTGTATGTCGCGATGACGCGTGCGCGCGAGCGGCTGGTGTTCAGCCACACACCGCCTTGGCGCGGCACGACCGGGCCGTCGTGGTGGGACAGCGTCGCCGACCTGGCGCAGCCCTGGGCACCGCCTGCCGCGGCGCGTGCGCTGGCGGCCGATGCGCCGATCGAGCTGAGCGAGTTGCCGCCTGCGCCGCTGCTGCCCGTGACGACGGTCGCCGCCGCACTACCGGTCACGCCGGCAGCCGCCCTCGGCCGTGCGCTGCATCGGGTGCTCGAGTGGGCCGCCGTCGTGCCCCGGCCCGAACTGTCTCGTTGCGCGCAGGCCGCGTGTGCCGAGCAGGGCCTGGCGCGCAGCGAGGTCGCGCAGGTCGAACGGCTGGCAGCGCAGGTGCTCGCCAGCCCGCAGGCGGCGCGTTTTTTCGGCTCCGAGGGCTTGGTGTGGGCCGGCAACGAGGTGCCGCTCGCCGACGCGGGCGACGTGCTGCGCGCCGACCGCCTGGTGCGCCTGGCCGACGCCTGGTGGGTGCTCGACTACAAGCTCGAACACCGGCCCGACGAACTGCCGGCCTACCGCTCGCAGCTCGCGCGCTACCGGCGCGCCGTGCAGGCGCTGGTCGGCGACGAGCCGGTGCGCGCCGCCTTCATTGCCGCGTCGGGGGCGGTGGTCGAGCTGGAGGAGGGGTGACGAGCCCGACCCCGGCACTGGTCGCAACGCTTAGGGCTGCTTGGTTCCCCACCTGACCCGGTTGGGCGCGCTCCCATGCGGGGAGGCCCGTCGAGCGCGATTGTAGTCGGCGGCGCTTTCAGCGCAGGTGCAGGTCGGCTTCGTCCCACTGCAGGCCCAGCGGCTGCACCAGCAGGCGCTTCGATCCGCCTTCGACCCGCCCCGCCACCAGCGCGTCGACGCCCTGTGCGCGCGCGACTTCGACACAGCGCTTGGCATCACCCGCGGCGACGAAGAGCGCAAAACCGGCGCCCATGTTCAGCGTGCCATAGGCCTCGCGGTCGTCGAGCCGTGCCTGTTGCTGCATGAAGCGCAACACCGGCGGCACCGGGGGTATCTGCGTCAGGCGATAGGTGAACGCCGCCGGGTGGCGCAGCAGCTTGCGCCAGCCGTGGCCGGTGATGTTGACGCAGTAGTGGGGCGTGATGCCCGCTTGCCACAACGCTTGTGTGACCGGCGAATAGAGCGTCGTCGGCGCGAGCAGCGCGTCGCCGTAGCTCAGGCCCGGGGCGACCTCGGTGGCGTAGCCTTGCGGCAGCCGCTCGACGAGCTTGCGTGCCAGGCTCAGGCCGTTGGCGTGGATGCCGCTGGAGGCGAGCAGCACGATCGCATCGCCGGCCTGCAGCTTGTCACCGAGGCTCAGGCGCTGTTTCGGGTTCACGAGCCCGGTGCACGACGCCGCCAGGTCGATGCGGCCGGCTTCGACGATGCCCGCCAGCGCCGGCGTCTCGCCGCCGCCCCAGGCGACGCCGCAGGCTTCGCAGGCGGCTTTCCATCCTGCCACCAGCGCCTGCGCCCGCAGGCTGTCATCGAACCAGTCGCTGCCGCCGGCGGCCCAGTACGCCTGCACGACGAGCGGCGTGGCGCCGACCGTGATGAGGTCGTTGACCGCCATCGCGATCGTGTCCTGCGCGATCTGCGCGTAGTAGCTCTTGCCCGTCAGCCGTGCCATCTCGTCGGCGACGAGCGCCTTGCTGCCGAGACATTCGACGATGCTGGCGAGGTAGAACGGCCCGATGTCGATGACATACGCCGATTCGCCGCGCGAGGCCGCGACTTCGGTGAACCCGTGCGCTGCGAGCTGCGTTGCGGTCGATGCCGCGGCACGCTGGGCCGCGACTTTCAGCGGGTCGATCTGCGCATAGTTGACCCCGGCCTGGTCGTAGGTGAGCGGGGTGGTGGAGGGGCTCGTCATGGGCGGCGATTATCGGCCCCACCCGTAGAATGACCGTCATGTCCTATGTCGTGCTCGCGCGCAAGTACCGGCCCCGCTCGTTCGAGCAGATGGTCGGCCAGGACGCGGTGGTGCGCGCGCTGACGAACGCGCTCGAGCAGCAGCGCCTGCACCACGCCTACCTCTTCACCGGCACACGCGGCATCGGCAAGACGACGGTCAGCCGCATCCTCGCCAAGAGCCTCAACTGCACCGGAGCCGACGGCTCGGGCGGCGTGACCGCGCGCCCGTGCGGCGTGTGCAGCGCCTGCACCGAGATCGACGCCGACCGCTACATCGACTACATCGAACTCGACGCCGCCAGCAACCGCGGCATCGACGAGATCCGCGACCTGCTCGAACGCGCCGCCTACAAACCCGCGATCGGCCGCTACAAGGTCTTCATGATCGACGAGGCGCACCAGCTGACGAAGGAGTCGTTCAACGCGCTGCTGAAGACGCTGGAAGAGCCGCCGGACTACCTGAAGTTCGTGCTCGCGACGACCGACCCGGAGAAGATGCTGCCGACGGTGTTGAGCCGTTGCCTGCAGTTCAACCTGCGGCCGATGGCGCCGGAAGTCATCCACACGCATCTGCAAACCATCCTCGAGGCCGAGGGTGTCGCGCACGACGAAGTGTCTCTGCGCCTGCTCGCACGCGCCGCGCGCGGCTCGATGCGCGATGCGCTGTCGCTCGCCGACCAGGCCATTGCCTATGGCGGCGGCACGTTGGCCGCGGACGGCGTGCGTCAGATGCTGGGCAGCGTGGCTCGTTCCCATGCGGCCGGCTTCGTCGCCGCGCTGGCGCGCCGCGATGCGAAGGCGCTGCTGGCCGGCGTGGATGCGTTGCGCGATCAGGGCCTGTCGGCGGCTGGTGCGATCGACGAGATGACGACGCTGCTGCAGCAGATGGCGGTGGAGCAGGCGGTGCCCGGCGCCCTGGACGACAGCGACCCCGATGTCACCGCGATGCGCCAACTCGCCGCGCAGCTGCCCGCCGACGAGACCCAACTGCTCTACAGCCTGGCGCTGCACGGCCGCGGCGAGCTGCACCTGGCGCCGGACGAGTATGCCGGGCTGACGATGGTGCTGCTGCGCCTGTTCGCCTTTCCACCGCAGGGCGAGCCGAGCAAAGAGCGGGTCGTCCCGCCGGCGGCCGCGCCCAAGCCCGTGGGCGCGCCCGCGCCTACGGTCCCCGCGCTTGCCGTCACTGCGCTGCGGGCAGCGGCACCCGAGCCGCCGCCTTGGCTGGACGCGGTGCCGCCGGAAGATGCCGCTGTCGTCGCCGCGCCCGCGCGCGCGGCCGAGCCGACCGCGATCGTGCCGCTGCAACTCACGCCGCTCGGCGACCGCTGGGCCGAGGTCGTGACGCAGCTCAACCAGCGCGCAAGCATCGCCGGGCTGGTGCGCGAACTCGCACTGCAAGGTGGCCTGGTGCAGCAGCAAGGCCCCGCGTGGACGTTGCGTGTCGAGCGCGAATCGCTGCGCAGCGCGACCCAGCGCGACAAGCTGCAGGCGGCGTTGCGCGAGCTGCTCGGCGACGCAGCTCTCTCGCTCACGCTGGAAGCCGGCGTGCCCACCGACACGCCCGCGCGGCGCGACGCCGCCGAGCGCGAACGCCGGCTGCGCGAAGCCGAAGCCACGATCCGCAACGACCCTTTCGTAGAGGAAATGATGGCGCAGTTCAAGACCGCGCGCATCGTGCCCGGCTCGATCAAACCCCATTAGGAAACATCACCATGATGAAGAACCAACTCGCCAGCCTGATGAAGCAGGCGCAGGCGATGCAGGACAACCTGAAGCGCGCGCAGGACGAACTCGCGCAGATGGAAGTCGAGGGCCAGTCGGGCGCCGGGCTCGTGAAGGTCACGATGACCTGCAAACACGACGTAAAGCGCATCACCATCGACCCCAGCCTGCTGGCCGACGACAAGGACATGCTCGAAGACCTGGTCGCCGCCGCCTTCAACGACGGCGTGCGCCGCGCCGAGGAGGTGAGCCAGGAGAAGATGGGCAAGCTCACCGCCGGCATGCCGCTGCCGCCCGGCATGAAGCTGCCGTTCTGAGCCCTTGGCCTCGTCGTCACTCGCCGCGTTGATCGAGGCGCTGCGCCGCCTGCCCGGCGTCGGCGTCAAGTCGGCGCAGCGCATGGCCTACCACCTGCTGCAACACGACCGCGACGGCGCGCGCGCCATCGCCGCGGCGCTCAACGCCGCCGCCGAGCAAGTCGGCCATTGCGAGCGCTGCCACACCTTCAGCGAGACGGCGCTGTGCGCCACCTGCGCCGACGACGGGCGCGACGCGCGCCTGCTGTGTGTCGTCGAGACACCCGCCGACCTGGCCGCGCTCGAGCGCACCGGCAGCTACGCCGGCCACTACTTCGTGCTGATGGGGCGGCTGTCGCCGATCGACGGCATCGGCGTGCGCGAGATCGGCGCCGCCGAACTGCTGCAACGCGCCGGCGATGGCCGCGTCGAGGAAGTCATCCTCGCGCTCGGGTTCACTGCCGAGGGCGAAGCCACCGCCCATGTGCTCGCGGAGGCGCTGCGTGCGCAGGGCCTGAAGGTCACGCGCTTGGCGCGCGGCGTGCCGGCGGGCAGCGAGATCGAGTATGTCGACCTGTCGACCATCGCGCATGCGTTGGTGGATCGGCGGTAGTCTGAAAACACGGTAGATCGCGACGTGCGCAGAGCGCTTCTGGTTGGGTCAATAGGCTACGTCGGGCTTCTCGTTGCTTGCGTTGTTGCGCTTGCGTCGCTGCCCCCATTTGAAGAAGTCGGTCATCTGAATCGCGGCTGCTACCTCACGGACGCACTTGTTCCTTTCGCGCAATGCTGAGGCTTCCTGGGCGCGCCTCTGGTGAAGGTCATCCTCAACCTGCCATTCCGAGTCTTGTTTCTTCCCATGTTCGGAGCAGCTGCCGTCATTGAGCTACAGCCGCTCGGACTGTTAGCGCTGGTCGCTGGCCTGGTTCTATGGGCACCTATCGTCTATCTTGCGTGGCGTGGCTTCCGGCGCTTCGACGCCGTGTGCTTCACGACGCTCAGAGCGAGCGAGGCACCCCGGCGTCGTAGTCGGCGCGGGCCTCCGCGGCCAGTCGATCCAGCTTGCCAGCCGACGTGTCGTTTTCGATCTGCCGGTCCCAGGCCGCAGCATCGAACTCGGCGAACCAGCGGCGGAACTCGGCCAGTTCGTCAGGCGGCAACGTTTGAATGGCTTGCTCGATCGACTTCACGTTGCCCATGGTGGTGCCCTGTGTATAGGTTCTGCATGGAAGTATGCCGTAGCGACCGGTGAGCAGCCGCTCAACGCCCACGCAAAAACAGCCCGTCCAGTTCCTTGATCGTCACCTGCCGCCACGTCGGCCGCCCGTGGTTGCACTGGTCGGCGCGGTCGGTGGCTTCCATGTCGCGCAGCAGGGCGTTCATCTCGGTGACCGTCAGCTGGCGGTTCGCGCGCACGGCACCGTGGCAGGCCATCGTGGCGAGCAGGTCGTGTTGGGCGCGCTGCACGACGCGGCTGGAGCCTACCGCGGCCAACTCGGCGAGCACCGAGCGGGTGAGTTCGGTCACGTCGGCGTCCGGCAGCGCGGCGGGGCGGCTGCGCACCGCGAGTGTGCCGGCGCCCAGCGGCGTCACGTCGAGGCCCACGGCGAGCAGTGCTTCGCGCTGGTCTTCGGCGGTCGCCACTTCGGCCGCGCTGGCGGCGAAGCTGACGGCGATCAACAGCGGCTGTGCGGCCAGGCGTTCGCCGGCGGCGCGCGCGGCCTTCAGGCGCTCGTAAACGATGCGCTCGTGCGCGGCGTGCATGTCGACGATCACCAGGCCCTGCGTGTTCTCGGCCAGGATGTAGACGCCGCCCAGTTGCGCGATGGCGCGGCCGAGCGGCCACGCTTCTGGCTGCCGCGCCGGTTGGTCCGCAGGCCAAGGCGCAGCCGGCTCCTCGGCGCGCAAGACGGTTGGCGCATCGACCAGCGCGAGCGGCTCTTGTCGGGCAGCTAGCATGGCCGACGGCTGCGGCACGACGACGGGCGCCGCCACCACCACCACCCCGCGCGACGTTGCGAGCGCGTTCTCCACCGCATGCCGCACCGCCTGGTGCAACGCACGGCCGTCGCGAAAGCGCACCTCGATCTTCGTCGGGTGCACGTTCACATCGACCAGCTCCGGCGCGATGGCAAGGAACAACGCGTACGCCGGCTGGCGCGCGCCGTGCAGCTGGTCTTCGTAGGCCGAGCGCACCGCATGCGCGATCAGGCGGTCGCGCACATGGCGGCCATTGACGAACAGGTACTGCGCATCGGCGCGTGCGCGCGCCGCCTCGGGCAGCCCAACGCGGCCGCTGATCGAAAGCGGCCCGGCCTGCGCCAGCACGTCGCGGCTGGCGCCGACGAACTCCGCGCCCAGCACCTCGGCCAGCCGCTGCGCGGGTGATGCGGCCGCGCGCCATTGCGCGGCCAGCTTGCCGTCGTGCCAGACCGCAAAGCCGACGTCCGGCCGCGCCAGCGCATGCCGGCGCACGGCGTCGAGCGCATGTGCGAACTCGGTGGCGTCGGTCTTCAGGAACTTGCGCCGCGCCGGCGTTGCGAAGAAGAGTTCGTGCACTTCGACGGTGGTGCCGGTCGCTCGCGCGGCGGGCTGCAACTCGCCGGAGCGGGCGTCGATGCGTTGCCCATGCGCGGCGCCGAGCGCGCGGCTGGTCAGGCTCAGCTCGGCGACGGAGGCGATGGCGGCCAGCGCCTCGCCGCGAAACCCCATCGTCGCGACACGCTCGAGTTCGTCGAGCGACGCGATCTTGCTCGTCGCATGCCGGCGCAGCGCGAGCGGCAGCTCGTCGGCTGGAATGCCGCCGCCGTCATCCTCGACCACGATCGCGCGCACGCCGCCGGCAACGAGGCGCACCGTGACCTGGGTCGCGCCGGCGTCGAGCGCGTTGTCGACCAGCTCGCGCACCACGCCGGCCGGGCGATCGACCACCTCGCCGGCGGCGATCTGGCTCACCAGTTCATCGGGCAGCGCGCGGATCGGTCGGCGCAGCGGTGTCGCGAGATCGTTCATTGCGATCAATTCTAGGTGGCCGGGATAATGGCCCGATGGACCTGATTGCGCAGTTGATCGACTTCATCCTCAACGTCGACACGCACCTGCAGGCCTTCGTCGCCACCTATGGCGCGTGGGTGTATGCACTGCTGTTCCTGATCGTCTTCGTCGAGACCGGGTTGGTCGTGATGCCCTTCCTGCCCGGCGACTCGCTGCTGTTTGTCGTCGGCACGCTGGCGGGCGCGGGGCTGCTGAGCCTGCCGCTCGTGATCGTGCTGCTGCTGGTGGCCGCGATTGTCGGCGACCAGGTCAACTACAGCATCGGGCGTTATGTCGGCCTGGCGGTGTGGAAGTGGGAACAGACGCGCTGGTTCAACCGCCGCGCCTTCGATCAGGCGCATGCCTTCTACGAACGCTACGGCGGCATCACGATCGTGCTGGCGCGGTTCATGCCGTTCATCCGCACCTTTGCGCCTTTCGTGGCCGGCGTCGCCGAGATGGACCGCGCCAAGTTCACCGGGTACAACGTGCTCGGCGCCTTTTTGTGGGTCGTCGGCCTGACGGTCGCGGGTTACCTGTTCGGCAACCTGCCGTGGGTGCAGGAGCACCTGTCGAAGATCATCTGGGCGCTGATCATCGTGCCGGGGCTGATCGCGATCTATGGCGCTTGGCGCGCGCGTGCCAACGAGGCCGCGCGTGCCTAGAGGTTCAGCACCCGGCGCAGGAACATCACCGTCGCGTAGAACTGGTAGTCGGCGTTTTCCTTGCGCACGAAGCCGTGGCCTTCGTTGTCGGCGCGCAGGTACCAGACCGGCGTGCCGTTGGCGCGCACCTTGGCGACGATCTGCTCGGCTTCGCCGACCGGCACCCGGGGATCGTTCTTGCCCTGCACGACGAACAGCGGCTTCCTGATGCGATCGGCGTTCGTCAGCGGCGAGATGCGGTGCAGGAACTCGCGCATCGCCGGGTCGCGCTCGTCGCCGTACTCCACGCGGCGCAGGTCGCGGCGGTAGCTCTCGGTGCTTTCGAGGAAGGTCACGAAGTGCGAGATGCCGACGACGTCGATCGCACCGGCGATGCGCTCGGGGTAGGTCGCCGCCACCGCCAGGCTCATGTAGCCGCCGTAGCTGCCACCCGCCACCACCACGCGCGACGCGTCAAGGTCCGGCTGCTGCGCGATCCAGTCGAGCAGGGCGCCGATGTCCTTCACCGAGTCCTCGCGCAGACGGCCGTTGTCGAGCGACAGGAAGGTCTTGCCGTACCCCCGCGAGCCGCGCACATTGGGCTGGATCATCGCGACGCCCAGTTCCTGGATGTAGAACTGGCTGCGGCCGAGAAAGCCCACCGTCGCCTGCGCCTCGGGCCCGCCGTGGATGTTGATCAAGACCGGCCGTTTGCCGGTGAAACGCGCGGGCGGCATCGACAGCAGGCCGGACACGCTGCGGCCGTCGAAGCTGGGCCAGCGCACGATGCGCTGGTCGGCGAAGCGCTCGGTATCGATGCCCGGCGCCGCCTGTGCGCGTGTCCACTGCTCGACCGTGCCGGTCGACGCGTCCAGCGTGTAGAGCTGGCTCGGCCCACGCGCGCTGTTGACCGAAAACGCGAGCTCGCTCGTGCGCGCCTTGTGCCAGCGGGTCGTGCCGACATTGCCGGCCGGCAGGGTGGGGGTGCGCAACTCGGCGAGGGTGCGGCCGTCGAACAGGCGCAGCCGGTCGCTGCCGTCCTCGTTGGTCTGCACGACGATGCGCTGTTCGTCCTCGCTCGGCAGGCTGCTGCTCACGTCCCACGGCACATGACCGGTGATGCGCATGTAGGCCCGCGTTGCGAAGTCGAACAGCGTCAACTCGCGGAACTCGCCGACGCGGTCACTGACGACGAACAGGCCCGAGCCGTCGCCGCGGAACTGCTCGGCGAAGTGGCTGGCCCGTGGGGCGCCGGCCAACGGCAGCACCTGGCGCGCCTGGCCGCTGGCGAGGTCGAGCAGCCAGACTTCCTGGTCGGTGGCCGAGCGGTAGCGGGTCAGCGCGAGCTGGCGGTCGTCGCGCGACACGGACTGGGGAAACCAGCCGCTGCCCGGCAGCTCGACGAGCTTGCGCTTGCCCTGGGGCCGCAGCGGATCGAGCAGCCACAACGTGGTCGACACCTGTGCGCGCGTGCCGCTCTGCGCGGTGCGGTCCAGCGGCACTGCGCTCAGGACCAGCTGCGCGCTGCCGTGCAGCCAGGGGCCGCGTGCATGGCGGAAGTCGGGCTCGGTGAGCAGGGTCACCGTCCGGCCGGCGTCGAGGTCCAGGCGATAGAGCTGGGCCGCTTCGTCGCCGCCGATCGAACGTTCGAAGACGACGTAGCGTCCTGTCCTCGGTTCGTAGCTGCCGCTGGTCACGGGCTCGGCGCCGGTGGTGAGCGGTTCGGGCGCAGCCATCGGTGCGCCCAGCCGGTGCAGCTGCACCGTGGCGCCGCCTGCGGCGCGGTGCGCAACGAGCATCTCGCGCCGTGTCGGATGCCAGTCGACGAAGGCATGGCCACGAAAGTCGGTGTAGCGCTCGACCTCGCGCACCAGCGCCGCGGGCACCGGTGGAATGCCCTGCGCGAAGAGGTTGGCGTTCGGCTCGACGACGGCTGCCGGCGGTGTTGCGCAAGCAGTCAGCAGCGCGGCGATCGTGACGACAGCGCGGCGCCTCATGCGCGCAGCGCGCGGCGCAGTTCGGCGGCGCACAACCCCACCGCGGTGTTCGCTTCGTCGAGCACCTTGCCCATCGTCACGAAACCGTGGATCTGGCGCTCGAAGCAGACATACGAGACGCGGTTGCCCGCGTCACCGAGCGCTTGCGCGTACTGGGCGCCTTCGTCGCGAAGCGGGTCGAAGCCCGCGGTAAGCACCAGCGCAGGCGGCAGCCCGGTCAGGTCGGGGTGCAGCAGCGGCGACGCGCGCCAGTCCTGGTCGTGCGCTGCGTCGTCGAGGTAGTGGTCGTGGTACCAGCGGATCGAGTCGCGCGTCAGCAGGTAGCCGTCGGCGTTTGTGGTGTGCGACGGTGCGCCGCGGCGCTGGTCGGTGGCAGGGTAGATCAGCAGCTGATACGCCAGCGGCAGGTCACGCGCATCGCGTGCGGCCAGTGCCACCACCGCCGCCAGGTTGCCGCCGGCCGAGTCGCCGCCCACCGCGAGCCGCGTGCTGTCGATGCCGAGCATGCCGGCCCGACCGGCCACCCAGCGTGTGGCGGCGATGCAGTCGTCCGCCGCCGCCGGAAAACGATGTTCCGGCGCGAGCCGGTAGTCCACTGCGATCACCACCACACCGCCGCCCTGCGCGAGCTGGCGGCACAAGGTGTCGTGCGTGTCGAGGTCGCCGATCACCCAGCCGCCGCCGTGGAAGTAGACCAGCGCCGGCACGTTGCTGTCGGCCACGCCGTGCGGGCGGTACAGGCGGCAGGGCGTGCCCGCCGCGTCGAGCGGCCGCACCTCGGCCAGTTCGGGCGGCGCGGGCTGGGTGTAGAAGCGCCGGTCGCGGTAGAGCTGGCGCGCGTCGGCCACCGGCAGCGTGTGCGTCGGCGGCACCTGGCGCTCGATCATCAGGTCGAGCAGCGCGCGGGCCTGGGGGTGCAGCATGGCTTGTTCTCTTCTCTAGAGTTGGCGGTTGCGCGCCAGCGGAGGATTCTTCGCGAAGTAACGTTGGATGCCGGTGGCCAGCGCATCGACGAGCTGGCGCCGATACGCCGGGTCGGCGAGTTTCGCCTCTTCGTCCGGATTCGAGATGAACGCCGTCTCGACCAGGATGCTGGGAATGTCCGGCGCCTTCAGCACCGCGAAGCCGGCCTGCTCGACACGCGGCTTGTGCAGCCGGCCGACACGGTCCAACTGGCCCAGCACCTCGCGGCCGGCGCTCAGGGAGTCCTTGATCTGCGCCGTTGTGCTCATGTCGAGCAGGGTGCGCAGCACGGTCTGATCCTTGGCCTTCACGTTGACGCCGCCCACCAGGTCGGCGGCGTTTTCCTTCTGCGCCAGCCAGCGTGCCGCGGTGCTGGTGGCGCCGCCTTCGGACAGCGCAAACACCGACGCGCCGCGTGCGCGCGGCGTGATGAAGGCGTCGGCATGGATCGACACGAACAGGTCCGCTTGCACGCGCCGCGCCTTGCGCACCCGTTCGTGCAGCGGCACGAAGTAGTCCTCCTCGCGGGTCAGGAAGGCGCGCATCGCGGGCAGGGCGTTGAGGCGGTCGCGCAGTTGCAGCGCGACCGCCAGCACGACGTCCTTTTCCTTCAGCCCGCTCGGCCCGACGGCGCCCGGGTCTTCGCCGCCGTGGCCGGGGTCGAGCGCCACGATGGTCAGCCGATCGACCTTGGCCTGCAGCGCCGGCGGCGGCGCAGCTGGTTTGCCGGTGGCGATGCCGTCGATGAACTCGCCGAGCGCATCGCGCACCGAACGGGCGGCCTCGGCGGCGGGGCCGGCGGCGTCGCGTTCTTCGCTCAGCTTGTCGCGCACCAGGGCGAGCAGCGGGTCCTGCGCCTGCGTGGGGAACAGGTCGAACACCAGCCGGTGCCGGTAGGCCGCTACCGGCGCGAGCGTGAACTGCTGTGGCCGGATGGGCTGCTTCAGGTCGACCACCAGCCGCACCACACGCGGCCGGTACTGGCCGATGCGCACGCCGGCGATGTACGGGTCGTCGGCCTGCACCTTGCCGACCAGCTCGCGCAGCGCGGGGCTCAGTTCCAAGCCAGCGATGTCGAGCACCAGCCGGTGCGGGTCGCTGAGCAGGTGGTGTTCGGCGGCGAGCGCCGTGTCGGATTCGAGCGTGACGCGGGTGTACTCGTCGGCGGGCCAGACACGCACCGCGACCAGGCCCGCGCCGCGCACGATCTGATGCAGCCCGGCGAGCAGCAGCACCAGACCGCCTTGCAGCGCGTGGCGTCGTGTCGTCATTCTGCAAAGGCCGCGGCCAGTTCGCGGCCGCGGGCGGTGAGGGCGGTGAGTTGCACCGCGCGTTGGTCGCTGTCGATCAACCGGAGTTCCACTTGCAGGTCGGGCCGCGGCAACACGTCGCCCGCACGCCGGGGCCACTCCGCGAGCTTCAGGCCCGGTGTGGCGAACACTTCGCGAAAACCCGCATCGTCGAACTCGCGCGCGCCCCGCTCTTCGTCGAAACGGTAGAAGTCGAAGTGCGAGATACCGAAGCGACCCGCGTCATGAAGTTCCAGCACCGCGAAGGTCGGGCTCTTGATGCGGCCGGTGACGCCGAGCGCACGCAGCAGATGGCGCACGAAGGTCGTTTTGCCCGCGCCCAGCGGGCCGTCGAGCGTGATGAAGGCATCGGCCAGCGCCGGCACACGCGCCAGGCGCTGCGCACTCGCGGCGCAGGCCGCTTCGTGGGGCCAGACGAAGGTGCGGGTTTCTAGAATGGGGGGGTGCAGGGCCAGGGTCACAACATCGACGTGCAGCAGCTGTGGCAACGGCTGCAAGGCTGGGCGCGTGAGCTGGGATTCTCCCAGATCGCCTGCGCGCAAGCCGATGTGCGCAGCGCCGAGCCCGGCCTCGCGGCCTGGCTGGACAACGGCTGGCATGGCGAGATGGACTACATGGCGCGCCATCGCGACAGACGCGCGCGCCCGGCGGCGCTGGTGCCGGGCACGCTGGCGGTGATCACCGCGCGCATGGACTACCTGCCCGCGCTGCCGCAAGGCTGGCAGGCCGTCGAGTGGGACCGCCTGCGCGACCCGCAGCGCGCCAGCGTGTCGATCTATGCCCGCGGTCGCGACTACCACAAGGTGCTGCGCCAGCGGCTGCAGGCACTCGCGGACCGGCTCGCGGCCGAGGTCGGGCCCTTCGGCCACCGCGTGTTCACCGACTCCGCACCGTTGCTGGAAGTGGAACTCGCGGCCCGCAGCGGCCTCGGCTGGCGCGGCAAACACACGCTCGCGCTGGCACGCGACGGCGGCTCGATGTTCTTCCTCGGTGAACTCTGCGTCGACCTCGCGCTGCCGCCCACCCCGCCGGTCGAAGAACACTGCGGCTCGTGCAGCGCGTGCATCGCCATCTGCCCGACGCAGGCCATCGTCGCGCCTTACCGGCTGGATGCGCGGCGCTGCATCTCCTACCTGACGATCGAACACGCGGGGCCGATTCCCGTCGAACTGCGGCCGCTGATCGGCAACCGCATCTACGGTTGTGACGACTGCCAGCTCGTGTGCCCGTGGAACAAGTACGCGCAGCGATCGACGCTGCGCGACTTCGACCGCCGCGCCGGCTTCGACGACCCCGACCTGCTCGCACTGTGGGCGTGGAGCGAGGCCGAATTCCTGCGCCACACCGAAGGCTCGGCGATCCGCCGCATCGGCCACCAACGCTGGCAACGCAATATCGCGGTGGCGCTCGGCAACGCCTGGCGCGAGAGCGGCGATGCGCGGGTCGCGCAGGCGCTGGCCGCGCAGCAAACGAAGGCAAGCCCGCTCGTCGCCGAGCATATCGGCTGGGCGCTGGCTCAGCGCTGAGCCAGCGCCTGCCACGCTGCCAGCGCCAGCGGCACGCTGACCATGCCGAGCAGGGTGGACACCGTCACCAGCCCTGAGACATAGGCGCCATGACCGCCCATGCGCGCCGCCAGCACATAGGCGCTGGACGCGGTGGGCAGGGCGGCGAACATCACGACCACCATCTGCTGCACGGTCGTGAGCTGTGATGCCAGCACCAGCGCGACCGCCAGCGCTGGCAGCACCGCATGCCGGATGGCGAGCAGCGCGGCGGCCAGCCCGGGCGCGTCGCGCAGGGCGCCGAAGCGCAGGCCCGCGCCGACCGCCATCAGACCGATCGGCAGGGCCGCCAGCCCGATGCGCTGGGTTGTGATGGCGATCGGCTCGGGCAGCTTCAGGCCGAGCAGGTTGGCCGCCAGCCCGGCGACGGTGGCGAGGATCAGCGGGTTGCGCAGCAACTCGCGCGCATAGCCGTGGCCGCCGTGGCGCGCCAGCGGCCAGACGGCGGCCACGTTGCACAGCGGCACCGCCAGCGACACCAGCACCGCGGCGGCCGCAACCCCAGCCGCGCCGCCCAGCCGCTCGGCCAGCGCCAGCGCGATGTAGGAGTTGAAACGGAATGCGCACTGCGCGCCCGAGGCATGCGCCCGCGCATCCACCCCCGGCCAGCGCGCCAGCGCATACGCGAGCACGACGCCCGTGCCCACCACCACCAACCCCACCAGCCCCAGGCTCGCCAGCGTGCCGGGCTCCAGCGGCTGGCGCACGATCGAGTTGAACAGCAGCACCGGGAACAGCACGTAATAGACCAGCCGCTCGGCGCCGTCCCATACCGTGCGGTCGAGCGGCGTGCAACGGCAGAGCAGGAAGCCGACCACGATCAGAAGGAAGTCGGGCAGCAGCGCGAAGGCGTTACTCATAGGCCGAGTCTGCCATCGGCGGTCGGCGAAGCGAGGGCGGCGCGCGTTGTGCCTCGGTTACCCTTGCCCCCGCCGTGCCCTTCATGAAAGCCTTTGTCCTCGTCTGCGCCTTGCTGTTCGGTGCGCCCGCCCACGCGCTGCGTATCGACAACATGGAGTTCGCCGACCGCATGAAACTCGGCGGCCAGGAGCTGGTGCTCAACGGCGTCGGTTTTCGCGCCGTGCTGGTGTACAAGGGTTATGCGGCGGCCCTGTGGCTGCCGCAGCGCGCCAGCACCGCGGCCCAGGTGCAGGCGGTGGCCGGCCCGAAACGGCTGCAGATGCGCATGCTGGTCGATGTGCCGGCGCCGGAGTTCAGCAAGGCCTTCAACAAGGGCGTGCGACGCAACACCCCCGCTACCGAGCAGGCGGCCCTGGCCGGCCGGATGGCCAAGTTCGACGCCCAGATCCTGGCCCTGCAGACGGTGAAGAAGGGCGATGTGGTCGACCTGGACTACCTGCCCGACGCCGGCGGCCTGACGATGCGTGTGAATGGTCGCGCCCGCGGCGAGGCGATCCCCGGCGACGAGTTCTATGCCGCGTTATTGCGGGTGTTCATCGGCCACAAGGTAAGCGACGATGAGCTGCGTGCGGGCCTGCTGGGCGGGCCGGCGCGCTGAAAGATCACCATCAACGGAGTACTCGAACCATGACGATGCAAAGACGCACCACTTTCCGCACGCTGGCCGCCCTCGGCGCGCTCGCTGCTTGCCCGCTGCTCGCGCAGGCACAGGCCTATCCGAACAAGACCGTGCGGCTGGTGGTGCCCTTTGCGCCCGGCGGCACCACCGACATCATCGCGCGCACGGTGTCCGAGAAGATGGGTGCCGCGCTCGGCCAGACCGTGGTGGTCGAGAACAAGGCCGGCGGCGGCGGCTCGATCGGCGCGCTGGAGGTCATCAAGGGCCCGGCGGACGGCTACTCGCTCAGCGTGGCGACCGTGAGCACCACCGCGGCCAACCCGGCGATCAACAAGAAGATCGGCTACGACCCGACCACCGACTTCTTGCCCATCATGAACATCGCGGCGACGCCGAACGTGATCGCGGTGCACCCGTCGTTCCCGGCCAAGGATTACAAGAGCTTCATCGAGTTGCTGAAGAAGAACCCCGGCAAGTTCAGCTACGCCAGCTCGGGTACCGGCGGCATCGGCCACCTGCAGACCGAGCTCTTCAAGAGCCTGGCGGGTGTGTTCATGGCGCACATCCCGTACCGGGGCGCGGGCCCGGCGCTCAACGACACCGTGGCCGGCCAGGTGCCGATCATCTTCGACAACCTGCCGTCGGCACTGCCCTTCATCAGGGACGGGCGGCTGATCCCGATCGTCGTCGCCGCGCCGCAGCGCCTGGCCGCGCTGCCCAACGTGCCGACCTTCAAGGAAGTAGGGCTGGAGGCCGTCAACCGCATGGCCTACTACGGCCTGCTGGCGCCCAAGGGCACGTCCAAGGAGGTGATCGACAAGGTACACGCCGCCACCAAGAAGGCGCTGGAAGACCCGGCGGTGCGCCAGCGCATCGAAGGCACCGGCTCGCTGATCGTCGGCAACACGCCGGAGCAGTTCGGCGAGCAGATCAAGGCCGAGTTCGCGGTCTACAAGAAGGTCGTCGAGGAGCAGAAGCTGAGCCTGGAGTGACCCCGGCGCGCGCGGCCAGCCAACAAGCGATCGACGCCTTCCTCGACGCCCTCTGGCTCGAGGACGGGCTGGCCCGCAACACGCTCGCCGCCTATCGGCGCGACCTGGCCCTGTGGGCCGACTGGCTGGCCGACGTGCGTGGCGCGGCCATCGACAGCGCCATCGAACCCGACCTGCTGGGCTACACCGCGGCGCGCCACGCGGCCAGCCGCACCAGCACCGCGAACCGCAGGCTCACGGTCTTCAAGCGCTACTACCGCTGGGCCCTGCGCGAGCAGCGCACGCAGGCCGACCCGACGCTGCGCCTGCAGTCCGCGCGCACGCCGATGCGGCTGCCCAAGTCGCTCAGCGAAGCGCAGGTGGAGGCGCTGCTCGCCGCACCCGACGCGACCACGCTGCTCGGTCAGCGCGACCGCGCGATGCTCGAGCTGCTATACGCCAGCGGCCTGCGCGTGAGCGAACTGGTCGGACTGGCGACGGTGCGTGTCGGCCTGGCCGAAGGGGTGCTGCGTGTCACCGGCAAGGGTGCGAAGGAGCGGCTGGTGCCCTTCGGCGAAGCGGCGCACGCGGCGCTCACCACCTACCTCAGCCAAGCGCGCGGCGCGATCCTCGGCCGCCGCACGAGCGACACGCTGTTCGTCACCGCGCGCGGCGGCGCGATGACGCGCCAGATGTTCTGGAACCTGGTGAAGAAGTACGCCACCGCGGCCGGCATCGAGGTGGCGCTGTCACCGCACACCCTGCGCCACGCCTTCGCCACCCACCTGCTCAACCACGGCGCCGACCTGCGCGCGGTGCAACTGCTGCTCGGCCACGCCGACATCTCGACGACGACGATCTACACCCATGTCGCGCGCGAGCGGCTGCGCAAGCTGCATGCGCAGCATCACCCGAGGGGGTGAGGTGCTGGCGACGGTTCAGCCCGCGCTGTCCAGCCAGGCCAGCTCCGCCTCGCTGAACCCCGCCGCCCTGCGCGCCGCCAAGTTTAGCGGGGGCTTGAGCCGCGGGGCCTGATAGCGGCGCGCGAGCTGCGGGTAGTGCGCGAGCGCATCGAGCCCGTCGCGCTCGCACAGCCAGCGGTACCAGTGGTTGCCGATCGCCACATGGCCGATCTCGTCGCGCAGGATGGTGTCGAGGATCTCGACCGCGCGCCGGTCGCCCGCATCGGCCAGCTTGTTCTGGATCGCGGGTGTCGCGTCCAGCCCGCGTGCTTCGAGCGTGCGCGGCACCAGCGCCATGCGCGCGACGATGTCGCCCTTGGTGCGCTCGGCCATCGCCCACAGGCCGTCGTGGGCGTCGAAGTCGCCGTAGGCGCAGCCCAGCGTCGCCAGGTGCTCAGCGAGCAGCGTGTAGTGCAGCGCTTCTTCGCCTGCGACCTTGAGCCAGTCCCGGTAATAGTCGCGCGGCATGCCGGCATAGCGCCACACGGCGTCGAGCGCGAGGTCGATCGCGTTGCGCTCGATGTGGGCGATGGCGTGCAGCAGTGCCGCGCGCCCCATCACGCTGCGCGGCGACCGGCGCGGCAGATCGGCCGGCGCCACGAGGCGAGGGCGCTCGGCACGGCCGGGCAGGCCGGGCGGCTCGGCGAGTGGGGCCGCTGGGTCGGCGGGTGGTGAGTCGGCCGCCAGCGCGCGTGTCGCCGCGGCCTTGTCGGCCGCGCCCGCGATGCAAAGCACTTGCAGGGCACGCTGTCGCAACTCCATTCCTACAATTGTCCGCTGCGGAGAAGCGATGAGCGAGTTGCACAAGTTCCTGTTCGAGGGCCAGCCGGTGCGCGGCATGCTGGTCCGCCTCACCGACGACTGGCGCGAGGTCTTGCGCCGGCGCACGTTCGAGCCGCCGGTGCGCGACCTGCTCGGCGAGATGGCCGCGGCCGGCGTGTTGATGCAGGCCGGTATCCGCTTCGACGGTGCACTGGTCATGCAGATGATGGGTGACGGGCCGATCAAGCTGGCGGTGGCGGAGGTGCAGAACGACCTGGCGTTTCGTGCCACCGCCAAGCTGGTCGGCGAGTTGCCGGACGACGCTGTGTTGCAGCAAATGCTCAACGCCCACGGCCGCGGCCGCTGCGCGATCACGCTCGACCCGAAGGACAAGTCCGCCGGCCAGCAGCCCTACCAGGGTGTGGTGTCGCTGGTCGACGGCGAGCGGCAGCCGCTGGCCACGCTGGCCGAGGTGCTGGCGCACTACATGCGCCAGTCGGAGCAGCTGGACACGCAGCTCGTGCTCGCGGCCAACGACCAGGTCGCGGCGGGCCTGTTGATACAGCGTCTGCCGGTCGAAGGCGCGGCCAACCTGGGTGTGATGCCCGACGACGACGCCTACAACCGCATCGCGCAACTGGCCGCGACGCTGACGCGTGAGGAGTTGTTGACACTGGATGCGGACACGGTCCTGCGCCGCCTGTTCTGGGAGGAGGACCTGCGCCGCTTCGAGCCGCAGGCGCCGCGTTTTGCGTGCAGCTGTTCGCGCGAGCGCGTGCGCGGCATGCTGCGCAACCTGGGGCCGGAGGAAGTGGACGGCATCGTCGCCGAACGCGGCACCGTCGAGATCGGCTGCGAGTTCTGCGGCCTGCAGTACCACTTCGACGCCGTCGATGCCGCCGAGCTGTTCACGCCGGCGCGCAACCAGCCGCCGGGGTCGAGTTCGGTGCAGTAACCGCTAGCCGCGCCGCACCTTGACGCTGTATTCACCCTGGCCGCTCTCGCGGTTGTAGTGCCGCAGCTGCACCCAGTACTGGCCGGACGACAACGGGGTTGCGATGAGCGCGTTGCTAGCGTAGCTCGAGTCGTCGTCCTCCGCGATCAGCGCCGTGGGGCTGTCGGGGCCGAAGAGTTTCATCACTACATCGGTTGGCCCACGCGTGTCGATGATGTGCCGGCCGGGTTGGGCGACGGTGAAGGTGTAGAGATCCTCCTCGCCGAACTTGCCGATCGAGCCCTTGGTGCGCGCCTTCGCGTTCACCGTGAGCGACACCGCGTCCGGAATCGTCGGCCCGGCCTTCGGGTACATCTTGGCGCCGGCGATGAACTGCTTGTCCATGCCCGACAGGGTGTGGTTGGCGCTGGTGCCGATGCCGTTGGTCGTCCAGTCGGCCGGGAAGAAGTACAACATGATTGACTTGGCGTCGAAGGTCGTCGCGTTGACCTGGTCGGCGCGGTAACGCGCGATGATGTTGTGGCGCGTCGTCGCTTCGTCCCAGAAGTTGGGCGACTTGGCCATCTCGCGGATCACGACCTGCTCGTTCCACAGGATGCCGCCGGCCGGGTTCTGGTGCTCGTGCGCCAGGCCTATGGCGTGGCCGAACTCGTGCGCCGCGGTGCCGCCGTCCTCGAAGCCGAGGTTCATCGTCGCTTCGTTGGCGGGGATGTTGCGCGCGTCGGTGCCGATGTAGCTCCAGGCGCCGTCGTTGGCATCGAAGCTGATGCGGATGTCGGCGTTGGGCGCGTTGCCGAACACGAACTTCAGGTTCGCCACCGCCTCCCACCAGGCGGCCTGGGCCTTGGCGTTGGCGCGTTCGGCCGCGCTGCCGCCCACGAAGCGCACCTGCAGCGTGCTGCCGTTCATCCAGCTCTTGCCGATCGGCGCTACACCACGCATGCGGCCGCCGCGCATCGGTGTCGTCTCCTGCGGCCGGCGCAGGTCGCGCGGCAGGATGCGGTCGAAGCAGACGTGCGGGCGGGCGGCGGGAGGGGTACGGGTGGCCAAGGTTGCCTCCGGGGTGCTTTCAGGGTGCGCCAGCCTGCGGGTGCGGCCGCGTCGCGTCGAGCCCAAAGACTAGGGGCGGCGCAACGTCTGTCGAAATGCGATGGGCTCGCGCGTCGTACGGTCACGATGGATCAATTACAGTGGCCGCCCTTTCGCGAGTCCATGGCCTTGCCGATGCCCTCCATGACGATGCGCCGTGCCGGCGCGCTGCTGATTTCCGGCGGGCTGCTCGCCGCGCTCGTGGCCTGCGGGCCGGGGGGTGCCCAACCGGGCGGCGCGCCGGGTGGACCGGGGGGTGGCGCACCGCCGCCACCGCAGGTGGGTGTGGTGACGGTGCAATTGAGGCCGGTCGCCCTGAGCATCGAATTGCCCGGCCGCCTTGAAGCCCGGCGCACGGCCCAGGTGCGCGCGCGGGTGGTGGGCATCGTGCAGCGGCGCCTCTTCGAGGAGGGCGCCACTGTGCGCGCCGGCCAGGTGCTGTTCACGCTCGACGCCGACAGCTACCGCGCCGCCGTGGCCAGCGCGCAGGCGAATGCGGCGCGTGCCCAGGCCGCGCTGGCGCAGGCGCAGACGCAGGTCGAGCGCAACCGGCCGCTGGCCGAGGCGCGTGCCATCAGCCAGCAGGAGTGGCTGGCGACCGAGACCCAGCTCAAGTCCGCGCAGGCCGAGGTGGCGGCGGGCAAGGCCGCGATCGATGCCACGCGCGTGACGCTCGGTTACGCCACCATCACGGCGCCGATCGGCGGGCGCATCGGCCGCGCCGGGGTTACCGAAGGTGCGCTCGTCGGCCCGGCCGACCCGACACCGATGGCGGTGATCCAGCAGACGAACCCGCTGTACGTGAACTTCACCCAGTCGGCGGCAGATGCGATGCGGCTGCGGCGGGCGGTCGATGCCGGGCAGCTCCAGCGCATCGGCACCGACGCGGTCGAGGTGCGGCTGGTACTCGACGACGGCAGCGTCTTTCCGCAGCCGGCCAAGCTGCTCTTCGCCGACCCGACGGTGGACCCGGCGACGGGCCAGGTCAGCCTGCGCGCCGAGGTGCCGAATGCCGACGGCCGCTTGCTGCCCGGCCTGTACGTGAAGGTGCGGCTGGCGCAGGCGGTAAGCGAACAGGCGCTGCGGCTGCCGCAGCAAGCGGTGACGCGCGACGGCGGCGGCGACACCGTGCTCGTGGTCGGCGCCGACAACAAGCCCGCGTCGCGCAAGGTGAAGTTGGCCGGTGCGATGGGCGGCGACTGGGTGGTGATCGAAGGCCTCGCCGACGGTGAGCGGGTGATCGTCGATGGCTTCCAGAAGATGTTCGTGCCCGGCGCGCCGGTGACGCCGGTGCCATGGACGCCCCCCGGTGGCGCGAGTGCTCCGGCCGCGAGTGCTCCCGCCGCGGCGGCTTCGGGCGCCAGCCGATGATCTCCAAGTTCTTCATCGACCGGCCGATCTTCGCCTGGGTCATCGCGCTGTTCATCGCCGTGCTCGGCGCGGCGGCGATCACGCGGCTGCCGGTGGCGCAGTACCCGCGGGTCGCGCCGCCGGCGATCGTCATCACGGCGGTCTATCCGGGCGCTTCGGCGCAGGTGCTCGGCGATACCGTGCTCGCGGTGGTCGAGCAGGAGTTGAACGGCGCGCCCGGCATGATCTACATGGAGTCGGTGGCGCAGGCCAACGGCGTCGGCCAGATCACCGCCACCTTCGAGCCCGGCGCCAACGTCGACCTGGCGCAGATCGAGGTGCAGAACCGGCTCGCGCGCGCGACGCCGCGCCTGCCGGCGTCGGTGGTCCAGCAGGGCATCCGCATCGAGAAGGCGAACGCGAACTTCCTGCTCTTCGTCTCGCTGACGTCGGACAACCCGGCCTTCGACACCTATGCGCTGGGCGACTACGCGGCGCGCAACGTGCAGCCCGAGTTGCAGCGCATCGGCGGTGTCGGCCAGGCGATCCTGTTCGGCAGCGAACGGGCGATGCGGGTCTGGTTCGACCCGGCCAAGCTGGTCGCCTACGGCCTGTCGCCGGGCGAGGTGGTGACCGCGATCCGGGCCCAGAACCTGCAGGTGCCCGGCGGCACGCTCGGCGAACAGCCGGCGGTGCCGGGACAACCCATGAGTGCGACGGTGGTGGTCACCGGCCAGCTCGCCGACACCGAGGCCTTCGGTGCCATCGTGCTGCGCGCGCTGCCCGGCGGCGCGACGGTGCGGCTGCGCGACGTGGCGCGGCTCGAACTCGGCGCTCAGGGCTACGGCTTCTCGTCGCGCCTGAACGGCAAGCCGAGTGTCGGTGTCGGCGTGCAGCTTGCGCCGACCGCCAACGCGCTCGCCACCGCGACCGCGATCCACGAGCGCATGGCGCAGTTGAAGGGCTCGTTCCCACAGGGGGTGGACTACAAAATCCCCTACGACAGCTCGAAGTTCGTGCGCATCTCGATCGAGCAGGTGGTCATCACGCTCGCCGAAGCGGTGGGCCTGGTGTTCCTGGTCATGCTGCTGTTTCTCCAGAACCTGCGCTACACGCTGATCCCGACCGTGGTGGTGCCGATCGCGCTGCTCGGCACCTTCGCGCTGCTCTACGTGTTCGGCTTCTCGATCAACGTGCTGACGCTGTTCGGCATGGTGCTGGCGATCGGCATCCTGGTCGACGACGCGATCGTCGTGGTCGAGAACGTCGAGCGCCTGATGGCCGAGGAGGGTTTGTCGCCGCGCGAGGCGACACGCAAGGCGATGGAGCAGATCACCGGCGCGGTGATCGGCATCACCGTGGTGCTGATGTCGGTCTTCATCCCGATGGCGTTTTTCTCGGGTTCGGTGGGCAACATCTACCGCCAGTTTTCGCTCTCGATGGTGGCGTCGATCGGCTTCTCGGCCTTCCTGGCGCTGAGCCTGACGCCGGCGCTGTGCGCGACCTTCTTGAAACCCGCCAAGCCGCACGACCAGCGGCGTGGCCTGTTCGGCGCCTTCAACCGCGGCTTCAAGCGCACGGCCAAGAGCTACGAGGGTGTGGTCGCGCGCATCCTGCCGCACGCCGGGCGCTGGCTGGTCGCGTTCGGCGTCATCGTCGCCATCGTCGGCTGGGCCTATGTGCGGCTGCCGTCGTCCTTCCTGCCGAGCGAAGACCAGGGTTACCTGATCGTCAACGTGCAGCTGCCGCCCGGCGCGACCGTCGAGCGCACCGAGGCCGCGATGGCGCAGGTGGAGCAGTTCTTCCTGGCGCAACCCGAGGTGGACCAGGTGGTCGCGGTGATCGGCTTTTCGTTTTCCGGCCAGGGCCAGAACGCCGGCATCGTTTTCGTGCCGCTGAAGGACTGGTCCGAGCGCAAGGGGCAGGAGCATTCCGCGAGCGCGCTCGCCGGCCGCGCCTTCGGCGCGCTGATGGCGGTGCGCGATGCCTTCATCTTCCCCCTGAGCCCGCCGCCGATCCCCGAACTCGGCACGGCCACCGGCTTCAACTTCCGCCTGCAGGACCGCGGTGGCGTCGGCCACGAGGCGCTGCTGGCCGCGCGCAACCAGCTGCTCGGCCTGGCCGGTCAGAGCAAGCTCATCGCTGGTGTGCGGCCGGATGGGCTGGAGGACGCGCCGCAGTTGCAGGTGGATATCGACCGCGAGCGCGCCTATGCGCAGGGCGTGAGCTTCGACGCCGTCAACGCCGTGCTGTCGACCGCGCTCGGCTCGGCCTATGTGAACGACTTCCCGAACCGCGGCCGGCTGCAACGCGTGATCGTGCAGGCCGAAGCCGGCGCGCGCATGGTGCCGGAAGACGTGTTGAAGCTGCAGGTGCCGAACCGCACCGGCCAACTCGTGCCGCTGTCGTCGTTCGCCAGCACACGCTGGATCCAGGGCCCGATGCAGAGCGTGCGCTACAACGGCTACCCGGCGATGCGCCTGGGCGGTGACGCCGCGCCCGGGCGATCGACCGGCGAGGCGATGGACGAGATGGAGCGCCTGGCCGCGCAACTGCCGCCCGGCCTGGGCTACGAATGGACCGGCCAGTCGCGCGAGGAAATACTCTCCGGCGCGCAGGCGACGATCCTGCTCGCGTTTTCGATGCTGGCGGTGTTCCTCTGCCTGGCCGCGTTGTACGAAAGCTGGGCCATTCCCGTGGCCGTGCTGCTCGTCGTGCCGCTGGGTGTGCTGGGTGCGCTGGCCGGCGTGTGGCTGCGCGGCATGCCCAATGACGTGTACTTCAAGGTCGGGCTGATCACGGTGATCGGGCTGTCGGCGAAGAACGCGATCCTGATCGTCGAGTTCGCGAAGGATCTTCAGGCGCAGGGCAAGGGGCTGCTGGAGGCCACGCTCGAAGCCTGCCACCTGCGCTTCCGGCCGATCCTGATGACCTCCTTTGCCTTCATGCTCGGTGTGTTGCCGCTCGCGCTGGCGACCGGTGCGGGCGCGTCGAGCCAGCGCGCCATCGGCACCGGGGTGCTGGGCGGCATGATCACCGCGACCGTGCTCGCGATCTTCTTCGTGCCGGTGTTCTATGTCGTCGTGAGGCGGCTTGGCGGCGGCAAGAAGATCGTGACGCCGCCGCCGGCAGCGCTGCAGGAGGACGCACGATGAGGCGGCTGGTCTGCACCATCGCCGCGTTCGCGCTGGCCGCCTGCGCGCAGCCGCTGCCGCTCAAGCCGGCGGCGCAGCCGGGCGTGCCGGTGCAACTGGGCACGGGCGATGCGGCGATTGCCGCGCCGCCGTCGTGGCGCGAGTTCGTGCGCGATCCGGTCTTGCTGGCGCTGGCCGAGCAGGCGCTGCAACACAACCGTGACCTGCGTATCGCTGCGCTGAACGTCGAACGTGCGCAGGCCGCGCTGCGCTTGAGCGAAGCCGCGCGCTGGCCGGTGATCGGCGTCGGTGGGGGTGTCGCGCGGGCGCCGGACAACAACGGCAAGCAGGGCAACACCTTCACCGCCGGCGTGCAGCTCGCGAGTTGGGAGATCGATCTCTTCGGCCGCCTGCGTGCGCTGGACGCCGCCGCGCGGGCGCAGTTGCTGGCGAGCGAAGCCGGCCAACGCGCGGTGCAGACCGCGATCGTCGCGCAGGTGATTGCGACCGCGCTCGCGCTGCGCGCCGACGATGCATTGATCGATGTCGCGCAACGCACGCTTGCCGCGCGCGACGAGAGCCTGCGCCTGGTGCGCCTGCGAGAACGCGCGGGCGCGTCGTCGCTGCTCGATGTCGACAGCCAGGCCGTGCTGGCGGCGCAGGCGCGGGTGGCGCTGGCGCAGGCGCAACGCGCGCGGGCGCAGGACGGCAACGCGCTCGCGCTGCTGGTCGGCCGGCCGGTCGCGGCGGCGGAAGTCGGCAACACACCGCTGGCGACGGCGCTGCTGTCCGAAGTGCCGGCGGGGCTGCCATCGTCGCTGCTGCTCGAGCGGCCGGACGTGGTCGCGGCCGAGCGCCTGCTCGAAGCGTCGAGCGCCAACCTCTCGGCCGCGCGCCGCGCGCTCTGGCCGAACATCACGCTCACCGGGCAGGCAGGGCAGGTGTCGTCGCAGTTGTCGGGCCTGTTCGAAGGCGGCAACTTCGCCTACACGCTGGCGGCGAACCTGTTCTTCACCGTCTTCGACGGCGGCCGCCGGCGCGCCGGTATCGCGGATGCCGATGCCGCCGAGCGCATCGCCGTGGCCGAGTACGAACAGGCGGTGCAGGCGGCGTTCCGCGAAACCGCGGACGCGCTGGCCGGCCTGACGACCTGGCGCGACCAGTTGGCGGCGCAACGCCAGCAACTCGATGCCGCGCGTGAGGTGGCGTCGCTGGTCGACCTGCGCGCACGCCAAGGCGCGGCGAGCTTGCTCGAACAGCTCGAAGCGCAGCGCTCGCTCTTCGCCGCCGAGCAGGCGCTGGTGCAGACGCAGCTGGCCGAGCTGAACAACCGCGTCGCGCTGTTCAAGGCGATCGGGCGCGGCTGGTAGCTGGGCAGGGCGCGGCGTGAAGTGGTGCTGCGCGTCGCCGACCGCTGTCTTCTGCCCCTTGTGCACAGCGTTTGAGACGATTGCCTACATCTCCGAATGATCAGCCCGAGATTCAGGCCCTCACCCCTTGTGGCGCTCCACTGGGCGGGTGTCATCATCCTCGTCAACCGGGTCGTAGATGTCGAAGCCGATTTCAAGCTGACGGTCCGCGAGGGCTCGCAAGGTCGTCGGGAGAAGCGAAAATCCTTCGTTGCTGTCGTCCATGAACAGGCCGCAGAAGACGTCCGAGTCGAAGCGCGACGCGAGCGCCAACCACACTTCAAGGTCCGGGGTAAGAGCACCGAAGAGACCGGCGAGTTGCTCATCAACGGCTTCAGGGCTGCGTTCGGGCGCCGCAATGATCCACGCGCCCCACTTCTGTTCGTAGACCCGCCCGTCCGGGGACATGCGCTTGTCGCCCTTGCGGTAGTAGGTTGTTGGCTCTGCGCCGAGGACGCGAGTGACGACACTTGGATCCAGGGCCTCTCCGAAGAAGCGGATCGAGACGCGGGATGTAGACATTGATGCTATGCAACGAAGGCGAGTGTCTGGAGACTTCCAACTAAGTCTGCGCAAAGCAAGCGGCTAGGCCCACTTGCCATTCTCTCGATCATGCGCCTCCGCGGCGTCGGCGCAACAGTGCATGCTCGCAGTCCGGCGCGTCGCATTTCGTGCAAATCCACGTTGGCTGCGCCACGTCGCGCTGCTGCAAGCGCGTGAACAGGCCGCCGCGCGGGGTCGCGGTCCGTGCAAACACCGGCGTCACCGCATCGATCGCGCGCTCGAGACGCGTCGCGCCGACACCGCCGACGACCGAGTAGGCGAGGCCGTGCTCGCCGAGCAGTCGGCGCGTGATCTCATCCACGGGCCTTTGCACTTGCGGACCGTCGCGAAACAGTCCGTCGGCGACCCAAGTCAGGTCCACCGCGGTGAGCAGCGTTGCCGCGCAGTGGCGCTGGCAGTCAATGGCGAACGGCACGACGGCGTCGTCGTCGAACAGCAGCAGGCTATACACCGCGACCATCAACGGCGTAGTGTCGGCGACGACGACCTCGTTGGCGCGTTGCGCGGTGTCGATGCGCGTCCAAGCCTCTTGTGCGATCGCGCGTTGTTCGTCCTGGCTCGGCACACGCTGCTCACGTTCGCACCACAGCCGCAGCCATTCGGGCACCGCCGTGCAGCGCAAGCCGGTCTCCGCGGCAAGTCGGTCGGCCAAGGCCTGGCTGAGCACCGTCTTGCCGGTGCTCTCGGCGCCGACGATGGCGATGATCATGGCCGTGCGAGCCGGGTCCAAGCGCGCCATCCGGCCAGTGCCATGACGGTGAAGAGCGCGTAGAGCAGCACCGTCAGCCACAACCCCTTCCACGCGAACAGGCCCACGCTGACGACATTCACGACCACCCACACCGGCCAGTTCTCGACGTACTTGCGGCCGAGCAGCCACTGACCGGCCAGGCTGGCGGTGGTCGGAAAGGCGTCCCAGTAGGGCACGTCGCTGTCGGTCGCGCGGTCGAGGAACAGGCCGAGCAGCGGCCAGGCGAGCAGGGTGGCCGCGGCCAGGAGGGTGCGCGCACGCAGGGTGAGCCAGCGAACTTCGAGCTTGCGGCCGTCGGCCTGCGTGCCACGCAGCCATTGCCACCAGCCCCACAACGCGACGAGCGCGAACACCACCTGCAGTCCCGCCTCGCCATAGAGCTTGCTGTTGGCGAACAAGATCAGGTAGGCGAGTGAGCTGATGATCGCCAGCGGCCAGGCGAGCGGGTTGACGCGCATGGTGCACACCACCATCCACACCGCGAGCACGAAGGCGACGATCTCCAGCCAGGTGACCGGGCTTTCCCAGAGCGTGAAGGCCGGGGCGAGCAGCGGCGCGAAGACGCTCAACGCTTGGGTGCCACCTGCACCAGGATCTCGTTGGGCTTGACCATGCCGAGTTCGGCGCGTGCCTTCTCCTCGACCATCTCCAGCCCTTCCCTCAGGTCACTCACCTCGGCGCTCATCTGCGCATTGCGTGCGCGCGCGGCCTCGTTGAGACCGCGCTGGGTGGTGAGTTGTTTGTCGAGCAGCATCACATAGGGCAGGCCGCTCTTGCCGAACCACAGTTCGGCCTGCACCAGCAGCAGCAGGGCGGCGAGCGCGACGGTGGCCCAGCGCACGGTGAATGCGTCAGCCGAACTTGCGCAGGTTGTAGAACGCCGCGCGCCCCGGGTAGCTGGCGACGTCGCCCAGGTCTTCTTCGATGCGCAGCAACTGGTTGTACTTGGCGACGCGGTCGCTGCGGCTCATCGAGCCGGTCTTGATCTGGCCGGCGTTGGTGCCGACCGCGATGTCGGCGATCGTCGAGTCCTCGGTCTCGCCGGAGCGGTGGCTGATGACCGCCGTGTAGCCGGCGCGTTTGGCCATCTCGATGGCGGCGAAGGTTTCGCTGAGCGTGCCGATCTGGTTGATCTTGATCAGGATCGAGTTGGCGATCCCCTTGTCGATGCCTTCCTTCAGGATCTTCGTGTTGGTGACGAACAGGTCGTCGCCGACCAGCTGCACCTTCTTGCCGAGGCGGTCGGTAAGCAGCTTCCAGCCCGCCCAGTCGCCTTCGTGCATGCCGTCCTCGATGCTGACGATCGGGTACTTGTCGCACCAGCGCGCGAGCATCTCGCACCACTCGGCGGCGCTCAGCGTCAGGCCTTCGCCTTCGAGCCGGTACTGGCCGTCCTTGTAGAACTCGCTCGCCGCGCAATCGAGGCCGATCGCGACCTGCTCGCCCTGCACATAACCGGCCTTGTCGATCGCCTCCAGGATGAGCTGGATCGCCGCTTCGTGGTTGGCGACGCTGGGCGCGAAACCGCCTTCGTCGCCGACCGCGGTGCTCATGCCGCGGCCGTCGATGATCTTCTTCAGCGCGTGGAACACCTCGGCGCCGTAACGCACCGCCTCGCGGAAGGTCGGCGCGCCGACCGGCAGGATCATGAACTCCTGCAGGTCGAGGTTGTTGTTGGCGTGCGCGCCGCCGTTGATGACGTTCATCATCGGCACCGGCAGCAGCATGCCGCCCATGCCGCCGAAGTAGCGGTACAGCGGCAGGCCGGACTCTTCCGCCGCCGCGCGCGCCACCGCCATGCTCACCGCGAGTGTCGCGTTGGCGCCCAGCCGGCCCTTGTTGTCGCTGCCGTCCAGGTCGACCAGCGTCTTGTCGAGGAAGGCCTGCTCGCTCGCGTCCAGCCCGAGCACCGCTTCGCTGATCTCGGTGTTGATGTGCTCGACGGCCTTCAGCACACCCTTGCCGCCGTAGCGGCTCATATCGCCGTCGCGCAGCTCGATCGCTTCGCGGCTGCCGGTGGAGGCGCCCGAGGGCACCGCCGCGCGGCCCATCGTGCCGCTTTCCAGCAGCACGTCGCATTCGACGGTGGGGTTGCCGCGGCTGTCCAGGATCTCCCGGCCGACGATGTCGACGATCGCGCTCATTCAGTTCCTCTTGTTTGGATGGTTGTTCAGACCGGGGCGGCCACGCCCTCAACGAGCACCATATTGAAGTATTCGGTCGCGCCTTCGCGCTTGGGCTTGACGTTGTTGGCGTAGTCGTGGTCCGCGTAGAAGGCCTTCGCCTGCTCGTAACTCGGAAACCGCAGCAGCGCGATTCGGTGCGGCTGCCAGTCGCCTTCCAGCACCTCGTGCCTGCCGCCGCGCACCAGGTATTCGCCGCCGTAGGCCTTCACCGCCGCCGGCGCCGCCGCCATGTACTGCTTGTACTGCTCGGGGTCGGTGATGTGCATCTCGACGATCAGGTAAGCAAGGGCGCGCATTGCGTTCTCCAACAGGGTCACGGTGCGATGATTGATTCGTTGTCAGCCAACAGAAGTACCCCGTGCAGCCTAGCGCCGGTGCCAAACAGTTCCGACAGGTAGTCTGTTAGCTCTCCCTCGTCATCAAGGTCAATCGCATGCACCTCAGTGCTTGGTACAAGCGTCACCTCAGGGTGCGGGGTGCTGCTACGAACTAGGAGCGCAAAGGCCGATCCGCGAAGCCAAGTCGCGGCGTAAGGAACAGCAAGAACATTCGTCGCCGCATAGCGCTCCTTGGCATATGGTGCAGTCCCACGGCAGGCGTTCCGCGCGCCTTGCTTACCGAACAGCGCTGCGCTGATTGTTTCGAAGCGCTTCCCTCGTACGGGGCGTCTCCAGATGGGAGTACCTCGTACGGCATCGCGTTGATAGATACCGTACTCAACAGTGCCCACGCGGGGCAAGGATCGGAGAACTTCAGGCCACACGAAAGCATCCCTGTTGCCAACAGCCGTCAATGGCACGACGTGGGCGCGGCGAGGCGAAACCAACGGTCATCGCTGCCTTCTGACGTACTGCTTCAACACTACTCCACCCGGAGCCAGAACACTTACGGCCGTAATTCGCCCATACATCGTAAACACAGAGTTGAGCCGCTCCTGAGGCATGGCAACTGTGGCGTCATCGACAGTCTCGTCACGGGTGACCACTTCAGCTTTCGCGCCAACGCCTGGCTCGAACTCGAATGCAAAGGTCGGCCCCTCCGCCTTGAGGGCGCGATACTGACCTGGAGTCACATGCGCCTTCAGACTCCGCGTGACCGAGTTACAGCCCTCACTTTGCCGGCGACTCGAATTAGGCGATACCTTTGGCTCTTGGCGTTCGCACTCGGTCTCTCCAAGATCAAAGCCACCTAAGGTGTCCTCTATCAGCAGCTGATCGCACCGCAAACGCTGCACGCGCAGGGTACTCCCGAACGCATTCTTACCGACGAACGTACCGGCGGCCGAGCAGCGATCCAAGATCATTTCTGTCCTCAGTGGGAGTAGAAAGACGATCTGTGCCGTGCCCTCCGAGGGGTTGTAGGTCACGTCGTCGCCTCGGTCGGTCCCGGGGCTAAATCGAAGCGTGAAGGCCGCAGGAACGTTGGACAGCTCCGAAGCAAACTTGCCCGCGCTGCGCTTGGCGAATGCAAGTGCTGTCTCGTTCGAGCCCGCCGCCAAAGCTTGACAAGCGAAAAGACAGGAGAAGAGGATTACTAACACTCGGCCCAGATTGAGAGCGATCAAGCGCTGTTCACCGACAGTGGAGATAGTCGTAGTTGGCCGCCAGCGCCCTGAGTAAGCGGTTGCGTGCTCAAAGGGAGAGACGTAGCCTTTCAGCATGAAAAGTTATCCTCCAGCAGCGGCTGACGCTTGACGACGCGGTCGAGCTCGACCAGCTGCTCGAGCAGCGCGCGCATGTGTTTCAGCGGCACCGCGTTCGGCCCGTCGGAGAGTGCGTTCGCCGGATCGGGGTGGGTCTCCATGAACAGGCCCGCGACACCGACCGCGACGCCGGCGCGTGCCAGCACCGGCACGAACTCGCGCTGGCCGCCGGAGGACGTGCCCTGGCCGCCGGGCAATTGCACCGAGTGCGTGACGTCGAAGACGACCGGCGCGCCGGTGTCGCGCATGATCGCCAGCGAGCGCATGTCGGACACCAGGTTGTTGTAGCCGAAGCTCGCGCCGCGTTCGCAGGCCATGAAGACGTCGTCCGCGAGGCCCTTCTCGCGTGCCGCGTCGCGCGCCTTCTGGATCACGTTCTTCATGTCGCCCGGGGCGAGGAACTGGCCTTTCTTGATGTTGACCGGCTTGCCCGATTGCGCGACGGCGCGGATGAAGTCCGTCTGCCGGCACAGGAAGGCGGGTGTCTGCAAGACGTCAACCACCGCGGCCACCGCCGCTATCTCGGCTTCGCTGTGCACGTCGGTCAACACCGGCACGCCGAGCTGCGACTTCACCTGGGCGAGGATCGCCAGCCCCTGCTCCATCCCGGGGCCGCGAAACGATGTGCCCGACGAGCGGTTCGCCTTGTCGTAGCTCGACTTGAAGATGAACGGGATGCCGAGCGCGGCGGTGATCTCCTTCAGCCGGCCGGCGACATCGATCTGCAACTGCGCGCTCTCGACGACACACGGGCCGGCGATAAGGAAAAACGGCCGCTCCAGCCCGACCTCGAACCCACACAACTTCATGCAGCGACTTTCTGCGGCTGGCGCTGCGCCTGACGTTGCAGCGCCGCCTTGACGAAACTGATGAACAGCGGATGCCCGTCCCAGGGCGTGCTCTTGAACTCCGGGTGAAACTGCACACCGACGAACCAGGGGTGAACCTCGGGCGGCAGTTCGATGACTTCGGTCAGCTGCTCGCGCTGCGTGATCGCGCTGATCACCAGGCCTGCTTCCTGCAGCCGCGGCAGGTAGTGCCGATTGGCCTCGTAGCGGTGGCGGTGCCGCTCGGTGACGACCGGGCCGTAGATCTGCGCCGCCAGCGTGCCGGGCTTGACGTCGGAACTCTGCGCACCGAGCCGCATCGTGCCGCCGAGGTCGGAGGTGGCGTCGCGCTTCTGGATCGAGCCGTCGCGATCCTGCCACTCGTCGATCAACGCGATCACCGGGTGCGGCGTCGCGGCGTCGAACTCGGTCGAGTTGGCGCCTTCCAGACCGGCCGCGTGACGCGCGTACTCGATCGTCGCCACCTGCATGCCCAGACAGATGCCCAGGTAGGGGATGCGCTGCTCGCGCGCAAAGCGCGCGGCGAGGATCTTGCCTTCGACGCCGCGTTTGCCGAAGCCGCCGGGCACCAGGATCGCGTCGCAGTGCTCGAGCTGCGCGATGTTGCCGGCTTCGAGCTGTTCCGAGTCCAGGTACTCGATCTTCACGCGCGCATGGTTGTGGATGCCGGCGTGGCGCAGCGCCTCGTTGAGCGACTTGTAGGAGTCCGACAGGTCGGTGTACTTGCCGCACATCGCGATCGTCACCTCCTGCTGCGGGTGCATCACCTCGTGCACCAGCTTGTCCCAGCGCCTCAGGTCGGCCGGCTTGGTGAGCAGCTGCAGCTTCATGCAGATCAGTTCGTCCAGCCCCTGCTCGTGCAGCATGCGCGGCACCTTGTAGATGGTGTCCACGTCCCACATGCTGATCACGCCGTGCAGCGGCACGTTGGTGAAGAGCGAGATCTTGTCGCGTTCGTCGTCCGGCACCGCACGGTCGGCGCGGCACAGCAGCGCGTCGGGCTGGATGCCGATCTCGCGCATCTTCTGCACCGTGTGCTGGGTCGGCTTGGTCTTCAGCTCGCCCGCCGCGGCGATCCACGGCACGTAGGTCAGGTGCACGAAGGCGGTGTTGTTGGCGCCGGCGCGCAGGCTCAGCTGGCGCACCGCCTCCAGGAAGGGCAGCGACTCGATGTCGCCGACGGTGCCGCCGATCTCGACGATCGCGACATCGACATTCGCGGCGCCGCGTTTGATGAATTCCTGGATCTCGTTCGTGACGTGCGGGATCACCTGCACCGTCTTGCCGAGGTAGTCGCCGCGGCGCTCCTTCTCGAGCACGCTCTTGTAGATCTGGCCGGTGGTGAAGTTGTTCGAGCGCTTCATGCGCGTCGAGACGAATCGCTCGTAATGGCCGAGGTCCAGGTCGGTTTCGGCGCCGTCGTCGGTGACGAACACTTCGCCATGCTGGAACGGGCTCATCGTGCCCGGATCGACGTTCAGATACGGGTCCAGCTTGATGAGGGTGACCTTCAGGCCGCGCGATTCGAGGATCGCCGCCAGAGACGCCGACGCGATGCCCTTGCCGAGGGACGACACCACACCGCCGGTGACAAACACGAACTTGATCATGTCGTGCGGCAAGCGCTGAACAACGAATGCCGTGGTGGTAAAGCGCGAGTATATCGGCCTCGTTTTGGCACCCCGCCGCGCGCTGGCTGTGACGCCAGCGCAACAGCGGCGGGAAAGCACGGGGGTGCCGCCAGCCGTCACGCCGCGTCGCTCGTGTCGCCTGGATCGCAGCTTGCGACCGGGCGCGACACGGCGGCGCGACGCATCGCAGCGGGTCGCCAGGCCGTGACACGCCGCTGCAAACCGCGCGCGAGGCGCTGGCTAGATTGCTCCGCACACCGGCACCCGCGCCGCCATCGCACCAAGGAGCTTTATCTTGTTCAAGCGTTCACGCATCCAGACCGCCCTGCTGCTCGTCTTCGGTGGCGCGGCCACGCTCGCCACGGCGCAGGAGACGCCGCAGCGTGTCGAGATCACAGGCTCGGCCATCCGCCGCATCGACACCGAAACCGCGTTGCCGGTGCAGGTGCTGCGGCGCGAGGACATCGAGCGATCGGGCGCCACGTCCACCGTCGATCTGCTGCAACGCCTGGCCGCCGTGCAGGGCTCGACGCACGAAGCCGCGAACGTCGGCGGCTCGACCTTCGGCTTTTCCGGCGTCTCGCTGCACAACCTCGGCGAGACGCGCACGCTCGTGCTGCTGAACGGGCGGCGGCTGGCGCAGTTCGGCGGCCAGTCGCTCACCGGCTCGGCCGCGGCGGTGGACCTGAACGCGATTCCGGTGGCGGCGATCGAGCGCATCGAGATCCTCACCGACGGCGCGTCGGCGCTCTACGGCTCGGACGCGATTGCCGGGGTGGTGAACTTCATCACCAAGCGCGATACCACCGAGGGCGACATCACGCTCGGCTTCTCCGCGCCGCGCAAGGGTGCGGTGGAACAGCGCATCAGCGTGTCGAAGGGCTTCGGCTCGTTGGCGCAAGACGGCTACAACCTCTTCTTCGCCCTCAGCGCCGACAAGCGCAGCAAGCTCGACGCGGTGGACCGTTCGTTCGCCAAGACCGGCATCATCGACTTCACCTACCAGGGCCAGCGCTACAACGCCTTCCTGGGTTCACCGCGCAGCATCCCGGCCAACGCGATCGACGACGACGGCAATCTGATCAGCCCCTACCTGATCGCCAACGGCAGCTGCCCCGACCGCCACGCGCGCGTCCTCGATCCCGCTTCGGGCACCAATTCCTGCTACTTCGACTTCTCGACCGAGCTGGAGATCTTCCCGACCCGCGAGCGCCAGAGCGCCAATGTGTCGCTCAGCAAGAGTCTGGGCAAGGACCACACGCTGACCGCGGACCTGATGTATTCCAACTCCGAGTCGACGGCGCGCATCGCACCGGTGCCGGGGGGCCTGAGCGTGCCCGCCGGCTCCGCGCTGCACAACCAGTACCTGTTGCCGATCGGCGTCACGGTCGATTCGCAGGCCATCTATCGCGTCATGGACCTGGGCAAGCGCACCAACGACGACCGCGCCGAGTTCACCCTCGCCGCGCTCGGGCTGGAGGGCCGCCTCGGCGCCTGGGACTACAACGGCGCGCTGACGCATTCGCGCAGCGAGGCCGCCAGCGACATCGCCGGCTACCCGGGCGCGCGTGCGTTCTCGGCCCTGCTGGCCTCCGGCTTGATCGACCCCTTCGTCGGGCCGGGGCAGCAGAGCGCCGCCGGCCTCGCCGGCCTGCAATCGATCGCCTACACGGGCTATTGGGACGGCGGCTCGTCCCAGCTGACCAGCGCCGAGTTGCGCGGCTCGCGCGAGCTGACCAAGCTGGCCGCCGGGCCGTTGATGATGGGCGCCGGCGTCAACTACTACCAGGAGAAGTTCCAGTCCAAGCCGAGCCTGTTCGCGCAGGCCTTGCTGGCGGACCCGGTGGCCGGCATCCCGGCCGACCCCGCCAACGGGCTGCCGGGCGAGGTGCGCTTCGGCGATGAGTCGGCGACCATCCCCTACAGCGCCGACCGCAATGTCGTCGGTGCGTTCGTCGAGCTGTCGGCGCCGCTGGCCAAGGGGCTGGAGATCACCGGCTCGGCGCGTTACGACAAGTACTCCGACTTCGGCAACGCGACCACGGCCAAGGCGACTGCGCGCTGGACGCCGATGCCGGGCTTCCTGATGCGCGCATCGCTCGGCACCGGTTTCAAGGCGCCGACCGTGCCGCAGTTGCGCGCGTCGCTGCAGCAGTTCGGCGTCACGAGCGAACCCTATGCCTGTTCGGCCGAGATGGCGCAGATCGCGGCGTCGCTCAATGCCCAGTGTCGGCCGGGCACGGTGCAGTACGACCAGTTCGCCGGCGGCAACCCCCTGCTGCAGCCCGAGAAGACGCGCCAGGCGACGCTCGGCTTCCGGCTCGAGCCGTCGTCCAACTGGTCTTTCGGCGCCGACCTCTGGCATGTCGCCATCCGCGATGTCTTCGGCCAGATCACCGAGGACGAGGTGTTCGCCAACCCGCTGCAATACCCCGGCGCCTGGACGACCGCGCTCGAGGTCTCCACCGGCAACACCTACCTCGCCTTCAACGCCAGCAACCAGAACCTGGGCAAGCAGTACTCCACCGGCATCGACTTCGACATCAACGGCCGCTGGCAGACCCGCTACGGCCTGCTGCGGTCACAGCTCAGCGCGACCTACATGCTGCGCGAGCGCGCCCAGCTGCAGGTCGGCGGGCCGTACTTCTCGGCCATCGGCAACAACGCCGAGCTGGGCCTCGTCACCTTCCGCTGGCAGGGCAAGCTCGACACCACGCTGCAGGCGGGGGCCTGGACGCACACGCTGGGGCTGAACTTCAAGTCCGGTTACCGCGACGCCGAGTACCTGGCCGAGCGCTACGACAGCGCCGGCAACCTGACGGGCGTCTTCGATCCGGTGCGCCTGAAGGTCAAGCCGTACACCTCGGTCGACTGGCAGACCGCCTGGGCGGTGCGCGACAACCTGCAGCTCACGCTCGGCGTGCTCAACCTCTTCGACGAGGACCCGCCGCTGTCCCTCGCCGAAGGCGGCCTGAACAAGGGCCAGATGTTCGGCTACGACGACCGCTACTACGACTCGCGCGGGCGCACCGTCTACGCCAACCTCAGCTTCAAGTTCTGACCCGGCGCGGCCGTCGCTCGACCCCAGCTTTCCGCGCTTCGTCGCGCGCTGCTGCGGCGCGGCGGTGGGCGTCACTAGACTGCGCCGAGGAGCGGATCCTCTTGGCGAAGCAGGCAGCCGGCGTGGTGATCGCCGCGCCCCGGCGCGTACCGGGTGAGGGCGCGGCGCGTGCTCGTGCACCGCACGCTGCTGCAGGCCATCACCAGCGGCGCCCTGGCGCCGGGCGCGCGCCTGCCGTCGGCACGCCTGCTGGCCGCCGAATGGGGCTACGCGCGCGGCGCGGTCGACGAGGCGTTCGAGCAGTTGCAGGCCGAGGGCCTGCTCGAGCGCCATACCGGCGACGGCAGTTATGTCGCCGCCGCGCCGCCCACCGCGGCCGCCGCCGAGCCGGCGCACCGCGCGCTGACCGGCGCCGCGCGGAAGGTGTTGACGCGTTTCTCGGCCTACCTCGGCAAGCCGCAGCGGCTCGACGCGCCGACCGTCAGCCTGGTGTCGCAGCCGCTCTTCCCGCGTGCGCCGCTGATCGAACACTTTCCGCTCGACACCTGGCGCCGGCTGCTGACCCGCGCGCACGCCGAGGAGCAGCGCCACCAGCTCTCCTACGGCCCGGCGGCGGGCCTGCCGCAGTTGCGCGCGGCGATCGCACGCCACCTGGCGCTGGCCCGCGGCACGCCCTGCCGCGCCGAGGAGGTGCTGGTGCTGAACAGCCCGATGCAGGCCATCGAGCTGATCGTGCGGGTGCTCATCGAGCCGGGCGACACGGTCTGGCTCGAAGACCCCGGCCACCGCAGCCTGGCCACGTTGTTCGAGGTGCTGCACGCCAACGTGGTCGGTGTGCCCCTGGACGATCAGGGCCTGGACGTGGCGCGCGGCCGGGCGCTGGCCGGCAACGCGGCCGCCGTCTACCTGCATGCGCTGACGCAGTTTCCGCTCGGCCAGCGCACCAGCACCGCGCGCCGGCTGGAGCTGCTGCAGTGGGCCGAGCGCAGCGGCGCCTGGCTGATCGACGCCAACTTCAACGACGAACTGACGCTCGACGCCAGCGCGCCGGAGTCGCTGCGCAACATGGACCGCTCGGGCCGCGTGCTGCTGATGGGCACGCTGGAAGGGGTCATGTTCCCGTCGCTGCGGGTGGCCTACCTGGTGGTGCCGGCCAAGCTGGCGGATGTGTTCGCCGAGATGCGCGGTCTGCTCGGCGACCACACCAACATGGCGCTGCAGCAGGCGCTGGCCTGGTTCATCGACGAAGGCCACATGAGCCGCCACCTGCGCAACCTGCGCCGCGTGCTGGCCGCGCCCCGCGCCGCGCTGCTCGACGCCGCCGCCCGCCACCTGCCCGCGTGGGCGCGGCTGGGGCCGCTGGACGGCGGGACCTATGTCGCCATCCACCTGCCGGCCGACATCGACGACCGCGAGCCGGTGCGCCTGATGCGTGCTGCCGGCGTGTTGGGCATGGCGTTGTCGTCGGCCTGCCTCGACCCGCGGCATGCCAACGGCATCTCGATCGGCTACGCAGCCTTCAGCGCGCCGGTCATCGACGGGTCGCTGCGCGTCGTCGGCGAGGTGCTGCGCAGCTGCCGCGACGCCACGTCGGCTCGCAGCAGGTAACCGCGCCCGCGCACGCACACCACCACCAGGTCGCGCACACCGGCGTCGTCCAAGCGCTTGCGCAGGCGGTGCAGGTAGACATCGACACTGCGTGCGCCGACGCACCTGCCGAGCGGCAGCGCAGCGCGCAGTTGCGCGCGCGGCACGGCGCGGCCGTCGGCGGCGATCAGGCATTGCAACAACGCGGCCTGCAACTCGGTCACCGCGACGCTGCGATCGTCGCCGACCAGCCGGTTGCCGATCCGGTCCAGCCACCAGTCGCCGGCTTGGACGGGCGTTGGTGGCTCGGGCTCGGGCTCGGGCTCTGGCGCTGCGCGATCGGCGCGCGGCCGCCACAACGCGGCCAGGTGTGCGCGCAGCCGGCGCGGCGCCAGCGGGCGGGCGAGGAAGGCATCGGCGCCGAGTTCGAGCGCGACGATTTCGTCGACTTCGTCGCCATGCTCGGCCACCACCAGCAGCGGGCAGGCGAAGGCGGCGCGTGCACGCGCCAGGGCCCAGCCTTCTCGCGCCGCCAGCGCGCCGGAGTCGATCACCAGGGCATCGAAACGCGCCAGCCGCGCCAGGCGCAGCGCCTGCTCGAGGTCGGCGCTCCAGATGCAGCGCATGCCGTCGCGGCCGAGGGTCGAGAACTCGGCGCGCGCGGGCCGGCAGCCGGCGCCGACGAAGAGCACCAAGGTGTCCGCCGCCGCGCGCGCCGGCGGCGTGCCGACCGGTGCGGTGTCGACGGCCGGGTCCGTGTCGAACTCGCAGTCGAGACTCATGCGTCGCCCGGCGAGAACAGGTAGCCGCGGTTGCGCACCGTGCGGATGCGGTGGTGCGCGAGCTGCGCGTCGCCCAGCTTGGCGCGAATGCGGTAGACGCGGCTGTCGATCGAGCGGTCCATCGGCTCCTCGTCGAGGCCGCGCACCCGTTTCAGGATCTCGCGCCGCGACAGCGCCTGGCCGGCATGGCTGGCGAGCAGCCACAGCACCTCGAACTCACCCTCGGTCAGCGGCACCACGCGCTCGGCCTGCAGCACGCGGCGTTCCGTGAGCAGCAGGCGCAGGCTGCCGAAACGCAACTCGTCGCTGGCCGCGACCGGCGTCGCGACGCCACGCGGGCGGCGCCAGAGCGCTCGCAGCCGCGCCGCCACCACCGCTGCCGACCAGGCGGCATCGACGACGTCGTCGGCGCCGGTCTCCAGCGCGAGCACCTGGTCCAGCTCGCGCAGGCCGCGGCAGATCACCAGCAGCGGCAGCGTGGGCGCCCAGCGCCGCCACTCGCGCAGCCGGCCGAGCTGGGGTGCAAGCCCGCGCGCAACCATCAGCAGCAACGCATGGGCGTTGCCCTCGCCGCCGGGGTCGCCGGGTGCAAGCAGCAGCCGCGCCTCCAGCCCTTCGGCGCCGAGCGTGTCGCGCAGCGGCGCGAGCAGGGTGTCGTCGTCGCCGGCGATCAGCACGCGGCGCACGGGCGCCGGGCCGACGCCGGGCGCCGCGGCGGGGAAGGTGTCTTGGAGGCGGAACATCGGCTGCGATGCTCGCGACACCGGCGACCTGCGGCAAGAGCCATTTACGCGCCGCCGCGCCGGCCATTCCTCAGGGCCGTTCAGGGCATGGTCGCGACCAGCTCGAGCACGAGGGCGGCGGTGGCCTCGGGCCGCTCCATCGGATACAGGTGGCTGCCTTCGGTCCAGACAAACCGCTCGCCCGCCAGGCGCTTCGAGGCCTCGGCGCCGGCCTGGCGCATCTCCGCCGACTGCGTGCCGGCGACGAAGGCCACCGGGCAGTGCGGCGGGTGCAGCCGCAACAGCGGCCCGATGTGGTGCGGCAGGGTGTTGTAGATGCGCGTCTCGACCTCGCGCTTGAAGGCGAGCGCGCTGCCGCCGTCCTCGTCGACGAAGCCGGTCGCGACGTAGTCTGCCAGCACGCGTGCATCCCAGCGCGCGAAGGCCGCCTTGGATGCGAAGTGCGCCTGCACCGCGGCGCGATCCGGCCATTGGTGGCGGCGCCGGCGCGACACCCGGCCCGGCGAGACACGCGCCACCAGCCGCGTCGTCTTGGCGACCTGCAGGCTATGCGCGCGCCAGCCGGTGACGATGGGCGAGTCGAGCAGGACCAGGCCACGCGCCAGGTCGGGCCGCTTGCACGCGACCAGCAGGCTGAGCAGCCCGCCGAGCGAGTGGCCGACCAGCCAGGCCGGCTGCCCGGCCTCGGCTTCGATGAAGCGGATCAGCTGGTCGCGCAGCTTCGGCCAGTTGCTCGTCACCGGGTAAGCGGGATCGTGGCCGAATTTGTCGAGCGCGACGACGTTGTGGCCCGCCGCGCGCCAATGTTCGAACAACAAGCGATAGGTGCCGGCCGGAAAGCCGTTGCCGTGCGAGAAGACGATCGCCTCGCGCCGGGCCGCCCCGAGCGAGGCGAGCCCTGCCGGGGGGTGGTGAAGCGGCGCAGCCGCAAGCCTGGGGGCCTGTTCGCTCAAACGATCTTCTCGCCCGGGTGCGTGATCTTCTTCATCGGCAGATAACGCTGCGACGGCGTGATCAACGGGTGTTTGGTGTCGCCGCCGTCCCAGCGCGGGTCGTCGATGCCCTGGAACACCTCGGCCAGCCGCTGGCCCCAGGTGTCGCGGATCATCTGGAAGTACGGGTTGTAGGCGTCGATGCAGATCACCTCGTCGCTCTGCAGGCTGCCGGCGTGATAGATCAGCAGGTCCAGCGGCGGGCCAACGGTAAGGTTGGACTTCATCGTCGAGTCCATCGACACCAGCGCGCATTTGGCGGCCTGGTTGAGCGTGGTGGCCGGGGTGATCATGCGGTCCAGCACCGGCTTGCCGTACTTGCTCTCGCCGACCTGGAAGTACGGCGTCTCGCGCGTCGCCTCGATGAAGTTGCCGGGTGAATAGACGAGGAACAGGCGCATCGCCTCGCCGCCGATCTGGCCGCCGAGGATGAAGCTGGCATTGAAGTCCATGCCCGCCGCCTTGAGCGACTTGCCGTCCTGCTCGTAGACCCGGCGCACGGTGCTGCCGAGGATGCGCGCGACATCGAACAGGCTGGCCGCGTTCCAGATCGACAGCGGCTCGGCGTCCTCGTCGTCGCCACGTGCGACCTTCTCGACCTGGAACAGCTCGCGCACCGACTGCGAGATCGACAGGTTGCCGGCCGACAGCAGGACGATGAAACGGTCGCCCGGGCGCTCGTAGACCATCATCTTGCGGAAGGTGGCGATCTGATCAAGGCCCGCGCTGGTGCGCGAGTCGGACAGGAAGACGAGCCCGGCGTCGAGCTTGATGCCCACGCAATAGGTCATGTGCGCTTATCCCTCATCGTTGAGCAGTGACTTCAGGCGGTACAGCGCGTCCAGCGCCGCGCGCGGCGTCAGCGTATCAGGCTGGATGCGCGCCAGCGCCTCGTGCACCGGCGAAGGCGCTGGCGGCGCGGGCGGCGTTGGCGCGGCGGCGAAAAGATCGACCTGGCGCTGCCCGGCCTGGGCCTGCGCTTCCAGCGCTTCCAGCGTGTGGCGCGCCTGGCGCACCAGCCCGGCCGGCATGCCGGCCAGCCGCGCCACCTGCACGCCGTAGCTGCGGCTCGCCGGGCCGGGCTCGATCTGGTGCAGGAAGACGACGTCGTGGCCGGCCTCGACCGCGCCGACATGCACGTTGAGCACACCGTCGTGTTTCTGCGGCAGCGTGGTGAGTTCGAAGTAATGGGTCGCGAACAGCGTGAACGATCGGTTCTTGGTGAGCAGCTGGGTTGCGACTGCGCCGGCCAGCGCCAAGCCGTCGAAGGTGGACGTACCGCGGCCGATCTCGTCGATCAGCACCAGTGACGCTTCGGTGGCGCCGTGCACGATCGCCGCGCCTTCGGTCATCTCCAGCATGAAGGTCGACTGCGCGTTGGCCAGGTCGTCGGCGGCGCCGATGCGGGTGTGCAGGGCGTCGATCGGCCCCAGCCGGCAGGCCGTGGCGGGCACGTAGGAACCCATCGCCGCCAGCAGCACGGCGAGGCCGACCTGGCGCATGTAGGTGCTCTTGCCGCCCATGTTGGGGCCGGTGATGACCAGCATGCGCGTCTTGGCGTCGAGCCGGCAGTGGTTGGCGATGAAGGGGGTGTTGGCTTCAGCCAGCCGCGCCTCGACCACCGGATGTCGGCCGGCTTCGATCTCGATGCACGGGTGGCCGACAAACTGCGGCCGGCACCAGTTCAAGGTGCTCGCCCGTTCGGCGAGCGCGGCCAGCGCGTCGATCGTCGCCAGCGCCTGCGCGAGTTGCCCCAACGGCCCCAGGTGGGCCGCGAGTTGATCGAGCAGCTCGTCGTAGAGCGCACGCTCGCGCGCGGCCGCACGCTCCTGCGCCGACAGCGCCTTGTCCTCGAAAGCCTTCAGTTCCGGCGTGATGAAACGTTCGGCGTTCTTCAGCGTCTGGCGGCGCTGGTAGTCGGCGGGCACACGGTCCAGGCCGGAGGCGGTGATCTCGATGTAGAAACCGTGCACCTTGTTGTACTGCACACGCAGGTTGCTGATGCCGGTGCGTGCCCGTTCGCGTGTTTCCAGGTCGAGCAGGTAGGTGTCGGCGTTGCGCGTCAGGCCGCGCAGTTCGTCGAGTTGCGCGTCCGCGCCTGCGGCGATCACGCCACCGTGTTGCAGCAGCGCCGGCGGCTCGTCGGCGATGCGCGCGAGCAGGGCGCGGATGGCGGGGTCGGGCGCGAGCGCGGCGCGGCTGTGGTCGAGCAGGGCGCTGCCCTGCGGCAAGGCCGTTGCCAGCGCGGGCAGGGCGTCGATCGTGCTGCGCAGGCCACCGAGTTCACGGGGCCGCACCTGGCGCAGCGCGATGCGTGCGCCCGTTCGTTCGACATCGCTCACTCCGCGCAGCGCGTGGCGCAGCGGCTCGACGGCCTGGGTGGCGATCAGGCTCGCGATCGCGTCGTGGCGGGCGCTGGCGACCGCGCGCTCGCGCAAGGGGCGTGTCAACCACAGCCGCAGCGCGCGGCTGCCCATGCCGGTGCGGCAACTGTCCAGCAGCGACAGCAGCGTCGGCGCTGTCTCGCCGCGCAGCGTGCGCGTGAGTTCGAGGTTGCGGTGCGTGGCCGGCGGCAGCTCGAGCAGGTCGCTCGCACGTTGCACCTCCAGCGTGCGCAGATGGGCGAGCGAGCGCGCCTGGGTGTGTTCGGCATAGGCCAGCAACGCGGCGGCGGCAGCCTGGGCGGCGGGCAGACCGTCGGCATTGACACCTGACAGGCTGGCGATGCGCAACTGCTCACAGAGCTTGCGCGTGCCCAGGGCGCTGTCGAACTGCCAGTCCGGGCGCGGTGTGATGGCTGCGCCGCTGCCGCGCAAGCTTTCGGCGAGCGCCTGCGCGTCGTCGCGGCCGACCAGGATCTCGGCCGGCTCCAGCCGCGCGAGCCACGCGGTCAGCTCGCGTTCGCCACATTCGGTGACGCCCAGCCGCCCGCTCGCCAGCCCGAGCCAAGCCAGGCCGTGGCGATCGGCGCGACGCGCAATCGCCAGCAGCAGCGTGTCGGCACGTTCGTCGAGCAGCTCGGTGTCGGTGACGGTGCCCGGCGTGACGACTCGCACGACCTGGCGCTCGACCGGGCCCTTGGCGCTGGCGACGTCGCCCACCTGCTCGGCGATGGCGACCGTGACGCCTTGTCGGATCAGCTTGCCGAGGTAGGCCTCCAGCGCATGCACCGGCACGCCGGCCATCACCACCGGCTCGCCGTTGCTGGCGCCCCGCGCGGTGAGCGTGATGTCGAGCAGCCGGTTCGCGAGCCGCGCGTCGTCGTAGAAGACTTCGTAGAAGTCGCCCATGCGAAAAAACAGCAGCCCGTCCGGGTGCGCGGCCTTGAGCCGGAAGTACTGCTGCATCACCGGCGTGTGGCCGGCGAACTCGTCGCGGGGCGGGGCGGGCGGGGTCATCGGGCGGGCATTGTCCGCCAGCGCCTACAAGCCGGCGCCGCACTGTCCGACACGCTGCGCGAGCGGGCGGGGCGACCCTTCCAGCAACCGAACTGCGAGGAGCGACCATGGCCCGATGTGATGTCTGCGGTAACGACTATCCGTTGTCATTCGAGGTGACCACCGCCGATGGCAAGCGCGCCATCTTCGACAGCATCGAATGCGCGGCGCACCGCATTGCGCCGACCTGTGCCCACTGCGGCTGTCGCATCCTGGGCCACGGCATCCAGGATGGCGAACGTTTTTTCTGCTGCGCCAGTTGCTCGCGCCACGCCGGCGTGCGCGGCGCGGTCGACAACACCGACCGGGTGGCGCCGTGAGTGCGGACAACATGCGCCAGGCCCACCATCCCTCGCCCGACCCGCAGCCCGAGCCGCCGAGCCCGGATGTGCTGCCGGTCCCGCCGCCGACCGCACCCGAGCCTGCGCCGCCGGATGTCATTGACCCGCTGCCGCCGGGCATCGGCGACCAGCCGGTGCGCGAGCCGGGCAAACCGCCGGAGCCGGTACGCGTCTAGCTGACCTACCATCGCTGCCCGAGCGGGCTGGGGGGGTTGGCAATGAAATTGTTGCGGGTCGGAGAGCGGGGCGCCGAACGGCCGGCCCTGCTCGACGCTGAAGGGGCGCTGCGCGACCTGAGCGCGCTGGTGGCCGACATCGCCGGTGGCGCGCTCGGTGAAGACACGCTGGCGCGGCTGCGGGCGCTCGATGTGACCCGTCTGCCGACACTCGACGCTGGACTTCGTGTCGGCCCCTGCGTCGGCGCGGTCGGCAAGTTCATCGGCGTCGGCTTGAACTACGCCGACCACGCCGCCGAGTCCGGCATGCCGCTGCCCGCCGAGCCGATCCTGTTCATGAAGGCGACAAGTTCGATCTGCGGCCCCAACGACGACCTGTGTATCCCGCGCGGCGCGCACAAGACCGACTGGGAAATCGAACTCGGCGTCGTCATCGGCCGCGAGGCGCGGTACGTGGACGAATCGGATGCGCTCGACCACGTCGCCGGCTATTGCGTCGTCAACGACGTGTCCGAGCGCTCGTACCAGCTCGAACGCGGCGGCCAGTGGGACAAGGGCAAGGGTTGTGACAGCTTCGGCCCGATCGGCCCCTGGCTCGTCACCCGCGACGAGATTGCGCGCCCGCAGGCGCTGGCGATGTGGCTGGAGGTGGACGGCGTGCGCCGCCAGACGGGCTCGACGGCGACGATGATCTTCGGCGTCGCCCAGCTCGTCGCCTACATCTCGCAGTTCATGAGCCTGCAAGCGGGCGACGTCATCGCCACCGGCACGCCACCGGGTGTGGGCATGGGCATCAAGCCGCAGCCGGTCTACCTGCGTGCGGGCCAGCAGCTGCGCGCCGGCATCGCCGGCCTGGGCGAGCAGCGGCAGCGCACGGTGTCCACCTCGACCTAGAGCTGCGCGCCGAACATCGACGCGGCGTGCTCCCAGAGTTTTTCCTGCCACGGGCGTTGGCGCCAGGCGCCGAGCGTGATCGGTTTGGACTTCGCCCAGTCGGCTTCGAACACCTCGCGCTGGCGTTGCGAGAAGCCGCGGTGGATGACGTTCAGATTCGCTTCGTCGTTGAGCCGGAACGAGCGGTTGTCGAAGTTGGTCGAGCCCACCGACGCGATCAGGCCGTCGACCACCAGCCCCTTGACGTGGAACATCGTCGGCGCGTACTCGGCGATCTGCACGCCGGCTTCGAGCAGGTCCCCCCAGCGCGCGCGCGACGCGCGGCGCACGGTCTCGGCGTCGATGTGTTCACCGGGCGTGATGACGCGCACCTTGACCCCGCGCTTGGCGGCGTCGGCGAGCGAGCGGATCGCAAGGTCGTCGGGTACGAAGTAGGACGCCGACAACTCGATCGTGTGTTTGGCCGCGGTGATCGCGAGCAGGTACATCAGGTGCATGCTCTCGGAGCCGCCGGACGGCGAACTCGAGAACATCTGCGCGGCGTGGTCGCCGGCGGGCTCGAGCTTCGGGAAATACTCGTCGCCGTGCAGCACACGGCCGGTGGCGCGGATCCAGTTGTCCATGAACACGGCCTGCATCTGCGCCACCACCGGGCCTTCGACGCGGAAGTGCATGTCGCGCCACTCGCCGGGGTTGCGCGCGTCGCCGCGCCACTGGTCGGCAATGCCGACGCCGCCGGTGAAGCCGACGCGCCCGTCCGAGATCACCAGCTTGCGGTGCGTGCGGTTGTTCATGCGCGACAGGTTGGCCCAGTGCGGCTCGTGAAATCGTTCGACCTCGATGCCGGCCGACTTCATGGTCTGGATGAGCGCGTCGTCCATCTTGATGCTGCCTACCCAGTCGAGCAGGACATGCACCTTGACGCCGGCGCGCGCGCGTTCGCTCAACACGTCGACGAACTCGCGCCCGATGTCGCCGGACCAGTAGATATAGGTCTCGAAGGTGATCGTGCGCTGCGCCTGGCGGATCGCCTGCAGCATGGGCGGGAAGATGCGGTCGCCGTTGACCAGCGTCTCGACGCGGTTGCCTTCGAGCAGCGGCGGGCCGAGCAGCGCGCTCAGCGAACGCCGGAACGCGCCGTCGTCGGCTTCGTACAGGCGCGGCAGTTTCTGTTCGATCTTCTTCTCGCCGCCGGCGAAGTTCATGAACAACAGGGTCGCGACGAGGGTTGCGCCGGCGCTGATCAAGGCGGTATAGACGTGCTTCTTGGTGACTCGCATGGCGAGCGAGACTAGCCGACGCCGCATGCGAATGATGTAGGACAGCGATTGCGTACATACCGTGTCCAGATGTAGGACAACACGCTAACCCCACCATCCCCCCTGGACGCGAGCGCCGCCCGCGCCGCACACTGGCGTCTCAACATCAACTTCCTCCCGGAGGACGCAACAATGAACTTCATCATCTGGTTGATCATCGGTGGCATCGTCGGCTGGCTCGCCAGCATGGTCATGAAGACCGATGCCCAGCAGGGCGTGATCCTGAACGTCGTCGTCGGTATCGTCGGCGCGCTGCTCGGCGGCTGGCTGATCTCCCCGCTGGTCGGTGTCGGCACCATCAACCAGGATGCGCTCAGCATTCCCGCGATCCTGGTGTCCCTGGTGGGTGCAATCATCCTGCTGGCTATCGTGAATCTGGTGCGCCGCGGCAAGGCACGCTGAACACTCCAGCAGCAACTCTTCAAAAAGGCGCGCCGCGAGGCGCGCCTTTTGTTTTGTGCGCTCCGCTATGCTCGCCGCCGAAGGCCCGGATGGCGAAATCGGTAGACGCAGCGGACTTAAAATCCGCAGCCTTCCGCAAGGGGGCGTGCCGGTTCGAAACCGGCTCCGGGCACCAAACACCCCAGCGAAGGAGTTCCCCTTGGCCTTGTTTGCGCAGGCGGCGCTCAACGACGGTGTGCGCAAGCGCGAAGTGTTCGGTTGGGCGATGTACGACTTCGCCAACTCGGGCTACACCACGGTCGTCCTTACCGCCGTCTTCAACGTCTATTTCGTCGGCGTCGTCGCCGAAGGCGCGAATTGGGCGACGCTGGCGTGGACCCTCGCGATCGGCGCGTCGAGCCTGGTCGTGATGCTGACGATGCCCGCGCTCGGCGCCTACGCCGATCTGCGCGCGGCCAAGAAGCCGCTGCTGGTCATCACCACCATCGGCTGCGTGCTGGCGACGATCGCGCTCGCCAAGGCCGGCCGCGGCGACATCGCCTGGGCGGTGGTGGCGATCATCGTCTCCAACGTCTTCTATGCCTATGGCGAGTCGCTGACCGCGGCCTTCTTGCCCGAGCTGGCGCGCCGCGAGGCGCTCGGCAAGGTGTCGGGCTGGGGCTGGAGCTTCGGCTACTTCGGCGGCATGTTGTCGCTCGGCCTGTCGCTCGGCTATGTGATCTGGGCCCAGAGCCAAGGTCAGCCGGCGACCAGCTTCGTGCCGGTCACGATGTTGATCACCGCCGCGGTCTACGGCCTGGCGTCGATCGCCACCTTCGTGCTCCTGCGCGAACGCGCGCAGCCGCAGATCGCGAGTGACCTCGTCGCCACCGGCGTGGGCGCCGCGCTCGCGCGTCTGGGTAGCACCTGGCGCCAGGCGCAGCACTACCGCGACTTCGTCTGGCTGCTCGCCTGCGCCACCGCCTACCAGGCCGGCATCTCGGTCGTGATCGCGCTCGCCGCGGTGTATGCCGAGCAGGTGCTCGGTTTCAAGCAAACCGACACCATGATGCTCGTGTTCCTGGTCAACATCGCGTCGGCGGTGGGGGCGTTCGCCTTCGGCTACTGGCAGGACCATATCGGCCACAAACCTGCGCTCGCCATCACGCTGGTGGGCTGGATCGTGATGACCGCGCTCGCCTACGCGGCGACGAGCGCGACGCTGTTCTGGGTGGCGGCAGTGATCGCCGGGCTGTGCATGGGTTCCAGCCAGTCGGCCGGCCGCGCGCTCGCCGCGCTGCTGGCGCCGGCCGCACAGCGCGCGGAGTTCTTCGGCCTGTGGACGTTTGCGACCCGGCTGTCGGCGATCGTCGGGCCGGTGACCTACGGCCTCGTCACGTGGGTCACCAGCGGCAACCATCGGCTGGCGATCCTGTCCACCGCCGTGTTCTTCGTCGCCGGGCTGGTGCTGCTGAAGCCGATCGACGTCGCGCGCGGCGCGGCGGCGGCAAAATAGAATCCGAACATCCATCCTCGAGGAGCGCCATGAAGGCCCTGGTCCCGGTCAAACGTGTCGTCGACTTCAACGTCAAGGTGCGTGTCAAGAGCGACGGCTCAGGCGTCGACATCGCCAACGTCAAGATGAGCATGAACCCCTTCGACGAAATCGCCGTCGAAGAGGCGGTGCGCTTGAAGGAGAAGGGCGTGCTGACCGAGGTGGTCGCCGTCTCCTGCGGCCCGACCCAGTGCCAGGAGACGCTGCGCACGGCGATGGCGATCGGTGCCGACCGCGCCATCCTGGTCGAGACGAGCGACGAACTGCAGCCGCTGGCGGTGGCCAAGCTGTTGAAGGCGCTGGCCGACAAGGAGCAGCCGCAACTCATCATCCTCGGCAAACAAGCCATCGACGACGACTGCAACCAGACCGGCCAGATGCTGGCCGCGCTGTGCAACTGGCCGCAGGCCACTTTCGCGAGCAAGGTCGAGGTGGCCGACGGCCACGCCACCGTGACACGCGAGGTCGATGGCGGGCTGGAGACGATCAAGATCAAGCTGCCGGCGGTCATCACCACCGACCTGCGCTTGAACGAGCCGCGTTATGTGACGCTGCCCAACATCATGAAGGCGAAGAAGAAGACGCTCGACGTGGTGAAGCCCGCCGACCTGGGCGTGGATGTCGCGCCGCGCCTGAAGACGCTGAAGGTCACCGAGCCGGCCAAACGTGGCGCCGGCCAGAAGGTGCCCGATGTCGCGACCCTGGTGGCGAAGCTGAAGAACGAAGCGAAGGTGATCTAGATGGCTGCTCTCGTCATAGCCGAACACGACCACGGCACCCTCAAGGGCGCAACCCTCAACACCGTGACGGCCGCCGCGCAATGTGGTGGCGAGGTGCATGTGCTCGTCGCCGGCCACAACGCGGGCGAAGCGGCCAAGGCGGCGAGCCAGATCGCCGGCGTCGCCAGGGTGCTGCATGCCGACGGTGCGCAGCTGGCCGAGCAGCTCGGCGAGAACGTCGCCGCGCAGGTGCTCGCGCTGGCTTCCGCCTACAGCCACCTGCTGTTCCCGGCCACCGCGCACGGCAAGAACGTCGCGCCGCGGGTTGCCGCGCTGCTCGACGTGGCGCAGATCAGCGACGCGACCAGGGTGATGGCGCCCGACACCTTCGAGCGCCCGATCTATGCCGGTAACGCGATCGCCACCGTGCAAAGCGGCGACACGGTGAAGGTCATCACCGTGCGCACCACCGGGTTCGATGCGGCCCCTGCGACCGGGGGCAGCGCGGCGGTGGACAAGATCGACGCCGTGGCCGACAGCGGGCTGTCGGCTTATGTCGGCAGCGAGATCGCCAAGAGCGACCGGCCCGAACTCACCGCCGCCAAGATCATCGTCAGCGGCGGCCGTGCGCTCGGATCGTCCGACAAGTTCAACGAGGTGCTGACACCACTCGCCGACAAACTCGGCGCCGCCCTGGGCGCGAGCCGCGCCGCCGTCGACGCCGGTTATGCGCCGAACGACTGGCAGGTCGGGCAGACCGGCAAGATCGTCGCGCCGCAGCTGTACATCGCGGCCGGCATCTCGGGCGCGATCCAGCACCTGGCGGGCATGAAGGACAGCAAGGTCATCGTCGCCATCAACAAGGACGCGGAGGCGCCGATCTTCGCGATCGCCGACTACGGGCTGGAGGCGGATCTCTTCACCGCCGTGCCCGAGCTGGTGAAGGCGCTCTGACATGAGCGCCTACAAGGCTCCTCTCGCCGACATGCTGTTCTGCATGGACAAGCTCGCCGCTTTGGGCGAAGTGGCCAAGTTGCCCGGCTTCGAAGACGCGGGCCTCGAAACCGCGCAGGCCGTGCTGGAGGAATGCGCCAAGTTCAACCAGAACGTCGTCGCGCCGCTCAATGTGCCGGGCGACAAGAACCCGTCGTCGTGGCAGGACGGTGTGGTCAGCACCACGCCCGGCTTCAAGGATGCGTTCCAGCAGTTCGGCGCGGGCGGTTGGCAGGGCCTGCAGCACCCGGTGGAGTTCGGCGGCCAGGGGCTGCCGAAGACGATCGGCGCCGCCTGCATCGAGATGATCAACTCGGCGAACCTGAGCTTCGCGCTGTGCCCGTTGCTCACCGACGGCGCGATCGAGGCGCTGCTCACCGCCGGCACGCCCGAGCAGCAGCACGCCTTCATCCCGAAGATGATCGAAGGGGCCTGGACCGGCACCATGAACCTGACCGAGCCGCAGGCCGGCAGCGACCTCGCGGCGGTGCGCACCCGCGCCGAGCCGGTAGGAGACGGCAGCTACAAGCTCTACGGCACCAAGATCTTCATCACCTACGGCGAGCACGACATGGCGGACAACATCGTCCACCTGGTGCTCGCGCGTGTGACCGACGCGCCGCCGGGGGTGAAGGGCATCTCGCTGTTCATCTGCCCGAAGTTCCTGCCCGACGGCACGCGCAACGACGTGCACTGCGTGAGCATCGAACACAAGCTGGGCATCAAGGCCAGCCCGACGGCCGTCTTGCAGTTCGGCGACCGGGGCGGCGCCGTGGCCGAGCTGATCGGCGAGGAGAACCGCGGCCTCGAATACATGTTCATCATGATGAACGCGGCGCGGTACGCGGTCGGCATGCAAGGTGTCGCGATCGCCGAGCGCGCCTACCAGCAGGCGGCGGCGTTCGCCAAGGAGCGGGTGCAGTCGCGCCCGGTCGACGGCTCGATGAACCAGGCGGCGCCGATCATCCACCACCCCGACGTGCAGCGCATGCTGATGACGATGCGCGCCTATACCGAGGGCTGCCGTGCGCTCGCGATCACATCGGCCGCCGCCTACGACGCCGCGCACGCGCACCCGGACCAGGACGTGCGGGCGCAGAACCGGGCCTTCTACGAATACATGGTGCCGCTGATCAAGGGCTATTCGACCGAGATGAGCCTGGAGGTCACCAGTCTGGGCGTGCAGGTGCATGGCGGCATGGGCTTCATCGAGGAGACCGGCGCCGCGCAGCACTACCGCGACGCGAAGATCCTCACCATCTACGAAGGCACGACCGCCATCCAGGCCAACGACCTGGTCGGCCGCAAGACCACGCGAGACGGCGGCCGGACGGCGAAGGCGATTGCGCGCCAGATCGAAGAAACGGAAAGCCGGCTCGCGAAGGGCGGCGACGACGCGAAGGCGATGGGCAGGCGGCTGACTGCCGCGCGGCAGGCCTTCGTCGATGTGGTCGAGTTCGTTGCCGGGCAAACGAAGGTCAGCCCGAACGCAGTCTTCGCCGGCTCGGTGCCCTATCTGATGCTGGCCGGCAACCTGATGGCCGGCTGGCAGATGGCGCGTGCGCTGCTCGCCTGCGAAGGGTCCACCGCCGCCTTCGAGCGCGCCAAGGTCGCGACCGCGCGTGTCTATGCCGACCACATCCTGACCAAGGTGCCGGGGCTGCGCGACTCGATCGTCGAAGGAAGCGTTGGCGTGACCTCGATGGCGCTGGAGGCTTACTGATGGCGCTGCCTCCAGTTCTGCAGAACCTGCCGCTGCCGGTGATCGGCGCGCCGCTGTTCATCGTCAGCAACCCCAAGCTGGTGATCGCGCAGTGCAAGGCCGGCATCGTCGGCTCGATGCCGTCGCTGAATGCGCGGCCCGCCGAGCAGCTCGACGAGTGGCTGGCCGAAATCACCGAAGCGCTCGCGGCGCACGACCGTACGCATCCTGACGCGAAGGCTGCGCCGTTCGCCATCAACCAGATCGTGCACAAGACCAACGACCGGCTGGAACACGACATGGCCGTGTGCGCGAAATACAAGGTGCCGATCGTCATCACCTCGCTCGGCGCACGCACCGACATCAATGATGCGGTGCACGGCTGGGGCGGTGTGGTGCTGCACGACATCATCAACAACACGTTCGCGAAGAAGGCCGTCGAGAAGGGCGCCGACGGCCTGATCGGGGTGGCCGCGGGCGCCGGCGGGCATGCCGGCGTGAAGAGCCCGTTTGCGCTGGTGCAGGAGATCCGGCGCTGGTTCGACGGACCGCTCGCTCTTTCAGGCGCCATCTCCACCGGCGCCGGCGTGCTCGCCGCGCGCGCGATGGGCGCGGACTTCGCGTACATCGGCTCGGCCTTCATCGCCACCGAGGAGGCGCGCGCGAGCGACGCCTACAAGCAGGCGATCGTCGACGGCACGAGCGACGACATCGTCTACTCGAGCCTGTTCACCGGCGTACACGGCAACTACCTTAAAGCCAGCATCCGCGCCGCCGGCCTGGACCCGGACAACCTGCCCGAAGGCTCGCCTGACAAGATGAACTTCGTCGGCGGCGGCGAAGGCGCCAAGAAGGCCTGGAAGGACATCTGGGGCTGCGGCCAGGGCATCGGCGCGGTCGAGCAGGTGGTGCCGGCCGGCGCAATGATCGAGCGGCTGAAGTGCGAATACGCGCAGGCGCGTGCGGGCTTGCTCTAGGGCGCGCAGCAGCCCGGTGCTACAGTTTTGATCTGACGGCCCTTCTGAGAGTCCGCAATCCGCCAACCGGTCGAGCCGGGCCGCGGAAGGTTGTGCAACCAGCCGACAGCCCTGGAAACCGGGGCGAAAGGTGAGCGAAGATGATGCAGCAAACCAGGTCCAACTCGTACCTGTTCGGCGGCAATGCGCCGTATGTCGAGGAGCTCTACGAGGCCTACCTCGACAACCCGGGCAGCGTGCCGGACAACTGGCGCGCCTACTTCGACGCCTTGCAGAACGTGCCCGCGGCGGACGGCTCGGACAGCCGCGACGTGGCGCATGCGCCGGTCGTCGAATCCTTCGCCCAGCGCGCCAAGGCGAGTGCGTTTTCGGTGCGCGCGAGCGCCACCGACCTGGCCGTCGCGCGCAAGCAGGTGCATGTCCAGAGCCTGATCGCGGCCTACCGCTTCTTGGGCTCCCGCTGGGCCGACCTGGACCCGCTCAAGCGCCAGGAGCGCCCCAAGATCCCCGAGCTGGAACCGGCGTTCTACGACCTCACCGAGGCCGACATGGACATCACCTTCTCGGCCACGAACACCTACTTCACCAAGGCCGAGCAGATGACGCTGCGCGAGATCGTGCAGGCCTTGCGCGAGACCTACTGCGGCAGCATCGGCGCCGAGACCATGTATTTGTCGGACCCGGGCGAAAAACGCTGGTGGCAGGAGCGGCTGGAGTCCATCCGCAGCAAACCGTCGTTCAGCGCCGACAAGAAGAAGCACATCCTGCAGCGCCTGACGGCCGCCGAAGGGCTGGAGCGTTACCTGCATACCAAGTTCGTTGGCCAGAAGCGCTTCAGCCTCGAAGGCAGCGAAAGTTTCATCGCCAGCATGGACGAGCTGGTGCAGCGTGCCGGCGAGTCCGGCGTGCAGGAGATCGTGATCGGCATGGCGCACCGCGGCCGTCTCAACGTGCTCGTCAACACGCTCGGCAAGATGCCGGCGGACCTGTTCGCCGAGTTCGAGCACACCGCGAAGGAAGACCTGCCGGCCGGTGACGTCAAGTACCACCAGGGTTTTTCGTCCGACGTGTCCACGCCCGGCGGCGCGGTGCACCTGAGCCTGTCGTTCAACCCCTCGCACCTGGAGATTGTCAACCCGGTCGTCGAAGGCAGCGTGAAGGCGCGACTCGACCGGCGCGGCGACACCGAAGGCGATTCGGTGCTGCCGGTGCTGGTGCACGGCGACGCCGCCTTCGCCGGCCAGGGCGTGGTGATGGAGACGCTGGCGCTGGCCCAGACGCGCGGCTACTACACCGGTGGCACGGTGCACATCGTCATCAACAACCAGATCGGCTTCACCACCAGCGACCCGCGCGACAGCCGCTCGACGCTGTACTGCACCGACGTGGTCAAGATGATCGAAGCGCCGGTGCTGCACGTGAACGGCGACGACCCGGAAGCCGTGGTGCTGTGCACCCAGCTCGCGATGGACTACCGCCAGCAGTTCAACAAGGACGTGGTGGTCGACATCGTGTGCTTCCGCAAGCTCGGCCACAACGAGCAGGACACGCCGAGCCTGACGCAGCCGCTGATGTACAAGAAGATCGGTGCCCACCCGGGCACGCGCAGACTCTACGGCGACAAGCTGGCGGCGCAGAACGTGTTGGCTGCCGACGGGCCCGACGCGATGGTCAAGGCCTACCGCGCGGCGATGGACGCCGGCAAGCACACGGTCGATCCGGTACTGACCAACTTCAAGAGCAAGTACGCGGTGGACTGGCAGCCGTTCTTGGGCAAGAAGTGGACCGATGCGGCCGACACCGCGCTGCCGCTGGCCGAGGTCAAGCGCCTGGCCGAACGCATCACGACGATCCCGTCCGGCTTCAAGGCGCATCCGCTGGTCGAGAAGGTGATCGCCGACCGCGCCGCGATGGGCCGCGGCGAAGTCAATGTCGACTGGGGCATGGGCGAAAGCCTGGCCTACGCGTCGCTGGTCGCTTCGGGTTACCCCGTGCGCCTCTCGGGCGAGGACTGCGGGCGGGGTACTTTCGTGCACCGGCATGCGGTGCTGCACGACCAGAACCGCGAGAAGTGGAACGAGGGCACGTACATCCCGCTCGCCAACGTCGCCGACGGCCAGGCGCCGTTCGTCGTCATCGATTCGATCCTCTCCGAAGAGGCGGTGCTCGGATTCGAGTACGGCTACTCGAGCGCGGACCCGAACACGCTGACGATCTGGGAGGCCCAGTTCGGCGACTTCGTCAACGGCGCTCAGGTCGTGATCGACCAGTTCATCGCCTCGGGTGAAGTGAAGTGGGGCCGGGTCAACGGCCTGACGCTGATGCTGCCGCACGGCTACGAAGGTCAGGGCCCGGAGCACTCGTCAGCGCGGCTGGAGCGTTTCATGCAGCTCGCGGCCGACAACAACATGCAGATCGTGCAGCCGACGACGGCGAGCCAGATCTTCCACCTGCTGCGCCGACAGATGGTGCGCATGTTCAGGAAGCCGCTCGTCATCATGACGCCCAAGTCGCTGCTGCGAAACAAGGACGCGACTTCGCCGCTGGCGGAGTTCACGAAGGGCGAGTTCAAGACCGTGATCGGGCCGAACCATCCGAACATCGAGCCCGACAAGGTCAAGCGCGTCATCGCCTGCTCGGGCAAGGTGGCCTACGACCTGCTGAAGCGCAGGGACGAGAAGAAGGCCTGGGACGTCGTCATCCTGCGCATCGAGCAGCTCTACCCGTTCCCGCACAAGGCCTTCGCGACGGAACTCAAGAAGTTCGCGAACGCGAGCGAGATCGTCTGGTGCCAGGACGAGCCGCAGAACCAGGGTGCGTGGTTCTTCATCCAGCACTACATCCACGAGAACATGCAGGACGGCCAGAAGCTCGGCTACGCCGGGCGCTCGTCGTCGGCGTCGCCCGCGGTCGGCTACGCCCACCTGCACCAGGAGCAGCAGAAGACGCTGCTCGACGCGGCTTTCGGCAAGCTCAAGGGTTTCGTGCTGAACAAATAACGAAGAGCTCCATCATGGCCATCATCGAAGTCAAGGTCCCGCAGCTGTCGGAGTCGGTCGCCGAAGCGACGCTGCTGGCGTGGAAGAAGAAGCCCGGCGAGGCGGTCGAGATCGACGAGATCCTGATCGAGATCGAAACCGACAAGGTCGTGCTCGAAGTGCCGGCGCCGGCTGCCGGCGTGCTGGTGCAGATCGTTCGCGGCGACGGCGAGACGGTGCAGGCGGACGACCTGATCGCCAAGATCGACACCGAAGGTACGGAGGCGATCAGCCCGATCAACGTCGAGCCGGTGCCCGAGACGCCGTCTCAAGCCCAGGCCGAGCAGGCGACGATGACCGCGCCGGTGAGTGACGCCGGAGCGGCAGCCGGTGCGAAGTCCGACATGGCCATGCCTGGGGATGCCAAACCGCCGATGCCGGCGGCCGCCAAGCTGATGGCGGACAACCAGATGCCCGCGGGCGCGGTCGCCGGCAGCGGCCGCGACGGGCGCGTCACCAAGGGCGACGTGCTGGGTGCGCTCGCCGCAGCGCCGAAGACCGCTCCCGCAGCCGCACCGGCCGCAGCGCCGAGGCCGCTGCCACCCGTGGCCGCACCCGTGCAGGCCAACCTCGGCGAGCGCCCCGAACAGCGCGTGCCGATGAGCCGCCTGCGCGCCCGGGTCGCGGAGCGGCTGCTGCAGTCGCAGTCCAGCAACGCCATCCTCACCACCTTCAACGAGGTCAACATGGCCCCGCTGATGGAGATGCGCAAGAAGTTCCAGGAGAAGTTCGAGAAGGAACACGGCGTCAAGCTCGGCTTCATGAGTTTCTTCGTCAAGGCCGCGGTGGCGGCGCTGAAGAAGTACCCGGTGCTCAACGCCAGCGTCGATGGCAATGACATCGTCTACCACGGCTATTTCGACATCGGCATCGCGGTGGGCTCGCCGCGCGGGCTGGTGGTGCCGATCCTGCGCAATGCCGACCAGATGGGGTTTGCCGACATCGAGAAGAAGATCGCCGATTTCGGCCAGAAGGCCAAGGATGGCAAGCTGTCGCTGGAGGAACTCACCGGCGGCACCTTCTCGATCTCCAACGGCGGTGTCTTCGGCTCGATGTTGTCGACGCCGATCATCAACCCGCCGCAGAGCGCGATCCTCGGCGTGCATGCGACCAAGGACCGGGCGGTGGTGGAAAACGGCCAGGTCGTCGTGCGGCCGATCAACTATCTGGCGATGAGCTACGACCACCGAATCATCGACGGCCGCGAGGCGGTGCTCGGGCTGGTGACGATGAAGGACGCGCTGGAAGACCCGGCGCGGCTGCTGTTCGATATCTGACGCAGGAGGCTGCGATGCCACTGAGCGACGAGCTGGAGAAGCTGGAGCAACTGCGTGCGCGTGGCGTGTTGAGCAACGACGAGTTCGCGCGTGCCAAGCAGCGCCTGCTTGAAACCGGGCCGCCACCGATGCCGGGCGCCGAAAGGCTGAACGCGCTGCGCCGCAGCCGCGAGGACCGGTGGTTGGCCGGCGTCTGCGGCGGCCTGGCCGACGCAACCGGCGTCGAGAGCTGGCTCTGGCGGCTCGCCTTCACGCTGCTGCTGTTCGCCGGCGGCGCGGGCGTGGTGGTCTATGCACTGTGCTGGATCTTCGTGCCGGCCGAATAACACATCACCATGACCACAAGGAACTTCGACGTCGTCGTCATCGGCGCCGGCCCGGGCGGCTACATCGCCGCCATCCGCGCGGCGCAACTCGGCTTTGCCACCGCCTGCATCGACGAGTGGAAGGGTACCGAGGGCGGGCCCGCGCCGGGCGGCACCTGCACCAATGTCGGCTGCATCCCGAGCAAGGCGCTGCTGCAATCGAGCGAACACTACGAACACGCCGGCAAACACTTCTCCGAACATGGCATCGGCGTGCAGGGCTTGAGCGTCGACGTGACGAAGATGCTGGCGCGCAAGGACGCGGTCGTGAAGCAGAACAACGACGGCATCCTCTATCTGTTCAAGAAGAACAAGGTCGCCTTCTTCCACGGCCGCGGCTCTTTCGTGAAGGCGACCGCAGACGGCTACGAGCTGAAGGCCGGCGACGAGACCCTCACCGCCAGACACGTCATCGTCGCCACCGGCTCCAACGCGCGTGCGCTGCCGGCCGCGGCCTTCGACGAAGTGAACGTCCTGAGCAACGACGGCGCGTTGCGCGTCGGCGCGGTGCCGAAGACGCTGGGCCTGATCGGCTCGGGCGTGATCGGGCTCGAGATGGGCTCGGTCTGGCGCCGGCTCGGCGCGCAGGTCACGGTGCTGGAGGCGCTGCCCACCTTCCTCGGCGCGGTCGACGAGCAGATCGCGAAAGAGGCCCACAAGGCCTTCATCAAGCAGGGCCTGAAGATTCAGCTCGGCGTCAAGGTCGGCGAGGTCAAGGCCGGCAAGAACGGGGTCACCGTGGCCTACACCGATGCGAAGGGCGCCGCGCAGACGCTGGCGGTGGACAAGCTGATCGTCTCCATCGGCCGGGTGCCCAACACCACCGGACTGAGCGCCGAAGCCGTGGGGCTGAAGCTCGACGAACGCGGCGCGGTGGTCGTCGACGCCGACTGCCGCACCAACCTGCCGAATGTCTGGGCGGTGGGCGACGTGGTGCGCGGGCCGATGCTGGCGCACAAGGCGGAAGAGGAGGGCGTGGCGGTCGCCGAGCGCATCGCCGGCCAGCGCCCGCACGTGGACTTCAACACCGTGCCGTGGGTGATCTACACCTCGCCCGAGATCGCCTGGGTCGGCGAGACCGAAGAGCAGCTGAAGGCGCGCAGCGTCGTCTACAAGGCGGGCACGTTCCCGTTCATGGCCAACGGTCGCGCCCGTGCGCTGGGCGACACGACCGGCATGGTCAAGATGCTCGCCGACGCGAAGACCGATCAGATCCTCGGCGTGCACATCGTCGGGCCGATGGCGAGCGAACTGATCGCCGAGTGTGTCGTCGCGATGGAGTTCAAGGCGTCGAGCGAGGACCTCGCGCGCATCTGCCACGCGCACCCGTCGTTGTCGGAGGCGACGAAGGAGGCGGCACTCGCCGTGGACAAGCGAACGCTCAACTTCTAGCGTGGGTGTCCGCGCCCTCTATGAGGCCACGCTCGCCGAGCGCGGCTACGTCAGCGACCCGGCCCAGCTTGCCGCCGTCGCCGCGCTGGAGCGCTGTGAAAACGACTGGCTCGCCTACCTGAGCCGGCGCCGCAGCGCGCTGCAACGCCTGTTCGTCAAGCCGCCGATTCCGCGCGGCGTCTACCTGCACGGCGGTGTCGGGCGCGGCAAGAGTTTCCTGATGGATCGCTTCTTCCAGTCCGTGCCGCTGCAGCGCAAGACGCGCCTGCACTTCCACGAGTTCATGCGCGAAGTGCACCGCGAGCTGCAGGACCTGAAGGGCGTGGCGAACCCGCTGGCCGAGCTGGGCGCGCGTATCGCCAGGCGCTTCAGGCTCATCTGCTTCGACGAGTTCCATGTCGCCGACGTCACCGACGCGATGATCCTGCACCGCTTGCTCGAGGCGCTGTTCGCGAACCGGGTCTCGATCGTCACCACCTCCAACTTCCACCCGGACGCGCTCTATCCGAACGGCCTGCACCGCGACCGCATCCTGCCTGCGATCGAGCTGCTGAAAGTGAACCTGGAAGTGATCAACGTCGACGCCGGCATCGACTACCGACGGCGGGTGCTCGAACACGTCGAGCTCTATCACCATCCGCTCGGCGCGGCGGCCGACGCGGCGCTGACACGCGCCTTCGAGCAACTGGCCGAGGCGCGCGACGAGGAGCCGCGGCTGCACATCGAGCAGCGCGAGATTGCGGCGCGGCGCAAGGCGGGCGGCGTGATCTGGTTCGACTTCAAGTCGCTGTGCGGCGGGCCGCGGTCGCAGAACGACTACCTGGAGATCGCCAGCCGCTTCCACAGCGTGATCCTGGCCGGCGTGCCGCAGATGCCGCCGCGCATGGCGAGCGAGGCGCGCCGCTTCACCTGGCTGGTCGATGTGTTGTACGACCGGCGCGTCAAGCTGATCGTCTCCGCCGAGGTGGCGCCCGAACAGCTCTACCTGGAAGGTCCGCTCGCCCACGAGTTCCCGCGCACCGTGTCGCGCCTGCACGAGATGCAGTCGGCCGACTACCTGGCGCTGGCGCGGCGCGAGGTGGATACCTCGCTGACCTGAGTCACTTGCTGAGCGGATCGATCCGGACCAAGGCCAGCGAGACGTTGTCGCCGCCGCCCTTGGCACGCTGGCGTGCCTTGTTGACAAGCAGCTCGCTGGCCTCGCGCGGCGACAGCGTGCTGACGATCGCCCCCATCTCCTTCGGCGTGAAGTAATGCCACAGGCCGTCGCTGCAGGCGAGCATGCAGTCACCGATCTCCAGCGTATCGACATGGCCGAGCGAAAGCGGCGGGTCCTGGTGCGTGCCCAGGCAGCCGGTCAGCAGGTTGCCTTGCGGGTGCGCGTTCGCCTGTTCCTCGGTGAGCGTGCCGTCTTCGATCAGCCGCTGCACCAGCGAATGGTCGGTGGTGCGACTGACGAGGTCGCCGCCGCGGAAGTGATAGACGCGCGAATCGCCGGCATGCACGAAATCGCATTCGCGACTCGGCCCGACCATGAAGGCGGCGATCGTGCTGTGCGGCTCTTCTTCGGCAGCGATCGCGGTCAGCTTGATCATCAGGTGCGCCTCGCGCACGAGTTGTGTCAGCAGCTGCGGCGCGCTGTCGCGTTCGGGCGAATAACGCTCGTAGATCTGCAGCGCGGTCAGCACCACCTGGTCGGCCGCCTTGCGCCCGCCGCTCTTGCCGCCCATGCCGTCGGCCAGCACCGCCATGGCGCAGCCGGTGGACCGCGGGTGCGGATAGATCTCGACCTGGTCCTGCTGGTAGGCGCGGTCGCCGCGGTGCAAGCCGGTGGACGCGGACAAACGGTAGGCCGGCGCGGCCTTGGGATGAACCTTCGACGACGAGGGCGTGGGCATAAGCATTCGAATATACGGGATGCGCGCTCCGCCGGCGGCCGCCTCGTGGCCCGGCGTGAACTCTGACCTACACTCGCTGCCAGGCGCCAACAGCATGGACGACAACCTGCACTCCCCCCAGCGCCGACTGATCGAGTTGCGCATCGAACACGCCGATCTGGACAACCTGATCGACCGCGCGGTGGCGGAACACCCACCGGACGATCTGGTGCTGCGCCGCCTGAAAAAACGCCGCCTGCTACTGCGCGACCTGATCGCGCACCTGGAAGCGCAGCTCGATCCTCCCGAGCCGGCGTGACCACGCCGGCGCTCGACCTCGCCGCCGAAGTGGCGCGCGCGTTCGCGGCCGGCGGGCCGCTGGCCGACGCCGACGATGCCTATGTCGAACGCGAGGTGCAGCAACGCCTGGCGCATGCGGTCGCGCAGGCCATCGAGACGCGCGGCGCGCTCGTTGCCGAAGCCGGCACCGGCGTCGGCAAGACCTACGCCTACCTGGTGCCGCTGCTGCTGGCCGGCCGCCGCGCGCTCGTCAGCACCGCCACCAAAGCGTTGCAGGACCAGCTCTTCCTGCGCGACCTGCCGCGCCTGGCCCGCGCACTCGGTCTGCCGGTGCGGCTGGCGCTGCTCAAGGGCCGCGCGAGTTATCTCTGCCTGCATCGGCTGGGTCAGGCGCGGCAGCAGGCGACGTTCGGCGACCGCGCGTCGCTGCGGGCGTTGGCGCGTGTCGAACAGTGGGCCCCGGCGACGGTGAGCGGTGACCTCGCCGAGCTGCCCGGGCTGGACGAACGCTCACCGGTGATACCGCTCGTCACCTCCACGCGCGACAACTGCCTGGGCACCGACTGTCCCGAGCACCGCGCCTGCCATGTCATGAAGGCGCGACGCGACGCGATGGCGGCCGACCTGGTGGTCATCAATCATCATCTGTTCTTCGCCGACATGGCGCTGCGCGACACGGGTGTCGCGGAGCTCTTGCCGAGCGTCGATGCGGCCGTGTTCGACGAAGCGCATCAGCTCGTCGACACCGGCGTGCAGTTTCTCGGCCAGCACCTGGGCAGCGGCCAGGTGCTCGACTTCGCGCGCGACCTGCTCGCCGTCGGCCTGCAGCAGGCACGCGGCCTGGGCGACTGGGCCGCGCTCGCCGCCGGTTGCGAGCGCGCCGCGCGCGACCTGCGGCTGGCCGCCGCCGGGCCGCTGCGCGAGGTGCGCGGCTTGGTCAAGCTGCGCTGGGCCGAACGGGGCGACGAGGCCGGCTTCGCCGCCGCCCTGCAGGCGCTGGCGGCCGCCGGCGAGGCGGCCGCGAGGGGACTGGAGCCAGTGCAAGGGCATACCCCCGACTTCGCCAAGCTGCATGCGCGGGCGCTCGAACTTGCGGCGCGCGCGCAGGTTTTCGCCGACGCCGCTCCGCACGACCATGTGCGCTGGATCGACCTGAGCCCGCAACAGGCGCGCCTGATCCAGGCGCCGCTGGACATCCGCGCGCTGCTGCGCGAACAGCGCGCCGCTTGGCCCAAAGCCTGGGTATTCACCTCGGCGACGCTGGGCGACGACGAACGGTTGAGCTGGTTCACCGCCAGCGCCGGGCTGGACGATGCCAGCACCTTGAAGCTCGGCAGCCCCTTCGACTACGCCGCCCACGCTCGCCTGTGGGTGCCGCGCGAGCCGTTCCCGCTGCCCAACGATCGCAGCCATCCGCAGGCGGTGGCGAGACTGGCGGCGCGCTGTGCGCAGGCGCTCGGCGGGCGCACCTTCGTGCTCACGACCACGCTGCGCGCGTTGCCGCTGATCGCCGATGCGCTGCGCCAGGACCTCGGCGACGACTTCGCCGTGCTGGTGCAGGGCAGCCAGCCCAAACGGGCGCTGCTGCAGGCCTTCCTCGCGCAACCGCGTGGGGTTCTGGTCGGCTCGCAGAGCTTCTGGGAAGGCATCGACGTACCGGGCGATGCCTTGCAATGCGTGCTGATCGACAAGCTGCCGTTCCCGCCGCCCAACGATCCGCTGATCGAGGCCCGTGTCAAACGCATCGAAGCCGACGGCGGCAATGCCTTCAACGAGTGTTTTGTCGCCGAAGCGGCGGTGTCGCTGAAGCAGGGCGCCGGGCGCCTGATCCGCAGCGAAACCGACCGCGGCCTGTTGGTCGTCTGCGACCGCCGGCTGGCGCAGATGTCCTACGGCGCGCGGCTGCGCGCGGCGCTGCCGCCGATGCGGCGGGTCGAGAGCGAAGAAGAAGCGCTGGAGTGGTTGCGCGAACTGGCGTCAGCGCACGGCAGCTAGCCGCCGCCTACCAGAACTGCCACCAGGCGCGGCTGCGCTGGCGCACGCCACCGGCGACGTAGCGGCTGTTCGGGAAGTTCTGCTTGAGCACGCGGTCGGCGTCGGCGCGCAGGGTGTCCAGCCCGAGCCGTTCGTAACTCTGCGCCATGATGTAGAGCGCTTCTTCGGTCGCCGGCGCCTGCTGGAACTCGAGCATCGCCTGCTTGGCGCGATTCGCCGCCGCGACATAGGCGCCGCGCCGGAAGTAATAACGCGCGACATGCACCTCGTAGTCCGCCAGCGCATTGACGATGTAGTCCATGCGCAGCCGGGCGTCGCCCGCATAACGCGACTGCGGGTACTGCGTGACGAGCTGGTTGTAGGCCTGGTAGGCGTCGCGCGAAGCCTGCTGATCGCGCTCCGACAGATCCTGGTCGGCGAGGTTGCCGAAGATGCCGAGGTTGTCGTTGAAGTTGACCGCGCCGCGCAGGTACAACGAGTAGTCGAACGCCGGGCTCGACGGGTGCAGCTTGGCAAAACGCTCCAGCGTCGACAGCGCCTGCGCCTTCTCGCCCTGCTTGTAGTAGGTGTAGGCGAGGTCGAGCATCGCCTGCTGCCCGAGCAGGCTGCCGGCGGCCAGGCCTTCGACACGCTGCAGCGCCTTCGCGGCACGGTCCCAGCCGCCGCTGGCCATCTCTTCCTTGGCGTCTGCATACAATTTGTCGACCGCCTGCTGGCTCGACTCGTCCTTCGGCGTCGAGGAGCAGGCGCCCAACAGCAGCGCCAGCGCCAGGGTCGGCAGGGCGCGCATCAGCGCCGCACGCGGCTTCGTTTCAGTCTTGCTCATCGAGCGCGATTATATGGTTGCCCCCCCGGCCGATCCCGTCGCAACCGCCTTCGACGCCGATGACGACGCGCCCGAAATCCGGGCCTGGGTGGTGGCCGCGGACGGTCATGGCCGGCGCCTGGACCACGAACTCGTCGCCCACGCCGGGGAGTTTTCGCGCAGCCACCTGCAAGCGCTGGTCGAGCGCGGCGAGGTACGCATCGACGGCGACGTCTGCGCGCTGCCATCGCGCCGGCTCAAGGTCGGGCAGCAGGTCGAGCTCGCGCTGGTGCCGACCGCCGAGAGCCGCGCCTTCCGTGCCGAGCCGATGGCGCTGGCGCTGGTCTATGAAGACGACGCGCTGCTCGTGATCGACAAACCCGTCGGGCTGGTGGTGCACCCGGCGGCGGGGCACTGGAGCGGCACGCTGCTCAACGGCCTGCTCGCCCACCACCGCGCCGCCGCCGGGCTGCCGCGCGCGGGCATCGTGCATCGGCTCGACAAGGACACCTCGGGCTTGATGGTGGTCGCGAAGACGCTGCCCGCCATGACCGCGCTCACACGCGCGATCGCCGCACGCAGCGTGCAGCGCGACTACCTGGCGCTGGCGCACGGCGTGTTCGCCGACGGGCAACGCACGATCGACGCACCGATCGCGCGCGACCCGCGCTCGCGCACCCGCATGGCGGTGCTGGCCGCCGGCAAAGCCGCGCGCACCGACGTACAGCGGCTGGCGGTGCAGGGCGACGTGAGCGCGCTGCGCTGCAGCCTGCACACGGGGCGCACGCACCAGATCCGCGTCCACCTCGCCCACGTCGGCCATCCGCTGCTGGCCGATGCGCTGTACGGCGGCCGGCCGCAGCTGGGCGTGACCCGCCAGGCGCTGCATGCGCTGTCGTTGCGCTTCGAGCACCCGCTCGACGCCGGTCGGCCGCTGGCCTTCGAGGCGGCGTTGCCGGCCGACCTGGCGGCGGCCTGGCGGCAGGTGACTGGCACGCCATGATGAGCGATACAATGCACCCGAGGGCGTCAACCGCCCACCCGAACGGCACCCGGCCCACGGGAGAGGAATCCTCCGCTCCCGCCGCCGTGAACGATGTCGATGCCGGCCCGAGCCGGCCACTGCACCGAAGATGAACAACCAGGATGCGAAGCGTGTCCTCGAGACCGCGCTCATCTGCGCCCAGCAGCCGCTGGCCGTGCGTGAGCTGTGCGCGCTCTTCGACGACGAACTGAATGCCGCCACGATCGGCGAACTGTTGCACGAGCTGCAGCAGGACTGGCAGGGTCGCGGCGTCGAACTGATCGCGCTGGCCTCCGGCTGGCGTTTCCAGAGCCAGCCACAGATGCGGGTGTTCCTCGAGCGCCTGAACCCCGAGAAACCGCCGAAGTACTCGCGCGCGGTGCTCGAAACGCTGGCCATCGTCGCTTACCGCCAGCCGGTGACACGCGGCGATATCGAGGACATACGCGGTGTCGTGGTCGGCACCCCGATCGTCAAGCAGCTCGAAGAGCGCAACTGGATCGAGGCCATCGGCCACCGCGAGGCCCCCGGTCGCCCGGCGCTTTACGCGACGACGCGCCAGTTCCTCGACGACCTGGGCCTGGCGAGCCTGGACCAGCTGCCCGTTCTCGACGGCCTGCCGGTGCACAACGCGCGGTTCGAGCGCGCGGCGGCCGATCAGGCGACGCTGCTCGACGCCGACCTGCCCCAAGCCGCGCTGGCGCTCGCGCTGGACGCGGACGACGCTGCCCCTCAATCCGCCCACCCGCAATGACCGATCCCGATACCGACCTGGATGTTGCCCCGTCCGCCGGCGGCGAAGGGGGCGAAACGCGCCCGCGTCGCCGTCGCCGCGCGCCACGTGCCGCTGCGGGTGACGCGCCGCCGGGGGCCGGCAACGCCGACCACGCGGCGCCCGCTGCCGATACGCCGGACGCCGGCGGCTCCCCGGCCGATGCCGCCGAGCGGGGGCGCCGGCGCAATCGCCGACGTGGCCGACGCGGCGCCGACGTGGCCGCTGCGGCAACGCCGGTCGATACCATGCCGCTGTATGCCGACGTGCTGGCCGGTACCTTCGATACGCAGGTCGAGGCGCCTGCCGGCGAGCCGGTCAATGAGCCGCTGCACGAGACGCCGGCCGCCGACGCCGAGCCCGCCGACGCGCCCGACGCCGCGCCCAAGCGGGTGCTGGCCGCCGAACCCGACGCGCCCAAACTGCACAAGGTGCTGGCGCAGGCCGGTATCGGCTCGCGGCGCGACATGGAAGACGCCATCGCCGCCGGCCGCATCACGGTCAACGGCGAGCCGGCGCACACCGGCCAGCGTATTTCCTGGGGCGACCGCATCGCGCTCGACGGCAAGCCGGTCAAGGTGCGTGTGGCGCCGCTGCCGGCGCGTGTGATCGCGTATCACAAGCCGGTGGGCGAGGTCGTGACCCACGACGACCCGCAGCAGCGGCCGACGGTGTTCCGCCGCCTGCCGCGGCTGGCGCAGGGCAAGTGGCAGTCGGTCGGGCGGCTGGACATCAACACCGAGGGGCTGCTGTTGTTCACCACCTCCGGTGACCTGGCCAACCAGCTCATGCACCCGCGTTTCGGTGTCGAACGTGAATACGCGGTGCGGGTGCTCGGCACGCTGGAGCCCGAGGCGCGCGCGCGCCTGCTCGACGGGGTCGACATCGACGGCCAGAAGGCGTCGTTCAAGAGCATCGAGGACGTCGGCGGAGAGGGTGCCAACCATTGGCACAAGGTCGTCATCACCGAAGGACGCAACCGCGAAGTGCGGCGCCTGTTCGATGCTGTCGGCCTGGTCGTCAGCCGGCTCATCCGCGTGCGTTACGGCGCGGTGGTCCTGCCGCGGGGCCTGCGGCGCGGCGCCTGGGTCGATCTCGACGACAGCGACCTGAAGCAGCTGCGCCGCCTGACGAGCGCGCCGCCGCGCCCGGCGGACGCCGACCGGGCGCAAGCGCCGGTCGAGCGCCGCGCCGAGCCGCCCGGCCCGCGGCGCGGTGGCAAGCGCCGGCGTGGCGGCGAGGGTGTCGAGCGGGTCGAGCGGGTCGAGCAGGTGGAGCGGGTGGAGCGGGTGGAGCGGGTGGAGCGAGGTGAGCGCGGCGCGATCCCCAACCCGCTGCAACAGACCTACGACAAACGCGCACTGAAGGAGATGCAGCGCCAGCCCCGCCGCGAGTACGGCGACGACGGCCCGATCCCCAACCCGCTGCAGCAAACCTACGACCAGCGCGCGCTGAAGGAACAGCAGCGCCAGCCGCGGCGCGACTATGGCGACGACGGCCCGATCCCCAACCCGCTGCAGCAGACCTACGACAAACGGGCTCTGAAGGAAGACCAACGCCAGCCGCGGGTCGAGGACGGCGACGACGGCCCGATCCCCAACCCCTTGCAGCAGACCTACGACAAACGTTATGCGCAGGGCCAGCCCAAGCCGGGTCGCGGGTCGGGTGGCCCGGGTCGTGGCAACGGCGCCAAGGGCGGCAAGCCCGGTCGCGCGGCCAAACGCGGCGCGCCGGGGCCGGGCGGGGCGCAGCCCGACCCGATGAAGACCGCGGTCGGCTATATCGGCGCCGACGCCTTGCACGGCAAGCGTGGCGGGCGCGGGCGGCGCGGCCGGTAGAATGCAAAGCTTCGCCAAGTTATTGATTTTCTGGAGAGATTTCCAACATGGCCCGTGAACGCACCCTCTCGATCATCAAGCCCGACGCCGTGGCGAAAAACGTGATCGGCCAGATTTACGCCCGTTTCGAAGGCGCTGGCCTGAAGGTCATTGCCGCCAGGATGGCGCACCTGTCACGCGGCGATGCGCAGGCCTTCTACGCGGTGCACAAGGCGCGGCCGTTCTTCAACGACCTGGTCGACTTCATGATCTCGGGCCCGGTGATGATCCAGGTGCTCGAAGGCGAAGGCGCGATCGCCAAGAACCGCGAGCTGATGGGCGCCACCGACCCGAAGAAGGCCGAGAAGGGCACCATCCGCGCCGACTTCGCCGACTCGATCGACGCCAACGCCGTGCACGGCTCGGACGCGCCGGAGACGGCGGCGCTCGAGGTGGCGTTCTTCTTTCCCGGCATGAACGTCTACTCCCGCTAAAGGCGCGATGACCGTCAACCTGCTCGACTTCGACCTCGACGGTCTGACGGCCTGGTGCGACGGTCTGGGCGAGAAGCGCTTTCGTGCCGTGCAGCTCGCGCGCTGGATTCACCAGCGCGGCGCGAGCGATTTCGCGCAGATGAGCGACCTCGCGAAGTCGCTGCGCGCCAAGCTCGAAGGCGCGGCCGAGATGCGCGCGCTGCCAGTGGCGAGCGAGCAGGTTTCTTCTGACGGCACGAGCAAGTGGCTGTTCGACGTCGGCGCCGGCAATGCGGTGGAGACGGTGTACATCCCCGAGGCCGACCGCGGCACCTTGTGCATTTCCTCGCAGGCCGGCTGCGCGGTCGGCTGTCGTTTCTGCTCGACCGGCCACCAGGGCTTCAGCCGCAATCTGACGACGGGCGAGATCGTGGCCCAGCTCTGGCATGCCGAGCATGGGTTGCGCCGGCGGCTCGGCACGGGTGAGCGGGTGATGCGGCCAGCGCCGGGCCGCTCCCAAGCGGCCGCGCGCCCCTCGGGGGCCGACGCCGAAGGCGTCTTGGGGCGAACCATTACGAATGTCGTCATGATGGGCATGGGCGAGCCGCTGCAGAACTACGCCGCGCTCGTGCCGGCGCTCAAACTGATGCTCGACGACCACGCCTACGGCCTGTCGCGCCGGCGGGTCACGGTCAGCACCTCGGGTGTGGTGCCGATGATCGACCGCCTGGCGCAGGATTGCCCGGTGGCGCTGGCGGTCTCGCTGCACGCGCCCGACGACAGGCTGCGCGACCAGCTGGTGCCACTGAACAAGAAGTATCCGCTGGCCGAACTGCTCGCCGCCTGCGCGCGTTACCTGGACCGCGCGCCGCGCGACTTCATCACCTTCGAGTACTGCATGCTCGACGGCGTCAACGACGCACCCGAGCAGGCGCGTGCGCTGGTCAAGCTGGTACAAGGGCGTGTGCCCTGCAAGTTCAACCTGATCCCCTTCAACCCGTTCCCGGCGTCGGGACTGACGCGCTCGCCGGACCAACGTGTCGCCGCCTTCGCTGCCGTACTGCGGGGTGCCGGCATCGTGACGACGGTGCGCAAAACGCGCGGCGACGACATCGCCGCCGCCTGCGGCCAGCTCGCCGGCGAGGTGCAGGACCGCACCCACGCCGAGCGCCGCATGACCCGCGCGCCGATCGCGATACGCACCGCCTGAAGCCAGACCATGAAAAGCGCCGCCCTGCTCGCCGCCGCCGCCTTGCTGGCCGCCTGCACGACCACCACCGTCACCACCTCCAACACCGGCAGCTCGGTCGATCTGCGCACGGCGTCCGACCAGACCGACGCCGACCGCCGCGCCCACGCGCGGCTCGACCTCTCGTCGCTCTACTACTCGCGCGGCCAGTACCAGATCGCGCTCGACGAGGTCAAGCAGGCGCTCGCCGCGCGGCCCGACATGGCCGAGGCGCACAACCTGCGGGGGCTGATCTACGGCGCGATGAACGAGCCCCAGCTCGCCGAAGAAGCCTTCCAGCGTTCGCTGCAGATCGCGCCGCGCAGCGGCGACACGCTGCACAACCATGCCTGGTTCCTGTGCCAGCAGCAGCAGTACGCGCAGGCGCAGGCGCAGTTCGAACGAGCGATCGCGGTGCCGACCTATCGCGACGTGCCGCGCAGCCTGCTCGCGCTGGGCGTGTGCCAGGCGCGTGCCGGCCAGATGGCCGAGGCCGAACGGTCGCTGCTGCGCTCCTACGAACTGGACCCGAACAACCCGACCACCGCCTACAACCTGTCGGACCTGCTGTTCCGGCGCGGCGACTACGAACGCGCGCGTTTCCATATCCGCCGCCTGAACCAGCAGACCGAGCTGTCGAACGCGCAGACGTTGTGGCTGGCCGCGCGCATCGAGAACAAGCTGGGCAACCGCAACGGCGCGGCCGACTGGGGGACGCAATTGCGCAACCGTTTCCCGCATTCGCGCGAGGCCCTGGCCTTCGCCGCCGGGCGCTACGATGAGTGAAGACGCCGCCACCGCAGGCGCGGTGCTGCGCGCCGCGCGCGAGCGCCGGAACATGACGCTGGCGGCGCTGGCGGCGGCGATCAAGGTGTCGCCGCGCAAACTCGACGCGCTTGAGCGCGACGCCTTCGACGAGCTGCCCGACATGACGTTTGCGCGCGCGCTGGCGCAGTCGGTCTGTCGCCACTTGGGCATCGACGCCAAACCGGTGCTGGCGCTGCTGCCGGCCGCGCCGGCCTGGGCGAATACCCGTTTCGAGGAGGTCTCGCGCGGCTCGCGCACGCCACTGGGGCAGGCGCGGCGCGGCAGCCAGTCGCAGACGCGTGGCGGGCTGCGTCCGGTGTTCTGGCTCGCCGGGCTGTTGCTGCTCGGCGCCGCCGCGCTGCTCTACGGTCGCCCGGACGAGCTGGTGCGCTGGTGGGCGAACGTGATGCCGGCATCGCCCGCTGCCGCACCGGCGCCGGTGGCCGCAAAGATGACCGAGCTTGCGCCGCCGCCTGCGGCATCGGCGGTGCCCGCGGACGCACCGGCGTCGGCCGCTGCCGACGCCGTGCCCGCGAGCCCGGCGGCCGTGATCGAGACGGTGCATTCGGCGCCCATCGGCGCGGCGGCCGCGGCCTCCGACGCCGAACCCGCGGGGGCGCTGGTGTTGCGCGCCAACGGCGAGTCCTGGGTTGAAGTGCGCGACGCCTCCGGCCAGTTGCTGCTCTCGCGCACCCTGCTGGCGGGCGAAGCGGTCGGCCTCGACGGCGCGACGCCGCTGCGTGCGGTGATCGGCAACGCAGCCGCTATGAGCGTCAGCTTCCGCGGCGCAGCAGTCGACCTGGCCGCCGCGACACGCGACAACATCGCCCGCCTGGAACTGAAGTGATGATCGACGCCGACGACAAGGCCATCGCCGCCGCGCAGCCGAAAGCCCGCCGCTCGCGCCAGGCGCGGGTGGCCTGGGGCGAGCATGTCGTCACGATCGGCGGCGACGCGCCGGTGCGGGTGCAGTCGATGACCAACACCGACACCGTCGATGCGGTCGGCACCGCCATTCAAGTCAAGGAACTTAGCCTCGCCGGCAGCGAGCTGGTGCGCATCACCGTCAACACACCGGAAGCGGCGCAGGCCGTGCCCTACATCCGCGAGCAACTCGACCGCATGGGCATCGCGGTGCCGCTGATCGGCGACTTCCACTACAACGGGCATCGGCTGTTGACCGACTTCCCGGACATGGCCGCGGCGCTCTCCAAGTACCGCATCAACCCGGGCAATGTCGGCAAGGGCGACAAACGCGACCGCCAGTTCGCGTTGATGATCGAAGCCGCGCTCAAGCACGACAAGCCGGTGCGTATCGGCGTCAACTGGGGCAGCCTGGACCAGGAACTGCTCGCCGCCTTGATGGACGAGAACCACGAACGTGCCGAGCCCTGGGACGCGAAGGCGGTCATGTACCAGGCGCTGGTGCAGTCGGCCTTGCAGTCGGCGGCCTATGCGCGCGAGCTGGGCATGGACGCGAACCAGATCCTCATCAGCTGCAAGGTCTCCGGCGTACAGGACCTGGTGAGCGTCTACCGCGGTCTGGCTGCGCGCTGCGACTACGCGCTGCACCTGGGCCTGACCGAAGCCGGCATGGGCACCAAGGGCACGGTGGCGTCCACCACCGCGCTCGCGCTGCTGCTGCAGGAGGGCATCGGCGACACCATCCGCGTCAGCCTGACGCCGCAGCCGGGCGAAGCGCGCACGCAGGAGGTGGTGGTGGCGCTGGAGGTGCTGCAGTCGCTCGGCCTGCGTGCGTTCAATCCGAGCGTCACCGCCTGCCCGGGTTGCGGCCGCACGACGAGCACCACCTTCCAGGAGCTGTCCAAACAGATCGACGACTTCCTGCGCGCGCAGATGCCGGTCTGGAAGACCAAGTACCCGGGGGTCGAGAACCTGAAGGTGGCCGTGATGGGCTGCATCGTCAACGGCCCGGGCGAAAGCAAACATGCCGACATCGGCATCAGCCTGCCCGGCACCGGCGAGGCGCCGGCGGCGCCGGTCTTCATCGACGGCGAGAAGGCGCTGACGCTGCGCGGAGAGGGCATCGCGGCCGAGTTCCATCAGCTCGTCGAGCAGTACATCGAACGCCGCTTCGGCGCGCACTGAGTTCCATGTCCGACAAGCTGAATGCCGTCAAGGGCATGAACGACCTGCTGCCCGACGAGGCGGCGCAGTGGGAGTGGGTCGAAGGCGTGATGCGCGACCTGCTCGCGCGTTGGGGTTACCGCAACCTGCGCACGCCGATCGTCGAGCCGACGGCGCTGTTCGTGCGCGGCCTGGGCGAGGTGACCGACATCGTCGAGAAGGAGATGTTCTCGTGGACCGATGCGATGAACGGCGACGCCCTGACGTTGCGGCCCGAAGCCACCGCCGGCATCGTGCGCGCGATGGTCGAGCACAACGCGCTCTACAACGGGCCGCTGCGCATCTGGCAGCTCGGGCCGATGTTCCGCCACGAGCGGCCGCAGAAAGGCCGTTCGCGCCAGTTCCATCAGCTTGATGTGGAAGCGCTCGGCCACGCCGGGCCGGACGTCGATGCCGAGCTGATCCTGATGCTGCGTGCGTTGTGGGGCGAGCTGGGCTTGAAGGAAGGCACGCAGATCACGCTCGAACTCAACAGCCTCGGCCAGCCGGACGAGCGTCAGGCGCACCGCGCAGCGCTGATCGCGCACTTCGAGACACATGCCGACCAGCTCGACGCAGACGCCCAGCGCCGGCTGCACAGCAACCCGCTGCGCCTCCTCGACAGCAAGAACCCGGCGATGGCGGCGGTGGTCGCCGCGGCGCCGACGCTGATGGACTACCTGGGCAGTGAAAGCCGCGCGCACTTCGACGCCGTGCGGGCCGTGCTCGACGCCGCCGGCATCGCCTACACCGTCAACCCCCGCCTGGTGCGCGGCATGGACTACTACAACCTAACCGTCTTCGAGTGGAAAAGCCCGCTGCTCGGCGCGCAGAGCACGGTGTGCGGCGGTGGGCGTTACGACCAGCTGATCGAGACGCTGGGCGGCAAACCCGCCCCGGCGATCGGCTTCGGGCTCGGCATGGAGCGCTTGATGCTGATGCTCGACGCGGCCGGCCTTGCGGCTGCGTCTTCCGCGCCCGACGCTTACGCCCTGGTGACCGACGCCGCCACGCTGCCGCAGGTGTTGCCCGTGCTGGCGGCACTGCGTGCGGCGGGCGTCGCGGTGCTCATGAACGCCGGCGGCGGCAGCGTGAAGACCCAGTTCAAGCGTGCCGATGCCAGCGGTGCCGCGTACGCGCTGATCTTCGGCGCCGACGAACTGGCGCGCGGCGTCGTGTCGGTGAAGCCGCTGCGCGGCGACGCTGCGCAGTTCACGCGCGATCTGGCCCACGTGGCCGATTGGGCGCCTGGCTTGCGCAACGCACCATAATCGCGCCTTCCCAAGCGAAGCACACCCATGGCGACCCAACTCGACCTGCAGGAGCAGGAACAGCTCGACGAACTGAAAGCGTTCTGGAAGCAGTACGGCAACCTCATCAGCTGGCTGCTGATCCTCGTGCTCGGTGGTTTTGCGGCTTTCAACGGCTGGAACTGGTGGCAACGCGAGCAGGGCACGAAGGCGAGCGCGATGGTCGACGCCCTGGTCCAAGCCGCCGAAGCGGGCGACGCCGAACGCACCGGGCGCGTGCTGACCGACCTGAAGGACCGCTACGGCCGCACGGCCCAGGCGCAGCAGGGCGCCCTGCTCGCCGCGCGCGTGCAGCTCGACAAACAGCAGCCCGACGCCGCGCTCGCGACCTTGGCCTGGGTGGCCGACAACGCGAGCGATGCCGAATATCGCAGCATCGCGCGCCTGCGCGCCGCCGGCATCCTGCTCGACAAGAAGCTTCACGATGAGGCGCTGAAACAGCTCGACGCCGCCAAGTCGCCGAACTTCGCCGCGCTGGTGGCCGACCGGCGCGGCGACGTGCTGAGCGCCCAGGGCAAGGCGGCCGACGCGCGCGCGGCCTACGAGGCTGCCTACAAGGCGATGGCGCCGACGCTGGACTACCGCCGCCTGGTCGAAGCCAAGCTCACTGCGCTGGGCGCCGCGCCTGCGGCCCCGGTCGCCAGCGGGGCGACTCGATGAGCGCGCGCCGCTGGGTCTTCGTGCTGGCGCTTGTGCTCGGCGCCTGTTCATCGAGCGACAAGCCGAAGCCGACACCGCTCGAAGCCGTCGCGCAGCAACTGCCCACACGTGTCGTCTGGAGCCAGAAGATGGGCGCCACGCCGCTGCCGCTGGCGGCGCTGGCGCGGGGCGGTCAGTTCATCGTCGCCGCCGGCGACGGCGGTGTGGCCGCCTACCGCGCTGCGGACGGCAGCACGGTCTGGAGCGGCAGCGTCGGCGCCCCCTTGTCGGCCGGGGTCGGCAGCGACGGGCGCTTTGCGGCGGTCGTCACGCGCGACAACCAACTCGTGCTGCTCGACCAGGGTGCGCCCAAGTGGCGCGAGCAGCTGGTCTCGCGCGTAGCGACTGCGCCGCTGGTGGCCGGCGAGCGGGTCTTCGTGATGGGCGTCGATCGTGCGATCGAGGCCTACGACACGCTCGACGGCCGCAAGCTGTGGCGCCTGGCGCGTCCCGGCGACGCGCTGACGCTGGCCCAGCCCGGCGTGCTCGCGGCCTACAAGAACACGCTGCTCGCGGGGCAGGGGCCGAGGCTGGCGGCGATCGATCCGCTGCGCGGCAGCCTGCAATGGGAGCTGCCGCTGGCCGCGCCGCGCGGCACCAACGAAGTCGAGCGCCTGGCGGACCTGGTGGGGCCGATGCTGCGTGTCGGCGACATGGTCTGCGCGCGCGCCTTCCAGAACGCGGTCGGCTGCGCGGATGTCGAACGCGCCAGCCTGCTGTGGAGCAAGAACATCGGCGGCACGGCCGCCGTCGGCGGCGACGACAGCCTGGTCGTCGGCGCCGACGCCAACGACCGCATCACCGCCTGGCGGCCCGGCTCGGGCGAGGTCGCCTGGACCTCCGAACGCCTGCTGCACCGCGACCTGAGCGGCGCCGCGCTCTGGGGCCGCGCGGTGGTGTTCGGCGACTTCGAAGGCCAGCTGCATTTCTTCGACCGCGAGACCGGCCACCCGCTGGCCCGCCTCGCCACCGACGGCTCGGCCATCATCGGCACCCCGGTGGTCGAGGGCGGCACACTGCTGGTGCAGACACGATCCGGCGGCCTGTTCGCAATCCGCGAGTAGCCACCCGCCCCATGAAGCCGGTCATCGCCCTCGTCGGCCGGCCCAATGTCGGCAAGTCGACGCTGTTCAATCGGCTGACGAAGAGCCGCGACGCGATCGTCGCCGACTTCTCCGGCCTGACGCGCGACCGCCACTACGGCGATGGCAGGCTCGGCTCACGCGAGTTCATCGTCATCGACACCGGCGGTTTCGAACCCGACAAGCCCAGTGGCGTGGTGGCCGAGATGGCCAAACAGACCAAGCAGGCGGTGGCCGAAGCCGATGCGGTGATCTTCGTCACCGACGTGCGCGCCGGCGTCTCGGGCCAGGACGAGGACATCGCGCGTTACCTGCGCCAGGCCAGCAAGCGGGTCTTCCTGGCCGTCAACAAGGCCGAGGGCATGAGCGACTCGCCGCTGCTGGCCGAGTTCCACGAACTCGGCATGGGCGAACCGCATCCGATCTCGGCGGCGCACGGGCAGGGCATCCGCAGCCTGACGGAAGGCGTGCTCGACGCGCTCGACGTGCCCGAGGACGACGAGCCCGCCGATGCCTGCGACGATGGCGAGGGCAAGCCGATCCGGCTCGCCGTCGCCGGGCGGCCGAACGTCGGCAAGAGCACGCTCATCAACACCTGGCTCGGCGAGGAGCGCATGATCGCCTTCGACGAAGCCGGCACGACACGCGACGCAATCCATGTGCACTTCGAGCGTGCCGGGCAGAAGTTCGAGTTGATCGACACCGCCGGCCTGCGCCGCAAGGGCAAAGTCTTCGAGGCGATCGAGAAGTTCTCGGTCGTCAAGACGCTGCAGGCGATCGCCGGCGCGAATGTCGTCGTGCTGCTGGTCGATGCGGCGCAGGGGGTGTCCGAGCAGGACGCGCATATCGCCGGTTATGTGCTCGACGCCGGCCGCGCGGTGGTGATCGCGCTCAACAAGTGGGACGCCACCGACGCCTACCAGCGCCAGATGCTGCAGCGTTCGATCGAAACCCGGCTCGCGTTCTTGAAATTCGCTCACCAGCTCCCCATCTCGGCCTTGAAGCGGCAGGGCCTGGGCCCATTGTGGAAGGCGATCGCCGATGCCCACGCCTCGGCGACCAAGAAGATGCCGACGCCGGTGCTGACGCGATTGCTGCAGGAAGCGGTGGAACACCAGGCGCCGCGGCGTGCCGGCGCGTTCCGGCCCAAGCTGCGTTATGCGCACCAGGGCGGCATGAACCCACCGGTGGTGGTGGTGCACGGTAACTCACTGGACCATGTGACGGACAGCTACAAGCGCTATCTGGAAGGCCGCATACGCGACCACTTCAAACTCACCGGCACGCCGATGCGGATCGAGATGAAGACGGGCCGCAACCCGTTCGACGACAAGCCGCGTTGAGCCCATCGGTGTCAACCCTGTGATAACGTGACAGCCATTCCCAGCATCAGCGGAGCGCAACCGTGAGCAACAAAGGGCAACTCCTACAAGACCCGTTCCTGAACCTGCTGCGCAAGGAGCATGTGCCGGTGTCGATCTACCTCGTCAACGGCATCAAGCTGCAAGGGCACATCGAATCGTTCGACCAGTACGTCGTCCTGCTGCGCAACACCGTGACCCAGATGGTCTACAAACACGCGATTTCGACCGTCGTGCCGGGCCGGGCGGTGAACTTCCATGCCCAGGAAGCGAACGAAGCAGCACCCACTTAGACGTCCGAAGAAAGCTTCGCGCCACCTTGACCACTGCCTTCCTGCCCGCGCCACCCGGTGATGCCGCGCGGGCGATCCTCGTCGGTGTCGATCTGCCCGGCGCCGCCTTCGACCCCACGCTCGACGAACTCGCGCTGCTGGCTGAATCGGCCGGCGACGAGCCCGTCGCGCGCCTGGTCGCGCGCCGCAAGGCGCCGGATGCGGCCCTCTTCGTCGGCTCGGGCAAGGCCGACGAGATCAAGGACCTGGTCACGCTGCACCAGGCGAACGGGGTCCTCTTCGACCAGGCGCTGTCGCCCGCGCAGCAGCGCAACCTGGAGCGTCACCTCGGCGTGCCGGTGGCCGACCGCACGGCGCTGATCCTGGAGATCTTCGCCGCCCGCGCCCAGAGCCACGAGGGCAAGCTGCAGGTCGAGCTGGCGCGGCTGCAATACCTCTCGACCCGCCTCGTGCGCCGCTGGAGCCACCTGGAGCGCCAGCAAGGTGGCATCGGCGGGCGCGGCGGCCCGGGCGAGGCGCAGATCGAGTTGGACCGTCGCATGATCGGCGAGCGCATCAAGACCGTGAAGTCGCGCCTGGTGAAGGTGCAGCGCCAGCACACCACCCAGCGGCGTGCGCGCACGCGATCGGACACGCTGCGCGTATCGCTCGTCGGCTACACCAACGCCGGCAAGAGCACGCTGTTCAATGCCCTGACCAAGGCGCGCGCCTATGCCGCCGACCAGTTGTTCGCGACCCTCGACACCACCACACGCCAGCTCTGGCTGGCCGATGCGGGGCGCAGCGTCGCGCTGTCGGACACGGTGGGTTTCATCCGCGACCTGCCGCACAAGCTGGTGCAGGCCTTCCGCGCCACCCTGACCGAAGCCGCCGACGCCGACTTGCTGCTGCATGTCGTCGATGCGTCGAGCCCGCTGGCCGACGAGCAGATCGCCGAGGTCGAGCGCGTGCTGGCAGAGATCGGCGCCGAGGCGATCCCGCAGATCCTGGTCTACAACAAGCTCGACCGGCTGGATGCCGCGCAGCGCCCGCGGGTGCTCGCCGATGCGATCGAGCGTGCGCCGGGGCTGCGCGTGCCGCGTGTTTTTGTCAGCGCCGCCGACGGCCGGGGGCTCGATGCGCTGCGCAGCGTGATCGCTCGCGTGGCGGCCGGCCGCGAGGACGACCCCGACCCCATCACCCTCACCGAAGCAGAACCGTTGTTGGACTTTGCCGAAGAGAAAAGGCTGCAAGCATGACCGCGCAGGCCACACTGCCGACCCGCCTGGGCGATCTGGCCCGCGCCGCTTTGGCCCTGCTGCAAGCGCGGCTGCGCCCGCTGCGGGCCAACCGCAACGACGGCCCGCCCGACCTGGACGAGCTGTGGCGCGACTTCAACCGCAAGCTGTCGGGCCTGTTCGGCGGCCGCGGCGGCGGCCCACGCCGTGGCGGCAACGGCAGCGACGATGGCGGTGGGCCACGCGGGCCGCAGTTCCGCGCCCCCGACCCCAAGAGTGCCGGCATCGGCATCGGGCTGATCGCGGGTGTCGTGCTGCTGGTGTGGGCGGGCAGCGGCGTCTTCATCGTGCAGGAAGGCCATCAGGCGGTGGTGACCTCCTTCGGCCGTTATGCCTACACCGTCGACGCCGGCATCCAGTGGCGCTTCCCCTATCCCTTCCAGGCCCACGAGACGGTGCCGGTGACGCAGCTGCGGTCGGTCGACATCGGCCGCAACACGACGGTGCAGCAGACCGGCCTGCGTGACTCGTCGATGCTGACGCAGGACGAGAACATCGTCGACATCCGCTTCACGGTGCAGTACCGGCTGAAGGACTCGCGCGCCTACCTGTTCGAGAACCGTGGCCCGGACGAAGCCGTGGTGCAGGCCAGCGAGTCCGCGGTGCGGGAAATCGTCGGGCGCAGCCGGGTCGACCAGGTGCTGTACGAACAGCGCGACGCGATCGCCGCCGACCTGGTGAAGTCGATCCAGAGCCAGCTCGACCGGCTCAACGCCGGCATCGTCATCGCCAACGTCAACGTGCAGAGCGTGACGCCACCCGAGCAGGTGCAGGCGGCATTCGACGACGCGCTGAAGGCCAACGCCGACCGCGACCGCTTCAAGAACGAGGGCCAGGCGTACGCCAGCGATGTCATCCCGCGTGCCCAGGGCACCGCGGCGCGGGTGCGCGAGGAGGCCGAGGGTTACCGCGCGCGTGTCGTCGCCACCGCCGACGGCGACGCACAGCGTTTCCGCTCGGTGCTGACCGAGTACCAGAAGGCACCCGCCGTCACACGCGACCGCCTGTACATCGAAACCATGCAGCAGGTCTACGGCAACGTGACGAAGGTGATGGTCGACAGCCGCAGTGGCTCCAACCTGCTGTACCTGCCGCTGGACAGGCTGTTGCAGCAGGCCGGCGCGCCGCCCGGGGCGACGACCACGGTGGTACCGCCGCCGGCCGAGCCGGCCGCGGCGCAGACGATCGATTCGCGCAGCCGCGACGGTGGCCGCAGCCGCGACCGCGAAAGCCGCTGACATGAAGCAGACCCCACGCTCGCTATCGGTCGCTGCTCCCGGGCCCAGTCATGGGCCCCTTCGTGGCCCTTGGGGCTTCGGCAGCGGACCGGCAAAGCCGGACCCGCGCCGAGCCTTGGTTGGCGCGCGACGCGCCTTGGAACACCTGCCATGAACCGTATCGGAGTCTTCATCGCCAGCGCGCTCATCGTGCTGATGCTGGCCGCCTCGACGGTTTTCATCGTCGACCAGCGGCAGATCGCGGTGGTGTATGCGCTGGGCGAGATCAAGACCGTCATCACCGAGCCGGGGCTGAAGGTCAAGCTGCCGCCGCCGCTGCAGAACGTCGTCTTCCTGGACAAGCGCATCCAGACGCTGGACAGCCCGGAGACGCGGCCGATCTTCACCGCGGAGAAGAACCGGCTGGTGATCGACTGGCTGGTCAAGTGGCGCATCGCCGAGCCGCGCCAGTTCATCCGCAACTCGGGCGCCGACATGCGCAACCTGGACAACCGGCTTGCACCGGTGGTGCAGGCGGCGTTCAACGAGGTGGTGACGCGGCGCACCGTCACCGCCGTCCTCGCGACGGAGCGCGACAAGGTCGTGCAGGACGTGCGTGACCGCCTCGCCGACGAGGCCAAGTCCTTCGGCATCGAGATCCTGGACGTGCGGCTGAAGCGGGTCGACTTCGTGGTCGAGATCACCGACGCGGTCTACCGCCGCATGGAGTCCGAGCGCAAGCGGGTCGCCAACGAGCTGCGTTCGACCGGCAACGCCGAGTCGGAAAAGATCCGTGCCGACGCCGACCGCCAGCGCGAGGTGATCGTCGCCGAGGCCTACCGCGACTCGCAGAAGGTGAAGGGCGAGGGGGACGCCAAGGCCTCCGCGCTCTACGCCGACGCCTTCGGCCGCGACCCGCAGTTCGCTCAGTTCTACCGCAGCCTCGAAGCCTATCGGGCGAGCTTTCGCAACCGCTCGGACCTGATGGTGGTGGACCCCAGCAGCGAGTTCTTCCAGTCCATGCGCGGCAGCGGCACACCGGCGCCGGCGCCAGCGCGGCGTTGACCGAGGAGCGTGGGCGAGCTGCTGCTCGGTGCGATCGGGCTTGCGCTCGTCTTCGAGGGTTTGCTGCCGCTGCTGAGCCCGCGCAGCTGGCGCGCCGCCTTCGAACGGGCGACCCAACTCGCCGACGGCCAGCTGCGTTTCATCGGCCTCGTCTGCGTCGCGCTCGGCCTGCTGTTGCTGCTGTGGTGGCGTTGATGCCGGCCGGCTGTCCGTAGCAGGGCCGCCGGTAGAATTGTTGCTTTAACCGCAGGCGTGTTTCCCATGTCCTCTGCCTGGCTGTTGCCGGAGCACATCGCCGACGTGTTGCCGGCGCAGGCGCGGCGCATCGAGGCGTTGCGCGGCACCTGGCTCGACCTGGCGCGCCGCTGCGGCTTCGAGCTGGTGATGCCGCCGCTGCTCGAGCACCTGGAGTCGCTGCTGTCGGGCACCGGACGCGAGCTGGACTTGCAGACGTTCAAGCTGGTGGATCAGTTGTCCGGCCGCACGATGGGCCTGCGCGCCGACACCACGCCGCAGGTAGCGCGCATCGACGCCCATCTGCTCAATCGCCAGGGTGTGGCGCGGCTGTGTTACTGCGGGCCGGTGCTGCGCGCACGCGCCGACGGGCCGCAGGCGACGCGCGAGCCGCTGCAGTTCGGCGCCGAGATCTACGGCCACGGCGGGCTGGAGGCGGATCTCGAGGTGATCGAACTTGCGCTCGACGGCCTCTCCACCATAGGCGTGGCGCGGCCGGTGCTCGACCTCGGCGATGCGCGCATCGTGCGCGGCGCGCTCGCCGGCGTGTTGGCCGATGCGACGCGGCTGGCCGACGTGGTGGCCGCGCTGGCGGCCAAAGATGCCGGCGCGCTGGCGGCGTTGAGCGATGGCTTTCCCGCCGAGGCGCGCGCCGCGCTGCACAGCTTGCTCACGCTGTACGGTGGCGACGAGGTGCTGCCCCTCGCGCGCCAGCAACTGCCGCAGCGTGCGCTGATCGGTCAGGCGCTCGACGACCTGGCCTGGCTGGCCGAGCAGGTGCGCCGCAGCCATCCGCAGGTGCAACTGGGTTTCGACCTGGCCGACATGCGCGGTTATGCCTACTACAGCGGTGTGCGTTTTGCGGTCTATGCCGAAGGCGCCGCCGACGCGCTGGTGCGCGGCGGCCGCTATGACGAGGTGGGGGCGGTGTTTGGCCGCAACCGGCCGGCGGTGGGTTTCAGTCTCGATCTGAAGGCGCTCGCCGCGGTGGCGTCGGCCGAGCCGCCGCACGCCGCGATCCGCGCGCCCTGGGGCCAGGACGAGGGCTTGCGCGCTGCCATCCGCCGCCTGCGCGACGGCGGCGAAACTGTCGTCTGCGCCTTGCCCGGGCACGAGCAGGAGAGTCAGGAATACGACTGCGACCGCGAGCTGGTCGCGGTGGGTGGGCGCTGGGCGCTGCGAGCTCTTTAGAGATCCGATGAACCAAGAACGCAAACAACAGGGACGCAACGTCGTCGTCGTCGGCACCCAATGGGGCGACGAAGGCAAGGGCAAGGTCGTCGACTGGCTGACCGACCATGCCGACGGCGTGGTGCGTTTCCAGGGCGGTCACAACGCCGGCCACACGCTCGTCATCAAGGGCGTCAAGACGGCGCTGCAACTGATCCCCAGCGGCGTCATGCGCGACGGTGTGGCGTGCTACATCGGCAACGGCGTGGTGGTTGATCCGGCGCATCTGCTGGGCGAGATCCAACGCCTGGAAGGCATCGGCATCGACGTGCGCTCGCGCCTGTACATCAGCGAGTCCTGCCCGCTGATCCTGCCGATTCATGTCGAGTTGGACCGCGCACGCGAGGCGCTGCGCGAGACCTCGGGCGCCGGCAAGATCGGCACCACCGGCAAGGGCATCGGGCCGGCCTATGAAGACAAGGTGGCGCGGCGCGCGTTGCGCGCGCAGGACCTGAAACACCCCGAACGTTTTGCGGCCAAGCTGCGCGAGCTGGTCGAGCTGCACAACGTCGTGCTGGCCGGTTATCTGCAGGCCGCGCCGCTGGCTTGGGAGCCGATGTTCGAGCAGGCGATGGGGGCCGCCGAACAGCTCAAGCCGATGCTCGCCGATGTCGGCTACCTGATCCACCACGCCAACGCCGCCGGCCAGCGCATCCTGTTCGAAGGCGCGCAGGGCACGCTGCTCGACATCGACCACGGCACCTACCCGTATGTGACGTCCAGCAACTGCGTCGCCGGTAATGCGGCCGCGGGCTCTGGCGTGGGCCCGGATCAGCTGCACTATGTGCTGGGCATCACCAAGGCCTACACGACACGCGTCGGCTCCGGGCCGTTCCCGACCGAACTGGCGATCGACCAGCCGGGCAGCGTGGGCCACCACCTGAGCAGCGTCGGCCAGGAGCGTGGCACCGTCACCGGCCGCGCGCGCCGCTGCGGCTGGCTCGACGCCGCGGCGCTCAAACGCTCGATGATCATCAACGGCGTCTCGGGCCTTTGCATCACCAAGCTCGACGTGCTGGACGGGCTGGCCGAAATCGAGGCCTGCGTCGGCTACGAGTTGAACGGCCGGCGCGTTGACATCCTGCCGCTGGACGCCGATGACATCACCGCCTGCGTGCCGGTCTACGAACGGTTCGCGGGCTGGCAGGAGAGCACCGCGGGCGCGACGTCCTGGGACACGCTGCCGCGTGCGGCGCGCAACTACCTGCAGCGGGTGTCGACGCTGATCGGCGCGCCGATCGACATGGTGTCCACCGGCCCGGACCGCGAACACACCATCGTGCTGCGGCACCCCTACAGCGCTTGAGGCAGCCCCATGCTCACCGACGACGGCAAACACCTCTACGTCTCGTGGGACGAGTACCACATGCTGATCGAGCGGCTGGCGCTGAAGATCGCCGCGTCCGGCTGGGAGTTCGACCAGATCCTGTGCCTGGCGCGCGGCGGCATGCGGCCGGGCGATGTGTTGTCGCGCGTGTTCGACAAGCCGCTCGCGATCATGTCGACCAGTTCCTACCGCAGCGACGCGGGCACCATCCAGGGCCGCCTCGATCTGGCCAAGTACATCACGATGCCCAAGGGCGAACTGGCCGGGCGCGTGCTGCTGATCGACGACCTGGCCGACACCGGCGTCACCCTGCGCGCAGTGGTCGATCGGCTGCGCGGCATGCCGGCGATTGCCGAGCTGCGTGCGGCGGTGATCTGGACCAAGGGTGTATCGAGCTACACGCCGGACTACTTCGTCGAACTGCTGCCCACCAGCCCCTGGATCCACCAGCCGTTCGAGGACTACGACAACCTGCGGCCGGCGGGGCTGGCGAAAAAATACGAGGTCTAAAGAAAACGGGCCGGCAACCGCCGGCCCGCTCTTCATCAACAATCTTTGGTGCCCAGGAAGGGACTCGAACCCCCACGCCTCTCAGCGCTAGTACCTGAAACTAGTGCGTCTACCAATTCCGCCACCTGGGCGCTTCAGGAAACAGAAAGTTTAGCATCAAGAATTCCACCCCCTCCATCGCCGCGCCGGCCGGCGCGGCCCTGATGAGCGAAGTCGAGGGCGTCGTGCAAGGGCACCGCGACGGCCACGGCTTCGTGGCGCAGGCCGACGCCGACATCTATCTCTCGCCGCAGGAAATGCGCGCCGTGCTGCACCGCGACCGCGTGCGTGTGCGCATCGTGCGCTACGACCGCAAGGGCCGGCCCGAAGGCCGTGTGCTCGAGATCCTCGAGCGCCGCAAGGCGCCGATCATCGGCCGCCTGCTGCACGAAAACGGCGTCTGGCTGGTCGCCCCCGAAGACCGCCGTTACGGCCACGACATCCTGATCCCGAAGAACGCCACCGCCAGCGCGCAGGCCGGCCAGGTGGTGGCGATCGAACTCACCGAACCGGCGTCGATGTATTCGCAGCCGGTCGGCCGCGTCGCCGAGGTGCTGGGCGAGATCGACGACCCCGGCATGGAGATCGAGATCGCGGTGCGCAAGTACGAGGTGCCGCACCGCTTCTCGCCCGAGACGGTGGCGCAGGCGGCGGCAATGCCGTCGGCCGTGCGCGCGGTCGACCACCGTCACCGCGTCGACCTGACCGATGTGGCGCTGGTGACGATCGACGGCGAGGACGCACGCGACTTCGACGATGCCGTGTACTGCGAGCCGTACAAACACGGCCGCGGCAAGTCGGCGCTGCAGGGTTGGCGGTTGCTGGTCGCGATCGCCGACGTGAGCCACTATGTCAAGCCGGGCGAGCCGATCGACGACGATGCCTACGAGCGCGCGACGAGCGTCTACTTCCCGCGCCGCGTCATCCCGATGCTGCCGGAGAAACTCTCCAACGGCCTGTGTTCGCTGAATCCGAACGAAGCCCGGCTGGCGATGGTCTGTGACATGGTGGTGACCAGCGGCGGCGAGATCGAGGCCTACCAGTTCTATCCGGCGCTGATCAACTCGCACGCCCGTTTCACCTATACCGAGGTGGCGGCGATCCTGGGCAACTCGCGCGGCGTGGAAGCGCAGAAACGCGCCGAGCTCGTGCCGCACCTGCTGCACCTGCACGAGGTCTACCGTGCACTGCTCAAGCAACGCGGCAAACGCGGCGCGATCGACTTCGAGACCACCGAGACCCAGATCGTCGCCGACGAGAGCGGGCGCATCGAGAAGATCGTGCCGCGTGTGCGCACCGAGGCGCACCGGCTGATCGAGGAAGCGATGCTGGCCGCCAACGTCTGCGCCGCCGATTTCATCGCGCTCGCCAAACACCCTTCGCTGTACCGTGTGCACGAAGGCCCGACGCCCGAAAAGCGCTTGACGCTGCAGAACTACCTGAAGGCGCTCGGCCTCGGGCTGGCCGTCAGCGACGATCCGACGCCGGCCGAGTTCCAGGCGATCGCCGACGCGACGAAGGACCGGCCGGACGCGCTGCAGATCCACACCATGCTGCTGCGCTCGATGCAGCAGGCGATCTACACCGCCAACAACTCGGGTCACTTCGGCCTCGCGTATCCCGCCTACACGCACTTCACGAGCCCGATCCGGCGCTACCCGGATCTGCTGGTGCACCGCGTCATCAAGGCGCTGCTGCACCGCAAGCGTTACCACCTGGCCGGCGGCGTGGTCGAGGACACGCAGGAAAAGAAACTGCGTCGCGGCGGCAAGCCGGCCAAGCCGGCGAAGTCGAGCACCACCGAACTCGAACACTGGGAGGCCGCCGGTGCCCATTGCAGCGCCAACGAACGCCGCGCCGACGAAGCCTCGCGCGATGTCGAGGCCTGGCTCAAGTGCCGCTACATGCGCGAGCACCTGGGCGAGGAGTTCTCGGGCACCGTCAGTGCGGCGACCAGCTTCGGCCTGTTCATCCAGCTCGACCAGCTGTATGTCGAAGGGCTGGCGCACATCACCGAACTCGGCGGCGAGTACTTCCGCTTCGACGAGCTGCGCCAGGAGCTGCGCGGCGAACGCTCGGGGGTGCACTACCGGATCGGGTCGCGCGTGCGGGTGCAGGTCAGCCGCGTCGACCTGGACGGCCGGCGCATCGACTTCCGGCTCGTGCGCGAAGGCGAGACCGATCAGCTCGTCGACCGACCGCCGCGTGCGGCGCGGCGCGGCGCGGTCGATGAGCTGACGGCGGTGAAACAGGCCGACCGCGAAGCGCGGGCCGGCAAGAAGCGCGCGGCGGGCGCGACGCGTGGCGCGGCCAAGAAGGCGGCGCCGCGCAAGCGGCGCGTTTAGCTAGCGGCGCAGGGCGTCGATCAAGCGGTTGGCCGGCAGCACTGCGCTGCTGCCCTCATCGGCAGCCAGGCCGTGTTCGAACACGCCTCGCAGCGCGCTGTCATAGCCGTCGCCGCCAGCCTGCGCCCAGCGTCCGGCGATCCAGCCGGCGAGCACGTCGCCAGTGCCGGGGCTCGCCAGGCGCGCGTTGCCAGTCGGGTTGATCGCCGGCGGCCGGCCCGGCGCCGCAATCACACTGCCAGAGCCCTTGAGCACGACGATGCAGCGCCAGCGCTGCGCGAGCATGTCGGCAGCCGCCAGGCGGTCAACCTGAACCTCGGCGGCAGTGCGCAGGCCGAGCAGGCGCGCGGCTTCGAGCGGGTGGGGCGTCAGCACGGTCGGCAGTGCCCGGTCGGCGCGCGCCGCCAGCAGCGTCTGCAAACCCGCGTCGGCGGCGATCGCGTTCAGCGCATCGGCATCGAGCAGCAGCCGCGCGGCGCGCGACAGCAGCGCCGGCAAGGCCTCGCGCACGGCGTCACCGCCGCCGCAGCCGCAGACGACGGTGGCGCCTGCGGGCGCGCCGCCGCGTCGTCCCATCAACTCGGGTTGCATCGCATCGAACAGCGACGCCTGCGGGTCGAGCGGGTGGACATAGACGCGGCCCGCGCCGGCCGCCAGCGCGGCACGCGCGGCGAGCCACAACGCGCCCGTCATGCCGGGTGCGCCGCCGACCACGAGCACGTCGCCGAAGCTGCCCTTGTGCTGCGCATGGCGGCGTGGCGGCAGCGGCGGCGGGTGGATCAGCGTGGCGCTAGGCGCCTCGGTGATCTCGACCCCCAGCCGGTCGAGCCAGACCCGGCCTGCATGGTCGCGACCGTCGGCCGTGAAGAAGCCGGGTTTGGCGGTCAGCAGCGCGAGCGTGTGCGTGGCGCGCACCGCCACGGGGCCGAGCGCCGTCCCGTGGTCGGGGTGCAGTCCCGATGGCCCATCGACCGCAATCACACACGGCACCTTGGCGGTGCGCCGGATCGCGTCGGCCATCGGCGCGTCCGGCGCGCGACTCGCACCGACGCCGAGCAGGGCGTCGATCAGCAGTTCGGCATCGGGCTCACCCACGTCTTGCCAAACCGGCACGCCGGCTGCGGCGGCACGCTGTTGCGCGGCGAGCGCATCGGCCGGCGCCGCGCCCGCCGCGAAGTGAACCACACGCACCTCGCGCCCCAACGCCTGCAGTTCGCGCGCCGCCTCGAAGCCGTCACCGCCGTTGTTGCCCGGCCCCGCGAGCACCAGCACCCGCCGTGCATGCGGCGCGACCGCGAGCGCCAGCCGTGCCACCGACACGCCGGCACGGCGCATCAGCGTGTGCGGCGGCAACGTGGCCTGGGCCGCGGCCTCGATGCGCCGCGTGGCCGCCGCATCGTGCAGCGGCCAGCTCTGCGTGGGTGCGGGCAGCAAGGGGTGCATGTCAGTGGCGCCCGGCGGCCCGAAGCCATCGACACGCTTCCTCGGGGGGCAGCGAGCAACGCGAGCCCAGGGGTCGTTTCATTTCAGCCGCGCAGCCGCTCGATGCCGAGCCGTGTGCTGTCGATCGCCGGCGCGCGGCCGGCGATGGCGTCCGCCACCACGCGCGCCGAACCGCAGGCCAGTGCCCAGCCGCTCGAGCCGTGGCCGAGATTGAGCCAGACGCCGCGCGCCGGGCTGGCGCCGAGCACCGGCGGGCCGTCCGGCAGCATCGGCCGCGCGCCTTTCCAGACCTGCGCCTGGCCGGCCTGCGCCGCGGCGGGGAACCAGTCGTCGAGCACCTTGTACAGCGTCGCCAGCGGTGCGGGCGACAGCTGCTCGGGCGTGCCGCCGATCTCGGCGCTGCCCGCGACACGGATGCGCTGGCCCAGGCGCGTGATGGCGACCTTGTAAGCCTCGTCCATCAGCCCGGAACGAGGGCCGGGGTCGGGGTAGCCGTCGAAGTGGCGCACGGGCGCGGTGACCGAGTAGCCGTACACCGCCTGCAGCGGCAGCATGAGGCCGAGTGGCTTGAGCAGCGCGCGCGCACCGAGCGCGGCGCAGACCACGACGGCGTCGAAGGTGGCGCCCTGCGACCACTGGTGGTCGCCGGTGGACCAGCGCAACTTCAGCGGCGCGCCGGGCTCGATGGTGCGGATGTCGTGTTCGAAACGGAACTCGACCCCGCGCCCCTGCGCCTCGGTCTTGAGCGCCTGCGCGAACTGGCGGCAGTTGCCCACACCGTCGTGCGGCAGGTGCACGCCAGCGACCAGCGGCGTCGCGGCTTCGAGCGCCGGTTCGATCTGGCGGCAGCGCTGCGCATCGACGATGTGGAAGTCGACGCCCCATTCGGCCAGCAGTTTGAGGCCGGCGCGCGCCTGTTGCACGTCGCGCTGGCTGCGCAGCAGCACCAGATAGCCGTCGCGCTGTTCGTAGTCGAAGCCCAGATCCTTGCCCAGCGTGCGCAGGCGCTGCTGGCTGTAGAGCGCCAATGCATGCATCGCGCTGCGGTTGGTCTCGAAGGTGGTGGCATCGCAGGCGCGCCACCAGCGCCACAACCAGCACGCCGTCGCCAGGTTCGGCAGCCCGGCCAGTCGCACCGGCGCGTGCGCGGCGAACAGCTGGCGCAGCACCTTGCGCGGCATGCCCGGCCCGGCCCAGGGCGTGACATAACCCGGCGCGATGACGCCGGCGTTGGCAAAACTCGTCTCCGCCGCCACCGTGCCGCGGCGCTCGAACACCGTCACCTCATGGCCGTCGCCGGCCAGCTCCCAGGCGGTGGTGATGCCGACGATGCCGGCGCCGATAACGGCGATGCGCATGGGTCAGCGGGGCGCCGCGAGCGCGGCTTCGACGGTCAGTGCCACACCCAGCAGGCGGTCGTCGGCCAGCGCCGGGGCCCACAACATCAGCCCGACCGGCCAGCCGCCTTCGGGCTGGCAGGGCAGCGAGATGGCACAGCCGTCGAGCAGGTTGACGACCGACGGGTTGCGCAGCAGCAGGTTGTTGAGGGCGAAGAAGGCCTCGTCGTCGTGTTCGAGCGCGGGCAGCGGCGGCGCGACCACCGGCACGGTGGGCGAGAGCAGGGCCTGGTAAGGCCGCACGGCCTGCTCGAAGGCGGCGATGCTGGCCGCGCGTTCGCGCCGCAGCACTTCCATGTCTTGCGGCCTGATCGCCGCACCGCGGCGGATGCGCAGCGCAACGCGCGGGTCGTAATCGGGCTCGCGACTGGCGAGCCGCTCGTGGTGCCAGGCCCAGGCTTCGGCAGCGGCGATACCACCTTGGGCCTGCAGGCGCGACAACGTGTCCAGCACAGGCAGATCGATTTCGTCGATCACCGCGCCGCCGTCGCGCAGCGTGCGTAGCGCTGCGCTGAAGCTGCGGGCGACGGCGTGGTCGAGTTGGTCGAGCATCACGCCGCGCGGCAACGCCAGGCGCAACGCCGCCAACGGGCGCGCTGCGGCGCGCGGCGTGTCGGCCGCCAGCACGCCATGTACCAGCACGGCGTCGCGCACCGAACGGGTGATCGCGCACACCGTGTCGAGCGTCGTCGACAACGGGATGCAGCCGTCGGCGGGCACCAGGCGCGCAGTGCACTTGAAGCCGACCAGCCCTTGCAAGGCGGCCGGGATGCGGATCGAGCCGCCGGTGTCCGAGCCGAGCGCCGCCCACGCGGCGCCGGTGGCGACCGACACCGCGCCGCCCGAGGTCGAGCCGCCGGGGACGCGCGGGGCGCGCGGATCGAGGGCCGCGGTCGCCGGGTTGGCTGGGGTGCCGAAGGCGCGGTTGATGCCGACACCGGAGTAGGCGAACTCGGTCAGGTTGGTGTGGCCGACCAGTGCCGCGCCGGCCGCACGCAGGCGTGCGACCACGACGGCATCGGCCGTGGCCGGCTTCGCGTCGTGCAGTGAACGCGACCCGGCGGTGGTGGGATGGCCGGCGACATCGAACAGATCCTTGACCGACACCGCCAGGCCGGCCAGCGGCGGCAGCGGCGCGCCGGCTTCGCGCTGCGCGTCGACCCGCTGGGCGGCAGCATGCGCCTCGGCGTCGAAGCGGCGGATGAAGGTGTGGGTGTTGGCCGGGCGGTCGGCGCTGGCGAGCGAGGCTTCGAGCCACTGCGCTGCCGGCCGGCGGGCGGTGCGCACAGCCTGCGCGGCGTCGCTCAAGTCCGGACTCATCGGGCTGCTACAATCCTAAGGTTTGTCCGCACCCTTGCGGGCAGACCACTCGCGAATCCGGCCTCGAAAGGTGTCGCGTGCCCCGTCAATCATCAGCGGGCGCGCGATTCGCGCCGGATTCTAGACCCAACCTTTTCGGAGATCCCATGTCTGTCACGATGCGTGAAATGCTGGAAGCCGGTGTCCACTTTGGTCACCAGACGCGCTTCTGGAACCCGCGGATGGCGCCGTACATCTACGGCCACCGCAACAAGATCCACATCATCAACCTCGAGAAGACGCAGCCGCTCTTCGAAGAGGCGATGAAGTTCGTGCGCCAGTTGGCCTCCAAGCGTGGCACGGTGCTGATGATCGGCACCAAACGCCAGGCGCGCGAGGTGATCGCGCAGGAGGCCCGACGCGCCGGCATGCCGTATGTCGACCAGCGCTGGCTCGGCGGCATGCTGACCAACTTCAAGACCGTCAAGGGCTCGCTGAAGAAGCTGAAGGACATGCAAAGCCAGATCGAGGCCGGCACGCAGCCCGCGATCAAGAAGGAAGCGCTGATGTTCCAGCGCGACATCGCCAAGCTGGAGAAGGACATCGGCGGCATCCAGGACATGAACGCGTTGCCCGATGCGATGTTCGTCATCGACGTCGGCTACCACAAGATCGCGATCGCCGAAGCGGTCAAGCTCCGCATCCCGGTGATCGGCATCGTCGACTCGAACCATTCGCCGTTGGGCATCGACTACGTGATTCCGGGCAACGACGACTCGGCCAAGGCCGTCGCGCTGTATGCGCGCGCGGTCGCGGACGCTGTGCTCGAAGGCAAGGCCAACGCGACCAATGATCTGGTGCAGGCGGTGTCCGCCGGCGGTGACGAGTTCGTCGAAGTCAACGAAGACGCTTGAGGCCGCTTCGCGCGCCTCAAGCGTCTGTGACGCTGTACACACAGCTCCCCCGAGCCCCCTGCGGGAGGGGGCTCCCGCATGAATCACGAAGCCCGGCCGTTCGGCCGGTCGAACGCAATCTGGAGTACTGAGATGCCTGCTATCACCGCCAGCATGGTGGCCGAACTGCGCGCCAAGACCGACGCGCCGATGATGGAGTGCAAGAAGGCGCTCACCGAAGCCGACGGCGACCTGGGACGCGCCGAGGAGATCCTGCGCGTCAAGCTCGGCAACAAGGCCGGCAAGGCCGCATCGCGTGTCACCGCCGAAGGCGTCGTCGCCGCGTCGGTGGCCGGCAGCACGGGCGCGTTGATCGAGGTCAACTGCGAGACCGACTTCGTGTCGAAGAACGAGTCCTTCCTCGCGTTTGCGAATGCGGCGGCCGCGCTGGTGGCCGGGAAGAACCCTGCCGACGTGGCCTCGCTGTCGGCGCTGCCGCACAGCCAGGACGGTTTCGGCCCGACGCTGGAGGACGTGCGCAAGGGCCTGATCGGCAAGATCGGCGAGAACGTGGCGATCCGCCGCTTCAAGCGTTATGCCGGGGGCGGGCAGCTGGCCCATTACCTGCACGGCACGCGCATCGGCGTCATCGTCGAGTTCGACGGCGACGCGGTGGCGGCCAAGGATGTGGCGATGCACGTCGCGGCGATGAAGCCGGCCGCGCTGTCGGTGGCCGAGGTGCCGGCCGATCTGGTCGACAAGGAGCGTCGCATCGCCGCGGAGAAGGCGGCCGAATCCGGCAAGCCGGCCGAGATCGTCGCCAAGATGGTCGAGGGCTCGGTCGCCAAGTTCCTGAAGGAGGTGTCGCTGTTCGACCAGAGCTTCGTCAAGAACGACAAGCAGACCGTGCAGGCGATGCTCAAGGCCGCCGGCACGCGGGTCTTGGGTTTCACGCTCTACGTGGTCGGCGAGGGCATCGAGAGGAAGAGCGACGATTTCGCGGCCGAGGTGGCGGCGCAGGTCGCGGCCGCCAAGGCCCAGTAAAGCCCCGGGGGCCGCCACGTGCGGCCCCTTAAACTCGCCCCGCCATGCCTGCCTACAAACGCATCCTGCTCAAGCTGTCCGGCGAAGCGCTGATGGGCGACGACGCCTACGGCATCAACCGCGCCACCATCGTGCGGATGGTGCGCGAGGTGCAGGAGATCACCCAGCTCGGCTGCGAGGTCGCGGTGGTGATCGGCGGGGGCAACATCTTTCGCGGTGTCGCGGGCGGCTCGGTCGGCATGGACCGCGCGACCGCCGACTACATGGGCATGCTGGCGACGGTGATGAATGCGCTCGCGCTCGCCGACACGATGCGCCAGGAAGGTATGACGGCACGCGTGATGAGCGCGATCGCGATCGAGCAGGTGGTCGAGCCGTACGTGCGGCCGAAGGCGCTGCAGTACCTCGAAGAAGGCAAGGTGGTGGTTTTTGCCGCCGGTACCGGCAACCCGTTTTTCACCACCGACACCGCCGCCGCGCTGCGCGGCGCCGAGATCGGCGCCCAGATCGTGCTCAAGGCGACCAAGGTCGATGGTGTCTACAGCGCAGACCCGCAGAAGGACCCGAAGGCCGAGCGCTACACGAACATCAGCTTCGACGAGGCGATCGCGCGCAATCTGCAGGTGATGGACGCGACCGCCTTTGCGCTCTGCCGCGACCAGAAGCTGCCGATCAAGGTGTTCTCCATCACCAAGCCCGGCGCGCTGCTGCGGGTCGTGCAAGGCGAGGACGAGGGCACCCTGGTCCACGTTTGAGGAGATCCCTGATGACGATCGCCGACATCAAGAAGAACGCCGAGACGAAGATGGGCAAGTCGCTCGAGGCGCTGAAGCAGGCGCTGCAGAAGGTGCGCACCGGCCGTGCCCACCCGGGCCTGCTCGACCAGGTGCATGTCGAGTACTACGGCTCCATGGTGCCGCTGAGCCAGGTCGCCAACGTCACGCTGCTCGATGCGCGCACGATCAGCGTGCAGCCGTGGGAAAAGGGCATGGGCGCAAAGATCGAGAAGGCCATCCGCGAGAGCGAGCTGGGCCTCAACCCCGCCGCCCAGGGCGACCTGCTGCGCGTGCCGATGCCGGCGCTGACCGAAGAGCGCCGCAAGGAGCTGACCAAGGTCGTGCGCCACGAGGGCGAGGACTGCAAGGTCGCGGTGCGCAACCTGCGCCGCGACGCGATCGAGCACCTGAAGAAGCTGCTCAAGGACAAGCAGGTCGCCGAGGACGACGAGCGGCGTGCGCAGGACGACATCCAGAAGCTCACCGACCGTGTGGTAGCCGAGATCGACCGCCTGGTGCACGCCAAGGAAGCCGAAGTCCTTGCGGTCTGACATCACCGTGGGCTCCGACGCGCCGCGTACCGTGCCGCGCCATGTGGCGATCGTGATGGACGGCAACGGCCGCTGGGCGAAGAAGCGTTTCATGCCGCGTTTTTTCGGCCACAAGCAGGGTGTCGATGCGCTGGTGCGCTGCGTGCAGCTGTGCGCCGACCGCGGCATCGAGTACCTCACCGTGTTCGCGTTTTCGACCGAGAACTGGAAGCGCCCGACCGAAGAGGTCACCGGCCTGATGGGACTCGTGCTGGTGGCGGTGTCCAAATACCTCGGCAAGCTGGCCGGTGAGGGCGTGCGCATCCGCATCGCCGGTGACCGCGACGCGGTGAGCCCTAAGGTGCGCGCCGCCTGGGAGCAGGTCGAGTCCGCCACCGCGCACAACAGCCGCATCACGCTCATCGTGGCGTTCAACTACGGCGGCCGCTGGGACGTGGTGCAGGCCTGCCGGCGTGCGATCAACGAGGGCGTCGCGGCCGATGAGCTCGACGAGGCCAGACTCGGCGCGTACATGGCGATGAGCTTCGCGCCGGATCCGGACCTGTTCATCCGTACCGGCGGCGAGGTGCGCATCAGCAACTTCCTGCTCTGGCAGGTGGCGTATGCCGAGCTGCACTTCACCGATTGCCTGTGGCCCGACTTCGGCGCCGCCGAACTCGACGCCGCACTCGAGGCGTATACCGAGCGCGACCGCCGCTTCGGCCTGGTGAAGAACGCCAACGCGCTGGCCGCCGGCGCCTGAGCACGATGCTCGGCCAGCGCATCCTCACCGCTCTCGTCCTGCTGGCACTTCTGTTGCCGGCGGTCTGGGTGGGCGGGCTGGCGTTCGCGCTGCTGACGCTGGCCTTCATTGCAGCCGCCGCCTGGGAATGGGCGCGGCTCAATGGCTGCACCGTCGCGGTGGCGTTCGCCAGCGCCGTCGCGGTTGCCCTGGCCGGCTTGCTCGCGGGGCGGGCGGGCTGGGCCGCACTGCCGCCGGCGGTCGGCTGGTGGTTGGTCGCCGCGCTGTGGGTGGTCGGCGGCACGCTGGTGCTGGCGGCCGGCCCTGCGGCCTGGGCGCGCTGGCCGCGCCCCGCGCGGCTGGTGCTCGGCCTGCTAGCGCTGGGTGCCGGCTGGCTCGCGCTGGTGCAGGCGCGGGCGCTCGGCCTGAACTTCCTGCTCTCTGTCTTCTGCCTCGTTTGGTTGGCCGACATCGCGGCGTACTTCGGTGGCCGCACCTTCGGGTGGCGCAAGCTCGCGCCGTCGATCAGCCCGGGAAAGACCTGGGAGGGCGCGTGGACCGGCATGCTCGCGGTGGCGCTGCTGGCGCTCGCCTGGTGCTGGGCCGACACACGCTGGAACGTGGGCGACGACATGAGCCTGTACCACCGGCTGCACGGCCAACTCGGTCTCGCCGGGCTGCTGCTGGTGGCGGTGTTCCTGGCTGCGATGAGCATCGTCGGCGATCTCTTCGAATCGCTCGTCAAACGCGCCGCCGGCGCCAAGGACTCCAGCCGCTTGTTGCCTGGTCACGGTGGCGTGCTCGACCGCATCGACGCGCTGCTGCCGGTGTTTCCCCTGGCGCTGGCCGCCGCGGCGCTGCGTTGAGTGCGACAGCGATGAGACAACGCCTCACCCTGCTCGGCAGCACCGGATCGGTGGGCACGAGCACGCTCGACGTGGTGGCGCTGCACCCCGACCGCTACGAAGTGTTCGCGCTCACGGCGCACGGCCGGATCGACGACCTCTTTGCGCAGTGCCAACGCTGGCGCCCGCGTTACGCGGCGCTGCCGCAGTCCGACGCCGCGCGCGAGTTGCAACAGCGCTTGCGGGCGGCCAGGCTGCCGACCGAGGTGCTGGTGGGCGCCGATGCATTGTGCGGGCTGGCGTCGCACCCCGAGGTGGACAGCGTGATGGCAGCCATCGTCGGCTCCGCCGGCCTGGCCGCCTGCATGGCCGCCGCGCGTTCGGGCAAGCGCCTGCTGCTCGCCAACAAGGAGGCGCTGGTGGTCGGCGGCGCGCACTTCATGCGCGCCGTGCACGAGGGCGGCGCGACGCTGCTGCCGATCGACAGCGAACACTCGGCGATCTTCCAGTGCCTGCCCGAGGACCGCACGCACTGGCCGGCGTTCATCGACCACATCGTGCTCACCGCCTCCGGTGGGCCGTTCCGAGCGCGCGACCCGGCCACGCTGGCCGCCGTCACGCCCGACGAGGCCTGTGCGCATCCGAACTGGGTCATGGGGCGCAAGATCTCGGTCGATTCGGCGACCATGATGAACAAGGCGCTGGAAGTGATCGAGGCGCGTTGGCTGTTCGATCTCGCGCCCGAAGCCATCCGCGTCGTCATCCACCCGCAGAGCATCGTGCATTCGATGGTCGTGTGCCGCGACAACTCGGTGCTGGCGCAACTCGGCACGCCGGACATGAAGGTGCCGATCGCGGTCGGCCTCGCGCACCCCGAACGCATCGAATGTGGCGCCGCCGCGCTCGACTTCACCCGCCTGGGTGCCTTGACCTTCGAGGAAGCCGACGCCCAGCGTTTCCCCGGCCTGCATCTGGCCTGGGACGCGCTGCGCGGCCCGGAAGGTGCATGCTGCGTCCTGAACGCCGCCAATGAAGAGGCGGTCGCCGCTTTCCTCGACGCACGCATCCGCTTCCTCGACATCCTGCGTGTGAACGAAGAGACGATCGCCGCCGTGCAGCCGCGGCTGGCGTCCGACGCCGGCATCGCCGAACTGCTCGCGCTCGAATCCGAGGCGCGCACCGTAGCGCGCCAGCGCATTGCGAGGCTCGCCGCATGAGCGCGCCGGGCCGCTCCCAAGCGCTCATCCCGCAGCGCATCGCGCGCAGGGTCGTCCAGTGACCACGGTGCTCGCCTTCCTGCTCACGCTCGGCGTGTTGATCGTCGTGCACGAGTGGGGCCACTATCGCGTCGCGCGGGCCTTCGGCGTCAAGGTGCTGCGCTTTTCGGTCGGCTTCGGGCGCGTGATCTGGCGGCGGCAGAAGTCGGCCGATGACACCGAGTTCGTCGTCTCGGCGCTGCCGCTCGGCGGTTATGTGCGCATGCTCGACGAACGCGAAGGCGCGGTCGCGCCGCGCGAGCTGTCGCAGGCCTTCAACCGCAAGCCTTTGCATGCACGCGCCGCGATCGTCGCCGCCGGCCCGGCCGCGAACCTGATCTTGGCCGTGCTGCTGTACGCCGCGGCGCACTGGATCGGCATCGACGAGCCGAAAGCCGTGTTGTCGGCGCCCACCACCGGCAGCCTGGCCGACCGCGCCGGCCTGCGCGCCGGCGACTGGGTGCAGGCGTGGTCGGCCGATGGTGCGCAGTGGAGCGATGTGCGTTCGCTGCCCGACCTGCGCTGGCGCGTCACGCAAGCCGCGTTGCAGGGCGAGCCGCTGCACCTGCTGGCGAGCAACGGCGCGGCGCAGGGCGTGCGCAGCCTGAAACTTGCGCTCGACGAAGTCGCGGGCAGCGACGTCGACGCCGCGCTGATGCAGCGCATCGGCCTCGGCGCGCCGTACAGCGAGCCGCGGCTGGGCGAGGTCAAGACCGGCGGCCCGGCGGCCGCAGCCGGCCTGCGCGCCGGCGACCTGGTGCTGGCCGTGAACGGCCAACCGATCGCCGACGCGCAAAGCCTGCGCGAGCGCATCCGCGCCAGTGCCGAGCGCACGATGGCCTGGCGCGTGCAGCGCGACGGCCGCACGATCGAGCTCGAACTGCGTCCGCGCAGCACGATCGACGGTGAGCAGCGGGTCGGCCGCATCGACGCCTTCGTCGGCCAGGCGCCCGAGATGGTGACCGTTCGTCACGGCGCTATCGACGGCCTGCTGCAAGGCGCCGAACGCACCTGGGAGGTGTCGGCGCTGACGGTCAGGATGCTCGGCCGCATGTTGATCGGCGAGGCGTCGCTGAAGAACCTGTCGGGGCCGATCACGATCGCCGACTACGCCGGCCAGTCGGTCGAGCGGGGGCTGGCCTACTACCTCGGCTTTCTCGCCCTCGTCAGCGTGAGTCTCGGTGTGCTCAATCTGTTGCCGCTGCCGATGCTCGATGGCGGGCACCTCATGTATTATCTTTTCGAGGGGTTGACCGGGCGCCCGGTCTCCGAGTGGTGGCTGAAGTGGCTGCAACGCGGCGGCGCGCTGATCATGCTGCTGCTGATGACCCTCGCCCTGTCCAACGACGTGGCCCGACTGCTGGGGCTGCACTGATGCTGCCACCCTTCGCTGTCATCTCTCCCTCATGGATCCTCATTTCCTAGCCCGCGCGCTGCGCCCGCTCGCCGCCTGCGTGGCGCTGGCCGCGCTGCCCGCCTATGCGGTCGAGCCGTTCACCATCAAGGACATCCGCGTCGAAGGCCTGCAGCGCAGCGACCCCGGCACGGTGTTCGCTGCGCTGCCATTTCGGGTCGGCGAGACCTACAACGACGACAAGGGCGCCGCGGCGCTGCGCGCGCTGTTCGCCACCGGCCTGTTCAAGGACGTGCGGCTGGAGGTCGACGCCGACGTGGTGGTGGTCGTCATCGAGGAGCGGCCGATCGTGGCGGCGGTGAACTTCGTCGGCGCCAAGGAGTTCGACAAGGACACGCTGACCAAGGCGCTGAAGGACGCCGGCATCGGCGACGGCCTGCCCTACGACAAGGCACTGATCGACCGCGCCGAGCAGGAGATCAAGCGCCAGTACCTGTCGCGCAGCCTGTATGGCGCCGAGGTGGTGACCACCGTGACGCCGATCGAGCGCAACCGCGTCAACGTGACCTTCACGATGGTCGAGGGCGAGGTGGCGCGCATCGGCGAAATCCGCATCGTCGGCGCGAAGGTGTTCTCGGAGGGCACGCTGCGCGGGCTGTTCGAGCAAGGCACCAGCGGCTGGCTGAGCTGGTACAGCAAAAACGACCGCTACTCGCGCACCAAGCTCAATGCCGACCTGGAGACGCTGCGCGCCTACTACACCAACCGCGGCTACCTCGAGTTCGCCGTCACCGACACCCAGGTCACGATCTCGCCCGACAAGCAAGACATCACGATCACGATCACGATCAACGAGGGCCAGCCCTATACCGTGACTGCCGTGCGCCTGGAAGGGGAGTACCTGGGCAAGGACGACGAATTCAAGCAGCTGGTGCAGGTCAAGCCGGGTGCGGCCTACCGCTCGAGCGACGTCGCCGACACGGCGCGTCTGTTCGGCGAGCGCTTCGGCCTTTACGGTTACGCTTTCGCGCGTGTCGAGTCGCGGCCGGAGATCGACCGCGCCAACGGCCAGGTGGTGGTCGTGATCACCTCCGACCCGCTGCAACGCGTGTACGTGCGCCGCGTCAACGTCTCCGGCAATACGCGCACACGCGACGAGGTGATCCGGCGCGAGTTCCGGCAGTTCGAGTCGGCCTGGTACGACGGCGCGCGGATCAAGCTGTCGCGCGACCGTGTCGACAGGCTCGGCTTCTTCAAGGAAGTCGTGGTGGAGACCGACGAGGTGCCCGGCGCGCCCGACCAGGTCGACGTCACGGTCAAGGTCGAGGAGAAGCCGACCGGCAACCTGCTGCTGGGCGCCGGCTACTCGAGCGCCGAGAAGCTGTCGTTCACCGGCTCGATCAAGCAGGAGAACGTGTTCGGCTCGGGCAACTACCTCGGGCTCGAGCTCAACACCAGCCGCTACAACCGCTCGCTGGTGTTCTCCACCGTCGACCCGTACTTCACGATCGACGGCATCTCGCGCGCCTTCGACCTCTTCTACCGCACGTCGCGGCCGCTCAACTCGCAGGGCGACGAGTACTCGCTGGCGACCGCCGGCACCGCGATCCGCTTCGGTGTGCCGTTCTCCGAGTTCGACACCGTGTTCTTCGGCATCGGCGCCGAGCGCACGTCGATCAAGGGCTCGTCCGCGCTGCCCAACACCTTCTTCCTGTTCCGCGAGGCGTTCGGGCCGAATGCGGTGTCGATTCCGCTCACCATCGGCTGGGCGCGCGACAGCCGCGACAGCCTGCTCGTGCCCACCCGCGGGCGCTATCTGCGCGCCAACTTCGAGCTGTCGCCGGCGGGCGACGCCAAGTACCTGCGCACCAACCTGCAGGCGCAGCAGTACTTCCAAATCGGCACCCGCTTCACGCTCGGCCTGAATGCCGAGATCGGCTGGGGCAAGGGTTTCGGCGACAGCCCTTATCCGATCTTCAAGAACTTCTACGGCGGCGGCCTGGGGTCGGTGCGCGTGTTCGAACAGGCCTCGCTGGGCCCGGTCGATGTCACCGGCACCTATGTCGGCGGCAACCGCAAGATCAACCTCAACGCCGAGTTCTACTTCCCGGTGCCGGGCATCGGGCAGGACAAGACGCTGCGGGTGTTCAGCTTCGTCGACGCCGGCAACGTCTGGGGTTCGGCGGAGAAGATCGACGCCGGCAGCCTGCGCGCATCGGCCGGCCTCGGCTTGTCGTGGATCTCGCCGGTCGGGCCGCTCAAGCTCAGCTGGGGCGTCCCGATCAAGAAGAAGCCGGAAGATAAAATCCAGAAATTCCAATTCCAGATCGGGACTGCCTTCTGATGAACGGTCTTCTCAAGCCCATGGTCGCCGCGGCACTGCTCGCGGCGTGCACGCTCGGGCAAGCGCAGGAACTGAAGATCGGCTATGTCAACAGCGAGCGTGTGCTGCGCGAAGCCAACCCCGCGAAGGCGGCGCAGGCCAAGCTGGAAGCCGAGTTCGGCAAGCGCGAGAAGGACCTGGCGGATCTGGCCAACCGCCTCAAGACGGCGAGCGACAAGCTCGAGAAGGACGCGCCGACGCTGTCCGAAGCCGAACGGGGCCGCCGCCAGCGCGATCTGATCGAGCAGGACCGCGAGTTCCAGCGCAAGCGCCGGGAGTTCCAGGAAGACCTGAACCAGCGCAAGAACGAGGAGCTGGCGGGTGTCGTCGAACGTGCCAACAAGGTCATCAAGCAGATCTTCGACGCCGAGAAGTACGACCTCATCCTGCAAGAGGTGGTCTTCGCCGGCCCGCGCGTGGACATCACCAAGAAGGTGATCGACGCGCTCAACGCCGGCAAGTAAGCCTTCAGGAACCGGCGATGCGCCTGACCGTCGCCGAGATCGTGGCTCGGCTGGGCGGGCAGGCCGTCGGCGATGCGGCGTTGGCTGTCGACCGCATCGCCACACTCGGGGCCGCCGAGCCCTCTCACATCAGCTTCCTTGCCAACCCGCGCTATCGCGCCCAGCTCGCGACGACACGCGCCGGCTGCGTGATCGTGGCGCCGGCGTTTGCCGAGGAAGCCGCGGCGCGCGGCAGCGTCATCGTCACGCCCGACCCCTATCTGTACTACGCCCAGCTGTCGCAATGGTGGGCTGAAGGCGCTGCACCGCCGGGTGTGCACCCGAGCACGGTGGTCGAGTCCGGCGCAAGCGTCGCGCCCGACGCGAGCATCGGCGCCTTGAGCGTCATCGGCGCGGGCGCGGTGATCGGTGCCGGCACGCGCATCGGCGCGCGGGTCACGGTCGGCGCGCGCTGCGTGATCGGCGCGCGCTGCATCGTGCACAGCGGCGCGGTGATCGGCGCCGACGGTTTCGGTTTTGCGCCCACGCCGGACGGCCGGTGGGAAAAGATCGCGCAGCTCGGCAGCGTGCGCATCGGCGACGACGTCGAGATCGGCGCCAACAGCTGCATCGACCGCGGTGCGCTCGACGACACGGTGCTGGCGGACGGCGTGAAGCTCGACAACCTGGTGCAGATCGGCCACAACGTGCAGGTCGGCGCGCACACCGCGATGGCCGGCTGTGTCGGCGTCGCCGGCTCGGCGCGCATCGGCGCGCACTGCACACTCGGCGGTGGCGCCATCGTGCTCGGCCACCTCGAACTCGCCGACCGCGTGCACATCTCGGCGGCCACCGTCGTCACACGTTCGATCCTCAAGCCGGGCACGTACAGCGGCGTCTTTCCCTTCGATGACAATGCGGCCTGGGAGAAGAACGCCGCCACGCTGCGCCAGTTGCATGCGCTGCGAGACCGCGTGCGCGCCCTGGAGAAAAAGCCATGACGACGAGCACCGCGATGGACATCCGTCGCATCCTCGACAAGCTGCCGCACCGCTACCCGTTCCTGATGATCGACCGCGTGCTCGAGCTGCAGCCGGGTGCGTATGTGAAGGCGATCAAGAACGTCACCATCAACGAACCGTTTTTCCCCGGCCACTTTCCGGTGCGGCCGGTGATGCCCGGGGTGATGATGATCGAGGCCATGGCGCAGGCGGCGGCGGTGTTGGCCTTCGTCACCAAGGGCACGGCGGCCGGCGACGACACGGTGGTCTATCTGCTCGGCATCGACAACGCGCGCTTCAAGCGCCTGGTCGAGCCCGGCGACCAACTGGTGCTGGAAGCCTGGCAGGATCGGGTGAAGGCCGGCGTCCACAAGTACCGCGCCAAGGCGAGTGTCGACGGCCAGTTGGCGGTCGAGTGCGAGCTGATCTGTACCGAACGTCCCGCATAAATTGACCCCCCCCGAAGCGCCATCGGCGCCTCCCCCCGGGGGGCGCCACCAGCGGACCGGCGAAGCCGGATCCGCGGTGGCCGCTTGGACGAGTTGAACGATGGCGCAGATCCATCCCACCGCGATCGTCGAGCCGGCTGCCGAGCTGGATGCGAGCGTCACGGTCGGCGCGTACACGCTGATCGGGCCCGACGTGCGCATCGCCGGCGGCACCAGCGTCGGCGCGCACTGCGTGATCAAAGGCAGGACCACCATCGGCCGCGACAACCGCATCTGGCAATTCGCCTCGCTCGGCGCCGCGCCGCAGGACAAGAAGTACGCCGGCGAGCCGACGCAGCTCGTCATCGGCGAGCGCAACACGATCCGCGAGTTCTGCACCTTCAACCGCGGCACGGCGCAGGATACGGGCATCACGCGCATCGGCGACGACAACTGGATCATGGCCTATGTGCACATCGCGCATGACTGCGTGGTGGGCGACCAGACCATCCTCGCCAACAACGCCACCCTGGCCGGCCATGTGCACATCGGCGACTGGGTGATCCTCGGCGGCCTGACCGGGGTGCACCAGTTCACGAAGGTCGGCGCGCATGCGATGGCCGGCTTCGCAAGCCATGTGTCGCAGGACGTGCCGCCGTACATGATGGTCGACGGCAACCCGCTCGCCGTGCGCGGCTTCAATGTCGAAGGCCTGCGCCGGCGCGGCTTCACACCAGCGCGCATCGCCGCGGTCAAGCAGATGCACAAGCTGTTGTATCGCGACGGGCTGACGCTGGACAAGGCGAGCGCGGCGATCGGCGAGTTGGGTGGCAGCGTGCCGGAAGCGGCTGCCGACATCGCGTTGATGAGCGACTTCCTGGCCGCCTCCAGCCGCGGCATCGCTCGATGACCGAGTCGCCCGCGCTGGCGATGGTCGCCGGCGAGGCGTCCGGAGACCTGTTGGCAAGCCTGCTGCTCGGCGGCCTGCGGGCGCGCTGGCCTTCTCTGCAAGCCGCCGGCATCGGCGGGCCGAAGATGGCCGCGTTGGGCTTCGATGCCTGGTGGCCGAGCGACAAACTCGCGGTGCGCGGTTATGTCGAGGTCCTGCGCCACTACCGCGAGATCGCCGGCATTCGTGACCGCCTCGCCGAACGCCTGCTGACCCAGCGGCCCGACGCCTTTGTCGGCGTTGATACGCCGGACTTCAACCTCGGGCTCGAAGAGCGTCTCAAACGAGCCGGCCTGCGCACGATCCACTTTGTCTGCCCGTCCATCTGGGCCTGGCGGCCCGAGCGGGTGCACAAGATCGCGCGCAGCGTCGACCATGTGTTGTGCCTCTTCCCCTTCGAGCCGGCGCTGCTGCACAAGCACGGCATCGCGGCCAGTTATGTCGGCCACCCGCTCGCCGATGCGATACCGCCGGACGTGCCGCGCGACGCGGCGCGTGTGGCGCTGGGCCTCGCGAGCGACGCCGTCGTCGTTGCCGTGCTGCCTGGCAGCCGGCGCTCGGAGATCGAGTCCATCGCGCCGGCCTTCCTGCAAACGGTGGCGCGGCTGCATGACCAGCGGCCGGCCTTGCGCTTCGTGCTGCCGGTGGCGCCCGGCTTGCGCACGCTGCTCGATCCGCTGGTCGCGCGCCACGCTGCCGGCGCGCCGCTCACGCTGCTCGACGGCCGTTCGCACGACGCGCTGGCCGCCTGCGACGTGACGTTGATCGCGAGCGGCACCGCGACGCTGGAGGCCGCCCTGTTCAAGCGGCCGATGGTGATCGGCTACAAGATGAATGCCGTGAGCTGGCAGATCATGAAACGCAAACGCCTGCAGCCTTGGGTCGGGCTGCCGAACATCCTGTGCCAGGACTTCGTCGTGCCGGAACGCCTGCAGGCCGACGCCACGCCCGAGCGGCTGGCCGATGATGTGCTCGCCTGGCTCGACGACCCCGCGCGCGCGCAGGCGCTGGTGGCGCGCTTCGATCAGCTCCACCACACGCTGCGGCGCGACACCGCCCGCACCGCCACCGATGCCATCGCACAAGTCCTTGGTCATTGAACAGCTCGGCCTGGCCTGGCACGCGCCGGGGCTGATGGCGGGTGTCGACGAGGCCGGCCGCGGGCCGCTGGCCGGGCCCGTGGTGGCGGCGGCGGTGATCCTCGACGACCTCAAGCCGGTGCGCGGGCTGGCTGATTCGAAGACCCTGACCCCGTTGCGCCGCGAGCGGCTCAACGACCAGATCCGCGCCAGAGCGCTCGCGCTCTGTGTGGCCGAGGCCAGCGTCGAGGAGATCGACCGCTTGAACATCCTGCAAGCCACGCTGCTCGCCATGCGGCGCGCGGTGGAAGGCCTGCGCCTGCTGCCGGCGCTGGTGCTGGTCGACGGCAACCGCCTGCCCGTGTTGCGTGTGCGCGCCGAGGCGGTGATCGGCGGCGACGCGACGGTGGCGGCGATCTCGGCGGCGTCGATCCTGGCCAAGGTGCACCGCGACCGCCTGTGTGTCGATCTGCACCGCGAACACCCGGCCTACGGCTTCGACGGCCACAAGGGTTATGCAACCCCCGAACACCTGGACGCGCTGCGCCGCCACGGCGCCTGCACCGCGCACCGGCGTAGCTTTGCGCCGGTGCGTCAGACGTTCGAGCGCGGCTAGAGAGCGCGATGGAACACATCACCTCGCGCGACAACCCGCTGGTCAAGCGGCTGCGCAAGCTGGCGCAGGACCCGGGCGCCTACCGCAAGCAAGGTGAGGTCTGGCTCGAAGGGGACCACCTGTGCCGCGCCGCACAAGCACGCGGCGTGGTGCCGCGGCTGGCGGTGTTGAGCGAGTCCGCATCGGCGCATGACGCGCTGCACGAACTCGCCGCCACGGCGGCGCGGGTCGTGGTGTTGCCTGAGGCGCTGTTCGCGTGCATCAGCGCGCTCGAATCGCCGGCGGCTGTCGGCTGGCTGCTCGCGTTGCCCGAGGCCGGAGCCATCACGCCCGGCGTCGCGACCGTCGTGCTCGACCGTCTGCAGGACGCCGGCAACGCCGGCAGCATCCTGCGCAGCGCGGCGGCCCTGGGTGTCCGGCAGGTGCTGGCACTGAAGGGCACGGTCGCGCTCTGGTCACCGAAGGTGCTGCGCGCAGGGATGGGCGCGCACTTCGCGCTCAACCTCGTCGAAGGCCTGGGCCCGGCCGACCTCGACGCCGTGCAACTGCCGTTCGTCGCCACCAGCTCGCATGCCCAGGCCCGCTTGCCCGAGGCAGACCTGCCGCAGCCCTGCGCCTGGGTCTTCGGCCACGAAGGGCAGGGCGTGGCGCCGGAACTGCTCGAACGCTGCACACTCACGCTGCGCATCCCGCAGCCGGGCGGCGAAGAGTCGCTCAACGTCGCGGCGGCAGCGGCGATCTGCCTGTACGAAGCGGCGCGGTGTCAGTAGATCAGCCGGTCCGGCCGGATGTCGCGCAGGATCGTCGTCGCGATCTCTTCGATCGACTTGTGCGTGGAACTCAGCCACGCGATGCCCTCGCGGCGCATCATGCCTTCGGCCGCGCTCACCTCGTAGCGGCAGTTGTCGAGCGCGGCGTACTTGCTGCCCGGCCGGCGCTCGTTGCGGATTTGTGCCAGCCGGTGCGGGTCGATGGTGAGGCCGAAACACTTGGCCTTGTGGGCGCTGAGCGACGACGGCAGGCGGTTGCGCTCGAAGTCCTCGGGGATGAGCGGACAGTTCGCCGCCTTGATGCCGTGTTGCATCGCCAGGTACAACGAGGTCGGTGTCTTGCCCGAGCGGCTGACGCCGACCAGGATGACGTCGGCGCTTTGCAGGTTCTTGGCACTCTGGCCGTCGTCGTGGGCGAGCGAGAAGTTGATGGCCTCGATGCGCCCGTCGTATTCGGCCGACCTTGCGGCGTCGGAGAAGCGCCCGACGCGGTGGTTGCTCTTGACACCGAACTCGGCCTCCAGCGGCTCGATGAAGGTGCGGAACATGTCGAGCACCAGGCCCTTGCAGTCGTCGCCGGTGAAGACGCCCCGCACCTCGTCGTCCACCAGCGTGATGAAGACGATCGGCCGCCGGCCCTCGGCCTGCGCCGTGACGTTGATCTCGGCCACCACCTCGGCCGCCTTGGCCGGGTCGTCGATGAAGGGCCGGCGCACATGGCGCGGCTTGCCGGCAAATTGGTTGAGGATCGAGTTGCCGAAGGTCTCGGCGGTGATGCCGGTGCCGTCGGAGACGAAGAAGACGGTGCGGTTGGGCATGCAGCCGATGATAGGCAAGACAGCGGCCTAGAATCGTCGCACAGCTTTCTCTGCACCCCCCCATGCGCTCCCCCTGCCCGGACAACGCCAACGCCCAAGCGGCGGGGGTGGCAGCGCTTGTTGCGCGAGCGGAAGCACCAGATTCTTCTCATCACGGAGTTTGCCCATGTCCCCCGCGAATCTGGCGACCGCCCTGGTCGTACCGCTCGAGCAGTTGAGGATGACCGATGTCGAGGCGGTCGGCGGCAAGAACGCCAGCCTCGGCGAAATGATCAGCCAGTTGGCCGCCACAGGGGTGCGCGTGCCCGGCGGTTTTGCCACCACCGCGCATGCCTTCCGGCGCTTCCTGGCGCAGGACGGGCTCGACGCGCGCATCGCCGCGCGTCTGTCGGCCCTCAACACCGACGACGTGCGAGCGCTCGCCGAAGCCGGCGCGCAGATCCGCGGCTGGATCGAGTCGGCGTCGTTTCCGGCCGACGTCGAGGCTGCGGTGCGCGACGCGTTCGCAAAGCTGACCGCCGACGCCCCCGAAGCCTCCTTCGCGGTACGTTCGTCGGCCACCGCCGAAGACCTGCCCGACGCGTCCTTCGCCGGCCAGCAGGAGACCTTTCTCAACGTCGTCGGCATCGAAGGCGTGCTGGCGAAGATGAAGGAAGTCTTCGCCAGCCTCTACAACGACCGCGCGATCAGCTACCGCGCGCATGTGGGCTACAGCCATGCCGAGGTGGCGCTGTCGGTGGGCGTGCAGCGCATGGTGCGCTCGGACCTGGGGTCGGCGGGCGTGATGTTCACGATCGACACCGAGAGCGGTTTTGCCGACGTGGTGTTCATCACCGCCAGCTACGGCCTGGGCGAGACGGTGGTGCAGGGGGCGGTGAATCCGGACGAGTTCTACGTCCACAAGCCGGCGCTCAAGGCCGGCAAGCTGGCGGTGATCCGGCGCACCTTGGGATCGAAGCTGCTGCGCATGAGCTTTGCGTCGCCGGACGAAAAGGCCGCGAGCGGCAAGCTCGTGAAGACCGAAGACACACCGCCCGAACAGCGCAACCGGTATTCGCTCAACGACGCCGACGTGACCGAGCTGGCGCGTTATGCGCTGATCATCGAAGACCACTACGGCCGCGCGATGGACATCGAGTGGGGCAAGGACGGCGTCGACGGCCAGCTCTACATCCTGCAGGCGCGGCCGGAGACGGTGAAGAGCCAGGCGAGCGGCCAGGTCGAGCAGCGCTACAAGCTGAAGGGCTCCGGCACCGTGCTCGCCGAAGGCCGCGCGATCGGCCAGAAGATCGGCACCGGCCCGGTGCGGCTGGTGACGTCGATCGCCGAGATGGACCGCGTGCAGCCGGGCGACGTGCTGGTCACCGACATGACCGATCCGAACTGGGAGCCGGTGATGAAACGCGCGAGCGCCATCGTCACCAACCGCGGCGGGCGCACCTGCCACGCCGCGATCATCGCGCGCGAACTCGGCATCCCGGCGGTGGTGGGCTGCGGCGACGCGACCGAACGACTCGCCGACGGCGCGCTCGTCACGGTGGCGTGCAGCGAAGGCGACACCGGATACGTCTACGACGGCCTGCTCGACACCGAGATCACCGAGGTGCGGCGCGGCGAGATGCCTTACTGTCCGATCAAGATCATGATGAACGTCGGCAACCCGACGCTCGCGTTCGACTTCGCGCAGCTGCCGTCGGCCGGCGTTGGCCTGGCTCGGCTCGAGTTCATCATCAACAACAACATCGGCGTGCACCCGAAGGCGATCCTCGACTATCCGAACGTCGATGCGGAGCTCAAGAAGGCGGTCGAGTCGGTCGCACGGGGGCATGCCAGCCCGCGCGCGTTCTACGTCGACAAGCTGGCCGAGGGCATCGCGACCATCGCCGCCGCCTTCTGGCCGCGGCCGGTGATCGTGCGGCTGTCGGACTTCAAGAGCAACGAGTACCGCAAGCTGATCGGCGGCACGCGCTACGAGCCCGACGAAGAGAACCCGATGCTCGGTTTTCGGGGCGCCAGCCGCTACATCAGCGGCGACTTCAGCGACGCTTTTGCGATGGAGTGCGAGGCGCTCAAGCGTGTGCGCAGCGACATGGGCCTGTCCAACGTCGAGGTGATGGTGCCCTTCGTGCGCACCGTGCGCCAGGCCCAGCGTGTGACGCAGATGCTCGCCGACCGCGGGCTGGCGCGTGGCGTCAATGGCCTCAAGCTGATCATGATGTGCGAGGTGCCGAGCAACGCCATCCTGGCCGAGCAGTTCCTCGAACACTTCGACGGCATGTCGATCGGCTCCAACGACCTGACGCAGCTGACGCTGGGCCTGGACCGTGACTCGGGCCTCGAACAACTGGCGGGCGACTTCGACGAACGCGACCCGGCCGTGAAGGCGATGATCAGCCGCGCCATCGCGGCCTGCCGTGCCACCGGCAAGTACATCGGCATCTGCGGCCAGGGCCCGAGTGACCACCCGGACTTTGCCGACTGGCTGGCGGCCGAAGGCATCGAGTCGATGTCGCTCAATCCGGACACGGTGACGGACACCTGGCTGCGGCTGGCGGCGCGGCGTCCAGGGCCGCTATAATCGCGGGCTTTCCCTTGCCGGCTTGCTCAAGTTGACGCTCGCGAGCCGGCTTCCTTCACGGAACCCATAAGGAGTATCCATGCGTCATTACGAGATCGTTCTGCTCGTCCACCCGGACCAGAGCGAACAGGTTCCGGCCATGCTGGAACGCTACAAGACCCTGGTCACCAACGCCGGCGGCAAGCTGCACCGGGTCGAAGACTGGGGCCGCCGCCAGCTGGCCTACCAGATCCAGAAACTCGGCAAGGCGCATTACCTGTGCCTGAACATCGAGTGCTCGAGCGAGACACTCGCCGAGCTGGAGACCGGTTTCCGCTTCAACGACGCCGTGCTGCGCCACCTGACGGTAGCCAGGGACAAGGCCGAGACCAACCCGTCGGTGATGATGAAGGCCGTCGAGCGCGAAGAAGCGCGCAAGGCGCCGGCGCCGCAGGAGGCCGCCGCCTGAACCGGCTGGCGATCACCGCCCAGCTGATCGAACGCGCTGCCTTGCGCTACACGCCCGCCGGTCTGCCGGCCCTGGACCTGGTGCTCAAACACGAGTCCGAGGCGACGGAAGACGGCCAGCGCCGCAAGGTCTGCCTCGAACTGCGTACGGTGGCGATCGGCAACACGATCACGCGCCAACTCGATGCGGCAGCGCTGGGCAGCGACGGTGTTTTCACCGGCTTTCTCGGCGCCGCGCGCAACGGCCGCGGTGTGGTGTTCCATGTCACGGCGTATGCCGCAACCTGATTCAAATCTCTAGGAGTCTCGAAGATGCCCCCGCCCCGTGGTAAAGGCCGGTTCTCGAAGGACCGCAAACCCAAGCGCAACACCCAGTCGCTGCTGTTTCGGCGCAAGCGCTTCTGCCGCTTCACCGTCGCCGGTGTGACCGAGATCGACTACAAGGACGTCGACACGTTGCGCGACTTCGTCGGCGAAAACGGCAAGATCACGCCCGCCCGCCTGACCGGCACACGCGCGTTCTTCCAGCGCCAGCTCACGACCTGCATCAAGCGCGCGCGTTTCCTGGCCCTGCTGCCGTACAGCGACCAGCACAAGGGTTGAGGAGCACACAACATGCAAGTGATCCTGCTCGAAAAAGTCGCCAACGTCGGCAACCTGGGTGATGTCGTCAAGGTCAAGGACGGTTATGCCCGCAACTACCTGATCCCGACCAGGCTGGCGCGCCGCGCCACGGACGCCGCGATCAAGGAGTTCGAGAACCGCCGCGCCGATCTGGAGAAGGTGGCGTCCGACAAACTCGCCGCCGCGCAAGCCGACGGCGAGAAGCTCGCCGGCAAGACGGTGCGTGTGACGCAGAAGGCCGGTGTCGACGGCCGCCTGTTCGGCTCGGTGACCAACGCCGACATCGCCGACGCGATCAAGGCGCAAGGGTTTGCCGAGGTGCAGAAGTCGCAAATCCGCCTGCCCAGCGGGCCGCTGAAGACGGTCGGCGAACATCCGGTGTCGGTGGCGTTGCACAGCGACGTGGTGGTGGACATCACCGTCGCGGTCGCGGGCGAGACCGAGTAGCCGTCGAATACCGCTGACCACGAAGAAGAGGGCCGGCACTGCGCCGGCCTTTTTCTTTTTGGTCAGCGGATTTCCACCGCACATCCACAGCGTTGTCCACCGCTGCGCTTTTGGCACGCCGTAAGATTAACAACTGCCATGTCCGCCGTCTTTCAAGACCGTAACACCGCCCCGCGCGACGACGAAGTTGCGCGCTTGCGTGTGCCGCCCCAATCGATCGAGGCCGAGCAGAGTGTGCTCGGCGGGCTGATGCTCGACAACTCGTCGTGGGACCGCGCCGCGGACCTGCTGACCGACGGCGACTTCTACCGCTTCGAGCACCGCGCCATCTACGACGCCATCGGCCGCTTGGTTCAGGCCAACAAGCCGGCCGACGTGATCACCGTCTTCGAGCAGCTGCAAAGCCTGGGCCGCGCCGAGGAGTGCGGCGGCCTGGCCTACCTGAACGCACTGGCGCAGAGCGTGCCGAGCGCGGCCAACCTGCGCCGGTATGCCGAGATCGTTCGCGAGCGCGCCATCCTGCGCAAGCTGATCGAGGCCAGCGACGACATCGCGACCCAGGCCTTCAACCCGCAAGGTCGGGCGGTGACGCAGATCCTCGACGAAGCCGAGAGCCAGATCTTCAAGATCGGCGAAGAAGGCCAACGCACGCGCCAGGGTTTCCAGCCGATGGACCAGCTGGTGATGGCGCTCATCGATCGTGTCACCGAGCTGGCCGAAAACGGCGCCGACGACGTGACCGGCGTGCGCACCGGCTTCTACGAACTCGACCGCATGACCGCCGGCTTCCAGCCGGGCGACTTGATCGTGCTGGCGGCGCGGCCGAGCATGGGCAAGACCGCGCTCGCGCTCAACATCGCCGAGCATGTCGCGGTCAGCGAAGGCCTGCCGGCGGTGGTGTTCTCGATGGAAATGGGCGCTTCGCAGTTGGCGCTGCGCATGGTCGGCTCGCTCGGGCGCATCGACCAGAGCGGCCTGCGCACCGGGCGCCTGCGCGACGACGAGTGGGGGCGCCTGACCGAAGCGGTGGACAAACTCTCCAAGGCCAGCATCTTCATCGACGAGACGCCGGCCCTGACCCCGGCCGAGTTGCGCGCGCGCGCACGCCGGCAGGCGCGGGTGTGCGGCAAGCTCGGCCTGATCGTGGTCGACTACCTGCAGCTCATGAGTGGTTCGAGCCGCAGCGAAGAAAACCGCGCCACCGAGCTGGGCGAGATCTCGCGCGGCCTGAAGGCGCTGTCCAAGGAATTGCAGTGCCCGGTGCTGGCGCTGTCGCAGCTGAACCGCAGCGTCGAAAGCCGCAACGACAAGCGGCCGATGATGAGCGATCTGCGCGAATCCGGCGCCATCGAGCAGGACGCGGACGTGATCATGTTCATCTACCGCGACGACTACTACAACAAGGACTCGAAGGAGCCGGGCGTGGCCGAGATCATCATCGCCAAGCAGCGCAATGGCCCGGTGGGTACCTCCAAGCTCACCTTCCTGAAGCCGCTGACCAAGTTCGACAACATGGCGCCGGGCAGCAGCAGCGATTACTGAGCTTGCCAAATGATCGCATACTGTATAAATTGACAGTATGCGATCCGAACCTGCCGCCACCCTCGTCTACCTGCCGCAGGCCTTGAAGGGCCGTGGCACCGCGTGGGCCATCGAACATCGCTTCACGAGCCGGCATCACGAGGCCTTCGACGACGGCTGGGGCACGCTGGAGCAGGCCGCACGCGAGGAGGCGCTTGCGCCCAGCACGCAGATCATCGAGCAGCGCGTCAAGACCATTCTGGCCGGCAACGAGTCGCCGGACATCGCGTTCGACTTATCGATCAACCCCTACCGCGGCTGTGAGCACGGCTGCATCTACTGCTTCGCGCGGCCGACGCACAGCTACCTGAACCTGTCGCCGGGGCTGGATTTCGAGACCAAGATCATCGCCAAGGTGAACGCCGCCGAGCGGCTGCGCGAGGCGCTCGCCAGCCCCGCCTACCAGCCCCTGCCGCTCAACATCGGATCGGCGACCGACGCCTACCAGCCGGCCGAACGCAGGCTGCGCATCACGCGCTCGCTCATCGAGGTGCTGGCCGAATGCAGACACCCGTTTTCGGTCATCACCAAGTCCTCGGGCATCGAACGCGACCTCGACCTGCTGGCACCGCTGGCTGAGCAGCGTCTGGTCGCGGCCTATGTGTCGATCACCACGCTCGACCCGGCGCTCGCGCGCATCCTGGAGCCGCGCGCCGCGGCGCCGGCGCGGCGGCTGAAGACCATCGAGCGCCTGGCCGCAGCGGGCGTTCCCGTTGGCGTCAGCGTGTCGCCGATCATCCCCTTCATCAACGAGCCGGCGCTGGAACGGGTGATCGAAGCCGCCGCCGAGGCCGGCGCCACCAGCGCCTTCAGCATCGTGCTGCGCCTGCCGTGGGAGGTGAACCCGCTGTTCCAGCAATGGCTGGGGCAACACTTCCCCGAACGCAAGGCGCGTGTGATGGCACGCCTGCGCGAACTGCGCGGCGGCAAGGACAACGACGCCCGCTTCGGCACGCGCATGACGGGGCAGGGCATCTGGTCCCAGCTGCTCGCACGCCGGCTCGAGCGGGTGTGCGATCGGCTCGGGCTCAACCGCGAGCGTGTAGGCCTCGACTACAGCTCGTTCAGGCGCCCGGCCGTAGCGGGGCAGGCCCTGCTGTTCTGATCCAGCCTGGCGTGCCCAGGCTGCAAGGCTGGCGCGGTGAGGTGGCGGCGCCGGCTGGGGGCTACTTGAAGAGGTCCTTCACCCGATCCGCCCAGCCCTTCGCGTTCGGCGAGTGTTTGTCGCCGCCTTGTTTGAACGAGGCGTCGAGTTCCTTGAGCAGCTTGCGCTGTGGTTCGCTCAGCTTCACGGGCGTCTCCACCGCGACGTGGCAGTACAGGTCGCCGGGGTAACTCGCGCGCAGGCCCTTGATGCCCTTGCCGCGCAGGCGGAAGGTCTTGCCGTGCTGGGTGCCCTCGGGCAGCGTGATGTCGGCCTTGCCGCCGAGCGTGGGCACGGTCACGTCGCCGCCGAGTGCGGCCAGGGTCAGGCCGACCGGCACCGTGCAGTGCAGGTCGTCGCCGTCGCGTTCGAAGATGTCGTGCTGCTTGACGCGGATCTCGATGTAGAGGTCCCCGGGCGGCCCGCCGTTGCTGCCCGGCTCGCCGTTGCCGCTCGATCGGATGCGCATGCCTTCGCCGATGCCGGCCGGGATCTTCACCTCCAGCGTCTTCTGCTTCTTCAGTTTGCCGGCGCCGTGGCAGGTGGGGCAGGGCTCGGGGATGATCTTGCCCGTGCCGCGACACTGCGGACAGGTCTGCTGGATCGAGAAGAAGCCTTGCCGCAGATGCACCGCGCCGGAGCCGTTGCACTGCGGGCAGGTCTTGGGCAGCGTGCCGGGTTTGGCGCCGCTGCCGTGGCAGGTCTCGCAGTTCTCCCAGCTCGGAATGCGGATCTGGGTGTCCTTGCCGCCCGCGGCTTCTTCGAGCGTGATCTCCATCGCGTAGGACAGGTCGCTGCCGCGATAGACCTGCTGGCCGCCGCGGCGCGCGCCGGCGCCGGCGGCACCGCCGAAGATGTCGCCGAAGATGTCGCCGAAGGCCTCCGCAAAACCGCCGAAGCCTTCTGGCCCGGCGCCGCCGCGGCCGCCCATGTTGGGGTCGACGCCGGCATGGCCGAATTGGTCGTAGGCGGCGCGCTTCTGGGCGTCGGACAGCATCTCGTAGGCTTCTTTCGCCTCCTTGAACTTGTCTTCCGACTTCTTCGCGTCGTCACCCTGGTTGCGGTCCGGGTGGTGCTTCATCGCGAGCTTGCGATAAGCCTTCTTGATGTCGTCGTCGCTGGCGTTCTTCGCCACGCCGAGCACGTCGTAGTAGTCGCGTTTGGTGGCCATGTTTGTGGGAGGTTGGAAGTACGAACGCCGCGTTGACCGGCTTCAGTCCGGTCGAACGCGGCGAGATATTGCGACAGCCCTTTCAAGGGCTGTCCGCAATATCACTTCTTGACTTCCTTGAAGTCGGCGTCGACGACGTTGTCGTCAGGTGACGGCTTGGGCTCGGCTTGCGGCGGCGCCTCGCTGGCCGCCGCGGCTTGCGCGGCTTGGGTTTCGGCATAGACCTTCTCGCCCAGCTTCTGACTCGCCTTCATCAGCGCCTCGCTCTTGGACTCGATGGCGTCCTTGTCGTCACTGCTCAACACGCCGTCCAGGTCTTTCAGCGCGGTCTCGATGGCGTCCTTGTCGGCGGCGTCGAGCTTGTCGCCGTGTTCGCCGAGGGACTTCTTCACGCCGTGCGCCATCGCCTCGGCCTGGTTGCGCGCCTGCACGAGTTCGAGCTTCTTGGCATCTTCGGCGGCGTTCAGCTCGGCGTCCTTGACCATCTTCTCGATCTCGGCTTCGCTCAAACCCGAGTTGGCCTTGATGGTGATCTTGTTTTCCTTGCCGGTGCCCTTGTCCTTGGCGTGCACATGCAGGATGCCGTTGGCGTCGATGTCGAAGGTCACCTCGATCTGCGGCAGGCCGCGCGGCGCCGCCGGGATGCCCTCCAGGTTGAACTCGCCGAGCGACTTGTTGCCCACGGCCAACTCGCGTTCACCCTGGAACACCTTGATCGTCACCGCCGGCTGGTTGTCGTCGGCGGTGGAGAACGTCTGCGCGAACTTGGTCGGGATGGTGGTGTTCTTCTTGATCATCTTCGTCATCACACCGCCCAGGGTCTCGATGCCCAGCGACAGCGGCGTCACGTCCAGCAGCAGCACGTCCTTGCGGTCGCCCGCGAGCACCTGGCCCTGGATCGCCGCGCCGACGGCCACCGCCTCGTCCGGATTCACGTCGCGGCGCGCTTCCTTGCCGAAGAAGGCTTTCACCTTGTCCTGCACCTTCGGCATGCGGGTCTGGCCGCCGACCAGGATCACGTCGTCGATCTCGCTCACCTTCACGCCGGCGTCCTTGATCGCAATGCGGCAGGGCTCGATCGTGCGTTCGACCAGCTCCTCGACCAGCGCTTCGAGCTTGGCGCGCGTCAACTTGATGTTGAGGTGCTTGGGCCCCGACTGGTCGGCCGTGACATAGGGCAGGTTGATGTCGGTCTGGGTCGAGTTCGACAGCTCGATCTTCGCCTTCTCGGCCGCTTCTTTCAGGCGTTGCAGCGCGAGCACGTCCTTCGTCAGGTCGACGCCCTGTTCCTTTTTGAACTCGCTGACGATGTAGTCGATGATGCGTTGGTCGAAGTCTTCGCCGCCCAAGAACGTGTCGCCGTTGGTCGACAGCACCTCGAACTGCTTTTCGCCATCGACATCGGCGATCTCGATGATCGAGATGTCGAAGGTGCCGCCGCCGAGGTCATAGACCGCGATCTTGCGGTCGCCCTTGCCGTGTTTGTCGAGGCCGAAGGCGAGCGCGGCCGCGGTCGGCTCGTTGATGATGCGCTTCACGTCCAGGCCGGCGATGCGCCCGGCGTCCTTGGTCGCCTGGCGCTGGCTGTCGTTGAAATAGGCCGGCACCGTGATCACGGCCTCGGTCACCTCTTCGCCGAGATAGTCCTCGGCGGTCTTCTTCATCTTGCGCAGCACTTCGGCGCTGACCTGCGGCGGCGCGAGCTTCTTGCCGCGCACTTCGACCCAGGCGTCGCCGTTGTCGGCGGCCTTGATGGCATAGGGCATCAGGTCGATGTCCTTCTGCACTTCCTTCTCGGTGAACTTGCGGCCGATCAGGCGCTTCACCGCATACAGCGTGTTGCGCGGGTTGGTCACGGCCTGGCGCTTGGCCGAGGCGCCGACCAGGATCTCGCCGTCCTCCTGGTAGGCGATGACCGACGGCGTGGTGCGTGCACCTTCGCTGTTCTCGATCACGCGCGTGGTGTTGCCTTCCATGATCGCCACGCACGAGTTCGTCGTGCCGAGGTCGATGCCGATGATCTTGCCCATTGCTCTGCTCCTGAAACTGGATTTGCTTGTTGTGGAGTTGTGGATAACTGCGGCGCTTTCAAGCCCGGCGTGCGGTCCACGAGGTCATTTCGGCGCCGCCACCGTCACCAGCGCGGGCCGCAACACCCGGTCCGCGATCAGATAGCCCTTTTGCAGCACCGCGACCACCGTGTTCGCTTCCTGTTCGGCGGCGACCATGCTGATCGCCTGGTGCTGGTGCGGGTCGAACCGGGTGCCGGCGGGCGGCGCGATCTCGACCACCTTGTTGCGTTCCAGCGCGGCGGCCAACTGGCGCAGGGTGGCCTGCATGCCCTCGCGCATCTGCTCCGGCGTGGCGTTGGGGATCGCCACCGCGGCCTGCAGGCTGTCCATCACCGGCAACAGACTGTCGGCAAAACCGTCGATCGCGAACTTGCGCGCCTTCGCCACCTCGTCGTCGGCGCGGCGGCGCATGTTCTCGGTCTCGGCCTTGGCGCGCAGCCAGGCGTCGTTGAGTTCGGCGGCGCGGGCCTGGGCCTCGGCGAGCTGCGCCTCGGGGGTGGGCGGCGGCGCGGGGTCGGTTTGCGGCGCGGCCTCGGGCGCGGCGCCGTTGGCGGGGGTATCGGGGTTGTTCTCCGGTGCGCTCATCGGTCGTCAGGTGTTCAAAAGCCCAAAGTCCGGCCCAGATGAGGCCGGCCCTGCCGACTTCAAGGGCTTTCGTCGTCCAGCGACACGCTCCAGCGCTGCCACTCGGCGAGGTCGCGCCGGTCGCGCTTGGTCGGCCGGCCCTCGGTCTGCGTGGCCGCGGGCTCGGGGGCGAGGCGGCGGCGCTCGGCGGCGGCCTCCCGGGCAAGGCGGCTTTGTGGTGTCTCGGCGTACAGCGTCTGCGCCAGCGGCGCCGGGCCGCGCACGCTGCTCAATGCCACCACCACGAACTGCCGGGCGCCGCCGTCCTGGCGCAACTCGACCAGGTCGCCGGCCTTCAGCTCCCGCCCGGGTTTGGCCGGTTGGTCGTTGACACGCACCCGGCCGCGCTCGGCCTCGTCGGCCGCGAGCGCGCGTGTCTTGTACAGGCGCGCTGCCCACAGCCACTTGTCCAGGCGCAGCCGGTCGACCAGAGGCAGCGTGTTCATGCCGGTGCCAGCGGCAGCCGCACCACCGCATCGAGCCCGCCACCGGCACGGTTGTCCAGCGCCAGCGTGCCGCCGAGGCTGTCGACGATCTCGTGGCAGATCGCCAACCCGAGCCCGGAGCCGCTGTGCGCGTCGCCGCCGCGCGACGACGTGCTGGCGAAGGGCTGGAACAAGCGCTCGCGCTGCTCGCCCGAAATACCGGGACCGCAGTCCGCAATCGTCAGCGCCGCATGGCGGGCGTCGACCACGAGACGCATCGCGAGCGGCGTGCCGGCGGGCGCATGCTTGATCGCGTTGTGCAGCAGGTTGCGTGTCAGTTCGCGCAAGGCCCATTCGTGCGCGCGCAGCGGTGCGCTCATGGTCTCGATCGCGAACTCGAGCCGGCGCTGCGCGATCAGCGCCGACAGGTCGAGCGCGACCGCGCGGCTCACGGCGGCCCAGTCGTTCACCGGCGCGTCGCCTTGCTGGCGCAGCTGCTCCACCTTGGCAAGCGCGAGCATCTGGTTGGCGAGCTGTGTCGCGCCCTCGACCGTGTGGTTGATCTCGCGCAGTGCCACCTGCGCTTCGACGTCGCCGCGCAACGCCGACTGCACCTGCGTCTTCAGCACGGCCAGCGGTGTACGCAGTTGGTGCGAGGTGTCGCGCACGAAGCGCTTCTGGTGCTCGAGCAGCTGGGCCAGCCGCGTCATCACGTGGTTGGTGGCGTCGACCAGTGGCAGCAGCTCGCGCGGCGCGCGCGTGGTCTCGATCGGCGACAGATCGCTTTCGCTGCGCATGCGCATGCTGCCGCTCAGCTCTCGCACCGGCCGTGTCGCACGCTGCACCACGACCACGACGACCAGCGCGATCAACGCCACCAGCGCGGCCTGTCGCCACAAGGTGCCGATCAGCACCTGCTGCGCCAGCGTGCGCCGCAGCTCGAGCGTCTCGGCCACCTGGATCGTCGCCATGCCCTGTCCGCCCAAGCCGGCCACCGGCTGCAGCAGCACCGCCACGCGCACGGGCTCACCGCGGTAGTGGTCGTCGTAGAAGGCGACGAGCGCGGCGTAGATGCCGCGGTCGGGAATCTTGCCCCGCCACGGCGGCAGGTCTTCGAAGCCCGACACCATTTCGCCGGCGAAGCCGCTCACCTTGTAGAACATGCGGCTGCGGTTGTCGGCCTCGAACGGCTCCAGCGCCGCGTACAGCAGCGTGGCCTGAAGCTTCACGACGCCGTCGGCCTCGACCACGCTGAGCAGTTCGCCGATCGACTTGGCCGACGCCAGCAGCGTGCGGTCGTAGGCGGTATCGGCCGCGCGCAGCGCCTGCCGGTATTGCCCGATCGAGTTGACGACGACGAAGCCGAGCACCGGCAGCAGGATGCCGAGCAGCAGCTGGCGGCGCAACGACAAGCGCCGCGTCATGACAAGGCCCGTGATCTCATGCCGCGCCTTGCGCCTTCAGCAGATAGCCGAGCCCGCGCAGCGTCACCAGCTGTGCACCGGTGTGGCTCAGCTTCTTGCGCAGGCGGTAGACCACCACCTCGATGGCCTCGTAGTGCAGCGCCGCCTCGCCGGGGAAAACCAGTTCGAACAGCCGCTCCTTGGCGACCGCGTGCTCCGGCTTGGCGAGCAGCGCGCGCAGCAGTGCCGCCTCGCGCGGCGTCAGCTCCATCGGCTCGCCGTTCCAATAGACGGCGCCGTGCTCGCCGTCGCAGCGCAGGCCGCAGAACATCGGCGCCATCGCGGCCCCGGTGCGGGCAACGGCGCGCCGGCCGAGCGCGCGCACGCGGGCTTCCAGTTCGTCGAGCTCGAACGGCTTGGCGAGGTAGTCGTCGGCGCCGGTGTTCAGACCGAGCACGCGGTCGCCCACCGTGCCGCGCGCGGTGAGGATCAGCACGGGGGTGTCGAGGCCGATTTCGCGCGCGCGGGCCAGCACCTGCAGCCCGTCGCGGCCCGGCAGGCTCAGGTCGAGCACCACCACGTCGGGCACGCTGGCCTGCCAGCGGTCGAGCGCACGAGCACCGTCTGCGCATGTCACCACCTGCATGCCGCGCCGCTCGAACGAACGCTGCAGCGTGGTCTGCATCGCGAGGTTGTCTTCGACCAGCAGGAGCTTCATAGCGTGACTCTAGGGTGTGTTGACATATGAATCACGCCCGCGCCGGGGTGGCCAAGGGCGCTGGGGTAGGCGCGTCGCGCAGCCCAGGCTTGACGCCTGGGCAAGCGGCGCAACACCCCCCAGCGCCCTTGGCCACCCCGGCCCGAAGGGTGAGTACCGGCAAAGGGCGCACTCGTCGTTGCAAATGCTCGCCGGGTGTCCAACCCGGCTGCGCTTTGCGCCTAGATTGCGCCCTTTGCCGGTACTCACGCGGGTGCGATTCATATGTCAGCACACCCTAGCATTTGCCCTAGGTGTTTGGACAGCCAACTGACAGCCGCCTGGGCGAACATCGCATCATCAGTCCAACTGTTGTAGGAGACATCGATGCGCCGTGACACCTTTCTCAAGTCCATGCTCGCGCTGGCCGCAGCCGGCTCGCTGCCCTTGTCCGCACGCGCCAATGCGAACGTCAAGATGATGGTCCCCGCCAACCCGGGCGGCGGCTGGGACACCACCGGCCGTGCGCTCGGCAAGGCGCTGCAGGACGCCGGCGTCGCATCGTCGGTGCAGTACGAGAACAAGGGCGGTGCGGCGGGCGCGCTCGGCCTGGCGCAGTTCGTCAACGCCAGCAAAGGCGACCCGAACGCGCTGATGGTGATGGGTGCCGTGATGCTCGGCGGCCTGATCACCGGCAAGCCGCCGGTGTCGCTGTCGCAGGCCACGCCCATCGCTCGACTGACCACCGAGTACAACGTCTTCGTCGTGCCGGCCGAGTCGCCGCTGAAGACGATGAAGGACGTGGTCGAGCAGATGAAGAAGGACCCGGGCAGCGTCAAGTGGGGCGGCGGCTCGCGCGGCGCCACCGAGCACATCGCCGCTGCGATGATCGCGCGCGAAGTCGGCGTCGACCCGGCCAAGATCAACTACGTGCCGTTCCGTGGCGGCGGCGAGGCCACCGCGGCGATCCTCGGCGGCAACGTCACGGTCGGCGGCAGCGGCTACAGCGAGTTCGCGCAGTACATCGAGTCCGGCAAGATGCGTCCGATCGCGGTCACCTCGGCGCAGCGCCTGAAAGGCGTCAACGTGCCGACGTTGAAGGAGCAGGGCATCAACGTCGAGATCGGCAACTGGCGCGGCGTCTATGGCGCGCCGGGCATCACGCCCGAGCAGCGCAAGACGCTCACCGAGATGGTCGTGAAGGCGACCAAGTCGAAGGCCTGGGCCGAGGCGATGGAGAAGAACAACTGGACCTCGGCGCTGCTGGCCGGCAAGGAGTTCGAGGAGTTCGTCGACCGCGACTTTGCGAGCCTGCGCGCGACGATGGTCAAGGCCGGGATGGTCTGACACCGATGGCGACGACCCCCGCAGCGCTGCCGCAGACGCTGATCGGCGCGGGTGCGCTGCTCGTCGGCGCCGTGATGGCCTGGGGCGCGGCCGCGATCCCGGCCGAGGCCGGTTATGCCGGCGTCGGCCCCAACTTCCTGCCGTGGCTCGTGTCGGTGGTGCTGCTGCTGTGCGGCGCGCTGTTGTTGTGGGAGGCGCGCAGCGGCGGCTTTCGCCAGCTCGATCCGCCGTCGGGCGCGGCCCGCGGCGACTGGACGGCGCTGGCTTGGGTGTCGGCCGGCGTGCTGCTCAACGCGGCACTGATCACGCGCATCGGCTTCGTCTTCAGTTGCGCGCTGTGCTTCGCGTTGGCGGTGCGGGGCCTGCGCGGCTCCGAAGGCAAGCCCGCCGGCGGCTTGCGCCAGACCGGGCTCGATGTCCTCACCGGCCTGCTGATCACGCTGCCGGTGTTCTGGCTGTTCACCAAGCTGCTCGCCATCAATCTGCCCGGCCTCACCGCGACCGGCTGGCTCTGACGGGGGCTTTCGATGGACCTCTGGACCCAACTGCTCGGCGGCTTCGCCACCGCCGCGACGCCTGTCAACCTGCTGTGGGCGTTCGTCGGCTGCGCGGTCGGCACCGCGATCGGCGTGTTGCCGGGCCTCGGCCCGGCGGTGACGGTGGCGATGCTGCTGCCGATCACCGCGCAGGTCGAGCCGACCGCGTCGATGATCTTCTTCGCCGGCATCTATTACGGCGCGATGTACGGCGGCTCGACGACCTCGATCCTGCTCAACACGCCGGGCGAAACGGGCACCATGGTGACCGCGCTCGAAGGCTTCAAGATGGCCAAGAGCGGCCGTGCCGGTGCCGCGCTGGCCACCGCCGCGATCGGCTCGTTCGTCGCCGGCACGATCGCCACCGTCCTGGTCACGCTGTTCGCACCGCTGGTCGCGAACTTCGCCGTCAAGCTCGGGCCGCCCGAGTACTTCATGCTGATGCTGCTGGCCTTCACCACCGTCAGCGCGGTGCTCGGCAAGAGCACGCTGCGCGGCATGACGGCGCTGTTCCTCGGCCTGGCGATCGGCTGCATCGGCCTCGACCAGATCAGCGGCCAGGTGCGCTACACCGGCGGCATCCCCGAGTTCCTCGACGGCATCGAGGTGGTGCTGGTCGCGGTGGGCCTGTTCGCGGTCGGCGAGACGCTCTACAACGCGCTGTACGAAGGCAGGACCGTCGCCACGCTGAACAAGCTCAACAAGGTGCACATGACCGGCGCCGAATGGCGGCGGTCGTGGCCCGCCTGGCTGCGCGGCACGGCGATCGGCTTTCCGTTCGGCACCGTGCCGGCCGGCGGCTCGGAGATCCCGACCTTCCTCAGCTACGCCACCGAGCGCAAGCTGTCCAAGCACAAGGAGGAGTTCGGCACCAGCGGCGCCATCGAAGGCGTGGCCGGGCCCGAGGCAGCGAACAACGCGGCGGTGACCGCGACCTTGGTGCCGCTGCTCACGCTCGGCATTCCGACGTCGGTCACCGCGGCGATCCTGCTGTCGGCGCTGCAGAACTACGGCATCCAGGCCGGGCCGCAGCTGTTCCAGACCTCGTCGGCGCTGGTCTGGGCGCTGATCGCGTCGCTGTACATCGGCAACGTGATGTTGCTGGTGCTGAACCTGCCGCTGGTCGGCATGTGGGTCAAGCTGCTGAAGATTCCGCGGCCGCAGCTCTATGCCGGCATCCTGGTGTTCGCCACCGTCGGCGTGTACGGCATGCGGCAGAGCGCGTTCGACCTCTTCCTCATGTATCTCGTCGGCCTCGCCGGTGTGCTGATGCGGCGCTACGACTTCCCGACCGCGCCGGTCGTCGTCGGCATGATCCTCGGCCCGATGGCCGAAGCGCAGATGCGCAACGCGTTGTCGATCGGCGAGGGCAAGTGGACGGTGTTCATCGAGCGGCCGATGTCGGCCGTGCTGCTGGCGATCGTGGTCGCCGTGCTGGTGCTGCCGAGGGCGATGCGGTGGATGCGGCCGCGGGAGAAGCCGGAGACGGCGGCTCGGGGCTGAAGGCTCGGCGCGGCGTGGGCAGGTCGTCACTGCCCTAGAGGCGCTCGTCTGCCGGCGACGCTGGCCAACGGACTTCACCGGCAACATCCTGCTTTGCCTTGAACGCGGCCAACCCGCGTGCTGATGCCAGGCGGGTAGCGGGCTCAGTTCCGCGCGCGTCGGGTCCTCGTTGCGTGGAGGCTGGGGAGCTGCGCCGTGCTCCGGATAGGCACCGTGGCGCTAAGACTGGTCCGGCGCTCGTGGCGCCAAGCCGACCTTCTTTACGCGCGAGAAACCCGCCTTGGGCAACCCCCGGGGGCCGCGCCGCGTTCTAACAAGGGCAGCGCCAGGGTAAGCCTGACGCGACCCGGGTGACTTCTCCTACAGCCCAGGTGCCCTCGAAGGCAGCACCATGGGGAGAGACTCCAGAAAGGAAGATCGACATGAAGACCCAGAAGATCGTCGCGGCCATCGCCGCTGCATCGTTCGCCCTCGGCAGCGTCGGCGCGTTCGCGCAGCCGCGCAACGACCAGCGCAACCCGTACCGCGCCGATGACCGCGGCCAGTACCGCGCCGATGACCGCGGCCAGTACCGCGCCGATCCGCGCGGCCCGCAGCGCGGCCTGCAGCGCGGCGACAACCGCGGAGGCAACCGTGCCGACAACCGGCGCGGCGGCCGCGGCGCCGGCCCCGACCACTCGTTCCATCGCGGTGGCCGCCTACCGGCCCAGTACCGCAGCCACCACTACGTCGTCAACGACTGGCGCGGCCATCGCCTGAGCGCACCGCCGCGCGGCTACCACTGGGTGCAGACGGGAGGCGACTACGTGCTCATCGCAGTCGCCACCGGCATCATCGCCTCGATCCTGCTCAATCAGTGACCTGAGCGACCGCCGCCGGACCTCGGCGGCGGATCACTCGATCTTGGCGCCCGAGTCCTGGCCGGCTCTGATGCCCGAGCCAACCCGGGCGGCTGCAGACAGCCATTGCGGCGTGTGTCTGATGCGCGCGGGTGCTGCTCAGTCGGCGCGATGCGGCCTCGGCTCGCGCGCCGTTGCATGTTCAAGCCGGCTCCTGCCCGCGATCGCGAAGCGCCGAGGCGCCGGTCGAACCCGCCGCGGCTCTGCCACGAATGCGCGCGCACGCGAGCCGTTGCCTCCGCACTAACCCTGCCCCGACTGAAAGCAGATCAACAGCCTCGCGGCGCACGATGGCCTCGTGTGATGGCTGACCTTCCAGAGGAGTGACCATGCAAGTCACCGGAATGCTCTACGGCTCCAAGCTGCTGCAGCTCGCCGGCTTCCCGACCCCCGAGGTGCTCGGGCCCGATGCCAGCGAGGAAGCGATCAAGGCGATGCTCGAGAAGCACGGCGAGGTGTTCGTCAAGCCGGTGTTCAAGGGCGGCGTCGGCAAGAAGGGCAAGGCCGGCCTGATCGGCCGCGCGAAGGACCTGAAGACCGCGCTGAAGGAAAAGGAGCGGCTGTACTTCGCCGAACACCGCCACGGCCACCAGTTCGCCAAGTCGAACGGCGTCACCTTCGAGGCCGCGGTGCCGGCCGAGCATGAGGTGTACTTCGCGCTCACCGATTCGACGCAGTTCCGCGCGCCGACGATGACCTTGACGCACCACGGCGGCGTGGACATCGAGGAGCTGGATAAGACCCGGATCGTCAGCGTGCCTTTCAACCCGCTCACCGGGCTCAAGGCCTTCATCGTCGCCAACGCGCTGTCCGAGCTGAACGCGCCCAAGCCGGTCATCTCGCCGCTGGTGCAGCACCTGCCGAACCTGTGGGACCTGTTCCACGACTACGGCATGACCACGCTCGAGCTGAACCCGATCCGGCTGCGCGCCGACGCGCGAGGCCGCCTGACGCCGGTGGCCTGCGACTTCAAGTGCGGCTTCGACCGTGACGACCCGCGCTGGCAGCGCCTGGATTTGCCGCCGCACCTGTTCGCCGCCGACTACTCCGATTTCGAGCAGGAGATCAACCAGCTGCGCACCTACCAGGGCCAAAGCGACGTCTATGTGATCAATGCAAAGGGCACGATCCTCGCGCCGACCTTCGGCGGTGGCGCCAACTCGCTGGTCACAGAGATGCTCGGCGACGACGCGATCATCAGCTCGGACTTCGGTGGCAACCCGCCGTACGAGAAGATGAAGTCGGTGGCGCGCATCTGCTTCAAGCACTGGCTGAAGCAGTCGAACGTGCTGTTCATCATCGGCGGCAAGTCGAACAACACGGACATCTTCGAGACCTTCCGTGCCATCGCCGACGCGCTGCGCGAGCACTTCGGTCAGCATGGCGCGCAGCCGCTGTACGTCGTCGTCGGCCGCGGCGGACCCAACCTGGTGCGCGGCATGGGCGTGATGCGCGACACCTGCGAAGCGCTCGGCCTGCCGTACCGCCTGTTCGGCTTCGACTCGGCGATGAGCGAGGTGGTGGACTACGCGCGCAAGGTGGACGGGTGGATGAAGGCGGGCGGCCGCACGCAGATCGCCGCCAAGATGAATGTCGCCGCCTGAGCCGGAGAGCAGCATGAACATGTTCCGCAACAACGTCGGGCCCTTCAAGTACTTCACCGGCATCCAGTCGCTGGCGCAGATCGCGACGCGCGAAGACCGGGTCTGCGTGCTCAACATCCTGGGCGGTGAGTCGAGCGATGTGACCCCGGTCGGCCACGCCTGGAGCGGCGGCAACGTCGTGTTCGGCACCTCGCCGGGCCGCAAGGGGCAGGTGCTTGAGACGCCGGCGGGGAAGATCCCCGTCTACAACAACGTGCGCGAAGGGCTGGAGGACGGGCACCGCTTCAACTGCGGCGTCGTCTACCTGCCGCCGTCGGCGGCTGACGACGGCGTGGTCGAGCTGATCCGCGTCAACCCGGAGCTCGAGAAGATCTTCATCCCGACAGAGAAGATGAGCGTGCACGACGCGCGCGAGATCCGCGCCATGGCGCAGGCGCGCGGCATCGACATCTTCGGCGGCAACAGCCTCGGCGTCGCCGATGCGTGGAACCAGGTGCGCATCGGCGGAGCGCTCGGCGGCGACAGCCCGGGCGACACCTTGCGCAAGGGCTCGATCGCGCTGCTGTCCAACTCGGGCGGCTTCACGACGACGATCGCACAGTACCTGCGCATGGCGGGGTGGGGCACGACGACCCTGGTGTCCAGCGGCAAGGACGTCTACATCCACTACGCGGCGCCGGAGTTCGCGTTTGCGCTCGGCAACGACGCGCGCAGCAAGGCCGCGGTGCTGTACTGCGAGCCGGGCGGCTACTACGAGGCGGACGCGGACTTCACCAAGCCGGTGGTGGCCTGCGTCGTCGGGCGCTGGAAGAGCAAGCTGACACGCGCGGTCGGCCACGCCGGCGCGATGGCCGGCGGCGGCGACGACGCGGCGTCGAAGGAACGCTGGTTCATGCAGAAGTTCGGCGTCGACGCGTTGTTCACGCCCGAACGGCCGGTCGTTTCGGCGAAAGGCGCGGTGGTGGTCAACATCGCGCACATCCCGGCCGCATTGACCGCGGTGATGGCGGCGAACGGCATCCAGCCGGACTTCGCATCGGAAGGCTCGATGGAGCTCAAGCCGTGGTTCGCATCGAATGCGGGTTTGAAGCTGCCGCGCGAACTGGACATGCCCGCGGTGCCCGCCGTCGCACCGTATGACGCGCAAGTGCAGGCGCTGGATCGGCAGATCGGCACCGTCTTGCCGCGCCAGGCGATGAAAGACGCTTCCGGTGCATCGCAGATGGATGCGAAGACGCAGGTCACCAGGCCTGCACGGCGTGTCGATGCTCGATGCGTCGTTGTACCCGGTGGAAGCCAACATCAGCCTGGCGCTGTTGCACGAGCCGGGCGGCGACAACGATCGCGCCCTGGTCAGCTTGGGCGTCGGCGCGCACGTCAACCTGCACGGCGACGCCACGCTGGCCGCGGCGCAGGCCGCGCGCGAAGCCGGCAACGCGCCGAACGCGGTGCTCAGCGCCGCGGCCAGCATCGTCGGCCCGCGGCGCTCGGCGCGTGCGCGCCAATGCGCACGCTGGTTCATCGGCCGTTTTGCGGCTGCGGGGCTGCGCAGCGCGGTCGATGAGTCGTTCGACACATCATCCATCGCCGCCGATGCCGAGGCGCGCGAACTGCTGCTCGACACGAAGCCCGACGCGCGCGCAGAAGCGCTGCTGGCTGGCTTCGATGCGCGCGCCGCGCGGTCGGTGTTCGTGCGGTACCTGATGAGCCTCGGCGGGCACCCGAGCGCCGATGCGGTGCTCGCGGCGATCACCACGACCATCGGCTGGGGGCCGCTGCAGCGCAAGCGGGTCGCGCGCCTCACGGTCGAATGCCTGCCGGCCTGGATGCAGCTGTTCGGCACGCTGATCGGCGCATCGGTGAATGCCGCGCGGCACCAGCCGGCGTCGTTCTGCGGTGTGCCGATGGCCGAGGTGCTGGGCCAGCGTTCGCTGACCGAACTCGCGTTCGTCGCCTTGCTCGGCCGCGAGCCGACGCCCGCCGACCTGTTCTCGTTCCAGACCCTGGTCGGGCTGCTGCTGTCGAACGGCCCCGGCACGATCTCGGCCCAGGGCGCGAAGGGCGCGGTCGCCGCCGACGGGCCCGAGCAGCCCGAGCGCGTGCAGCTCAACAAGGCAATGGTCGGTTTCCTCACGCACAGCGGCTATGCGCACGGCGGCAACGGCTACGAAGGCGTGGCGTTCCTGCTCGAGCAGTTCAAGGACAGCGGCCTTGCCGACCCCGGCAACCCGAAGCATGGGCTCGACCTGGCCGCGCTGGCGGCGCTGTACGTCGAGCAGTACGCGCAGTACAAGTCGGCCAAGAAGACCGAAGGCAACCTCGACATCCAGAAGGTGCCCGGCGTGAACCACCCGGTGTTCAAGGACAAGCCGGTCAATCACGACCCGCGCGAGGTTTTCATTCGTACCAAGCTCGCCGAGCGCGGCGAGACCAACGTCTTCCACGACTATTACCAGGCGCTGGTGCAGGCGTTGTTCGACGCCGGCGTGTCGCGCACGGTGTACTGCGTCAACATCGACGCGGTGATCGCTGCGCTGCTGCTGAAGATGGTGTGGCAGCCATACCGCGAGGGCAGCTTCAGCGCCGAGTCGCTGGAGGCAGCGGCGTTCACGCTCTTCCTCTACGCGCGGATGATCGGCTGCGCCGCCGAGGTCGACGACCATTTGAACCGCGGCCGCAACATGGACACCCGCACCGCAGCGTCGCAGTGCCGCTTCGTCGCCTGACTACCTTGCCGCGCCCATTTCGAGCGCACGACGGCGCTGCGCTTCGAGCGTGGGGTCGTCGGACGTGGCAACGTCCCAGCCTTGCAGGTGGCGCATCGCCAGCGCGGCCAGCGCCGCGATCCACTCGTGCTGGTCGTTCAGGCAGGCGATGTAGTTGAACTGCTTGCCACCCGCGCCCTCGAACGCGGCGCGTGCTTCCTGTGCGATCTCCTCCAGCGTCTCCAGGCAGTCGGCGGCAAAGCCGGGGCAGATGACATCCACCTCGTGCACGCCGCGTTGGGCCAGCGCCACCAGCGTCGGCTCGGTGTAGGGCTGGAGCCATCTGGCGCGGCCGAAACGGCTCTGGAAGGTGAGCGTCCAGGCGCCGTCCTCGAGCGCGAGCCGCTCGGCGAGCCGGCGCGCGGTCTTGTGGCATTCGCAGTGGTAGGGGTCGCCCAGGCGCAGCGAGCGCTCGGGGATGCCATGAAAGCTCATCACCAGGTGCTGGCCGCGGCCGTGCGTCTGCCAGTGGTCCCGCACACGGCGTACGAGCGCGCCGATGTAGCCGGCGTCGTCGTGGTAGTGGGCGACGAAACGCAGCTCCGGCTGCCTGCGTTGGCGCTGCCACCACGCCGTCACCGCGTCGTTCGCACTCGCGGTGGTGGCGGCGGCGTACTGCGGGTACAGCGGCAGCACGAGGATGCGGGTCGCGCCGGCAGCGACCAGTTCGTCGAGCACGCCGGCGACGGCCGGGCGGCCATAGCGCATCGCGTGCCGCACCAGCACCGGCGCGCCGCGCTGGCCCAGATAGCCGGCGAGCAGCGTGGCTTGTTTGGCCGTCCACACCGCGAGCGGCGAGCCCTCAGGTGTCCAGATGGTCTGGTACTTGTCCGCTGACTTGGCGGGCCGGGTGCGCAGGATAACGCCGTGCAGGATCGGCCACCAGGCCAGCCGCGGAATCTCGACGACGCGCGGATCGCTCAGGAACTCGGCCAGGTAGCGGCGCACCGCGGCCGGTGTCGGCGCATCCGGCGTGCCGAGATTGACCAGCAGCACCGCGACACGCGCGGGCGTGCCATGGCGGTAGACGGCGGGCGCCGTCATCTACAGGTCGGCATAGCGCAAAACCTCGAAGCGAACGCTCGGCGAGCCGGCGGTGCCGGGTGTGCCGCCGAGGCCGATGCGGCCGTTGCCGTGCAGCGTGCAACTGCCGCGGCGCAGCGTCACCACTTCGGTGGAATCGCCGAAGCAGACATAGGTGCCGTTGTAGCTGAGGTCGGTGAGCTGGAACACGCCGCCGTGCCAGTCGATGCGCGCGTGCGAGCGCGACACCCGCGGGTCGCCGATGGCGAATGTCGCCTGCGGGCTACGGCCGAGCACCACCGGCAACTGGTCGTGGATGTAGGTGCGGTCCAGGGTGGTCCACAGCAGGCGGATGCCGTCGGGTTCGGTGCCCGGGGCGACGGCGCCGAACTGGGTCGCCGCCACCGTGTCGCCGCGCGAACCGCCGAGCAGGTGAACATGCACCGGCTCGGCGCGGCCGCGCAGGTGCATCCAGTCCAGGCTGCGAAAACGCTGGCGCTGCTCGCCGCCGAGGCTCTGCAGCACCTCGTCGGTGACCAGGGTCTCGTTGTCGCCCGCATGGTCGAGCAGCCGCGCGGCGACGTTCACCGCGTCGCCGAACCAGTCGCCGCCCATCTCGACGACCTCGCCGCGTGCGAGCGCGACCTGCACCTTCAAGCCGCGCAAGCCGGCCGATGCGCCGCGCTGGCTGCCGCGTGTCACCAGGCCCTCCAGCGTCTCGTGCATCAGCTGCGCGGCGCGCACCGCGTCCGAGGCGGCTACGAAGATGGCCATCAAACCGTCACCCAGCGTCTTGACGACCTGGCCGCCGCAGTCGGTGACGCCGCGCGCCACCTGGGTGACGGTGTGCGTGACGACCGAGGTGGCCTCGGCGTTGCCGAGCTGTTCGTACAGCGAGGTGCTGCCGCGCAGGTCGGCGAACAGGATCGTTCGTTCGGCGATGACGGTCATGGGCGCGGCGAGTTTAGCGCCGCCCATCCCGGCACTGGCCGCGGCCGGTTCCGGCAGGCCTTGATTGACAATACTTCGATAATTCTCGTATAGTCAAACAATGGAAGAGCACGAAGTCATCAAGGCCCTCGCCGCGCTGGCGCATCCGGTGCGATTGCAGGTCTTTCGCGCGCTCGTCGTCTGTGGCCCGCGCGGGCTGACGCCGGGCGTGATGCAGGAGGCGCTGGACATGCCGGCGACGACGCTCTCATTCCACCTCAAGGAGCTGGCGGCGTCCGGTCTGGTGAGCGCGCAGCGGGCGAGCCGCTCGCTCGTCTACCGCGCGGCCTGCGACCGCACGAACGCGCTGCTCGCCTACCTGACCGCCAACTGTTGCCAAGGCGCAGCCTGCGCCGTCGAGGGCGCCGACACCTGCGCCTGCTGAAGCCCTACCCGGGAGAACGACCATGAAACGATTCCACGTCCACGCCCATGTGCAGGACCTGCACGCCAGCATCGGCTTCTACAGCCGGCTCTTCGGTGCCGAACCGGCGCGGGTGGAGAGCGACTACGCGAAGTGGATGCTCGACGACCCGCGCGTCAACTTCGCCATCTCGACACGCGGCGGCGCGGTCGGGGTCGACCACCTCGGCATCCAGGCCGACAGCCCCGAAGAGCTGGTGGAGCTGAAGGCGCGCGCCGCGGCCTTGAGCCCGCGCGAGCAGGGCGAGGTGAGCTGCTGCTACGCTCGCAGCGACAAACACTGGATCACCGACCCGCAGGGGGCATCGCCTGGGAGCAGTTTCAGACCCTGGCCGACATCCCGGTCTTCGGCATCACGGCCGGCGGCAAGACGGTGCAGTCCAACAACGCCTGCTGCACGCCGGTGCAGGGAAAAGAAGGCGCCTGCTGCTGAGCATGACGACCCAGGTGCTCGTGCTGTGCACGCACAACTCGGCGCGCAGCGTGCTTGCCGAGGGCATGCTCAACCACTGGGCGGGGCGGCTCGGGCGGGACGTGCACGGGCACAGCGCCGGCAGCGCGCCGAGCGGGCGCGTGAACCCGCACGCGCTGGCGGCGCTGTCGAGCGCCGGCGTCGCGACCGCAGGCCTGTGCAGCAAGTCCTGGGATCAGTTCAACGCCGCCATCGCGCTGCTCGCCAACACGCTGGCCACCGTGGCGGGCCTGTATGTGCTGATCGAATTGCTGGCGCCCGTCAGGCGGTGCGCACTTCAACCCGGCGGTATCGCTCGTGCTGGCCTGGCGCGGGCTGCTGCCCCGTGCGCTGCGGCTGCCTTACGTGACCGCGCAAGTGCTGGGCGCCGCACTCGGCGCGTGGCTGGCGCATGCGATGTTCGGTCTGCCGATCATGCAGCTCGCGACCCGGCCGCGCAGTGCGGCCGGGCTGTGGATCGCCGAGGTCGTGGCCAGCTTCGCGCTGCCGCTGGTGGTGCTGCGTGCGCGGCCCGAGCGGGGGGCGGTGATGGTGGCCGCCGTCATCGGCGCCGGCTACTGGTACACCGTGTCGACCTCGTTCGCTAACCCGGCCGCGACCTTCGGCCGCATGCTCACCGACAGCTACACCGGCATCGCGCCGACGAGCGTGCCGATGTTCGTGCTGGCGCAACTGGCCGGCGCGGCGGCGGCGCTGGCCGCGCACCGCGCACTCGGAGAAGGTCAGAGGTTGTCGAGGTAGGTCCGCAACTTGTCGGACCGGCTCGGGTGCTTGAGCTTGCGGATCGCTTTGGCCTCGATCTGACGGATGCGCTCGCGCGTGACGTCGAACTGCTTGCCGACTTCCTCCAGCGTGTGGTCGGTGCTCATCTCGATGCCGAAGCGCATGCGCAGCACCTTGGCCTCGCGCGGCGTCAGGCTGTCCAGGATGTCCTTCACCACATCGCGCAGGCCGGCCTGCATCGCGGCCTCGATCGGCGCCACATTGTTGGTGTCCTCGATGAAGTCGCCCAGGTGGCTGTCGTCGTCGTCGCCGATCGGCGTTTCCATGGAGATCGGCTCCTTGGCGATCTTCATGATCTTGCGGATCTTGTCCTCGGGCATCTCCATCTTCTCGGCCAGCGTCGGCGCGTCGGGCTCGAAGCCGAACTCCTGCAGATGCTGGCGCGAGATGCGGTTCATCTTGTTGATGGTCTCGATCATGTGCACCGGGATGCGGATGGTGCGCGCCTGATCGGCGATCGACCGGGTGATGGCCTGCCGGATCCACCAGGTCGCATAGGTCGAGAACTTGTAGCCGCGGCGGTATTCGAACTTGTCGACCGCCTTCATCAGGCCGATGTTCCCCTCCTGAATGAGGTCGAGGAACTGCAGGCCGCGGTTGGTGTACTTCTTGGCGATCGAGATCACGAGGCGCAGGTTGGCCTCGATCATCTCCTTCTTCGCGTCGCGGCTGGCCTTCTCGCCCTCGTTCATCTTCTTGTTGATGAGCTTCAGGTCGTCGATCGGCACCACCGCCTTGGCCTGCAGGTCGATCAACTTCTGCTGCAGCTCCTGCACCGGCGGCAGGTTGCGCGCCAGGATCACGCTATAGGGCTTGCCGAGTGCGACTTCCTTCTCCGCCCACTTCAGGTTCAGCGAATTCGGTGGGAAGCTGCGAATGAAGTGGTCCTGCGGCATGCCGCACTTGTCGACCAGGATCTTGCGCAGCTCACGTTCGTAGCGGCGAATGTCATCGACCTGCGAACGCAGGATGTGGCACAGCTTCTCGATCGTCTTGACCGTGAAGCGGATGCTCATGATCTCGCCGCTGACGGCGTGCTGCGCCTTGTTGTAGGACGGCGACTTGTAGCCTTCTTTTTCGTAGGCGCGGCGCATCTTCTCGAATTCGCGCCGCAGGTGGCCGAACTTGTCCAGCGCGGCCGTCTTCAGTTCCTCGAGTTTCTTGGTCAGCGCCTTGCTGCCGCCCTGGCCGTCGTCGTCGTCTTCCTCGTCGAACTCGTCGAAGTCCTCTTCGGCCACGTAGTCGTCGGCCTCGTCGTCGCTGACGAAGCCGTCCACCGCCTCGGAGATCTGCATCTCGCCGGCGCCGATGCGGTCGGCCATCGACAGGATCTCGGCGATCGTCGTCGGTGACGCGCTGATCGCCAGCATCATCGCCTGCAGGCCGCCCTCGATGCGCTTGGCGATCTCGATCTCGCCTTCGCGCGTCAGCAATTCGACCGTACCCATCTCGCGCATGTACATGCGCACCGGGTCGGTGGTGCGGCCGAACTCGCTGTCCACCGTGGACAGCGCCGCTTCGGCGGCTTCTTCGGCCTCTTCCTCGGTCGCCGTGGAGGTGGCGCCGCCGGCGATCAGCAGTGTGGCCGCGTCGGGCGCCTGCTCATAGACCGCGATGCCCATGTCGTTGAGCATCGAGACGATGGCTTCGAGGATTTCCTCGTTGACCAGCTTCTCGGGCAGGTGGTCGTTGATCTCCTGGTGCGTCAGGAAACCACGCGTCTTGCCCATCTTGATGAGCGTCTTCAGCTCCTGGCGGCGCTTGGCGACCTCTTCTTCGGTGAGCTGGTTCTCGTCGAGCCCGAACTCGCGCATCAGCGCGCGCTCCTTGGCGCGCGATACCTTCATGCGCAGCGGCTTGGCCTTGGCGGCCTTGGCTTCGGTGTCCTCCGCCACCTGGGCGTCGGCATCGACCTCGAGGTCGGCCTCGACGTCGGCGATGAAGTCCTCGTCCGGCGGCGGCGGCAGCTTGCCCTTGGCGACGACGTCGGCCGGCTTGCCGCGTGCGCCCTTGGCCGCCGGCGGGGCGGGTGTGGGCTTCTTGGCCGCAGCGGCGGTCTTGGCGGCCGGCTTCGTGGCGGGCGCGGGCTTGGCCTTCACTTCGGGTTCGCTCTTGCCTTTGATGGCCTTGGGCGCGGCGGCGACGGTCTTCTTGGCGGTCATGCAGATCCTCGAGATGTGGGTGCGACTTGAGCCCGGCGCAGACAGAAGCACGCGGCGCTCGGCGAAGAGCGCGCGTGCGAAGCGCGTCGGGCGGGCAAGTTGGCGTGACCGTCGAAGAAGTGCAGCCCTTGCGGGTTGGGGTGGCCTGTGAACCCGTGTCGCGGGTGGCCGGGGCCCGGAGGTGCTGCTGTCACTCTTGCCGCTGCAACGAACCGCGAATTATCGTCGATCCGGGCGTCGTCGTCAAAGCGCCTTCAGCTGCCGGCGCCGATCGCTCAACTGCTTGAAGAGCGCGTGCACCGCAGGGTCGGCCGCGACCTGCGGCACCAGCCCCTCGATGCGGCGGTCCAGATCCTTGACGAGCAGCGTGTTGAGCGCGCTGCGCAGTGCCGTGAACTCGGGGTCCGTGCCCAGCGGCTCGACCATTGCGGCCAGCGCCGGTGCCAGGTCGCCTTCCTCGTCCAGCGCGGCCCGCACCACCGCCCAGGGGCGAGGGCCATGCTCGGCCAGATCACGCTCGAGCCAGGCGATCAGCGCGCCGTGTTGGCCCGGCAGGGCATGCAGCAGGTCGTGGTCCTCCGCCGTGAGCTGGTCCCACCAGGCGCCTTGGCCGAGCAGCATGGCAACGGCGTGGTCCTCCAGCGCCCTCGGTGCGCGTTGGTGGAGCGCGCGCCGGGCCGGCGGCGCGCGTGCCGGCGCGGCGGCACGCTGGCCGGCGGGCGCGGCGCGCCACAGGCCGGCCAGTTCGGCGTCTGGCAGCACCGCACGCCGCGCGACTTCACCGAGCACCTGGCGTTGCAGGGCGCCGTCCGGCAGCGCCGCCCACAGCGGCCGCGCCTGGGCGAGAAAGCGCGCGCGTCCCTCGGCCTGCGCCAGGTCGCAGCCATCGCGCGCCGCCTCGACGAGCTGGCGCGACAGCGGCACCGCCTGTTGAACACAACGCTCGAACGCGGAAGCGCCTTGGCTGCGGACGTAGGAGTCGGGGTCATGTTCGGCAGGCAGGAACAGGAAGCGGATGCTGCGCGTGTCCGTCGCGTGCGGCAGCGCCGCTTCGAGCGCCCGCCGCGCGGCGCGCTGCCCTGCGGCGTCACCGTCGAAGCTGAACACCACCGCGTCGGTGAAGCGCAGCAGCTTTTTCACATGCTCTTCGGTGCACGCGGTGCCGAGTGTGGCCACGGCGTTGGCGAATCCGAGCTGGGCGAGCGCGACCACGTCCATGTATCCCTCGACGACGAGCGCGTAGCCCTTCTCGCGGATGGCGGCGCGCGCCTCGAAGAGGCCGTACAACTCGCGCCCCTTGACGAACACCGGCGTCTCGGGCGAGTTGAGGTATTTGGGCTCGCCGCTGTCGAGCACCCGGCCGCCGAAGCCGATGACGTCGCCCTGGACCGAGCGAATCGGGAACATGATGCGGTCGCGAAAACGGTCGTAGCGCTTCTGTTCCTCGCCTCCTTCGCCTTGCACGATGACCAGCCCCGACTCGACCAGCAGCGGGTCGTCGTAGTGCGCGCAGGCGCCCGCCAAGCCGTGCCAGCCCTCGGTGGCGTAGCCGAGCCGGAACTGCGCCGCCACCTCGCCGGTGAGGCCGCGGCGTTTCAGGTAATCGATCGCGCGCGGGCTGGCCTTGAGCTGCTTGCGGTAGTGCACCTCGGCGCGGCCGAGCACGTCGGCCAGGGTCGCCTGGCGCTCGCGCTGGGCTTTCGCCTCGGCGCGCTGCTCCGGGCTGCGGCTGTCGTCCTCGGGCACGGCCAGGCCGACCCGCTGCGCCAGGTCGGCGACCGCATCGCGAAAACTCGCGCCGGTGTGTTCGGTGAGGAACTTGATGGCGTCGCCCGATGCACCGCAGCCGAAGCAGTAATAGAACTGCTTGCCCGGGCTGACCGAGAAGCTGGGCGACTTCTCGCCGTGGAAGGGGCACAGCCCCATCAGGTTGACGCCGCCCTTCTTCAGCTCGACATGGCGGCCGATGACCTCGACGATGTCGGTGCGCGAGAGCAGTTCTTGGATGAAGCCGGGTGCGATCACCGCGGCAGTCTAGCGGTGCCGGCGCCTCGCTCCGGCGGTCACTCCGGCGCGTTGACGCTGCGCGGCGCGGCGGCGATCGAGAACGGGCCGCGGTAGTCGCGCACCCACGCCGCCACGTCGCCGGCCGGCATCGGACTCGCGATGCCGAAGCCCTGGCCGATGTCGCAGCCCATCTCGATCAGCAGGCGCGCCTGCGCCACGGTCTCGACGCCTTCGGCTACGACCTTGCAGCCGAAGGTGCGCGCCAGGCCGATCACGCCTTCGACGATCGCCATGTCCTGGCGGTCGTCCAGCATGTTGTGCACGAATGAGCGGTCGACCTTCAGGGCATCGACCGGCAGCCGCTTCAGGTAGGTGAGGGTGGAGTAGCCGGTGCCGAAGTCGTCGAGCGCGAAGCGCACGCCCAGGCGGCGGCACCGCTCCAGCAGCGACGAGGTGTAGCCGATATCGGCCAGCGCGGCCGTCTCCAGCACCTCCAGCTCGAGCTTGGGGCCGATCGGGCGCGCATGCCGCGCCAGCAGTTCGGCCAGGCGCTGCGCAAAGTCGGTTTCCTGCAGGTGGCGCGCCGACACGTTGACGGCGACGGTGAGGTCCAGCCCGTCATGCTGCCAGGCCGCGAGTTGCTCCAGCGCCTGTTCGAGCACCCAGTCGCCGACATGCGCCGACAGCCCGGTGTGTTCGATCAGCGGCAGGAACTGCAGTGGCGGGATCAGCCCATGCTCCGGGTGGTTCCAGCGCAGCAGCGCCTCCATGCCGAGCACGACGCCACGCCGCATGTCGACCTTGGGCTGGTAGTACAGCTCCAGCTCGCGGTGGTCCAGCGCCTCCTGCACGCGGCCGATGGCCATCACGCGCTCTTCGGTGCGGCGGCTGTGTTCGGGGTCGAAGAACAGGTAGCCGTTGCGACCGGCCTGTTTGGCGCCGTACATCGCGTGATCGGCGTGGCGCAGCAGGGTGTCCGCATCGCTGCGGTCGAGCGGGTAAACGGTGGCGCCGATGCTCGCCGACACCTGCACCGGCTCGCCGGCGTCCAGCCGATAGGGCTCGGCGACGACCCGCAGCACGCGCTCGACCGCGAGCTTGGCCTCGTCGATGGTGCTGGCGCGCATCAGCAGCACGAACTCGTCGCCGCCCAGGCGCGCCACGGTATCGGCCCAGGCCGCATTGCCGCGCAGCGCGCCGCGCAGGCGCTGCGCCAGTTCAACCAGCAGGCGGTCGCCGGCCGCGTGGCCGCGGTCGTCGTTGACCGGCTTGAAGTGGTCCAGGTCGAGATAGCAGACGACGAGCAGGTGGCCTTCGCGATCGGACCCGGCCATGGCATCGGCAAGGGCCTGGGTGAGCCGGGTGCGGTTGGGCAGGCGGGTCAATTCGTCGAAATGCGCCTGGCGTTCCAGCCGTTCGCGCTGTTCGCGCTGGACCGTGGTGTCGGACACCAGCAGCACGTGGTACTGGGGCTGACCGTCGTCGCCGCGCACGACCGACATCGTCAGCTGCAACGCGCACGGCTGGCCGCCGTTGCGGCGCTCCAGCACCTCGCCGCGCCAGGTGCCGCTGGTGCGCAGGCTGGCCCACATGGCGCTCAGACGCGCACGCGCGACGGTGTCGCCGACGGGCGCGCGCAGCAAGGCGGGCACACGGCCGAGCAGGTCCTGCCGCGCCACACCCAACAATTGCGAATAACTTGGATTGACGTCCAGCACCCGCAGTTCGGCGTCGGTGACGAGCAGGCCTTCATGCAGGTGCTGGAACAGGTTGACCGCCAGGCGCCGATGTTCGTCGACCGCGCGCCGCTCGCCGACGTCGGCCAGCGACGCGACGACACGCATCGGTCGCCCGCGCTCGTCGCGCTCGGCGACCACCGCATGGGTCTCGAACCAACCGTAGCCGTCGGCCCGGCGCACACGCGCCTGCTCGCGCAGCGCGGCGTCGGGCGCACCTGCCACGAGGGCGGCGAAGGCGGCACGCAGGCGGTCGCGATCGGCCTCATGCACCTGGTTGAGCCAGCCCGCGAGCGAGGCGCTGAGCCGGCCGTGCTCGTCGCCGAGCAGGAGGCGCCAGCGGCGCGACGTGAAACCCGCGCCGCCGCGCAGCGGCCAGTCGGCGACACCCAGGTTGGGCCCCTGCAGCGCAAGCTGCCAGCGCTGCTTCAGCCTTGCGGTCTCGCCGGTGAACGCCGCCACCAGCAACACGATCGCGACCAGGCTCGCCAGGTAACCCCATTGCAGGGCCAGCGCCACCATCGGCGGCGCGCTTTCGAACGGCCCGAGGCCGAAAGCGCCGGCGTAACCGGCGGCCACCGCAACCAACGCGACCGACCACGACGCCGCCGGCAGCCCGCTGCGCATCACCAGCACCGCCAGCAGGACATGGGGGACGAAGGCCAGCGCGGTGAGCACATGCGACGCCGTCGGCTGGGCGACGAAGGCGGCGTAGCTGCTCGCCAGCACCCCCAGCGGCAGCATCAGCGTACCGGCGCGGCGCGACGGCCGCAGCGCGCGCGTGATCGCGCTGCGTGTCAGCGTCAGCAGCGCGACGCCGATCACCAGCACACCCAGTGCCATGCAGACCCAGGTCTGCAGCAGCAGGCGCGCCGCCTCGTCCGCGGCGAAGGACGGGGGTGTCAGCCAATAGACGCCGTTGACGGCGATCAGCAGCGACGAGGCGAACGCCGCAATCAGCCAGAGTGTCAGGTCGCGCCGATCGGCCAGCGTGTCGTCGAAGCCGCGCTGCTCCAGCCACCACGCCGCGAGCGCTGGAGCGGCCGTATGGCCGAGCGCGACGGCCGCGGTGAGTGTCGGCGACCCGGTGGCCGACCAGGCCAGCCAGGCGGCGCCAGCGGCCACGGCCGGCAACTGCGCCGGCCCCCAGCGCCAGAGCGCGGCCAGCGCAATCCCGGCCGGCGGCCACAGCAGCGCGACGGTGCTGCCCACATGCGGGTAGGCGCTCGCGAGTTGGCCGCTGACGTAGATGGCGAGCACGACCAAGGCCGCGCGCCGCAAGGTGCGGGCGGTGGTCGGTGCGTGGTGTGGGTCGATGGCGGGGAAGGGGACGGGCGTCGGTCGCCGCGGGATGCTAGCGCAGCGGCCCGGTCGCGGCCGGGTCCTAGAGCGCGAAGTCGGCGAGTTTTCTGCCGCCTGAAAGCGCTGCGCGTAACCACCGGGGCTGCAATCCGCGCCCGCTCCAGGTATCGCCGGTGGCCGGGTCGCGGTATTTGGGCGCGACCTTGCGACCGGTGCTGCCCTTGGCGGCGGGCTTGTTGCGCGCCGACAGGTCCGCAGCCGCCAAGCCATGTTCGGCCATCAGGGCGCGTACCTGTGCAATGGCGTCGGCCTTTTCCTGGCGCCGCGTATCTTCGATCTGTTTGTCGAGTTCTGCCTTTTTGGCCAGCAGATCCTGCAGTTTCGCCATGACCTTATCTCCTCGTGTCAGTCTCGCGACACGAAGGATCGTAACACCAGGCCGCCGGTCAGCGATAACCAACACGGTCGAGCATCTGCTGCACTCTGACCTGATTCATGCCGATGCGCGAGATGGGCAGCACTTCGCTCTTGAAATCCCCGAGCGCCTGCAGCGCGGGATTATCGGCCTTGACGCCGGAAACCGCCGGCCACTCGTTATTGCCGTCCGCAAAATGGCGTTGCGCGCTGTCGCTCGCCAGATACTCGACGAACCGCACGGCGGCATCGCGGTGCGGCGCGTGTTTGGCCACCGCGGCGCCGGCGATATTGACATGCGTGCCGCCGGATTGTTGGTCGGGAAACACCACGCCGACCTTTTCCACCACGGCGCGGTCCTCGGGTTTGGCCGAGCGCATCAGGCGCGCCACGTAATACGAGTTGCTGATCGCGACTGCACATTCGCCGCTCGCCACCGCCTTGATCTGGTCGGTATCGCCGCCCTTCGGGGCGCGCGCCATGTTGTCGACCAGACCCTTCAGCCAAGCCTCGGTACGCTCGGCGCCGATGCGCTCGAGCATCGAGCCGAAGAGCGACACGTTGTAGGGATGTGAGCCCGAACGGGTGCAGAGCTGGCCCTTCAGTTTCGGGTCCGCCAGTTCGGCGTAGCTGTCGACGTCCTCGCGCTTGATGCGCTGCTTGTCGTAGACGACGACGCGCGCGCGGGTGGACATACCGAACCAGGCCGAACCGGCGCCGTCGTCCTTGCCTCGCAGGTGCGCCGGGATGCGGCTGTCGAGCTGCGCGCTCTTGACCGGCTGGAACAGGCCATCGACCTCGGCGCGCCACAACCGCGCTGCGTCGACGAGCAGGATCACGTCGGCCGGGCTCGCCGCGCCTTCGCTCTTCAAGCGCGCCAGGATGCCGGCATCGTCCGCGTCGACGCGGTTGATCCTGATCCCGCTGGCCTTGCTGAAGTCGGCATACAGCGCCTCGTCGGTCTGGTAGTGGCGCGCGGAGTAGATGTTGAGCACCTTCTCCTGCGCAGCCGCAGGCAGGGCGGGCAGCGCGAGCGCGAGAGCGGTCAGGGCAGCGGCGAGTGATCGCATCGGGAACCTCCCAAGTCAGAGGCTCCAGGATAGCATGAACGAGAATGATTCGTGTTGCTATTCGCTGCTCGTCGGCGGAACGTAACCCGCCGGCTTGTCGGCGCCAGCGCCGAAGAAGAACTGCTCCATCTGCCGTGCCAGGTACTGGCGCGCGCGGGCATCGGCCAGGTTGAGGCGGTTCTCGTTCACCAGCATGGTCTGGTGTTTCTTCCAGACTTCGAACGCTTCCTTGCTCACCTCGTCGTAGAGGCGCTTGCCGAGCTCACCGGGATAGGGCGGGAAGGCCAGGCCCTCGGCTTCCTTCTTGAGGTAGACACATTGCACGGTGCGGGCCATCGGGTTCCCCTTACTTCAGCGTTTTGACCAGCACCTGCGAGCGCCGGTCCCAGTTGTACTTGCGCTTGCGCGCGTCGGGCAGCCAGTCGGCATCGGCCGGCTGGAAGCCGCGCTTGATGAACCAGTGCATCGTGCGCGTGGTGAGCACGAAGATGCTCGCCAGCCCCATCGCCTTGGCGCGTTGCTCGACGCGCTTGAGCAGCCGCTCGCCGTCGCCCTGGCTCTGCGACAGCGGGCTCACCGTCAGCGCGGCCATCTCGCCGGTAGTCGCTTCCGGATAGGGGTAGAGCGCGGCGCAGCCGAAGATCACGCCGTCGTGTTCGATCACCGTGTAGTTGGCGACATCGCGCTCGATCTCGTTGCGCTCGCGGCGCACCAGCGTGCCGTCGCGCTCGAAGGGCTCGATCAGCTGCAGGATGCCGCCGACGTCGTCGGCGCTCGCCTCGCGCAGGCTCTCGAGCTTTTCATCCACCACCATGGTGCCGATGCCGTCGTGCGTGTAGACCTCCTGCAGCAGCGCGCCGTCCACCGCGAAGGGCAGGATGTGCGAGCGTTCGACGCCGCCTTCGCAGGCGGCGACGCAGTGCTGCAGGTAGAACGCGGTGTCGGCGGGCTTCTGCGCCGGTGGCAGGCTGCCGAGCAGCCGCTTGGCGTCGGCGAGAGCGAGTTCGGTGTCGATCGCACTCGCGGCGTCGTCGGCCTTCTCGCGGATGCCTACGACCTCGGTCACGAACAGCAGCTTGTCGGCCTGCAGCGCCACGGCGGTCGAGGTGGCGACGTCTTCCATCGTCAGGTTGAAGGCCTCGCCGGTCGGCGAGAAGCCGAACGGCGACAACAACACCACCGCGCCGGAGTCGATCGCCGAAGCAATGGCGCGGGCATCGACCTTGCGCACGACGCCGGAGTGCATGAAGTCGACGCCGGCGACGATACCCACCGGCCGCGCCGTCAGGAAATTGCCCGACACCACGCGCAGCGTGGCGTTGGCCATCGGCGTGTTCGGCAGCCCTTGCGAAAACGCGGCCTCGATCTCGAAACGCAGCTGGCCCGCCGCCTCCTGAGCCGCGTCGAGCGCCGGTGCGTCGGTGATGCGGATGCCGTGGCTGAAGCGCTCCGGGTGGCCCTTGGCCTTGAGCTGCTCGCTCACCTGCGGCCGAAAGCCGTGCACCAGCACCAGCTTGATGCCCATCGCATGCAGGATCGCCAGGTCCTGCACGAAGGCGGACAGCTTGCCGGCGGCGATCGCCTCGCCGGCCAGGCCGACGACGAAGGTCTTGCCGCGGTAGGCGTGAATGTACGGCGCCACCGAGCGGAACCACGGCACGAAGGTGTGGGGGAAGACCAGGCTCATCGCGGCCGCATTGTGCCTGTGCGTTTTGGCTCGTGGGTTTGACCGCGCGCCCCGGCCGGCGCAGGATTCGCCTTCCCAATCCGAGGAGCAGACGATGGATGCGTACAAGACCCACGGTGCGTTCAGTTGGTCCGAGCTGATGACCAGCGACCCCCAGGCCGCGACCGAGTTCTATGGCGGCCTGTTCGGCTGGACGGTGCAGGCGATGGACATGGGCTCCGGGCCCTATCACGTCGTCAAGGCCGGCGACACCTCGGTCGGCGGCATCATGGGCATGCCGCCCAACGTGCCCGCCGGCACGCCCCCGCACTGGGGCTGTTATGTCACGGTGGACGACGTCGATGCCAGCGCGAAGAAGGCGCCGAGCCTCGGCGGCAAGGTGCTGATGCCGCCGATGGACATCCCGACCGTCGGCCGCATGGCGGTGATCCAGGATCCGCAGGGCGCCGTGATCAGCATCATCACCTACGCCGCCGACGCGCCGTAGCCGCGCTCCGGGGTGCGGATAATCCGCGCCCCGTGTCCCTGCCACACATCACCTTTCCCGACGCGCTGCCGGTTTCCGCTCGGCGCGACGAGATCGCGCGCGCGTTCCTGGCGCATCAGGTCATCGTCGTCTGCGGCGAAACCGGGTCGGGCAAGACCACCCAACTGCCGAAGATCGCACTCGCAGCCGGCCGTGCAGCCCAAGGCCCGCTCATCGGCCACACCCAGCCGCGGCGCATCGCGGCGTCGAGTGTCGCCAAGCGCATCGCCGAGGAGCTGCAGACACCGCTGGGCGACGTCGTCGGCTACAAGGTGCGCTTCCAGGATCGCCTGTCGGCCACCGCCCGCGTCAAGCTCATGACCGACGGCATCCTGCTCGCCGAAACGCAGAGCGATCCGCTGCTGCGACGCTACGACACGCTGATCATCGACGAGGCGCACGAGCGCAGCCTGAACATCGACTTCCTGCTCGGGCACCTGAAGCTGATCCTGCCCAGGCGGCCGGACCTGAAGGTGATCGTCACGTCGGCGACGATCGATGCGGAGCGTTTTTCGCGCCACTTCCGCGATGCGCCTGTGATCCAGGTCTCGGGCCGGCTCTACCCGGTCGAGACTCGCTGGAGGCCCTTCGAAGAAAGTCGTGAACAGGACTTGAATACCGCCATCGCCGACGCGGTGGACGAGTTGTGGCACGGCGCACGGGGCGCTGCAAGCGCCCCCTCGGGTGGCTGGGGCGACATCCTCGTCTTCCTGCCCGGCGAGCGCGAGATTCGCGACGCCGCCGACCACCTGCGCAAACACCACCTGGCACACGGCGCACGCCGCGCGGGGGTGGACATCCTGCCCCTCTATGCGCGCCTGTCCCAAGCCGAGCAGGAGCGTGTCTTCGAGACCGGCGGCGCTGCGCGCATCGTGCTCGCGACCAACGTCGCCGAGACCTCGCTCACCGTGCCCGGCATCCGCTATGTGATCGATTCCGGGCTGGCGCGGGTCAAGCGCTACAGCTACCGCAGCAAGGTCGAGCAGTTGCAGGTCGAGCCGATCTCGCAGGCTGCCGCGCAGCAGCGCGCCGGCCGTTGCGGGCGGGTGGCCGACGGCATCGCGATCCGGCTCTACGACGAAGCCGGCTTCGCCGCGCGGCCGAAGTTCACCGACCCCGAGATCCTGCGCTCGTCGCTCGCCGGCGTGATCCTGCGCATGAAGGCGCTGAATCTGGGCGCGGTGGAGGACTTCCCGTTTCTCGAAGCGCCGCCGAAAAAAGCCATCGCCGACGGCTACGACCTGCTGGGTGAACTCGGCGCGGTGGACGAGACCAATGCGCTCACCGCCATCGGCCGCCAGCTCGCGCGCCTGCCGCTCGACCCGCGTGTCGGCCGCATGATTCTGGAGGCGCGCGAACGACAGGCGCTGAGCGAAGTGCTGATCATCGCCGCCGCCTTGTCCGGCCAGGACGTGCGCGACCGTCCGATCGACGCCGCGCAGGCCGCCGACGCCAAACACAGACCCTTCGACGACGAACGGTCCGAGTTCGTCGGCTACCTGAAGCTCTGGCAATGGCTGAACGACTCGCGGGGCGGTCAGGGCGAACACCGCCTGAGCCACCGCAAGCACGAGCAGTTGCTGCGCGAGCACTTCATCAGCCCCCGGCGCGTGCGCGAATGGCGCGACATCCACTCGCAGCTCCATACGGTGGTCGCCGAGCAGGGTTGGCGCCTCAACACCGCCCCCGCCACCTACGAGCAGCTGCACCTCGCCATGTTGTCCGGGCTGCTCGGCAACATCGGCGTGAAGGCCGACGACGACGAGTGGTACCTCGGTGCGCGCGGCATCAAATTCTGGCGCCACCCCGGTGTGCACCTGTCGAAGAAGCCCGGGCGCTGGATCGTCGCCGCGGAGCTGGTCGAGACGACGCGCCTGTACGCGCGTGGCATGGCTGCGATCGATGTTGACTGGCTGCCGCGCATCGCTGGGCACCTGCTGAAGAAACAACTGCTCGAACCGCACTGGGAGAAGAAGGCCGGCGAAGTGATCGCGCTGGAGCGCGCAACGCTCTACGGCCTCGTCATCTACAACGACCGCAAGGTCAACTACGCGACCATCGACCCGGCAGGCGCGCGCGCGATCTTCATCCGCGAGGCCTTGGTCGAAGGCGACTGGGACAGCCGGCTGCCCTTCCTCGCGCACAACCGCAAGCTTCAGCGCCAGGTCGAGGAGTTGGAGCACAAGTCGCGCCGGCAGGACGTGCTGGTCGACGACGAGTTGATCTTCGCCTTCTACGACCGCCAACTGCCGGCCGACGTGGCGGGCGCCGCAACGCTCGAACGCTGGCTGCGCGAAGCGAATGCCCAGCGGCTGATGTTGACCCGCGACGAGCTGATGCGCCACGAGGCCGCCGGCGTCACCAGCGCCGCCTTTCCGCCGACCGTGCGGCTGGGCGGCATCGATTGCGCCGCGGCCTATCTGCACGAGCCGGGCGACGTACGCGACGGCCTCACCGTCACGGTGCCGATCTACGCCCTCAACCAGGTGAGCGAGGAGCGCATCGAGTGGCTGGTGCCCGGCATGCTGCCGGTCAAGGTGCAGGCGCTGCTGAAGAGCCTGCCGCAGAAGCCGCGTGCGCGCCTGGTGCCGCTGCCGGCGAGCGCGGCGCAGTTGTGCGCCGAGCTGCCGTTCGGCGACGGCAGCCTGATCGATGCCCTGCTGGCCGCGGTGCGCGAGCGCACGCAGTTGCCGGCGGTGCAGCGCGACGACTTCAAGCAAGAGACGCTGCCCGAGCACCTGCGCATGAACATCCGCGTCGTCGACGAACATGGCCGCCAGCTCGGCATGGGCCGACATCTGGCGGCGCTGAAGGCGGAGCATGGCGCGCAGGCGCGGTCGGCGTTCCAGGCGCTGGCGGGGTTGAAGCCGCAGGTGAAGAAGACGACCCAGGCCGCCGAGGCGCCCGCCACTGCGTCAGCGGCCGCGCCGCCCGCGGCGCGCTACACCGCCTGGACTTTCGGCGAACTGCCCGAACTGATGGAGGTGAGGAAGGGCGGCCAGAGCCTGGTCGGTTTCCCCGCGCTGGTGGATCGCGACACGTTTGTCGAGATCGAAGTCTTCGACGAACCCGCCGTCGCCGCGGTGCGGCATCGCGCAGGCCTGCGCCGCCTGCTTGCGCTCCAACTGCGCGGGCCGATGAAGTTCCTCGACCGCAACATCCCGGACCTGCAACGCTTGGCGGCGCTGTACATGCCCCTCGGCAGCGCCGACGAACTGCGCGCCCAGATCGTCGGGCTGGCACTCGACCGCGCCTTCCTCGCCGGCCCGCTGCCCAGCGACGCGCCCGGCTTCGAGGCCCGGCTCGCCGAAGGCCGGCCGCGGCTGAATCTGATCGCGCAGGAGGTGGCGCGGCACACGCTCACGATCCTCACCGAGCACGCCGCCGCGCAGCGCAAGCTGAAGGACAGCAAGCCGCCCAAGGACGTGGCCGAAGACATTGCCGCCCAACTCGCGCGGCTGGTGCCGAAGACCTTCCTCGCCGACACACCGTGGGCGCAGCTGCAACACCTGCCGCGTTACCTGAAGGCGGTGGGGGCTCGGCTGGACAAACAGCGCAGCGACCCGCTGCGCGACGCCGCCCGGCTCGCCGAACTGCGGCCCTTGGAGCAGCGCTACTGGCGCCGCGTCGCGGAGCGCCGGGGCGCCGTCGATGCCCGCCTCGCCGACTACCGCTGGCTGCTCGAGGAGCTGCGCGTCAGTCTCTTCGCGCAGGAGCTGCGCACGCCGCAGCCGGTAAGCGCCAAGCGGCTCGATCGAGCCTGGGAGCAGCTGTCCGGTTAGCGCAGCGCGGTGCGCTGCTCGCGGATCGCGGCCAGCCGCGGCGACGGCGCGGTGATGCGCTTGTCGTAGGGCAGGGCGACTGCGCCCAGGGTACGCAGGATGCGCTCGACGTACTCGCGTGTCTCGCGGTAAGGCGGCACGCCGCGGTAACGCTCGACCGTGCCCTCGCCGGCGTTGTAGGCGGCGGCGACCAGCGCGACATCGCCTTCGAAGTAGGCCAGCAGCCAGCGCAGATAAGCCATGCCGCCGCGGATGTTCTGCGTCGCGTCGTAGGGGTTCTTGACGTTGAAGCGCTGGGCGGTCTCGGGGATCAGCTGCATCAAGCCCATCGCGCTCTTGGGCGAGAGCGCATCGACGTCGAAGTTCGATTCCGCCTTCATGATCGCGAGCACCAGCTGCGGCTCGACGCGGAAGGTCGGCGCCATCTTCTGCACCAGCGTGGCGATCGCCTTCGGCGCCCACACCGGCTGCGGCGCGGGCGGCGGCGCGGCCGCCACCACGGGTTGCGGCGGCGGCGGCGGGCGCATGCAAGCGGGCACCGAGCCGTCGGGCGCGCCGACCCGCTGCAGCATCGCCTGCGCCTGCGCCACGCCCTGCTCGGCGGCGGCGTGGAAGAAGTAGGCGGCGGCGCTGTCGTCGCGCTCGACGCCGCGGCCATTGGCGTACATCCAGCCCAGGCGGTACTGCGACTCGGCGTCGCCCGCGCGCGCCGCCTCGCAATACAGCTGCGCCGCCCGGCCGGTGTCGCGCGTCACGCCTTCGCCGTGTTCGAGCGCGGTCGCCTCGAGGCGGGTGAGCGCCATCTGCGCCTGCCGCGCGTCCTCGCCGGTCTTGGGGGCGCCCCAAGCCGCGGCGCCGGCGAGCATGGCAGCGCTCAGCAGGCCAAGGCGAAGGAAAGGGCAGGGCACAGTCGAGACAGAGGGTCGGCGAAGGTGGGCAGTGTAGGCCGATGGTCGTCTGGCGGCGCCTCCCGATCGGGGGAGCGCCGTCTTTTGATGCGCCCCACACACCCCCGAATGCGGGTGGAACTGTCGAGCACCGGGTAACACCCGTGGCGGCGTTTCGGCGACCGGGCAGGATGCGCGCCACATCTGCGGCATGTGCCACAAAAGGGCGGTGACGCGGGCGCGGCGCGATGCACGGCCACCCATCGTGTGTCCCACAAACCCTTCCGGAGGATCTTGATGAAGATGCGTTTGAATTCGCTGGCGCTGGCGGCGCTGGCCGTCGTGCTGCCGTTGGCGCAGCAGGCGCGGGCCCAGGCGATCGAGGCCGAGGCCAGCCTGGCACCGCGCCTGTGGTTGGTCGAGCTGACCGGTGCCCCGGGGGCCGACGGCGGCTCGGTCAACGCGGTACGCAACGAGAAGGCGGCATTCCGCCGCGCCGCCGCGGCGGCGGGCATCCGCTACACCGAAAGGCGCGCCTACGACTCGCTGTTCAACGGCTTGTCGATCGAGGTCGACCACCGCGACCGCGCCAAGCTCGCCGAACTGGCGGGCGTGAAGGCGATCTGGCCGGTCGAGGTGATCCAGGGCCCCACCACGCAGTTCGGCAGCGGCGGCGCCGCGCCGGACCTGGCGGCCGCGATCGCGATGACCGGCGCCAACGTGGCCCAGAACACGCTCGGCCTGACCGGCGCGGGCATCAAGGTCGCGGTGATGGACACCGGCATCGACATCGACCACCCGGACTTCGGCGGCAACGGCGCCAACGGCACGACACCGTTCCCGACCGCACGCATCACGCACGGCCACGACTTCGTCGGCGACGCCTTCAACGCCGACCCGGACAGCCCGGCCTACGACCCGAACCCGGTCGAAGACGCGAACCCCGACGACTGCGGCGGCCACGGCACGCACGTGGCGGGCATCGTCGGCGCCAACGGCACGGCCAAGGGTGTGGCGCCCGGCGTGACCTTCGGCGCCTACCGCGTATTCGGCTGCGCCGGCTCGACCACCTCCGACGTCATGCTCGCGGCGATGGAGCGCGCGCTGGCGGACGGCATGCATGTGCTGAACATGAGCATCGGCGCCGCCTTCCAGTGGCCGCAATACCCGACCGCGCGCGCCGCCGACCGGCTGGTCAACAAGGGCATGACGGTCGTCACGTCGATCGGCAACAGCGGCGCCTCGGGCCTGTACACGGCGAGTGCGCCGGGCGTGGGCAGCAAGGTGATCGGCACGGCGTCGTTCGACAACACGCAGATCACGCAGCCCGCCTTCACGTTGCAGCCGGGCAACCAGCTCATCGGCTACGCCCTGGCCACCGCCGCCCCGCTGCCGCCGACGAGCGGCACCACGCCGGTCAGCACCGTGCTCAGCACGAGCGCGGCCGGCGCCCAGGGTTGTGTGGCGGCCGACTTCGCGGGCTTTCCTGCCGGCCACATCGCGCTCGTCCAGCGCGGCACCTGCGGCTTCCACGTCAAGGCGGCAAATGCCCAGGCCGCGGGCGCCAACGCGGTCGTGCTCTACAACAACGTGGCCGGCACGGTCAACCCGACCGTCGCCGGCGTGCCGGCGATCACCATCCCGGTGGTCGCGATCACGCAGGCGAGCGGTCAGCTGATCGCGGCCACGGCCGGAGCCACCCTCACCTGGGGCGCGCAGACGGTCGTGTCGGTGTCGCCCACGGGCGGCCTGATCTCCAGCTTCAGCTCCTACGGGCTGGCACCGGACTTGACGCTGAAGCCGAACATCGGCGCGCCGGGCGGAAACATCTTCTCGACGATCCCGCTCGAGCTGGGCGCCTGGGGCGACAACAGCGGCACCTCGATGGCGTCGCCGCATGTCGCCGGCGGTGTCGCGCTGCTGTTGCAGGCGCGGCCGAAGACACGGCCCGACGCCGTCAAGACCCTGCTGCAGAACAGCGCCGATCCGAAGAACTGGTGGGGCAACCCGGGCCTGGGCTTCCTGGACAACACGCACCGCCAGGGCGCCGGCATGCTCGACATCGTCGGCGCGATCCAGGCCACGACCTCGGTCGAGCCGAGCGAGCTGGCGCTGGGCGAGAGCGAAGCCGGTCCGGCCACGCGCACGCTGACGATCGAGAACAAGGGCAATGCGCCGGTCACCTACAACCTCGGCCACACCGCCGCGCTGGCGACCGGGGCCAACAGCTTCACGCCGGGGTTCTTCGCCGCTTTCGCCGGCGTGTCGTTCAGCGCGCCCAGCGTGACGGTGGCGGCCAACAAGTCGGCGTCGGTCGCCGTGACGATCACGGCGCCGGCCGGCTTGGCCGACCGCGGCATCTACGGCGGCTATGTGACGCTGACGCCGCAAGGCGGCGGCGCGACGCTGCGCGTGCCCTACTCGGGCCTGAAGGGCGACTACCAGTCGTTCACGGTGCTGACGCCGACGGCGAACGGCTTCCCGTGGCTGGCCAAGACGACCAACGGGTCGACCTTCAGCAACAACGCCGCCGGCGTGCCGTACACGATGGCCGGGCTGGACATCCCGTTCTTCGCCATCCACCTCGACCACCAGTCGCGGCGCATCCGGCTGGAGGCCTTCGACGCCGCCACCGGCAAGGCCTGGCACCGGGTCAGCGACGACGAGTACGTCGGGCGCAACTCGACCGCCACCGGCTTCTTCGCCTTTGCCTGGGACGGCACGACCTTCACCGGCAAGGGCAAGAACTTGTCGCAGTGGCGGACAGCGCCGAACGGTCGTTACGTCGTCAAGGTGTCGGTGCTGAAGGCGCTCGGCGACGAGGACAACCCGGCGCACTGGGAGACCTGGACGTCGCCGGTCATCACGATCGCGCGGCCGTAAGCGGGAACGCAAGCGGCGAACGGGCCCTTCGGGGCCCGTTTTTTTTCAAGGCCGGAAGACTTCCAGCAGCCGGTCCAGCCCGCCCTCGTCGATCAGCACCTGCGCGCGTTCTCGCACCGCCGGCTTGGCGTGGTAGGCAACGCCCGCGCCCGCGGCGCCCATCATCGGCAGGTCGTTGGCGCCATCGCCGACGGCGATCGCTTGCGCCGGCTCGATGCCGTAACGGGCGCAGGTCTGCAGCAGCATGCGCCGCTTCTCCTCGCCGTCGCAGATGTCGCCCCAGGGCTGGTCGACGAGCCGGCCCGTCAGCTTGGCGCCGGCGATTTCGAGCACGTTGCTGCGCGCGTGGTCGATCGCGAGGCGCGCCTGCACCCGATCGGCGAAGTAGGTGAAGCCGCCCGAGACGAGCACTGTCTTCAGCCCCGCCGCGCGACAAGCCGCGAGCAGCGCCTCGGCGCCGGGGTTCAGGCGCAGGCGGCTGTCGTAGACCTGCTGCAGCGCCGACGCCGGCAGGCCGGCCAGCAGCGCGACGCGGCGCCTGAGGCTGTCCTTGAAGTCGGCGATCTCGCCGCGCATCGTGGCTTCGGTGATCGCGGCCACCTCGGCCTTGCGGCCGGCGGCGTCGGCCAACTCGTCGATGCACTCGATGTCGATCAGCGTCGAGTCCATGTCGAAGGCGATCAGCTTCCAGTCGGCGAGCCGCTGCGGCAGGGCAATGCCGCGCACGCGCAAGCCCGGTCGCGCTTCGTTCACGCCGCTTCCTTCTCGCGCTGCGGCGCACCCAGCGCGCGCAGCGTGTCGCGCACGATCTGCGCCCGTTCCTTGGCGTCGGCCGTGTCGCGCTCGATGCGCAGCTTGTGATTGCCGGCGAGCCTGATGTGGCGGTTGCGCTGCACGAGTTCGATGATGCGCAAGGGGTCGACCGGCGCCTGGGGCCGGAAGCTGATCAGGATCTGTTTCGGCCCGGCGTCTATCCTGGTGACGCCATAGGGCTGCGCCAGCACGCGCAGCCGATGGCTGTCGAACAGCGTCCGGCCTTGCGGCGGCAGCTTGCCGAAGCGGTCGGTCACCTCTTCGAGCAGGGCATCGATCTGCTCGGCGCGCTCGGCGCTCGCCAGCCGCTTGTACAGGTTGAGCCGCACCTGCACGTCGCTGCAGTAGGCGTCGGGCAGCAGCGTCGGCGCGTGCAGGTTGATCTCGGTGATCACGCCAAGCGGCGCCAGCAGATCGGGCTCGCGGCCGGACTTGAGCGCTCGCACCGCCTCGGCCAGCATGTCGTTGTAGAGCTGGAAGCCGACTTCCATCATGTTGCCACTCTGGCTCTCCCCCAGCACCTCGCCGGCGCCGCGGATCTCCAAGTCATGCATCGCGAGGTAGAAACCGGAGCCCAGCTCCTCCATCTGCTGGATCGCCTCCAGCCGCTGCGCCGCCGCTTTGCTCAAGCCCTGCAGGTCGGGCACCAGCAGATAGGCGTAAGCCTGGTGGTGGCTGCGCCCGACGCGCCCGCGCAGCTGGTGCAGTTGCGCGAGGCCGAACTTGTCGGCGCGGCTGATGACGATCGTGTTGGCGCTGGGTACGTCGATGCCGGTTTCGATGATCGTCGAGCACAGCAGCAGGTTGTGGCGTTGGGCGACGAAGTCGCGCATGACGGACTCCAGCTGGCGCTCGGGCATCTGGCCGTGCGCGACCGCGATGCGCGCCTCGGGCACCAGTTCGGCGAGCCGGGCGCGCCGCTGTTCGATCGTCTCCACCTCGTTGTGCAGGAAGTAGATCTGGCCGCCGCGCTTCAGCTCGCGCAGCACCGCCTCGCGGATGGTCCCGCTGCTCTCGTTGCGCACGAAGGTCTTGATCGCCAGCCGGCGCTGCGGCGCGGTGGCGATGACGCTCAGATCGCGCAGGCCTTCGAGCGCCATGCCGAGCGTGCGCGGGATCGGCGTCGCAGTCAGCGTCAGCACATCGACCTCGCTGCGCATGGCCTTCATCGCCTCCTTGTGGCGCACGCCGAAGCGGTGTTCCTCGTCGATGACCAGCAGGCCCAGGTTCTTGAACTGCGTCTCCTTGGAGAGCAGCTTGTGCGTGCCGACGACGATGTCGATCGAGCCGTCGGCCAGGCCGGCGAGCGTGACCTGGATTTCCTTGGCCGAGCGGAAGCGGCTCATCTCCGCCACCTTCACCGGCCAGGGCGCGAAGCGGTCGGCGATCGTCTGGTAGTGCTGCTCGGCCAGCAGCGTCGTCGGCGCCAGCAGGGCCACCTGTTTGCCGCCGTGCACCGCGACGAAGGCGGCGCGCAGTGCGACCTCGGTCTTGCCAAAGCCGACGTCGCCACACACCAGCCGGTCCATCGGCTTCGGACTGATCAGATCCTGGATCACGCCGTGGATCGCGGCGCGCTGGTCGGGTGTCTCTTCGAAACCGAAGCTCGCCGCGAAGGCTTCGTAGTCGTGCGCGGTGAAGCGGTGCGCATGGCCTTCGCGAGCGGCACGGCGCGCATAGAGGGCCAGCAGCTCGGCGGCGGTGTCGCGCACTTGTTCGGCAGCCTTGCGCTTGGCCTTGTCCCATTGGTTCGAGCCCAGCCTGTGCAGCGGCGCCTCGTCCGCCGACACGCCGGTGTAGCGGCTGATCAGGTGCAGTTGCGCGACCGGCACGTACAACGTCGCCCGGTCGGCGTATTCCAGGTGCAGGAACTCGGACGCACCGTCGCCCAGATCGATGTGCGTCAGGCCGACATAACGCCCGATGCCGTGATTCACATGCACCACCGGATCGCCGGTTTTCAGCTCCGACAGATCCTTGATCAGCGCGTTGACGTCACTCTGCGCTTCCTGTTTGCGGCGGCGACGTGCGGTAGGCGCGGTCGAGAAGAGTTCGGTTTCGGTGATGAACTGGATCGACAGGTGGTTGTCGTGCCAGTGGAAACCTTCGGCCAGCGGCGCGGCGGCGATCGCGACCTTCTCTTGCGCGTTGGCGATGAACTCGGTCAGCGTCGTCACCGCGGGCACCACGATGTGATGGTCGCGCAGCAGGTCGAGCAGGGTCTCGCGCCGGCCTTCGCTTTCTGCGATCAGCAGTACACGCGCGGCGGTGGTGCGCAGGTGGTGTTCGAGCGCGGCCAGCGGCTCGCTCGCGTTGCGGTCGATGGCGAGCGCCGGTAGCGGCAAGAACATAGCGGGCTCTGGCGAGCCCTGACCTTGTGCGCCGCGCAGCGCCAGGGTCGCATGGGGCTGCGTGGCGGCAAAAAAAGCCTCGGGTTTGAGGAACAGCGCCTCCGGCGGCAGGATCGGCCGTTCGCGGTCGTGCTGCAGGAAACGGTGGCGTTCGCGCGTGTCGGCCCAGAAACGCTCCAGCGCGTCGTTCACCTCGCCGTGCAGCACGAGCGCGGCATCGGCGCCGAAGTAGTCGAACAGCGTCGCCGTGGCATCGAAGAACAGCGGCAGGTAGTACTCGATGCCGGCGGTGGCGATGCCGGCATCGATGTCCTTGTAGATGCGGCTCTTCGTCGGGTCGCCTTCGATCTGCTCGCGCCAGCGCGCGCGGAAGGCCTTGCGCGCCCCGTCGTCGAGCGGAAATTCGCGCCCGGGCAGCAGTCGCACCTCGGGCACCGGGTAGAGGCTGCGCTGGCTGTCCGGGTCGAAGGCGCGGATCGAATCGATCTCGTCGTCGAAGAGGTCGATGCGGTAGGGCATCGGCGAGCCCATCGGGTACAGGTCGATCAGCCCGCCGCGCACCGCGTATTCGCCCGGCGACACGACCTGGCTCACATGCTGGTAGCCGGCCAGCGTGAACTGCGCCTTCAGCGCGGCTTCATCGAGCCTCGCCTTCTGCCTGAAGTGGAAGGTGCGGGCGGCGAGAAAGGCCGGCGGCGCCAGGCGCTGCAGGGCGGTCGTCGCCGGCACCAGCACCACATCGACGTCCTTCTGGGCATGGACGCGCCAGAGCGTCGCCAGGCGCTCGGAGATCAGGTCCTGGTGCGGGCTGAAGTTGTCGTAGGGCAGCGTCTCCCAGTCCGGGAACACCGTGATGCGCAGGCCGGGCGCGAAGAAGGCCAGTTCGTCGGCGAGGCGCTGGGTGTCGGCCGGCTCGGCGGTGACGATCGCGCTCAGTCGGCGTGCCGCGGCGTTGGCTTGCGCCAGGCGCGCGAGCAGCAACGCATCGGCAGAGCCGATGGGGCGGGGCAGGGTATAGCGCTTGCCGGGCGCGATCGCGGGCAGTTGCATGCTGAATTCTAGAATCCGCCCATGACCACGAGCGCCGACCCCTTGTACGCCCTGGTGCCGGCCGCAGGCTCGGGCGAACGTGCGGGGGGCGGCAAGCTCTATCGCCGGCTCGGTGGGCATGCGGTGATTGCACACGCGCTCATGGCCCTGGCCGACGTGCCGCGCATCAAGAATACGCTGGTCGTATTGGGGCGCGACGATCTCGAGTTCGCTGCGCAGGCGCCGCAGTTCACGGGCTGGTTCGAGCCTTGCGGTGGCACGACGCGCGCGGCCTCGGTGCGCGCCGGCCTGGCCGAGCTGCTGCGCCGCGGCGCGCACACACACGACTGGGTGCTGGTGCATGACGCCGCACGTTGCCTGGTGCTGCCGGCCGCGATCGACCGCCTGATCGACAGCTGCATCGGCGACGAGGTCGGCGGCCTGCTCGCGCTGCCGCTCGCGGACACGCTCAAGGACGCCGATGCGCAGGGCCGCGTGCGGGCGACGATCGCGCGCGAAGGCAAGTGGCTGGCGCAGACGCCGCAGATGTTTCGCCTCGGCCTGCTCGCCGCGGCGCTGGACCATGCCGGCGACGCCGTGACCGACGAGGCGAGCGCGGTCGAGGCGCTGGGTTGTGCGCCCAAGCTGGTACCCGGCGATGCCGACAACTTCAAGCTCACCTGGCCCGAAGACTTTGTGCGCGCCGAGCGGGTGCTGGCCGCCAGAAGGAACACTCCATGACGCCCTTGCGCATCGGCGAAGGTTGGGACGTGCACGCGCTGGTCACCGGCCGGCCCCTCGTGCTGGGCGGCGTGGCGGTGCCGTTTCATCTCGGCTTGGACGGCCACTCCGACGCTGACGCGCTGCTGCACGCGATTACCGACGCGCTGCTCGGCGCCGCCGCTCTGGGCGACATCGGACGGCACTTTTCCGACACCGACGCGCAGTTCAAGGGTGCCGACTCGGCAACGCTGCTCGCCGAAGCCGCGCGCCGCGTGCGCGAAGCGGGCTGGGCGATCGTCAACGTCGATTCGACGATCGTCGCCCAGGCGCCCAGGATGGCGCCGCACATCCCGGCGATGCGCGAGCGCATCGCGGCGGCGCTCGGCATCGAGACCGCAAACGTCAACGTCAAGGCCAAGACCGCCGAGCGCCTCGGCCCGGTGGGTGAGGGCCGCGCGATCGAGGCGCGCGCGGTGTGTCTGCTCATGAGCGCGGCGGGTTGAGCCGCCGCGGGGTCAGTGCGGGTTAGTGTTGGGGTGCGCGCTTGAGCCGCACCTGCGCCAGGAAGCCGCCCTCGGGCGCGTTGGCGAGATCGAGCCCGCCGCCCATGCGTTGCAGCGCCTTTTCGACGATCGCCAGCCCCAGCCCGGCACCGGTGGCGGCGGTGCGGGCGGCGTCGCCGCGATAGAAGGGCGTCGTCAGCTGGGTGAGTTTTTCCGGCGGCACGCCCGGGCCGTGGTCGCGCACGTGGACCACGATCCACGGGCCGGCCCGGCTGTAGGTGAGCTCAACTTCGGCAACGCCGGTTTCGATGCTGCGGCCATAACGGCGCGCGTTCTCGAACAGGTTGCCGAACACGCGCGCGAGTTCGGTTTCGTCGGCGAGCACGTTGAGGTCGATGGCGACGCGCGAGACGATGCGGATCTGGCTCGGGTCACGGAAGTTCGCGGCCTCGCGGTCGATCAACTGCGCCAGGTGCACCGGCACCAGGCGCGCGGCGCCCGGGCGCGCGTAGTCGAGGAACTTGTCGATGATCCTGTCGAGCTGGTCGATGTCGAGCGCCATGTTGTGCCGCGCCTCGCTGTCGTTGACGCTCAGCTCGGCCTCCAGTCGCAGCCGCGCGAGCGGCGTGCGCAGGTCGTGGCTGATCCCGGCCAGCATCACGGCGCGGTCTTCCTCCACCTTGGCCAGCTCGCGCGCCATGCGGTTGAAGCCCATGTTGACTTCGCGGATCTCGCTCGTCAGCGTGTTCTCGTCCAGCCGCGAATCGAACTCGCCGTCGCGGATGCGGCTGGCGGCGAAGCTCAGTTCGCGCAGCGGCTGGTTGATCAGGCGCGCGATCGCCGCCGAGCCGAGCGCGGTGGCGATGAGCGCGATGCCGACCCAGAGGAACCAGGTCGCCGGTGTGATCGGCAGCACCCGCGTCGCTTCGGCCTGCAGCCAATAGGGGTCGTTTTCGATCGTGAAGCCGACCCACAGCCCGGGCTGGCCGTTGACGGCGCGCGCGAGCAGGGTGTCGGGCTGCAGGCGCGAGCGCAGCTCCTGGCCGACGCGGCGCGTGAAACGATCGACCTCGAACGGCTCCCACTTGTCCGCCGGCTCGCGCGGCAGCACCCGCATCGCCTCCTCGTCGCTCATGGTCTTGACAACCGAAACGCGGCCGATCGAGTCCGAATAGCGCAGCGCCGCGCGCGACAGGTTCACCAGGCTCGCGATCTGCTGCGCCGCCTGCACGGTACGCGGCTCGAAGTCCAGCCCACGCAGCGTCTGCACCCAGGCGAACACGCCGCCGCCGAGCAGCAGCGCCAGAAGCACGAAGGTGCGCCAGAACAGGCTCAAGGCTAACGGCGAGCGGCGGGTGGGCATCGGGCGGGACTATGCCTCAGGCCAGCCCGCGTCAGCGGCCGCGCCGGGGCCGGTCAGGTATTGCCGTCCGGCACGAAGACGTAGCCGACACCCCAGACGGTCTGGATGTAGCGCGGCTGCGCCGGGTCGGGCTCGATCATCTTGCGCAGGCGGCTGATCTGCACGTCCAGGCTGCGGTCGAAGGGTTCGAACTCGCGTCCGCGCGCGAGTTGCGCCAGCTTGTCGCGCGAGAGCGGCTGGCGCGGATGTCGCACCAGCGCCTTCAACATGCTGAATTCGCCGGTGGTGAGCGCGATCTGCTCGCCTTCCTTGGTCAGGCGGCGCAGCGAGAGGTCGAACTCGAACGGGCCGAACGTCACCGCCTGCGCCTCGCGTGCCGGTGCACCCGGCGCTTCCATCGCCGGCCGGCGCCGCAGCACGGCGTGGATGCGGGCGAGCAGTTCGCGCGGGTTGAAGGGTTTGGGCAGGTAATCGTCGGCGCCGACCTCGAGGCCGACAATGCGGTCCACGTCCTCGACCTTGGCGGTCAGCATGATGATCGGCGTCACGTCGTTGGCGGCGCGCAGGCGCCGGCAGATCGACAGGCCGTCCTCGCCCGGCAGCATCAGGTCGAGCACGATGAGGTCGATCGTCTCGCGCGTCAGAAGCCGGTTCAGGGCCTTGGCGTCCTCGGCCAACAGCACCTCGAAGCCTTCCTGGGTCAGGTAGCGGCGCAGCAGGTCGCGGATGCGGGCGTCGTCGTCGACAACCGCCACGCGGTCGGCTCGGGTGGTCTTTTCCGGTGCGTTCATGGCCATTCCTAATTTGTAACATCGGCATTGTGCGGGCCATCAGCATCGGGTTAACCCGGATTCTGACCGTCTGTTACAGGTTTTTCGGCACTCGTGCGCGGCTTGCGCGTTGTCCATCATGCATACACGTCGCGGGCTGTCAGCCGCCCGAGGCGCCCACCTACAGACCCCATCCAAAAAGGAAACGTCGATGTTTGTCAACCGCTACGCAGCCCTCGTCTTCGTGAGCCTGTCGGCCGCGGCAACGGCCCAGACCCTGCCGCCGCCGGCGCATGTCGTGAACCTGAACACCAGCGCGAGTGTGGAGGTGACGAAGGACCTGCTGCACATCACCTTCACGGCCACGCGCGAAGGCCCGGACGCGCAGAGTGTGCAAGCGGCGCTCAAGCAGGCGCTGGACGCGGCGCTGGCGCAAGCCAAGCCGGTGCAGAAACCCGGCCAGATCGACGTGCGCACCGGCAATTTCTCGCTTTACCCGCGTCATGCGCCCAAGGGTGGCGCGATCACCGGCTGGCAAGGCAGTGCCGAACTGGTGGCCGAAGGGCGCGACATGACCGGCATCGCGCAACTGGCCGGACGCATCCAGAGCATGAGCATCGCGCGGGTCGGCCAGAGCCTGTCTCGCGAAGCGCGCGAGAAGGTCGAGGGCGAGGTCAGCGCGCAGGCGATCGGGCGTTTTCGTGCCCAGGCCGCCGAGATGGCGCGCGCCTTCGGCTATGCCGGCTACACGCTGCGCGAGGTGACGGTCGGCACCAACGAGCCGCCGCCGCATGTGCCGGTGATGCGCATGCAGGCGATGGCCAAGGCCGAAGACGCGGCGCTGCCGGTCGAAGCCGGGCAGGGCGTGGTCAGCGCGACGGTGAGCGGGTCGGTGACGCTGAACAAGTAGCGTCTACTGGGCCACCCAGCCGCCGTCGACGTTGAATGCGACGCCGCGGATGTTGTCCGCCGCGGCCGAGCACAGGAAGACCGCCAGCTCGCCCAGTTGCTCGGGCGTCGTGAACTGCAGCGAAGGCTGCTTCTCCGCCAGCAGCTCACGTTTGGCGCCGGCGTCCGACAGGCCGTCGCGCGCGGCGCGGGCGTCGATCTGCTTTTGCACCAGCGGCGTCAGCACCCAGCCGGGGCAGATCGCGTTCACCGTCACGCCGGTGGTGGCGGTCTCGAGTGCGATCGACTTCGTGAAGCCGATCAGCCCGTGTTTGGACGCGACATAGGCCGACTTCTGCGCCGACGCCACCAGCCCGTGGGTCGAGGCGATGTTGATGATGCGGCCCCAGCCGCGTGCCTTCATGCCCGGCAGCACGAGGCGTGTGGTGTGGAAGGCCGACGTGAGGTTGATGGCGATGATCGCGTCCCACTTCTCGCTCGGGAAGTCCTCCACCGCCGCGACATGCTGGATGCCGGCGTTGTTGACCAGCACGTCGATGGCGCCGAACCGCGCCTCGGCCTGGCGCACCAGGTCTTCGATCTCCGGGGGTTTGCTCATGTCGGCGCCGTGGTAGAGCGTGTGGGCGCCGAGGGCGTCGATCTGCGTCTTCGCCGTATCGACATCGCCGAAGCCGTTGAGCACGATGTTCGCGCCCTGGCGCGCCAGCCGGTCGGCGATGCCGAGGCCGATGCCGCTCGTCGAGCCGGTGATGAGGGCAGTCCTTCCTTTCAGCAGCACGTCGAGTTCTCCTGGGTTGCTACGATCCATTATCGACAACCAGAAGGGAGATCGCATGACCCTCACGCCCCGCCTGCGCAATGTGCAGTGCCTCGATGCCCGCGGCCTGCACCGCATGGCTTACTGGGAGTGGGGCGCGGCCGACAACCCGCGGGTGCTGGTGTGCGTGCACGGCCTGTCGCGCCAGGGGCGCGATTTCGATGCGCTGGCGCGGGCGGTGGCCGGTGAGTACCGCGTCGTCTGTCCGGATGTCGTCGGCCGCGGGCGTTCCGACTGGCTCGCCGACCCGATGGGTTACGTGATCCCGAACTATGTCGCCGACATGGTGACCCTGCTCGGGCGGCTCGATGCGGAGCTGGTCGACTGGGTCGGCACCTCGATGGGTGGGCTGATCGGCCTGGGTGTGGCATCGCTTGCCGGCTCGCCCTTGCGGCGGCTGGTGCTCAACGACGTCGGGCCGTCGATCAGCGCCGAGGGTTTAACCCGCATCGGCAGCTATCTCGGCCGGCCGCAGCGCTGGTCGACGCTCGACGAAGCCGCGGACGCGCTGTGGCTGATCTCGCAGGGGTTCGGTGCGCACACCCGCGAGCAATGGCTGGCACTGACGAAACCGCAGTTGAAGGACGACGGCATGGGTGGCCTGATGCCGCGCTGCGACCCGTCGATCGCCGTCCCGTTCAAAGCCATCACGCCTGAACTCGCCAAGGCCGGCGAAGCGATGTTGTGGCAGGCCTACGACCGCATCAAGCTGCCCACGCTGCTGCTGCGCGGCACGACCAGCGATCTGCTGTCGCACACGACCGCGTTGCAGATGACGCAACGCGGCCCGCAGGCGCGGCTGGTGGAGTTTGCCGGTGTTGGCCATGCGCCGATGCTGCAGCAGCCGGACCAGATCCAGGTCGTGCGGGAGTTCCTGCTCGCACCATGAAGACCGGCATTGCCGCGACGGCGACCGCGCGCGACGCGGCGACGATCGTGCGTGTCGCCCAGGTGGAGGGCGACGCGCAAGCGCTGCCTGGCGGAGACGCGCAAGCGCTGATGCGCGCGCGCGCCTTCGCCGAGCCGCTGCTCGCCGGCCGCCTGCTCGACACCGGCGAGGACGCGCTCGCGCATGCCGACGGCGTGGCCCAGGCGCTGCGCGAGATCGGCGCCGCACCGGCGCTGCAGGCGGCGGCCTACCTCGTCTATGCCGGCGACCATCTGCAAAAGCCCGACGAGGTGATCGCCAACGCCTTCGGCGAGTCCTACGCGACGCTGGTCAGCCACACCCGCAAGCTGGTGCAGATCCAGCGCGCGGCGCGGGCGGCGGCCGAGTCGGGCGGCCAGACCGAGCGTGTGCGCAAGATGCTGCTCGCGTTCTCGCGCGACCTGCGCGTCGTGCTCCTGCGGCTGGCGTCGCGCCTGCAGACGTTGCGCTGGTATGCGGCGAGCAAGCAGCCTTGCCCGGCCGAACTGGCGCGCGAGTCGCAGCAGGTGTTCGCACCGCTCGCCAACCGGCTCGGCATCTGGCAGGTGAAGTGGGAGCTGGAGGACCTGGCTTTCCGCTTCCTCGCGCCGGACGACTACCAACACATTGCGCGCCTGCTGCACGAGACGCGGCGCGAACGCGAGGCGGGGGTCGAGGCCTTCAGGCAACACCTCGCGGCCGAACTCGCGGCGGCCGGCGTCGCGGCCGAGGTGCAGGGCCGGCCCAAGCATCTGTGGAGCATCTGGAAAAAGATGCGGGGCAAACAACTCGACTTCGCGCAGGTGCTCGATGTGCGTGCGCTGCGGGTCGTCGTGCCGGACGTGCCGGCCTGTTATGCAGCGCTGGCGCATGTGCACGCGCGTTGGCCGTCCGTGCACAGCGAGTTCGACGACTACATCGCCCGCCCCAAGCCCAACGGCTACCAGTCGCTGCACACCGTCGTGCTGGACGAGGGCGGCCGTGCGGTCGAGGTGCAGATCCGCACGCGCGAGATGCACGAACACGCGGAGTTCGGCGTTGCTGCGCATTGGGCCTACAAGGAGGCGGGCGCGCGCGGCTACGCCGGCGTCGCCGCCGGCAGCGCCTACGACGAGCAACTCGCGCAGGCGCGCAAGGCGGTGCTGCGCCAGTTGCTGGCCTGGGAGCGCGACACCACCGCGGCGGCACAAGGCGGCTTCGATGACCGCATCTATGTCTTCACGCCGCAGGCGGCGGTGGTCGAGTTGCCGCTGGGCGGCACGCCGGTGGACTTTGCCTACACGCTGCACACCGACCTCGGCCACCGCTGCCGCGGCGCCAAGGTCGATGGCCTGATCGTGCCGCTGAACACGCCGCTCGCCAGCGGCCAGACCGTCGAGGTGACGTGTGCCAAGGAGGGTGGCCCCTCGCTCGACTGGCTGAATGCCGAGCTGGGCTATCTGGCGAGCGCCCGCGCGCGCGCCAAGGTGCGCAGCTGGTTCAACGCGCAGGCGCAGAGCGCGACCATCGCGCGCGGCCGCGAGCTGGTCGAAAAGCTGCTGCAGCGCGAAGGCAAGACCGCGCTCAAGCTCGACGAGCTGGCGGTGCAGCTCGGCTTTCGCGAGGCCGACGCGTTGTTCGAGGTGGTGGGCAAGGACGAGTATTCGCTGCGCCCTATCGAGCAGCTGTTGCGCCCGCCGCCTCCGCCCGAGCCCGGCGACGAAGAACGGCTGCTGCTCAAGCGCGCGCGCAGCGACGCCGCGGGCAAGGGCGGCGTGCTGGTGGTCGGCGTCGACTCGCTGCTGACGACGCTGGCGCGCTGCTGCCGGCCGGCGCCGCCGGATCCGATCGCCGGCTACGTCACCCGTGGCAAGGGCGTCGCGGTGCACCGTCGCGCCTGCAGCAACCTGCGCCACATGCTTGGCCGCCAGCCCGAGCGCGTGATCGACGTCGCCTGGGGCGGCGCCGACGCGGCCAGCCGCTACCCGATCGATCTGATCGTCGAGGCGATGGACCGGCCCGGTCTGCTGCGCGATGTGTCCGAGGTGTTCGCGAAGGAGAAGATGAATGTCACCGGTCTGCGCACGCAGCCCGCTGCGGACGGCGCCACCAGCCTGGGCTTCACGGTCGAGTTGGCCGACACCGCACGGCTGGCTGCCGTGCTCGCGCTGGTCGCGCGTGTGCCGGGCGTGCGGCGCTCGCGACGGCGTTGACGGCTGCTACACTGCCGGCCGCAACAGGCGCGTAGCTCAGCTGGTTAGAGCACCACCTTGACATGGTGGGGGTCGTTGGTTCGAGTCCAATCGCGCCTACCAAATCGGTAGCAAGAGCAGGGACCTGGCAGCAATGCCCGGTCCTTTCCTTTTCGACACCCCATGATCCCGGCCGCCGCGCTGCCCTCGGACCCGCCGACGTCGAAGCCCCCTGCGGTCGGTTTTGCCGAGGCCCTTCGTTTCTGGCTCGCGCTCGGCTTCATCAGCTTCGGCGGGCCGGCGGGGCAGATCGCGATCATGCATGCGGAGTTGGTCGAGCGCCGGCGCTGGATCAGCGAGAAGCGCTTCCTGCACGCGCTCAACTACTGCATGCTGCTGCCCGGCCCCGAGGCGCAGCAGCTCGCCACCTACATCGGCTGGCTGATGCATCGCAGCTGGGGCGGCATCGTCGCGGGGGCGCTGTTCGTGCTGCCGTCGCTGTTCATCCTGATCGCACTGAGCTGGATCTACCTGCGCTTCGGCGACGTGCCGGTGGTGGCGGGCATCTTCTACGGCATCAAGCCTGCCGTGACGGCCTTGGTGCTGCACGCGGCGCATCGCATCGGCACCCGCGCGCTGAGGAACCGCTGGATGTGGGGCATCGCTGCGGCGGCCTTCGTCGCGATCTTCGCCTTCGACACCCCGTTCCCGGCGATCGTGCTGGCGGCCGGGCTGATCGGTCACTTCGGCGCGCGCCGCTGGCCGCAGGTGTTCGCGCTCGGCGGCGGGCATGGCAGCGCCAAGCAGGGCTACGGCCCCGCGCTGATCGACGACGACACACCGACGCCCGCCCATGCGCGTTTCTCGCGCGCGCAGTTGGCGCGTGTACTGGCGGTCGGCGTCGGGTTGTGGGCGGCCGCAATGCTGGCGCTGATCGCGACGCAGGGCTGGCAGGCCACGCTGACGCAGATGGGTTGGTTCTTCACCAAGGCGGCGCTGCTGACCTTCGGCGGCGCCTATGCGGTGCTGCCGTATGTCTACCAGGGCGCGGTCGAACATCACCAATGGCTCAGCGGCCCGCAGATGATCGACGGCCTCGCGCTGGGAGAGGCCACTCCCGGGCCGCTGATCATGGTCGTGGCCTTCGTCGGTTTTGTCGGCGGCTGGCTCGAGCAGGTGCTCGGGCCGCAGGCGTTGTTCGCCGGCGCTGCACTGGCCGCCACGGTGGCGACTTTCTTCACCTTCGTGCCATCGTTCGTCTTCATCCTCGCCGGCGGGCCGGTGGTCGAGGCCACCCACGGCAGGCTCGCTTTCACCGCGCCGTTGTCGGCGATCACCGCTGCGGTGGTTGGCGTGATCCTCAACCTGGCACTGTTCTTCGCCTACCACGTCTGGTGGCCGCAGGGCTTCGGCGGCCGCTTCGACGCCGTCTCCGCCGCCATCACGGTCGCCGCCGCGATCGCGCTGTTCCGCTTCAAGGTCGGCGTGCTGCCGCTGCTCGGGACCTGCGCGGCGCTCGGGCTGGTGCTGACCTGGGTGTTGCCCCTGCCGCGCTGAAGGCTGGACTTGCCATGAAAGCGAAGGTGACTGCATCGGTGGCGCTGCTGTACCCGGGCGACCGCGCGATGCGAGACCGCGCCGCTCCCGCCGAGAGCCGCTTCGCGGCGCTCTTCGACGCTTTCGCTGCCGCCGGCGTCGCCGCCGAGCCCGCGGTCTATGACGACGACTTCGCCGACGAGGTGGCGGCCCAGTTGCGCGGCGTCGCGGTCGTGCTCGTCTGGTGCAATCCGATCGAAGGTGGACGCCGCCGCGACCGGCTCGACACCCTGCTGCGCCACGGCGCGCAGCGGGCGCAGTTCCAGTCGTTGAGGCAGCAGCTGGAGTCGTCGTGGATCACTTAGCTGCGCGAGTGTGTCGGCCTGCGGCGCGAGCAGCTGCCGCTGCTCTGGGATTGCGACTTCATGTTCGGCCCACACGCGGCCGCCGAGCCCGAGCGGTTCGTGCTTTGCGAGATCAACGTGAGCAGCGTGTCGCCGTTCCCGCCGTCGGCGATCAAGCCGCTGGTCGAGGCGACAAAGGCGCGGTTGCAGGGCACACTCGATGCCACGGGGAAAACCCGCCGCGGGGCGATCTGAGGGGCTCCCTAGAATGGGCCACGTCCCCGTGTATTCGTTGAGCAGGAGTTCCCTCGCATGGCATCGCCCCGCCGCGGCCGATCCTCCACCGCCGCGGCGGCGTCCGTGGCCTCGCCGCGGGTGTTGAAGAAGTACCCCAACCGCCGCCTCTACGACACCCAGTCGAGCAGCTACATCACGCTGGCCGACGTCAAGCGCATGGTGCTGGCGGGCGAGGACTTCGAGGTGCGCGACGCCAAGTCCAGCGACGACCTCACGCGCAGCATCCTGCTGCAGATCATCCTGGAAGAAGAGACCGGCGGCGTGCCGATGTTCTCGACCCAGATGCTGTCGCAGATCATCCGCTTCTACGGTCATGCCATGCAGGGCATGATGGGCTCGTACATGGAGAAGAACCTGCAGACCTTCGTCGAGCTGCAAGGGCGATTTGCCGAGCAGGGCAAGGGCCTGGTCGACCCCAAGGGCTTCACGCCCGAGGTGTGGGCGCAGTTCATGAGCGGCCAGGGGCCGATGATGCAGGGCCTGATGGGCAACTATCTCGAGCAGTCGAAGAACCTGTTCGTGCAGATGCAGGAGCAGATGGCCAAGTCCGGCGGCGCGCTGTTCCCGGGTTTCCCGCCCAAGCCTTGAGCCAGCGGCGTTGCGGGACAATCCCCGCATGTCTTCTGCCGCTCCCCGTATCGGTTTCGTTTCGCTCGGCTGCCCGAAGGCGCTGACCGACTCCGAACTCATCCTCACGCAACTCTCGGCCGAGGGTTACGCCACCAGCAAGAGTTACGCCGGCGCCGACCTGGTGATCGTCAACACCTGCGGCTTCATCGACGCTGCGGTGCAGGAGAGCCTGGATGCGATCGGCGAGGCGCTGGCGGAAAACGGCCGCGTCATCGTCACCGGTTGCCTCGGCGCCAAGGCCGGCGGCGATGTGGTTCGCCAAGTGCATCCGAAGGTGCTCGCCGTCACCGGCCCGCACGCCACGCAGGAGGTGATGGACGCGGTGCACACGCATGTGCCGAAACCACACGACCCCTTCATCGATCTGGTGCCGGCCGCCGGCATCAAGCTGACACCGCGGCACTACGCGTACCTCAAGATCAGCGAAGGCTGCAACCACCGCTGCACCTTCTGCATCATCCCGTCGATGCGCGGTGATCTGGTCTCGCGGCCGATCGGCGACGTGCTGAACGAGGCGAGGGCGCTGTTCGAAGGCGGCGTCAAGGAACTGCTCGTCGTCAGCCAGGACACCAGCGCCTACGGCGTCGACGTGAAGTACCGCACCGGCTTCTGGGACGGCCAGCCGGTCAAGACCCGCATGGTGAATCTGTGCGAGAAGCTCGGCGAACTCGCCGATGCGCATGGCGCCTGGGTGCGGCTGCACTACGTCTATCCGTACCCGCATGTGGACGATGTGCTGCCGTTGATGGCGAGCGGGCGCATCCTGCCTTACCTGGACGTGCCGTTCCAGCACGCGCATCCTGATGTGCTCAAGCGCATGAAGCGGCCGGCCTCGGGCGAGCGCAACCTCGAACGCTTGCAACGCTGGCGCGAGTTGTGCCCGCCGCTGGTCGTGCGTTCGACCTTCATCGCCGGCTTTCCGGGCGAAACGGACAGCGAGTTCGAGACCCTGCTGCACTTCATGCGCGAAGCGCGCATCGACCGCGCCGGCTGCTTCGCCTATTCACCGGTCGAAGGCGCGGCGGCGAATGCGCTGCCCGGCGCCTTGCCCGACGAGGTGCGGGAAGAGCGCCGCGCACGTTTCATGGCCGTGGCCGAAGAAGTTTCCGCCGCCAAGCTGCGCGAACGCATCGGCGCGCAGATGCAGGTCTTGATCGACCACGCACCGGCGCTGGGCCGCCACGGTGCGCGCGGGCGCAGTTATGCGGACGCGCCCGAGATCGACGGCGTCGTGCACCTGCTGCCGCCGAGCAAGCGCTCGACGCAGTTGAAGGTCGGCGAGTTCGCGCGTGCGCGCATCGTCGCGACGCAAGGGCACGACCTGGTCGCCGAGGCGCTATGACCCGTGCCAAGCGCACCGTCCTGATCCACCATCCGTACAAGCCGCCGGAGGGATTTGATTCGCCGGTGGTGCCCGTCGCCAAGGGCTCGACCGTGTTCTTCGACAACACCGCCGCACTGCGCTCGCGGCGCTGGGTCGACAAGTCCGGCTACACCTACGGTCTGCACGGCACGCCGACCACTTTCACGCTCGAACAGCGCCTGGCGACGCTGGAAGGTGCGCGCCATGTGCTGCTCGCGCCGAGCGGGCTGGCGGCCATCGCGCTCGTCAACCAGGCGCTGCTGCAGGCCGGCGACGAACTGCTGCTGCCGGATAACGTCTACGGCCCGAGCAAGGCGCTCGCGCGCAATGAGTTGGCACGTTGGGGCATCACGCACCGGCTCTACGATGCGATGGACGCGGCGTCCTTGAGCGCAGCGATCACGCCGAAGACGAAGCTGGTCTGGCTGGAAGCGCCGGGTTCGGTGACGCTGGAGTTTCCGGATCTGCGCGGCCTGCTGGCGGCTGCGCGCGAAGCCAACCCGCAAGCAACGCTCGCGCTCGACAACACCTGGGGCGCCGGCCTGGCCTTCGACGCCTTCGAGCTGGGTGTCGATGTCACCGTGCACGCGCTGACGAAGTATCCGTCGGGAGGCGGCGACGTGTTGATGGGCTCGATTGCCTGCAACGACGATGCCCTGCGCGAAACGCTGTCGATGACACACAGCCGGCTCGGCAACAACGTCGGACTGAACGACGCCGAGCTGCTGTTGCGCAGCCTGCCCAGCCTGGCGGTGCGCTACGCGGCGCAGGACGCCGCGGCACGCCGTGTCGCCGATTGGTGCGCGCCGCGGCCGGAAATTGCGCGGGTGTTGCACCCGGCGCGGTCGGGTTCGCCGGGCCATGAACACTGGGTCCGCCACTGCCGCGCTGCGGCCGGGTTGCTGACGCTGGAGTTCGACCCCCGCTACACGCCCGAGCAGGTCGATGCGGTGATCGATGCGCTGGAACTCTTTCGCATCGGCTGGTCCTGGGGCGGGCCGGTGAGTCTGGCCGTGCCTTACCGAGCCGACCAGCTGCGCAGCTTGCCGACGCCCTATCGTGGCACGCTCGTGCGGCTGGCGATCGGGCTCGAAGACACCGACGATCTGTGCGCCGACCTGGCGCGGGCGCTGGGCAAGCTGGCTTAAGCCTTGGGCTTCGATGAGACCTTGTGTCGCATCAGTCGTCCCTTCTCCCGCTCCCACTCGCGCTTCTTCTCGCTGTCGCGCTTCTCGTGCTGCGCCTTGCCCTTGGCGAGCGCTATCTCGGCCTTCACGCGGCCACCCTTGTAGTGCAGGTTCAACGGCACCAGCGTGTAGCCGCGCTGCTCGACCTTGCCGACCAGGCGGCGGATCTCCTCCTTGTGCAGCAACAATTTCTTGGTGCGGTCGGCCTCGGGCTGCACATGCGTCGAGGCGTCGCGCAGCGCATTGATGCGGCAGCCGATCAGTTGCAACTCGCCGTCGCGGATGACGACATAACCGTCGGTCAGCTGCACCTGGCCGGCGCGGATGGCCTTGACCTCCCAGCCTTCGAGCACCATGCCGGCCTCGATGCGCTCCTCGATCTCGTAGTCGTGGCGGGCGCGGCGGTTCTCGGCGATCAGGGGCGTGCTCATATTTACACTGGCATTGTATGAAGCACGTCAAGAAGTCCGTGTTGCTCTGGTACTCGGCGCACGAGATGTACTCGCTGGTCACCGCCGTGGAGGACTATCCGAAGTTCCTGCCCTGGTGTGATTCAGCGACCGTGCTCGCGCACGACGAACACGGCATGACCGCGCGCCTGGGCCTGCACTACGCTGGCCTGCGCCACGCCTTCACGACGCGCAACGAGCACGAGGCGGACCGCGCCGTGCGGGTTGCGTTGGTGGACGGGCCGTTTTCCGTACTCGACGGCGAGTGGCTGTTTCAGCCGTTGGGCGCGCAGACCCCGGCCTGCAAGGTGCTCTTCGATCTGCGCTACGCCTTCGCCGGCGCGGCCATCGAGGTGTTGATCAGCCCGGTGTTCGACCGCATCGCCAACACCTTCGTCGATGCGTTCGTGAAACGCGCCGAGCAGGTGCATGGCCCGCGTTGAGCTGCTGCGTGTGACGCTGGCGCGCAGCCTGCGGGCCGACGAGGTGGAGCTGGTCGAGCTGTCGTTGCCGGCCGGATCGACGCTCGCCGATGCATTGCGCGCCGACGGCTGGCCCGGCGAAGGCTGGTCGGTCGGCATCTGGGGCCGGGTGCAGCCGCTGGATCGGCGCTTGCGCGACGGCGACCGCATCGAGCTGTGCCGCACGCTGGCGGTCGATCCCAAGGAAGCGCGCCGGCTGCGCTACAAGCGCCAGCGCAAGTCTTGAACGTCTAGTCGCAGTCGCTGGCGACGATGCTGCGCACGCGCTGCGACTCGGCGGCGCGCTGTGCGTCGTCGATGACTTCGCGTTCGCCGTTGGGTAAGGTGCGCGACAGGCGCTGGCCGCTGTCCAGGCTGCGCAACTGTTCGCGTGCGCGCTGGCAGTTGTCGGCCCGCATGGCGGCATTCTTCTCGTCGTGCGCCTTGCGCTGTGCGAGCTGCTCGTCGGCGGCCTTCTTGCGTCGCACTTCGAGCGCGGCATCGACACCACCGGCGGCGCTGGCGGCAGCCGACGCGGCGGCGGGGGCCGGCGGCGCCAGACGCGCCTGCACGGCCGGGCGCTGCACGATGCTCTTGTCCGGCGTGCCTTTCGGCGGCGGCAGGTCGCTGGCGTGAATCTGGCCAGCGGCGTCACGCCAGACCCATTGAGCCTGCGCCGCGGCAGACAGTGCCGACAGCAGCAGGGTTATCGCGATGCGGGTACTTCTCATGGCGGCGCGCAAGCGGTTATTGCCGAGACGGCCAGTGTAGCGGCGCGCCCCTGCCGCTGACCTGCGACATACGCCTCACATCCGTATAATTGATTTTTGCGTCTGGGGCTTTCTGCAATGCGTCTCTTGGGCAAAGTACTCACCTTCGACGACGTGTTGCTGGTGCCGGCGTATTCGCAGGTGCTGCCGCGTGACACGAGTCTCGCCACCCGGCTTTCACGCCGCATCAGCCTCAACCTGCCGCTCGTGTCCGCCGCCATGGACACCGTGACGGAGGCGCGCCTGGCGATCGCGATCGCGCAGGAAGGCGGCATCGGCATCGTGCACAAGAACCTCACCCCGGCCCAGCAGGCGGTGGAGGTCGCGCGTGTCAAGCGCTACGAATCCGGCCTGCTGCGCGACCCCATCACGATCACGCCAGAGACCACGGTGCGCGAGGTGAAGGCACTGTCGCAGCAGCACGGCATCTCCGGCTTTCCGGTGCTCCACGGCAAGACGGTGGTCGGCATCGTCAGCGGCCGCGACCTGCGCTTCGAGACCCGCATGGACGCGCCGGTGCGCGAGATCATGACGCCGCGCGAGCGCCTCGTGACGGTGAAGGAGGGCGCCAGCATCGACGACGGCAAGGCGCTGATGCACAAGCACAAGCTCGAACGGGTGCTGGTCGTCAACGACGCCTTCGAACTGCGTGGCCTGATGACGGTCAAGGACATCACCAAGCAGACCAACTTCCCGAACGCCGCGCGCGACAGCCACGGCAAACTGCGTGTCGGTGCCGCGGTCGGCGTCGGTGAGGGCACCGAGGAACGTGTCGAACTGCTCGCCAAGGCGGGTGTCGACGCGCTGGTGGTCGACACCGCGCATGGCCATTCGGCGGGGGTGATCGAGCGTGTGCGGTGGGTCAAGAAGCACTTTCCGCAGATCGATGTCATCGGCGGCAACATCGCCACCGGCGCGGCCGCGCTCGCGCTGGTCGAGGCGGGGGCGGACGGCGTCAAGGTCGGCATCGGGCCCGGCTCGATCTGCACCACACGCATCGTCGCCGGTGTCGGCGTGCCGCAGATCAGCGCGATCGAGAACGTCGCGTCCGCGCTCAAGGGCTGCGGCGTGCCGCTGATCGCCGACGGCGGCATCCGTTATTCGGGCGACATCGCGAAGGCGATCGCCGCTGGCGCGGGCAGCGTGATGATGGGCGGCATGTTCGCCGGCACCGAAGAGGCGCCCGGCGAGGTGATCCTCTTCCAGGGCCGCAGCTACAAGAGTTACCGCGGCATGGGTTCGATCGGCGCCATGAAGGCCGGCTCGGCGGATCGGTACTTCCAGGAGAACGACGAGACGGTGAACCCGAACGCCGACAAGCTGGTGCCCGAAGGCATCGAAGGCCGGGTGCCGTACAAGGGCTCGCTGGTCGCGATCGTGCACCAGATGGCCGGTGGCCTGCGCGCCGCGATGGGTTATTGCGGCTGCGTCAGCATCGCCGACCTGCACGAACGCTCCGAGTTCGTCGAGATCACCGCCGCCGGCATCCGCGAGAGCCACGTCCACGACGTGCAGATCACGAAGGAAGCGCCGAACTACCGCGCCGAATGAACGAGCCTGCTGTCGCGCCGATCGCGGCCGCCACCGGCGCTGCCGAAGCGCCGCGCGCTGCGGCGATGCGCTTCATCATGTTCGCGGTGCTGATCGACATGGTGGCGATCGGCGTGATCGTGCCGGTGTTGCCGGGCTTGGTCGGGACGTTCACCCGTTCGCCCACCGAGCAGACCTGGTGGTTCGGTGCCGTTGCGTTGGCCTTCGGCGTCGCCAACTTCTTCGGCTCGCCGATCCTCGGCGCGTTGTCCGACCGCTATGGCCGCCGGCCGGTACTGCTGATCGGCTTTTCGGGCCTGGCGCTGAGCTTCTTCGTCACCGGTCTGGCGACGGCGTTGTGGATGCTGATCGTCGTGCGCCTGTTCTCCGGCGCGATGCAGGCCAACGCATCGGTCGCCAACGCCTATGTCGCCGACATCACGCCGCCGCAGGATCGTGCGCGCCGCTTCGGCCTGCTGGGTGCGATGTTCGGCCTGGGCTTCATCATCGGCCCGGCGATCGGCGGCCTGCTCGGCCAGTACGACATCCACTGGCCGTTCTTCTTCGCCGGTGCACTGGCGGTCGCCAACTGGCTCTACGGCTACTTCGTCCTGCCGGAGTCGTTGCCGCCGGCGCGCCGGCGCGCCTTCGACTGGAAACGCGCGAACCCGTTCTCGGCGCTGGCGTCGTTGCTGCAACTGCAGGGTGCGGGAAAGTTGCCGCTGGTCGTCGGCCTGTCGGCGCTGTCGCAGTTCACATTGCACACGACCTGGGTGCTCTACACCGGCTTCAAGTTCGGCTGGGGGCCGGCGCAAGTGGGCGCGTCCCTCTTCGTCGTGGGGCTGATGTCGGCGCTGGTGCAGGGCGTGCTGCTCAAGCACATGCTGCGCCTGTTCAGCGCGCGGCTGTTGGTGGTCGGCGGGCTGCTCGCGAGTTCGATGACGTATCTCGGCTTCGGTTTGGCTACCGAGGGCTGGATGATGTTCGTCATCATCGTCGTCGGCAACATTCTGGGCGGCGGCGCGCTGGCGGCGGTGCAGAGCACGATCTCGGGCGCGGCCGGAGCCCATGAGCAGGGCCGCACGCTGGGCTCGCTGGGCTCGATCAACAGCCTGATGGCGGTGCTGGCACCGGTGGTCGCCACGCCGCTGATGGGTATCGTCGCGCACCGTCCGCAGGGCGACCTGCTGATGGGCTTGCCGTTCTACTTCTGCGCGCTGCTGCAACTCACCGCGGCCGCGCTCGCACACGACTTCTTCAAGCGTCACCCATGCACGACAAGATCCTGATCCTCGACTTCGGCTCCCAGGTCACGCAGCTGATCGCGCGTCGCATCCGCGAGGCACATGTCTATTGCGAGATTCACGCGAACGATGTCTCGGCGGACTTCATCCGCGACTTCGCGCCCAAGGGCATCGTGCTGTCGGGCAGTCACGCCAGCACCTACGAAGAACACGAGTTGCGCGCGCCGGCCGCGGTGTGGGATGCGGGTGTTCCGGTGCTGGGCATCTGCTATGGCATGTTCACGATGGCGGTGCAGCAGGGCGGGCAGGTGGAGGCGAGCACACAGCGCGAGTTCGGTTATGCCGAGGTGCGCGCGCGCGGTCATACGAAGCTCCTCGACGGCATCGAGGACTTCCGCACTGCCGAAGGCCACGGCATGCTGAAGGTGTGGATGAGCCATGGCGACAAGGTGACCGCGCTGCCGCCCGGCTTCGTCCTGATGGCGAGCACACCGAGCTGCCCCATCGCCGGCATGGCCGACGAGACGCGGCGTTACTACGGCGTGCAGTTCCACCCCGAAGTGACACATACCGCGCAGGGGGCCAAGCTGCTCGAACGCTTTGTGCTCGACATCTGCGGCGCAAAACCCGACTGGGTGATGCGCGACCATGTCGCCGAGGCGGTGGCGCGCATCCGCGAGCAGGTCGGCGGCGAGGAGGTGATCCTTGGTCTGTCGGGCGGCGTCGATTCGAGCGTTGCGGCGGCACTCATCCAGCGCGCGATCGGCGACCAGCTCACCTGCGTCTTCGTCGACCACGGCCTGCTGCGCTTGAACGAAGCGCAGATGGTGATGGCGATGTTCGCCGGCAAGTTGCACGCGAAGGTGGTGCATGTGGACGCGAGCGCGCAGTTCCTCGGCGCCCTCGCGGGCGTCGCCGACCCGGAGGCCAAGCGCAAGATCATCGGCCGCGAGTTCGTCCAGGTGTTCCAGCGCGAAGCGAAGAACCTCAAGGATGCACGAGGCGCCTCGTCCCGAGGCGGGGCCAAGTGGCTGGCGCAGGGCACGATCTACCCGGACGTCATCGAGTCCGGCGGCGCCAAGACCAAGAAGGCGACGACGATCAAGAGCCACCACAACGTCGGCGGCTTGCCCGAGACGCTGGGCCTCAAGCTGCTCGAGCCGCTGCGCGACCTGTTCAAGGACGAGGTGCGCGAACTCGGCGTCGCGCTCGGCCTGCCGCACGAGATGGTCTATCGCCACCCGTTCCCCGGCCCCGGCCTGGGCGTTCGCATCCTCGGTGAGGTCAAGCCCGAGTACGCCGACCTGCTGCGCCGCGCCGACGCGATCTTCATCGACGAGTTGCGCGGGACCGTGGATCCGACCTCCGGTCGGAGTTGGTACGACCAGACGAGCCAGGCCTTCGCCGTCTTCCTGCCCGTCAGGAGCGTCGGCGTGATGGGTGACGGCCGCACCTACGACTATGTGGTCGCGCTGCGCGCCGTGCAGACCAGCGACTTCATGACCGCCGACTGGGCCGAGCTGCCTTATGCGCTGCTTAAGAGAGTGTCCAGTCGCATCATCAACGAGGTGCGCGGCATCAACCGCGTGACCTATGACGTGAGCAGCAAGCCGCCGGCGACTATCGAGTGGGAATGAATTACCTTCGTGTCAGGTCGTGCCATGCAGTCCCACTTCCCTTTGAAAGTTCAATCAGGGCAGTGAGTTAGCGTCTCAGCCGGTTTCAAGTCGCCTCAGCAAAGCACCGGGATTCTGGCGGTGTTGCTGGCGGTATCGAAGAGCCGGCCCTTGGACGACCCCTCCCGGTACCGTCAAATGCCTTGACGGTATCGGTTGTCGGATTCGCCGGGGGAACACGATGCTCACTGACATGAGGTTGAGGGCGCTGAAGCCCACGGGAAAGATCTACAAGGTCGTCGATCAGCAGGGGCTGTACGTCGCCGTCACGCGCACCGGCGTGGTGAGTTTCCGGTTCGACTACCGGATCAACGGCCGCCGGGAAACCTTGGTGCTGGGCCAGTACGACGCCACCCTCGGCGCCAGGAAGCCACGAGATCCGGAGGAGTTGGACTACGGCATGTCCTTGACCTTGGCCGAGGCACGGCTGCTGATGACGCGAGCGCGTCGTTCCGTGGAAGTAGGCGAGAGCCCGTCGCGCGACAAGGCCGAGAGGCGGGTGGAAGCCGCGGAAGCCCTGACGTTCGGCAAGTGGGCCGAGAAGTACTTTGCCGAAACCAAGCTGGCCGAGTCCACCCGGGCCATGCGCAAGTCCATCTACGACCGGAATCTGGCGGCGGAGTTCGGCCGATTGAAGCTGGAGGAGATCACTCCAACGCGCCTGATGACAAGGTGCGAAAGGATCAAGGAACGGGGTGCCGCTGCTCCCGCCGTTCACACCCGAGAGATCGTTCTTCAGGTCTACCGGTTCGTCCAGGCGCGCGGCTTGAAGATCGACAACCCCGCGGAGGCGATCAGGCCCAGTGCGATCGCTACGTTCAAAGCGCGGGACAGGGCCCTTTCACCGTCCGAGATCCATGTGTTCTTCGCTGCACTCGAGCAAACGGCGACCATGCCCACGCTGCGTCTGGCCATCAAGTTCATGCTGCTGACGCTGGTGCGCAAGTCGGAGTTCATCGAGGCGACCTGGGGCGAGGTGAACTTCGATACGGCGACGTGGACGATCCCGAAGGAGCGCATGAAGGCCGGGCGGCCTCACAACGTCTATCTCAGTCAACAGGCCCTGGACATCCTCGTCGCCTTCAAGACCTGCTTCGGCGCGAGCTCGTATCTGCACCCCGGACGGTACGAGACCACGCTGCCCATCAGTGCGGCCACGTTGAATCGAGTCATCGACGTGACGGTCGAACTCATCCGTGATCGGGGCGAAGACTTCGAACCCTTCACGGTGCATGACCTGCGCCGGACGGCAAGTACCTTGTTGCACGAAGCCGGCTTCAACAGCGACTGGATCGAGAAGTGCCTTGCCCATGAGCAGCGAGGGGTGCGTGCGGTCTACAACAAGGCAGAGTACGCGGAGCAACGACGGACGATGATGCAAACCTGGGCCGACATGCTGGATGAGTGGATCCGGAACGGCGGCAACGTAGTCCCCATTCGTCGCCAAGCGACTGCGCTCGCATGAGTGACGCCGACGGCTCTACCGGTCCCCTCGGATCTCAGCCACCGGGCTGCCGAGGCGCCTCGTACCCCAGCTCCGATGGACCATGCGTGGAGCCAAGGGCTGGAGTTCGCTGGCGAACCTCAAACGGGCAAGACGAAGACTTGGTACCTCGTGAGAAACGACGGCCAGTCGACGTGTTCGCGCAAAGCGATGTCGTCGACGAGCGAGAGCTTCTCGGCTGAACGGTCGAACAGCGCGACGCACGCGGCCGGGTGGTTGTTGCGCGACGGGTAGAGCACACCGCCGAATCGATGCGCGCCACCGGGCTCGGCCACCTCATGCACCAGCGCCGCGATGCGCTGCGTGTGGACGTAGCGACGGCTGGCCAATTGGGCCAGGTTCAGTCCGAACTGCGATGCCATCACGCCGGGCGCAGTGAGATCGGCCAGCGACAGCGGCGCGAGGACACCGATCGCCCTGACCATGCGCGAGTACACCTCGGTTCGGGTGATCACGCGCTTGGCGCGGCGGCTCCAACGGTGCTGGCGAAAGACCGATTCCATGAGCGCGGTGGACAGGTCGAAGCCGACATAGAGCGTGCCAAACCGGAGGGCCGGGTCGTCGTACCGATTGCCGCCCGAGCGGCCGAAGTGAAGTGCCGTGCCGCGATACGCAGCTCGGCTCACGTGCTGGAGCAGTTCCCCTGCCGGAATGACTCTGGCTGGAACATCAGGCGTCGGCACCGGCCCGCTCCGCCGGCTGCACACCTAGCGAAGCAAGTACGACGTGCGCAATGGCGTCGACGTTGCCTCGATTCGCAATCGCCGCCGGAGTTTGGCCGCCAAGGGCTTCGGAGGGCTCCGCCAAGGCGCGGTACACCGTCCAGGCGTCGACATCGTCCGCGGCCTGGAGCACGGCACGCGTCAGCTGCAGGCCTGGTGCCTCCAACTGCCAGTCGGGAATGCGCTGGCCGCGGCGACCGACGTCCAGTGCAAGCAACCTGCGGGCGGCGATGTCCTTGTAGATCTGCTGGCGGGACTTGTGGGCCAGGCGCACGAAGTCGGCCAGCGGCAGGTTGTGCGGTCGTTCGAACTCGCGAAGCAGTTCGGCGCGGCCTCGCTGGACGTCGCCGGCCGTCGGCGCCCAGGAGGTGGCTGCGCGCAGCGACGCGGCCTTCCGGCCCAGTGTTTCGGTCAGGGGTGTCGCCTCGTCGGCGACGTGCGTGGCAGCCGCCAGCTTCTCTCGAACAAGACGGTCTAGCTCGAACAGGAATGCACCACGGTCGCGAACCGTGACCGCCTTGTCGAAGCGGCGAACTTCCGTCGGGGTGACAAGTGGTTGGTTCACAACTGATGCCGCTTGTGCCTTGTGCATGGCGAACTCCGCGTACGCACTGAGATGCGGCAGAATAGTCTCGTTTGTCTCGTATGTCAACTTTGACAATCTTGAACGACCAGATCTGGTGAGTGCCGAAAGCGGTTTTCGGTGGCGCTTGCGCAGAGACGCAGAGCGCCACACGAGACAGATTGCCTTTTCTGCGCCTCTCGCTACGCTTGGAACCCGGTGGGTAGCGAGATGCGTAAGTTGATCTTCTTCGCCTGTATCGCCATCGGGGGGTTGGCGGGCCTGCTCGTTGCTGCGCAGGACTCCTGGAGTGTCCGGGCAGTGATGATCAGCATCGGATGCGTCGCGGGCGTGGCCATTGGAGGCGCAATCGGGCGAGTTGCCAGAGGGGCAGGAGTGCGTCGGCCCGAGGTGCACGATGCCTCGTTCGGAATGGGTAGCGGGCCAGACGATCGGGATCGGAACTACTGGCGGGACGGGGGCCACCCTCCGTTCATGCGCCCCACTCGTTCCGAGCCCGATCGCCATATGCTTGATCCAGACCGAGTCGATTGACTAGCGCTTCTTCTTGAGCAGGTCGCCCGCGGCCTTGCGCGCTTCATCGAGTGTCGAGCCCGCATCGGCGGCGACTTGCCGGCCCGTCTGCAGGAGGAGCGACTTCTCGGTCGAAAGCGTCCCATCAGCGTTTCGTGATGTGCTGTCCTTTGCGTCGAAAGTCGCGCGTGCCTCATCCGCGCGGCCGCGCAACTGAGCGCCACCGCGTCGGACGTCGTCGCGGAGATCGCTTTGTTCGGTCTTTGTAGTTCCCGACGGAAGTTCATTTCGAGGAAGCACCCCTGGAACTCGCGGGGCCGCATCGAGCTTGGGATTGAGCTTCGTCGCCGCGCTGTCCTCTTGGAACTCACGTTGCAGGCGAGCGAACGATTCCGGCACCGCGACCCCATTCGAGAAGACCCGGGTCGGCGGTAACCCCTGTCGCGCAAGTTCGGAGTCCATCAGCGAAAGCGCGGCTGCGCTGTTGCCACCGTACCGTTCGGCGTACCGCATGAACATATCGAGGTTGTATGGGTCTTGCGCGATGTCGATCGATAACACTTCGCCACGCTCGCGCGCGGATGAGAGACGTTCTGCGAGAGCGCTCCGCTCGCCATAGGACGCCTCGGCACGCTCTGTTCTCGAGGATGTGTTCGCCAGCCTCGAGGCAAGCTCGCGGGATTCTCGCGAGTCAGCTGCGATCAATTCAACGGTTGATGCGTCTCGCGAAACGCGATCGCCAAACTGCTTGAACTCTGCGATCTGCTCGTTGCTCATCGCTCCGAGGACCTTGCGCTGATCCGCCGACAGGCCTGTCTGATAGCTCTTGCTGGCGTTCCCCTGGACCGACGCTCCGGCAACAGGCGTGCTCAAGCCAAGGTGCGCCGAGGCGCCGAAGGCGATGCTGGCCACCTGCGCCTGAGTCAAGCCCGTGCTGTCGGCCACAGTCTTCGTGATTTGGTCGAGCCGCGTCAGCGTCTCACCCAGTTGCTCGAAGCTGCTGGTCGACGTGCCCGACGAACTGCGCGAGGACTTGAGCTTTGCCAGCCCCTTGGTGAAGGTCTCGGTCAGGACGGCGGACCGTTCGTTGCTCGCGGACACCATCTCGCCCCGCGCTGCGTCGGCTTGGCGGCTCGCCTCGGTCACGTCTTGCTCGCTGACCCGCATCGACACCACGCGCGACGCGAAGCCCTGGTTGCGCAGCAGGTTCGCGGCCGTGCGTCCGGTGAGCGCGCTCGACGTGAAGGTGTTGCCACTGAGATCGCTCTGCCAGGAGCTCATGAACGCCGACGTGCGGTTCGGCGCCAGCTGCAACTGGTCCATCGCGACGTTGCCCATCGACACGTTGCCGACTGCCGCTCCCGCCGTGCTGCCGGCCAGCATGCCCTGCAGCCCGGACAAGCCGCCGACGAGCGCCGTGCCGAAGTTCTCCATGCGCTTGAGCGCGGCCCACGCGATGAAGGGGATGCTGATGGCCAGGTAGCCGACCACGGCTTCGCCGGAGATCGCCCGCGCGTAGATCGTCGAAGCGGTCTGTAGCGCGAGGGCCTTGGTGCCGGTGCCCAGGTCCGCCGCGGCGGCCAGGTCGTAGGCGGCGTACACCGAAGCCATGTAGTTGAGCACCGCGTACAGCGGCGGCCACAGCTGGATCCAGATCAGGATCGCCGCGTAGCCCTTGAAGGCAATCATCGACTCGCGTCCGCTCGTCAGCAGGAGCAGCAGGACGAAGAGCGGGAACAGGGCGTAGGTGAGGGCCTCGATGACGTTGCGGAACACCGGCAGCGACTGTTCGGCGACCTTGCCGTAGTTCATCCAGGTCGCGTTCTGCTGCGCAACCGCCTGCGCCCGGCCGACCGCGAGCACCATCGCCGCCGGGTCGTTCACCTTCTGTCCGATGATGTTGCTGGTGTCGCTGATGGCATTGAGCACGGCGTTCTGCCGGATCAGGTCCGTTGCCGTCGCAGCCGCCGTTGCGATGCTGTTGCGGATGTAGGCCTGCTGGATCTGGCCGGCGATCGCCGCGGTCGCGGCCGCGCTGGGCAGCGTGGGGTTCAGCTGGAAGGCCAACCGGCCCTCAATGCGCGTGACCTGCGCCGGCAGGCGGCCATTCAGGTTGCCATAGACGTTGGGGCAGGTGTCGACGGTCATCGCCCCGCCGGCGCCGGTCACCGTGCTGAAGCGGGCGGGGTTCGGCGTGGCCATGAGCATCCACACGTCGTCGGAGGTGGAGAACGTGGCCGGATCGACTGTGCCGTCGATCAGGTCATACATCGTGCAGTTGTGGATGAAGTTGATGAGGTCGGTGCGGAAGGTGGGATCCTGGAACACCACGTTGCCGGTCTCGCGGATCAGGCGGTTGCCGAACATCAGGCCGTTGCGCTCGTAGCTCAGTTCCGCCGGCATCGCGCCCGCGCCGGGGATGACCTGAAACGCAGTCTCGAAAAGGCCGGTTAGTGTGTGGCCGATGGTGCTGGTGATGCTGCCGAGCATGGCGACGCCGAACGGCACGTTGGCGACCACCTTCACCGCCGAGCCGCCGGTCTTGTCCACGATGCCTACCGTCACACGGGGAACGATTAGCACCGAGAACACCAGCAGCACGGTGGCCAGCCACTTCCAGCCCTGCAGCTTGTCGGGGGCGAAGGCGTAGGCGAGCAGGGCGGCGATGAAACCGCAGAAGGCCACCGCCGCGACGGCGGCCGCGTAGTCGCTCGACGCATGGATGGCGGCGGCGGCATTGAAGATGCCGAACAGGCTGTCCGCGTTCTGGTAGGCAAAGATCTCCCACATGGCCGCCTCGAGGCATCGGAGCGGGCTACCGCGCCACGTAGGCCGCGCGCTGCCCCAGCATGTCCATCACGTGCTGCGGCATGCTGGAGCGCAGTTGGCGTTCGAGTTGCTCCAGGTGGCTGGAGACGGCGCGGAAGGAGCCGACCTTCTGGTACAGCAGGTTCTTCTCCTGCGACAACTGCAGCAGCATGGCCTGGGCACGTTTGCGCACCTGGTTGGCCAGTTCACGCTGGCTTTGCTGCAGCGTGTAGTCCTTGTCGAGCGCGGCCATCCCGAGCCGCAGGTTCCGTTCGAGGAAGACGTAGGCATAGTCGGCCGCGATCACGTCGCGGTACTGGCCGATCAGGCTGTCGGCCAGCCCCGAGCCGGGAATCGTGGCGCCGATCGACAGCATCCGGTACACCGGCTCGGTGGTCTGGTTGACGAAGCCCACGTCGGCCGAGTTGTTCGGGATCGCGGTGCGCGTGGCAATCTTGTCGGCGATGGACCGCATCATCGTCTCGACGCGGGCCGTGAAGGGCGTGTGTGTGTAGCTCGTGTTCAGCGTGACGGCGTCGCAGTTCGTGTAATCGTTGCAGCGCAGCAGGTGCTGGGTGACGTTCGTGCCTGTCGCCGCCGCCTGGCCGTAGAGCAGCTGGCTGATCGAAGTGATCGTTGGCGGGACGGGCTCCGGGTCCCGATTGGCGCTCTCGGGGTGGAAGATGACCGTGCCGACGATGCTCATGATCAGCTCGCGCTCGGCGTCGTCCAGGGCCGTGCCGGTACGCTGCAGTGCCTTCCAGGTGAGGTTGCCGACGAAGGGAGCCTTGTTGCGGAGATTGGGATCTGCGGAACTGCGCGCCGAGGCCAGGATGCCCGGCCGGTCGCTGGCGCATCGGCGCCGGGCCGCGTCGCGGTCGCTCTCCAGCCCCATCTCGATGGCCAGGTCGGCGCAGGCCTCCTGCGAGCTGTAGCCCGTGGCCTCGGCCGCCGTGCTGACGATGGCCTTGGCGGTCTCGCAGGAGTTGATGCGCGCGTTGTTGATCCAAGTCTCCAAGCCCTTCGCCCACTTGGTCAGGCCACCCAGCAGCGGCGAGACCGACTCCAGCGCCAGCTGAAACGCGATGCCAGGCAGCGCGGCCGTGATGTTGCGCAGCATGTTCTTGAACTCCTCGGCCGAGATGTGCGAGAACGAGCCGCCGAAGACGTCGATGCCGCCGCAACCTGCCTTGGCGCTGGGGAACTGGATCGCGGCGAGCTGATAGACCTTGTTCGGCGAGCGCATGAACAGGCTGCCGCCGGTGTAGGTGTTGAAGGTCTGCCCGCGAAACGCGCCCGGCGCGGTGTAGTTCCCGATCGTGCCGAGGTTGCTGAACATCGTGTTCACCTCGGCATTGAGGTCGCCGGCTCGTGCTGCCCCGGCATGCCACGCGGTGGCCAAGGCGAGGAGGGCAGCGCAGGTGCGTTGGGTGGAGCGCTTGGACATGACGGTCCTCCTGGGAACGGATCAGGGCATCCCGAGCTGGCGCACGGCGCTGGGCACCATGGCCTCGAAGGCGGGTGCCGCGGCGGCCGAGATGCGCTCGAGCAGTTGCGACTCGGACAGGACACCGAAGCCTATGGGCACGATGCGGCCGGTGAAGGGCTGCGCCAGGTAGACGGCGGGGACCTGGGCCACGCGCAGCGCGGTGGCCGCGCCGTTGTCGCGGCGCGCGGACGCGAAACCCGGCAGCGCGCCGCCGTCGAGGCTGACGGCTTCGACTCGGATCCCATGGCGCCCTTGAAACGCCTCCAACGTCGGCGCGAAGGCATGGCAGTAGGGACAATCGCCGCGGAAGAAGAACAGCAGCACATGGTCACGGCCCAGCTCGGCGATCGAGCGCGAGCGTTCGCCCAGCTGCTGCGCCTCGAAGACTTCCAGCGCCTTGGCGTTGACCGGGCGTCCCTGCAGCGAGGGGTCGAGCTCGGGCGTGGTCCAGGCGACCCGCTGCGCCACGTCTGCAAAGGCCGAAGCCTGGGCGACGACCTTGGCCTCCAGCTCCATGTAGCGCCGCACGTTGGCCTCGGTCGGCCGCATGACCGCGATACCGCGCAGGTCCTCGACCCGCTGGCGCAGGCGTTCGAGTTCCACGAGTTCGGGCGGCCGAGGATCTCGACGTGGAGCACGTGGCCCCCCGGGCTTGGCTGGCACGGATCGAGGTGGCTCGGCTTCGGGCGCCGGGTCCTCGTAGAAATGCCATCCGCGCCAGGTATCGCCCCAAAAGCGGTGCGATTCATTCCCGGCGGCGCTCGCTGCCGGAAACGCGCTCGCCGCGATCAGCGCGAGCAACACCAACCGCTGGATGCTGTGCATCGCGTGCCTCACGACAGCGAACGCGGCGGCAGCCCGTCGCGGCAGTAGTTGATGCCGAAGTCGATGGTCCGCCGGCGCGGGCCCGGCTCTCCGGGAAGCTGCACGCCGTCCTGCCAGAAGCTGACCTTCAGGCGTCGGCATCCCGGCTGCGCATAGCGGCGCTCGGTGCTCACGTCGATGTAGACAGGCGACGTAGCCTTGAAGCGCGCCGTCATGGCTTCCGCCATCGGCCCCGCCAGCACGCCGTGCGCACGCCCATCCGGCGCGTTGATGGCCGCCAGCAGCAGCGGGCGTGCGTCGGGCACCGCGAGGCGCTCCTGGGCCGTGGCAACGGACGACAACAGGGCCGTGGCGAGCCCCATCGGGAATGTCCAACGGAAGAGCCGGCGGCTCACTGGCACCTCCCCTGGCCGTAGTAGCAGGTCGGGATGCGGCCGCTACTCTGGCCCTGCAGCGTCGCCACGTTGGGCAGGGTCGGCACCAGCGAGGCGTAGAACTCGCTGAGGTCCATGGCCGCGAAGTCCAGCGACTGCAACTGCGCGATCGTGAAGCCCGAGCAGTCCGGGTTCTCGGCGCTGCCCCAGCCCTTGCCGACCTGCGTTCGTCCCTGCTCGTTGGCGATGCGGGCCAGCATGCTGTTGAAGCAGCACTTGCGCGTGGTGTGCGTGATGCACGAGACGCAGGAGCCGAAGACCCGGATGCAGGACGAGCAGTAGGTGCCGACGGAGCGGCACAGCCCGGCACCTTCCTTCATCGCGAGCTTGCCTTCCTCCTCGTCGCAAGAGGATGCCGACATCACGACATAGATGATGACGGCGATGACCAGCGACCAGGGGTCGAACGCCACGACCAGGCTCTGGCCCGAGTACACCGCGACCGATCCCGCAGGCAGTGCCGCGCCGTTGACGGCGACGGTGACGCCATAGGTCGTGAAGGTGCCGCTGAAGCCGCCGCCCATCAGCAGGGCCGACATGCCCTGGTAGATGAACTGGCGGTTCTCCGCGTTCATCAGAACGTCGTACACGAGCCGCGAGCCAGTGCCGAAGAGGCTCTGGTTGGTCATACCGGCGCCGGCACTGTCGGCATAGCAGCAGTTCTTCAGCAGCCGGTCGCGGCAGCGGTTGTCCTCGCCCTTGAAGACCTGCATGCGGTCGGTGTCGAGGTAGACACCGGCTTCGCGCGCTGCCTCGAGCATCGACATGCTGCGCGCGAAGTCGGCATCGTTCGCGTGGCTGATGTCGTAGCAATTGCCCTGCAGGCAGAACACGTTCGACGGGCAGTTGCTGGCGCTGGTCACCGTCTGCGCCGGCACCGGGCAGCTGTAGCTGTCCTCGTGCACCTCGCAGGCGCCGGTGACGGGGTTGCTGCGCCGGCAGATCGAACCCGAGGGCGTGCAGCCTGCGGCAACCAGCGGGCCGCACTGGCTGCCCGGCGCGGTGCCGCTGCAGTTCATCGTGCTCTCGTACTGCCAGCAGTCGCGGGTCACCGATGCCCCGTCGATCACCTTGGTCGCCGGGCCATCGGTGCATACGGCCGCGGTCTGAACGGTGCAGCGGCTGCCGTCGGCGACGGCGGGGCACTGGTCGTCCCAGCGGTCGGTTTCGGTGATGGTGGTGCGGGGCCGGGTGTACGACAGCCGCATCGTCGGGATCGGGCCATAAGCCAAGTACGCTGGGTTCGGATCCCAGCCGACGACGTTGCGCTCGCTGTCGAGGTTCCAGTAGTAGCCGGGCAGGCTGCCGGTCACGTCGTAGCCGGTCAGCGCCGTGGCGCCGCCAGCCGGCGCGTAGCAGCGTGTGCCGTCGAGCGCCGTCGTCGTGCAGCCGCTGTCGCCCTGGCAGACGGTGTCCTGGATCAGGTCGCCGCTTCGCGTGCCGGCCGGGCAGGACGCAAAGCGCCTCAGGAAGGGCTCGACGCTGGTGCAGCTGTAGCCGGAGTCGCCGCCGCCGGTGCAGATTTCTGCTCGCTCGGCCGCGATCATGGCCGTCAGGGCGCAGGCGTCGCCGGTACAGGCCTTGTCGGCGACCCAGACGCCGGTGCGGGTCTCGGTGCCGGTGCTCCAGGAGTAGCTCGTGTCGAGCACCGCGACCATCTGCGGGAACACCACCGGTGTCGTCATGTCGACTTCGAAGAAGGCCAGCGGTGATGCGTCCTGCGTGACGCGGAATTGCTGCGCCGTCTCCGGGCGATCGGGCAGGCATTGCACGTCCAGGCCGGTGCGGCCCGCGTCGGCGTGGGCGAACCAGTCACCGGGGGTGCAGTTGGTGTTGCGCTCGACGCCGACCGTAAGGCTGCGCGTGCAGCGGTAGCTGCCGATGCCTTCGTAGCGCAGGCAGCTGCGGGTCTGCGTGCCGGCGGGGACGGCTGTTGTCGTGGCCGTGCAGCCGCTGTAGTACGACGCCAGGTTCTCGAGCACGCTGGACGGTGTACGGGCGATGCCGTGCGCCGCGGACACCGAGGGATCGCCGGGACCGATAGCCGGCCGGGGCAGGTTCGCCGAACCCATCGCGCCGCGCTGTGCCTGGCACACCGGGTCGTTCGGCAGCGTGATGCAGAGCGACAGCCGCGCGCTGCCCTGGGACGACAGGTTGGGCTGCCGGTAGTACGCGGACTCGGCCGGCGTGGCGGTGTATCCCGGCACGACGTTGGTGGCGCTGGGCGCGTTGACGGTGGCCCGGGCGGCCGGGTTGGCGGCCTGACCCGCCGCGACGCCCTCTTCGTGCGGGCCGGCGGGCGCTGCGACTGGCGTCACGGCCACGCAGAACGCGGTGAAACCGGCGATCAGCTTGCGCATGGCATCACTCCCTGCGGCCGAGTCGGGCCAGGAAACGGCCAGCGTCCTTCGCGAAGGCCGGCGCCGAACGTTGGAAGTGGTTCAGCGCGTAGTCGAGGCTGACATCGCCCGCCGCTACGACGTGGTCGTCGGACTGCGCACATTGCTCGCCCCTGCAGGCGGTGTCCGTTCCGCCGGCCCGGGCGAGCACGAAGGCGGGCACGCGCTGAATCGCATACCGATCGAAGGCTCGCGGATCGATCTGCACGGCCACCGGCCGCGTGCCGATCAGTTGTCGTATCCGCGCTGCGGTGCGTGGCAGCGACCCTTCGGACAGCCCGCGCAGCAGCAACTGCGCGGGAGCACGCGCGGCCTGATCCACCAACCGCGCCAGCGTCGCCTCAGGCATGGATAGGCTGATGAACACGATCAGTCGCGGCTCGTCGGCGCCCGGCAGCGTCGGTGCCCCTGGCGCGCCCGCGAATCCCCGGGCAAGCGCCTCCAGGTCCACCGGCGTTTGCGTGGCCGGCACCGGCAGGGCATCGACCCGCGGCATCACCTTGACGGGCGGCAGACCGACGGGGGCTTGCGCGCGCACCGCCGTGGCGGTGAGCAGGAGTCCGGCCGCGAGTGCGGCAAGGCGATGGAAATCAGTAGCCCACACAGCAGTTCCTCTTGCGGAACAACATGAAGGCGAAGTCCTCGCCGCGCACCGGGTACTCCTTGCCGGCGCCCCAGACGATGGTGCTGCGGCCGAAGGGCTGGCAGCAGCGGCCGCCGTCCTTGGCCGTGTTGGCCACCGGGTAGGTCAGCTGGGTTTTGTAGGCGGTCTTGTCCATCGCCGGCAGGAAGTAGGGGCCGCAGAGCCCGGCCCTCCCGTGCCAGCCCCAGGCCAGCAGTTCGCGGTGCATCTTGGCGGTCAGGCGCTGGGCGATCAGCGCCGCCGTGCGCACGCCGCCGAGGTGGTAGGGCACGTGGCCGTCGAGCGGGTAGAGGCCGCCCTGGCAGCCTGCACACCAGAACATTTCTGGCATGCCGAAGCCCGCGGTGGCCGCGACGCAGTCGGCCGCGCAGGCCGCCACGGCGACCGGGTTGGCGAACAGCACCGCCTCGGGGTTGAGAATCAGCGTCAGTTCGTCGTCGTTCCACAGCGGGTCGACCTCGGTGAGGTACGCGAGATCGAACGAGCCGCGTTCCAGGCAAGGAAAGTCCGTGACCACCTCCAGCCAGTACAGCACCGGGTTCATGTAGAAGTGCGCCTGGTAGAAGCTGCCGCCGTCACCGTCGCCTTCCGGCCGCGTGAAGCGCGCGGCAGTCGGCGCATCGATGCCAGGATCCAGGTCGACACCGCCAAGCGAAGCCAGACAGAAGGGCTTGCGCACCGCCTCGACATGGCGTGCCGGCTCCCAGAAGCCGATCGACAAGCCCACCGTCGGGTTCACGCCGCAGCTGCAGACGGGGTTGGCCGGATTGGCGATGTCTTCCTGCCCGTCGAGGTTGGCCAGCGTGGTGCCGCCGAGCGTGATCGGCAGGATGCAACTCCAGCAGATGTCGGTGATGGGGTTTGGGAACCGACCAGTGCAGGTGAGGCTGTCGCCCGCCAGCGCGGGGCCGGTCGCGAGCGTGGCGGCCAGTACCGTGGCCCAGGCACGCAGATATCGGCCGAGACTCATGGCAGCCCCAGTTCGTCGATGCGTAGGCGCAGCCCGTCCTGGGAGACGAGCGCCGGCACCTGGCGGATGCCGAAGCGGCGGGTCAGGGTGCCGGCCTGGTCGTAGTACACGGGCATGCGCCAGGCCTTCATCAGGTCGAGGTACGAGCCTCCCGTCAGGATCGGCTTGATGCGGCCCGCGTAGCGTCCGCTCAACTCGCGGGCGTGTTTCACTTGCCGCGGATCGCGGGCGTCGAAGAACAGCAGATGCCGTGACAGCGACACGACCTCGAGTGGGTTCTTGCGCGTGCCGGCGGCGAACATCAGGCGGCCCTGCGGGTCGGTGATGTTGCGGTCGAGCGTGAAGCTCGGGTCGACGTAGAAAGTACGTGGGCGCTCGGTGGTGCGCAGGCCGTCGACCGGCGGCGGTTCGCGCACGGCGTCGATGCCGCGAGTCCGCGCCGCTTCCGCGAGCCGCTGCAGCTCGCCGCTGCGTTCCTTCTCGCGCAGCCGCTGCTCGATGAAGGCCAGCAGATGCGGCTCGCCGATCTCGTAGGTCGGCCCGAGGGTGCCGAGGTCGACCGCGCCGGCCTTGCCACCGGCGATCAACAAGGCCGCGACCAGGAACGGCGTGGCGGCCCGGCTCATCGGGTACCCCGCGTGCAATCGATCTGAGAGGCGAGGCTGGCGAGCGACGCGGTGTCGCGCAGATGGCTCGCCCGGATCATGCCCATCAGCACCGGGTTGCCGTCGCCCACCGCCATCGCCACGCGCAGTTCCGCAGTCGTCAACGATCGACCGCAGCGATGCTGCCAAGCTTGCCGGTACGCGCGGGCGCCGTCATGGGCGGCCGGGGCGATGCGTGCCAGCAGCGCCAGGTAATCCTCGATCGGCATCTCGCCGGTCCCGGGAGCCCCCGGCTGCGCCGGCGAGGTCTGTGCGCACACGGGACCGGAGCCAGCCGCTGCAAGAGCGAACAGGGCCAACAGCGTGGCAGCAAGGTGTCGGGCTTGTTGCATCGCCGTGCCACGTCAGAACAGCGGGATCACGGTGCCGAGCACCTGGTCAGCGCGCACGAGGCCGCTGGCCCGGTAGCGCGAGTCGAAGGAGTCGACGCTGGTGCCCTGCACGTAGTAGTGGCCGGGCGGAATCACGGCGGCCGGGATCGGCTCGAGCGCTTGCCGGTCGTGGGTGTGGGTCTTGGCCTGGCCGACGAGCTCGCCGTTGATCGCGACGGCGCGCCCTTCCACGGTGATGCGGTCGCCGGGTAGCCCACGCACGATCTTGAAGAAGGGCTGGCCGCGCAGACCCGGATACCGCGCCTGCGCCTCGCCGTCGAAGGCGAACACGACGTAGTCGCCGCGCTTGAGTGCGGTCGGCCCGTACTGCAGCAGCGCGACCCGGCAGGGCAGGCTCGGCGTCCAGTTGAAGAGCACCGGCAGGCGCGGGGTCGGGTCGATGAACAGGCGCGTGTAGGCGAAGCCCCAGATCGCGAAGACTGGCAGGTACAGATACCAGCGCTGGCGCAGGTGCGCGCCTAAGTCGCGGGTGCTGGCGCGGACGCGGTCGATGTGGTGGGTGCGGTCGGTCATGGGGCCTCCACCTTGCGGCGCAGATGCGCGGTCAGGTCCACGGTCCGCGGCGCGGGCGCCGCCACAGCGGTCTTCAGGACCACCAGGCAGCCGCAGTCGCGCGGCAGTTCCTCGAGCGCGAGCGGCAGGCGCTGCGCGAAGCTGCGTGCCATGCGCATCGCCTGCTCGCGCTCGCCGTCGCTGGCGGCGCGCGTGAGGATCAGCGTGAACTCGGCTTCCTTCTGGCGGTAGACCTCGGCGACGTCGACCACGCCGATCAGCTGCGCCGGCCGCACCACGACGCGGTCGTAGGCCGCCAGCGTGCCGAGCACGATCACGCAGGCCATTCCCGCGTTCAGCAGAAGCGACTTCGCGCCCGGGCTCATGACCCATGCCCCCGGCGCCGCAGCAGCTCCGCGATCGCCTCGTCGATCGACAGGCCCTGCGCGCGCAGTTCGTCGATCGGCGCGTTGTCCTCGAGCTTGTTGGAGAACAGCAGGTGGGTCGCCGGATCGAGGATGTTGCGCGCCACGCCTTCGCCAACGGGCGACGAGATGTAGACCTCGGAGAACACGCCCGGCTCGGTGCGCAGCGAGTTCAACAGCCGCTTCTTCGGCTCGTCCATCGACAGCCGGCCCTGGCGGTCCAGCATCTCGATCGACTCGGGTTTCTGGCGCAGCAGGAAGACCCAGTCCGAGCAGTTGAAGGCCGCTTCCATCTGCGCCGAGCCGTAGTAGTCGTCGGCGCTCTGCGTCGCGGTGCCGAGCGAGCCACCGTACTTGCGCGCGCGCCGCGCCGCTTCCTCGACGACGGCGGCCTTGACCGGGTCGTCGGCGCCGATGTCGCCGAGCTGTTGCTTCAGCTCGTCGATGAAGAGCACCTTGCGCCGGTTGCGCGTCAGGTACATCTCGCCTGTGATCTGGTGCAGCAGCAGAATGTTGACCACCGCGTGCAGGTCGGGCCGGCGCTTCAGTTCCTCGTTCTCGATGACGACGAAGTCGTTCTCGAAGTCGATGCTGTTGCGGCCCTCGAAGAAGCGCTCGTACTGGCCGCCCCGCGCATAGGGGTTGAGCATGATCGCGAGGTCCTTGATGCGTGGGTCTTCGCGCACGCCCAGCTCCTCGATCGTGCCGGCCTTGAAGGCGTCGCGCAGCGCGGTGACGGTCAGCTCGTTGCCGTGCGCGCGGAACAACTTGAGCACCATCGCCGAGATGGCTTTGTACTGAACCTCGTCCAGCGGCCGCGACATCGATGCCATCTTCGAGATGGCTGGCACCAGCATGTCGATGTCTTCGTTGATGTCGACGATGTGCGTGAAGGGGTTCAGGCAGATCGCGACATTGGGCTTGAACTCGATGTAGGTGCCCTTGGCCTTGCGGCACAGCTTCTCGAAGGAGCGGCCGAGGTCGAGCATCCACACCTTGGCGTCGATGGCGCGGTAGGACCACGCCATCTCGTTCATCAGCACCGACTTGCCCGATCCCGGCGCGCCGATGATCGCGAAGTTGTAATTGCCGAGGTCGTTGTCGAAGATGTCCAGCGTCATCAGCTGGCCGCGCCGGCCGCCGAAGATCAGCGCCGGCGTGCGCGTGCCGCGCCACTCGGCGATCAGCGGCGCCAGGTGGATGGCATTGGCCATCGTCTTGCGCGAGACGCGGCGCATCTTGGTCAGGTCGCGGTGGAAACGTTCCGACAGCGTCATCGGCAGGCTGGCCAGCAGCGCCTGCCGGTGCATGTAGACATCGGCGTTGAGCTGGAATCCGCGCCCGCGCCAGATTGCGTTCGCCGTTTCCTGCGCGGCGACCGCCTTGCCGGGCGGCGAGAAGATCGCCAGCTGGTGGTACAGGCTCACCAGGCTGCTGCCGACGTCGATTGCGTTGGCCGCGGCGGTCCAGTCCTGCAGCTTCTTGCCCACGTCGGGCATCACTTCGGCCATCTTGCTGCGTGCGTTCTGCGTCGCGCGCACATGGTTCGCCGTGACCACCGACTTGGTGACGTTCGGGTCGAGCACGTGCACGCCCATCGTCAGCAGGAAGGGCGCGCTGTACTGCAGCGCCGGCTGCATCAGGTCGCCGATCAGCGAGCCCATCTGCCAGAGCGCGAAGCGCTCGGGGAAAGACTTGATCGAGTAGAAGCGCGCTTCGAGCCGGTGCTCGCCGCCTTCCTTCCACAACGTCAGCCCGCCGGGCTGCGGGTCCTGGATGGTGTCGAAGTCGACGATCTGGTCGCGGATCTCGCGGCCGTCGTCGTAGTGCAGGTTCGGTGCGTCAGCCTGCGAGATGCGGTCCGGGTTCGTGAACAGCGCGCACCAGTTGATCAGGTCGGCGGCGTCGCAGACCCGGTTCGGTAGCGAGGCCGACCGCAGCGTCGAGGCCATCGACTCGCGCAGCGCCACCAATTCGTCGCGGCGGTTGAGCTGGTCGGCGTCGCCCGGCAGCGCGACGCTCATCATCAGCCGGAAGTCGCGGATGGTGTAGTGGAAGCCCGACGTCAGCGAACGTTGCGCGCCGCCCAGCAGATGGCCGACACGCTGGCGCGCCAGGCGGTGGAACAGGTTGTCGTTGCGCGCGGGTCGGCCCCAGTGCTTGGCCTTCTCGGCCTGGTCGGTGTCCTCGACGCGCAGGTTGGCGTAGCGGCACAGCTGCTCGCGGATGTGCGGCGAGGCGAAGAGGTGGAACTGGACCCCGGTGCCGGGCGGGCAGGTCGCATAGAGCGACACCAGCACCTCGGCCATGCGTTCGTCGGCACCGGACTGCGGCATCAGTTCGAGCAGGAAGCCCAGGCCGTCGCGGTTGACGAACAGCTTCTCGTCGGCCAGGTAGGCCGAGTAAGGAAGCCAGGCGGCGAACTGTTCGGCGGGCGAGTCGGCTTCGGCACCGAACGGCAACCAGTCCGCGAGGCCGGCGCGTTCGACATGGGGGAGGCGGGCGTTCATCGCGGACCTCAGTCGGGGCTGTCGCCACTGGCGGGTGCGCTGGGCCGAGCCGGCAGTCCGGGGATGAACTGGTCAAGACCGGCCGGACGCTGCACACCGGACGCGGAGGCTCGTGGTGCTGGGTCCGCGGCTGCGCGTCCGACGGGCGCACGCACGGGTGAGTAGGCTTCGCGGATCGCGCGCTGGGCGTGCTCGACGAGCCAACGGCCGCCATCGACCTGGACGTACACATAGCCCTGGTCGTAGAGGTCGCGGTCGGCATCCTCCCAGGGCTTGAACCACAGGCGCAGGATGCGCGGGGTGGAACGCAGCGGGAGCGCTGTCGCGGAGTTCGCCGGCGCGCTCGCAGCTCGCGACGGGGGCGTCGGTACCGGCGAAGCGGACGGCGTTACGCGAGCGCGCTGTGCCGGCAGGTTGTTCGCCACCGCGTTGGCATAGGTCCCTGACACAGATTGGCAGGTGACGCCGTCCGGAGCCTTGCAGGCGTAGCTGGAACTGCCGCTCAGGCCGGACAGGCTCATGCAACCTGCGAGCGACGCCACCCCGCCGAGCACGGCCGCAAGGCGACCCATGTTCTGGGCGTTCATGGCCTGGCCTCCAACGCGGCGCGGGCCAGCAGTTCCTCGATCACCGGCCAGGTAACGAAGCCTTCGGTGCGCGTGCCGTCGGCCCAGAACAGGGTCGGCGTTCCATTCACGCCGAGCTGGCGGGCGAGCGCCAGGTTGCGCTCGATCGGGTGCTCGCACGAAGACGCAGCTGCTGCGGGCTGCGCCGCTCCGTCGTGCATCGCCTGCCGCCAGGCCTGTGCACGGTCCGGCGCGCACCAGATCGCGACCGGACGCGCCATGCCCTGGAAGGGCAGCAGGAAGGTGTGGATGGTGACGTCGTCGAGGCCGTCGAGTTCGGGCTCAAGCCGGCGGCAGAAGCTGCAGCCGGGGTCGCTGAAGACCGCGAGTTGGCGGCGTCCATTGCCACGTACTGTCGTGATCGCATCGGCGACGGGGAGTGAACCGAAAGCGATGGTTGCCGCCGATGGGATCTCGGCCGTCGCCGGGTCGGCGCGCGCCGCGGCCAGCAGGCGCGGGCCGGTCAGGTCGGTCATCGTGCGCGTGTCGAAGAGGCGGCCGAAGATGAAGTAACGCGGGTCGCGTGCTGCGACGAAAGCGACATTGCCGTTCATCCAGACCTCGTAGACGCCGGGCACGGGTGAACGAGCGACCTCGGTGAAGCGCGTGCCGGGATGGGCCTTGCGCAGCGCGGCAAGGAGCCGGGCCTCGTCGGCGCTCGGGCCGGCCGCCAGCGCTGCGGCCAGCGGGGACAGGAGCGCGATGCACAGCGTCGCGAATACCGCGGGCCGGGTCAGCGGCCTGCGGCGGAGCGGGTCAGTAGGAGCCATCGTCGTAGGCCTCAGGGCTGCGGGTGGGGGTAGTCGGGTTCGCGCTGGCGCGCTGCTCGGCGCCGGACGGCGGCAGGTCGATGCGCACGCCCTTGGTGATGACGACGTCAATCTCGCGGCCGGCATCGACCTCGATCACCGGAAAGGTGTTCTCGGCGAGCTTGATGTAGTACTGCGCCAACCGGTCGAGCGCGCGCCCGACGCCGGTGCCCAGGCCAGCTCGGTAGGCATCGGCGCCGGAGGCGGTGGAGATCGTGCCCAGCGCTGAGGTGCTGTAGCTGGTCGACGAGGTGGCCAGGCCTTGGCCGATGCCGCTGACCACGCCGGCCAGCAGCGCGTTGGCCAGCATCTGCCCCTGCTTGGTGACCAGGCGGCCGCGCATGCCGACTTTGCCGTCTTCACCGTACACGCTGCCCTGGATGCGGACTTCCAGCGCCGCGCCGTCGGCGCGCACGCAGGAGAGGTTCTCGGTGCGCAGGTAGGCGCGTTCGGAACTGATGTCGCCATAGCCCGCAGCGATCACGAAGCAGTCTCGGTACTCGCCGCGGAAGCGGTTGGGCAGCACCGAGTTGTCGGACAAACGGATCAGCACCGGGTGCGGGTTGGATTGCGACTGGCCACCGGTGGGCGCGTCCAGGCCGCCGAGCAGCGTGCCGCGCGTGAAGCTCACGGGCAGGAAGGTCGACACCGTGCGGGCGTCCGCAGTCGCGGGCGTCGGCGCGCTGGTGGCAGCGCGGTCGGCCACCGCGATGCGCATCAGGGCCGGCGCGGCCGGTGTCTGAAGCGGCAGCGCCGAAGAGAGTGGCGCCGGCGGCACGCCGGGCGGCATCGCCGGTATCGCCCCCGCAGCAGGTGCGCGTGGCGCCGGTGGCGGCGGCAGGGCCGACGGCGGTGGCAGCGCAGGTGCCGGTGCGGCTGGCATCGGCGATGGAACGGGCGCCTGAACCCCTTGTGTGGTCGCGGTGAGACGCTGCTCGAGTTCGGCAAAGCGCTGCATCGTGCGCGCCTCGAAGGCCTGGCGGTCCTTGTTCAGCCGACCCTGCTCTTCGCGCTCGCTCTCGTACTGCGCCAGCTTGCTGCCGGCCGTTCCGACCCATTGGTCCACCGGGTTGACCTGCTGGCCGGGTGGCATCACGCCGATGTTGGTGACCGGGCCGGGCGTGGCGCCACGGGCCTTGCCGGCCTGGCCCGAAGGCGCGCTTTCGGCGAAGGCGAAGACCAGCCACAGCAGGCCCACGCCGCCGAGCAGGATGGCGCCGAGCATGGCGTACTGGCGCTGCCGGGGCGTCAGGCGCTCGACGAGCGAGCGCATCGCTGCGGGCAGGTTCATCGTTCGCCTCCGCGTCGGATCACGTAGACGCTGGTGCTCTCGCCGGGCCGCAGGTGGTGGTGCTCGACCGCGACGCCCAGCACTTGGCCGCCGGCCTTGCTGTCGGGGCGGTCGAACTCCTGTTCGGCGAGCACCATCACGCCGGCGCTGATGTTCTGCAGCAGGTACTTCTCGCCGCTCAGGCCGCGGCCTTCGTAGCGGCGCATCAGTGCGAAGCGCGCCTCGGCCCACAGTTGCACTGGCTGGTTGAGTTCGTCCACGCGAACGTCCGGCGGCACGCGGTCCGACGCCATCGCCACCAACAGCGCCTTCATGGCGCGCACGTGGTGGGCCGAAGGGCCGGATGGGCCGGACGGGGCGCGGCCATCGACTGGCGCTGTCGGTAGGCTGCGGTCGCGGATCAGGATGGTGTCGGCAGGCGTGTCGGCCCGGCGCAGGATCAGCGTGTAGGTCGCGTGCGCCGACGAGATGAACAGGTTCACCGGCTTGCCCGCGGCGCTGCCATCCCCGACGGTGGCGACCGGCCGAACGTAAATCTCGCCCTTGTCGCGGTCGCATTCGACGACGATCTCGCCGGCGGGGTTGACCACTGGCGAGCCGGGCGACCCTGATGCGCCAGCCGCCGCGCCGCTGCAGGAGCTGGAATGGATGTTGCCGAAGACATCGGTGATCGGCGCACCCTCGATGCGGATCCGTGTCGGCTCCTTGACCGACAGGATGGCTTCGACCGCCACGCCGTCGCGCGCATCGACGATCTGCAGTGCGTGGCTTGCCGGAGTGCAGACGAGCGCGATCAGCGCAGCCGCGACGGCTCTCCGCGCGCCTGTGAGGCTATGAGGCCGCATGGGGAAGCTCCTTGAAGGTCTTGAGATGCACGCGGCCGCCGGCGTAGCTGAACTCCACCAGGTAGGCCTTCAGGTCGTTCGCGGTCTCGACGCCGTTGACCAGCGTGCGCAGCCGGCCGCGCACCACCACCGACTGGCCTTCCTCGCTGGGCACCAGTTGCTGCGGTGCGAACGACGTGCTGGCGTTGATGCGCTTGAGCCGCCCCGCCTCGAGCTCCTGCCGGGTCTTCAGGCCGCCGTGCTGCTCGGGCTCGACGTAGCCAAGCAGGATGTCCTTCTTCCAGTCGATGGAGGCCGGTGTCACGTCGAGCACCAGCCAGGCGACGAAGCTGCCCATCTGTTCCAGGTACTCGCCGCTGGCCTTGTCGCGTGTGACCCAGAAGGACTTGTTGATCGATGGCGGCACGACCACCGTGCGTACGGCACCCAGCAGGTTCAGCACCACGGCCAGGGCCAGCACATGGCCGGCTGCCAGCAGGCCGACCGCTGCGCCGAGCGTGCGGTTGCGCCGCCGCAGTTCCTTGAGGTCGCCGCTGAGCCGTCCGAAGTCCATGGCGGGCGCGCTCCGGGCTCAGCCGACCATGCGGCGGATGTGCGAAGGCGGCGTGGCGCGCATCGCGGTCAGCGGGCTGGTCGGCAGGTGCCAGTAGAGCCAGTGGATCGCGAAGGCCGGGTGCTTGTCGGCCTTGATGCGGGCGATCCAGCGCGAGGTGAACAGCCCGGCGGCGAAGCACAGCGCGAACGAGAGCTTCGAGCCCGACATGTAGCCCATGAACAGGCCCAGCAGGGCCGGCGCGGCGACGTCGACGTCCCAGAAACCGATCTTCCACTGGTCGTCGAGACGCCGCGGGATGTAGGTGTCGGCGTGCATGGAGCCTCCAGGCGGTGCGTGCAGCAGGGGCCGCGGCGGCTCAGACAACCGCGCCCATGATGGCGCCGGCGATCACCAGGCCGACGGCGGCGAAGATCGCCAGGCCGACGTAGAACAGCACCGGCCCGAAGTTGCGCAGCGCCGCGAGCGAGATCAGCGCGACGACGAAGCCCACGAAGCCGACCAGCGCCTTGATGCCGGGGCCGAGGCTGGCGATCTGCGTCAACGCGGCGGTCAGCGGGCCGCTGATGCCGGTGAAGGCGACCAGGTCCAGCGCATGGCCGGGGAAGGCGATGCCCAAACCGAGCGCGATCAGGCACAGCAGAGCGGCGACGACCCACGGCCGGCGTGGGGCGCGGCGGGTCAGCGTGGGAACGGCAAGGGTGGTGGTGGTCATGGAAACCTCATCGGTTGAGCGTCGAGAGAAGGACTCGGGTTGGCGGTCAGGGTGATGGCGCGTGCGTGGGTGCCGTCGGCGGGCGGCGCACGGCAACGGGACCAGCGCCATGCGGTCCAGATCGCGCCGCAAAGGCGTGCCTTCTGGCTCATAACTCGCCTCCGTCGCGCTCGAAGGTGATCTCGACGCGCCGGTTGGCTGCCCGGCCCGCGGCGCTGTCGTTGGTGGCGGCGTAGCAGCACGCGCCTTGCGACTGCACGCGCACTTCGGTGCCGACCAGCACGCGCGAGTGGCGCGCCGTCAGGTAGCGCTGCACCGCCTCGGCGCGGGCCTGCGCCAGACCCTGATTCGCTGCAGCGGGCCCGATGCTGTCGGTACGCCCTGCGATCAGCACACGGCGAACCGGCGGCGGCTGCGTGGCCGCGAGGTCGAGTGCGTCGCGGCCGACGGCGTCGAGGTCCGAGCGACCGAACCCGAAGTGCACGACGACCTTCAGCGGCGACGGGTCTTCGATCACCTCGGCCGCCGAAGCTTGAGACCTGTGCGATACCGCCAGCGCCACCGCATTCTGGGCGCGGTGCGTGCGCGAAGGCGACGGTTCTACAGCGACGGGGGTCGAAGCGGGCGCAGGGAGCGAATTGGCGCTGGGCCGTGGGCAGGCTGGCGGCTGGCACAGCGCGAAGCGGGCATCGCCACCGAAGCCGGACTGCGCGATGCGTGCTGCGCCCTTGCCAGCCGCCGCAGGTGCCGGGGACACCGACGGATTGGGCCCAGCCAGTTCCATCGAACCGCAGGCCGCCAAGCCGAACGCAATCCACGCCAGCAGCGAGCGGGTGGAGGAGCGCTTCACGGCCTGACTCCTGTGGCGGCCGGCAGCTTGCGAAACACCTGCCAGGCGTAGCGCGACCGGGCTTCGGCGCAGCGGGCACCCTTCAACTGCGAGCAGGCCGCGTTGTAGGCCCCGACCCCGTTCCATGTGGCGCCATGGCGCGAGAAGGTGTCCGCGAGCAGCCACGCCCCGACGTGGATGTTGGTGCAGGTGTCGAACAAGTGCGCTTCGGCGATGCCGTGGCGGGCCAGCCGCGGCAGGTGCGAGCTGTTGATCTGCATCAGGCCGATGTCGTAGGAACCCGTGCGCGCCACGTGCGACCGATTGACCGCGCGCGGATTGAGGTTCGACTCAACGCGGGCAATTGCATAGAGCAGTTCGGCGGCGACGCCGTAGCGCTGCGCCGCCTGTTCCCAGCACGCCTGTGCCGGCAGGATCCCGAGCCCCATCAGCCAGAGCGCTGCCCAGTGCACGACGCCCGCCGAAGCCGACCGTGAGGCGGACGAGGCGCAAGGCAGCGGGGTGGGCAGAGTGGCGAACATCACAGCTCCGAAGACAGGTCGGCACGCTTGCTGGCCAGCAGGCCGCGAGGCAAGGCTGGCGATGCCAGCGAGGGTCGGGTTCGGGTGGGCCGGCGTCGGGGCCGGCAAGGTGCTCAGCGGGTAGGCGCGTTCGCGCGGCTGGTGCGCATCACCCGGGGCGTGGCAGTCGCCATCGCGACGAGCGATCGGCCATGTTCAGTCGGGCCTGGCGCAGCACGCGGGTGTCGGCGTCGTCGATCTGGCGGGCAAGGGCGACGCAGGCGGTGGTCAGCTGGTCGAGCTGGAACTTCGGGTTCGGGTGCCGGTTGGCCGGTGACCGCTGCACGGCCTGCAACAGTTCGTACTGCGGGCGCCACATCGACTCGCGCCGGCGCGGCGTGTTCGGCGCGCGCAGCACGAGCTGGGTGCCGAGGAAGCCGAAGATGCGCCCGGGCGCATCGTACGCCTCGAAGACCAGCGACACGCAGGCGCTGATCAGGTCCGGGAAGCGGAAGGTCGGCGAGACGTTGTCGTCACTGCGCAACAGGCCGTACAGCCACTCGTGCTCGTCGAGGAAGAGCCGCGTCTCGACCGTGTCCGGGTGCTCGCCGGGCGAGCTGCCGTGGGCACTGGCGTCTGGGGCGTTGTGCGAAGCGGAGATCATGGGCGCATCCATTGGGTCATCGGCTGCGGACGGTGTGCGCTGCCCCCAGGTTTCGTAGCACTTCGATCTAGAGCCCGTGGATTTGCATCGTAGTTGATGCGCTGGGTTGCGAGGTGCCGTCAGCGAGCTGGCGGC